>ENA-OWNT01000033-OWNT01000033.1-seawater-metagenome-genome-assembly--contig:-NODE-33-length-424689-cov-10.100555_pt1 | contig 424689 bp, 341 predicted proteins | sample MGYA00238136_ERZ651165 | MGnify/ENA primary metagenome ERZ651165 (study PRJEB26861, sample SAMN08777766) | seawater metagenome | isolation source: coastal seawater | place: USA: Florida | collected... | reverse complement strand
AAGCCACCGTGGGCCTTACCGATGTTGTTGATGAGCTCCATGATGAGGACGGTCTTGCCGACGCCGGCGCCGCCGAACAGGCCGGTCTTCCCACCGCGGGTGTAGGGCGTCATCAGGTCGATGACCTTGATGCCCGTCTCGAACATCTCGAGCTTGGTGGACTGCTGGGTGAACTCCGGCGGGTCCCGGTGGATCGGGGTGCGGCTCTCGGCGTCGATGGGGCCGAGCTCGTCGATGGGGTCGCCGGTCACGTTCATGATGCGACCGAGCACCCCGCGGCCGACGGGCATCGCGATGGGCTTGCCCGTGTCCTTGACGGGCATGCCGCGGCGGAGGCCGTCGGTCGAGTCCATGGAGATGGCGCGGACGGTGTTCTCACCGAGGTGCTGGGCGACCTCGAGGACGAGGTTGTCCTCGGCGTCGCTGATCGCCGGGTTGGAGAGGGTCAGGGCGTTGTAGATGGTCGGGAGGTGACCGGCGTCGAACTGGACGTCGACGACGGGGCCCGTGACCTGGACGATGCGGCCGTTGGCTGCGCTCATGGTCTCACTCCTGTGCGTGGCTCGCTGCCACTGTGCGAAGGGGGTTCGTGAATCGGAAGGGTCAGAGGGCCTCGGCGCCGGACACGATCTCGATGAGTTCCTTCGTGATCGCGGCCTGGCGGGCCCGGTTGTACTGGAGGGTGAGGTCGTCGATGACCTTCTTTGCGTTGTTCGTCGCCCCGTCCATCGCGAGCATCCGCGCCGCGTGCTCACCGGCCTCGGACTCCAGGAACACCTGGTAGATCCGGGTCCGCAGGAACAGCGGGAGGATGTCGTTGAGGATGGCTTCCTGGCTCGGCTCGTAGGTGAACTGGGTCAGGTGCTCAGGCTCCTCCGCCCCGTCGGCGAGCGACGTCAGCGGGAAGATCTGCTCGACGGTCGGCTCCTGGTTCAGGGTCGACACGAAGCGGTTGTAGGCGAGGTAGACCTCGTCGACCTCACCGGCCGTGAAGCGCTCGGTCATGTCGGCGATGAGCTTCGCCGCCAGATCGCTGAACTGGGACGGGTGCAGATCCACCTGGGCGCGGCCCACGGTGATGTCCTCGCGGCGGCCGAAGTGCTCGCGCGACTTCTTGCCGTACACGACGACCTCGACCTCTTCGAAGCGGCTGTCGATCTTCGTGTTGTCGAACAGCCAGCCGTCCACCTTGCGCATGAGCTGGCTGTTGAAGCCGCCGCAGAGGCCGCGATCGCTGCTGAGCACGATGACGACGGCCTTCTTGACCTCGTCGTGGGGCTTGAGCAGCGGGTGCTCCGCGTCCCCGATGCGCGCCATCAGTGACGACAGCACCGCGGTGACCTCGTCCGCGTAGGGCCGGGACTGGACCGCCGCGTCGACCGCACGCTTCATCTTCGCCGCGGCGACGAGTTTCATCGCGCGCGTGATCTTCTGCGTGTTCTTGACCGACGCGATGCGGGTCTTGATTGCCTTGAGTGAGGGCATCGATGCTCCTGTCCCCGCGCCGCGCGGCGCGGGTCAGCGTGTTCGCGGCGGGTCCTAGGCGGAGAACTGGGCGTCGAAGGCGGCGAGGCCCTTCTCGAGCTCGTCCTTGGTCTCGTCGCTGAGCTTGCCGGTGCTGGCGATGCTGCCGCCGACGTTCGGGTGGTTCGCCTCCATGTAGGAGAGGAACTCCGACTCCCAGCGGCCGACCGCGGAGACCGGGTGCTTGTCCAGCCAACCCTTGGTGCCCGCGTAGATGACCATCACCTGCTTCTCCACCGGCATGGGCTGGTACTGCGGCTGCTTGAGCAGCTCGACGAGGCGGGCGCCTCGCTCCAGCTCGCGGCGGGTGGCGTCGTCGAGGTCGGACGCGAACTGCGAGAACGCGGCCAGCTCGCGGTACTGGGCCAGGGACAGGCGCAGCGTGCCCGCGACCTTCCGCATGGCCTTGACCTGGGCGGAACCACCCACGCGCGACACGGACAGACCGACGTTGATCGCCGGGCGGATGCCCGAGAAGAACAGGTCCGCCTCGAGGAAGATCTGGCCGTCGGTGATGGAGATCACGTTCGTCGGGATGTAGGCGGACACGTCACCGGCCTGCGTCTCGATGATGGGCAGGGCGGTCAGGGAGCCGGCGCCGACGCTGTCGTGCATCTTCGCGGCGCGCTCGAGGAGGCGGCTGTGCAGGTAGAACACGTCGCCCGGGTACGCCTCACGGCCCGGCGGCCGGCGGAGCAGCAGCGACATCTCGCGGTAGGCGACGGCCTGCTTCGACAGGTCGTCGTAGATGACCAGGGCGTGCATGCCGTTGTCGCGGAAGTACTCGCCGAGCGTCGCGCCGGTGTACGGCGAGATGAACTGCAGCGGGGCCGGGGTGGACGCCGGGGCGCACACGACGGTGGTGTACTCCATGGCGCCGTAGCGGCGGAGGCGCTCCACGACCTGGGCGACGGTGGACTGCTTCTGGCCGACAGCGACGTAGATGCAGTAGCAGTTCTGACCCTTCTGGTTGATGATCGCGTCGATGGCGACGGCGGTCTTGCCGGTCTGGCGGTCGCCGATGATCAGCTCACGCTGGCCACGGCCGATGGGCACCATCGCGTCGATCGCCTTGAGGCCGGTCTGCAGCGGCTCGTGCACCGACTTGCGGAGCACGATGCCGGGGGCCTTCACCTCGACGCGGCGGGTCGTCTCGACGTTGTCGAAGGCAGGGCCACCGTCCAGGGGACGGCAGAGCGGGTCCACCACGCGGCCGAGCAGGTCCTTGCCCACGGGGACCTCCACGATGCGGCCAGTCCGCTTGACCGAGTCGCCCTCGCGGAGGTTCCGGTCGTCGCCGAGGATGGCGACACCGACGTTGTCCTCCTCGAGGTTCAACACCATGCCGCTGATGCCGCCGGGCAGCTCGAGGAGTTCGCCGGCGACCGCGTTGGCGAGGCCGTGGATGCGGCAGATTCCGTCGCCCACGGAGAGGATCGTGCCCGTCTCGGCGACGTCGACGCGGGTCTCGTAGTTGGCGATCTGGTCCTTGAGGATCTGGCTGATCTCTTCGGCGCGGAGGTCCATGGGGTGCCTTTCGTTGCGCGGTGCGTGCGCGGGGTTCCTGGGGTTCTCTGGTCTCTTTCGTGGGGCGCCGGCTAGGCGTCACCCACCGGGGTGCCGGCGGTCAGCTGCTCCCGCAGGAGCTGGAGCTGGGTGCGCACGCTGCCGTCGAGGACGAGGTCCCCCACGCGCGTGACGATCCCGCCGATGAGGCTCGGGTCGACGGAGCGGCTGACGACGACGTCGTTCGCCCCGGTGATCTTCTTGATGTGGTCCTGGAGCGCCTTCGCGGACGCGTCGTCCAGGGCCTTGGCCGAGGTGACACGCGCGCGCACGCGACCCATCCGCGCGTCGAACTGGTTGCCCAGCTCGTCGAGGATGGCGTCGAACGCGCCGAGGCGGTTCCGGTCGTTCAGCACCAGCAGGAAGTTCTTGCTGTGCGTGTGCATCCCGAACTTGTCGATGATGGTCACCAGGACCTTGGCGCGCTCCTCCGCCTTGAAGGCGGGGTTGAGCAGCGCCGCCTGGAGCTCGGGCGAGCCGGACAGCAGCGAGCCGAACCCCACGAGGTCCTTCTCCACGGTGTCCAGGGAGCCCTGCTCGGCGGTCAGCTCGACGAGCGCGGTGGCGTAGCGGCGGGCGACGGCGAGGGTGCTCATGAGCGGGCGGTCTCCTCGACGCGGCTCAGGTAGTCGCCGGTGAGCCGGGCCTGGTCGTCGTCGGTGATGTTCTTGGTGAGGAGGTCCTCGGCGATCTGCACCGAGAGCTCGACCGCTTCGGCCTTGAGCTCGGCGCGGGCGCGGCGCAGCTCCTCTTCGATGGTCCGCTGGGCGGCCTCCTCCATGGAGGCGGCGGCGCGCTCGGCGTTCGAGACCAGCGTCTTGCGCTCGTTCTCGGCGTCGGTGCGGACGCGGTCCTTGAGCTCGTCGAGCTCGGTCTCGAAGTTCTCGAGGCGGGCGTTCAGCTCGGCAAAGCGGGCCTCGGCGGCCTCCTTGGCCTTCGCCGACGCCTCGAGCTGCTCCTTCACCTCGCTCTTGCGGAACTTGAGGAAGTCGCTGAGCGGGCCGCGCATGGCCCAGTAGAGGATGCCGAAGAGCATCAGGAGGTTGATGCCGTGCCGGACGAGGCCGGCGATGTCCGCGTGGGGAGCCTCGTGACCGTCACCGCCGCCAGCGGCGAGGGCGACCGTCGGCACGAGGGCCAGCGCGAGGAGGAGAGCGGTGCGAAGCATGGTCATCTCAGTTCCCCTGGACCTGGCGGCCGAGGATCGTCGACGCGATGTTCGAGGAGAGGCCGCGCGCCGTGGCGTTCAGCTGCTGGCTGGCGGAGGCGCGCTCGCCCTCGAGGACCCCGCGGGCCTCGGCGACGGCCTTCTCCGCGCGGGCGCGGGCGGCACCGAGGATCTTCGCCTCCTCGGCCTTCGCCTCGGCTCGGAGGCGGGCGCGCTCGGCGGCGGCCTCCTGGCGGGCGGCGGCGACGCGGGCGTCGAGCTCGGCGACCTTCGCCTCGACCTCGGACTCCAGAGAGTCGGCCTGACCCTTGAATCCGTCGATGTTGCGCTCGCGCTCCGAGAGGTAGGCGAGCATGGGCTTGAGGATGATGGTGTTCAGCCCGAACACGACAATCAGGAACGGCACGAGCTGGACGAGGACCATCTCCAGCGTGACTTCATCGATCACGATCGGCTCCGCAGAGGTGGGGAATGCGCCGATGCAGGCTCCGTCGGGGCCCCTGCCATCGGGCGCGCGCCTTATAGGGGGGAGGGGAGGGCGAGTCAAGCCGTCCCGAGGCCGACCCGACTTCGACCCCAAGTCGCTCTCAAGTCGGCTGCGAGGGTGCCGAAATGGAAGGACGAGGCAGCGGATGGGGAAGCCCGGGCACCCGGTCTGATAGAGTGCGCGGGACCATTACTCGCGCTTGATCATATAAGTGTTGGGAATTCATGGGAAATCTCGCGTCCGGTTCCGACGAGCAGCGGCCTCCCTCGCCCTGGAGGACGCAACTGGCGCTCGCTCTCCTCGCCACCGCGGCGGTCCTCCTCCTCCCTGACATCGCAGCCGCCGCCGGCGACGCCCACGGCGGAGACCACCCCTCCCTCGGCGCTCGTCTGCCCTTGTGGTCGGTGGGTCCCTTCGTCGGGATCCTGCTCTCCATCGCGCTGTTCCCCCTCGTCGCTCCTGCCTTCTGGCACCACCACTACGGCAAGGTGGCCGCGGGCTGGGCGGTCCTCTTCGCGATCCCCTTCCTCGTCGGGTACCGGATGGAGGCGATCGACGCGATCCTCCACATCTACGCCGTCGACTACATCCCGTTCATCATCCTGCTGAGGGCGCTGTTCACGGTCGCGGGCGGGATCGTCGTGCGCGGCTCCCTGAAGGGCGCGCCGAAGGTCAACGTCACCCTGCTGGCCATCGGCACGGTGCTGTCGAGCGTGATCGGCACCACCGGCGCCTCGATGCTCCTCATCCGTCCCCTCATGCGGGCGAACGACTGGCGCATCAACAAGACGCACCTCATCGTCTTCTTCATCTTCCTGGTGAGCAACATCGGCGGGTCTCTGACGCCGCTGGGTGATCCCCCGCTCTTCCTCGGGTTCCTCCATAGCGTCCCGTTCTTCTGGACCCTGAACCTGTTCTCCCCCTACCTGCTCGTGAGCATCATGCTGCTCGTCGGGTTCTTCGCTCTGGACACCTACTACTATCGGAAGGAGCCCGAGGACGCGAAGCAGGCGATGCTCGCCCAGGAGTCCGAGCCGCTGAAGCTCGTGGGGACCCACAACTTCCTCTACCTCGGCGGGGTGATTGCGTTCGTCCTCTTCTCGGGCTCGGTCAAGCTCGGGGACGTCCACCTCACCGCGCACCTCCACGTGCCCATCCAGAACATCGTCCGGGACGTGGGCCTCGTCGCCCTCGGCCTCTTGTCCATGAAGACGACCCCGAAGGCGCTCCGCGAGGAGAACGGCTTCACCTGGGGGCCGATCGAGGAGGTGGCGTACCTCTTCGCGGGCATCTTCATGACCATCATCCCGGCGCTGGCCATCCTCGGCGCCGGCGTGGACGGCAAGCTCGGCTGGCTCGTGGCCGGCGTCCAGAGCGACGCCTCCTACTTCTGGGTCACGGGCGGCCTGAGCTCGTTCCTCGACAACGCGCCCACCTACCTCACCTTCTTCAACACCGCGCTCGGCGGCCTCGACATGAGCGCGGCCGAGTGCATGCAAGCCGCCGCAGGGTGCGGCGAACCGGAGAAGGTCGCGGTCCTCATCAGCGACAAGGAGCGCACGCTCCTCGCGATCTCGGCCGGCGCGGTCTTCATGGGCGCGAACACGTACATCGGCAACGCGCCGAACTTCATGGTCAAGGCCATCGCGGAGGAGGGCGGCGTCGCGATGCCGTCGTTCTTCGGATACATCGTCCGGTGGTCGCTCCCCATCCTGGTGCCGTGCTTTGTCGTGGTCACCTTCGTCTACTTCATGTGAGATGAAGTCATGAGCGAGAGCGAATCCGGTAACGACAGCATCGAGCTGATCGTCGAGGGTGACGAGAAGACCGTCTCCGGCTTCATCCGGGGCCTGTTCATCGGCGCCCGCAACCCCGACTGGCCCGTCTTCCACGACGAGCTCGGCATCAAGAGCGAGACCTTCGCCGAGCAGCTCAAGGGATGGGTCGGCCTGTCGGAGCCTCTGAGCCACTTCGTGGTCGATCGGGACGCCCTGGCGTTGGTGCAGTCGGCGCTCGCGGACCCCCGCTGCCACGGGATGAAGCTCCGGGCGGGGCAGGTGGTGACCGAGGCGTCCTTCGCCTTCGAGTTCAAGGTGTTCACCGAGGCGGCAGGCGCGCAGGTCCGGGCGATCTTCGAGCAGGTGCCCGGCGACGTGACCGTCGAAGGCTGGGATCCCCAGGAGACCCGCCGCCACGAGGACACCGAGGGCGTCGAGCTGTACTCACCGGTGCATCACTACCGGCTGGAGGGCTCGGGCCGGGTCTCCGGACCCTTCAAGCACGTCCTGTACGTCCACGAGCAGGCCCGCCGCGTCGAGCAGATCGAGGAAGAGAAGATGACCCTCGTCCTCGGGGCTTCGGTCCTCCCCGAGGAGGGCTGAGAGCGGCGCGAACGGCGGACGGAGCCCCCATGGGCCGGCCGCCCCAAGCTCAGGTGGACCACACCGGGACCCCCATGTAAGGTCGCGCGGCTTCGGAGGCAGGGTGAAGAAACCCCACCCTGTTTCGTCTCTGTTGAGGATGTGGAGAGCGGACGATGGGGTTCAAGCAGCAGGTCAAGGTCAGGTTCTCGGACACGGATCCGGCGGGAGTCATGTACTTCCCGCGGTTCCTCGACAGCTTCCACGGCGTGTTCGAGGACTGGTTCGACGAGGACCTCAAGATGCCGTACCGCTGGATGCTCGAGGACACCCGCGTCGGGTTCCCGACCGTCAACGTGGACGTCGACTACCGTGGCCCCTTCCGCTTCGGTGAGACCATGGAGGTCGAGCTCTGCGTGACGGAGGTGGGGGACAAGTCCTTCGCGTGCACCTACAAGGCCCGGCTGCTCGGGAACGAGCGGGTGCTCGTCCGTGCCGTGATGAAGGTCGCCACCGTCGACCTCGACGCCTTCAAGGCCATCCCGATCCCCGCGAAGCTCAAGCAGGCCCTGGATGCCCGGCTCGAGCCGCCCGTCCGGGATCTGCGCCCCGCCCGCACGGGGGCGTGAACCGGTGGCGGAGAAGCCCCGGTACTACAGCAAGGTCGCTGAGGAGCGCCTCGCCTTCGACCAGGCCGCGAAGCTCGACCGGCTGAAGTACACGGTCGAGCAGGCCCGGCAGGCGCCGATCTACAAGGACCGGCTCGACGGGGTGACCATCACCTCCCTCGAGGATCTGCGCTCCCTGCCCCTGACCTACAAGAAGGATCTGAAGGAGAACCCGCCCGAGGTGTGGCGCGCGGTTCCCCTCGAGAAGGTCTGGCACTACCACGAGTCGTTCGGCACCACCGGCAGCCCGGTGGTCGGGTGGTACTCGCTCGACGACATCGAGTGCGAGGTGGACGTGATCCAGCGCTGGCTCCCGGAGTTCGGGCCCGGCCAGACGATCATGAACCGCTACCCCTACAGCTTCCCCGTCCCGGCGCAGCTGGTGGAGACGGCGGCGCGGCTCATGGGGGGGGCGGTCGTCCCGGCCAGCAACCTCGTCTACAACGTCGGCTTCCCGCGGGTGCTCGAGCTGATCAACAAGCTCAACGTGAACGTCCTGACCTCGATGCCCCTCGAAGCGGTGCTCCTCAAGGAGGCCGCCCTCGAGCACGGGATGGATCCCCTCAAGGACTTCCCCACGATGGAGGCCTTCTCCTTTGCGGGCCGGATCCTGACGCCGTCGTGGCAGGCCACGATGGAGGACGACTGGGGCTGCACCGTCCACAACCTCTACGGCTGCACGGAGGGCGGGCCCTTCGCGACCAGCGGCGACGACGGGCACCTGCGGCTCCACGACGAGGCCTTCCTCTTCGAGATCCTCGATCCCGAGACGAAGGAGCCCATCGCCGTCCGGGACGACCACCCCGTCATCGGGACGCTCGTGGCCACGACGCTCATGCGCGAAGCCCAGCCGATGGTCCGCTACTGGACGGACGACCTCGTCAAGGCGTGGCGGGACGAGGACGGCAACCGCTGCATCCAGGTCCTCGGACGCGCGGGCGGGCTCAAGCAGTTCGGTGGGGTCGAGGTCTCGGACTTCGACCTCGAAGAGGAGATCCTGTCCTGGAGCCGGGAGTTCGGGAGCAACGTCTTCTTCGTGGTCATCACCCACAAGGGCTTCCTCGTGCGGGTCGAGGCTCGCGAGCCCGGCCGCGTGAACGCCGGCGAAGGCAGCCGGCGCCTCAGCGATCGCCTCGGCGTGCCGGTGAAGGTGGAGGTCGTCCCCCGGGGCGTCCTCGTGAATCACGTCTCGCTGATCACCTCGCCCCAGGTGTTCAAGCCGCGCACCGTCAGCGACCACCGCGTCGAGGACCGCAGGGTCATCAACCTGTCCGGCGGGCTCATCAACTTCTGGGCGGACTTCACCCCGGCGCTCATTGCGCGGTTCCTCCTGAAGTCGGTCAAGGACTGGGCCACGGGCGTCCGCTTCAAGCTGCTGGAGTAAGGTGACCGGCGTGACGACGCGCCCCCCGCTCTTCGCGCTCCTGGTTCTCGCGCTCCCCCTCGCCGGCTGCCCGGCCGCGGACGACGACGACTCGGCCGTCCCCCTGCCGCCCCCCGACTACGTCCTGCCGGACGGCGATGTGGCGGAGGTGGAGCCCAACGACGGCCCCGCCGAAGCCCAGGACCTGGGCACCGTGGACGATCCCTTCGTCCTCACCGGCAGCTCGGACGGCTGCGGCTCAGGGGGCACCTGGGTCGGCGCGGACGTGGACCACTTCACCTTCGCCTTCCCCGACGGCACCCCGCGGACCCTCCGCCTCGAGATGTGGAGCGGGGACGTGGACATGGCCCTGTTCGACGCCGACGGCGACCTCGTGATCGACGCGGCCGAGGCCGGGCTCGAGGACGAGCGGATCGAGCTGGCCCTCGACCCGGACACGGAGTGGGCGCTGCGCATTCGGTGCTGGCAGGGGAACCCCGGGACCTTGTGGCGCCTCGTCGTCCTCTGAGCGACTGCGGGCCGGACCCGCGAGACAGGAGAGCAGCGTGATCGAGCTGAACATCAACGGCGAGACCGTCTCGGTGGACGTGGAGCCGGACACCCCGCTGCTGTGGGTCCTCCGCGAGCAGCTCGGGATGACGGGCACGAAGTTCGGCTGCGGCATCGGCATGTGCGGCGCCTGCACGGTCCACTTCGCCGGGACCGCGGTCCGGTCCTGCACGCTCCCCGTCGCGGGGGCGGCGGGCGTCCCCATCACGACCATCGAGGGGCTCGCGGGGCATCCGGTGCAGGAGGCCTGGATCGCCGAGCAGGTCCCCCAGTGCGGGTACTGCCAGAGCGGGCAGATCATGGCCGCCGTGGCGCTCCTCGCCCACAACCCGCGCCCGGACGACGCCGCCATCGAGGCGGGCATGACGAACCTGTGCCGGTGCGCCACCTACGACCGCATCCGCAAGGGGATCAAGCGCGCCGCCGAGTCCATTCCGCTGCCGCCGCCTCCCGAGCCGCCGCCTCTGCCCGTCATCGAGCCCGAGCCTGCCGACGGTGAGGAGGGCACGAAGTGAGCATCGTCAACGTCTCCCGCCGCGACTTCCTGGCGGGCTCCGGCAGCCTCGTCCTGGGCATGTCGCTCTCGGGGATGCTCCGGGTCGCGGCCTTCGACGACACCGTCGTCCTCGGCAACACGAACGAGCAGGGCGCCGTCCACGACCTGAACGCCTGGCTGCGGATCGCGTCCAACGGCGTGGTGACGATCCGGGTCGGCGCCTCCGAGATGGGCCAGGGGGTGCACACGTCCCTGCCCATGCTGGTGGCCGAGGAGCTCGACGTCGCCTGGAACGACGTCCGCATCGAGAGCGCCCCGGCGGACAACGCGTACCGGCGTGAGTCGCCCGTGTTCCCCGGCAAGGTGCAGCTCACAGGGGGATCCGAGTCGATCCGGGGCTACTGGACCGTGCTCCGCAAGGCCGGCGCCACCGCGCGCGCGATGCTCATCGCCGCCGCGGCCGAGAAGTGGGGGGTGAACGCCCTGGCCTGTACGACGCTGGCGGGGAGCGTGAAGTACGGGGACAAGTCCCTGACCTACGGCCAGCTCGCCGCGGATGCAGCTCGGCAGTCGGTCGGCTCGGTGACCCTCAAGGACCCCAAGGACTTCAAGCTCATCGGCACCTCGCCGCCCCGGCCGGACCTTCCCCCGAAGGTCGACGGCACCGCGCAGTTCGGCATCGACGTGCAGGTCGAGGGGATGGTGAACGCCACCGTCGTCTCCTGCCCCCACCACGGGGGGACCGTGGCCAGCTTCGACGACACCGAGGCCCGCAAGGTCAAGGGCGTCACCCACGTCTTCCAGGTGGATGATGCGGTCGCCGTCGTCGCCGACACCTTCTGGCACGCGAAGAAGGCGGCCAGCAAGCTCGTCGTCACCTGGGACCAGGGAGAGGGGGCGGGCCTCGACGACGCCGCGATCCACCAAACGCTCCTCGAAGCCCTGGACAAGGGCCGCAAGCGCTTCGGACACGGCGGCACCCCCCAAGGAATGGACATCGAGGCGCTGTACGAGGTCCCCTACCTCGACCACGCGCCGCTGGAGCCCATGAACGCCACGGTCCACATCCAGGACGACCGGGTGGACCTGTGGGTGCCGACCCAGGCCCAGGCGCGCATGAAGCGGCGGACGGCGAAGCTGGCGGGGCGGCCCCAGAGCCAGGTCTTCGTCCACACCACCTTCCTCGGCGGTGGCTTCGGTCGTCGGGGCTTCGACGACTTCTGCACCTACGCGGTGAAGATCGCGGCCCAGCTCGAGGGGACGCCGGTCAAGCTCACGTACACGCGCGAGCAGACCTTCGCCCACGGCTACTACCGCCCGCGGACCCTGTGCCGGATGCGCGCGAAGCTCGGCGACGACGGGCTCCCGACCGACCTGCACGTCCAGATGGCCAGCCAGAACATCATGGAGCAGTACCTGCCGCCGCTGCTCCTGGGGCTGGGGCCGGTCACCGGCACCGTCCACGACGGGATGTCGCACGCGCCCTACGCGATCGAGCGCCAGCGGGTGGACTACGAGCGGGTGGTGCTGCCGATCCCCGTGGGGTGGTGGCGATCGGTGCACGGCAGCCACAACGGGTTCTTCCGGGAGTGCTTCCTGGACGAGCTGGCCCACACTGCCGGGAAGGACCCCATCGAGTACCGGCGCGCGCTGCTCGACAGCCCCCGCGACGAGGGGGTCTTCGAGCTCGCGGTGGAGAAGGCCGGGACCTGCCCCGAGGGCCTGCACCGGGGCGTGGCCCTGTTCGAGAGCTTCGGGTCGTGGGTCGCGACGGTCGTGGACATCGAGGTGCTCGACGGGGTGGTGTACCCCCGCAAGGTGGTGGCGGCGATCGACTGCGGGATGGTCGTGCACCCGGACACGGTGGAGGCCCAGGTCATGGGGGCGGCCACGATGGGCATCAGCTCCGCGCTGCACGGCAAGATCAGCCTCGTTGACGGCGCCGTGCAGGAGACGAACTTCCACACGTACCCGCTCTTGGGGCTGAGTCAGGCGCCCGAGGTCGAGGTCCACATCGTCCCGTCGGCCGAACCGCCCGGCGGAGTGGGCGAGGTGGGGCTGCCGCCCGCCGTGGGCGCGCTCTGCAATGCCATCTTCGCGGCCACCGGCGTGCGGATTCGGACCCTACCGGTCCGCGACCAGCTCAAGGCGTAGTTCCTCTGAACCCACACCGCGCCTCGCGCGCGGATTCGCCTTTCCCTTCGCCGCGACTCATGTAGAGTCCCGGCAGCGGGAGGCGTGACTCAGGGTAGAGTGACTATGGCGACGGCACAGCAAAACATTGGGTTGTTGGCGGTTCTGGTGGCGGTGGCGAGCCTCGCCGGCTGCCCGTCCGACGGCATTCGGCTCTACCACACCGAGCCGATCGCCCCCCAGCTCACCCGGGAGGCCGTCGAGAACCTGGAGCACATGGGCTCCGTGGTGACGGACACGGGCGTGAACTTCGCCATCTACAGCGAGAACGCGACCCGCATCGACGTCCTGCTCTTCGACGACCCGGAGGTCGAGACCCCCGCCCAGCAGTTCGAGATGCTCCCCATCCGCGAGGGCAGCCCCGTCTTCAGCCTGTACGTGGAGGGCGTGGGGATCGGCCAGCACTACGGCTACGTCGCCTGGGGCCCCAACTGGGAGTACGACGAGGACTGGTTCCCCGGCGCCATCAACGGCTTCATCGCCGACGTGGACGAGTGGGGGAACCGGTTCAACCCGAACAAGCTCCTCATCGATCCCTACGCGCGCGCTCTCCACCGGGACCACGACTGGAGCCGGGGAAGCACCGCCTCGGGCCCGGGCCGGACCTCGTCCACGTGGGCGGCTGGCGCGAAGTCCGTCGTCGTCCAGAGCGAGTACGAGTGGAGCGAAGAGGAGACCGAGTGGCGGGAGGCCCGGCGGGCGAACGATCTGCCCGGCCACGACTGGAACCAGCAGATCGTCTACGAGGTCCACCTCAAGGGCTTCACCGCCGACCCGGCGTCCGGCGTCGATCACCCGGGCACGTACCGCGGGGTGGGGGAGAAGGCGCAGTACCTCGCCGATCTCGGCGTGACCGCGGTGGAGTTCCTCCCCATCCACGAGAAGCCGCTCGACGGCGGCTACTGGGGCTACAACAACATCAGCTTCTTCGCCCCCGAGGTCAGCTACTCCTGGGACCAGCGGCCCCGGGAGGTCATCGACGAGTTCAAGTGGATGGTCGAGGAGCTGCACAAGGCGGGCATCGAGGTGTGGATCGACGTCGTCTACAACCACACCGGCGAGGGCGGACTCTGGCGCGAGCGCATCTACCAGGACGACACGTCCCTGGACCCGAGCACCGACGCCAACTTCTACAACTACGACCCCCACGAGACCGCCGGGATCTACACGTTCCGGGGCATCGACAACGCCGCCTACTACGCCCTGAACCCCAACGGGCTGACCTACTGGAACAACACCGGGGTCGGCAACCAGACGCGGCCGAACCACACCCCGATGCGCACCCTGATCATGGACTCGATGCGGTTCTGCATCGAAGAGCTGCACATCGACGGATTCCGCTTCGACCTCGCCGGCATCCTCGGCGAGCGGGACCTCGACTACAACAACTGGGACGACCCGGCGAACACGGTCCTGCAGGACATCAGCGACGCGGACTTCGTTCAGGACAACAACGTCCGCATCATCGCCGAGCCCTGGACGGCGGGTGGCAACTACGGCTCGCTCATCGGCGCCTACCCCAATGCCACGAACGGCCACGGCAGCGGCTGGGGTGAGTGGAACGCGCGCTTCCGCGACTGGTGGCGTGACTTCCTCAACGACGACAACTGGCGTCTCAACACGCCCATCAGCGAGGACTGGAACGTCAGCGCCGACGGTGGGTTCGTGATGACCGGCTCGTCCAGCTACTACAACCACAACGGGCGGAAGCCCTGGCACAGCCAGAACTTCATCACGATCCACGACGGGTTCACGATGTACGACCTGTTCACCTACGAGGAGAAGGTGAACGGCTGCAGCCCGCTCAACCCGGTGTGCTGCAGCGACCCGGCCTCGGCGTGGTGTGACCAGCAGTCGGGCGACGACCACAACCGGAGCCGGGACTGGGGCAGCTCGCCCGCGGGAGAGGCGACGAAGCGTCAGATGATGCGCAACGCCTACGCCGCGATGATGATCAGCCACGGCACCCCGCTGCTCCTCGGCGGCGACGAGTGGATCCGCACCCAGCTGGGCAACAACAACGCCTACAGCACCCAGGCGGACAACGAGTGGAACTGGTTCCAGTGGGGCAACTGGGCCCAGGACGACGCGCGCGTGCGGATGCACGACTTCGTCCGGCAGATCATCCAGGTGCGCAAGGACCACGAATACGCGTTCTCCCCCCTGGAGTACGGCGAGGGGGCGCCGTTCTCGTGGAAGAACGCGAGCAACTCGGGCGACCCGGACTGGGGCTCGCGCCACCTGATGATCCACTACTGGGACGACAGCTACGGCCCGGAGCTGGCCATCCTCGTGAACCTCGAGCGCGGCCCGGTGGACTTCACCCTGCCCGAGGGCCGCACCTGGCATCGCCTCGTCGACACCCAGAGCTGGTTCGACTTCGAGAACCCCGACGACAACGCCGACTTCTTCGACCAGACCGGCGCCGACTCTCGCGCGTCCTGGAACGCGTCGTTGGGCGCCGACGCGGTGCCCGTCGAGGGCGGCCTGTACGGCACCGCCGCCAACTCCATCGTCATCCTCGAGGCCCGATAGCTCCGTGACCCGCCCTGCTCCTCTGTCTTGGCGCGCCACGCGCCTGGTGCTCGCCGTCGTCGCGGCCTGGGGACTGCTCCTGGTGGGCTCCCCGGGTGAGGCGCGGGCGGACGCCGAGTACCGGCCGGCCAGCGTCGGCGGGTACTTCCGCATCATGGCGCGCCCCGACTTCCAGGGCGGCAACGGGCGGCTCGGCTACTGGAACCTGTACGGGCGCCTCCTCAACGAGGCTCCCTGGGCGGCGGTGGAGCTCCGGCTGCACCTGTTGCCGCACCAGCCCGGCACGAAGGAGATCTGGACCAACCTCGTCATGCGCATCGAAGGCGGGGCGGTGCGCAACGCCGAGGGGTCGGGCGGCAAGCTCGGCGAGTTCCAGTTCAGTCAGCTCTATGCAGAAGCGGGCAACGTCCTGCTGGAGGACGTCACCTGGCGCCTCGGGACCCTGCAGTACTGGTACGGCGACCTCGGCCTGTACGACATCCGCCCCGCGGAGCTGTTCTTCCAGACGGCGGGCCTGTCCCTGACCCTGAACAAGGGGCCGCTGGAGCTCATGCTCGGCGTCGGGGACTCCGGGTTCGCCATCCGCGGCTTCCAGTACAGCACCGTGGTGTCCGGCGGCGGTGCCTTCCGGCTGCGCGCGCCCCGGCACTTCGAGTTCGGGTTCGGGGGGCAGGTGAACTGGGAGCCGAAGGTGGCGGGGAACCGCAACGCGCCCCACGTGACCCCGGGGGTGGGATACGAGGAGTGGGTTCGGGGCGAGATCGTCCAGAACTACCTCCAGGCGAACCCGGGCCAGGAGGACTTCTTCCCCAAGCCCGAGGCCCGGGCGAATCTGTCCTGGAAGGGCGTGGGCTACATCGGCTTCGGGGACCTGGGCCCCATCCGGTGGAACTCGCTCTTCGCGAACGTCCAGCTGAACCACCCCGACCAGCGCTCGGTGGAGACCTTCGACAGCCGCGAGTACGACATCTACGTCGCCGAGCTGACGGACCAGCGCTACTCGCTCATGGTCGGCAACGAGCTCCAGCTGCAGATCGTCCCCCAGCGCTTCGATCTCTCCTGGGCCGTGCTCTACGGCAACCACTGGGATGACGACAACTCCATCGTCCCCACCGACCACGACCGGGACTACATCTCCACGGTGCTGCGGGCGCAGGTCTACATCACCCCGGTGGTGCACCTGCTGGTGGAGTCGAGCGTGGCCCGGGAGCACAGCCGCAACGGGAATGCGTTTCGCAACGCGGCGGACTCCATCTTCGAGAACACGGGGGGGATGGTGGACAGCCGCGGCCTGGAGTTCGGCGACGACGACACCCGCGTGACCTGGCAGGGCAAGGGCGGCTTCGTCCTGAACCCGCTCGGGGCCGGCATCTACGTGCGTCCGTCGCTCCGCCTGCTCTACGGCGTGCAGTACTCGACCCAGAACAACGCGTTCGGGAACAGCTTCGTGGAGACGCCGTCCCAGTTCGCCCAGTTCGAGACGGTCGACCGGCACTGGCACCACATGATCGCGGTCGAGGCGGAGGCGTGGTTCTGATGCAGGCATGGATTCGCTGGGTGCTCGTGGCGCTGGTGGCGCTGACGACGGGCTGCATCAAGCGCCCGGAGCCGCGGAAGGCCGCGGAGCCGACGCCGCTGGCGGCGGTGTTCCTGATCGATCAGGAGTCGGAGACCGAGGTGCTGCCGGGGCCTCCGGCCCTCATCGACGGAGCCACGACCTCCCTGGCGGAGCGCAACCTCGTGGTGCGGGCGCTGGAGCCGAGCGAGTGGACCGAGCGGTTCGCCTCCCAGCGCAGCACGCGGCAGCGGATGCTGACCCTGCTCGACGCGGTCGACGAGGACGTGATCCTGCTGGTGGAGACCCGGGCGCGCCTGGCCTCGCTCATGGAGGGCCGGTACACGTGGACGGTCCCGGTGCAGATCACGATGGTGCGGCGCGGGCGGTCGGACTTCCCGAACCAGGCGACCCTCGAGGTCCCGGTGTTCATGCGGTTCGCGCACCAGGATGCGGACGACGCGGTGGCCGCTGCGGCGCCGGTGATCACGCGGCGCCTCGCGCGGATGGTCGAGGAGCTCCTGAGCGAGGAGGACGCGCTGGGGGCCGTGGACCCGTCGGCCCCGGCGGATCGCCCTACGGGACGGGAGTCGGGCGCATCACAGACGCGGGAACTCCTGGGGCAGCGGGACGCGATCTACTTCGCCATGGTCGACCGCCACCGGAACGGGGACCCCAGCAACGACAGGGGGGCGGATCCGCGGGATCCGCAGGGGTTTCACGGCGGCGATCTCCGGGGACTGATCCAGGACGTGGATCGGCTCGCCGGGCTCGGGTTCAAGAGCCTGTGGGTCACGCCGGTCTGGGATACGCGCGACGAGCGCATCGGCGAGTGGGGCGCGTTCCACGGGTACTGGGTCGAGGACCCGGGCGCCGTGGAGCCGCGGTTCGGGACAGAGGCCGAGCTCATCGAGCTGCGGGATGCCCTGGCGGACCGGGGCATGGGGCTCATCGTCGACTTCGTTGCCAACCACGTGGCGCCGGGTTCCCCGCTGCTTGATGCGCACCCGGACTGGTTCCACGACCACGGCGACATCGAGGACTGGTCGAACGCCGAAGAGGCCGTGACCCACGACGTACACGGCCTGCCCGACCTCGCCCAGGAGAACCCCGAGGTCGCCGAGTGGCTGCTGGGCCACGCGCGCGGCTGGCAGGAGCGGCTCCGGCCGGAGGGGTTTCGCCTGGACGCCGTTCGGCACGTCGCGCCCGCCTTCTGGAGCGAGCTGAACGGGGCGCTGCGGGCCGAGGACGACGATGTCGCGCTCGTGGGCGAGCTGTTCGACGGGGACCCGCGGGCGGTGGCGCAGAGCTGGCGGGACGGGGCCTTCGGCGGGATGTTCGACTTCCCGCTCCACTACGCGCTGACGGATGTCTTCTGCGCAGGGGCCGCTCCCGGTCGGCTCGCCGCCATGCTGGAGCAGGACGCCCTCTATCCCGACCCGTCTGCGCTGGTCACCTTCCTCGACAACCACGATCTCCCGCGGCTCGCCTCGCGCTGTGAGGCCGGGGACGCGGTGGCCGCGCTCTCCGTCCTCCTGGCGCTGCGGGGGCGTCCGTCGATCAGCTGGGGTACGGAGCTGCCCCTGGACGGCGCCGAAGAGCCAGCCAACCGCGCCGACTTCGACTGGGACGCGGAGCGTCGGTGGGAGAAGCACATCGCCCTGGGGCTCCGGATGCGGGCTGCGTGGTCCGGTCTGCGAGCCACGGAGCGGGAGATGCTGGCGCTCGACGACGGGCTCGTCGCCTGGGTCCAGGCCGACGAGGACTCTGCGGCGGTCGTGGCGGTGAACCGGGGCGACCAAGCGCGTACGGTCGCGCTGCCGGACCTCGGCTCCTGGCAGGACCCCGCGCGAAGGAGCGGGGTCGAGGAGCTCAACGTGGCTCCCGGGGGAGTCGCGCTGGCGGTGACCGAAGGGGAGGGGAGCGCCCTGGCGGACTGGTTGGCCCGCGAGACGGGCGACGTCGAGGTGACGGTGCGGCTGGAGGGGGCGTCGATCGTGAAGGGCGACACCATCCTGCTCATCGGGGCATCCGAGGCCCTTGGCGGCTGGAACCCGCAGGAGGCGGTCCCCACGCGGATGGCGGACGGCGCCTTCGTCGCGACGGTCGAGGTCCCGCGGGGCCACGTCCTGGAGTTCAAGTTCGTGACCCGCCAGGACAGCGGACACCTCGTCTGGGAAGAGCGGCCGAACCGCTACCGCCTCGTCCAGGACGCCGGCGAGATCGTCGCGCGCTGGGAGGCCTGATGGCGACGGTCGAGCTCGCGGACGTCGGCAAGCTGTACGGCACCACGCGTGCCGTGCGGGGCGTGGATCTGTCGATCGCCGACGGCGAGTTCCTGGTCCTCGTGGGTCCGTCCGGCTGCGGCAAGTCCACGCTCCTCCGCATGGTGGCGGGCCTCGAAGAGATCAGCGAAGGAGAGCTCCGCATCGGAGGCCGGCGCGCCAACGAGCTCGCCCCGCGGGATCGGGACGTGGCGATGGTCTTCCAGAGCTATGCCCTCTACCCCCACATGACCGTGCGGGAGAACATGGCGTTCGGGCTCAAGGTGCGGAAGGAGGACCCGGCGGAGATCGCTCGCCGCGTCGCCGAGGCCGCGCGGATGCTCGAGCTGGAGCCGCTGCTGGACCGGCTGCCCAAGGCCATGTCCGGCGGGCAGCGCCAGCGCGTCGCCATGGGTCGCGCGATCGTGCGCCAGCCGGCGGTGTTCCTGTTCGACGAGCCGCTGTCGAACCTGGATGCTGCCCTGCGGACCCAGATGCGCGGCGAGCTCAAGGGGCTCCACCGTGACCTCGGGAGCACGATGATCTACGTCACCCACGATCAGGTCGAGGCGATGACCCTCGCGGACCGGATCGCGGTGCTCAAGCTCGGCGAGCTCCAGCAGGCGGGGACGCCGAGCGAGCTCTACGAGCGCCCCGCGAACCGCTTCGTCGCCGGGTTCATCGGTTCGCCGTCGATGAACTTCATCGACGGGGCGATGGCCGGGGGAACCTTCGCCGCCGACGGCTCCTCGTTGAGCGACGGGCACGATCTCCCCGACGGGGCCTGTGTCCTCGGAGTGCGGCCCCACCACCTGCGCGTCGTCGGCGGCGAGGAGGGCCTGCCCGGGCGCGTGGCCCTCATCGAGCCGACAGGCTGGGAGTCGATGGTCCACGTCGACACGGACGCGGGCCGGCTCGTGGCGCGGGTGGAGACGACGTCCCTCGACGGGCTCGCCGAGGGGGCGGGGATCGGCCTGCGGCCGACGTCCTCGGTCCACTTCTTCGCGCCCGGCGAGAACGGCGAGGCCCTCGCGCACCCCTGAGGAGACCGAGGGGGCTCAGACCGGCGGCAGGTGGCTGTCCCGCACGCCCCCGTAGCGGGGATCGTCGGGACTCTCGAGCAGCGCCGGCCCCGCCGCCTCCGGAGGCAGCGAGCAGACCAGCCGGATCCCCGTGTCCCCGTAGACGCTCGTGGCGGGCCAGCCGGAGCGGACGGTCAGGCGGGCGCCCTCGGGGCGGTCCCACCACGCGCCTCCGCGGAGGAGCCGCATCTCCCGCTTCGCGCTCTTCCAGCCGTCGCACCAGTCCCGCGAGCTCCCTGCGAGGTCGCGGATGCCGTAGGCGTTCACGTCGGTCTCGGACCAGCCCACGGGCCGCGGCTGGGGAGCCGACTCGAGCGTCCCGAGGACGAGGGCGTAGCCAGGCACCCACGAGTCTCCCCACGGATAGACCCGGGCGTCGGCGGTGCGGGCGGCGTACTCCCACTCCGCGTCGGTGGGGAGCCGGTACCGGATCCCATCGCGCCGGGTGCGCCACTCGCAGTAGGCGACTGCGTCATCGAAGGAGACGGCCATCACCGGGAGCGTCGGCTCCCACTCGTGGCCTGCCGAGTCCTGGGCGGGGAGCGTGAGCGTTCCGTCGTCCTTCCGCTCGAGGAGCTGGCCGGCGTTGGGCTCGTCGCGAGGGCTCCGCGCCCAGGCTTCGTCCGGGTCCAGCGAGTGCAAGAACGCGAGGTAGTCCTGCATCGTCACCGGGTAGCGCTGCATGGCGTAGTCGGGGAGCTGCAGGCGGACCGAGCGCAGGGCCCGCATCGCTTCGCGGTCGCCTCCGAGCATCGCGGTCCCGCCGGGGATCGGCACGAAGCCGTCGGGGAGCGACCCCTCCCGGAAGAGGCGCAGTCGCGTCGTGTGGCGCTCGCCGCGGCCCAGGCGCACCGTCTGTCGGACCCGCTGCCGGCCCGACATGCGCGCGGTCACCAGGTACCTCCCGGGAGTCAGCGGGATGTCCTCGGTGGGGGCGATGGTCCGCTCGAGGGTCGGACCTGGCTCCAGGCGCCGATCCCGCTCGGTGAGCGCGGACAGCGTGATCGTGGCGCCGGGGGGATCCGACTCGACCTGCAGCATCGCCGGCGCATCCAGCATCGGCGCCCATCGTCGGTCGCCGATCGCGCGCAGCTCACCCTCGTAGCGGACCGCGTCGAGCCGGCGGCCCGACCGCTCCGCCCGTTGGAGCCGGCCCCACAGGTGGCGGGCGAGGGACTTCCGGGCGTCCTCGTTGCGGGGGTCGGTGCGCAGCGCTTCCCGGAGCAGCTGCTCCATGGACGCATGCTCCCGCTCGGCGTCGAGTTCCAGGCGGGTCGCGAGGTCCTCGGCGGACCAGGCTGCGCGCTTGGCGTCGAGCGCGTCGGTTGCCTTCAGGCCCGCGATGGCGGCGGAGGCCTCCTGCCGTGCCTGCACGGCCCGCTCCTGCACCTTGCGCCATCGCTCCTCGTGGCTCCGCGCCTCCTGCACCGCGAGCGCCGCCGACTCCTGGTTGCGGCGCTCGGCCTCCGTCCCTTGCAGGAACAGCTCGACGGCGAGGAACAGGTCCCAGGCGGTGGGGTATCGATCCTGGGGGTCGCGGGCCATCGCCTTGAGGCAGATCTCTTCGGCCGCTTCGGGGATCGGCCGGTCCAGCGGCGCCACGTCCGAAGGGGGACGGAACCGCCCCCGGGTGACGGCGAGCATCACCGAGCGCGAGTCGCGGCCCGTGAACGCGGGGCGCAGCGCGAGGAGCTCGTAGAGGATGGTGCCGAGTGCGTACACGTCGGTGCGCACGGACAGCTCGCCCGCGGTTGCCTGCTCGGGGGCCATGTGGGCGGGCGTGCCGAGGACCCTCCCCACCGCGGTCTCGTAGATGGCGGCGTCCTCTCCGGTCTCGCCGAGCAGGTCGTGCGACGGGTGGGATCCGGTGGTGTGGGTCCAGGTGTCGTCGACGCGGTCCAGGCGGGCGAAGGTCGCGACCTCCTCCACGAAGGGCTCGGGCAGCTCGATGCTGGACGCGCTGAGGACGTCGCTGTCCAGCAGCGCGAGGATCCCGCCCGTGTCGTCCGCCTCGGGCTCGGGCAAGGCGGCGTCGATGTCGTCGGAGACCTGGGGTTCGAGCGTCTCCGAGCCGAAGAGCTGCTTGCCGGCGGTGGGCAGAGGCGGGATCCGCTTGGCGAGTCCCCAGTCCATCAGGAGGACCTCCCCCAGAGAGCCCACGAGGATGTTCCCGGGCTTCAAGTCGCGGTGGAGGACGCCGCGCGTGTGCGCGTAGTGGACCGCCTGGCAGACCTGACCGAACATCCCGATGAGGCGGGGGAGGGGGAAGCGGGGGATGAGGTCGTCGTCCCCCATGCGCAGGCCCCGGATGATGGAGTCGAGGCCCCGGCCGTGGACGCGCTTCATGGCGAAGAACAGCGAGCCCTCTTCGCTGAGGCCCAGATCGTAGACGGGCAGGATGTTCGGGTGCTGGAGCTGTGCGCTGAGGCGGGCCTCCCGAACGAACCGGATGCGGTAGCCGTCGTCGGCTTCGCGGTTCGGCAGGAGGACCTTGTAGGCCACCTCACGCTGGAGGGCGCGGTCGACGGCGCTGTGGATGGCGCCCACGCCCCCCTTCGCGAAGATCGCGTTGACCTGATACCGGGACGTCGTGGGGCCCCCGCCCCCCTCGTCGGACCCGCTCACGGGAGGGCTACCTGCTCTTCGCCAGGGCCTGGCAGTCGGGGGTGCTGGCGGCGCTCGCGCACGCCTTGTCACCGAGGGCGCCGATCCGCGGGGCCTTCGCGGTGACCGTCTTCTGGTTCGCGGCGCCGAGGCGGATGGACTGGGCCACGAGGAGGCGGGTCGCCTGACCCTTCTTGGCGGCGTCGGGCTGGGACGCCGCGTGCGTCAGGGCCTTGTCGGCGCCGTCGATGGCCTGGACGAACCACTGGCCGGAGGTGCCTCCGTCGCAGCCTCCTGCCTGGCACCCGGCGAAGTACGCGTAGGAGGCGCGGGACCAGCCCATGCAGGCGTCGAAGCGGTTGAGACCCTCACAGGCCCCCTTCAGCGCGTTCGCGATCATCTCGACCTTGCCGCGGACCTCGGGGCTGGACGCGTCCCCCGGGGTCTTCAGGCCGAGCGAGCGGTACCCGGCCAGGGCCTTGGCGACCGCGTCGCCCGCGTCGCCCTCGCCGAGGTCGACGTCTCCGAGGGCGAGATCCTGCGAGAGGCGCGCGGACGGAGCCGGCGCGGGATCGCTCGAGGTCGTGGGGGACGGAGCCGCGTCGTCTCCACCGCGGGTCACGAAGGCGTACCCGAAGCCCGCGGCCACGAGGCCGAGGACGGCGAGGGCGGCGAACAGGCCGGTGTTCGAGCCACCCTTCTTCGCCTTCTTGGCGGGGGGTGGGGGCGCGGGCTTGGCGGGCTCGCTCTTCGCGGGCTTGCTCTTGGCGGCGGGCTTCGCCTGGGTCACCCCCCGGGTGGTGATCGGAGCCTGGCCGGGAGACGGGGTCTTCGCCGCGAGCGGGGGTGCGGTGACGACCTTCTCGGTGGTCTTCACCGGCGCCGGCTTGGGGGCTGCCGCTGGCTTTGGCGCGGGGGCTGCTGCTGGCTTCGGCGCGGGGGCTGCTGCGGGCTTGGGCGCCGGGGCTGCGGGCTTCGGCGCTGGGGCTGGGGCCGGGGCTGCGGGCTTGGGCGCTGGGGCCGCCTCGGGCTTTGGTGCAGCGGCGGGCGCGGGCGCTGCGGCCTTGGGCTCGGGTGGTGCCGCCGGCTTGGGCGGAGCTGCCGGCGCCGGCTTGGGCGCTGGTGCGGGCTTTGCGGCGTCGGCCTTCTTCGCGTCGGCGAGGGCCTGCTCCCAGGCGGGCATCTTCTCCGCCTTCGGCGCTGGCTCGGCCGGCGCGGGCGCAGCTGGAGCAGGCTTCGCAGCCGCGGGGGGAGCCGGCGCGGGCTTGGCCGCGGGGGGAGCCGGTGCGGGCTTGGCCGCGGGGGCGGGTGGAGTCGGCGCCGGTGCGGGCTTGGCCGCGGGAGCGGGCGGAGTCGGCGCCGGTGCGGGCTTGGCCTCGGCGGCCGGTGCCGGCGCTGGTGCGGGAGCGGGCCTCGCCTCCGCCGGAGCGGGAGAGGGCGCTGGGGCGGGCTTTGCCTCGACCGGGGCCGGAGCCGGGGCGGGTGCGGGCTTGGCCTCGACGGCCGGCTCCGGCGCGGGGGAGGGAGCAGGCTTCGCCTCGGCGGGAGCAGGCTTCGCCTCTGCGGGCGCAGGCTTCGCCTCTGCGGGAGCAGGCTTCGACTCCGCGGGGGCCGGTGCCGGCGCGGCCTTTGCCTCCGCGGGGGCCGCGGGCGCCGGAGCGGCCTCGGGGGTCTCCGCGGGCGCATCGGGAGTCGCCGGCGCCGCCGGTTCCGGGCTGTCGGCGATGGCTGCGGTCTCGCCCGTCTTCGAGCCCACCGCCGCCATCTCGCCGGTCCCGCCGCGCTTCTTGCGCCGGCGCTTGATGGGACCTGTCTCCCCGGCCGGACGCTTCCGCCGCCGCTTCATCGTCCCGGTGTCGGACTGGCGCTTCCGCTTGCGCTTCTTTTTTTTCTTCTTCTCTTCCTCTTCGAGCGCGCGACGCCGGACGGTCTCCAGGGCGTTCTCAGCGGCGTCGATGTCCGTCAGGTCGAGCGCTTCCTCGTCCTCGATCGGAGGAGGCTTCGCCGCCGGCGGACGCGGCTTGCGCGGCTTCGGCACGAAGAAGCGGACGCGGAAGAGATAGTGGTCGCCGTCGTGCTCGCCCGGCCCCGCGAACCCGCCGCCCTTGCCAGCGGTGGTTACGGTCTCCGCCCAGTTCTTGGCTACGTCGAGCGTCGCGTCGGGCTTCAAGGGGGCGATGTTGCCGCCCTTGCCGGGTGCGTACAGCTTCCAGCTGAGGGCCTTGCCCTCTTCGTTGACGAGGGGCCGCTCGATCACCTCGGAGAGGACCTTCGCGGTCTCCTCGACCGTCGCCGAGGAGTCGACCGTTGCCAGGACCTTCGGTCCGGCGATTACTTCCACCAGGACCCTGACTTCGGACACGTCCCTCACCTCCCTCGGACAACGCGGTCTCGCAAGTTACCAGAGGGGGCCGGGTAGCGTCAGGCGGCGCCTGCGGTGTTCAAGTTGGTGGCGGACCGGGGTCTGGTCGGGCGATGGGTGGATTGGAGGCGTTCCACCCGAATCGACTCAACCTAAGCCCGGTCCGGCCGATAGGCCAGGGAGTCCCCCCACCCGGACGCCCGAACATCGAATCCGGTATTCTCTACCCTGTTCTCGTCTCGCTGGAGAAACCCCTGTGAATGCTGTGACTTCCGTCTTCCGACGCAACCTCGTTGTCCTCGTCGTGACCCTCTTCTCCACCCTCTTCGCGACCGGCTGTCCGGGGGACATGGACGAGGACGGAGTGACCGTGCAGGACGGCGACTGTGACGACGAAGACCGCACGATCTTCCCCGGTGCCCTGGACCTCGCGTGTGACGGGATCGACCAGGACTGCTCGGGCGCTGACCGGACCGACCGGGACGGCGACGGTGTCTCCGGGTGCGAGGGCGCCGAGCCCTTCGACTGCGACGACGAGGACGCCACGGCCTTCCCGGGGAACACCGAGCAGTGCGACGCAGTGGACCACGACTGCGACGGGGACCCGACGAACGGGCTCCCCGCCGTCACCTGGTGGCTCGACGAAGACGGGGACGGGTTCGGCGCCGGCGAGCTGACCGTGGACTGCGACGAGGAGACGCCGCCGTCCGAGAACCACGTGAGCGCGGACGACGGTGCCGAAGAGGACTGCGACGACGACGCGGCGGAGATCTTCCCCGGTGCGGTCGAGGTCTGCGACGCCATCGACAACAACTGCGACGAGGTCGTCGACGAGGGCTTCGACTCCGACGAGGACGGGGTGACGACCTGCGGCGAGGACGGGATCCTCGGCGGCGACGGCGCGGCCGACGACGACTGCGACGACTCCGACATCGACAACTTCCCGGGCAACTCCGAGGTGTGCGACGCGGCGGACAACGACTGCGACATGGTCGTGGACAACGGGTTCGACCTCGACGGGGACCTGGTGACGACCTGCGGTGTCGATGGTGTCCTCGGGGGCGACGGCGCGGCAGATGACGACTGCGACGACGCCAACCCGAACAACTTCCCGGGCAACAGCGAGGTCTGCGAGGGCCTGGACAACGACTGTGACGGCGTGCCGGACAACGGGTTCGACATGGACGGTGACGGCGTGACGATCTGCGGCGTCGACGGGATCCTCGGCGGTGACGGCGCGGCGGACGACGACTGCGACGACAACAACGGCGCGAACTTCCCCGGCAACTCGGAGGTGTGCGACGCGGCGGACAACGACTGCGACACGGTCGTGGACAACGGGTTCGACCTCGACACGGACGGCGTGACCACCTGTGGTGGGGACGGCACAGCGGGGACGGCGGACGACGACTGCGACGACGCAGACATCGCAAACTTCCCGGGGAACGCCGAGGTGTGCGACGCGGCGGACAACGACTGCGACACGGTGGCGGACAACGGGTTCGACGTGGACACGGACGGCGTGACCACCTGCGGCGCAGACGGCACGGCGGGGACGGCGGACGACGACTGCGATGACGCCGACATCGCAAACTTCCCGGGGAACACCGAGGTGTGCGACGCGGCGGACAACGACTGCGACACGGTGGCGGACAACGGGTTCGACGTGGACACCGACGGCGTGACCACCTGCGGCGCAGACGGCACGGCCGGCACGGCGGACGACGACTGCGACGACGCCGACATCGCGAACTTCCCGGGGAACGCTGAGGTGTGCGATGCGGCGGACAACGACTGCGACACGGTGGCGGACAACGGGTTCGACGCGGACGCCGACGGCGTGACCACCTGCGGTGCAGACGGCACGGCGGGGAACGCCGACGACGACTGCAACGACAGCCAGATCACAGTGTTTCCCGGCGCGACCGAGGCCTGTGACGGCGTGGACACCGACTGTGACGGGACCGTCCCGACGGCGGAAGGAGACGGCGACACGGACCAGTACCTCTCCTGCACGGGGTTCGTGGACCTGGGAGTTGGGCTCGTCGGAGGCGGGGACTGCGACGACGGCCTCGCCGCGGTCAACCCCGGCGCCACGGAGGTCTGCGACGGCATCGACAACGACTGTGACACCACGACCGATGAGGGGTTTGACGGCGACCTCGACAGCGTCACGACCTGTGGCCCTGATGGAACTCCGGGGAACGCCGACGACGACTGCGACGACGGGAACCCGGCGATCAACCCGGGAGCGACCGAGATCTGCGACCTGATCGACAACGACTGCGACACGCTCATCGACATCGCGGACAACAATTACGTCGGCTCCGACCAGGACGGCGACGGCGATGGTCCGATCTCGTGCGGCGGTCAGGACTGTGACGACCTCGATCCCACAGTCAACGGCGACGACCTCGACTTCGACGGCGAGACCTCCTGCGACGGCGACTGTGACGACGCAAACCCCACCGTGAACAACTCCGCTGCGGAGGCCTGTGACGGTCTCGACAACGACTGCGACGGCGGGGTGGACAACTCTCCGGTCGCTGACGCGGACGGCGATGGTTTCGTCGCGAGCGGTTGCGGGCTCGGAGGGGCCGACTGCGTCGACACGGATCCTCATGTCTTCCCCGAGGAGACCTACACGTCGGGGTGGCAGAAGATGTGCGATCCGGCCCTGCAGCCCGGGTATGGGACTTCGTGGGCCTACGGGCGTCTCAACACCCCGAGCTACTTCCAGGACCCGCAGACGGGGACCCACTACCTGTACTTCCGCGGGAACCACGATCCCGCCTTCCATCAGGTCGGGTACGCGACCTCGTCCGACGGAGCGACTTGGGGCGACATCCAGGGCCCGGTCCTCTCCGAGAGCTCTGACCTCGGCGCCTGGGATGGCCGGCGGATCAGCCACCCGACCGTGGCCTACATCCCCGGGAAGTCGCGGCCCTACATCATGGCCTACCACGCCCTGGACGACTCGACCTCGGACCGCCGCGTCGGCATCGTCACGGCGGAGACCGCCGAGGGTGACGTGGCTGACGGGACCTTCAAGCGCCAGGACCTCTCGGGCGGCGGGGTCAGCACCTTCGTCATCGACTACTCGGCGAACACGTCGGCCATCGACAACGAGCGGGTCCTAAACCCGTCCCTCTGGTTCGACACCTCCACCAGCATCCTGCACCTCTGGTACACGGGCCGATTCGGTGCGCTGAACGAGTTCGCCATCGCCCACGCCCAGTGCGACACGACCACCTCGGACTGCGGGAGCGGCTCCGACTGGGTCAAGACCGACACGTCCGCCAACGGGGACCCGGACGTCTGGCTGCTGGGCACCGAGGCCTGGGAGCTCAAGAGCAACGGCGGCTCGGATGTGCAGCAGACCTTCGTCATGGAGCACTCGTACCCGACGAACCCCTTCGGGTACGACGTCGAGCTCTGGTACACCGGCGCCGGGCTCGAGATCGGCTCCGCGCAGGGCGAGTTCGACGACGCGTCGACCTGGACCAAGAGCGCCGTGAACCCGGTCCTCGGACCGTCGCTGGACCCGGACCGCATGGACAGCCAGTCCACCACCGGACGCGGTGTCAGCTACGACGGCACCGCCGACGCCTACCACATGTACTACGGGGCCTCGGTCGTCCTGCCGTCCGACGGCGCCGGCGAGGGGACCGACCCGCTCTGGGGCCCGCGGAACTACTCGGGCGGCGCGAGCTACATCGGCCACGCGGTGAACAACGCTCCGGTCATCACGGTCGCGACCTCGTCGTGCACCCTGCTGACGGGCGACATCACCGACAATGCCCCCGACTCGGTGCAGATCAGGGTCTACGAGAACGGCGTCGAGGTGGTGTCCACCTTCTTCGGGACCGCGACCGGCAACGCGAACATCCCCGTGCAGACGACGACCTGGTCGACGCCGCTCCTGCTGAGCGGAGGCATTCACGACCTCGACGTCGTCGCCACCGATGCTGGCGGCGCCGAGCGGACGGCATCCGTCTCCGTCAACTGCCCGGTCGTCCCGAGCTGAGCACCGCCTCCGGCGTCCCCGCGTGCAGGCGCTCCTGACCTGGCTGGTCGGCTGGTCGGCGGCGCCGGCGCTCCTTCTGGCTCCCCTCCTCCTTGCTGAGCCGCGAGGTCGGAGGGTGAGCTGGACCTGGGCCGTGGGCCTCCTGGCGGTGGTCTTCCTCCTCCTCGACGCCCACGCGGTGCTGGCCGCGGCCGCGCTCGCGGGAGCGGTCGTCGGCTGGATCCTGGGGGGCGCCAGACCCCACCCACCGCTCTGCGTCCTCGCCCTCGCGTGTGGGCTCCTCGGCCTCGCGACCGTCGACGGTCCCCCCCTGGGGGGAGCGCCGATCGAGCGCGCCGTCGCGTGGGCGGTGTCGACTCCAGTGGCGCTCTGGGCGCTTGGGGCGGGCATCGCCGGACGGCTGGCGGTCGGAGGTGCGTTCCTCGCCTCCTTGGGTGCGGCCCTCCCGGTGGTGGTCGCAGTCGAGCGCGCGGGGCGCTCCCAGACGGTGGCCGCGGGTGCGGTAGCGGCGGTCTTGCTCGGAGCCGGGCTCGTGGTCCTGGCGGCGCGCCTCCCGCGCCAGGGTCGTCGCGCGCTGGTGGGAGCGGCGTTTCTCCCGGCGCTCGTGTTCCTGGTGCGTGGCCCGGCGTCGCCGGGGCCCTACGCACACCCTGCAGACCTGCCGGTGCGGGCTGCGGTGGAGGTGGAGCTCCACGTCACCGACACTGCGCTGCTGTCGTCGGTCGCAGCGCTGCCCGACGGACGCATCGCGTTCGGGGAGTTCGCGTCCGGGCGGGTGCACGTTCTCGACCCCTCCACCGGGGTGACGGAGCTGCGGGCCACGGTCCCTCTGCCACCGATCCACGGGGCGCGGACGAACTACGAACTCGGTCTCTGGGGGTTGGCCGCGGCGACCGACGGGGCCCTGTTCGCGATGGCGGTCCATCGGTGGGACGAGGCGGACCCGTCTCCCCAAGCGAGAAGCAGCCGCGTCGTTCGCATCGGGCGCGATGGCTCCATCGACGACGTGGCGACGGGGCTGCCCGCGGGGCCAATCCATGCAGGGGGCGCTCTCGCGTTCGCCGATGACGGCTCGCTGTATGTCGCGGTCGGCGATGGGCTCAGCCACGGCGCGCGGGGGGAGCGCGTCGGGACGGACCCCCTGGCGGGCACGATTCTGCGGCTGCCGGCCGGCTGGTCCGGCTCCCCGACAGAGGCTGAGGTGCACGCCCGCGGCTTCCGGAACATCTACGGGATGGCCTTCGGGGCCGACGGCGGCCTCTGGGCGACCGAGAACGGACCGGACTGCTGCGATGCGCTCTTCGCGGTCGCGTCGGGGGCGTTCCATGGCTGGCCCCCTGCCGCGGGCTCGGCCGAGGTGGATCCGGTCTGGGAGAGCGGGAGACAGCGGCTCGGGCCCACCGGCATCGTCCAGCTGGGGGCGACGTACGGAGAGGCGGCCGGCGATCTGCTGTTTGCCACCTGGCACACCGGCGCTCTGCACCGGGTCCGAGTGGACGGGACCTCGGTCCTCGAGCACGAGATCGTGACGGTCATGCCCACCTCGCGGCCGGCGGGGGGCCCGTACCGCTTCGCCGGGGCCTTCACCGGACTCACCCGGGCCCCCGACGGCTCGGTGTGGTTCTCCACGGTGAACGCGGTGGGGCGGATCGTGGCCCTCGCGCGATGAGCCAGCAGGTCTTCGTCGGGGGGCTGCACCGCTCCGGAACCACCCTGGTGGCTCGGTGGTTGGCGAGCGCCTCTGGCGCGTCGGGGTTTCGCGACACCTCGGTCTGGGAGGACGAGGGGCAGCACCTCCAGGACGTCCTGCTGCCGGCACGGCTGCTGGGCGGGCCCGGACGGTTCGCGCGACACCCGGCTGCGGTGGCGGGGCCGGTCGACGAGGCCGACGTCTCCACGCTCCGGGCCCGGCTCGAGGCGACGTGGGCCCCGCTGTGGGAGCCGGGGGCGCGCGTGAAGGTGGCGAAGTCCCCGCCGAATATGCTTCGCGGCCGGCTGCTGCAGCAGCTGTTTCCGGGGGCGCTACTCGTGGTCGTTCGCCGGCACCCGCTGGCCGTGGCCCTCGCGACGCGCGCCATGGCGCGTCGATTTCGCGAGCGGCCCCTCGCGGAGCTCGTGGAGCACTGGGTGATCGCCCAGGACCTCTTCGAGGCGCAGCGGCCCCACCTCGGTCCCCATGTCGTCCTCGACCTGGCAGGGTTGGAGGAGGGGATGGAGCGATGCTTCCGGGAGGTCGGGCTGCGGCTCGTCCCGCCCCCGGTCCCCCTCGTGGACAGCGATGAGAAGTACCGCATCCAGTGGAGCGCAGTCCTACGATCGAGGCGGTTTCGACGGCGAGAGCTCGGGGCGGTGGCGGCGCTTGCGCCGCGGGTGCGGGACCACGGGTACGACCTGATGGGGTTCGAGCAGGCGTCGATGCCGCTCTCACCGTCGTTTTCGGCGCGTTGACGCCCCCCGGGGGGTCGCATATTCTCGCGCCCCCTCGAACCTGGGTACCCCCATGTCAGCCGACGCGACGGAAGAAAACACCAACGATCCTCAGACCTCTTCGGTCGTTCGCCGCCGGCGACGCCGAGTGAGCGGTCCCGCCCCCGAGGCGGAGGCGAGCGCTCCCGGCGCTGCAGAAGCGGCTGACGATCAGGCTGCCCCCGCGGCCCCAGCCGAGGCAGCTGATGCGGCCCCCGAGGTGGCGCCGGAGCCCGAGGCGGCCCCGGCTCCGCAGTTCACCGTCACAGAGACCGAAGTGACCCCCGAGCAGCTCGTCGCGGCGGCGGACGGCCCCGGCCCGTCGGGCCCGGCGCCGGTGCAGCTCACGCCGGACGAGGCCGCAGCCAAGGTCGCCGCCGAGATGTCGGCGGACATGGAAGAGCTGATGGCGTCGGGCGGCGGGATGACCGACCTGACTCCCGGCGACCGCGTCCGCGGAATGATCGTCGGCATCACGTCGGATCACGTCCTCGTGGACGTGGGCGGCAAGTCCGAGGGGTTCGTGCCCCGGCGGGAGCTCGAAGGGGCCGACGGCCTCACGGTGAACATCGGCGAGGAGCTCGAGGCCCAGGTCGTGATGATCGAGGGCGACGGCGTCCACCTGTCGGTCGGCGCGGTGCGGGCGCATCAGCTCTCGGAGCAGCTCGAGGCCGCCGCTGCGAACAACCTGCCGGTCAAGGGCAGCGTCGTCGGATACAACAAGGGTGGGCTCGAGGTGAAGCTCGGCTCGCGACGGGCGTTCTGCCCCGCGTCGCAGGTCTCTCGGGACTTCTCCGAGGATCTCTCCCAGCACGTGGGCCAGTCCTACACGTTCCTGATCACTCGCTATGACCCCACGGGACGGCGCATCGTCGTGTCTCGCCGGGCATGGCTCGAGCGGGAGGCCAAGGAGCTGGCGAGCCAGACCCGGCAGCTCCTCGAGGTTGGTGCGGTCCTCGCGGGGACCGTGCGCAAGCTCACCGAGTTCGGCGCGTTCGTCGACCTCGGCGGCGTGGACGGCCTGGTGCACGTGAGCGAGGTCAGCTGGGACCGGATCGACAAGCCGTCCGACAGGCTCACGGAGGGCCAGGCGGTCCAGGTGAAGATCCTGAAGATCGACTCGTCCCGGGACCGCATCGGGCTGTCCATCCGGCAGGCCGAGGGGGACCCTTGGGAGGAGGTCGGCAAGACCTTCGTTGAGGGCGAGACCTACACCGGCCGCGTCACGCGCCTCACGGACTTCGGCGCGTTCGTGGAGCTGTCCAAGGGCCTCGAGGGCCTCGTCCACGTCTCCGAGGTGGACTGGAAGCGGATCAAGCGCCCGCACGACGTCCTCTCCGAGGGCCAGGAGGTCTCGGTCCGGCTGCTCGAGGTGGACAAGAAGCGCAAGCGCCTCGGCCTCTCGATCAAGCAGGCGACGGGTGAGGACCCGTGGGCCATGGTCAACGACCTGACCGTGGGCAACGAGATCGAGGTGACCGTCGAGAAGGTCGCGGACTTTGGCGTGTTCTGCACGATCAAGGCGGGCGTCACGGGCCTGATGCCGTCGAGCATGACGGACACTCCCCGAGGGACGAACCTCAAGCGCGCCTTCCGTGTGGGGCAGACGATCAAGGTCTTCGTTCACGAGATCGACAAGCGCCGCCGCAAGGTGACGCTGACGAAGCGGATCTCGAACGAGGGTGGCTCCCAGGACTACAAGGCGTACCTGAAGCAGCAGAAGAAGGAGCAGGGCTCCGGATTCGGCTCGCTGGCGGCGGCGCTGAGCGACGCCCTCAAGACCGACTGACCGAGGAGCGCTGAGGGACCCGATCTCGGCGTCGACTTCGGTCGTCGGTCGGTGCGACGCACTTCAGTGCGCCTCCCTCCGCTCCTTCCTTGTCTCTTTGACCTCGGCCGCCCCAGCCCCTCGGGGCGGAGGGGGACACCGATCTCGGCGTCGACTCGGTCGTCGGTCGGTGCGACGCACTTCAGTGCGCCTCCCTCCGCTCCTTCCTCGTCTCCTTGACCTCGGGCCGCTGCGCGCCCCTCGGGCCGCTGCGCGCCCCTCGGGCGCGATGGGCTGGCCGGTCTCTGCGTCGACTTCGGTCGTCGGTTGGTGCGACGCACTTCAGTGCGCCTCCCTCCGCTCCTTCCTCGTCTCCCTGACCTCGGACCGGTGCGCGTCCCTGCGATGGAGGCTGGGGTCCGGAACGCGAAAGGCCCGGCGGGTGAACCGCCGGGCCTTTCGGAGTTCGCCCGAAGGCGAAGGAGCTACTGGATGCCGAGGTCGAAGTACTGCACCGCTCCGGACGGGTCGAACATCAGGCTCTCGCCCGTGACCGTGTCCGCGGGGACCGTGAAGGTGACCGTCGAGACGGTGCCGCCGTCGAGGTCCTGGGTGGTGAGGTTGATGTCCTCGTTGCCGGCGTAGACGTCCGCGTCCACCTCGGCCTCGAAGTCGTCACCACCGGTCTCGAGCATCGCGGACTCACCGTCGAAGGTGCAGAACCAGAAGTCGTCCACCACGAAGGAGTCCACCGGCGCGTCCGACTCGGAGACCATCACGACCTCCACCTGCTCGCCGGCCTCGGCCGTCTGCGGGGTCACACCAACGATCTCGAAGTCGGCGGAGCCGGCGACCTGACCGCCAACACCCCAGAGATCACCACCCTCGTCAAATCCGTCGTTGGTTCCGAAGTACTCCTGGCAGCCGCTCAGAGCGAGCAGCGACGCACCAGCGATGGCGAGAGTAGAGAGGCGCAAGAAGGTCATTTGGTGTCCTTTCGGGTGGCAGGCTCTGAGTCCGATTTCGAGCCTAGCGCAAAGTCCCATGGGTGAGAGTGCAAAAGTCTGCCCGCGTCTGCGAGGTCCGTCGCCTTCGCGTGCGTACTCAGACTAGGTCCCTGGCGACGCCGAACAATGGGGAGTTTGCAAAAAAGTCGTTCAGCGGCTGTCGCCGACTGCGATGTCTACCGGGAACCCATCCACCGTGAACACCAGCCGATGCATCGAGTGCGCGGCGACCGCGGTGGGATCGAGGAAGAAGCGGTAGCCGAACCGCACCCGCCCGTGCCGCACATCGATCCCGAGGTCGAGTCCTCCTCGGAACTCCCGAACCTGGTCGAGGGAGCGCTGCGTCTCCCATCGACAGCCCTCGTCCTCACACTGGCCGACGAGGGCGTCCACCCCGTGCTGGAACCGGTTCCAGCCGAGCCTGAACCCCACGTTCGGGACGATGTAGTCGCGGCTCCCCTCCACGGGGATGGGGATCCGGTACCCGAAGTCCATCCCCGCATCGATCGACCACCAGAGGTCGCGGGGGCGCTGGTCCAGGGTGTTCCCGTCGTCGTCCTCCTCGCGGAACGGTGCGCGGGTTCCGATGAGCAGCTCGGCCCAGGGCTCCAGCCGCAAGGCGTCCAGGATCGCGACCCGGAAGCCCACCCGGGCGAAGGCGCCGATCATCGAGGGCCGGTTGTGGGCTGCGATCCCGCCTCCGGTCCAGAGCTGGAAGTGGGACGGCCGCAGCCACTTCCGGTCCTGAGGCGCCTCGAGGAGATCCGTGAGCGCTGCCGCGGGGATCACGAAGGACCTCCCCGCGCCGTCGTCGACCGCCTCGCGCCACAACCCCACGACCTCCCCGGCGCCGTTGACGACCGGAGCGCCGCGGTCACCCTCCCCAGGAGCCCGGTCGACGAGGTAGTCCGGGAAGATCCGCGCCTCCCGCTCCTCATCGGTGGCCAGTCGGGACGAGAGCACTTTGAGCGGCACCGGCGTGAACATGGTCAGAGCGCGCACGTCCTCGTCGTACACGGACAGCCCCACCGACCCTCCGTGGCCGAACGCGAGCAGCTCGTCCCCGAGCTCGGGCTGCGGCGCGAACACCGGCGACGGGATCCCCTCGATCGGTTCGTCCAGGGCGAGCAGGGCGATCTCGTGCAGCCGGTCCCAGGTCACGATGCGCGCGAGGCTCGTGTGACCCGTCCCGGTCTGGACCGCTGCGGGGTAGCCCACGTGCACGGTGTGCAGCAGGGTGATCACGTGGGTGCCGCCGTTCACGACGAGACCCGCGCCCACTCGGCCGGATGCGGACACACGGGCCACCTGGGGCACGGTGAGCTCCGTCATGTCGTGCAGCGGGATCGTCGGCACCGGGGGCGTCTCGGCGGTCGCGGACCCCCAGGAGAGGGTCACCGTCAGGGCGGCGAGCGCGAGCAACCGTGCGGTCATGAGGTCTCCGAGCCATGCGCCTGCGGCGCGGGGCGCCCATGATAGGGACCGTGACCGCCCGTGCTCGCCTCGGAGATCTCCTGCGCTGGACCCGAGCGCGCCTCGGCCTCGCGCGACCTCGCGGGCGCGACTGGCACCGCCGAGGGGTCGGCGGTCGATGGGATGTGGTCGGCCCCCTCCAGTTCGAGTTTCTCATTCGCCAGGGGATGGAGCCTCAGGATCGCCTCCTCGACGTCGGCTGCGGCTCGCTTCGGGGCGGTGTGCACGCGATCGCGTACCTGGAGCCGGGGCACTACTTCGGGATCGAGAAGGAGGCGTCGTTGCTCGCCGCGGGGCGCGAGGTCGAGCTCACGCGCGCGCGACTCACTGATCGCAATCCACACCTGCACGTGTCCGGAACCTTCGATGTCGACTGGATCCCCGCGCACATCCAGTTCGAGTACGCGCTCGCCCAGTCGCTGCTGACCCACCTGCGGCCCGGGTTGATCTCCCTGTGCTTCGAGCAGGTCCTCCCCCGGCTCACTCCCGACGGGGTCTTCTTTGCGACGTTCTTCGAGTGCCCGGACGGCGAAGACAGCCTCGGGCCCTCCCACGGATGGCGCGCCGACGAGCTCCAGCACCCGCGGTACTCCCTCGGAACGATCACCCGACTTGCCAGGGACGCCGGAGGGACGGTGGAATACATCGGCTCTTGGGGACACCCGCGCGACCAACGCATGATCGCCGTCCGACGAGCCGAGGAGGCCCACGATTCCCCCTGACCGACTGGTCCGCGTTGCCGCCGCCTATCACCTGCTGGTCGGGCTCGTGTTCGCGCTCTTCCCGAGCGACGCGCTGCGTTCGTTGGCTCTCGATCCGCCCAGGTATTGGGCTCTCTGGTACGCGGCCTGTGCGGTCCCCCTCGGCGCCGGCGCGATGCTGGTGATGGCCCTGAAGCGGCCGGTCCTCCGCCCCGGACTCCTCGCCGGCGTCGTCGTGCTCGACCTGCTCGTGATGACGCTCGGGATCTTCTTCGTGATCTGGGCCGAGCTGCCCTGGATCCTGCTCGGCCCCGCCATCGCGGGCGGTCTCTGGGCGTGGCTCCTGTGGGGGCTATACTCGCCCGAGTCGTGAGCGACCCGTCCCCCGACAGGCTGGATGCCCTCCTGGGCGAGCTGAAGACTCAGCTGGATGAGTCGAGCGCGGGCGTGCGCGTGACGACCGAGTGGAAGCGGATCAAGGCCGTCGTCGACGAACACGACGCCGATCGCGACGTCATCGCTGCCGACGCCGACCGCCTCGACGGGGCGATCCGGATCCTCGAGGCCCAGCGGGACATGCTCGCCCTGACTCGTGAAGAGATCGCGGAGCAGGACCGCCTGGCGGAGCAAGAGCGCGGTCGTCGTGAGCGGGAGGACCGCAAGATCGTGGAGATCGTGCGTGCCTGGCTGCCTCCGTACAGCGGCCTCGCCGTCGGAGGGCTCGTGCTCGCGCCCGTGATCGGCTGGCTCTTCGGCGAGTGGTGCCTCATCGCTGCCTTCCTGCCCCTGCTCGGCTTCCTCGAGATGCGGCGCCGGACCTCGCTCATGGAGGGCCGGAGCTGGGTAATCCTCAACGATCCCGTGCGGGAGCTGGAGGCGCGGGTGCGCATCTACCACCTGATCTCCGGCGTCGCCGTCGGCGTCGCGGTGGCGTGGTTCCTCGGTGCGCTCCTCACGGGAGAGGGCTAGATGCCTGGCGCCACCGTGACGCCCGGGCGTCCCACCACCATCGCGCTCGACTGCATGGGCGGAGACCACGGCCCGGTCGAGGCGGTGGAGGCGGCGGCGCAGCTGTCCCTCTCCCGTCCCGACTTCCATCTCATCCTCGTGGGCGACGTGAACGAGCTCGGGCCGCTGCTCGATGAGCGCGAGTACGAGCCCGGCCGCATCTCCTTCCGGCACACGCCCGACTGGATCACGATGGAGGACTCGCCGCGGACCGCGATGGACGACAAGCCCGAAGCGTCCGTTCTGGTGGCCTGTCACCTCGTGGCGGACGGGCGCGCCGACGCGGTGGTGACGGCGGGGAACACCGGGGCGGCGATCCTGGCGGCGGCCCGGAAGATGGGGCGTATTCCGGGAGTGCGGCGCGCGGCGCTCGCCGCGGTCACCCCCACCGAGCAGACCCACGGTCCCAACGAGGACCCCTTCGCGCTCCTGCTGGACGTGGGCGCCACCCTGACCGCCTCCGCGCGGGACCTCGTGACGTTCGCGATCATGGGGTCGGCGTACGCCGAAGCGATCTCCAACAACCCGCGCCCGAGCGTCGCCCTGCTCAGCAACGGCACGGAGGCCCACAAGGGCCCGCCGGAGGTCGTCGGCGCCCACGAGATGCTCGCCGAGCTGTCCGAGGTGAACTTCGCGGGCAATGTGGAGGGCCTCGACATCCCCCGCGGCTCCGTCGACGTGGTCGTCACGTCCGGGTTCCTCGGCAACGTGGTCCTCAAGATGCTCGAGGGCATCGGCGAGGTGATCAGCGAGCTCGCCAAGGACGCCTACGCCCGGCGCTTCCTGTGGCGGTTCGGCCTCACGATGCTCAGCTCCGGCCTGCGCCAGATCCAGCAGGCGCTGGACTGGGAGCAGTACGGCGGCGCGCCGATCCTCGGGTTCTCTCAGCCCATCATCAAGGCCCACGGCCGGAGCAAGGCGCGGGCGATCGGCAACGCCTGCAAGGTCGCGGTGAAGGCGGCCCGGTCCGACATGGGTCGGGTGATCGAGCGTGCGGTCGCGAAGGTGCCCTCGGTCGAGGAAGAGGGGACCCAGGCGTGAGCTGGCGACACGTCTATCGGTGGGACCTGGACAAGACCTACCTGGAGACCGACTTCGAGTCGGTTCGGCGCCTGCTGACCATCGCCTTCGAGAAGCCCGAGGAGAAGACGAACGTCCCCGGCTCGGCGGCGCTGCTGCGGGAGCTGAGTCGCGAGCGGGAGGGGGAGCTGCCGTCGCGGGTGGCGATCGTCTCGGGCTCGCCGCGGCAGATGCGCAAGACGCTGGAGGCGAAGCTCGAGCTCGACGGCGTCGTGTGGCACGAGTTCCACCTGAAGCCCCAGTGGGAGAACCTGCGGCGTGGTCGGTTCCGCGCCGTGCGGGAGCAGGTGGGCTACAAGCTGCCGCTCCTGCTGCGCTCGCGCCTGAAGACCGACGGTCTCACCGGGGTCCGCGAGACGCTGTTCGGGGACGACGCCGAGGTCGATGCGTTCATCTACTCGCTGTACGGCGATGTGGTGGGCGGCCGCGTCCAGGTGGACGAGCTCGTCTCCGTCCTCAAGGCGGTCGGGGCCTACGAGGACGCGATCGGCAAGTCGGTGGCCGCGGCGGAGAAGCTGCCCGCCGAGGACGTAGTCGAGCGGATCTTCATCATGCTCGACGCCCGCACGCCGCCGGCGTTCTTTCGGCCGTTCGGTCCCCGGGTGATCCCCATCTTCAACTACTTCCAGGCCGCGCTGGTCCTCTTCTCGGGCGGGCACCTGGACGCCGAAGGCGTGATTGCCGTCGCGCGGGCCTTCCTCGAGCGGGACGGGCGCAGCGCCGACGACCTCGCCAACTTCGTGCAGGACGTGGTGCGACGGGGCCACCTGCCGGGCAGCGCACTGCAGGACCTGGGACTCGCGGTGCAGGAGCTGACGAACGTCGCGAACGAGGCGGAGGTGATCTGGAAGGCCGTCCAGCGGTTCGTCGACCTGGGTTCGGCGAGGCGGTTCTTGCCTCCGCAGCCTCCCGAGATGGACTACGAGGCGCTGCTGACCCACCTGCGGTCCCGCCACCGCTGAAGGCGGTGCGGCCGGGGGACTCGCTCGGATCGGGCTGTTACCCTCCGCGGCCATGACGGACACCACCGCGACCATTGGCTTGATTCGGGGCGACGGCATCGGCCCCGAGATCACGGACTCGACCCTGCGCGTGCTCGACGCCGCCGGCGCCCAGGTGGAGTGGAAGGAGCTCCTCGCCGGGCAGCCCGCTACCGACTCCGTGGGGACCCCCATGCCCGAGAGCACCATCGCCGAGGCGAACGAGCTCGGCGTCGTCCTCAAGGGGCCCATGACCACGCCGGTGGGCGGCGGGCATCGCTCGCCGAACGTCACGCTGCGCCGCGCCATGGATCTCTACGCGAACGTGCGGCCGATCCGCGCGCTGCCCGGTCTCCGCTGCGTCGCGCCCGAGGCCGACATGGTCATCGTCCGGGAGAACACCGAGGGTCTGTACGCGGGCATCGAGCGGGAGACGGACGAGGGCGCCGAGGCCATCGCGCGTGTCACCCGGGATGGGTCCGAGCGGGTCGTGCGCTTCGCCTTCGAGCACGCGCGCGCCCACGGGCGCGACAAGGTCACGATTCTCCACAAGGCCAACATCCTGAAGAAGTCGTCGGGCCTGTTCCTCCGCATCGGCCAGGAGGTCGCGAAGGACTACCCGGATATCGAGTGCGCCGACCTCATCATCGATGCGGCGTGCATGAAGATGGTCATGTACCCCGAGATGTTCGACGTCGTGGTCACCACGAACCTCTTCGGCGACATCATCTCCGACCTGGGGGCGGGCCTCGTCGGCGGGCTGGGCCTGGCTCCGGGAGCGAACATCGGTGCGGGCAAGGCCATGTTCGAGGCGGTCCACGGCACCGCACCAGACATCGCGGGGCAGGGGGTCGCGAACCCGACCGCGCTCCTCATGGCGGCGGCCCAGATGCTCACGTTCGTGGGCCAGGACGCCGTGGCGCGTCGGGTGCACGCCGGAGTCCTGGCTGCCCTGCACAACCGGCGCACGCGCACGCGGGACCTCGGCGGCAAGCTGAACACCGCGGAGTTCACCGGTGCGGTGATCGCCCACCTGGGCGAGTAGGGCTCTAAGGGCGGACGCCGAACAGCCGCTCGAAGTTGTCCTCGAGCTGGGTCTGCGCCTCCTCGGGGGGGACGCCCCACACCTCCGCCGCGTAGCTGGCGGTGAGCGAGACATTGGCGGGCTCGTTCGTGGTCCCGGGCTCGGGACCCAGGTAGGGGCAGTCGGTTTCCAGGAGCACGCTCTCCCGTGGGAGGGTCTCCAGCATGCGGGTGAAGCTCTGGGAGCGTCGCGCGTTCGCGGGGATCGAGAAGTGGTGCCCCAGCTCGCCGGCGATGCGTCGCGCGAGCTTCACCCGGCCGCCGAAGCAGTGCCAGTCGACGCGCGTGGCCCCCATCTCCTGGAGGATCTCGAACGCTCGGCGCTCGCGCTTGCGGGTGTGGATGATGATGGGCTTGTCGGCGTCGAGCGCGACCTGGACGAGGGCCCGGAAGCGGGCTTCCTGCGCATCCCAGAACTGCTCGGGGACCCAGTACCCATCGAGCCCGATCTCCCCGACGGCGAAGGCGTCGTCCACGTTGTCCCGCACCCAGGTGACCGCGTCGTCCGGGTGGACCTCCGACGGCGACCGTGGGTAGTCGATGCCGGCCTCGACCATGGCGGGCATCACGGCGTCGACGGGGTAGAGCCCGAACGCGGGGCGGACAAGGTCGGGGTTGGCCGCAGCGAGGGCACGGACCGCCTCGTTGTCCTCGGGGTTCAGGCCGTTGGTGACGATCGTGCCGACGCCCCGCTCCCGTGCCCGCGCGAGGACGGCGTCCTGCTGCGGGGCGAGCTTGGGGTGGGTCAGGTGCGCGTGTACGTCGAACAGGGCCACAGGTCGGTCTCCGCGCGGGACCATAGTCGCTCGGGGCGTCGAGGCCAGGGGGATGCGCAGGACGTCCGTGTCCGGGTCGTGTCCGGGTTCGTGTCCGAGGGTGTCCGGGTGCCGGACACCTGGTCGGACACTCCAGCGCCGCCGTGGGCGGGGCTGGGCCAGCTTTGTCCTGTGATGTCGAGCGTTTGAGTCTTCGGTGACGGGTTGGCGCGGTCTGTGCTCTTCCCCTGGGCATGTACGAGCACCGACTCCATCGCCCCGGTCCCACGCCGTTGGTGATCCCTGCCGTCGCCTTCGCGCTGGGAGCTGGTCTGGGGTGGCCATGGCCTGCCAGTCCGTGGCTCCTGGGGACGGGCGCGGTGCTCCTGGGGCTCTCGGTGGTGGGGCCGCCGCGAACGAAGGGCCTCAGCTCCGGGGCGGCCTGGCTGGTCCTGGGCCTCGCGGCGGCCTGGGTGGCTCCGGCGGTGGGGCCTCCTCGGGCCGACCACGCCCGCGTCGTCGAAGTCCGCCTGGGCGCGCCACCCCTCGATGACCGTGCCCCTGTCCGACCCGCATCGGTCCTGAGCGTCTGGGAGCCGGGACGGGCCGCCGCTCGGTGGGACGGCGAGGTCGCGGTGAGGCTGCGGATGGCGCCGAGGCGTCTGGCGGGCCTCGGGCAGGGCGCGCGGGTCCGGTTGCGCGGCCGCTTTGTCCTGGACCGCGCGGGCACGACCGTCCTCCGAGCCGATCGCACCCCGGCGGTCGTGGTCGGACGGGCCGGCATGGGGCGTCTCGTGACGGGGCTCCATCACCTGCGGCGCAGGGTGCGGCGGGGACTCGGCTCCGTGGGGGCGCGGTCACATGGACTGTTCGTCGCACTGGTCCTCGGAGATCGAAGCGGGCTCGACCCGTCGGTCCGCCAGGCGTTCGCCCGCACCGGCACCGCCCATCTGCTGGCGATCTCGGGGCTCCACGTCGGGCTCTGTTGGGCCCTCGCGACGACGGCCGCGCGATGGGGCCTCGCCCGGCTCAGCGCTCGGCTCCTTCGCCGCGGCGTGGTGCGTGGCGTGGCGGGGATGATCGGGTGGAGCGTCGCTGCCTCCTACGTCCTGGTGGCGGGAGCCCCGGTCAGCGGACTCCGCGCCCTGGCCATGCTGGCGGTGGTCTCGCTCGCGGGGCTGAGCTGGAGGCGGGCGTCACCCTGGAACGTCCTCGCGGCGGCAGCGCTGGTGGTCGTCGCCGCGGATCCCGGCGCTCCGCGGGCCCTTGGCTTCCAGCTCTCGGTGGCCTCAGTGGCGTTCCTCCTGGCGTGGACCCCCCTCACGTCGCGAAGAGGCCTGACGCAGGGGATCCGGACGAGCGCGATCGGAGGCGCGCTCGGCACCCTGGCGACTGCGCCCCTCGTGGCCGCGGTCTGGGGGCAGGTTCCGCTGGCCGGGCTCTGGGCGAACGCAGTGGCAGTGCCGTTGTTGGGGGGCCTGCTTGTCCCGCTGGTCCTGCTGGGGGCGGTCCTCGGCGCAGTGGATCCGGCTCTGGGCGGCGCAGTCTGGCCCATGGCGGAGGCGGTCTCCTGGCTCGGACTGTCGCTCGTCGAGTGGCTGGCCGAGCCGTCACGGGCGCCTCTGGTTCCGTGGAGCCCTCGCTGGCCACTGGTGGTTGCGTTCTACGGGTTCGCAGGCCTCGCGGCGTCGCGGTGGAGGGCCCGGTGACCCGGCGTGACCGCATGAGGAGGCGGATGGCGTGGGTCGTGACCTGTTGCGCCGTGCTGCTCGCCGGGAGCACCCGCGAAGAGCCGCGCCGGCCGGACCTCTGCCTCACCGCGCTGGATGTGGGACAGGGTGATGCCCTGCTCGTGGAGCCGCCGGAGGGGATGCCGTGGCTCGTGGATGGGGGCGGGGCACCCGGCTCGCGGTACGACGTCGGGCTGCACCGGGTCGTGCCTGCGCTCCGGGCTCGGGGGATCGACCGGCTGGGGCTCGTGGTCATGACCCACGAGGACGAGGACCACGCTGGGGGTCTGTTCGCGGTGCTCGAGCAGCTCGAGGTGGACGCGCTCCTCGTACCCCGCCGTCGGGGCCTCGGCGCGACCGGGCGTTCGCTGGTCTCCCTCGCGGCGGGGCGTGGGGTGCCGGTGCTGGTCGCGGACGAAGGGGCGGAGCTTCCGACGATCGGCGGGGGAGCGGCGGCGAGGCTGCTGCACCCCCGGGGCGAGAGCCGGGGGCTGGGGACGAACGATGCGTCGGTCGTGCTCGCGCTGCGGTTCGGGGCGGTGCCCTTCCTCCTCACGGGGGACATCGAGGCGGAGGGGGAGGGGAGGCTGTTGGCCTCGCGGGACCCCCTCCGCTCGGCGGTGCTCAAGCTGGCCCACCACGGGAGCCGCACGTCGACCTCGGAGCGCTGGCTGGATGCGGTCCAGCCGCTCGTGGGGGTGGCGGGACTCGGCGCGGACAATCGGTTCGGGTTCCCCCATCACGCGGTGACCAGGAGGCTCCAGGAGCGTGGCGTCCCGTTGTTCAGCACGGCGGAGCGCGGCGAGGTGCGGGTCTGCTCCGATGGCCTGGGCCTTCGGGTGGACACCGGGGAGACCGGGCGGTGGGAGGAAGCCCTCGTCCTGGAGCCGGCGACGGTGGGGGCCTGGGCGCTCAGGCCCCCGGCGCATCGACCGGGGGAGGTCTCGGGCGACGTCAGGAGCCAGAGAGCCGCGCCGAGTGACTCGCTGCGCGGCGGCAGGGCAGCCAGGGCTCGCGGCGCGAAGAAGACGCAGCGGAGAGGGAGGCGCGAGTCGAAGCGTGCGGAGGACGAAGCGGTAGGGCGCCGGGCACGCCCCCCTCGCCGACCGGGGGCAGACGACAAAGTGGAGCCACCGCCGACCCTGCTCCCGGACCGAGAGTGGAGCCGGAGTCGGCGCGACCGGGGGCGTCCGCGGCCTCCGTGGAAGAGCCGCCGATGAAGTCAGCGAGCGAGCGAAGCCTCGATCCGACGGCGCAGCCGGGCATCCGCGGCCGCCCGCGGTCCGAGGCCGAGGGTCCCGTCCGCGTCGGCGGCCTTGCGGCGCCTCGACAGGTAGACGAGCCCGAACACGAACACCGGGATGGACAGCGCCTGGGACGTGGAGAGGGTCTCGCCGAGGAGGTCGGGGAGGACGAAGCCGCGCTCCAGATCGAGGCGAACCACCTCGATCACCGAGCGGAGCACCGGGTAGAGGACGAGCAACAGGCCGAAGACCTGGCCATCGAAGCGCTGGCGTCGACGGACGGCACGGAGGACCACGAACAGCGTCAGGGCGCCCAGGGATGCGTACACCTGCGTGGGGTGCAGAGGAATGCCCCGGAGGACCTCGGGTACCACGCCGCGGAGGAAGACGAGACCCCAGGGCCACTCCACCCCGGTCCCCCAGTCGATGGGACGGCCGTAGCAGCACCCGGCGGACAGGCAGCCGACCCGGCCGAGCGCGATGCCGATGGCGATGGCGGGCGCGGCGGCGTCGGCGGCGCGGGCGAAGTCCATCTTCGTGCGGCGGACCCACAGCCAGGACGCGAGGACCGCCAGGACGAGGCCCCCGTAGAGCACCATGCCCCCCTCCCAGAAGCGGGCCAACTTCAGCGGGTCCTCCAGGTACGCGTCGCGCTGCGCGGTGAAGAGGTGCCCGAGCCGGCCCCCGAGGACCCCGCCAATCACCCCGACGAACGCCGCCCGCAGGAGCCGAGTCGGCGAGTCCCCCGCGGCGCGCGCCTCCTGGGCCGCCACGAAGAGGGCGACGAGGATCGCGATCGCGAGCCAGGTGAACCACGCGGACAGGGCCACCTGTCCGAGGCCTGGCACGTGGGTGTGGACCAGCCAGGGCCTCACGGAGCCTCCAGCCCTGGGGGGATCGCCCGGCCCCGCACGGCCAGGGCTGCGAAACCGAGGAGGCCGCAGCTGATCGCCACATCCGCGACGTTGAACACCCCGAAGATGCCTCCTCCCAGCAACTCCACGAAGTCGGTCACCCGCCGGTACAGCAGTCGGTCGATGAAGTTGCCGGCAGCCCCTGCGAGGACGAGGCCGAACGACCAGGCGAGGGCGCGCTCGTCGGGGCGGAGACGGACGAACCACCCGAGAACCACGACGAGGGTGAGGAGGGAGACGACCGTCACCACCGGCAGGCGCAGCGGGTGTCCGTCCAGGAGACCCCAGGCCATGCCGCGGTTCTCCGTGTGGAGGAGCTCGACGGCGCCCGCCACGAGCGGCCGGCGCTCGCCGACGTCCAGGTGCGCGCGGACCCAGGCCTTCGTCAGCTGGTCCGGGATGCACACCCCCACCGTGACCGCGGCGAGGAGGCGAGCGTGGTGCCGGGCCGGGAGGCTGCGCAAGAGGCGAGGTCCGTCGGTGGGAGCCACGGACTGGTCAGCAGATGGACTCGTCCGTCGGGGGAGGTTCGAGGTCGAGCAGCGCCGCGATCGTGGCCTCGTCGGCGCCGGGGAAGGTGTACTGCGAGAACTCGTGAGGCGCCACCCACCGGGCATCGTGGACGCGGATCGGGCGGACGTCCTCCTCCATGGGGATCTCACAGCGATAGACCTGCATGTCGACGGTGTAGTGGTCGTACTCGTGCACGACCTCCATCACGAGCTCGCCCACGTCCACCCGCACCCCGATGCGCTCCCTCAAGAGCTCGCGCAGGACCTGCTCCGGCGACTTGCCGTCCGCGACCTTGCCCCCCGGGAACTCCCACAGCAGGGGCAGGGTGCTCGTGGGGAGCCGCTGGGTGAGGAGGTAGGCGCCGTCCCGGCGGATCTCCGCCGTGGCCACCCGGATCTTCTGGCCGCTGTACTTGGGCATCGTGTTCCGTTGCTCCAGGCCTCTATCCCGCGGAGGACGAGGGCGCGGGAACGTACCACAGGGGTTGCCAAACCCTTGCGCCCTCCCGCGCGATGGAAGAGCGGCAGTTTCCAGTATTCTCGCGCCGCCGGGTCTGCCGACCCTCGGAGGCAACATGTCCGCCCGCACCGCTCTCGCCGCTCTTCTCTTGCTGCTCGTCGCCGCTCCGGCCCAAGCCCAGGAAGCCTCGATCGACATCCAGCAGTTCAAGCCCGTGTCCGATGTGGACGGGTTCCTCCTCGTCCACGACGCGAGTCTGCTGCCGCAGTTCCGCTTCGGGGTGGGGCTGGACCTGAACTACGCCGTGAACCCCCTGGAGGTGAACGGCGTCGGCTTCGGGCGCCAGTTCGGACTCATCGACGGCATCGTCGGCGGGGACATCATCGGCCAGTTCTCCATCTTCGACTTCTGGGACGTGGGGATTCGGTTCCCCATCGTCCAGATCCCCGTGGCGACGGACTTCGTGGACAGCCCGGCCTTCCCCGGCGCGAAGGTCCCGTTCGGGATCGGCGATCTGCTTATCGAGAGCCGCGTCCGCATCCTCGACCCCGCCGAGAAGCCCATCGGACTCGCGATCAACCCGTGGGTGACCATCCCGACGGGGACCGCCCGTGCAGGGCTCGGCCGCGGACTCCCCGGGACCGGGATCAAGCTCATCGCGAGCAAGCGCTGGTCGCGGTTCCACTTCGCCGCGAACGCCGGCTACGCCTTCTTCGGGCGCGCCAGCTCCTTCCTCGGCGGGGGCACCCTCACGAACCTCACCACCGGCAACGAGTTCACCTACGGCGTGGGCGTCGGGGTGTCCCCGGTGGTCGACCATCTGGAGATCAACCTCGAGCTCGACGGCAGCCTGATCGCGGGGCCCAACGAGCGGGACGGCGCGGAGCGGTTCTTCAACCAGGCTCACTCCCCGGCAGAGGTGCTCCTGAGCCTGCGGGGCACCCTGGACATGGGCCTGACCTTCTTCGGTGGCGTCGGCAAGGGCATCTCCGGCGGCTACGGGACGCCCGACTTCCGGGTCTTCACCGGTGTCGCCTGGGCCAATCGGAACCCCCGCGACCGGGACAAGGACGGGCTGAACGACAAGGTCGATCCCTGCCCCGAGGATCCCGAGGACTTCGACGAGTTCGAGGACGAGGACGGCTGCCCCGATCTGGACAACGACCAGGACGGCGTGCCGGACGAGACCGACGGCTGCCCGATGGACGCCGAGGACAAGGACAACTTCGAGGACGGGGACGGCTGCCCCGATCTGGACAACGACAAGGACAACGTCCCCGACCTGAGCGACGCCTGCCCCAACGACCCCGAGGACATGGACGGCTTCAACGACGAGGACGGCTGCATCGACCCGGACAACGACGCGGACGGCATCCTCGACACCATCGACAGCTGCCCGCTCGCCCCCGAGGACGCGGACGGCTTCCAGGACGACGACGGCTGCCCCGACGCGGACAACGACGCGGACGGCATCCCGGACGAGGACGACCTCTGCCCGAACGACCCCGAGGATCTCAACGGGGTCAAGGACACCGACGGGTGCCCGGACGAGACCCTCGCGGTGAAGTCCGGTGACTCGATTGTCATCCTGGAGAAGGTCTACTTCGCCACGGGACGCGACCGGGTGCTGCGTCGCTCGAAGCCCGTGCTCGCCGCGGTGGCGAAGGTGCTCGAGGAGAACCCGAGCATCACCAAGGTGCGCGTCGAGGGGCACACGGACGACGTGGGCAAGGACCAGATGAACCTCGACCTGTCCCAGCGCCGGGCGGAGTCGGTGCAGCGCGAGCTCGTGAAGCAGGGCGTCGACGCGGTCCGCCTCGAGGCGGTCGGCTACGGCGAGACCCGGCCCATCGACACCAACCGGACCGAGGACGGGCGCGAGCGGAACCGTCGGGTCGAGTTCACCATCCTCGAGAACCAGGGAGCCCAGGCCCCGGCCCCTGGCTTCGGGCCCGCGGTGCCCAGCCCCGCAGTCCCCGGCCCCGCCACCCCTGCCCCGGCGACCCCCACCCCGGTCACCCCGGAGCCTCCCGCGATCGACTCGTCGAACCCGTGGGGCGTTCCCGCTGAGGAGCCGGCCCCTGCACAGGAGCCCGAGGAGCCCGCGTCGATCGACGAGGGCGCATCGGACCCGGCTGCCATCTGGGGCGTGGACCCGGACGAGGAAGAGGAAGCGACGCCCGAGGAGGCCGAGGAAGAGGCCGAGGAAGAGGAAGAGGCCGAGATCGCGCCGCCCTCCGGCCCCATCTGGTGGCAGTAGGAGGAGGGCAGACCTCGTCTCGGGGCGCTCGCCGTCCACGGGGTCGGTCCCCGGACCGGGCGCCGCACCTGGCCAGGGCGCTCAGCGCGCGGCGAGGGAGCTGATCTCGGGGAGCAGGGTCTCCGCGTCCTCCATCGCCCGTGGCGCCTCGGCGCCGAACCGCACCCAGTCCGCGCCGATCTCCACCGGGACGCGCGCCCCCTGCGAGAAGTGGATCACCCCCGCCGCGACGGCCGGCGCCGTCGGGCCTTCGTGGGGTGGGCGCGCCCGAGCGAGCATCCACCGCTGGAGGAGGCGCTCCACCGCCGTCCCGTCGAGAGGGGTCCCGGCGGCCGACCAGCCAGCGCTGGCCTTCGTCACCTCGACGGACCCTCCGGCCATCTCCAGCGCCAGTCCACGGATCGTCCCCGCGCGCTCACGCAGCCCGTCCCGGTCCAGCCACTGCCAGGCTCCGCAGCGGAGCAGGTCCGGCCGGGGGGTCTGTATGACCCAGGCGCCTTGGCTGTCGACCACCGTGGAGAGCCCGGCGGCGTCTGGAGGGCCGACCCGTAGCCTCAATCCTCCGCGCCTCCGGTCCAGGAACGTGAGCGCGACGCCAGTGGTCGCCTCGCCGCCCGCCTCGCCGTCCCGGCCCTCGATGCGCCGGCCCCGCACCCCGCCCCGCCATGCCTCGATGAGGTCGGCCACGGCGACGGGATCCGCCGGCAGCTCCCCCACCCACCAGCGCCCATCCCGCACGGTCAGCAGCGTGGGGTCGTCGCACAGCCCGATGGAGACGAGCCCGTCGGGGTCGAACCCGGGGAGCGCCTCGCCCCGTTCGCTCATCAAGCAGAGTCCCGCTCCGAGGACCACCACCAGGGCCAACGTCGCCGCCAGGGCCTTGTCGACGCCGGTCAGCCCGTCCTCCGCGAACCGCGTCCGAACGGCGCCGTCACGGCGGCCGCCCCCACCACCGCCGACAGGGCGTAGTGCACCCCCGCGCAGTAGAGCGCGAAGCCGCTGCCCTCCCGGCGCCACACGAACCCGAGGAACGGCGCGCTCGCGGCGAGCCACGCCAGCTGCGCCGGTGCGGCGATGGGCCACAGGGGAGGGAACACACCGAGCGCGCCGCCGAACGCCGCCGCCGCCGCGAAGCCCGCGCGCCGGTTCGCCTGCCCGGAGCTGAACCCCCGCCGCTCGGGCGCGAGCCGCAGCCACATCCTCGTCCGGTCCCAGTAGTTCCGCGCCACCGTGCCCATCCCGGGGAAGTGGTGCCGCCCGGCGATCCCGTCCGCGAACCGAATCCCGATCCCCGCAGCCCGCAGCCGGTCCGACAGCTCGTAGTCCTCGACGCTGCCCCCTTCGTAGGTCCCGTCGAAGCCCCCCAGCGCCAGCAGATCCTCCCGCCGCACCGCGCAGAGCGCCCCTTGCAGGTGGCCCGACTCACCCGTCCGCGCCCCGGTCTGTTCCCAGCAGAACCACGTCCACAGGGCCTTGTAGCGGGGGAACGCGCCCTCGTTGGCCGGCTCGGGCAGGTACCGCCCCGTCGCCGCGCGGACCGCGGGATCAGCGAACGTCTCCATCGTCGCCTGCACCAGGCCCGGCGCCGGCACCACGTCGCTGTCCACGAACAGGACGACCTCGCCCCGCGCGGCACGCACCCCGGTGTTTCTCGCCGCCGCGGCGCCCGCGTTCTCCGAGTGCTGCACGACGCGCGCTCCGTACCGCTCGCCGACCTCCGCGGTCCTGTCGGGGGAGGCGTCGTCCACGACGATCACCTCGAACCCGTCGGGGTCCGCGTCCTGTGCGTTCAGACCCTCGAGGCACGCCGGGAGGTGCGCCTCCGCCCGGTAGGCGGGGATCACCACGCTGATCGCCGGAGCGGGCACGGCTGGCTACATCGTCCCCGGGTCGAGGGTGCCGCCCCGGTCGGTCCAGTAGTTCGCCGTCAGCGGAATCAGCCGGAGCATGTCCTGCACGTCGATCTGCCCCGTCTTCACCAGCCCCGCGGCGTAGTGGGCCTTGAAGATCAGCTCGAAGGCCTGGTTCGCCGGCAGCTCGATCGCCCGGCGCACCAGCGGCCGCAGCCACGGGTAGCTCACCAGCAGCGGCAGGAGCTTCTGCATGTTGCACAGCTCTTCCTTCCGCTCGATCTGCAGCGGCGTGTCGATGAAGTAGCTGTACTGGAAGTCCTTGTCGCCGCCGTCCTCGCCGAGGAAGCCGTTCTCGATGCTCCAGCTCTCCAGGGTCGTGCCCGGATACGGCTGACAGATGGAGGCCCACGCGTGGTCCGCCCCCATCGCGATGTTGAGGTCCGCGGTCTCGAAGGCCATCTCCACCGTCTCGCCGGGGATGCCGACGATGTTGAACGTGTAGAGCTTGATCCCGGCTTCCTTGATGAGCTGCCCGGCGATGCGCATCCCCTCGTTGTCGAGGCGCCCCTTCTTGAGGACCCCGACGCGCAGCTCTTCGACCCCGCTCTCCAGCCCGATCTTGATGAGCTTGCAGTTCGCCTCCTTCAGCGACTGCACCAGCTCCTTCGTCACCAGGTCCGGGCGCAGCAGGCAGGAGAAGGGCAGGCCGATCTCCTCGCCATAGCGCCGCAGGAATTCCTTGCCCCACTTGCGGTAGTTGAGGACGAAGATGTCGTCGGCGAAGCCGATCTGCCGCACCCACGGGTAGCGGACCATCACGTCCTTCAGCTCGGCGATCATGTAGTCGACGGACTTCTGGCGGACGTACTTGCCCTTGCCCCGATACATCTCCTGCATCGTCACGTTGAAGCAGAACGTGCACTTGTAGGGACACCCGCGGGCGGACATGACCGAGACGGTCCGGCGCTTGCGGACGAAGTCGTAGTGGTCGTAACAGGCCCGATCCGGGAACGGCCACTGGTCCGGGTTCTGCTCGAGCCCGCGCAGGGGGTTGTAGATGGGCGTGCCGTCGTCGTCCCGCCAGCCGAGGTTGGGGATCCCCGCCACGTCCACGCCGTGTTCGAGCGCCCGCGCCAGCTCGACGATGCAGTCCTCGCCCTCGCCCATGCAGACGTAGTCCAGGCAGGCGTTCTCTTCGAGGACCTTCGGATAGAAGGTCGGGTGCGGGCCGCCCATGAGGACGATGGGCCCGAACCGCTCCTTGACCGCGCGCGCCACCGCGAGCTGCCACACGTGCTGGCCCGTGGTCGCCGAGAACGCGACCACGTCGGGGTCCTCGCGGCGGATGGACCGGACGATGTCCCGCTCTGCGGGGTCGATGAGCACGTGGGTCGTGTGCCCCTGCTCCTTGAGCACCGCCGACAGGCACATCGTGGCCAGGTTGGGGATGGGGTCCTTCTGGACGAAGACGAAGTGCAGTCCCATCGCTCAGTCCCAGAGCATCCGGCCGGTGGCCAGGTTGCTCGCGGCGCGCAGCGCCTGCGTCGGCCGCAGCCCGAGCAGAAGGTTCAGCTCCTGCGGGCCCTTGAACCAGCAGGCCTGGCAGCCGGAACGGTCCGGCAGGGCAGCGAAGGCCCGCTCCCACCCCACCGTCGGTCCGTGACGGTCGGCGGCGACGTACTCCTCCTCCGAGCAGCAGGGGACGACGTACCCCTCGGGCGTCACCTCGCAGAACAGGCGCCCGGCCCAGCACTTCACGCCGAACGGCTTGTTGGGCCAGGACTCTGCGACGGCCTCGAGGTACGCCCGCGAGCACGACACCGGCCGGCCCTGCATCTTCTCCGACAGCAACCACTCGACCGCCTCGGCCATCGCCTTCTGGCGCGGCACGAGGGAGGACTCCACGCTCGCCCCGCCGAGGCGCGTCTCCACCACCGGCTGGAAGGCCACCCCCGCTCCCAGCTCCTCGCCGAGGCGCAGCAGGTCGTCCATGAGGCGTCGGTTCCGGTCGTTCAGGACGCAGAGCAGGATCACGCTCACCCCGCGACTGCGCAGCATCCGCAGCCCGCGCAGGGCGGCGGCGTAGCTCCCCTGACGCCCGACGACCCGGTCGTGCTCGGCCTCGTCGCCGTGGATGGAGCAGATGACGAGGTCCAGCGCGCTCAGCTCGTCGATGCGCGACTCGATCCGCGTCCCGTTCGTCACCATCGACAGGTTGAGCCCGAGGGTCCGCCCCGTCGCGATGTACTCGCCGAGGGCGTTGATGAGAGTCGGTTCGCCGCCGTTGAACACCCACCACCGCGTCCCCATGCGTGAGAACGCGTGCATCATCCCGACCACCTGGTCCGGCTGCATGTGGCCCGACGGCACGTGGATCCGCGTGCAGAAGCCGCACTCGACGTTGCAGGCATACGTCAGCAGGTGAGTGACCTTCAGGGGGACATGGCGCCCCAGGCGGGCCCGGGCGAGCGAGCCGGCGATGCGCAGCGGATGGGGTGGGAGGGCCACGCCGCCAACATAGCCAGTCGCCCCGCGCCCTGGGTCACGGAGGCGTCCGCATCAGGGGTGCGGCTGGGCGTCCCGCTGCTCGCTCACCGCGTCGTACCGCTCCGCGACCGTCCAGACGCGGGGCTGCTCCGCCTGCGCGAGCTGGGACGTCACTCGCTCGATCGTCCCGAGCGCCATCGCGAGCAGGCCGGCGAGGAAGAAGGCGAGCGTCGAAAGGCCCGTCTCCCACAGGGCGCCCACCCTCGCTGTCGCGAACATCCAGAGGAGGACGAGTCCCGCAGCTCCCGACAGCACCATCGCGACCAGACCGACGGGCGCGAGCAGCGGCGCCACCCCGCTGAGCAGCCGAGGGAGGAGCACGACGCTGACGAGATCGTTGAGGCCCTGCAGGTACCGGAGCGCTCCGTAGCGGCTGCGGCCGAAGGCCCGGTGCGCGTGGCGGACGGGGATCTCGCCGACCCGAAAGCCCTGCCTCCACGCGAGGACCGGCAGGAACCGATGCAGGCCGCGGGACAGGCGCACCCGCCGCGCGACCTGTCTGGTCATGGCCTTGTACCCGCAGTTCACGTCGTGGACTCGCAGGCCACTCGCCGTGGTGCACAGGCCGTTGAACACCGCGGACGCGACCCGCTTGAAGGGGGTGTCCTGACGGTCGGTGCGCCACCCCTGGGCGAAGTCGAGGCGACCTTCTCGGAGCGGCGCGAGCAGGGCCGGCATCTCCTCGGGCAGGTCCTGGAGATCGGCGTCCATCATCACGACCCACCGGCCCGAGGCTTCGTGGATGCCGCACGCGAGCGCCGCCGACTTGCCGTGGTTGCCCGCGAGGCGCACGCCCCGGACGCGGTTGGACGCGATCGACGCCAGCACGTCGGAGGTGGAGTCCGTGCTGCCGTCGTCGACGATGACCAGCTCCCAATCGAGCCCCTCGCCGTCGAGCACGGCGCGCACCCTCTCGGCCAGCAGTTCGAGGGACGACGCCTCGTTCAGCGCGGGCACGATCACCGAGACGTCCCGGGTCGGGCCTCGCCCCCCATCCAGCAGGACCGGGCTCGTCACACGCGCCCCGAGAGAGCCACGTAGCTCCAGTTGGCGATCACGACGACCACGAGCGCCACCCGGAGCATCCGACGCTCCAGCGCTGTGGACCGCAGCCGCACCGCCGGGGCGCCGAGCTGGCGTGCCGCTGCGTAGACCCCCGCCGCGGCCGTGCTCACGCACAGCGCCGCGCCGGCCGGGTTCCAGAGCAGCGCGCCCAGCACGTCCCCATGGACCAGCGCGACCCACGACCGCGTCATCCCGCAGGTGAGGCACGGCAGGTCCGTCAGGAGGAGGAACGCACAGAGGGGAGGCAGACGCCCGAACGGGAACCACGCGGCCGTCGCGATCAGCCCCGCGCAGGCGAGCGCCAGCATCCAGCCGAGCCAGGCGGTCACGGGGCGCAGGTCGCGGACGGTCTCCAGGTGCACGGCGGGAGCTTAGTGGAGCCCGCGCGGACTGCCTCGGGCGGTTAGCCTCCCGTCCGTGGCGGAGGAGACCTTCCAAGAGCTGGCGATCCTCCTCCAAGGGCGACGGGAACGCCCGCGAGCCTGGCCCCGCCTGCGCCGGCGCGCCGCCATCGCGGTGGTCCTCCGGCCGTCGCCGGCTGGTCCCGAGGTGCTGCTCATGCGCCGTGTGGAGCGCGAGGGCGATCGATGGTCCGGCGACGTCGCCTGCCCCGGCGGCTTCGCTCACGGCGACGAGGAGCTCCTCGACACCGCGATCCGCGAGACCCAGGAGGAGCTCGGGATCACCCTGCGTCCCGACCAGCTGCTGGGGCGCCTGAGCCTGCGCCCGTCGCGGCCCTGGAACCGTCTCTCCCGCTTCCAGATCGCCCCGTTCGTGTTCGGGGTCGCCGGCGACTGCGAGCCGGGCGCCCTCGAGGCCACCGAGGTGGTGTCTGCGCGGTGGGTCCCCCTGTCCGTCCTCGCGCCCGGCGGCGCTCGGGAGCGGTTCTGGTGGGTCTGGCGCGTCTCCCCCTGGCTGTCCCTGCCGTTCCGCGTCTCGCGGGTGTGGTTCGAGGACTACGACGTGTGGGGGCTCACCCTGGCGGTGCTGGACGAGCTGGGGCGGGTGCGTCGCGGCTGAGCGCGATCAGGCGGCGCCGGCGATGAGAGCGCCGAGCGTCCCCGCCAGGAAGGGCACACCGAGCAGGCAGCAACAGCACCCGAGCGCTGGACCCCAGGCCGCGAGCTGCCCCTTCCAGCCGTCGGTCTGGTGCACGGTGCTGTAACCGATCCCCTGGACCGCGAGGATCCACAAGATGCTCACGAAGTTGACCAGGGGGATGACCTCCCAGAACCGCACGCCGCACGAGTAGAACGCAGCCTTCAAGGTCACTTCGAGTCCGCCCTCGTCGCCGCCGATGAGCACCAGGATCAGGTGCTGGATCACCGCGAAGAACACGACGATGAACAAGCCGATGGGCACCCCGAACCCGACGCTGGAGACGAAGCTCTGGACGAGACTCCCCGGCGTGACCTTGAACGCCTTGTCCAGCTCGGTGACCAGCTCGGGAGGCAGCTCCGCCTGGCTCAGGAATGGCTGGAACAGCTCCAGGAGCACATCGCCGTACGCCGCCAGCATCGCCGTCTGATAGACCCAGGCCATGAAGAGCGCCGGCACGAGCGTGGCGGACGCGAACGCGGCCGCCGCCCCCAGCCCTTCCTTGCCGTGCAGCGACGTGAAGAAGCGCCCCGGCGATGCGCTGACCGCCACCACCGTCCGCCACCACGCGAGCAGGTAGCCCGTCTCCTCCCGCGCGTCCCACGGGTTCTGCTCGAGGACCACGCGCTTCTCGGCGATGCACGTCGCGCAGATCTGGCGCTCCCCGTGCCGGGTGATGCACTCCGCGCAGGCGAACGTCCCGCAGTGGTCGCACGTGGCGACGGCCCCCGTCTCGGGGTGGATCGCGCACCAGGCTCCGGTGGGGCTGCTCATGGTTCCTCCCTCGCGCCGAAGAGGCGCCCGCGCAGCCTACCGGCCCCGAACCGGCCGGGCACTGGACGCAGCGGCCGTCCGCGCACCTCGCTGCTACGCTCCCGCCATGCGGATTCTGCTGATCAACCCGGCAATGAACCTCGAGACCCTCGGAAAGTTCCAGGGGCTGCTCGAGCCCATGCCGGTCATCGGGCTGGCCTACATCGCGGCGGTCCTCGAGCAGGACGGCCACCGCGTCCAGGCCATCGACCAGTTCACCTACAACATGACCGTCCCGGCGATGATGGAGCAGGTGGTCCAGTTCCGGCCCGACGTGCTCGGCATCGGGATGCTCACGCCGTCGGCTCCGGTGAGTCTGGAGATCGCGGATCAGACCCGGCGTCTCCTCCCGGAGTGCCGCATCGTCGTGGGCAACGTCCACGCGGACATCTTCTACAAGGAGATCCTCACCCGGTCGGCCGTCGACTTCGTGGTCCACGGAGAAGGCGAGTACACGATCCGGGACCTCGTGCGCGCGCTGGAGCGCGGGGACTCCGACTTCGCCTCCATCCAGGGCATCAGCTACATCGGCAGCGACGGTGAGGTCCACAAGACCGCCGCCCGCCCGGTCATCGAGGACCTGGACGCCCTGCCGTACCCGGCCTGGCACCTCTTCCCCTACACGCGGTACGGCCTGCTCCCCTTCGCAGACGTCGCCCGGCCCGTCCTCTCCATGACCGGGAGCCGCGGCTGTCCGTACCGCTGTGAGTTCTGCTCGCTGCTGTACACGGGAAGCAACTACCGCAAGCGCGACCCCATCAAGATCGTCGACGAGTACGAGTACCTGCACGAGCGGTACGGGGTGAAGCAGATCGGCTTCGTGGACCCCATCTTCCCACTGAACAAGAAGATCCTCTTCCAGTTCTGCGAGGAGATCATGCGGCGCGGGCTCCAGAAGAAGCTCGTGTGGCTGTCGGAGACCCGCGTTGACCGCCTGGACCGCGAGTCGCTGCGCATCATGCGCGCCTCGGGGTGCCGCCGGATCCTGCTGGGCATCGAGTCCGGCGTGGACTTGCTCCTCGAGAACGTGAACAAGACCTTCACCACCGAGACGACCCGTCGCGCCGTTCGCCTCATGCGCGAGGAGGGCATCGAGTCGGTCGGGCTCTTCATGATCGGGCTCCCCGGGGAGACCCCGGAGATGACCCGGCAGACCATCGACTTCGCGAAGTCGCTCGATCTGGACTTCGCGAAGTTCGCCATCACGGTGCCGTTCCCCGGCTCGCAGATGTTCGAGGACCTGCGCCGCGAAGGCCGCCTCGACCGTGACGACTGGGAGAACTGGACGACCTTCCAGCCCGACCCCGCGAAGATGATCTTCGTCCCCCGGGACACGTCCCCCGAGTTCCTGATCAAGATGCAGCGGCAGGCGCTGCGCGAGTTCTTCCTCCGGCCCAAGATGATCTACCGTCACCTCTTCGAGATTCGGACGATCAACGCGCGCCAGCTCGCCCACGGCATCAAGGGGATGTTCCTCTAGCCCCGTCCGTCGCTCTCATGCCGAAGGAACCCCGGGTGCCCCCGTCCCCCATCGGTCCGCGCTGCCTGCTCGGCCTCGCCCTCGTGGCGACCTGCGCGGTCGTGGTCGGCTGTTCGTCCGGTCGCGCCACGCTCCAGACCGACGTCGATCTCACAGCCCAGGGGGTCGCCATCACGGTGACCACCGAGGGGAAGAACACGTTCGGCGCTCACGGGATCGAGTGCACCGCGAAGGGGGACTCGTCGTGCGACTTCTTCCTCCCGGCGAAGCTCCTCCAGGGAGGATGGAACGAGCTCACGCTGGACACGAAGCGGCGGACGGACGAGCCCGTCGTTGCCCGCTTCTACGTGGGCGAGGAGCTGTTCGCCGCGGACTGTTCGGTGGCGGCGAGCAAGCTCTCGCCGGACCCCGCGGAGATGCAGGTCCACGTCGCGTGTCGGTTCCCCGAGGGGTTCTGGGGGGAGGTCGAAGGCAAGAAGCTCGACGGCGGCAGCGGCACCCTGCCCGGAGACCGCTGCCTCGGCGACGTGACAGCCTTGCAGGTCGACCCGCACCGCCCCCTCCTGCGCGGCGCTGTGCCCCTCGATGTCGTGAACGAGGGGGGGGGACGCATGCGCCGGCCGCTCCCCGTCGCGGTCCCGGCCCCCATCGTCCAGGTCTCCATCGACGACTGGGCGGACCCCTGGTTCGAAGAGGAGCTGCCCCTGCGACTCCGGGCCGAGCCGGGGGCCACCCTGCACGTGAACGGAACCCAGGTGGTGGGCGGCGACGGCATGACCGTGACCGTGCCCGTGGCCATCGCGCGCGGGGAGAACACCGTCACCGTGGAGGCGCGCCGGCCGGGGATGGCGCCCACGATCCACGAGCTCGCCATCGAGGGGCGGTATCCCGAGACCCCGCTCTACCTCGATCAGGACTTCAGCGGCGGGCCGGTGACCACGACCTCGCCCACCCTCGAGCTCACCGGGACCACCCACCCCCGGGCGAAGCTCTACCTGAATGCCCGCCTCGTGGAGCACACGCGGGGGCGCTTCGCGCTGCTGGCCGAGCTCGAGGAGGGGCGCAACGACGTCCAGCTCCTGGCGGTGGTGGAACGCAGCGGGGCGAAGGACGCACGGCCCCTCACCCGGGTCGACATCGAGGTGTTCCGAGAGCAGGCCCGCGACGTCCGGTCGATCCGCCCCGGCACGCCGCGGGGCAAGGAGCTCGCCTTGGCGGAGGTCGCGGCGGATCCCTGGGAGCACGTGGACGGCCGGGTGCGGTTCCCGATGGTCCTCGACGAGGTCGTCCAGACCCCGTCCCTGGACGGCTCCTGCTCGGCGCTCCTGCACGGCACGGCCTGCACGCAGCGGGTGTCGGCCCAGGTGATGATCGGCTGGGAGGTGCGCAAGGCCTACGTCTGCACCGGGGACGAGGTGCCGGTCGTGGTCGAGGCGGAGACATGCCCCAAGGCCGAGGCGGGGGATGAGCTCGAGGTCACCGGGACGGTCGCGGGGGCGCTCGGAGGGCGCCACCGGGGGGTGACGCGTGACCGGCCGCGGGTCGTCGGGGAGAGCTTCGAGGTGCTCGCTTCGTCCGAGCAGCTCCCGCGCGGCGAGTGGCACAAGCCCCTGCCACGCCTCCTCGCCGAGGGGGCACGGTGATCCTGCTCGCCGGCTACGAGGTCATCGAGCCCCTCGGGAAGGGGCGGACCGGGGAGGTCTTCCGCCTGCGGCGCGCCTCCGACGGGGCGCAGTTCGCCGTGCGTCGCGTGGCCGCACCTCTGGCGGCCCGCGCGGGTGTCGCCGAGTCCCTCCAGGAGCTGCCGACGCTGTGCGAGGGGCTGCGGTCGCCGTTCGCGGTGCCGGTCGCCGAGGTCCGCGTGTCCAGCGACGGCCTGCTCGTCTTCGAGCCGTGGGTCGACGGAGAGCCGATCGAGGCGCTGCTGGACGGCGGACCCCTCAAGGAGCACGTGCTTCGGGACCTGACCGAGCAGCTGTGCGCGGCGGTCAAGGATCTGCACCGCCGGAAGATCGTGCACGGGGACCTGAGACCGTCGAACGTCCTGCGGACCGACTACGGGCTGCGCGTGGTGGGCGCGGGGGTGGCCCTGAGGACGAAGCGGCGCAGCGGCCACACGAGCTTCCTCATGCGCGACCCCTACGACGCGCCCGAGCTCGACAGCGGCCAGTCGAGCCACAAGACCGATCTGTTCGCGGTGGGCTCCCTGCTCATGTACGCCGTCACCGGCGAGGCGGGGCCCTACGAGTACGCCACCCAGACCGACGATCTGCGGGATGTGCTGTTCGAGGCCATGTCTCCGGATCCGAAGGACCGGATGAGCAGCGTCGAGGATCTTCGGGAGCGGGTGCTGGCGAAGATCGGTCGAGAGGGGATCCAGCGCCCTCGCCAGCAGACCGGGCCGGTGATCACCTCCTGGGGGGCATCCACCTCCCAGACGGCGCCGGTGCCCCCGGAGATCGCGTTTCCCGAAGAGGAGGAGCTCGCGACGCGGGGGGAGGGGATGAAGGCGGTGCCGGACCCCGGCAGCTTCGCCACCCCCAGCCAGATCGCCCAGCCGGAGCCCGCCCCGGCGTTCGAGGTCGCCATCCTCGACGTACAGGAAGGTCCGAAGTCGGCGTTCCCCACGGACTCGCCGAACTTCGCCGAGATGGAGGCGGCGCTCCAGGCGGAGCGGGCGCGGCAGCGGAAGGCGGAGGCGGAGGGCAAGCGATTTGCCGATCCCGCGCCCGAGTCGGGACTCGAGCCGGTGGAGGAGCCGATCCTGGGCCGCTCGGGTCCCACGGTGACGGCGCGCAAGCCCGGCACGAAGCCGCGCGGCGAGTGGATCTCCGAGATCGGCGACGTCGTCGGGCCGCTGCTCCAGCGGTTCAAGGTGCCCCTGGCGGGTCTGGGGGTCTTCGTGCTCCTCGTCCTCGGGATCCGCGCGCTGCCCGAGCGGCCCGACGAGATGCTCAAGGTCGCGCCGGAGGGCCAGGTGACCGTGGGCGACCCGGAGGGGCAGCGGGACGAGCAGCCCGGCGCGACCGTCGCCGTGGCGCCGTTCCTCCTCGACCGCGGGGAGGTCACCGCGGACGCGTACCGGGACTGCATGGCGCAGCAGGCGTGCTCCAAGCCGTCGCTGCCCCTGCCGGCGGGCCGCCTGCCGGCGACCGGTGTGAACTGGATTCAGGCCCAGGCCTATTGCCGCTGGGCAGGCAAGCGGCTCCCCACCGAGAACGAGTGGGAGGCCGCGGCGCGGCTCCGGGGGAAGTGGCCTTGGGGCGACGAGGGGATCTCGTGCAGCCGCGCGCGCTACGGGCGATACCAGGGGGGCGAGTGCGCGGAGCCGGGCGTGGACGGGGCAGCTGCGGCCGTGCCGGGCGACGACGTGCTCGAGGCCTCCGGTCTGCCAGTCGACCTGATCGGCAACGTCTGGGAGCTCGTAGACACGGACTATTCCCCAGCTCGGGGGGCAGGCAGCGGCAGCGCGTCGGTGCCGGGGCAGACCACGCTCCGGGTGATCAAGGGCGGCGCCTGGAGCGCGTCGGCCGCGGAGCTGCGGCCCGGCGGGAGGGTGGGGGTCCGCAGCGACTACGCCGCCGCTGATGTGGGGTTCCGGTGCGCGAAGGACCTCTGAGGCCGCGACAAGGACGCTGGCTCAGGTGTCGTACCACTCTGGCTTCACGAGGTTCGTGTAGGTCTGCTCCTTGATGGGGTTGATGCGCTGCTTGAGCGAGTCGACCGTCACGCCGAGCGCGACCTTGAGCCACCAGGCGTACATCTGCCGCTTGTAGCGGTTGTCGGAGAGCAGGCCCTTGATGAGCCACTTCGGGGTCACGAACTTGCGGTTGATGTCGTAGAGCGCGCGGGAGATCTCCTCCCGCGTCATGTAGTTGCTCTCGAGCATCGGGGTCATCCAGTCGAACTCGGTGAAGTCGTCCCGGGTGATCCAGCCCTCCTGCAGCGCCTCGTCGAACAGGGGCGTGCCGGGGACTGGGGTGATGGGGTGGAAGGCGGGGTAGTCGACGTTGAGCTCCTGGGCGAGCTCCGCCTGGCGGAACATGGACTCCCGCGTCTCGTACTTCGTGCCGACGATGAAGGTCGCCTGCTTGAAGATCTGGGGGTACTTGTCGAGGATGCGGAACGTCTCGCGGAGCTGGTCGTTGTTGTAGAAGCCCTTGTTGAACTCCTTGAGGCGCTCGTCCTCCGCCCGCTCCACGCCGATGCACAGGTGACGTAGCCCGGCGGCCACCAGCTTCTCCATGATCCCGCGCTTCTCGTCGCGGATGATGCAGTCGCTGCGCATGAACGCGAACCAGGTGATGTCGAGGCCGAGGCGCAGGATCTCCTCGGCGAACTGGTCGTTCCAGCGGGCGTCGATGTTCCAGGACTCGTCGACCCAGACGTAGCAGCGCTTGTCGTACTTGTAATAGAGCTCCTGGATCTCCTCGATGCACTTGCTGACGGACTTCGTGCGCCAGCGTGGACGCAGGTGGATCAGCCCGTCGTCGTCTTCGTCGCGGTGGGCCATCTGGGTCCACCACACGCAGAACGAGCAGGACGCGGTGCAGCCGCGGCTGTGGTGGATGGTCGCGCCGCCCGGCGAGAAGCTCAGCTTGCTCGTCCCGTACAGATGCATGGGCACGAGGTCGTAGGCGGGCATCGCGAGGCTGTCGAGGTCCTCGATGAGGTGCCGGGGCGCCGTCTTGATCAGCGGGCCGTCGGGCTGGTCGCCCTCGCGGAAGACGATGCCGGGGACCGAGGAGAAGTCGGGCTTCGCCTGGCTGATCTCGTCGAGGAGGTGGACGAGGGTGGCTTCACCCTCGGCGCGCACCACGAAGTCGATGGGGTGCTCGCCCATGTACTTGTCGTACAGGTTCGTGAAGTGGGCGCCGCCGACGACGCGCCGGGCGCGCGGGATGACGTCCGCCGCCATCTCCACCACCCGCATGGCCTCGTGGGCGTAGAGGGCGTGGTTCTCACCGATGCAGAGGACGTCGGGGTCCTCCTCGCGCATGGCGTTCTCCAGCGAGCGCCAGCCCATCTTCATGGGCATGCAGTCGTAGATCGACACCTCGTGCCCGGCCGCGCGTGCGGCGGCGCCGAGGTACACGAGCGCCTGGGGGACCAGGTAGTTGTCGCCCTCGCTGACGAACGGCCAGTAGTACCGAGGGCTGAAGACGATCATCACGCGCATGGGCGCACGCTCCGGGGGATCAGGGGCGGAAGTCCGCGGATCGAGAGGGTAGCCGGGTGGGCGGGGGGTCGCTGCCGCAGGTCACGGCGTAGGATGGAGACGTGTCCGACGAGCCGTCCGATCTCCACGATCTGTCCGCCACGCTGAGCATCACGGATGTGGTGCAGAAGCTGGGGCCCATCGAGGCAGGGACCCTGCTCGCCACGGTGGCCGAGGCGCTGGCGAAGCCCGGGTCGTCGAGCCCCCTGCGGCCGCGTCCGCCGGCCGAGCGCTACGAGCGCCTCGACCTGCTCGGGCGGGGGGGCATGGGCGAGGTGTGGCGGGTCTGGGACAACGACCTGAACCGCAGCGTGGCGATGAAGGTCCTCGAAGCGCGGCACTCGGTGGTGCCGGGGCAGGTGGCCCGGTTCGTCGAGGAGGCCCAGGTCACGGCGCAGCTCCAGCACCCCGCCATCGTCCCGGTGCACGAGGTGGGGCAGCTCGAGGACGGCCGGATCTTCTTCACGATGCGCGAGGTTGCGGGCTGGACGATGCGCGAGCTCATCGGGGCTCGGTTCGGTCGGCGCTACGCGGACAAGGTGGAGCGCTGGTCCCTGCGGCGGCTGGTGGACGCCCTGCGGCGCATCGCGGAGGCCCTGGGGTACGCGCACGCTCGGGGCGTGGCCCACCGGGATCTCAAGCCGAGCAACGTGATGGCCGGGCCCTTCGGCGAGGTCTACGTCATGGACTGGGGGCTCGCCCGGGTGCTCTCGGGGCCCGACACGATCACGATCGAGGACCCCATCCAGACGGACCGGGTCGACATCACTCGGATGGGGGCGGCGATGGGGACTCCCCAGTACCTGTCTCCTGAGCAGGCGCGGGGCGACCGGGACGCCATTGGGCCGGCGGCCGACGTGTTCGCGCTGGGCGCCATCCTGTTCGAGATGCTGACCGGTCAGGTGCCGATCCCCGGGAGCAGCGGGCGGGAGTGCATCGAGCGGGCGATCCGGGGCGAGCGGCGTCCGATGGTCGGCGCCCTGCCCATCCCCGACGAGCTCGCGACCCTCTGCGACGCGGCGATGCAGCCCGATCCCATCTACCGCCCGGCGGACGCCGGGGCGATGGCGGAGCTGCTGCTGGCTTGGCTGGATGGCGTGCAGCGGGACGAGCGGGCGACGGCGCTGGTGGACGAGGCCGCGGGGCTCGAGCCGACGATCGCGAGCCTGTGGCGCCGGAGTCGGGCCGCGGCAGGGGAGGCAATGGATCTGCTGGGTCCGCTGCCGTCGTTCGCGACGGACGAGGCCCGGCGGCCTGGGTGGGCGAAGGAGGACGAGGCCGCCGAGCTCCGGCGCGAGGCGGTGGACGTGGAGGGGCGGTGGATCCAGGCGCTGCGCTCGGCGCTCCAGCTCGCGCCGGACCACGCAGCGGCCCATCGGCGTCTGGCGAAGCACTTCCGGGAGCGGCACGAGGAGGCGGAGGCCAGCGGCGATGAGGACGCGGCGGCCCGCTACGAGCTGCGCCTGCGGGAGCACGACCGCGGAGAGCACGCGAACTACCTGAACGGGACGTGCCTGCTGTCGCTGGAGACGCGGCCCGAGGGGGCGGAGGTCACCTGGGTGGAGCTCGCGGAGCGGGACCGGCGGCTCCAGCCCGGACGTCGGCGGATCCTCGGGCGGACGCCGCTGCACGACGTGGAGATCCCGCGGGGGAGCTGCGTGCTGGAGATCCACGGGGACGGCCGGGCGCCGGTGACGTATCCGGTGCTGGCGGAGCGTGGCGGGGTGTGGGACGGGGCGCGGCCGGGGAGCTTCGGTCCGTACCCCATCTGGCTGCCGAGCGACGACGAGCTCGCGGACGACGAGGTCTACGTCCCGGCGGGGTGGGCCTGGACGGGCGGGGATCCCGAAGCGGGCGAGCCGCTCCCGCGGCGGCGGGTGTGGATCGACGGGTTCGTGATGAAGCGGTTCCCCGTGACCCATGGGGAGTACCTGGAGTTCGTGAACCAGCTCGCGGCGGAGGGGAGGGGGGACGAGGCGGAGGGGCTGGTGCCGCGGAGGCCGCTGTCGGGGGAGGCGGGGGAGCCGCTGTACACCCGGTCCGCTGATGGTCGGTGGGTGCTCGGGGTCGATGAGGAGTCCCGCTCGATCCACCCGAATCAGCCGGCCCGCCTCGTCAACTGGGAAGCAGCGCGCCGCCTCGCGGCACATCGGGCGGAGACCTCGGGCGTACCCTGGCGCCTCCCCAATGAGCTCGAGTGGGAGAAGGCAGCCCGCGGTGTCGATGGCAGGCCCTTTGTCTGGGGACGGCATCGCGAGGCGTCCTGGGCCAACTCGCTTGGGGCCGTCGACGGGGTACCGGGCCCGTCACTCGTCCACGAGTGGCCGCTCGACGAAAGCGTCTACGGGGTGCGCGGGCTCGCCGGCAATGTGCGCGACTACTGCGCGAACCCCTGGACCCACGGAGGACCCCCGATCTCTCGTGGTCGCCTCGTTCTTCAGGGGGCGAAGCCCGACGCTGAACTCATCGCGCTCCGGGGCGGAGCGTGGCAAAGCACTGAGATGCTCAGCCGCGCCGCCACCCGGTTCGCCAACGCCCCCACGCGCCGGGTGAGCGCGGTCGGATTCCGGCTTGTTCGGTCAGTCAGCGGGTAATCGGCGCGCTCAACTCGCCGTCCAGGTGAACCAGGTCTTGCCCGACGTGTTGCTGATCGAGGTCGAGTCGAGCGCGTAGTCGGACGTGTCGACGCTGTCGAAGAGCGTTCCGTTCGGAGAGACAGGCTCGCCGTTCACGTCGTCCGTCTGCCAATACCAGGTCGGTCCGTCGAGCTCGTCACCGATGTCGAAGATGAGAGCGAAGGGGTTGCCGTTGTTGTCCTCGCCCTCCCAGACCGTTCCGGACGGGTCGCTGTCCTCCGTCCATCGAACGGTCTCGGGCTGAGTCTCGGGGCCTCCCCCAAGGCTCATCGCCTTCTGGACGATGGGGCTCGTCTGCCCCTGCGCCGGCCATGTCTCCACCTTGATCTTCAGGGTCACATCGGTGTTCGGGTCCGCCGGGTCGCCGGCGTTGTCCCAGTACCAGTACTCCGAGACCGAGGTGTAGATGCCGTAGTACTCCTGGGTGTTGTCCGGGACCACACCGACGACGATGGCGATGGCGAGGGTGATGTCCTCCTCGCCGTTGTTCTGCACGAACTCGTAGGCCGTGAATCCGTTCTCATCCCCGCTCAGCTGCCGATGGTGGTGCGCCACGTCCGGGTCGACCGAGGTGTCCCCGATGTACACGGTGGAGTCCGGGTTGAAGACCGCCACCTGCCCGACGCCCCGGAACCCCGACAGCGTCGGCGTCTGGTTGTCGATCCCGAGCACCGAGATCAGCTCCCGGGTCCGGTACATGACGTCGGCGTAGCTGCCGTTCACGAATCGCATGCCGCCGTCGTGCCGCACGGTCCACTGCTCGAGCATGGTGGTCAGCGCGAAGCTGAACGCCCCGTAGTGACGCTGCTGGACCCGGACGTCGACGGCCGTCTCGCTCTGCCGGGCCGCCATCATGACCCGCTCGAAGACGGCGAGGTCGTCGCTGGCGATCTCCACCGTCGGCATGTTGGGGACGAGGGCCCGAGCGCCGGCGCCGGCCTGGTAGCAGGTGTCGAGGATCATCGTGAGGTTGCGGGTGGCTTCGACCTTGCCGTCCTTGCCGGCCGCCGCTTCACTCCACCAACGCTGGATCTGCAGGAACGTCAGCAGGTTGCCCATGGGGGCGTCGTCGGGGTTCGTCGTGTCCGCAGGACACAGGGCGATCGTCGCCCCCTCCTGGCCCTGGGTGCCCCCGGGCATGAGGCTCGTGCCGTGCCCGGACCACACGAAGATGCCGTTGCTGCCGTCCACCGCGTGCACCGCGTCACCCAGGGCCTTGACCCCGTCACGCACGGCGTCGTGGGTGGCGCAGCCGAAGTTCCCGGTCGGGACGCCAGGGCAGAGGGAGGACGCCTGCTGTTCGGACAGCGTCGGGCTCGTGAGGACGAAGATGTTCTCGGGCTTCACTCCGAGATGCCCGGCGAAGAAGCGGAACCACCGGCGCACGTCGTTCAGCGCGCCGATCACGGGCTGGTTGGGGAAGTTGTCGTAGGTGTGTACACCGACGATCAGGGCGTAGGTAGCTCGCGGGCTCGGGCTCATGGGGTCTCCTCCTGCCCCGAACGGTACGCCACCGGGAACACCCCGGGGAGGGAGGTCTACGGATCGGCGGCGCAGCGGAACCCGACGCTGCTGTTGCCGAACTCCGGCGTCCTGCCCCAGCGGGAGAACGTGCGGATGGTCACCGAGTTGCTCTCGTAGCCCCCGCCCCGGGCCACCTTGCTCGAGCCGACCACGGGACCGGTGGGGTCCTGGGTCGGCGACTCGCCGTAGTAGTCCGCGTCGTACCAGTCGGCCACGTGCTCCCACACGTTGCCCGCCATGTCCCACACCCCGAACGGCGACCGGCCGGCGAAGCGCGGCTCGCCCACATCCCAGGGGCCGTCCTCGCCACAGCCGCCGCCGTAGATGGCGAGGCCGCAGTCCGGGTCGTCCTCGCCCCAGGGGTAGGTGCGGCCGTCATCGCCGCGGGCGGCGCGCTCCCACTCCGCCTCGGTGGGGAGGCGGACGCCGGCCCAGGCGCAGTACCCGTCGGCGCCGTACCAGGTGACCTCGGCGGCGGGCTCGTCCTCGTGGCCCTTCGTGACCTCCCAGACGCCCGTCGAGACCTCGACGACCTCGGGGCCGGCGAAGGCGCCGAGGCAGTTGAACCCATCGCAGTCGTTGCCCACCTCGTTGATGAACGTCACGAACTCCGCCTTGGTCACCTCGAAGGCGTGGATGCGGAAAGCGCTGACAGAGACGGTGTGGGCGGGCTGCTCGTCGCTGTCGCAGCCGCGGGTGCCGGCGGTGCAGCCCATGAGGACGTCGCCGGCGGGCACGGGGAGCATCCCGTCGTCGTCCAGGGTGGCGTCGTCGTCGTCGACCACGTCGTCGTCATCGACCGCGTCGTCGTCATCGACCGCGTCGTCGTCATCGACCGCGTCGTCGTCATCGACCGCGTCGTCGTCATCGACCGCGTCATCGTCGTCGGCCGCGTCGTCATCATCGACCGCGTCGTCGTCGTCCGCCGTGCACTGCTGGAGCGCTCCGCCCCGCGGCCAGCAGAGCGAGCAGCCGGGGAGCACGAGGGCTCCACTGACGGCCAGGAGCAACAGGGCGCGCATCGGTCCGACGCCAGCGCGGAGTCCGCAACGCCTCACGGCGGATCAGGCCTCGGCCTTGTCCTTGTCGACGAAGGCGATGACGCGGTCGTAGACCACCATCAGCACGATGGAGCCGAGCCCGATCATCCCGATGTCGATCCACAGCTGCTGGGGCGCGTAGGTCTCGTACAGGAGCTTCTGCGTCTCCATGGCCGTCTGGCCCAGCTCGCTGGAGAGCCGCGCCACCACGTCCGCCCGGTCGATGGCCTCGGCGGCAGTGGCGTCCATCCCCTGCTCCTCGATGAGGTACTTGCGGGCGAGGTTCGCCTTGTCCCCGCCCTTCTCGTAGGCATCGCCGGCGAGGTAGCTCCCCGCGATCCATCCGATGGCCACCGGGATGTTCGCGTAGCCCATGAAGAGGCCCTCCTGGCCCTTCTTCGCGAGGCTCGCCAGGTACTCCATCTTCTTCGGCGAGCTCAGCATCTCCCCGATGGAGAACACCGCGATGCCAGCGACGCAGATGATCCCCACCGTCGCGGTGCCGGCGATGACGGAGCCCAGGGTCGCCACGACCATGCCGATCATGATGCTGACCAGGGGGCGCACGAACGAGCTGATCCACGCGAAGAAGATCATCGTGGACACGATCAGCGCGGGGTTCAGGTTGATCATCCACTCGGGCGGCACCTGAGCGCCCTCGGCGGCCATCGTGACCAGGGCCTCGCTGTTGCTGGTGATGGTCGTGTAGAGCAGGGGGATCCCCGCAAGGACTCCGATACCGCCGGCCAGCCCCGCGAGGGTGCGCGCGGGCAGGCGCAGCGTGTAGCCCACCCCGGCCATGGCCAGCGACGCGACGAGCGCCACGACGAGGACGACGTTCCCCTCAGCGAAGAGGGACACGGCGACGGCCACCGCCGCGAAGTACGCCACCGCGACCACCATGTAGCTGTTCCAGGGCACCTCTTCGGCCGGCCGATGGTCAGGCCGCATGGCGAGGAGCACCACGACCCCGATGACGGCCCCCAGCACCACGCCGAGCACGAGGCTGACGATCCCCGGGACCACCGCTCCTCCCGCGGCACCGCCCGCGGCGGCGATGAGGCCAGAGGTGTCCACCCAGTCGTCGATGACGTTCGGCAGCAGGTCGAACACCTGGTTGAACATGAGCCAGAAGCCGCTGAACACCACGCAGAACGCGAGGACGCGGGTCTGGAACAGGCCCACGACGGACACCACGAAGACGGTGAGCGGGTCGGTGCCGCCCTTGTCGAACCGGTCCTTCATGGGGACGTAGAGGCCGAACGCGATGAGGCCGATGACCGCGGCGAGGGTCTCCACCTTGAAGGAGGTGTAGACGTCGCTGCTCTCCTGCCAGGCCAGGAAGTCCCGGCGGACCAGCCACGGGGTGACGATGAGCATCACCGCGCCCCAGAAGCGGCTGAGGATTGGGCCCACGGACTGGCTGAGCTCGCCCCAGGTCTCGGCGCCGCGCTCGCCCTTGCCCTCGTAGCCCTCCTCCTCGGTGGGGTCCTTGTAGAAGGGGAGCCAGAGGAAGTTGATGCAGACGATGCCGGCGCAGGCGAGGAAGACGAAGCTCCAGTCCCACTGGCGCAGGATTCCGGCGATGACGGGGCCGAGGAAGCCGCCGATGTTCACCAGCTGATAGAAGATGCCCCAGCCGACGGACGCGTTGCCCTTCTTCAGGGTCGCGGCGAGCGTCCCCTGGACGCCGGGCTTGAAGATGGCCGTCCCCGCGGCGAGGAGCATGCAGCCCCAGAAGAACCCGGGGAAGTCCATGCGGTAGCCCATCAGGGCGTAGCCGATGCACTTGAGGACGATGGCGGCGGCGATGGTCTTCTTGTGGCCGTACCGGTCCGCGAAGCCGCCGGTGAACATGGGCAGCACTGACTGCACGCCCGCCCACCACGCGTAGATGATGCCCTTCTGGACGTGGGTGAACTCGGGGCCGCCCTCGCTGACCGCGAGGACGATGTAGATGGAGGCGACCGCCCGCACGCCGTAGTAGGCGAGGCGCTCGAACATCTCCATCACGTTGACGATCCAGAACCGGTTGTCGAGCCCGACGAGCTGGTCCTTCAGGCTTGCGGTCTGCGCGTTGTCCGACATCGAGACTCCCTGCGGGGAGGCGGCCCGCCTCCGTCCGGCCGGCTCTATATCACGCGCACCTGCCTCGGTTGGGGCTGGGATGTCAGCGCCTCGTCACCCCTCTGTCGGCGCGCGGGCCACGGCGAGCCACGCGCGGGCGAGACCGCCCAGGGCGGGGTCTCGTCGGAGGGACGACTCGAGGTCCAGGAGACCCGCGTCGTAGGCGCCGCCGTCGAGGCGCGACGGGTCCGCCAGCGCCGACAGCGGCCCGTCGAGCAGGTAGTGCGTCCCCTCGACGCCCACGACCTCCCAGCCGCTGCGCTCCAGCAGCCGCCGCAGCTCGTCCCTGTCGTACAGACGGACCCACCGGGTGCCGGGCTCGTGGAGCGTTCGGCCCATCAGCGCATCGGGGCCGGTGATGGCCGCCGTCTCCGGGTCCGCGACGAGCGCGCCGGGCCATGCCTCCACCGACAGCACCAGGGGCGCGCCGGGCTTCATGAGGCCCCGCAACGCCGAGAGCACCCCCGCGGGGTTGGGCAGGTAGCAGAGGAGCTCGATGGCGAAGGCGGCGTCGTAGGGTCCGGCCAACGGGAGCCCGGCGAGGTCTTGCACGTCGCCCCAGAGGAGCCGTGCGTGTTCGTCTCCCAGGTGATGCGCCGCGGCCTCCAGCGCCGGCCGGCAGGCGTCCACTGCATCGACCCGGGCCCCCGCGCGCGCCAGCGGGACCGTGAAGCGTCCGCCACCGCAGGCCAGATCGAGGACCCGCGCGCCGTCTCCCGGCAGCTCGCCGAGGAGCTCGGTCGCCCGCGCCGCATACATCCGCGTCATCAGCCGCTTCCACGCGAAGTTGGGCGACGTCGGGTCGAGGAAGTCCATCCCGGCGGCCCAGTCGCGCCACCCCACGAGGAGACCCCGCAGGTTGCTCCCCACCGCCGGCTGGGGTGCCGCCCCGCGACCGGCGTGCAGGTCGATCAGCCAGTCGGGAGCGTGCTCCTCGATGGAGGCGGGCATGCCCTCAGCGCGGCGAGACCGCCAGGTCGTCCGGCAGCTCGAAGGTCACGGTGTCCCCCACCTTGATCCCGTTGGCGTCGAACCACCCCTGGTTCATCTCCAGGGCGTACGGCACGGGCTTGGGCGCGGGGTGCGAGTTCGTCGTCAGGGGCTTCATGTCCTCGAGGTGGACGATGGTCCCGCCCTTGTCGATGTACGCGATGGTCAGGGGCAAATAGGTGTTCTTCATCCAGAACGAGAGCCGCTCAGGCTTCGGATAGACGAAGAGCATCCCCTTGTTCTTACCCATCTTCCGCCGATACATGAGGCCGCGGGCGCGCTGGGCCTCCGTCGACGCAATCTCCGCCTTCACCGACTTGCCGGCCACGTCCACCGTGATGACCGGCAGACCGGCGTCCGACGTGGCGCAGCCCGCGGCCCGCATCGCGAACAGAGAGAGCCCGATCACGGCGAGGACAGCGAGGAAGGCGGGCATCGCAGCCCCGCGGCGGGTGGTCATCAAAACAACTTCCCCTGGCCCGTCGGCATGGGCGCGCCGAGGTGCTGGTACGCGAGGCGGGTGGCGACGCGGCCCTGGCGGGTTCGCATGAGGAACCCCTGCTGGAGCAGGTAGGGCTCGTAGACGTCCTCGAGGGTGTCCCGCTCTTCGGAGATCGCGGCCGCGAGGGCCTCGATGCCCACGGGTCCGCCGTTGAAGCGCTCCACGAGCACCGCGAGGATCCGCCGGTCCATCTTGTCGAGCCCGCGCGCATCCACGTCGAGGCGGGCGAGCGAGGCGCCCACGAGCTCCTCGGTGACCCGGCCGTCGCCCTCGACCTCGGCGAAGTCCCGCACCCGCCGCAGCAGCCGGTTCGCGATGCGCGGGGTCCCCCGGGACCGGCGAGCCAGCGCGATGGCCGCGTTCGGCTCGATGGGGACGTCCAGCACTCGCGCCGACCGCTCCACGATGCGCGCCAGGTCTTCGGGGGAGTAGAAGTCGAGGACCGCGACGTAGCCGAAGCGCGCGCGGAACGGCGCACTCAGCAGCCCCTCCCGGGTGGTGGCGCCGACGAGGGTGAAGCGCGGGAGGTGGAACTTGAGCGCCCGCGCCGCGGGACCCTGCCCGAGGACGATGTCGATCTCGTAGTCCTCCATCGCCGGATAGAGGACCTCCTGCACGGCCCGGTTCAGGCGATGGATCTCGTCGATGAAGAGGACGTCGCCCTCTTCGAGGTTGCTGACGATCGCCGCCAGATCCCCGCCCCGCTCGATCACCGGCCCGCTCGTGGCCTTCAGGCTCACCCCCATCTCGTGGGCGATGACGTGGGCGAGCGTCGTCTTTCCGAGACCGGGCGGGCCCGCGAACAGGACGTGGTCCAACGCCTCGTCCCGCTTGATGGCCGCCGCGATGAACACCCGCAGGTTCGCCAGCAGCTGGTCCTGCCCCACGTACTCGTCGAGCGAGCCGGGACGCAGCCGAAGCTCGTCGTCGATCGCCTCGGCGTCCGCTTCGAGGTGCGGATCCATCTCTCGGTCGTCGTGGTCCACTCGTTCGGCCTCAGGCGGGGCTCAGGACCTTGAGGGCCCGGCGCAGCAGGCTCTGCACGGAGTCGTCCGGCTGGGGAGCGACCGCCTTCATCGCCTTGGTGATCTCGCGCTTGTTGTACCCCAGCGCGGCCAGCGCAGCGGTGGCGTCTTCGACCGCCGGAGGCTCGGCGTCCGGCACGAGCGCCTGGCTCGCCGCGTCCGCGAAGTCCCGCCCCTGGGCGACGAGCAGCTTGTCCAGCTTGTCCTTGAGCTCCAGCACCAGCCGCGACGCCGTCTTCTTGCCCAGGCCCGGGACGCGGGTCAGCGCCGGAACGTCCTCGCGGGCGATGGCACCGGCGAGGGCCTCCGGGTCCGTGGTGCCCACGAGCGCCATGGCGAGCTTCGGCCCGATGCCCTGCACCGTCAGGACGAGGCGGAACACCGCGCGGTCGGTGCGATCGGCGAAGCCGTAGAGCGTGATGGCGTCCTCGCGCACCTGGGTGTGGACGAACAGGGTGACCTCGGTGCCGGCGGGCGGCAGCTCCATCATCAGGCGCGGCGCCACGAACACCTCGTAGCCCACCCCGCCTGCCGTCTCCACGACGACGCGGTCCGGCTCCTGCTCCAGCAGCGTCCCTCGAATGCGACCGATCATCCCGCGCTCTCCACCATCTCCGGTCTCACTCCTTGCGCTTCAGCCGCAGCGCCGGGTGCCGGCCGCCGCTGCGCCGCCGCCCCCCGGTCGAGCGCTCCAGCTCCGCCAGCTTGCCTGCGAACCGGCCCACCTGCGCGTGGCAGATGGCGACCGCCAGCGCGTCCGACTGGTCGTGGGGACCCTCGACGCCCGCGCCGAGGAGCAGCTCCACCATCTTGCGCACCTGGTCCTTGCGCGCCCGCCCGTCGCCGGTGACCGCCTTCTTCACCGCCGCCGGGGCGTACTCGTGGATGGGGAGGTTCCTCTGGGCCGCGGCCAGGAGCAGGACGCCCCGGGCGTGCCCCAGGACCAGCGCCGAGCGGGCGTGCTTCGCGTGGAAGACCGACTCGACGGCGACCGCGTCCACCTCGTGGGAGTCCAGTACGGCGCAGAGCTGTTCGTGGAGCGCCGAGAGGCGGCTCGGCAGCTCGCCCTTCGGCGGCCGGAACACGCCGGCGCCGAGGAGCTCCACCTTCGTCCCCACCTGGCGCACGAGCCCCCAGCCGGCGACCACGCTGCCCGGGTCGATGCCCAGGACGCGGAGCGGCGGCGGGCGCTCGGCGGGCAGGTCAGTCGCCCGAGATGCGCGCCATCTCCTCGTCGGAGATGTCGTAGTTCGCGTAGACGTCGCGGGTGTCGTCGAGGTCCTCGATGGCCTCGAGCAGCGCGAAGAGCGCCTCGGCGTCCTTGCCCTCGACGGGCATCGACACGGACGGCACCCAGGTCAGCCCGTAGGAGTCGATCTCCAGGCCCTCGCCCTCCAGCCCTTCGCGCAGGGCCTCCAGCTCGGAGATCTCGCACACGACCCGGAAGACGTCCTTGTCGTCGTCGTTCGTGTCCTCTTCGATGTCGTCCCCGCCGTGCTCCATGGCCGCCATCATCACCGAGTCCAGGTCCGTGCCCTCGGCGAGGACGATGACCTCGCCCTTGTGGTTGAAGGCGTGGGCCGCAGAGCCGCTGGCCCCGATGGAGAAGCCGCGCTTGCTGAAGACGTGACGGACCTCCGAGGCGGTCCGGTTCCGGTTGTCCGTCAGGCACTCGACGAGGATCCCGACGCCGGCCGGCCCGTAGGCCTCGTACATCACCTCTTCGACCTGGTCCCCCTCCAGGAGCCCAGCGCCCTTCGCGATGGCCCGCTCGAGGTTGTCCTTCGGCAGGGAGACAGCCTTCGCCTTGGCCACCGCGAGGCGCAGCCGGGGGTTCGTCTCCGGGTCGGGGCCGCCCATGCGGGCCGCGACCATGATGTCCTTGACCACCTTGCTGAAGATGCGCCCGCGCTTGCGGTCCTGCGCACCCTTGCGGTGCTTGATGTTGGCCCATTTGCTGTGGCCGGCCATCGAATCTCCCGGGTTCGGTTGAGCGGGCGCCCGGCGGGGGCGAGCCCGTTGCGAAGCCCCGAGGATCGTTGTCTCATGGGGCTCGCAGGCCGACGTTGATTACCACGCTGGCCGCGGCTCTGTCGAGCGGCGCGCCACCTCCGAGGGAGACCCTGTGCAGCTTCCCACCGCCTGGTGCCCGGGGTGTCGCGCGGAGGTGTTGGTCCACCGGGACGTGGCCCGGGATGGGGACCCCGCCACCGATCCCCTGGAGACCCGCTGCGTGGAGTGCGATCTGCGCCTGGACCGGTTCGGGCTCGCCCCCGCGCTGACGGACCGTCCCCTGCTCGAGCTCGCGGGGATGGGCTACCGGGATCTGGACAAGGCGCCGCCGGTGGGGGAGGCGCGCTGCTTCACGAAGGGCTGCGAAGGCTGCCCGAAGATCCACACCCGGCCCTGGTGACGGCGCGGGAGCGTCCCCTCAGGTCATGGGCTTGTGGGGCCCCGCGAGGCACACCTGGTCCCGCCCGCCGCGCTTCGCCGCGTAGAGCGCTTCGTCGGCGCGGGAGAACCACTCCTCGATCTCCTCGAGGCGATGGAGGGTCGCGACCCCCACGCTCACGGTGACCTGCAGCGGCGGCGTCGTGGCAGGGAAGGTGAGCTTGGAGATCGCCCGGCGGATCCGGGTGCCGACCCGCTCCGCCGTCTCCTGGGCCGCGCCCGGCAGGATCACCGCGAACTCCTCCCCGCCGTACCGGACCGCGATGTCCGCGCCGCGGATGCAGGCCCGGACGGCCTCCGCGGCCGCATAGAGGACGCCGTCCCCCTGGACGTGCCCGTACGTGTCGTTGATCGACTTGAACTTGTCGAGGTCGAGCATCGCGACGCTGATGGGCACGCGGTTGCGGCGGTGGGCGGCGACGAGGTTCGGGAGGCGCTCGCTGATGTAGCGCCGGGTGTACAGGCCGGTCAGCGCGTCGCGCTTCGCCGCCTCCACCTCGCGCCGCAGGCCCGAGTGCACGCGGATGTCGTCCGGGTCCATGAAGCGGAGCCGGACGAGGACATCGCCCACGAAGACCCGGTCGCCGTCGAACAGCTCGAGCTCGCCCACCACGGGGCGCCGGCCCACCTGGGTGCCGTTCGTGCTCTCGAGGTCCTCCACGAACACGCGGACCAGCAGTCCCTTCCGCTCCACGCGGAACCGGGCGTGCTGGCGCGATACGGAGGGGTCGTCGAACCGGAAGGTGACGTCCTCGGAGCGGCCGGCGATGACGGAGGTCTGATCCTCCGGGAACGGCATCAGGGTCCCGGTGTCGGGGCCGTTGATGATGACGAAGGCGGGCCGAGGTGCTGCGCGCTTCGACGTGACCAGGGACTCGAGCAGGGGCCGCTCGGTCTCGATCGTCTTCGCCGGCGGCGGCGGAGTGTTCTTCGGGAAGATCGACTCGTCCAATGCAGCTGCCATGGTGCTCCCCCTACGTCATCGGCTGTGCCCGGGGAGACTTGAACGAAAAAAGCCCCCTCTGACCCATCATGCCGGAGGTGGAGCGCTGCTTCCTTCGTTTCCTGACTCGGAGCCCTCGGCGACGAGCTCCTCGTTGACCCCGCGCCCGAAGATGAAGGCGCCGTCTTCCGAGTCCACGATGATGTGGTCGTGGCTGCCGAAGGCGCCATCGAGGATGTGCACCGACAGGGGATCCTTGAGGTAGCGCAGGATCGCCCGCTTCAGGGGACGCGCCCCGTAGGCGGGGTCGTAGCCGAGGTCGCCGAGCAACACCTTCGCGGTGTCCGTCAGCTCGATGGTCATCTCCCGACCCGCCAGCAGGCGCTTCAGGCCGCGCATCTGGATCTCGATGATCCCGGTGATGTTGTCCCGGGTGAGGGGGTTGAAGCAGACGACGTCGTCGATGCGGTTGATGAACTCCGGGCGGAACTTCGCCTGGAGCGCCTGCATCGCCACGGCCGACATCTTCTCGTAGTCGCCCGCGTTGGCGACGATCTCGTGGGCGCCCACGTTGCTGGTCATGATGATGACGGTGTTGCGGAAGTCGACGGTCTTGCCGTGGCTGTCCGTCAGGCGCCCGTCGTCCAGCATCTGGAGGAAGATGTTGAACGCGTCCGGGTGGGCCTTCTCGATCTCGTCGAAGAGGACCACCGAGTAGGGCCGGTTGGCGACGGCGTTGGTGAGCACGCCGCCCTCTTCGTACCCGACGTATCCGGGAGGCGCGCCGACGAGCCGGGCCACGGAGTGCTTCTCCATGAACTCGGACATGTCGATGCGGACCATCGCCTGGTCGTCGTCGAACAGGAACTCGGCGAGGGCCTTGGCCGTCTCCGTCTTCCCGACGCCGGTGGGGCCGAGGAAGATGAAGCTGCCGATGGGGCGGTTGGGCTCCTGCAGGCCGGCCCGCGAGCGGCGGACCGCCTTACTGACCAGCTGAAGCGCGGTGTCCTGACCGACGACGCGCTCGCGGAGGTTGTCCTCCATGCGCATCAGCTTGGCGATCTCGGACTCCTTGAGGCGGGTGGCGGGGATGCCCGTCCACTTGGCGACCACGCTGGCGATGACGTCCTCGTTCACCTCCTCGACGAGCATGGGGTTGTCCCCCTGCTTCTCGTGCAGCGCCTTCTCGGCTCCGGTGATCTCCGTCTCCAGGCCCGGGATGATCCCGAACTTGAGCTCGGCCGCCTTCTGCAGGTTGCCGTCGCGCTCGGCCCGCTCCATGGCGCCGCGGGCGTCGTTCAGGGCCTGCTTCTTGTCGCGGATGGCGGTGATGGCGTCCTTCTCCGACTGCCAGCGCGCCTTGAGCCCCGTGGACTCCTCGATGAGCTCGGCGAGCTCCTTCTCGATGGCGCCGCGGCGGTCCTTGCTCGCCCGGTCCTTCTCCTTCGACAGGGCCTGCTGCTCGATCTGGAGCTGCATGATGCGGCGGTTCAGGGTGTCGATCTCCACGGGCATGGAGTCGATGCCCATGCGCACCACCGCGCCGGCCTCGTCGATGAGGTCGATCGCCTTGTCCGGCAGGAATCGGTCGGCGATGTAGCGGTGGGAGAGGCGGGCGGCGGCGATGAGCGCCCCGTCCTGGATGCGCACGCCGTGGTGGGCTTCGTAGGCGTCCTTGAGACCTCGGAGGATCGCGACCGTGTCCTCGACGGACGGCTCACCGACCCACACGCGCTGGAAGCGACGCTCCAGCGCCGAGTCCTTCTCGATGTGCTTGCGGTACTCGTCCAGCGTGGTGGCGCCGATGCAGCGCAGCTCGCCGCGGGCCAGGGCCGGCTTGAGCATGTTCGAGGCGTCCATGGACCCCTCGGACTTGCCGGCGCCCACGAGGTTGTGGAGCTCGTCGATGAAGAGGATGACCTCACCGTCGCTGTCCTGGACCTCCTTGAGCACGGCCTTGAGCCGCTCCTCGAACTCGCCCCGGAACTTCGCGCCCGCGACCATCGAGCTCAGGTCGAGGGAGATGAGGCGCTTGTCCCGCAGGGTCTCGGGGACGTCGCCGGCGACGATGCGGTTCGCGAGGCCCTCGGCGAGGGCGGTCTTGCCGACGCCCGGCTCACCGACAAGCACGGGGTTGTTCTTCGTCCGCCGCGCGAGGATCTGGATGGTGCGGCGGATCTCCTCGTCCCGGCCGATGACGGGATCGAGCTTGCCGCTGCGGGCCATCTCCGTCAGGTCCCGGCCGTACTTGGCGAGGCTCTGGAACTTCTCCTCCGGGTTCTGATCCGTGACCCGGTGCGAGCCGCGGACGTCGGCCATCGCCTTGAGGACGACCTCCCGCTTGAGCCCCTTCTCCCGGAGGATCTTGCCGGCGTCGCCCTTGTCCTCGGTCATGGCGAGGAGGATGTGCTCGGTGGAGACGTACTCGTCCTTGAGGGACTTCGCCTCCTTGAACGCCTGGTTGACGACCGCGTTGAGCCGGTCGCCCATGAACTGACGGCCGCCCTGGACCTTCGCCTTGCGGTTCAGGGACTTCTCCAGGTCGCCGAGGATCTGCCCCGCGTTCGCGCCGACCTTGCCCAGGATCCCGGGGACGACCCCGTCCTTCTGCTGGATGAGGGCGACGAGCACGTGCTCGTTGGTGACCTCCTGGTGGCCGAGCTCGCCGGCCATCTCCTGGGCCGCGCCGATCGCTTCCTGACTCTTGACGGTGAGCTTGTCGCTTCGCATCGGACGTCCTTACTTGTTCGCGCGGACGTAGCGCAGCCGCAGGTCCGTCAGCAGGTTGCGCAGGAGGGAGGCTTCCTGCTCGGAGAGGTTCCCCGCCGTCTTGCCTTCGAGCATCACGAGGATGTCGATGGTCTGCCGGGCGCCCTCCACGTCGCGCTCGATCTGGTCGCCGCCGGGGACGGGGGCCTCGCCGAGCTGGACCAGGGCGGACGTGCCCAGGGAGAGCACGAAGGTCGAGAAGTCGATCGGGCCGTGCCCGGCGGAATCGGGAGCGCTCATCGAGTGTCCTCAGTCGGGCGACGCGCCGGTCGCCTGGTGGGGGAGTCGCGGGAACCGGAACGTGGGAGCAGCGGTGATTTTGTCAAGGACGGGCGGTCCGTGCACATCCGGGGGCCACAACGCCTCGCGCGCGTCTCGCTTGCGCCCCCCCGAGCCGGAAGGCAGGATGCGCCCCGCTCTGGAGACCCTTTGACCCGCTACGTCCTCGCCCTGCTCGCCGCGCTCGCCTTCGCCGTCCCGGTCGTCGGCGCGCCGTCGCTCGCGCGGGCCGCGGTGGAGCCCGAGGACCCCGAAGAGCTGTACGAGCAGGGCCTGCGCCAGATGAAGCGCGGCTACTACGACGAGGCCATCGCCTCGTTCGAGAAGGTGCGGAACCACTTCCCCTTCAACAAGTACTCGGTGCTGAGCGAGCTGCGCGTCGCGGACTGCCTGTTCGAGAAGGCCAGCTACCTCGAGGCGGTGGACAGCTACCGCCAGTTCGCGCGCTTGCACCCCCGGCACCCCGAGGTGGCCTACGCCGTCTATCGGACCGCGCGCGCCGAGTTCAAGCTCGCGCCCACGGTCCCCCAGCGTGATCAGCAGCACACCCGCCTCGGCATCAAGTACGTCCGCGACTTCGAGGAGCGCTTCCCCGAGTCGGACTACCTGGACGAGGTGCAGCGCCTGCGGTTCAAGGCGAACCGGCGCCTCGCCCGGGCGGCGACCCAGATCGGCAACTTCTACTGGAAGACGAAGCGGTGGTCTGCCGCCGAGCGCCGGTACCGCCTCGCGGCGGAGGAGTTCCCCGAGGCGCCGACGACGGGCAAGGCGCACTACCGTCGAGCGCGGTGCCTGCTCAAGCTCGAGCGGTCCGACGAAGCCCGCGCGGTCCTCGCCAGCCTCATCACGGGGCCGGAGAGCCGGTGGAGCCGGCGGGCGGCGGGCCTGCTGGAGTCGATCGAGCCGACGGCGCCGGCGACGGGGGCCGAGGAGCCGGCTACAGACGCGGCACCGGCACCGGCAGCGACGTCGTCGGCCGACTGAACCGCAAGACCGGCATAGCCAGGGGAGAGACCCCGATCCGGATCCGCTCCCGGACGCCCCGCGCGTCACCCCCCACCTGATACGGAACCGGCCGCTCGTAGCGGATGTCCGCCTCTTCGACGAGGTAGTCGTAGAGCAGGTCGTGCTCGAGGTCGCCGGTCCAGAGGCGGTGGATCTCGTTGACGACCGTCGGCACCTCCATCGCCGAGATGCGCAGGTGCAGGTGGGTCGGGACCGCCGTCGCGTGGGGGAACATGCGCATGGCGTACCCGTAGTAGGGCGTCGTGGCGAAGGCGCAGAGGTGGGCGGGACCTTCGTAGAGCAACCCGCCCGTGGGGACCGGCTCGCCGATGCGTTCGCCGTGCACGTCGACCCGCCAGGCCTCGCCCCGCCGCACGACGACGCGGACGCGCGGCGCGACCCGGTCGGTGGCCATGCGGGGCACGGTGCGCCCGAAGATGGACGCGAGCCACACCCACAGCTGCTGGCTGAGGCCGGCCAGCGCGGTGGCTTCCATGCGCTCCTTGACCTGCTTGTAGTCGTTGAGGGCGGCGGCGTCCCACCCGAGACCAGCGAAGGGAAAGCGCTCGCCGTCGGCCTCGACGAGCCGCATCGGCAGCTGGTCGTAGGGCTGCCCCTGGGCCCAGGCGGCGAGGTCGTCGCGGACCGTGCGGGCGCCGACCCACGTGGACAGGGCGTTCCCCGTGCCGAGCTTGAGGATCCCCAGGCGCGGGGTGTCCCGGTAGCGGAGCAGGCGGTTGGCCACGTCGATGATGGTGCCGTCACCCCCGCCGGCGAACAGCGTCTCCACACCGCTCTCCACCGCGGCCTCGACGCCGTCGTTGGCCTCCTCCAGGGAGCGCGTCCAGAGCAGGAGGGCGTCGGGGAGGAGCTCGCGCACCATCGCGATGTGGCGCTTGCGGACGCGGCCGGCGTTCGCGTTGAGCATCACCGCGACCTTGCCGGCGGGCACGCGGGGGGTCGGGGAGGGGAGGGCGGGCTGGTCGGAGTCCGCGCTCATCCGGGCATCAAGGCCTCGACCGCGTTCGCGAGGCGGAACGGCTTCGCGAGGAACGTCGCGCCGGCCGCGTGGAGGCGACCCAGCGCGTCCGGGGCGGGCTCGAGGCCCGAGGTCGCGATGAGGCGCATGGCGGGATAGCGCGAGCGAAGCTCCTCGATGAGATCGACGCCGTCCAGCCCCGGCATGTGCAGGTCGACCAGGGCCGTGTGCAGCGGCGTCCCCTCATCCAGGTTGCGCTGGGCGATGGCGAGCGCGGTGGGGCCGTCCGCTACGGCGGTCACGTCGGCGCCCTTCAGGGCGAGGCCGGTCTCCAGGACCATGCGGAGCGCGGCCTCGTCGTCGGCGACGAGGATGCGCTGGCCGTCGAGCGGCGGACCCGCGGCGGAGAACTGGCGAGGGACCCGCATGGAGCGGGTGGGCTCGTCGTCTTCGACGACGCCGCGATACAGGGGGAGGCGGATCTCGAAACAGGCCCCGGGCTCGTCGGGGAGCAACGCGATCACGCCGCCGTGATCGAGGACTGCGCGGTGGACGACGGCGAGGCCCATGCCGGTCCCCGAGCCCCCCTTCGTGGTGAAGAAGGGCTCCCAGATGCGGGCCTGGAGGTCCTCGGGGATGCCGGGGCCCGAGTCGCCGAACACCACGCGGGCGTAGCGCTGGCCCGACCAGCCCCGCGCGGTGCAGTAGTCCGGGTCGTGGACCGAGCCGAGGCCGATGCGGATCGTGCCCTTGCCTCCCATCGCGTCGCGGGCGTTCGTGCCGAGGTTGAAGAGCGCCTGGAGCAGGCGGGTGCGGGCGCACTCCACGGGGACCTGTCGGCGGGGGAGGGTGAAGTCGATGGTCACCCCGGGGCCGAGGCCGTGGCGCATCAGGTCGGCGGCCTGGCGGACGGGGGTCCGCAGATCCATGGGCGTCTTTGCTTCGGTGCCGGGGCGGGACACCTCGAGGAGGCGCGAGGCGATGTCCTGGGAGCGGCGGACCATGCCGTCGAGGGCCGACAGGACCTGGGGGCTCGGCTGGGTACCTCCCCCCATCACCTCGAGGGCGCCGGCGAGGCCGGTCAGGGTGTTGTTGAGGTCGTGGATGACGCCGGTGACGGAGAGCCCGAGGATCTCCATGCGCTGCAGGGCGAGGAGTCGGCCGGCCTGGTTCGCGTCGCTGCCGAGGTCGCGTCCGGTCAGCCACGCGCCGATCAGCTCGCCGGCGTCGTCGTACACGGGGCCCCCGTCGAACAGCATGCTGACGTCGAGGCCCGTGACCGAGCGGATGTCCACGAGGATGTCGCGCATCTCGGCCCCGGCGAGGACAGAGCGGAACAGCTCGTCCGCGCCTGCGTCCTGGACGTTGGGCAGCTCGAAGATGAACTGACCGAGGGCCGGGCTCGGGGCGTCGAGGGGGAGGCCGAGGATCTGGTGGGCCGTGCGGTTCTCCCACACGATCCGCCCGTCGCGGTCGAGCAACATGATGCCGACGGGCGCGGCCTCTGCCAGCCGCGCGACGACCGCGTGGTAGCCGTCCGGCACCGGATCGAGCCGCTGCTCACCCATGGAACTGTCCCTCACCGCCCGAGGCGAGGCTACCACGGGGCCTTCCGAGGCAACCTGAGCGGGGCCTGACCGCCGCGCTGCGGGGCGGTGGCGTTCTCGAGGCAGGACCGACGCCGGTCGTGGCGGGGGTCAGGCCTCGCGCCCCTCAGGCTCCGAGCGTGGCCTCGACGAGTCCCCAGGACCGGTCGATGGCGGCGCCGAGGTTGCCCGGCTCGCGGCCGCCGGCCTGCGCCATGTCGGGACGGCCGCCGCCCTTGCCCCCGATGTCGGCGGCGAGGTCCCGGACGACGTCACCCGCGCGGATGCGGTCGGTCAGGTCGCGGGACACCTTCACCAGCAGGCTCGCCTTGGGTCCGTCGGCCGCGCCGAGGACGACCACGCCGGTGCCGAGCTTGTCGAGCAGTGCGTCCCCGTGGCCGCGGAGCTCCTTGCCCGAGACGCCGCTGAGCACCGTGGCGATCATCTTGACGCCGCCGACCTCACGCATCTCGGGGCCGCCGCCGACCCCGCCCGTGACGAGCTTCTGCTTGAGCTCCTCGATCTGCCGCTGGAGCGCCTTGCGCTCGTCGAGCAGCTTCTCGACCTTGGCGAGCGTCTCCTCCGGCGGGCTCTTGAGCCGCGCCGACAGCGCCGACTGGCGCTCCTCGAGCTCGCGCGCCCACGCGACCGCGCCCCGACCCGACAGGGCCTCGATGCGGCGCACGCCAGCGGCGATGCCGCTCTCGGAGACGACCTTCATGAGCCCGATCTGGCCGGTGGCCTCGCAGTGGGTCCCGCCGCACAGCTCGGTGGAGTAGCCCGGGACCTGGACCACGCGGACGTCGTCGCCGTACTTCTCACCGAACAGCGCCATGGCGCCCATCTCCTTCGCCTCCGTCATGGAGGTCTCGATGACCTTCGTGGCGGTGTTGGCGAGGATCTGGGCGTTCACCTGGTCCTCGATGCGCTTCATCTCGTCCGGCGTGACCTGGCCGAAGTGGCTGAAGTCGAAGCGGAGGCGGTCGGGGCCGACCCAGCTGCCCTTCTGCTGCACGTGGGTGCCGAGCACGTCGCGGAGGGCGGCGTGGAGCAGGTGGGTCGCGGTGTGGTTGCGCTTGATGTCCCCGCGGCGCTCGGCGTCCACGGTGAGTTGGACTGTGTCGCCGACGCGCAGCGCGCCCTCGGTGACCGTGGCGTGGTGCACGAAGACGCCACCCGCGGGCTTGGTCACGTCGGTGACGGTCGCGGCGCCGCCGTCCCAGGCGATCGTGCCGGCGTCACCGATCTGACCGCCGGACTCGGCGTAGAACGGAGTCGCGTCCACGACGATCTCCACGTCGCCGTCCGCCGAGTCGGCCGGGGCCCCATCCACGATGAGCGCGCGCACGCTGCCCTCGCCGGTCGTGCCGTCGTAGCCGAGGAAGGTGGTGTTCCCGCCGTCCTCGAGCGCGCGGTACACATCCTCGATCGCAGCCTCACCCGAGCCCTTCCAGGCCTCGCGGCCGCGGGCACGCTGCTGCTCCATCTCCTCGGCGTACCCCGCCATGTCCACCGTGAAGCCCTGCTCGGACGCGATGACCTGGGTCAGGTCCGGCGGGAAGCCGAAGGTGTCGTGCAGCTGGAACGCGGTGGCGCCCGCGAGCTCGGTGTTGCCGGCGGCGCGCATCTCGGTGAACGCGCCCTCGATGAGGCTCAGGCCGCGGTCGAGGGTCGCGCGGAACGCGGCCTCCTCGTTCTCGACGACCTTCGCGATGAAGTCGCGTCGCTCGGCGAGCTCGGGGTAGGTGGACGACATGATGTCCACGACGAGGTCGGCGACGTCCGCCAGGAACGCCTGCTCGATGCCGAGCTTCACGCCGTAGCGAATGGCGCGGCGCATCACCCGGCGGAGCACGTAGCCCCGGTCCTCCGACGCGGGCATCACGCCGTCAGCGATGAGCATCGCGGTGGCGCGGGCGTGGTCCGCGATGACCCGCATGGCCACGTCGTCCATCGGGTCGTCGCCGTAGCTCTTGCCCGCGATCTGCCCCGCCTTGGTGATGAGGGCCTGGAGCTCGTCGATCTCCCACGCGGAGGTCTTGCCCTGCTTGATGGTCGCGAGGCGCTCGAGGCCCATGCCGGTGTCCACCGACGGGCGGGGGAGGTCACGCTGGGCGATGCCGTCGTCGGTCTCGTAGCGCTCGTACTGCATGAAGACGAGGTTCCAGATCTCCATGATCCGGCCCGCGTCCCAGCCCTTGCCCCACGGGTCGGGCTCGTTGTCCGGGACGAAGTCCTCGCCGAGGTCCCAGTGGATCTCCGTGCACGGCCCGCAGGGGCCGGTGGGTCCCATGGACCAGAAGTTGTCCTTGGCGCCGCAGCGGGCGATGCGGTCCGCGGGGACGCCCTGGGCGAGCCACAGGTCGTAGGACTCGTCGTCCTCGTGGAAGACGGAGACGTAGAGGCGCTCCTCGGGGAGACCCATCACGTTGGTGAGGAAGTCCCAGGCCCAGGCGATGGCGTCCGCCTTGAAGTAGTCGCCGAAGGAGAAGTTGCCCAGCATCTCGAAGAGGGTGAGGTGCCGCGCCGTGAAGCCCACGTTCTCCAGATCGTTGTGCTTGCCCGAGACGCGCATGCACTTCTGGACCGTGGTGGCCCGGGTGTAGTCGCGGGGGTCGGCGCCGGTGAACACGTCCTTGAACTGGACCATCCCCGCGTTCGTGAAGAACAGGGTCGGATCGTTCGCCGGCACGAGGGCGCTGCTCGGCTGGACGGAGTGGGTCCGCTCCTCGAAGAAGGAGAGGAAGCTGCGGCGGATGTCGGCGGCCTTCATCGCGGGCTCCTGATGGACCGGAGCGCCTGTTCGCCCGGTCGCCTCCGGGACCGCGATGGAAGGGGGCGGCCCGAGAGCCGCAGCATTCTAATGCTCGGTTCCCTTCGGTCCAGTCCGCCGCGCTGGAGCCGCCGGCGCGGGGACGCGGAGTGCAGGAACGCCCCGGCGTGGTCCGGGCGCCCGCTCAGTACATCGCGTCAGAGCTGACGACGCCGGAGGCGCGGAGCGCGAAGTCGTCGGGGTTCGAGGCGAACTTCAGGGCGTCCTCGTAGGTGATGAGGTTCGCCTTGTAGTGGGCGAACAGGGACTGGTCGAACGTCTGGGAGCCGTAGGTGGACTTGCCCCGGGCGATGACGTCGGACAGCTCCTTGAGGCGCTTCGGGTTCTCCAGGTACTCCTTGACCTGGCCGGTGTTGACCATGACCTCGATGGCGGGGACCCGGCCCTTGCCGTCCGCCTTGGGCACGAGGCGCTGGCTGATGACGCCCTTGAGGATCCCTGCCAACTGGATGCGCACCCCCTCCTGCTGGTGGGGCGGGAACAGGGACACCACGCGGGTGACCGTCTCCGTCGCGTCCATGGTGTGCAGGGTGGACATGACGAGGTGGCCGGTCTCCGCCGCTTCCAGGGCGATCTGGACGGTCTCGAGGTCCCGCATCTCACCCACGAGAATGATGTCCGGGTCCTGACGCAGCGCCGAGCGCAGCGCCGGCGCGTACGCCACCGTGTCGGTGCCCACTTCCCGCTGGGTGATGACGGCCCGCTTGTCGCGGTGCATGAACTCGATGGGATCCTCGACCGTGAGGATGTGGCACGAGCGGGTCGTGTTGATGTGGTCGATCATCGCGGCGAGGGTCGTGGACTTGCCGGACCCGGTGGTGCCCGTGACCAGGATCAGCCCTCGATGCTCGTCCGCCAGCTTCTTGATGACCGGCGGGAGGTTCAGCTCCTCGAACGCCAGGATCTTGCTGGAGATCGTTCGGAACACGAGCCCCAGGGTCATCCGCTGACGGAAGACGTTCACCCGGAAGCGACCCAGCCCACGCACGCCGTAGGCCATGTCCATCTCCATGGTCCGAGCGAACTTCTCCTTCTGGACCTTGTTCATGATCGACGCCGCGAAGCGCGCCGTGTGCTCAGGGGTCAGACGCTCGTAGTCCCGCAGCGGGACGAAGTCCCCCTGGATGCGCATCATCGGCGGGATACCGACCCGAAGGTGGATGTCGCTGGCTCCGTTGGTCGCCGCGACCCTGAGGATGTCGTTCAGTTCCACCAAAGCTCCTGTTGCTCCCCGGCGCGTGGCGCCTGTGGAGCCTCTTCCGATTGTCCCCCGGCGCCGGGCGCCGGGGGACTCTCAGACCGGAGGGGCGGAACCGGACCTCTTCAGGCTTCGGCGACTGGGGCTGCCGCCGCGAGCGCTGCCTCCCCGATGCCGTGCTCGGCGAGGATCGCGCCCTGGAGGAGGTCCATGACGTCCGAGTTCTCGATGAGGAAGTGGCGCGCCTGCTCCCGTCCCTGGCCCATTCGCTGATCGCCGTAGGAATACCACGATCCGCTCTTGCGAATGAGGCCCAGGTCCGTCGCCATGTCGAGCACCTCGCCCGACTTGCTCACCCCCTCACCGAAGAGGATGTCGAACTCCGTCTTCGTGAAGGGCGGCGCCACCTTGTTCTTCACCACCTTCACCCGGGTCCGGTTGCCGATGACCTTGTCCCCCTGCTTGATGGAGCCGATGCGACGGATGTCGATGCGGACCGAGCAGTAGAACTTCAGCGCGTTGCCGCCCGTCGTCGTCTCCGGGCTGCCGAACATCACGCCGATCTTGTGGCGGATCTGGTTGATGAAGATGACCGTGCAGTCGCTCTTGGCGACCACCGCCGTCAGCTTGCGGAGCGCCTGGCTCATGAGCCGCGCCTGGAGACCGGGGAGCGAGTCCCCCATGTTCCCCTCGAGCTCCGCCTTCGGCACCAGGGCGGCCACCGAGTCGATGACGATGATGTCGAGGGCGCCGGAGCGGACGAGGGTCTCGCAGATCTCGAGGGCCTGCTCGCCCGTGTCCGGCTGGGAGATCAGCAGGTCGTCCGTCTTCACGCCGAGCTTCCGGGCGTACTGGACGTCCAGCGCGTGCTCGGCGTCGATGAAGGCCGCGAGGCCTCCGGCCTTCTGGGCCTCGGCGATGCACTGGAGGGTGAGGGTGGTCTTGCCGGAGCTCTCCGGCCCGAAGATCTCGACCACGCGGCCCCGGGGGATGCCCCCGATGCCCAGGGCGATGTCCACCCCGATGGAGCCGGTGGAGATGGCGCGGATGCCCTCCGCGAGGGTCTGCTCCTCTCCGAGGCGCATGATCGCGCCCTTGCCGTAGTTCTTCTCGATGCTCTGGACCGCGAGCTCGAGGGCCTGGCGGCGCGCCGCGTCGTCCCCGTGGTTCTGAATATCGCTCGCCGCGGTCTTGCTACTCGACTTCCTCTTCGAACCCATCATTTCCTCATCTCCGGAGCTGGCTACGTCGTGCGGTGCGCGTCGACAGCCCCGAAGCTAGACCTGAACATCTGTTCTGGTCAAGCCCGATTTGTTGCATCCCGAAAGTATCCAGGGAGCCGGGGATATAGCACGCACGGAACGGCGACAAGCCAGCGTTTCTCGACCGTTCTGAACGGAGTCTGCACCCCACCCGGGACAGTTCCTGACCCGGGTTGGTCCCCTGTTCAGTGTTCAGTGGTTCGCGCCGCGCGCTACCTCGGCGTCAGCTCGCCCGGCGGAGGATCTGCCGTCGCAGCATCTCGAGCGCGATCCACGCCGAGAACCGCCGGTTCGAGGTCCGGTCCCGGCCGAGACGCAGCCGCCGCGTGTGGGTTCCGTCCGGACCCGCCACCGCGATCCAGACCGTCCCTACAGGCTTGTCGGGGGTGCCGCCTCCGGGACCGGCGATGCCGGTCACTCCGACGCCCCAGTCGGTCTGTGCGGTGGCCTTCGCTCCCTCGGCCATGGCCCGGGCCACCTCCTCGGAGACGGCGCCGTGGGCCGCGATCAGCGCGCTGTCGACTCCGATCGCCTCTTCCTTGGCGACGTTCGAGTAGGTCACGAACCCGCGGTCGAGCCAGCGGGAGCTCCCCGCCTCCGTCACGCAGAGGTGCGCGATCCACCCTCCGGTGCAGGACTCCGCCAGCGCCAGGGTCTGCCCCCGCGCGACGAGCATCTCGCCCACGACGGCCGCCAGCTCCTCGTCCGGCTCCTCGCTGAAGCAGTTCTCTCCCAGGCGCTCCCGGACCCAGGCCTTCGCCTCCTCCCACACCGGGCACTCGGAGGAGGCCGCGAGCTTCACGTGGTTCTCCGGCATGCGCGTCCGGAACCCAAGGATGACCCCGGGGAACGTGGACGACAGTGCGCCCAGCTGCTCCTGGAGCTGGCTCTCCCCCCGGCCCATGACGCGGAACGTGTGACGCAGCGGGGCGCGCGGCGCGAACCGGTCGACGATCTCGGGGAGCACCCGCTCCTTCAGCATCGCCTTCATCTCGCGGGGGACCCCGGGCATGAAGTAGAGGCGCGCCCCGCCCCCGTCGATCGCGAACCCGGGAGCTGTCCCCAGCCGGTTCTCGATGACGTCCGAGCCCACTGGCAGCAGAGCCTGCTTGCGGTTCGTCATGCTCATGGCCCGCCCGATCGCCTCGTACCGGGCCTGGACCTGCGACCACGCCTCCTCATCGAGGGCGAGCTCCCCGCCGAACGCCTCGACCACGGCGTCGGCGGTCAGGTCGTCCTCCGTCGGCCCGAGTCCGCCGGTGCACAGGACCACGTCGGCCTTCGAGGCGGCGTCGGCCAGGGCGCGGGCGATCACGGTCCGATCGTCCCCGGCGGTCGCCGCCCCCACCACGCGGAGCCCCGCGCGCGTGAGCGCGCCACAGAGGTGGTTCGCGTTGGTGTCCACGGTCAGGCCGGTGAGGAGCTCTTCCCCCTGGCTGACCACGAAGGCGGTGGTGGCGTCGTCCATGGGCGGCAGGGTAGAGCCGCCGTCACACACCGTCGCGGGCCTGGGCGCGTCTCTCCGGGCGACTGCCCCTATCATCCGCCGATGAGTCGCACGATGGCCCTCGACGTGGGCACCAAGACTGTCGGCGTCGCCGTGTCGGACCCGTTGGGGATGTTCGCCCAGCCGGTCGAGACCGTGCAGCGGACGGGCCGCAAGGCGGACGTGGCGCGCCTGTCCGAGCTGGCGAATCAGTTCACCCCCCAGCGGATCGTGGTCGGGCTGCCGATCGGAACCGACGGGACCGAGATGAGCTCCGCGGCCGAGGCACGGCGGATGGCGACGGCCGTCGCGGGTGTCGTGGACTGTGAGGTCGTGCTGATCGACGAGCGCTTCACCACCGCCCAGGCCGAGCGCGCGCTGATCGCGGGCGGCATGCGGCGCAAGAAGCGCAAGAAGGTGATCGACCAGGCGGCCGCGGTCCTCATCCTCCAGCAGTGGCTCGACGGCCCCTTTGGAGGGGAGGTCGTGGCGCCGCCCGAGGCCCCCGCGGGTGGGAAGGAACCATGAAGCTGATCAAGATCCTCGGAGCGCTGGCCGTCCTCGGCCTGCTGGTGGCGGGCGCCGCTGGGCTCTTCGTCTGGAGCGAGGCCCAGGCGTTCCTCGAAGCGACGCCGTCCAGCGCCCACGACGAGCGTGTCCTCTCGATTCCCCGCGGGTCGGGCCCCACCGCGGTGAGCCGTCTCCTCGCCGAGAACGGCGTCGTCACCGACGCAGAGAAGTTCCGCTACTTCCTCCGCTATCGGAAGGCGGCCGGCGGTCTCCGGGCGGGCGAGTACCGGTTCTGGACCGACCTCACGCCGGACGAGGTCCTCGACCTGCTCCTCAACGCTCCCGAGGTGACGTACCCCATCACGCTCCCCCCTGGCCTGCGGATCGAGGAGATGGCGGCGCTGGTGGAGGAGGCGGGGATGGGCGCCGCCGCCGAGTACACCCGCCTCGCGAGGGACAAGGAGTTCATCGGCGGCCTGGACCTGCCCTTCGCGAAGATGCCCGAGAACCTCGAGGGTCTCCTGATCCCCGAGACCTACAACCTCGGGCCCGACGCGGACGCGCGGGCGGTCGTGGACGCGCAGATCGCGCGCCTGAAGGCCATCTGGACGTCGGACCGTCGCGCTCAGGCGAAGGAGCGAGGACTCACCCCGTACGAGGTGATGATCATGGCGAGCCTCGTGGAGAAGGAGACCGGCGTCCCGTCCGAGCGGCCGCTGATCGCGGGCGTGTTCTTCAACCGGCTGCGCATCGGGATGAAGCTCCAGACCGACCCCACGATCATCTACGGGCTGCCCAACTACGACGGGGACATCCGCAAGAGGGACATCCTGCATCCCCATCGCTGGAACACCTACGTCATCGACGGGTTGCCACCGACGCCCATCGCGGGGGCGGGGCTGGAGGCCATCGAGGGCGTCCTGAAGCCGACGCAGACGAAGGCGCTCTACTTCGTGGCGAAGGGGGGCGGTGCCCACCACTTCAGCAACACGCTGCGCGAGCACAACAACGCGGTGCGCAAGTACATCCTGAAACGCTGACCTGCGGTTCTCCCGGGTCGCCGAGACCGACATGAGGGGTTTCGAGATTAGTCTTTGGCTAATCGTTTCCCTCTGAAGATTGGCCTTATCCTCTTTGTTTGCGCGGGCTACACCTCTCTCAGGAGGTGAAGCAATGCAGCCGAGAGTTCGCCAAACCCCCGTCCCCCCCTGGCTCACGTCGACGTTCATCGCGGCGGCCACCGTCTGGATGACGTTCTTCGTCCTGCTCCTCGGAGCGCGCGTCGCCGAGGCGGAGCCGCCGACACCGACGGAAGAAGTGGGCCCTGCCGAGGTCGCCGCCAACACCCAGAGTGCACGACCGGCCGAGGAGTCGACCCCCGCGACCGCGCGGCAGCCGGCCCGAACCCCCGCTCGTCAGCTGATCCTGGCGCCCCGCCCGGCCCTGTCGACCGAGCTCATGCGCCCCACCACGATGGCGCCCCGCAACCGCGCCCCCGAGCCGTGCGCGCTGCGCGAGCCGAACCGGCGGTGGATTCGCTGAAGGTCGGACCTGCGCCTGCCCTCAGCGGGCAGATCGGGTGATCCAGCGGTCGAGGGCGTTGCTGAACGCCTGCTTCTGCTTCGGGCCATAGGGCGGCGGGCCGCCCACCATGTCCCCGAGATCGCGCAGCTCTTCCTTGAGGTCGCGCAGCGCGAGGGCCTCCGCGACGGACTCCTCGTCGAGGACACGGCCGCTGGGCTGGATGACATCGCACCCCTTCGGGACGCAGCGCGCCGCCAGCGGGATGTCCTGGGTGATGACGAGGTCGCCTGCTTCGGCCGTCTCGGCGATCCAGTCGTCGGCCACGTCCGGGCCCGACTCCACCTGCACGAAGCGGATGTCTCCGTAGGCGGGGACGCGCATCCAGGAGTTCGCCACGAACACGAGGGAGACGCCCCGCCGCTCAGCGGCCCGATAGAGGACCTCCTTCACGCCCCGCGGGGTCGCGTCCGCGTCGATGTAGACCGTCGCCATCCGGCGTCCCCTCGTCGTCGACGGCCGCGCCGTCCGATGCATCTGCCGCGCGAAGCCGCGCAGATATCGTGGCGTCCGCAGGCGCCCGCCCGACCTCTAGAAGAACGCGTTCAGGCCGGTGACCTCGCGCCCGATGGCCAGCGTGTGGATGTCGTTCGTGCCCTCGTACGTCTTCACGGACTCGAGGTTCATGATGTGGCGCATGATGGGGTACTCGTCGGTGATGCCCATCGCCCCGTGGATCTCGCGGCTCACGCTCGCGATGTTGCAGGCGATTCCGACGTTGTTGAGCTTCGCCACGCTGACCTGGATGGGGGTCATGGTCCCCGCGTCCTTCAGCTTGCCGAGGCGCCAGGCGAGCATCTGCGCCTTCGTGATCTCCACCGCCATCTCCGCCAGCTTCTTCTGGGTCAGCTGGAAGGCGCCGATGGGCTTACCGAACTGGGAGCGCTCCTGGCTGTACTGGCGGGCGCTGTCGAAGCAGGCCTGGGCGGCGCCGATGGCCCCCCAGGCGATGCCGTAGCGGGCCTGGGTCAGGCAGCTCAGCGGACCCTTCAGGTTCGCGGGGCTGTGGGCGAGCATCGCGTCGGCCGGGAGGTGGCAGTCCTCGAAGACGAGCTCGCCGGTCAGGGACGCCCGCAGCGACCACTTGCCCTTGATCTCCGGGGCCGAGTAGCCAGGAGTGTCGGCCTCGACGACGAAGCCCCGGATGGCGTCCTTGCCGTCCTCCTCCACCTTCGCCCAGACGATGGCGAGGTCCGCGATGGGCGAGTTCGTGATCCACATCTTCGCGCCGTTGAGGACCCAGCCGTCGCTGGTCCGCCGCGCGCGGGTGATCATCCCGCCGGGGTTGCTGCCGTGGTCGGGCTCGGTCAGGCCGAAGCAGCCGATGAGCTCACCGCTGGCGAGCTTCGGCAGGTACTTGTTCTTCTGCTCCTCGGAGCCGTACTGCCAGATCGGGTACATGACGAGGGAGCCCTGCACGCTCGCCGCGGACCGGAAGCCCGAGTCACCGCGCTCCAGCTCCATCATCGCCACGCCGTAGCTGACGTTGGACAAGCCGGGGCACCCGTAGCCCTTCAGCGAGGGCCCGTACAGCCCGAGCTCACCGAGCGTCTTCAGCTTCTCGGTGGGGAACGTCCCCGCGGTGTGGTGGGCCTCGATGGTCGGCAGGACGTCGCGGTTGACGAAGTCCCGGACGGAGTCGCGGACCATCCGCTCCTCGTCCGTCAGCAGTCCGTTGAGGTCGTAGAGATCGAGCTCCTGGAAGGCACCGGCCATGATCCGCTCCTCGCCGCGGCCGACGGGCCGCGAAGCGGCGGGACCCTACCGCCTGGGGAGGGGATCGGAAACCAGGAAGTCGGAGCGGGGAGCTCGCCGGAGGGTGAGACCGCGAGCGGGGCGAACAGGAGACGTCCCGGGAGGTCAGAACCGGCCGGTCAGCCCCATGGGCCCCGGGCTGATCGTCATGATCGCGCGGCCGGTCTTCGGGTCCCGCCCGATGCGCATCGCAGTGGGGTCGCGGTCGTACGGCAGGTCGTGCTTCTGGGCGAGGCCCACGATCGTCAGCACGAGCCCGATCCCCTGGAACCCGCCGAACACGAAGGCCGGCGGGAAGTCCGGCGCCGTCGCCGCCCCGAAGATGAACGGCCCGACGACCGGGATCGCCCCGGTCCACCCGATGGACGGGGGGGTCGAGCCGGTGGTCAGCGCGCCGCCGGCGAGGGCCCAGGTGCCGGCCCAGCCGGCCGCGAACATCGGGATTCCCACCGAGAGCAGGATCCGCTTGTCCCGAGTCCGGTCACGCCACTGCAGGTAGAGGCGCAGGCGATTGCGCCGGGCCCTCAGCTCCTCCTGGCGCTTCACCCATCGCTCCTCGATCACCGTGCCGGCCCGCTCGGCGGACGACGCCGAGCTGGTCGACGCGCTCGACGTGGAGCTTGGGGGCGGCGTCACGTCGGACGTCGCCGGGGGCTGGGGGCGCGTGGCTGGCGGCGTCCCCGCCGGCTTGACGCGCAGGGGCACCGCCACCGGGAACGGCACCCGCCGCCCGGGGGTGTGCAGCGTGATCGCGTCGTTCACCGCGGCCTCGATGCGGTCGAGGGAGACCCCGTCCATGAGCATGAGCTTGATGGACTGGATCCCCTCGGTGAGGTCCCGGTCCGATGCGGAGGAGCCGATCTGCCTGTAGTAGCGAGTGACGAGGGCGCGCAAGCCCGCCTCGAAGGGATCCTCGACCGGAGCGGGCTCCTCGACGGCCTCGCCATCCGCGGAGCCGTCCGCGGCTTCGTCGGCGGCGTCCTCCGCCCCCCCGGCGTCGTTCCCCTGGGCGTCGCGGTCTTCGGCGTCCGCCTCCTGAGCGCCCTCGGCGTCCTCGTCCCCGGCCGTCTCTCCCGGGACCGCGTCGCCCGGACCGTCCTCGACCCCCACCGCCGCGCCGGGCACCCCCAGCAGCAGCACCATCGCGACGACCCACCACCTCATCGCAGCCCCTCCAGCACGTCGTCCAGCCCCTCCACCAGCGGCCGCGGGTCGAAGCCCAGGTCGCGCCGGGCGGGCTCGATGTCCACCACGGTGTCCTGCAGGAAGGCCATCACCTGATCCACGTTCACGAACGGGCGCTCCATCAACCGGCCCAGGATGCGCGCACCGAGGACCACCGGGCCTGCGGGCAGCGGAATCACCCGCCGCTTCAGCCCCAACGCTCGACCCACCGCCTCGACGAGCTCCGTCGTCGTGACCGGGACCGGGCCAGCCACATCGTAGGTCCCGAGGGCCGCCGCGTCCCGCTCGATGACCCGAGCGACCAGGTCGAGCACGTCGTCACGGTGCACCGGACGCAGGATCGAGCGTCCCGTTCCGGGGATCGGAACGACCGGCGAGCGCCGGATCACCTCGACGAACAGGTCCCACTCCTTGCTCCCGGGTCCGTAGATCATCGCGGGGCGCAGGTGGGTCACTCGGAGGCCGTCCCGGTCGAGCTCCCGCTCGGCCAGGCGTTTCGACTCCCCGTACGCGTCCCGCAGATCCCTCCCGGCGCAGGTGCTCGAGAAGTTGATCACCCGACCCACGCCCGCCTCCACGCAGGCCTGGCCCAGCGCCGCCGTCCCGTCGACGTTCACGCGGTGGTTCAGCCGCTCATCCGAGCTGTCAGCGACCGCGGCGAGGTGCACGACGCAGTCGATACCCGCGCACGCGCGCGCGAGGCTGTCGGGGTCGAGGAGGTCTCCCTGGACCACGTCCCAGGAGTCAGGCGCCCGCTCCGGCACCCGCGCCATCGCCCGCACCGGCCAGCGCGCGGCGAGGTGGGGCACCAGGGCGCGTCCGACGAAGCCCGTCGCGCCGGTGACGAGGATCGTCATCTCAGGCGAGGCCGCGCTCGTGCAGGTCGTGCTCGTCGAGACCCAGGAAGTGCCCGAGCTCGTGGTGCACCGTCACCCGCACCTCACGCGCCATGTCCCGCGGGTCGGGCGCGATCCGCTCCAGGTTCCGCTGGTAGAGGTAGACGTGGGGCGCGGACCCGAACGCGCCGCCGCCGGCCAGGTCGCTGGACCGCAGCTCCGCCCAGGTGGGTCCGTCGAACAACCCCAGGAGGCGGGGGTCCCACGGGGCGTCCTCAAGGATCCAGGGCTCCGGGTACTCGGCGATGAACACGGGCACGTCCGCCACCCTCGCCTGGATGTCCTCCGGGAGCATGTCGAACGCGCGCTGGGCCCACCCCTGCACCCGCTCAGCGGAAAAGAGGGTCGGCGGGACCGGTTCGGCGCAGTCGAGCTCGTAGACCTCGGTGAAGGCGGCGCGCATCCCCGCGGTGTCCCCGAGCTCGGAGCGGACGAGGGCGAGGTCGTACCAGGCGTCGGCGAAGTCCTCGTCCAGGTAGCAGGCCTCTTCGAGGGCAGGCAGGGCGTCCTCGTACCGGGTCAGCTCCATCAGCGTGCGCCCGAGCGCGTGCTGCAGGTCGGCCGACTCGGGGAACGCGAGCACCGCCTCGCGGGCCACCCCGAGCGCCGGCGTCGGGTCCTGGGCCGCGAACGCAGCCCGCCACCGCGCGTACTCGGACTCGACGCTCGGCTGCTTCACCTTCGCGAGGAGACGGCGGGCGGCGCGGAGATCGCCGTGGTCGATGGCCTGGTGGGCGCGCTCGATCACGTCGGGACGTCGGTTCGGGGAACGCTTGCTCATCGGGGTCTGGACCGGGGGTCACGTCTCCACAGGGGCCGTGCGTACGGCGAGGCTCGGCACTATAGTCCGCGACGCCACGGATCCGGTCCGCGGCCCCCCAGGAGTCTCATGAGCCAGTCCACGGTCACCCGCCGTCCCTCCGAAGTCACCCTGTCCGGTCGGATCCTGTTCCTGACCGACGACCCGGAGCTGATCAAGCAGCAGCTCGCGGGCCAGGACCTCGATGGCACGCCCGCCCCCGAGGACCTCGTCGACAACATCTCCACGGACGAGATCACCCCCGGCTGGGTCTGCTTCTACTACGACGAGACGCTCGGTCATTACTCCCTCGTCGGCCTCCGTGAGGGGTCGATCAAGCCCGGAGACCTGGCGGGCGGCGGGTTCGACGTGATCGTCTCGGGGCTCAGCAAGGGCTGCGGCAGCTCGCGGGAGACCGCCCCGTACTCGGAGCTCTGGGCGGGGGTGAAGCTCGTGATCGCCCGCTCCATCGAGAAGATCTACGGCCAGAACAGCCAGAATATCGGGCTCTTGACCTCGAACGACTTCGGCCTCATCGACCGCATCCGCGCCGGGGAGTCCATCCCGCTCGACGAGTTCACCCGGGGCTTCGACCCCATCTCCACCGAGATCGTCCGGTTCGGCGGCCTGTTCAACTACAACAAGGCCCGCCTCGCCGGCGACGTGTCGCCTCCCGTGCTGGACACCCCGGCCCGCCCGATGACCATCACCGAGAAGATCATCGCCAACCGGGCCGTGGCTGATGCCGCCGCCGGCACGCTCGGCATCCCGGGCGTGAAGCCCGGGGACGCGCTGTTCGTCCGGACCGACATTCGCTTCAGCCACGACTACACGACCGCCATGTCCGAGGCGCTGCTCGTCCAGGCCCTGGGCCCCGACGCGAAGGTCACGGACCCCGAGAGCGTGTACGCCTTCCGCGACCACCTCACCTTCCTCGGCGACGTGATGCCCGAGTCGCGCAAGAAGCTCGGCCTCCTCGACAAGGCCGACAACCTCGCGGCGGTCCAGAAGGCCTTCGCCCAGAAGCAGGGCGTCCGCCTCTACGACGAGATCGTGAACCCCGACGGCACCAAGGGCTCCGAGGCCATCTGCCACAACGCGGTGCTCGAGGACCTCGCCCTGCCCGGCCAGATCGTGGTGGGCACCGACTCCCACACCTGCACCGCCGGCGCCCTCGGGTGCTTCGCCTTCGGCGTGGGCAGCACCGACATGGCGAACTCCTGGTACACGAAGGACGTGCGGGTCCGCGTGCCGGAGTCCGTGCGCTTCGAGCTCGTCGGCGAGCCGAGCGCAGACATCACGGCGAAGGACGTGATGCTCTACATCCTCGCCACCCCCTACATCCGGGAGAGCAAGGCCATCGGGCAGGTCCTGGAGTTCGGCGGCCCCGGCCTGAAGCACCTCAACTTCGACGAGCGCGCCACCCTGACCAACATGGCCGTCGAGGCGGGCGCCACCACCGGCATCGTCGAGCCCGACGGCGTCGTCACCGAGTACCTGCTCGCCAACCGCCCCGGCCTCACCGCCGAGGAGATCGAGGCGGGCTTCCTCAGCTCCGACGAAGGCGCGACCTACGCCGCGTCCTTCACCATCGACCTCTCCGCCATCGCCCCGATGGTCGCCACCCCCGGCGACCCGCGGAACGGCGTGCAGGTCACCGAGCTCGACGACAAGGTCGCCATCGACATCGCCTACGGCGGGTCCTGCACCGGCGGCAAGAAGACGGACATGGATCTGTACGCCAAGGTGCTGAGCAAGGCGGTCGCCCAGGGCCGCAGCGTGGCCCCCGGGGTCGAGGCATACATCCAGTTCGGGAGCCAGAAGATCAAGGAGTACGCGGTCAGCAAGGGCTACGTGGACCTGTTCACGAAGGCCGGCGTGCGCATGATCGACCCGTCCTGCGGTGCCTGCATCAACGCGGGTCCGGGCGTCTCCGACAACTCGGAGAAGGTCTCCGTCTCCGCCATCAACCGGAACTTCCCCGGGCGGTCCGGCCCCGGCGACGTGTACCTCGCGAGCCCCCTGGTGGTGGCGGCGAGCGCCATCGCAGGCCACATCGTCCGCCCCGAGGAGCTCGGGATCTAGCCGCGCTCCGGGCGCCTCGAGCCCATCGCTCAGGCGCGCATCGCGCCGGGCATCCGCCCGCCCGACCTTGCCGAGCCTTACCCCAGCGGGGTCTTCGGCAGCCTGTGGGCTATCATCGCCGCCAATGCGCCGAGCCTCGCTCTCCTTCCTGCTCCTCCTCGGCCTCTGCGCCGGGTGCTCCCTCCTCAACCCCGAGCAGGTCGACCTCGACGCGGACGGCTTCGTCCCGCCCGAGGACTGCGACGACAACGACGCCGCCACGAACCCGGGGGTGGGCGAGCGCTGCGACGGCAAGGACAACGACTGCGACGGCGCCGTCGATGAGGGCTTCGACGAAGACGGCGACGGCTTCCTCACCTGCGGAGACGCCCCGGACTGCGACGACAACAACCCGTTCGTCTACCCGGGCGCCACCGAGGAGTGCAACGGCGAGGACGACGACTGCGACGGAGTGGCCGACAACGGCACCGGCGGCAACGGAGACCTCGACGGCGACGGCGTCGGGGCCTGCGACGGGGACTGCGACGACGCCGACCCGACCGTCTACCCCGGCGCCCCCGAGCTCTGCGACGGCCTCGACAACGACTGCGACGGCGTCCTCGCCGACCTCGAGATGGACGGGGACGGCGATGGAGCGGTGGGCTGCCCCGGCGTCGACTGCGACGACGAGGACCCCACGATCTACCCCGGCGCGCCCGAGGTCTGCGATGGCGACGACGAGGACTGCGACGGCCTGATCGACGAGGACTTCGACGCCGACGGCGACGGGGTGAGCACCTGCGCCGACCCCGTCGACTGCAACGACGCCGATCCCACCACCTACCCCGGCGCCCCGGAGCTGTGCGACAGCCGGGACAACGACTGCGACGGCGTCGTCGACGAGGACACCCAGCAGGACGCGGACTTCGACGGCTGGAGCGCCTGCGGCGGGGACTGCGACGACAGCGACCCCAACGTGAACCCGGACGGGCTGGAGCACCCCAACGGAGTCGATGACGACTGCGATGGCCTCGCGGATGAAGGTTGGGAAGGCCAGGGGACGGCGGACGCGCTCGGCGTCGTCGGGCTGGGCACCGGATCCCTCGAGTCGCGGGGCAAGGTCCTGTCCAACGGCGGCGACGTGAACGGCGACGGATACACCGACTTCATCACCGCGAACAACACCTGGAGCACCGGGCGCGGGCAGGCGTGGCTGTACATGGGGAGCGGCTTCGGGGTGGGGTCGTCGGTCTCGCTGAGCGCCTTCGCGACCGTACAGGGTGGAAACGGCGACGAGCTCGGCGCGAGCGTGGCCCTCGCGGACCTGGACGGCGACACCTTCGACGACGTGATCATCGGCGTCCCCGAGAGCTCGTCCGCGACGCCGCCCGCTGGCCGCGTCCTCATCTTCTGGGGTTCCCCGATCCTCACCGGCGGCAACTGGCCCACAGCGGCGGCCACCTCCATCAGCGGCCTCTTCCCCACCGAGCAGTGCGGACTGGTGGTGGCGAGCCCCGGCGACATCAACGGCGACGGGCGGGACGACCTGACCATCGGGTGCCCCTGGTACGACCCGGGCCCGCCGAACTCCGGCCTGCGAGGTCGGACCGTCCTCCTGCTCGGTCGCACCCGGGCCCAGTGGGGCGCCGCGACCACCATCTCCGCGGCAGATGCCGTCTGGGAGGGCGGAGCCAACGAGACGCAGTCGCCCACGGCCCTGGCGTCCGCCGGGGACCACAACGGCGACGGGCAAGGCGACCTCCTCATCGGCTCGGCGAACTGGAATGGGGGTGACGGGCGGGTGTGCCTCATCCTCAGCCGCGCCAACGGCGCGTTCCCCAGCGGGACCCTCGACGCGGCTGACCGGTGCTGGACCGGGGCCCTCGGGCAGCAGGTGGGGGCGTCCCTGGCGGGCGGCGGGCTCGACGGCGACCAGTACGAGGACATCTACATCGGGGCTCCCGCGTCGAACAGTGGACGTGGCTACCTGGCGAAGCTCATCGGTGGGCCGACGCCGTGGATCTCAGCGCCCATCGACGACATCTGGGACTACATCGTGTTCGGGTCGGCGATTGGCGAGCAGACGGGCAGCGCCGGGGCGGCAGCGGATCTCGACGGGGATGGACTGTCCGACCTCGTGGCGGCTGGACCCGGGCACGACGGGCCCGGAGGAGGGGACCAGGGCCGCGTGGCCATCCTCACGTCGCCGGACGCCGCGTACCCGGAGGTCATCGACCCCAACGACGCGACCGCGGTCGTACTCGGAGCGAACGGCGGGGACGGCTTCGGGTGGGCCGCCGCCCGGCTGGACGACTTCAACGGCGACGGCGCCGAGGACGTCGTCGTCGGCGCGCCCTACAGCGACGAGGGGGCACCGGGCGGGGGCGCGGTCTACCTGCTCCTCGGGGCGCCCTGAGCCCACCCGGGCCGCGTGTCCGGTGGTGCCCGGGCCTACCACCAGTGCCGGGCGGGCCCTACCCTTCGGCGACCATCTGCTCCCCGTCGAGGTTCATCATGCTCCGCTCCGCGCTGTCGTCGCTGTCTTCGCTCTCCCTGCTCTTCATCACCGGTTCGCTCCTCGTCGGAGCCGACTGCCTCGGCGGGGTCGTGGACGACGACGATGACGGCGAGCCGCTCATCTCCGCCACCGACGGCGGCGCCATCCAGCGCCTGTCCGGGACGGACAGCGTCGGGTCGACCGTGTGGACCGGCGAGATCGCGTCGGCGAACCGGGTCTCCGTGGTCGCCGATGCCGCGGCTGTCTACGTGGGCGCCGGCTCCGTCCTGTCGTCGTTCCCCCTGGACGGCTCGGGTGACCACGAGGAAGCGTGGACCTGGGCCGCACCGGACGACGTGGTCGCGCTGGCGGGCCCCGGCAGCGGCGCCGTCTACGTGATGACGACCTCGACGCTCCACGCGATCAGCACCTCGGCCGGTGGGGAGCTGTGGTCCGTCGACCTGCTGCTCGACCTCAGCGGAGTCGCGGACGACGCCATCGCCTTCGCCAGCGGCTCCCTCATCGTCGGCGGCGATCCGACGCGCCGCCTCGATCCGAGCAACGGCGACGTCACCCACACGTACGCCACCGGCAGCACCGACGTCTCGGACATCGCCATCAGCGGGGGGACTGCCTACCTCGCCACGGGGAGCGGCGTGGTGGCGGTCGCCGCGTCGGACCTGAGCGAGCAGTGGACGCTGCCCACGTCGGCTGCGGTGGACGAGGTGGCTTCGGGCGCGGACGGGGTCGCCTACGCGGTGCGTGGCGGGGTCATCGGCGTGGCGACCAGCGGCGGCAACCCGGTGTTCGACAGCGGGGACGAGACGGGCGTGTTCGATGCCCTCGTGGTGTCGCAGAACCTCGTGATGGCGGCCCGGGCGGACGGGACGGTCCTCGCCCTCGACGAGGCCGACGGCACCGAGGTGTGGCAGGCGGCGCTGGCCGGTCCCGTGGGGGGTCTCGACGCGAACGCCCAGACGGCGTTCTACGGTCACGCGGACGTGATCGAGGCCCTCGCCATGTCCGATGGAAGCTCCCTGTGGAGCCTGGTCACGACGGGCAACCCCGCCGCAGTCCTCGCCCTCTGAGGCAGCGGCCGCGAGCTCGCGCGTCCGGCGCGCTCAGGACCACTCGTCGCGGGCCGAGTCCACGAGGAACCGCCCGGACAGGGCGTCCCGGCCGAGCACCACGCCCCGCTCGCCCCGATCGGCGGCGAGGAGCAGCTCCACCTCGAGCTCCTGGTCCTGTACTCGCAAGGTGACGGCGATGGCGGCTTCGTCGGTGCGGGCCGCCCGGACGACCGCGCTCTCCCCATCGTCCGAGAGCCGGAAGCGCAGGTGCTCCTCGTCGTCGAGCCACTCCCAGGTGGACACGAGCAGCCGCGACCGCTCGAGCCGCGGGTCGGCCTCGCAGAGCAGGCGACCCGACAGCGGCGCGAGGAGCTCGGCGGCCCCCCGCCAGGGGAGGGGAGCAGGCGTGGAGGGCGGCGCGGGCGGCGGGAGCTGGCGCGGAGCGGTCCACTCGGGCAGGAGACGGGGAGGGGGGCTCCCCAGCGCGATCTCCGAGGCGGGATCGTCAGGCGCGTCCGACCAGGGGTCCGGCGAGACCTCCTCGGTGAGGGGATCGACGAGCGTGTCGTCTGCGAGGTCGAGGTCGCCGACCGGAGCGAAGGGATCCTCGGGGGTGCGCACCTCCTCAGGGGCCTGATCCGGCGTGGCCACGTCCCCTGCGTCGAGATCGTCCACCGGCGCCCACGGGTCGGGGATGGCTTCGGGGGTGGGCAGCTCGAGGGGCGGCTCGCTCATCGGCGGCGATGATACCGGCCGACGGCCAGGGCGGCGGCCACGAGGACCAGCGGCAGGAGCGGCTGGCGGAGGCGTGTCAGCCCGACCCCGAACAGGACGGGCGCGGTGCACAGCGCGATGGCGGCGACGAGGAGGAGGACCCTCGGACGGCGCGCCGCACCAGCCGCCGCGACGAGGAGGAGCAGCAGACTCGCCAGCTCCGCCAGGGCCACGAGGGCGAGCACGGCGGGGGCGGCAGGAGATGCCCAGCCCACCCGGGGATCGCGCAGGTGGCGGGCCACGTAGTCGTCGGGACTCCAGGTCTCGAGGACGCGGATCAGGGCGCGGCCCACGGCCGAGAGTGGCGCTGCCCGCAGAGTCTCCCGGGCGATGACGCGGTGTTCGAGTCCCTTGCAGCGCAGCTCGTCCAGAGCGCCCGTCGGAGGGCACGCCCGGTCCACCGTCCCGCGGAGCAAGCGGACCGACTCCTTGTCGTGCAGCGACGAGCCCCGCCCGTCAGCGATCCACGGGTTGTTCCCCAGCGCCGCGTTCTCGGGGCCGGACAGCAGGAGCGCCGGCTGGCCGAGGGCGAGGCTGCTCGCGAGGGCAAGCGCCGCCCACAGCGCCCCGGCCGGGAGGAGGAGCGCGACGGCATGCCCTCGAAGGCGCACCACCACCCCCACGAGGAGGGGAGCCGCTCCCAGGGCCAGGGGGAAGACCGAGGTCAGCGCTGCGTAGGCGAGGCCGGTCGTCCAGGCGCGACCGCGGCTCGGCTCCGCGTCGAGCCGATCGAGGAGGAGGGCAACGAGGGCGACGCCGCATGCCCCGAGCGCGACGGGCCACAGGGTCAGGCGGAAGAACAGGTGCGTGGGGTGCAGCGCGCAGAAGCCGGCGGCGAGGAGAGGCCAGGGGGCGGCCAGGCGCCGCGCCAGGAGTCGATGGACACAGGCCGCGGTGAGCAGCCCCGCGCCGATCTGCAGCAGCCGGATCCAGATGGCCGACCCACCGGGCAGGAGCTCCGCGATCACGAAGGCCGCGCTGTACCCGGGGTTGTGCCAGAGCAGGCGACCGATGGCGGCGACGAGGGAGCCGTCGCAGCTCCCGGCGCAGGTGAGCTGGTCCGCCACGGCGCGCCCGGCGGCGACGTAGCCCACCTCGTCGTACACAGGGGGCGGGGTCCCGAGCGCGAGCCAGAGCAGCCCCTGGAGCAGCGCGCAGCCGACGAGGAGCTGCGTGAGCGGGCTCAGGGGGCGCAGACGCCCTGCTCCTCGTAGCAGACGGTCTCGATGGTCACGTAGGGGGTCTCGGAGATGACCCGGGGCGGGCAGACCTCCTCCTCCAGCCACACTCCGTCGAGGCAGAACTGGATGACCTCGATCGCCGGGCAGCGGGCGGTGCCGTCCTCACAGGGACCCTCGTCGCCGGACGGGCAACCGCCGAGGACGAGGGCGAGGAGCGCGAGCGCGCCCCAGGGCAGGTCGCCGTTCACGGATCCTCCGGGCGTTCGATCGTGGCGGGAGCGCCGTCGTCGCCCGCCCCGCCGTCGCGCTCCCAGCGGCCCTCGGACTCCTTGCGGTAGACCGACAGGCCGCCCTTCTTGAGCTTCGCGATCTCCGCTTCGGTCAGGCCCCCGCCCATGCGCGCCAGCGCCGCCTGGCGTCGCGCCTCGGCCCGGCGGAGCTCGCGCCTCGACGGCCCCCGCGTCACCTGGATCCGTGGTGCCTCGACCTGCCGGTCCACCTCGCCCTTGCCGAAGGCCCCCGCATCCCGCCGCTGGCAGTCCAGCCCGCAGCGCGTCTTCATCTCGTCGACCCGGTGGAGGATCTCGAGCGTCGCGCCGCAGGTGGAGCACGAGTAGGTGTAGAGCGGCATCAGGTCTCCAGCGGGACGAGCAGCTCCATGAGCTCGTCGTCCGTCAGCGCCGTCACACCCTGCCCGGCCAGGACCGCGTCCGCCAGCGCCGTCTTGCGCTCCTGAAGCGCGAGGATGCGCTCCTCGACGGTGCCCTCGCTGACCAGCTTGTAGGCGAAGACCGGCCGCTCCTGGCCGATGCGGTGGGCCCGGTCCGTCGCCTGACGCTCCACCGCCGGGTTCCACCACGGGTCGAGGTGGACGACGTGGTCGGCCCGGGTCAGGTTCAGGCCGGTGCCGCCGGCCTTCAGCGAGATGAGGAACACCGGGGGCCCGTCGGGCTGCTGGAAGCGGTCCACGAGCTCGGCGCGGTTGCGGGTCGCGCCGTCCAGCCGGAGGAAGGGCAGCCCGACGGTGTCCAGGCGGGGCTCCACGAGGTCGAGCAGCGACGTCCACTGGCTGAACACGAGGGCGGCGTGGCCCTCGTCGACGATGTCGCTCAGGTGCTCCACCAGCAGGTCGAGCTTGCCGGACTCGGCGTCCGCGGCCCCACCCGGGAGGAGGCCCGTGTGGCAGGACGCCTGGCGGAGCCGGGTGAGGATCTCGAGGATCTGCATGCGCCGAGGCCGGGCGTCGTCCGTCCGCGCGCCGCCGCGCAGGGTGCGGTCGTAGGCGGCCTTCTGATCGAGGCTCATGGGGCAGCGCAGCACGATGTCGGTCCGGGGGGGCAGGTCCCGTGCGACCTCTCCCTTGAGCCGGCGCAGGACGAAGGGCTTCACGCGCCGCCGCAGCGTCTCCGTCGCGCGGACGTCTCCCGCCGAGGCTGGCTTGCCCAGGGTCTCCTCGAAGCGCCGCCGAGATCCGAAGAAGCCGGGCGCGAGGAAGGAGAACAGGGACCACAGCTCGGAGAGGTGGTTCTCGATGGGCGTGCCGGTCAGAGCGACGCGGTGGCGGGCCTTGAGCTTGCGGGCGGCCTTGGCCGTCTTGCTGTCGGGGTTCTTGATGGCCTGGGCCTCGTCGAGGACCACGCAGCGCAGGTCGATCCCGGCGAGGTCGTCCACGTCCTGGCGGAGGATCCCGTAGGTCGTGACGACGAGATCGAGGTCGCCGCTCCGGAGGGAGCGCAGGGTCCGCTTGCGGCCAGCCCCGTGGAGCGCGCCGACGCGCAGATCGGGAGCGAACTTCGCTGCCTCGTCCTGCCAGTTGCGCAGCACGGAGCGGGGAGCGACCACGAGCGTGGGTCCCGCGGCGGTGTCCCCCAGCACCATCGCCAGGGTCTGGATCGTCTTGCCGAGGCCCATGTCGTCGGCGAGGACGCACGGAAGCTCCTGGGACTCCATCGTCCGGAGCCACGCCTGACCGACGCGCTGGTAGGGGCGCAAAGTGGCCACGAGCCCATCCGGGGCAGGCAGATCGGGCACCCCGCCCGCGTCCTTGAGGAGCGCGGCGAGGTCGGCGAGCTGAGGCGGCACCTCCGCGTCGTGCCCCTCGAGCAGCTCGACGGCCACCGGAGCGAGGTGGCGGGGGAGCGGGCCTCCGGGTCCGTCCAGGAGGTGGGCGGCGGCGTCTCCGTGCTCCGCGAGCCAGGGGACGGGCAGTGGGGCGAAGCCGCCGTCGGGCAGGGGGACGAGCTCGTCTCCGCGCTGCCACGCGTCCATCACCCGCGCCAGACCCACCAGCGAGGCGTCCACGGTGAACTGCACGTCGAGCCGGTCGCCCCGGAGGGCGACCTGGGGCGTCAGCGGCCCCGTCACTCGGAAGCGGTCGAGATCGACCGCCGCGTGCACCGTTCCCGTGAACCGGGGCAGGCGGTCCCGCACGAACCGGGCGGCGGACACCCCCAGAACCGGGCGACGGTCTCCCGGGCGGAGGGCCAGCTCGCGCTGGAGCTGCTCCACCATTCGCCGCTCTTCGCGCAGGTCGCGGGCGGGGAAGCTGGTGAGTCCCCCGAGGGGGACCAGTCCACCGGGGAGAAGCTCGGCGACCGGGGGCTCGCCGTAGACGATCCGGGGAGTGACCTCGAAGCCGTTCGGCGCCGGCAGCAGGTCGAGACGCAGGACGAGACCGGCAGCGGTCGTCTCCGGGACGTCGTCGCTGCGCACGACCCGGATCCGCTTCTCCAGCTCGGGCAGCCGCTTCGCCGTCAGCAGCGCCATCTCGTGGGGGTCGTAGATGACGGGCTTGCTGAGGCGGTGCCGGTCCACCTCGTCGAGGCGCCCGAAGCCCCGCGGCCGGAGCTTCCCGTCGGCGACCAGCAGGGCGGGCTCTCCCTCGAAGGCGCGCTCCACGGAGGGGTCGTCCGCGAGCCGCACCCGGAAGCCCGGTCCGAAGCGGTCCACGAGGACCACCTGGTCGAGCTTGCGGCCGCTTACCTCCATCGCGACGCCGTCCAGCTCCACGATGTCCGCTTCGAGGAGCCCCTTGAGGAGGGGCCGGTAGGCGCGCGGGGGCGCCTGGCTCGCGCTCCAGGACCGGGAGAGCCGCAGGAGCTTCTCCAGCTCGGGCTCGGGGCGCAGCGAGGCCGGGAGAGGGACCGGCGCCGGCCGGCGTGCGCCCTCCTCTTCGATGAAGACCTCCATCGCCAACCGGTCCCGGCGCGATGTCAGCGCCAGCACCACCTTCGGCGGATCCGGCGCCGCCTGCACCGTGGACTCGCCACCCTCCAGGGCGAGCAGCGCGGCGACCGCGTGGGCGCTGCCTCGGGTCGGGGGTTCGGGCTCCACCTCCCAGTCCGCTTCGTCGGGCCACAGGGTGACCTCGGAGGTGGACGGGCCGATCGTGACGGCGAAGACGAACTCGTCGTCGTCCGCGGCCCGGAGGCTCACCCGACCGGCCTCGAAGGCGCGCTCGCCGACCCTCCAGGCGGCCGTGGGCGTGGCACGACGCAGCGCAGCGCGCAGCGCCTTGGTCTCGGGCATCAGGAGGAGCGCGGGCTCAGTCGGCGACGGGCGTGAAGCTCAGGGTGGTCGTCAGGTCGCCGCCATCCACCTCGTCGACGATGACCTCGTCGGTCCGCTCGTGCACGTAGTTGCCGGCGCGGTCGTCGAAGGCGTCGCCCACGAGCGTCCACACGCCGTTCTCGTCCTCGACGTAGACCTGCCACTGGAGCGCGCTGAAGAACACGATCCCGTAGGTCACCGAGGTGGGGCGCGGCTCGTCGCCTGCGGGGCAGTCGTCGAAGGGGTAGGTCATGGCGCCCGTGAAGGTGCGGTCGCAGGTCGCGCACTGCTCCGCTTCCACCGTCTCCATCGCCAGGGGCGCGGTGAACTCGGTGCGGCAGTCCTCGTAGCCGCCGAGCTCCGCGGCGAAGCTCGCTTCGTAGTCGAAGCTGCCGCTGTGGGTCAGCTCGAAAGGCCACAGGCAGTACTGCACGTTGGCGCAGTCCTCGTCCTCACAGTCGGTCAGGCCGTCGCTGTCGTTGTCGAGCCCGTCACTGCACTCCGTCTCGGGCGGGGGCGGCGTGGTGGCGTCGTCGTCGTCGGCCGCGTCGTCGTCGTCGCCGCCCGAGTCGTCGTCGTCGGCCGCGTCGTCGTCGTCGGAGACGTTGCCCCCGCGACCACTGGTGGGGCAGCCGGGCAGAGCGGGCAGCATGAGGAGGAGTGCGAGCAGCGCGAGCAGGCTTCGGGACATGGGCGTTCTCTCCCTGGAACTCTGGCTGGGGACTCTACCGCAGCCGCTGCGCCCGCGCCGCCCCTGTGGCACCCTCCCGCCGCTGGAAAGGAGGCCCAGGTGATCGCCGGTCGCGGCTCGTCCGCGGCGGGAGGAAAGTCCGAGCTCCGCAGGGCACAGCGCCGGGTAACCCCCGGTCGAGGGAACTCGAAGGCAAGTGCAACAGAGAGAAGACCGCCGAGGCGTGCCTCGGTAAGGGTGAAAGGGTGCGGTAAGAGCGCACCGGCGCCCCGGGCAACCGGGGCGGCCAGGTAAACCCCGCTGGGAGCAAGGCCACATAGGGACGTGTTCGAGGGCGGCCCGTCCGAGACGTCCGGGTAGGCTGCACGAGTCCGTCGGTAACGGCGGGCCTAGAGGAATGATCGCCCATGGGTGGGTGGTGACGCCCCCCGGGACAGAACTCGGCTTATCGGCCTCCCATCTCCAGCATCTTCGCGAGGTCGGTCCCCAGTGGGGCCGGCCTCGTGTGCTTCTGGGGACCGCCGACCACGGTGCTCTCCTGCGCGGGCGCTACCCGTCCACGTCGTGGGTCGAGCCCTCGTGCGGCAGGTAGACGATGAACCGCGAGCCCTCGCCGAGCGTCGACTCGATCCGCACCTCCCCGCCGTGCCGCTGGACGATGCGTCCCACGATCGACAGGCCCAACCCCGAGCCGCCGGTGGCGCGGTTCCGCGACGGGTCGACCCGGTAGAACCGCTCCATCACGCGCTCGATGTCCTCCGCCGGGATCCCCATCCCCGAGTCCGCCACCGCGAGCTCCACGCCGTCGTCGAGGAGCCGGACCTCGATGCGGATCCACCCGGCGTTCGTGTACCGCATGGCGTTCTCGAGCAGGTTCATCCCCACCTGCTCGAGGCGCATGGGGTCGCCCACGATCTCCCCGCCGGCCTCGATGTCCGTCAACACCTCGAGCCCCTTGCCCGTGGCCCGGGGCTCGATCCGCTGGGCGAGACCCACGGCCAGGCGCGACACGTCCACGACCTGCCGGTCCATCCGCAGCGCGCCCGCCTCCAGCTTCGTCACCGTCTCCAGGTCCTTCGCCAGGTGGGAGAGGCGCCGTGCCTCGTCGTGGGCGACGGACAGGAACCCCTTGCGGTCCACCGGAGACATGCCGCCCTCGTTCTCCGCGATCATCAGGGTCTCGAGGTAGGCGAGGACGTTCGTGAGCGGGGTGTTCAGCTCGTGGGCGAAGTCGGCGACCAGGCGCCGCCGATTCTCGTCGGTGCGCTCCAGCTCCCGGACGGTCGCCTCGAGCGCGTCCACCGTCTGGTTGAAGGCGAGGGAGACCTGCCCGATCTCATCGAGCTCGCGGGACGTGTCCACCTCGATCCGTACGCCCTGCTCGCCCCCGGCGATGCGCCGCACCGCCTTCTCCGCTTCGCGGAGGCGCTGGGTGATGGAGCTCGTGCCGAGGAACGCGGCGAGCGCGGAGAGCAGGAACACGGGGAACGACCAGCGCCAGGACACGCCCACGATCAGGTCCCGCGCCCGGCCCACCTGCGGGCGCGCCGCGAGGCGCACGAACCCGATGACCGGGCCCGGCTCGCTCTCCAGCGGGGACCCGCCGCGCACCGTCCCGACCGCGACGAACCCGAAGCCGCCGGGGTCGCGCCACATGGGTCGGTTCACCAGGGCGGCCATCGCCTCGGGCTCGAGCTGGTCGGGAGCGGGTCCCGGCGTCCCCGCCCGTTGCCCCACCAGCGTCCCCGACGTGTCGTAGACGGCCACCGTGTTGCGGCGCAGGCGTGCGTACCGGCGCTCGAGGAACTCCTGGACCTCGGCTGGCGTCGGGTTGCGCATGAGCAGCCCCGCCACCGCGTCTTCGAGGGGGAGGAGCTGCGCGGGCGCGATCTCCGTGACGAAGACCTCCTCGAGGACGGTGGCCCCGAGCTGCCACGCGAGCAGCAGGGTCAGGCCGCCGTAGATGGCGAGGACGGCGAGCATCGTGACGAGGAGACGCCGGAACAGGGAGCGGCGTGGCCCGTCCTCAGCCGGCAGGTCGAGCTCGGGGCGTCTCCGCCCTTCCGGCCCGACGGGGGTCCCCCGCTTGCGGCGCCCCTCGACCGGCGCCTTGCGCCGCGCCGAGTCGATCCGGCGCTTGGGCCTGGCCCTGCGGGTGTCCTCCCCGACGGAGTCGAGGGCGGTCATGGAGCTCGTCTCGCGGGCCTCGCGCGCGTCGAGGTGGGAGAGCGGAGCGGTGTCGGTGGGCTCCTCGGGCGGCCGCCGCACCGGTCCCTGGATGACCGTCGGATCCTCTCGGAGCGGCTCGTCCTCGTCGGCCACGTGCGGTGCGCTACTCGGAGGGGTCGTCGCGGTAGCGGTAGCCCACCCGGAACACCGTCTGGATCACGTCCTTCGGGCCGTCGGCCTCGGCGACCTTGCGCCTCACGCGCGCGATGTGGCTGTCGATCGTGCGCGCGTAGCCCGCGTGGTCGTAGCCCCAGACGTGGTCGAGGAGCTCCTCGCGGGTGAAGACGCGACCGGGGCGCCGGGCCATGAAGTAGAGGAGATCGAACTCGGTGGGGGTCAGCTCGATGGCGTCACCGTGGACCGTGACCTCCCGGCGTCCGGGGTCGATGCGCAGGGGGGGACGGAGCAGGGGCTCCGGGGTCACGACCGCGTCGTCCCCGTCAGTCTCTTCGGGCGGCGGAGCCGCGGCGGGGGCAGCCGACTTCACCTCGCGACGCTGAAGCAGCGAGCGCACGCGCGCGACGAGCTCCTTGACCCCGAAGGGCTTGCGGACGTAGTCGTCGGCGCCGAAGGTCAGGCCCATGACGGCGTCGACCTCCTCCACGCGCGCAGTGAGCATGAGGATGGCCGGCTGGGCGATGTCCGCGCTGCGGATGGCCTGGCAGACGTCGAAGCCCGACTTGCCCGGCAACATCACGTCCAGGACCACGAGGTCGGGCTCCAGCTCCAGGGCGAGCTTCAGGCCGGTGTCCCCGTCCGTCGCCGCGTGGCAGGTGTAGGACTCCCGCTCGAGGTGGAAACGCACGACCGACGCGATGCGCTGGTCGTCTTCGACGATGAGGATGTTGTACGCCACGTCGGGAGTTTACCAGCGAGGCGTCCCGCGGTTCCCCGTCGAAGGACCGACGGTGGATGTTGTGGTGACCAGCCGGATCGAGCCGCTGGGCGCACGCATTCACAACCGAAAGACCCTCTCGCCTCAACAAGTGCGCAACAACCGAAAGGGAATCTATCTCCGCTCGGAGATTTCAAACCGACCCGACGGCGCCGACACCCAACGCTGACCACCTGGTGTCCCGACGGTCCGAACCGGAAACCCCCAATCCCCAACTGGAGAGACACCATGATCGCTCGCAACCTCAGCCTCGTCGCCGACTCCGCCAAGAACGCCTTCGCTCGCCTCCACAACGACGAGCGCGGCCAGGGCATGACCGAGTACGTCATCATCCTCGTCGCCATCGCCGTCGTGTGCATCGCCATCGCGGTGTCCTTCGGTGGCAAGATCAAGGGCCTGTTCGAGACCGCGGACAGCGAGATCGACAACGTCGACAGCAACCTCTAGTCGACAGCCCCTTCGGTTCGAAGGCCGCGTTCCCCGCTCGGGGGCGCGGCCTTCGCCGTTCCGGACCCCAGAGGCCCACGGCGGCCTCGCAGTCGTGCTGTCCCGGCCGGCCCGACCTCCCCGCTGGACGAACCCGTGCGCCGACCCCATCCTCCCCCCATGACCGACCACGACGAGGCCGAGCCCCCCGCGCCGGACACCGCCCGCGGCACCGACGCTCCCCGGACGTTCACGTTCTCCAAGTACCAGTTCAACTTCAAGGTCGGCCTCGGCGCCCGCATCGGTGCCCGCTACGGAGCCCCCGCCTTCGCCCAACGGCGCGCCCGGCTCCACAAGGCGACGAGGGCGTTCTGGGCGAACCTCGAGGAGAAGTACGAGGCGCTCTGGGTAGCCGCGCGTGAGGGCCGCATCGACGACGACGGGCGCGAGGTGCGGCAGAGCCTGCTCTCGTCCGAGGGGCGGGACGCCCTGGGCCACCGGGATCACAAGAAGCGCCTGTTCTCCGCGCGGGTCGACCCCGAGGAGCACGCCCGCGCCGAGTTCAACCGGGCCTGGGAGCGGCACCTCGACCACTGCGGCCTGACCGACCTCGCCATGCAGGTCGCGGACTTCGTGAAGTACTTCCCCATCGAGAGCGGGATGCCCGTCGACCCCGAGTCCGACGACTACATGTGGATGGGCGAGCCCTGGGTCCCGCCGACAGCGCCCACCCGCGACGAGGTGCTGGAGCGCTTCCCCCTGCGCTGAGCGGTACGTGTAGAGTGCCCGGCATGTCTGCGCGCTGGCTGCTCGCGGCGACCCTGTTCGCTGCCCTCCTCCTCCCCGCCTCGGCCTCCGCCGGTGGCATCGGGGTCTTCAACGGAACCGGGTTCCACGCGGGCCCGGCCCTGTCCGAGGGTGGCGGCACCGGCACGTGGATCAACCAGAGCGGCGGCGTCGAGATCTTCCTCGGCCGCCGTGACTACCGCCTCTCGGGGCGCCTGCGCTTCGGGTACAACGCCGTCATCGACGTCTCCCCGCTGGCTGAGGGCGCGTCGACGGGGGCGCGGGTCATCCACTCCGCGGCGCTCGCCGCCGGCCTGCGCGTCGAGCTCCTGCCGGACATCGAGAAGAAGTTCGGTCTCTACGTCGCTGGGGACGTGGGCGTCTCGCCCCTCGTCCTCCACCTCGCCAACTACTTCTGGTTCGACGTGGGACCTGGCGTCCGCCTGGACGTGAACGAGAACTTCGGGCTGTTCGCCGAGCTCACCGGGGTCCTCCGCTTCCAGAACGGGTTCACCGGTGGCGCCTGGCTCTACCTCGGCGCTCGCTTCACGTTCGACTAGAACTCAGGGCCCCTTGGCGATGCGCGACTCCGCCTACCAGGACCTGCCCCGTGACCTGGTCACCCTCGACCACGAGTACGGCGATCGGGTCCACATCCTCGCGGACGTCGCCGCCCTGTCGATGCTCTCCCGGATCGGGCACCCCGACTCGCGCCAGCCCGCGATCAACCGTCTGCTCGGCCGCTGCTACGAGCGACTGTTCCTCGCCGCCGTGAATCGCCTCTTTCCGCGCATCGATGGTGAGGTCCCCACCCGGATGGTGGCGACGACCCCGGGGGCCGCGTACCGGGGGGACCTCATCGATCCCCAGACCCGTGTCGTCCTCGTGGGACTCGCCCGGGCAGGGACGCTGCCGGCGTACCAGGGCTTCGAGCTCCTGCACGATCTCTGCGCTCCCGAGGGCCTCCGGGTCGACCATGTGAACATGCAGCGGCGCACGGACGAGCAGGGCCGCGTCGTGGGCGTGGACGTCTCGGGGACGAAGACCGGCGGCGGCGTCGACGGCGCGTTCGTCCTCCTGCCGGATCCGATGGGGGCCACCGGAAGCTCCATGTGCGACGCGCTCGCCCTCGTCGAGTCCCTCCCGGGAACGCCGCAGGCGGTGGTCGGCCTCCACCTCATCGTCACGCCCGAGTACATCCGCAAGGTCCACGCCGAGCACCCGGACACGCACATCTTCGCGCTCCGCCTCGATCGTGGGACCTCGTCCGCCGAGGCCCTCGCTGCGGTCCCCGGCAGCCATCCGAACGAGGCAGGCACCAACGAGGTCCAGTACATCGTCCCGGGCGCGGGCGGGGTCGGCGAGCTGATCAACAACAGCTGGGCGTGAGCGAGCCCGACACGCCTGCCTCTCGGGTGCCCCCCGAGGCGGTCTTCCTCCTCTCCGCCACGTCGATGTACTCGGGCGCTGCCCTCGCGGTGACCCTCTTCGCCTCGTTGCCGCCGCTCGCCGTCGCGTGGCTGCGGGTGCTCTTCGCGGGCCTGCTGCTCTTGCCCGTCTCGCGCCTCCCCCGGGAGCGGCTCGGTCTGGTGGCGACCTTCGGGGTCGCCCTCGCCTGCATGAACCTGTCCTTCTACAAGGCGATCGCGGTGATCCCCATGGGATCGGCCGTGGCGATCGAGTTCCTGGGGCCGATCGCGATTGCGCTCATCGCGAAGCCGACGGCGAAGAACCTCGCCGCCGTCGCGCTGGTCGGCGGAGGGGTGTTCCTGTTGGCGGGCGCCCGGCCCGCGAACGAGCTCGACGGGGTGCTCTGGGCCCTCGCCGCGGCGACCTGCTGGGCGCTCTACATCGCGCTGGGCCACCGGCTCGCCGAGGGAGGCGAAGGGCGGAGGCTCATCGGTCCGGGGATGCTCATCGGCGCGGCGGTGACGGCGCCGTTCTGTCTCGGGCTCGCCGCCCCCGTCGTCGACGACGGGAGGCTGTTGGGCGCCTGCGTCGCCGTGGGTCTGCTCAGCAGCGCGGTGCCCTACTCCTTGGAGCAGTGGGTCCTGGCTCGCGTCTCCCGGGACCGGTTCGCGGTGCTCCTCGGGCTCCTGCCGGCGGCCGCCGCGCTCCTGGGTCTCGCCCTCCTCGGACAGCGGCTCGATGGGCCCGAGTGGCTCGGGATCGGAGCGGTGGGGGTCGCGATCGCGCTCAAGCGCTGAGGAGCCGACCCGTCGGTGTCGTCCCGGTCACCTCGCCGTGGTCAGGCGTTGGCCTGGACCCACCGCACGAAGTCGCTCTCGGTGAGGATCCCCACGAGCTCCGGGCCCTCCACCACCAGCAGCGACCCGATCTTCAGGTCGATCATCCGGGCGGCTGCGTCCCTGATCGCCACCGCGGGCTCCACCGTCTCCACGTTGCGGATCATCACTTCGTCCACGGGGATGCTGCGGAGGTAGGCGCGCTGGATGCTGGCCGGCAGGTCCGCCCCGCCTCCGAGGGCCCCGCGCAGGAGGTCCCGCTGGCTGACGAGTCCCACCAGGGCGCCGTCGTCGTCGAGGATCGGCAGGTGCCGGATCCGGTGGACGTTCATCAGATCCGAGGCTTCGGCGAGGTTGCCCCCCACCTCGAGGGTGAGCACCCCCGAGGTCATCAGATCGCGGACCCGCAGCGTCGCCATGGAGCCATCATGCACGAGGCATCTCCCGAGAGGCGTGGCTGGTCTATTGCCAGCGCGCGGGGTTCGTCGTGGCGCCCCAGAACGGGATGCCGGTGGCCGCCTGGAGCGTCGCCGCGCCGGTGACGGGGTCGATGGTGTAGATGTCGCCGGCCTCGCTGAAGCCGTACACCAGCCCGTTCACCGAGTGGTACGCGAGCCCGAACATGGCGCCGGCCCCCGTCGCGCCGAGGACGTTGAGCCCCATGGTGCTCGCGTCGATCGTCAGCAGCGACGTGGGGTTGCTCACGTCGGTCTGGGCCATGAGGTTGTAGAGCAGCCCGTCCGGCAGGCCCACGGTGTCGCCCGCGAACAGCCAGCCGCCGGAGACGGTGCCCAACAGCGTGCGGGTCGCGGCGGTGGTGCTCGCCTCGTACAGGCTGCCCTGGCCGCCGATGATGAGCGTCCCGTCAGGGAGGCACGTGGCCGCGTTCACCGAGGGGCCGAAGTCGAAGTAGGTCCCGAGGTGGGTCAGGGCCGCCGTCGCCGTGTTCACCGTGTACACGTCGTTGAACCCGATCGCGTACATGTTGCCCAAGGGGTCGACCGCGATGTCGGTGATGTCCGGGGCGAGCCAGTTCGCGCCGGTGAACGCGCCCACCTGGGTCACCGCGAAGGTCGTGGGGTCGACGGTGTAGAGGGTGTCCGCGGTGTGGGCGTAGATGAACGCCTGGACGGCCGCGGTGGAGTCGTCGTCGTCGCCGGTCGCGTCGTCGTCGTCGGCTGCGTCGTCGTCGTCGGCCGCGTCGTCGTCATCGGCTGCGTCGTCGTCGTCGGCCGCGTCGTCGTCGTCGGCCGCGTCGTCGTCGTCAGCCGCGTCGTCGTCGTCAGCCGAGTCGTCGTCATCGGCCGCGTCGTCGTCATCCACGGCGTCGTCGTCGTCCGCGCCCGTGGCGTCGTCGTCGTCCGCGAACGGGCTGAGGGCGCAGCCGGCGAACAGGAGGCAAGCGAGCAAGGGCAGTACGCGGTGCATGGCGCGCATCCTACCGGCCAGCGCGCACGCCTCGACCGGGTCTTGTGGCCCCTGGCACGCGCAGCGCTCGTCGCCTCACGCGGCGGCGGAGCGACCGGGGAGCGCCGGCACGACGACGTCGAGCAGGTGGCGCACCACCTCGGTCATGCCGTCGATGTCGATCTGCTTGCCGAGCACGCCGCTGTAGTTCGTCGTCCCGTTGATGTCGTAGACGTAGCGGTTGCCGTCCGCGTCCTCGACGAACTCGATCCCGGCCACCTCGATGCCCTCGCCCTGGACGAGCGCGAGGAGCTGCTGGACGAGCGGGTCGTTGGCGGTGATGGGGGCCAGCGAGAACTTGCTGTCGTTTGCCGGCATCTCGTCGGCTTCGCCGTCGATGGGGCACACGGCGGGGTTGGTCGCCGGGACCTGGCACGCGTCCGACGGGCACAGCTGGAAGCCATCGTCCGTGCGGCTCCGCATGGCGAACAGGAAGCGGTCGCCCACGAGCTCGACGCGGGTGATGAACGGCTCCGGGGGCTGGATGTACTGCTGGAGGATGATCTTGCCGTCGGGGCCCCAGTCGAAGGCATCGCTCTCGACGTAGTCGGCGAAGACGTCAGCGTCGTTGAAGAGCTGGATGCCGAGTCCCTTGCCGCCCTGGTTGTGCTTCGTGATGAAGGGGCCGTCGAAGGTGCGCGCGAGCTCGACGAGGTTGTTGCGCCCGGTGGCGAGGACGGTGCGCGGCGTCTTCACGCCGTACTTGCGGAGGATCAGCTCCTGGCGGAGCTTGCTCATCTCGAGCTCGAAGGCGTGGCTGCCATTGATCACGCGCCGGCCGTGGGTCTCGAGCCAGAAGAGGTACTCGCGCGCCATCGCCACGGTGTGCCCGTGGTCGCGGGTGTGGGAGCTGGGGGAGATCCGGTTGATCCAGATGCCGTCCGCGGGCGGCACCGACGGGTCGATCACGCCCTCGTCCAGGTAGTGCAGCTCGTAGGGGAAGCCGGCAGCGGTCAGCGCGTCGAGCAGCGGCGGGTTCCAGGCGGGGTTCTCGAACAGGATGTGCACGGTGGGAAGAGCGGTCATGGGGGTCTCCAGGGGAGGGAAGGTCTGAGGAAGCGGGGAAGCGTTGCAGCGAGCACGAAAAAACCCGCCGCGGGGGGACCGGGGCGGGCGGATGGTGTGTCGCTGAGGTCTAGCTAGCGAACGTCAACACGCCCCGGTCTGAAGACAGACGCAGCGACAACAGGCGAAGCTGTTGGCGTGGAGGGCGCGGCGGAGCTGGGGGCGATTCGCCATGTGCCGGACAATGTAGTCGGAGATCCTTCGATGTCAAACCGATTGACGGCGCCTTGCTAGTTTTTGCCCGGTGACCGACGCCTCCCACACCGCATCCGCAGCCCCCCCGTCTTTCTTCGAGCTCCTCGTGGGGCCGTTCCGGGGGACGGCCGTCTATCGCCGCGCCGCCGACGGCTCGCTGTTCGGCGCGTTCCTCGTCCTCCTCGTGGGCCTGCTCCTCGGCCTCGCGCTGCTCTGTGGCCGCCAGATGGTGCTGTTCTCGGCGACGCTGGATGCGATGGCGGACAGCGCCATCGCGTTCATGCCCCGGGTGAACATCGAGAACGGCTGGGCCACCGTCGAAGCGGACTTCGGCCGGGTCATCGAGACCGACCGCGTGGTCATCCTGTTCGACACCCGCCCGGAGCCCGGCGACGTGCCGAAGGGGTATGGCAGCGATGTGAGGCCCCGCGTCCTCGTCGGAGATCGGGCGCTGCTGCTCTACACCCCCGAGCGCGAGGTGCCGCTGGCCCTTCCCTGGGTCCAGGTGAACCAGGCCTTCGGGCCGCGGGTGTCCGTCAACGGCCCCGAGTTCGTCGACGGATTGCGCGGGCGCATGCCCCGCACGGTGGTCGTCATCGGGCTCCTCATCGCCGCCGTGTTCCTCGTGTGGGAAGTGGCCCTCATCGCCCTGCTCGCGGTCATGTACCGGGTGCTCTTCGGGAGACGCCTCGGGGCTCCCTCGGCGCGCCGCTTGCTCGTCGTGGGCTTCCTCGCGTCCGTGCCGGCGACGGCGGTCGGCGTGGTGCTGACGACGGTGGGGGCGCCCCAGGAGTGGGCGTTCCTCGCCCACGGGGTGGTGCTGGGGGGCCTGGTCCTCCTCGGCGGGAACAGCCTCGTGGGGATGCCCGTTCCCCTCCCGCCGGCCGAGGGCGACGAGGCTCCCCGGGGCGTCGCGACCGAGCTTTGAGGACCGGTCGATCCTGATAGAGTGAGGGCGAGGGTAGGTGGGTTACGGACCTTGGAGGGGCCGTGACGACCAACGACATCATCCAGAACTGGAACCGAATCATGCGCTTGCACCTGTTCATGGTGCTGGCGGGCCTGCTCGTGCTCGCTGGCTGCCCGACAACCTCCACCGACGACGACGACGCGGTGGCCGATGACGACGACGCGGTCGGCGACGACGACGACTCGGTGGCCGATGACGACGACAGCGTCGCAGACGACGACGACTCGGTGGCCGACGACGACGACAGCGTCGCAGACGACGACGACTCGGTGGCCGACGACGACGACTCGGTCGGCGACGACGACGACTCGGTCGGCGACGACGACGACTCGGTCGGCGACGACGACGACTCGGTCGGCGACGACGACGACAGCACCGCCGTGGACGCTGACGGGGACGGGGTCGACGCCACCGCGGACTGCGACGACAACGACCCGAACAACTACCCGGGGAACACGGAGGTCTGCGACGGCCAGGACAACGACTGCGCGAACGGGCCCGACGCCGATGCCGCGGGCGAGGTGGACGGGGACAGCGACGGTTCGCTGAGCTGCGTGGACTGCGACGACGCGGACGGGGCGAACTACCCCGGGAACACGGAGGTCTGCGACGGCCAGGACAACGACTGCGTGAACGGGGCCGACGCCGCGGGCGGCGAGGTGGACGGGGACAGCGACGGTTCGCTGAGCTGCGCCGACTGCGACGACGCGGACGGGGCGAACTACCCGGGGAACACGGAGGTCTGCGACGGCCAGGACAACGACTGCGTGAACGGGGCCGACGCGGACCCCGCGGGCGAGGTGGACGGCGACAGCGACGGCTCGCTCAGCTGCGCCGACTGCGACGACGCGGACGGGTCCAACTTCCCGGGGAACACGGAGCTCTGCGACGGTCAGGACAACGACTGCGCGAACGGGGCCGACGCCGCGGGTGGCGAGGTCGACAACGACAGCGACGGCTCCCTGAGCTGCGCGGACTGCGACGACGGAGACGGCGCAAACTTCCCGGGCAACGCGGAGATCTGCGACGGGCAGGACAACGACTGCGACGGGTTGACCCCCGCGACCGAGACGGATGACGACAGCGACGGCTTCGCCGAGTGCGAGAACGACTGCGACGACACGAACCCCGCGGTCGGGCCCACCGCGGCCGAGATCTGCGACGGCCTCGACAATGACTGCGACACGGTCGTCCCCCTGGACGAGACGGACGACGACTCCGACGGCACTGCGGAGTGTGATGGCGACTGCGACGACACCGACCCCGGGATCGGCCCCACGGCCGTCGAGGTGTGCGACGGCGCAGACACGAACTGCGACGGCGACTTCCTGAGCGGCCGGTGGGAGGGCGACCCTCTGACCGACACGCTGGACATCGGCAACACGTTCCGCGGCGGGAAGATCCTCCCTTCCACCGACTTCGAGCTCGTCACCTTCGACTACTGGTTCAACGCCAGCGCCGGTCAGACGGTGACGTTCCAGGTGTTCTCCAGCGGGACGCTGAACGGGACGTACACCCAGGTGACGTCCGCCCCGTCGGTCATCGCGGCCGGCGATGCGGGTCAGGCCCAGTGGCACACCTCGCCCGCGCTGAACCTGGATCTGGTGGCCGGGACCTACTACGCCCTCGGGGTCCACTTCACGGACACCACCGAGTTCGGGGCGACGACGACGGGCTCGCTCCCGTTCACGCTGCCCGTGACCTTCCCCGGGGGCACGTACGAGGCCGGGCTGTTCTACAACGGCTCCACCCCGTTGACCTCCACCTCGAACACGAGCGGCTACTACTACCCCCTGTCCCTCGAGATCGGCGGTGAGCTGGACGAGGACATGGACGGCGCCGCGCTCTGTGGTGACGACTGCGACGACCTGGATCCGGACAACTTCTTCGGGAACCCGGAGATCTGCGACGGCGGCGACAACGACTGCGACGGCCTCCAGCTGGACCCGGGGACGTGGGAGCCGCCGCCGGCGGAGAACGGCGGGGACTTCACCAACGCCTTCCGGGGGAGCAAGTTCCTGCCCACCTCGAACGTCGAGGTGAGCGAGTACGGGATGTGGGTGAAGGCGACCGCTGGAACCACCTTGACCTGGCAGGTGTTCAGCTCGAGCACCCAGGACGGGCAGTACACCCAGATCGCGTCGACGACGACGACCGTCTCGGCCGCCGACGCGGGCCGGTTCCAGTGGCAGACCACGGGCTCGTTCCCCATCTCGATGACCGCGGGGACCTACTACGCCCTGGGTGTCCACGGGACGAGCTTCGACACCGCGTTCCAGTCCGCCAGTCAGGTGAACTACCCGTTCGACATGCCTGGAGGGACCCTCGTGGCCGGGGCCTTCTACAACAACGAGCCCACTCCGCTCTCCTCGATGCAGAACACCAGCGGCAGCTACTACCCGGTGCGCCTCTACTACCCCGAGGAGTACGACTACGACGGGGACGGAGCCGGCTGCGACGACGACTGCAACGACAACGACGCCACCGTCCAGACCGGCTGTGCGTTCCAGGCTCCCTGCCTGCACCCGACCGCGAGCGACCTCGCCGGCGCGGACCCGGCGGGAGCGACGGACATCGCCTTCGACCCGCAGACCTGTGAGGCGTTCGTGCCCTCGACGGTGAGCGGCACGGACGCCGTGCATGCGATCGACTTCCTCGGCGACGCGACACAGATGGACGGGTTCTCGAACCTGAACATCGCGTCCATCGCAGTGGACCCGCTCGAGGCCGGCACGTTCTTCGTCAGCCACAACAACAACAGCGCCAGCCACGGGCTCGGGGCCTCGGCCCAGTACGCCGACGTCACCAGCATCGCGTCGGGGGTGACGTCGAGCAGCTCGCTCTGGACGAACGCGTTCCTCAACAACGGCCAGTCGTCGATCGCGATGGACAGCTCGGGGTGCATCTGGACGCCGAACTTCAACGGGACGGGGAGCTTGAGCTGCGTGGACCAGCTGGGGGTGTCGACGACCCTCCTCACCGGCCTGGCGGGTCGCCCCGAGTCGGTGGCCCTCGACTCGAACGAGGACGTCTACATCTCCATCGGCAACGTCGTGTACAGCGTCGACATCGCCACGGCGACGACGTCGCCGTACGTGGTGGCCTCCGGGGACGTGCTCGACATGGCCTTCGACCTCACCACGGACGACCTGTACGTGGAGACGGCGGTGGGCGAGATCCAGCTGGTCCCGGGCGACGGAGTGACGCCGCCCAGCGTGTTCCAGACGGTGACCGGCCAGGGGAAGCTGGCGGTCTCGCCGGACCGGTGGCTGGTGCGGATCATCCCGGACCCGACGAACTCCGCGACCTGGGAGGAGTGGGCGCTGTAGAGCGCCGGGCCGCTCAGCCGGCGGCCAGCTCCCGGACCCGGGCGAGCAGTGGCGCGAACGCCCGCTCCCCGTGGTGCTCCCTGACGAACGCGATGCCCGCGGCGCCCAGCGCGTCGCGGGCTTCGCGGTCCCGCAGCAGATCGACGATGGCCACGGCCAAGGCGCGCTCGTGGCTGCCGGTGCGGACTGCGCGCACGGCCTCGAAGTGGAGCGTCTCGAGCACGCGCGGCGTCGCGACCACCGGCGTCCCCGCGGCCAGGGACTCGAGCACCTTGTTCTGGACCCCGCTGCCGAACCGCAGCGGGCACACCGTCAGCCAGGCCCGGGCGAGCTCCGCGTGGGGGTCGTCGACGGGGCCCACGAAGGTCACGCCCGGCAGCTCCCCGAGGGCCCGCACCGCAGGTGGCGCCTCGACTCCGCAGATGCGCAGCGTCGCGCCACGCGCCTGGGTGCGCACCATCGGCAGGATGCGGCGGGCGAGCCAGGTGGCCATGTCCTGGTTCGACGCCGTCCGCAGGTTGCCGAGGAACGTGATGGTGTCGGGCGTCGGGTCGGCGGGGGCCGTGGCGATCGTCCCGACCTGGGCCGGGACGACGGTGATCCGGTCGCTTGGGAGCCCGGCGGCGACGAGCAGATCCCGGTCCCGCGCCGTGATGGTCGTCAGGTGTGCGGCGTGCCTCGCCGCCGCCAGCTCTGCCTCGGCCAGCCGCGGCTGCTCGACGCGCATGGCGAGGCGTCGCCAGCCCCCCGCAGCTCCGGGGGCGCGGGTCGCTTCGCTGGCCTGGGCCGCGAGCGCGTCCTGGAGGCAGACGAGGAGGGGAGGGGAGTCGGCGGGGACCCAGGGGACCGACCTCAGGAGGTGCGCCACCACCACGTCGGTCTGGGCCATCCGCTCCCGGACCGCTCCGCGCAGAGCGGGATCGGCGTAGAGCGCCTGCTGGAGCGAGCCCCCGCGCACCAGGTCCACGCCCACCCGGCGCGCCGCGCCGAGGCGCCCCAGGGGCACTCCACGCACTGCCTCGAGGAACGGCAGCCCCGCCCGGACGGCGCTCTCCGGCTCGTCACCGGCGTACACGAGCGACACGGGCCCGAGCGCCGACAGGGCGGTCGCGAGCTGGGAGGTGCGCAGCCGATCTCCGCCGATCGGAGGCCACGGAGCCCGGCTCGTCAGCAGGAGAGTGCGGAGCACGGCAGGATCGTAGCGTGCCGCCTGCCGACCCCCGCCCGGACCTCGTCGTGTTCTCGGACGACTGGGGTCGTCGCCCGTCTGCGCCCCAGCATCTGGGCTGGCACCTCGCGCGGGACCGCACCGTGCTCTGGGTGGAGCCGGCGGGCCTGCGGCAGCCGCGCCCCACGCGCGCGGACGTGGCGCGCGGGCTCCAGAAGCTCCGGGGCTTCCTGCCCGGCGGCGCCCCGAAGTCGAATGACCCATGGTTGCCCACCCCCGCGACGCTCCATCGCCTCGTTCCCCCGGTCGTCCCCGCCTACGCGGTCCCGGCGGTCCGGGCCGCCAACGATGCTCTGGTGGCGCGCGCCGTCCGAGGGGCCATGGCCGAGCACGGGATCGAGCGCCCGGTCGTCGTCACCTCCATCCCCACGATGGCGGGCGTCCTGGGGCGGCTCGGGGAGGTCGCGTCCGTCTACCTCCGCATGGACGACTTCACGCTCTGGCCCGGCTACGACCACGCCGCGATCGCGGAGCGGGAAGCGGCGCTGCTCGCCGCCGTCGACGCGGTCGTCGCCCCTTCGCTCGGTCTGCTCGAGGTCCCCCACGCCCAGCGCCTGCTCGTCCCCCATGGCGTGGACGCCGCTCACTTCGCCCCCCCGGGAACGTCGCCCAGCGACGCCCCCGCGGACCCCCTCGCCGACGTCCCCCGCCCCCGGGCCCTCGTGGCCGGCCGCCTCGACGAGCGCCTCGACGGCGCCTTGCTCCGCGGCCTCCTCGCTCGCGAGGACCTGCACCTCGTGCTCCTCGGCGAGCCCGTCGCCCTCCCGTCGGCCCTGCAGGACCACCCCCGCGTCCACTTGCGCCCCGCCGTCCCCTACGAACACCTGCCGCGCTGGCTGCACGCCGCCGACGTCCTCCTCGTCCCCTACGCCGACACCCCCCTCGGTCACTCCCTCGCGCCGCTCAAGACCCGCGAGCTGCTCGCCACCGGCCGCCCCGTCGTCGCCACCCCCTTGCGCGGCACCGCCGACGACGCGGAGCTCGCGCCCCACCTCCGCCTTGCGTCCGACGCCCCTTCCACCCTCGCCGCCATCGACGGCGCCCTCGTCGAGCCCCCCTCCGCGGCGCGCGGTCGCCTCGACGCCGTCGCCACGATGTCCTGGGCCTCCCGCGCCGCCGTCCTCGACTCCCTCATCGCCGACCTCGCTCGCGCGCCATCGGGGCCATCGCCCACTAAGCTCCCTGCCTCGTGACCGCTCCTGTCCTCCACGCCCTGGCCTGGCCCGGGGGCCTCGCCGGCATGCCGCGCTCCGTCGAGGAGTCGTGCGCCGCCTTGCTGCGCTCCGGCGTCGACGCCCATGCCTGGCTCTGCACGAGCGACCGCACCTTCACCAGCCCAGTGCCCGCTCGCTTCGCCGCTCGGGGCGTCCCCACCGAGGTCCGCACCGCGAACACCTGGGCCGATCCGCGGGCTCTCGTCAGCCTCGTGCGGGCCCTGCGGAGGCTCGGCAAGGGCGCCGTGCTCCACACCCACGGGGAGCGCGCGCTGCTCTGGGGCGCCGCTGCCGCGCGTCTCACGGGGGCCCGCCACGTCCACACGCTGCACGGCTGGATCGACAACGACCCCATGGACCGACGCCGCAACGAGCGTGCCCGTCGTCTCCTCGCGTCCGTCGACCTGCTCCTCGCCGTCCACCCGTCGATCGCCGAGGGCGCCACGGTCGTCCCCAACACGCTGGACCCGCGCCGCTTCGCCCGGGGCATGGGCGAGCCCGCCACCACCCGACGCCACTGGGGCCTCGGCGACGACGAGCGCGTCTACCTCTTCCTGGGCCGCCTGTCCGAGGAGAAGGGCGCCGACCGCCTCGCGATGGTCCAGACCCGCCTCCAGTCCGTGTCCGCCGCGGCGCGCCTCTTCGTCGCCGGGCGCGGGCCGCTGCTGCCCGGCATCGACGCGATGACCGACGTGCGCTTCCTCGGCGAGCGCGACGACCCCGCTTCGGTCCTCGCCGCCGCCGACGTCGTCCTGATGCCGTCCCGGCGTGAAGGGCACCCCATGACCGCGCTCGAAGCAGCGGCGGTCAACGTCCCCCTCGTCGGCTTCCCCGCCGGGGGCCTCGCCGACTCGGGGCTCGCGGTCACCACCCCGCCCGGCGACGTGAACAAGCTCGTGGACACGGCGGTGGCACTCGTGCGTGAGCCAGGCCTGAGGGCCGAGGCGCTTCGGCAGTCCCGGGACGCTCTCGAGGGCTCCTTCGCGCCCCGGGATCACGCCGCGATGCTCGCCCGCGCGTACGAAGCAAACCCCGCTGCGTGATACCCTCCAGGGGTCGCAAAGCCCCCTGCGCCCACCACGTCCGGTCGGCGCCCATCGGAGAGACAGAGCATGAGCAGTGGTGCACGTCTGGGAGAGCTGCTTGTCCGCGAGCGGCTCATCACGCCGCTTCAGCTTCAGCAGGCCGTCGAAGAGCAGCGCAGCGGTGGGGGCCGCCTCGGATACCAGCTCACGAAGATGGGCTTCATCGAGGAGAACGAGCTCACTGCGTTCCTCAGCAAGCAGTACGGCGTGCCCTCGATCGACCTCAACGAGTTCGACATCGAAGGGGAGATCATCAAGCTGATCCCCAAGGAGGTCGTCCTCAAGCACCAGGTCATCCCGGTGAACCGGACAGGGAGCACGCTCATCGTGGCGATGGCGGACCCGTCCAACATCTTCGCCATCGACGACATCAAGTTCCTAACCGGATACAACGTCGAGGTCGTGGTCGCCTCCGAGCAGGCCATCGAAGGCGCGGTCGAGAAGTACTACACGTCGAACGTCACCTTCGACGACGTCATGCTCGACTTCGACGAGGACGACGTCGACGTCATCGACGCTGAAGAGGACATCAACGAGCTCGACCTCGAGAAGTCCGCCGGCGACGCCCCCGTCATCAAGCTCGTGAACCTCATCCTGCTGGACGCCATCCGCAAGGGCGCGTCCGACATCCACGTGGAGCCCTTCGAGAAGCAGCTCCGCGTCCGGTACCGCATCGACGGGATGCTGTACGAGGTCATGAAGCCGCCGGTGAAGCTCAAGCACGCCATCACCAGCCGCATCAAGATCATGAGCCAGCTCGACATCGCCGAGCGGCGGCTGCCCCAGGACGGCCGCATCAAGCTCAAGATGGGCAAGAACAAGGAGATGGACTTCCGCGTCTCCGTGCTGCCCGTCATCTGGGGCGAGAAGATCGTCCTCCGACTGCTCGACAAGTCGAACCTGCAGCTCGACATGACGAAGCTGGGCTTCGAGGAGAAGACCCTCGAGAACTTCAAGAAGGCCATCCACCAGCCCTACGGGATGATCCTCATCACCGGTCCCACCGGGTCCGGCAAGACGACGACCCTGTACTCGGTGCTCTCGGAGCTGAACACCACGGAGACCAACATCTCCACCGCCGAGGACCCGGTCGAGTACAACCTCTTCGGCATCAACCAGGTCCAGATGCACGACGACATCGGGCTGAACTTCTCCAGCTCGCTGCGCTCGTTCCTGCGTCAGGACCCGGACATCATCCTCGTGGGTGAGATTCGCGACTTCGAGACCGCGGAGATCGCCATCAAGGCGGCGCTCACCGGCCACCTCGTGCTCTCCACCCTGCACACGAACGACGCGCCGAGCTCCGTGTCCCGTCTCTTGAACATGGGCATCGAGCCGTTCCTCGTGGCGTCCGCGGTCATCCTGATCGGCGCCCAGCGCCTGTGCCGCAAGCTGTGCCAGGAGTGCAAGGAGCCGGTGGAGGTGCCGCGTCAGGTGCTGCTCGACCTCGGCGTCCACCCCGACGCCATCTCGGACTTCGTGGTCCAGCGGGGCGCGGGCTGCCGCACCTGCAACAACACGGGCTACAAGGGCCGCATCGCGGTCTACGAGATCATGCAGATGAGCGAGGAGCTGCGGGAGTTCATCCTGAACGGCGCCTCGACCCTGGAGCTCAAGCGCGAGGCCGTGCGCCAGGGGATGAAGACCCTGCGGATGTCGGCGCTGACCAAGCTCGCCGAGGGCGTCACCACGCTGGACGAGGTGACCCGCATGACCGCCAACGACTGATATGGATCCGCTGCTGCGGCGCCTCCTGAGCACCATGCTCCGGGAGGGCGCCTCCGATCTGCACATCACGACGGATGCACCGCCGGTGCTGCGGGTGGACGGCGAGCTCATCCACACGGACATGAGCCCGCTCACGCCGGAGCAGACGGCGCAGCTGTGCCTGTCGGTGGTGTCCGAGGAGCAGAAGGAGCGGTTCTTCGCCGAGCGGGAGCTCGACTTCTCCATCGACGCGAAGGGGCTGTCCCGGTTCCGGGCGAACCTCTACTGGCAGCGCGGCGCGGTGGGCGGGGCGTTCCGGGTCATCTCCTACCAGGTGCCCGGCCTCGAGGAGCTCGGCCTGCCGCCGATTTTGACGGAGCTCGCGCGGCGCCCGCGGGGGCTCATCCTGGTGACCGGGCCCACGGGCTCGGGCAAGAGCACCACGCTCGCCTCGATGATCGACCAGATCAACCGGGAGCGGCCCGTCCACATCCTCACCGTCGAGGACCCGATCGAGTACCTGCACCCGAACAAGCGGGCGCTGGTGAACCAGCGGGAGGTGGGGACCGACACGCCGTCGTTCAAGTCGGCGCTGAAGTACGTCCTGCGCGAAGACCCGGACATCGTCCTCATCGGCGAGCTGCGGGACCTGGAGACCATCGAGGCGGCGATGAACGTCGCGGAGACGGGCCACCTCGTCCTCGCCACGCTGCACACGAACTCGGCGGTCCAGACCATCAACCGCATCACGGACGTGTTCCCGGCCCATCAGCGGAGCTTCGTGCGCAACCAGCTCAGCTTCGTGCTCGAGGGGGTGTGCTCGCAGATCCTTCTGCCGAAGGCCGAGGGGCAGGGGCGGGTGGCGGCGTGTGAGGTCCTCGTGCCGAACACGGCGGTGCGGAACCTCATCCGCGAGGACAAGAACCACCAGATCTACTCGACGATGCAGATCGGCCAGGGCCAGACGGGGATGCAGACGCTGAACCAGGCGCTCTTCGACCTGCACCAGGCCGACCTCATCAGCCTCGAGGTGGCCATGTCCCGCAGCAGCGAGCCCAACGAGCTGCGCTCGATGATCAGCAACGGCTCGCGCAACGCGCGAACGATGCGCTCCAGGGTCTGAGCAGAAGCGGTTGAGGAGGCCCCAGCACCGGGGCCACCGACGTCAGTCGGAGAGGCGGCCGCGCACCTCGGTGGCCTCGCCGAGCTGGAGGCGGAAGCGCGCCGGCAGGCGGTAGCGACCGCCGGACCGCAGGTCCTTGCCGTTCAGGTTCGTGCGGTTGCTCGCCGTCGGCGAGACCTCGAGCCACCACTCCTTGCCCTGAAGGGCCGGGCGGATGACGACGTGGTAGCGGTGCACCGTGTCGTCCTTCTGGATGACGACGCGGTTGTCCGTGGCGCGGCCGATGGAGAAGACCTTGCGGAACTTCTTCGTCTTGCGGGCCACGGGCTTGCCGCTGAGCAGCACGCCGACCTCGAAGGCCTTGTCCGCCTCGTAGCCGGTGCCGTCGTCGAGGACGGGCATCGCCACGGTCATGCCGGTGCCGTCCTTGGCGGTGCCTCCCTTGGCGGGGACGGTGTCCTTCGCCTTGGGGGGCATCGGGACGCTCTGCTGGGCCGCCGGCGGGCCCTTGCCCATCAGCTCCTCGGGCGTCGCCTGACGGGTCTCCGGAAGCTGCTCCTTCTTCGCAGGCCCGAGCTGGGCGGCGGCCTTGACGTCCTTCAGGACGGGCATCGCTCCGGTGAGCTGGAAGATCGTGGCGTTCCACGCGTCGGGGTCCATCTCGGCCGAGAGGTCCTCGGCCTCGCCCACGGCCTCCCACTTCGCCACCTCGGCTGCGCCGCTGCGGGCCTTCGCGAGGGCGAGCACCAGCAGGATCGCCACGAGGACCGCGAGGCCCCCGGCCGCCAGCATCTTGCTCCGCCCCTGGCGCCGCTTCGCCGCCGCGTCGAGCCAGCTCTGCGGGACCACCTCCTCCGTGAAGGAGCCCGTCCAGGGGTTCTCCTCCCCCGGGAAGCCGACCTTGATGTTGAAGTTGCCGCCCTCGTACTGCCAGCCGCTCAGCTTGGTGCGCTGGTCATCGACGGAGACCCCGAGGAGGGCCTTGTTCAGCGCGTCCTTCTCCTCGGCCTTGTCGATGTGGAGGACCTGGACGTTCTCGCCCTTGCTCGCCTCGAGCCACTTCGCCCGGTTCGCCTTGCAGGAGCTGTGGACGTCCGTGTCCCATGTGAGGAAGGAGATGGGGCCCTTGAACTTGCTGAAGTCGCCCTTCTCTGTGTCCTCCTCGACGCAGAGGCTGGAGTAGACGAGCGCCCACGGGCGCCCGCGCGGGACGAGGAGTGACGCGACCCCGCGGCTGACCGATGCGGTCACCTCGGTCGGGGCGTAGTCGAGCTTCTTGTCCTTCTCGACCGGGGCCCAGCGGGCCATGAAGTCCGTCAGGTCCTTCATGGCCGAATCGGCCTTCTTGAGCTCGAAGAGGTTCCCCACCTGGTCGGCGACGATGACGAGCTGGGCGCCGCCGTCGAACTGCCGCTTCACCACGTTCGAGACGTTCGTCTTGATCCGGTCGAGCAGGTCCGAGGTGATGTTGGTGGTGTCGACCACGATGAGGAGCGGCTGCCAGCGCAGCGACTTCTCGGGCGTGCCCGCGGTCATCTCCAGCGGGGCGTCTCCGACGGTGACGGTCGGGATTGCGCCCTGGGCGTCGCGGACACCGACCAGCAGGGCACCGGCCGTCTCCTCGTCCAGACGGACCTCGAGGACCTCCGCCGCCTCAGCGGTGGGAGCGCCCAAGAAGACGCTCGCCGCAGCCAGGGTGGCGACGGCGAAGAGGGAGAAGGCGCGAAGCAACTTGGTTGCACTCACGATGGGGAGGCCTCCGATGGGGGAAATCGCGTACACGTACGCAGTACGGTGCAGCGCTCAACGCTAGCAGGGCCGCCTATGCCCAGCAAACGAGCCCCCGGGACCCGATTGCCCGGGAACACGAGTACGTATCGGCGGATCCGCCGCGTGGCTTCAGGCCGTCCGGCCGGATTCTGAGGGCCGCCCGGACCGCCTCCCTCCGCCCTCACTCGGTTGGCACCCCCTCATCGCGTGAACTCGCGTATAACTATGCACGTACGGGTCGGCCACGAGGCGCTTGAGCCGAGCCCAGAAGACACGACGGAGGTCCGTTCCATGCCCATGTTCGTCTACGAAGGTCGCACCTCCCAGGGGGACGTCCGCAAGGGGGAGATGGAGGCGGCGAACCAGGCCGCGGTGATGACGAAGCTCCGCGAGATGCGGATCAAGCCCACGTCCGTGAAGAAGAAGGGCGGGCTCGATCTCAACGCGGACATCAACATCCCGTTGCCCGCGTTCCTCCAGCCGTCGGTCAAGGAGAAGGACCTCGTCGTCTTCACACGTCAGTTCGCGACGATGATCGACTCCGGCCTGCCGCTGGTGCAGTGCCTCGAGATCCAGGCCAACAACGTGGAGAACCCGACGTTCCAGAAGCAGCTGACGGAGATCAAGGAGACGGTCGAGGGCGGCGCCACCTTCGCCGACGCCCTCAAGAAGTTCCCCAAGACCTTCGACTCGCTGTACGTGAACCTCGTCGCCGCCGGCGAGGTCGGCGGCATCCTGGACACGATCCTCAACCGCCTCGCTGCCTACATCGAGAAGAACAGCAAGCTCAAGCGCCAGGTGAAGGGCGCGATGATCTACCCGATCGCGATCCTGGGGGTCATGGCGATCATCATGTGGGTCATCATGCGGTTCGTCGTCCCCACCTTCGAGAAGATGTTCTCGGAGGTCGGCGCCGAGCTTCCGGTTCCCACCCAGATCCTCATCACCCTGTCGGACGTGGTCGTCAACTACGGCCTCTACATGTTCATCGCCATCGGGGCTCTGGTCTTCGCGACGCGGAAGGTGCTGGAGACCGAGACCGGGCGTCGGATCTGGGACTCTGCGCTCCTGAAGATGCCCATCTTCGGTGACCTGCTCCGCAAGGTGGCCGTGGCCCGCTTCTGCCGCACCCTCGGCACGATGATCAGCTCCGGCGTGCCCATCCTCGACGCGCTCGAGATCTGCTCGCGTTCGGCGGGCAACTACGTCGTCGAGGACGCGATCATGAAGACACGCGACTCCATCTCCGAGGGCCGGACGATCGCCGAGCCTCTCGCGGAGTCGGGGGTGTTCCCCGGGATGGTCTGCCAGATGATCAACGTCGGTGAGGCCACCGGCGCGCTCGACACGATGCTCAACAAGATCGCGGACTTCTACGACGACGAGGTCGAGGTGGCGGTCGCGGGCATCACCTCGCTGATCGAGCCGTTCATCATCGTCTTCCTCGGCGTCGTCGTCGGTGGCCTGGTGGTCGCCCTCTACCTGCCGATCTTCGGGATGGCGGGCGCGGTCACGGGCTGACCCGCCCCACCGAGGAGTCACTCATCGACGGCGTGACCAGCGCGCCTGCCGAGCCAGCCGCCCGCGCCCTCCTCGATCTGCGGGCCGAGGAGCGCGACGTCCTCCTGGGGCGCCTCCAGCGCCTCATGTTCGTGCGGCTGTTCGTGGTCACCTTGCTCTTCGTGGCCGCCCTGAGCGCCGAGGCGGGCGGACGGGTCTCCGCCGAGCCGGCGACGGACCTGTACCCCCTCATCATCGCGGCGTACCTCTTCTCCGCCCTGTACGCGCTCGTCGTCCGCCGCACCCGCAGCCTCGAGTTCTTCACCTACCTGCAGTTCGCGGTCGACGCCCTGTGCATCGGGCTCGTCGTGCTGTTCACCGGCGCGGAACAGTCCCCCTTCACGCTGCTGTTCGTGTTCAACATCCTGGGAGGGGGCTACCTGCTCCTCGTCCCGGGCGGCCTGCTCGTCGCCACGATGGACATGGTCGTCTTCCTCGTGTGCCTGGTCCTGGCCTGGACCGGAGTCGCCCCGCAGCTCGACGAGCTTGGCCAGGTGCGCCCGCCTCCCTGGGCCGGGGGAAGCAGCGAAGCCCTGTCCACCTACTTCGTGGTGGGCTTCTACCTCGTGTCCTTCCACCTCCTCGGCGTCCTCGCCGGCTCGCTGTCCCGCAAGCAAGCGGAGACGGGCCGGGCGCTGGCCCGCACTGCGGACTCCCTGCTGCGGCTGCGGGACATGCACGGGCGCATCGTCCAGAACATCGACGTCGGACTCGTCACCATCGATCGCGAGGCCCGGATCACGAGCTTCAACCGCGCCGCGGAGGAGATCACCCGCCACGAAGGAGGGGAGGTCCTCGGGCAGCCCCTGTCCACGGTGCTCACCGGGGTCGAGCGTCGCTTCAAGCCCGGCGCCGACGAGGACGCCGTCCCCGTGCACGGCCACACCTTCGAGCGCTGGGCGACCCGCAAGGACGGCAAGCGCGTGTTCCTGCGCACCTCGGTCTCCGGCCTGCGGTCGACGTCGGGGGACATCGAGGGCTACATCCTCGTCTTCGAGGACCGCACCCGGCTGCTCCTCATGGAGGAGCAGCTCCAGCGGGAGGAGCGGCTCGCGGCGGTCGGTCGGTTGTCGGCGGCGATCGCGCACGAGATCCGCAACCCCCTGTCGTCGATCACCGGGTCGGTGCAGGTGCTGCGTGCAGGGGGCGAGCTGGAGGAGGAAGACGCCGAGCTCCTCGGACTCGTGGAGCGGGAGGCCGGGCGCCTCAATGACCTCGTGACCGACTTCTTGTCACTCGCGCGTGAGGAGAAGCCGTCGCTCCTGCCCGGCCAGCTGGGCCCCCTCATCCGCGAGACGGTGGCGCTGCTGGAGCGGCGTGGCCAGGGCCAGCTCGACGTGGAGACCGACCTCGCCTACGACCCGGAGGTCATGCTCGACGGGGCGCGGATGCGCCAGGTCTTCTGGAACCTCTTCAACAACGCGAGCAACGCCATGCCTGGCGGGGGACGCATCGTCATCCGGAGCGAGCGCATCACCCCGGAGCACCTGGGCCTCATCGCGTCGGGGCAGGCGGACTCGGGGTACTGGGAGTTCAACGAGGTGGGGGCGGCCGCCAGCGGGGGCGGGGTCTTCGGGCCGGGGGTGGACGCGATCCGCCTCACGTTCACCGACGAGGGGGAGGGGATCCCCGACGAATCCCTCGCCCGCATCTTCGACCCGTTCTACACGACCCGCTCGGGGGGGACGGGCCTCGGGTTGGCGATCGTCCAGCGCATCGTGCAGTCTCACGGGGGCGTGATCAGCGTCCGCAGCAAGGTGGGTGGAGGCACGACCTTTGCCATCTGGCTGCCCGTGGGGGTGGGTGTCCAGTCGAAGGATGGCCTCGCCGCCGTCTCCACTTCCGGCATCGCGAGGGACGCCCGGTGAGCAAGCCCAAGGTCCTGGTCATCGACGACGACCGCTCCCTGCGGCAGTTCCTCTCGATCTGGCTCAAGCGTGAGGGGTACGCAGCCCGGGCCGCGGCGAGCGGCAAGGACGGCCTGCACGAGATGACCCGCGATCCCGCGGAGGTCGTCCTGACCGACCTGACGATGGAGGGCATCGACGGGATGGGGGTGCTCAAGGCGGTCAAGGAGCACTGGCCCAACACCGAGGTGGTGATGATCACCGCCTATGGGACGACGGAGAACGCCGTCCAGGCCATGAAGCACGGCGCGTACGACTACATCACCAAGCCGTTCAACGTGGAGGAGCTCAAGCTCGTCCTGGACAAGGTGTTCGAGCGCCAGGCGATGCGGGTGGAGAACACCGAGCTGCGCAAGCTCCTCGAGGACCGCCTCGGCTACGGGAGCATCGTGGGTCGCTCCGAGTCGATGCTCGCCGTGTACGACCTGATGGATCGCATCAAGGACACGCCGGTCTCTGTCCTGGTGACCGGCGAGAGCGGCACCGGCAAGGAGCTCGTCGCCCGCGCCCTGCACTACGAGAGCGGGCGCCGGACCCGGCCGTTCCGGTCCATCAACTGCGGCGCCATCCCCGAGAACCTCATCGAGAGCGAGCTCTTCGGATACAAGAAGGGCGCGTTCACCGGGGCGAACAAGGACCAGCCCGGGCTGTTCCTCAGCGCCGATGGGGGCACCGTCTTCCTCGACGAGATCGGGGAGATGCCGCTGGCGACGCAGGTGAAGGTCCTGCGGGTGCTCCAGGAGCGGAAGGTCCGTCCCGTGGGCGGGCAGGAGGAGGTCCCGGTGGAGGTGCGCGTGGTGGCGGCCACGAACCGGGACCTGCCGGCGGAGGTCGCGGCCGGCCGCTTCCGGGAAGACCTCTACTACCGCCTCAACGTCGTCACCATCTCGCTCCCCGCCCTGCGCGAGCGTCTCGGAGACCTGCCGCTGCTCATCGACTTCTTCGTCGAGCGCTACGGGCAGCAGTTCGGACGACCGGGGGTCCAGGTGAGCCGGGAGGCCATGCGGCGGCTCGCGGCCCATGACTGGCCCGGGAACGTGCGGGAGCTGGAGAACGCCATTCAGCGGGGGGTCGCCCTGTGCCGCGGGGACGTCATCGAGCCCGACGCCCTGCCGCCGGAGCTGGTCGGTCTGACCAGCACCATCCAGGGCCTGCCGCTGACGGTGGACGCGGCCGGACTCGATCTGGACGCGGCGCTCGAGCGCTACGAGCGGATGCTCATTGAAGCCGCGCTCGACTCTGCCGATGGGGTGAAGAAGGAGGCAGCGAAGCTGCTCCGCGTGACCTTCCGCTCCCTGCGGTACCGCCTCGGGAAGCTCGGGATCGAAGAACCGCCGACGCGCGGTTGACTCCTGGTGCCGGCCCGGGGCGTCCGGAGCAGGTGCCGCAGTTCGTCACATTCGGGCGAGCGCCGGTGACAAAAAACGTCACCTCTCCCTTCGCGGCGCCACCTTCGACGAAAGTCAAGAGACCGGAGAAGATCGCGATCCGCCTGTTGCTGGTTGGTTTGTCGGACGATCTTCGGCCGGATTGGCAGGGTTGGCACGCGGTTCGCAGTACCCCAGAGCACTCGTTTTCCCCAACACCCCCTCCTCTGGAGACGTCAAGAAATGAATCGCAAGGGCTTTACCCTCATCGAGCTCATGATCGTGGTCGCGATCATCGGCATCCTCGCCGCCATCGCCATCCCGAACTTCCTCGCGATGCAGCTCCGCGCCAAGCGCGCTGAGCTCCCGTCCAACCTGGACGGCATCCGCACCGCCGAGAAGGCCTACCACGCTGAGTGGGACGGCTTCACGGCCGCCGCCGCCACCCCGGGTACCCTCGGTGGCCGGAACCAGGTCGCGTTCGTCGGTGGTGGTCTCGCCGCCTTCCAGCTCCTCGGCTGGACCGCTGACGGCAAGGTCCGTGGCCAGTACTCCGTCGGCAACATCGTCGCCGGTAACGCCCTCACGGACGACTTCACCTCGACGGCCATCGCCGACGTGGACGGTGACGGGGCCAACTCCTCGTACGTCTGCAACCGCGCCGAGAAGGCCGGCATGACGTCCGCGAACAACATCTACTGATCCGCTGCGGCTTCGGCCGCGACGATGACGAAGCCCGGCGGCCTGTCCGCCGGGCTTCGTGCTTGGGGGTTCAGAAGACGCCGTCGAGTGCCGACAACGGGTACCGACAGGTCCTCCCCTCGGACGCAGGCCTCGGGCCCAACGTCCCTCACACCGACCCGGTAGACTCAACCCATGGCGGACGAGCCGGAAGGCGCCCAGGAGCTCATCCAGCGCATCTCGGAGGGGAGAGAGCCGCGCTACCGCTTCGGTGAAGAGGTAGGGAAGGGGGGCCACGGCCGGGTCACGGTCGCCTACGACTCCTGGATCGGCCGGCGCGTCGCGCTCAAGCGACTCCGCAAGGGCCCCAACGCCACCCCGCGTGAGGTGGCCCGGTTCCTCGAAGAGGTCCAGATCACGGGCCAGCTCGAGCACCCCAACATCGTCCCCGTCCACGACCTCGGTCTCTTCGACAACGACGAGACCTTCTTCACGATGAAGCTCGTGGAGGGGCGCACCCTCGAACACACGCTCAAGGCGCTGAAGCGGGGGGACGCGGCCACCCGCAAGGAGTTCGGGCGGGTCCGGCTGCTCCAGCTGCTCCAGTCCTGCTGCCAGGCCGTCGCCTATGCCCACAGCAAGGGCGTCATCCACCGGGATCTGAAGCCCAGCAACATCATGCTCGGCGACTTCGGCGAGGTGCAGGTCATGGACTGGGGCCTCGCCAAGGTGATCGGCGCGGCCGCCGCGGACTCGGGCGAGTTCACGACCGTGGAGCCCGACCCGGTCAAGACCGCCACGGGCACCGAGCCGGAGAACGTCACCCAGGTCGGCACCGTGAAGGGCACGCCGGCGTACATGTCGCCCGAGCAGGCCCGGGGCCTCGTGACCGAGGTCGGGGTCCAGTCGGACGTCTACTCGCTCGGCGTCATCCTGTACGAGATCCTCACCCACCGCCGGCCGTTCTCGGGCAAGGACCCGCGCAAGGTCGTCCGGTCCGTCGCCTACGACCAGGTGGTCCCCCCGCGCAAGCGCGCGCCCCATCGCAACATCCCCGTGGAGCTCGACGATCTCGCCGTCCGCTGCCTGAGCAAGGACATCTCCCGACGGCCGCAGAGCGCGATGGCGCTCTACAAGGAGATCGAGAACTACCTCGAGGGGACGAAGCGTCGGCAGGAGGCGGGGATCCGCGTGCACCAGGGCGTGATGGCGGCGTCTCGCTACGAGGAGCTCCAGGCCCACGCCCAGGAGCTCCAGCGCGAGGTGCGCAAGCTCCGGGCGCGGGTCAAGGCGTGGGATCCGGTGGAGCGCCGGCGCGAGCTCTGGGCGGCCGAGGAGCGGCTGGAGGCCGCCGAGTCCGAAGCCATCGACGTGTTCGGGTCGGCGCTGACGAGCTACGGCCAGGCGCTGGCGTACGACCCGGAGAACCGCGAGGCGCGGCTGGGGTTGGCGGCGCTCTACTGGAACCAGTTCCGGGACGCCGAGGCGCGGCGGGACCACAAGGCCCAGCGGACCTACCGCGCCCTCGTGGAGCAGTACGACGACGGGACCTACAGCAACTTCCTCGCGGGGACGGGCCGGCTCTCCCTGGAGACGACACCGCCCGGGGTCGAGGTGCGCCTCTTCCGGCTCGAGGAGGAGGACCGCGTGCTGTCGCCGGTGGACGGCAAGGAGCTCGGCGCGAGCCCGCTCATGCAGGTGGGCGTGGCCATGGGCAGCTACGAGTTCGAGCTGTCCCACCCGGGGTACCGGACCGCGCGGGTCCCGCTGTACGTCGATCGGATGGAGCACGTGAGGCTGCACCTGCACCTGCTCCCCGAGGACGCGCTCCCCGCGGACTTCGTGCACGTCCCGGCGGGCTCGTTCTGGATGGGGGGCGACCCCAACGCGTTCGGGTCCCTGCCGCGCCAGCAGGTGGACGTCCCGGACTTCGCCATCGCCCGGACCCCGGTGACGATGGGGGAGTACCTGGAGTTCATCAACGACCTGGTGGCGAAGGACCCGCTGGCGGCTCGGTTCCGCGCTCCCCGGGAGCGGGACGAGGCCGGCGCCTACGTGCACCTCGGCAAGGACGGGCGCTACTACCTGCCCGAGGTCACCCGCGACGGGGACACGCTCGCGCCGGACCTGCCGGTGTTCGGGATCTCCTGGGACGACGCGCGCTCGTACGCCGAGTGGCGCGGCCGGCAGGAGGGGGTGTTGCTCCGGCTGCCCAGCGAGGCGGAGTGGGAGAAGGCGGCTCGCGGCGTGGACGGTCGGTTCTTCCCCTGGGGAGACCACGGCGACGGCGGGTTCTGCAAGACGTCCGAGAGCCAGCAGTCTCGGCCGGCGCCGGTCCCTGTGGGGAGCTACCCGCGGACGGACATCTCCCCGTACGGCGTGCTCGACGTGGGCGGCGGGGTCGCCGAGTGGTGCGACGGCTGGTTCGACGACGAGATGACGCTGCGCCCGGTGCGCGGCGGAGGGTGGGCGCAGCCGGCGCGCTACAGCCGGGTCTGCACGCGGGCCGGGCACCTGCCGCGGGAGGTGTTCCCGTTCGTGGGGTTCCGCCTGGTGCGCGAGCTCGGCCGGCAGCTGCTGCCCGACGCGCGGGCGCTCTCGGGGCAGACCCGCCCCTCGGAGTGGTGACCGGAGCGTGGTGGAGGCGCCGCGGCGCCCCGGTCGGTCAGGCGGCCTCGGCGACCTTCGCGTAGCCGACCAGGTAGTCCAGGGCGCTCCACAGGCTGAAGATCGTCGCCACCCACAAGGTGCCGTAGCCCACGCGGTGCAGATCCACGCCGATGAACGGGTAGTGCAGGCAGAGCAACGAGAGCGCCGTTCCCTGGAACGCCGTCTTGTACTTGCCCCACTTGCTCGCCGCGATCACCACGCCGTCGTTCGCGGCCACCGCGCGCAACGCGGTGATCGTGATCTCCCGGCAGATCAGCAAGGCGACCAGCCACGCTTCGACCCGTCCCAGCGGGATCAGCATGATGAGCACGGTCCCGACGATGAGCTTGTCCGCGAGGGGATCGAGGAACGCCCCCATCTTGCTCTGCAGGTTGAGCTTGCGGGCGAAGTAGCCGTCGAGGAAGTCACCGATGATGGCGAAGATGAAGACCCAGCCCGCGGCCCAGGAGCGGGCGAAGCTGCCATCCATCATGAGCCACACGATCACGGGGACCGCGACCACGCGCACGACCGTGATCGTGTTCGGCAGGTTCCAGAAGCCGGCCATCAGCTGCGGCGCAGGGGGCGCTCGGAGAGGAAGTAGCGGTAGTACTGCAAGACCTTGCCCACGTAGTACTGCGTCTCCTTGAATGGCGGAATGCCCCCGTGCTTGCGGACGTTGCCGGGGCCGGCGTTGTACGCGGCGAGGGCCAGGGAGCGGTCCCCCTGGAACGAGTTGAGCATCTTGCGCAGGTAGCGCGCCCCGCCCTGGATGTTGTCCTGGGGGTCGTAGCTGTCCTGCACGCCGACCTCCTCGGCGGTGCCCGGCATGAGCTGCATGAGGCCCTGGGCGCCCACGGGGCTCGTCGCCCGCGGGTTCATCCCCGACTCGACCAGCATCACCGCCTTGATCAGCTCCGGCGCGACCTTCCACGTCTTCGCCGCGGCGAGGATCTCGCGATCGTAGGTGTCCAGGTTCTTGCGCAGGAGCGCGGAGTCGATGGAGGCCCAGGTCTCCGGGCGGTCCTTGTCGAGGTCCTTGATGAAGACGTCGAACCCGTCGAGGTCGGCCGGCGGCGTGTCTGTGAAGGTGACGACGCCGTTGTCGTCCGTCCCGATGTAGATGTCCCCCGCGTCCGCCGCCCCGGCGGGGAGGAGGAGCGCGCACCCGAGGGTGATCACGAGGGACATGGAGCGCCGCATGGCGCCGAGAATACCTGAGTGATCCCCGGCTACCATGGCCCGATGCCCGCGACCGACGCTTCTCCGCTCATCACCGACTTCCTCGTCATCGGCTCGGGCCTCGCCGGCCTCAGCTTCGCGCTGGAGGCGGCGCGCCATGGCCGCGTCACCGTCCTGACTAAGCGCCGGCCCGAGATCGCGAACACCGCCTGGGCCCAGGGAGGCATCGCCGCGGTGTGGGACGAGGCCGACACCCTCGAAGCCCACGTGAAGGACACGCTCGAGGCCGGGGCGTGGCTCGCTGACGAGGCGGTCGTGCGCGACATCCTGTCCGAGGGCCCCGCGGCGGTGGAGAAGCTCATCGACTGGGGGGTCGAGTTCACGCGCGAGGGGGAGCCGGGGACCGACGAGGACGGCGAGCCGGTGGGTCCGCTCGCGGCGCACGAGGACGCGGACTACCACCTGACCCGCGAAGGGGGGCACAGCGCCCGCCGCATCCTCCACGCGGGAGACATGACCGGGGCCGAGATCCAGCGCGCCCTGCTCGCCGCGGTGGATCAGCACCCGCGCATCACGCTCCTCGACCACCAGATCGCCATCGATCTCATCACCCACCGCAAGGTGGAGCGGCACCTCGCGAAGCGGCGTCTGGGTCTCTACGGCCCCGAGGTGGAGAAGCGCTACGGCCCGGGGGGTCCCGAAGGCTGGATGCCCGGCACGCGCGACCGCTGCTACGGCGCGTACGTGCTCGACACCCGCAGCGGCGAGGTCCTGCGCTACCTCGCCGGGGTGACGATGATGGCCAGCGGGGGTGCGGGGAAGCTCTACCGCTACACGTCGAACCCCGACGTGGCCACCGGCGACGGGATGGCCATGGCCTACCGGGCCGGGGCGGTCCTCGCGAACATGGAGTTCGTGCAGTTCCACCCCACCTGCCTGTACGACCCGCGGGCCAAGAGCTTCCTGGTCTCGGAAGCGGTCCGGGGCGAGGGGGGGATCCTCAAGCTGCCGGACGGCACGCCCTTCATGGACGCCGTGCACCCCATGGGCAGCCTCGCCCCGCGGGACATCGTGGCCCGAGAGATCGACAAGCAGATCAAGCGCCGCGGCCTCGACCACGTCCTCCTGGACATCAGTCACGAGGACGCCGACTTCGTGCGGGCCCGCTTCCCCGGGATCCACGGCACGCTGATGAAGTTCGGGCACGACATGACGGCTGGGCCGATCCCCGTGGTGCCTGCCGCCCACTACTTCTGCGGCGGGGTGACCGTCGACCGGCGCGGCGGGACCTTGATCGACGGGCTGCTCGCTGCCGGCGAGGTCACCTGCACGGGGCTGCACGGCGCGAACCGCCTCGCCTCCAACTCGCTCCTCGAGGCCTGCGTGACTGCGCGGCGGGCGGCGCGGGTGGCGCCGGAGCACCTCCAGGAGGCGCAGGCGGCGGGGAGGCCCGAGGTGCCCGACTGGGACTCGGGCGACGCGCGCGATCCGGACGAGCTCGTGGTCATCAACCACATGTGGGACGAGATCCGCCGCCTCATGTGGGACTACGTGGGGATCGTGCGGACGGACCGGCGCCTCGAGCGGGCCCTGAGTCGCATCGAGCACATCCAGGAGGAGATCCGCACCTACTACTGGGACTTCAAGGTCTCCGCGGACCTCGTCGAGCTGCGCAACCTCGTCACGGTCGCCGAGGTGGTCGTGAGGTCTGCGATGGGGCGCCGCGAGTCCCGTGGGCTGCACTACACGCTCGACTGTCCCGAGACGGACGACGCGAACTGGCGGAGGCCCACGCTGCTGCGGCGGGAGTGGTAGCCCCGAGGCCCGCTGCTCAGCGCCGGCGCTCCGCAGACTCCCAGTTCATCTCGCCCCGGGCGAGGACCCCGGCCACCCGCAGCCGCAGGGCGCCGTCGCCGGGCAACAACGGCGTGCCGTCGTCCCCGAGGACGGGGAACTTGGCGATGAACACCCGATCGTGCCCCGTGATGAACGGGAACAGCTCCAGCAGCTCGGTGCTCGGTCGCTTCACGCGCTGGAGCACCAGAGGAGCCACGCTGCGCCCGTCGGGTCCCACGAGGCGGATCTGCCACGGCGCGTCGTCGCCGACGAAGTGGCCGCCCTTTGTGTCCGCCGCCCAGACCGCGATCAGCATCTCGTGGAAGCGGGCGCCGTCGTCCAGCTGCCGCTCGCGGAGGAGCGCGTAGTCATCCGAGGGGAGCATGAAGCGACGGGCGTACTCGCGGGAGTACGTCTCGCGGAAGCTCTTGCTGCGGAACAGGGCCCGCATGAGGAGCTTGCTCTCGAAGTCCCGGTAGAGCTTGAGCTCCCGCGTCCACGTCCGCAGAGCGCGGGTGTAGTCGCGGGCGCGGTGGGTCTTGCGGCGCTCGGGGTCGGGCTCGGTGTCGGCCGTCGGAGCGGCGGGCTCGGCGTCTTGCGCCTCCGCCGGGGTCGCGCAGAGGAGCGCGGCCAGGGCCAGGGCGAGATCAGCGCGCATCGTCGTCACCGTCCCCGAGCTCCGCGTCCGTGAGCGCGGCGATCTTCGATGTCGTCTCGTGAAACCGCTCCCGGAACGGGGCCACACCCGGAGCCGTGGTGCGGCGCGCGGGCGGGTTGGGGATGAGGAGCTCGGTCCGGCCGCGGGGCAGGTCGGAGGGGTCGACCCCTGGGTCGGTGATCACGTTCACTCGGACCGGGGGCTCGTCGCCCGGGATCACGAGGCCGGGGGCGCGGGCGGGGAGCTGGATGGCAGCGATGGACGGGGGGCTCGCTCGACGCGCCGGGGGCTCCTCGGCCTCGGCGACGAGATCCTCAGCGACGAGACGCAGCGGCCCATCCACGGGCGGCGCCGCCGGGAGCCCCGGGGTGGTCTCGATGTCGTCGAGCTCGGACCCCTCGAGCATCCAGGCCGGAGGAGGCGCGGGTCCGGTGGAGATCGCGGGGTGGTCCCCGGAGACGACGGGCTCGGGCTCGCCGGTGGTGATGGCGAAGTCCTGAGGGCCGCGCCGGGTCTCGCGATGGCGCGGGAGCGCGGGCTCCCCGTACAGGTCGAGCACGGGGTACTCGCCGCTGGAGGTGGGGCGGTGCTGGAGCGGTCGCTTCTTCGCGCCGGGGCTGGACTGGGGCGGGCGCTCCGCGCTGGGGACGGTGTCCCGGAGCTGCGGAGGGCGCGCGGCGTAGTCGGTCTTCGCAGAGGGGCGTGGGGTACGCACCGCCCCCTGGTGGGAGCCACCGTCGGCGATGTGGAGCCTCCCGCGGACGTCGCCGAGGACGCTGCCGTGAGGCCCGATGCGCACGGAGCCCGCGACGCGGACGCTTCCCTCGAGGTTGCCTTCGACGACGACGTCGTGGGCGTTCACGTCGGCGAGCACGACCCCGCTGCGGGTGACGGTCAGGGTCCCGGTGACGCGGATGATCCCCTGGACGTGTCCGGCGACGACCAGGTCGCCGTCGCCTTCCAACAAGCCTTCCACCCGGAGATCGTCTCCAACCAGGGTGGCGCTGTCCTTCATCCGGTGAGCCGCTCCTCGCACCAATCGACCAGGGTGCCGATGACCTCGTCACGATCCAGGTCGTTGTGGGGCTCATGATAGGAGCCGGGCCAGACCTTGACGGTGGTTCGGGCGGGCTCGAGCCTGGCGGCGAACTCCTGCGCCGCCTTCGCGGAGACGATCTTGTCGCTCGCTCCGAGGAGGAACAGCGCCGGGACCTGCACGCCCTGGGGCTCGGCGTTGACCCGCTCCATCGCCGCGGTCATGGACGTGAACCAGCGGGTGCTGATCAGGCCGTGGACCAGCGGGTCGTCCTCGTACTTCTTGACCTCGACCGGGTCGCGGGAGAGGTCCGCGGTGGAGAGCTCGTTGCCGAGGCGGAGGCGCGGGAGCAGCCGGCTGAGCAGGCGGCCGGCAGCGACCTTCAGCTTCGGGGGCTCGAAGGCGATGCCGAGCTGCGGGTTGCTCAGGGCGAGACCGGCGAGGCCGTGGTCGGGGCGGTCGAGGTTGAAGTGCAGGGAGATCAGGCCGCCCATGGAGTGGCCGTAGAGGACGACGGGCAGATCCGGGTGCTCCGCGCGGAAGGCGTCCAGGACGCGGCCCAGGTCGGCGGTGTACTGGCTGAACCCGTCGACGTGGCCCCGGAGTCCCTCGCTGCGCCCGTGCCCTCGGTGGTCAGCCCCGGACATGGCGAAGCCCCGGGCGGTCAGCGCGTCGGCGACGTGGTCGTAGCGCCCCACGTGCTCCCCGAGCCCGTGACTGAGGAGGACGAGGCCGCGGATGTCGATGCCCTCGTCGGGCAGCCAGGTCAGGCGGCGCTGGGTGATGCCGTCGGAGGCGGTGTGGGAGCTCTCGCTGCGTCGGGTCATGGGGGGGCCGGCTCCTCGGACAGCAGCGCGGTGCTCAATGGTTCGAAGCCGGTGATCAGCGCGAGGGCGAACAGCATGAGCAGGGTGAACGGGATCACACTCTTGATGACCTTGAGGATGGGCTGGTTGAAGACCGAGCTGGCCACGAAGAGGTTCAGGCCGAGCGGCGGCGTCAGGTAGCCGATCTCGAGGTTGACGATGAAGATGATCCCGAAGTGGACGGGGTTCACGCCGTAGGCGAGGGCGATGGGGGTCAGGAGCGGTCCCACGATGAGGATGGCGCTCATGATGTCCATCATGCAGCCCAGCAGGAGCAGGAAGATGTTCACCAGGATGAGGAACTGGACCTTGCTGTCCACGTGGGACTGGACCCAGGCCGCCGCCTTGCTGGGAACCTCCTGGAAGACGAGGAACTGGTTGAAGGCGATGGCCAGGACCACGATGAGGAGCAGCGAGCCCATGATGACCGCGCTGTCGCGGAACACGCGCGGCAGGTCCATGGGGGTGAGCTCGAAGACCGGGGCGGGCTCGTGCCGGGACTCGGCAGGCGGCGGGCCTTCGATGCGGCGCTCCACGAGGCGCGTCACCGGGTGGATGACGAACTCGACGAGCAGGGCGTAGACGACGCTGACGGCCGCGGCCTCGGTGGCGGTGAACGTGCCCGAGTAGATGCCCCACAGGATGAGGATCGGCAGGCCGGCGGCCCAGATGCCGTCGACCATGGCGCGGGGGAGGACGCCGAGCGTGTCCTCCCGGCTCATCACCTTGTCCCGCTCCTTGAAGATGGACCAGCCGATGAGGATGCCGCCGATGAGCAGGCCCGGACCCACGCCGGCGATGAACAGGTCGCTCGCGGAGTAGGTGATGGACGTGTCGGCGAAGGCCACGACCGCGAAGATGATCATCGGGATGGACGGCGGGATGAGGATCCCGAGGGAGCCCGCCGACGTCAGGAGGCCGAGGCTGAACTCCTCGTCGTAGCCCGCGTTCACGAGCGCCGGGACCATGATGGACCCGATGGCGATGACGGTGACGGGTGAGGAGCCAGAGATCGCCGCGAAGATCATGCAGGCGACGACCCCGGCGACGGCGAGGCCGCCGGGGATCCAGCCCAGGGCCGCGCGAGCCATCTCGATGAGGCGCCGGGCGATGGAGCCCTCGGTCATCAGCGCGCCGGCCATCACGAAGAACGGGATGGCGAGGAGCGCCTCCTTGTCCGTCGCCTTGTACATCTCCTTGACCACGAAGCCGAGGTCGCGCCCCTCCAGCAGGGAGACGCAGAGCGCGGCGGCGATGCCGATGACCACGAAGAGCGGAGCGCCAGCGAGGAGCAGGAGGATGGCGCAGAGGAGGATGAAGGTGCCCTGGCCGAACCAGAGCCCGCCGAGCATCCCGAGGAGGAGGCCCGGGACGAGGCCGGCGAGGACGATGTCCCGGGTGGATGCGTTCGCGAGGAAGGTGCGCTGGGCGGGGGGCGCCTTCAGCTCATCGTCGTCCTTCGGGGCGGGCTTGCCGCCGAAGAAGCGGGCGGCGAACCGGGCGGCCATGAGGAAGAAGGCGATGGGGAAGATGAGCTCGGCGACCCAGAGCTTGAGGACGTTCTGCCCCAGCGCGACCGCGAACCCGCCCTCGGTCAGGAAGTACTCGTAGTCCTCGGGATCGAGGCGCCCTTCGAGGAGCGCCGCGGACCAGGCGTTCAGCTTCGTCCCGATGGCCTCGGGGACGGTGAGCTTGGCGAGGCTCTCGAGGTCGAAGGCCTTCTTGATCATCTCGATGGACGACGTGCCGAGCTTCCAGCAGAAGACGGCGGCGATGCCCATGGAGATGCGATACAGCCGCGCCGAGCCTGCGGGGGAGAGGGCGCGGTCGGCGGCGTCGATGGTCAGGTGCCGGTCGTCCTTGGTCGCCAGGGACGCCCCGAGGAAGGCCACCCAGATCATCAGGATCAGGGAGAGCTTCAGGGCGCCCTGGAGACCCAGGTCGATGCTGTCCAGCTCGCGATCGAGGAAGTCGAGGAACACCAGCCCCGTCATCAGCAGCGTGAAGACGAAGATGAGGGTGGTCTCGACCTTGTCGAGCGCCTTGTCCAGGAAGCCGAGGACGGAGGCGAGGACGTCGTAGATCGCCGTGACGATCAGGATGAGCGCGAAGATGACCTTGAGGAGGATCGTGTCCTTGAGGAAGTCCTTGATCCCCCGCCACGCCCCGTCCCACAGCCGCGCAGCGACGTCGAACGGGGCGAAGATCAGGTCGAGAGCGGACTTGTCAGACACGCGTTCCCCTCAGTGCCCAGCCTCGATCAGTTCGCGAACTTCTCGCTGGCGCTGTCCATGAGGGCCTGCGCCTTCTTCTTCTCCACGTCCTGCTCGGGGATGAGCTCGGGGATGACGTCGCTCGGGGTCTCGAGGACGTACTTGAGGAGGCTGTCGAACAGCTCGCGGTCCTGCGTCTTCACCGCGTAGGTGTCGGCGTAGAGCACGTAGGTCGAGAAGGCCTCGGGGTTCATCGTCTTCGCCTTCTCGAAGAACTCGCGGCTCTTGTTCATGTCGCCGCCCGCGAAGCCGGGAGCCACCGCGTAGAAGGCACCCCAGTAGCGCACCGGGCCGGCGTAGTACGAGGTCTCGTCCAGATCGAGGCAGTGGGTCATCATCTTCGCCACGTAGCCCTTGTACTTGACGAGGGTGGAGAAGCCGCTGGCGCGGGCCCACTTGCCCAGGTTCGTGGCCGTCCAGTAGATGGCCATCTGGTCGTCCTTCTGGAGCGCGAACACCGCGTCCGAGGGCTTGTCGCCCTTGTCGATGCGGGCCTTGAAGGCGGCGTCGGCGGCCATGGCGGCCTCCCCGACGGTCACGCCGCGCTCCCACAGCGCCTTCTTCTCCTCGACGTCGTCCGTGAAGCCGTCGGCGCGGAAGTAGAGCGCGCGCGACAGGAGGATGAGGGACTCCTGGTGGTCGGCGTTGTTGGCCGTGAAGGCCTCCAGCTTGGCGATGATCGCGTCCAGGTCCTCGGCCGAGTCCCGGTTGTCGTTCCACATCTGCTGGATCTCCTCGAAGGAGCCAGCCTCCGCGGCGGCCGCGCCGGAGGTCGTGGAGCCCGACAGACCCGACTTGTAGGTCTTGCAGCCCGACGTCAGGGCGAGGGGGGCGAGGAGCGCAGCAGCGAGCGCGAGCGAGCGAAAGGTCGACATTGATTACTCCGTGAGTTCAGCCCGGTGGACAGCCAAGGTCCCAGGCGCGCGCGAATATACACGGGGCATGTCCCGCGAATGGGCGATGGGTGCCCGGCGTGGTACAAGACGCGCCCTGCCGGGGAGTTCGATGGCCCATCCTTCTTCGATCCCGCTCGCCCTGACGTTCGACGACGTCCTGCTCGTCCCACGCCACAGCCAGGTCCTGCCGCGCGACGCCGACGTGTCCACGCGACTGAGCGACAAGGTGCGCCTGCGCATCCCGCTGCTCAGCTCCGCGATGGACACGGTGACCGAGAGCCGCGCCGCGATCGCGATGGCGCAGAACGGCGGCCTGGGCGTCATCCACAAGAACCTGTCCGTGGCGGACCAGGCGGCCGAGGTCTCGGTCGTCAAGAAGTCCGTCGCCGGGATGATCGTCGACCCGATCACGATCGGGCCGGACGCCCCGGTGCGGGCTGCGCTCGAGCTGATGCGGCGGCATCGGATCTCGGGCGTCCCGGTCACCGTCGGCGACAACAAGGAGCTGGTGGGGATCCTCACCAACCGCGACCTGCGCTTCCTCAAGGACGTGGACCTGCCGGTGCGGGACGTCATGACCGGCGAGTCGCTGGTGACGGTGCCCGAGGGGACGACGCTCGAGGACAGCAAGGACCTGCTCCAGCAGTTCAAGATCGAGAAGCTGCTCGTGGTCGACCCTTCGGGGCAGTACCTGCGCGGTCTCATCACCATCAAGGACATCGCCAAGACCGAGCGGTACCCCGACGCGGTCAAGGACGCGCGGGGACGGCTCCTGGCTGCGGCCGCGGTGGGCGTGGGCGGAGACCGGGACGAGCGGGTCGCGGCGCTGGTGGAGGCGGGGGTCGACGTCCTCTGCGTCGACACGGCCCACGGCCACTCCCAGATGGTCATCGACGCAGTCCGCGTGGTGAAGAGCCGCTACCCCGACGTGACGATCGTTGCCGGAAACGTGGCGACGGCCGGAGCCACGGCGGCGTTGGCGGACGCAGGCGCGGACGTGGTGAAGGTGGGCATCGGTCCCGGCTCCATCTGCACGACGCGGATCGTGGCCGGCGTGGGCGTCCCCCAGCTGAGCGCCATCCTCCAGTGCGCCGAGGAGGCCCACAAGCGGGGCGTGACGGTCATCGCCGACGGCGGGATCCGCAGCAGCGGGGACATGGCGAAGGCGCTGGCGGCCGGGGCGGACGCGGTGATGGTGGGCTCGATGCTCGCCGGCACCGAGGAGAGCCCAGGGGAGATCGTCCTGTACCAGGGCCGTCGCTACAAGACGTACCGGGGCATGGGATCGCTCGAGGCCATGCGGAAGGGGTCGTCGGACCGCTACTTCCAGGAGGGCGAGCAGGACGACCCCCTCGCCGAGCTCGACGGAGCGCCGCCGACGGGGCCGAAGCTCGTGCCCGAGGGCATCTCGGGGCGCGTGCCCTTCCGGGGGCCCATCGCCGACACCGTCTACCAGATGGTCGGCGGGCTGCGGGCGTCGATGGGGTACTGCGGCTGCGCGACGATCCAGGACATGCACGCGAACGCCGAGTTCGTGCGCATCACGAACGCGGGGTACCGGGAGTCCCACGTCCACGACGTGTTCATCACCCACGAAGCCCCAAACTACCGGGCGAATTGAGGTCTCCATGAACAAGGTGTTTCCCGACGCGGCGTCCGCGCTGCACGACGTGCAGGACGGCGCGACCGTCATGGCCGGCGGGTTCGGCCTCTGCGGCATCCCCGAGAACCTCATCACCGCCCTGCGGGACCGCGGCTGCACCGACCTGACCTGCGTCAGCAACAACGCCGGGGTCGACGGGTTCGGCCTGGGGATGCTGCTCGCCACCCGCCAGATCAAGAAGATGATCAGCAGCTACGTGGGCGAGAACAAGGAGTTCGAGCGGCAGTTCCTGGCCGGCGAGCTCGAAGTGGAGCTGACCCCGCAGGGCACCCTCGCCGAGCGCATCCGCGCTGCGTCGGCTGGCCTCGGCGGCTTCTTCACCCCCACCGGCGTCGGCACCCAGATCGCCGAGGGCAAGGAGATCCGGGAGATCGACGGTCGTGTCTACGTCCTCGAGAAGCCCATCCACGCCGACTTCGCGCTCGTGAAGGCGTGGAAGGGCGACCGGCACGGCAACCTCGTGTTCCGCAAGACGGCCCGCAACTTCAACCCCGTGATGGCCATGGCCGGCAAGGTCACCATCGCGGAGGTCGAGGAGCTCGTGGACATTGGGGAGATCGACCCCGACCACATCCACACGCCGGGCATCTTCGTCCAGCGGATCCTCCAGGGGACCAACTACGAGAAGCGCATCGAGAAGCGCACCACCCGGGAGGCTTGAGATGGCCCTCACCCGCGACCAGATCGCCAAGCGCGCTGCCCAGGAGTTTCAGGACGGGTTCTACGTGAACCTCGGGATCGGCATGCCGACCCTCGCCGCGAACCACCTCCCCGAGGGGATGGAGATCGTGCTCCACAGCGAGAACGGGCTCCTCGGAATCGGACCCTTCCCCCTCGACGACGAGGTGGACGCCGACCTCATCAATGCCGGCAAGCAGACGGTCAGCACGATGCCGGGCAGCGCCTTCTTCGACAGCTCCACCTCGTTCGCGATGGTGCGTGGTGGCCACGTCGACCTCACCATCCTCGGCGCCATGCAGGTCGCCCAGAACGGGGACATCGCCAACTGGATGATCCCCGGCAAGATGGTCAAAGGGATGGGCGGCGCCATGGACCTGGTCGCCGGCGCCCGCCGGGTGGTGGTGACGATGACCCACAACAGCAAGCGCGGGGACGCGAAGATCCTCGAGCGCTGCACGCTGCCCCTGACGGGCGTGGGCGTGGTGGACCTCATTATCACGGACCTCGGAGTGCTCGAGGTGTCCGAGGATGGGCTCGAGCTCATCGAGATCGCCCCCGACACGAAGGTCGAGGACGTGAAGGCCCGCACCGAGGCCTCCTTCCGCGTCTCGCCCACGCTCAAGGTGATGACCGTCTGACGTAGGGGCGCGCCCCTCGGGATCCGGAGACGCCGTGCTTCCGCCTTCTGTCCTTCAGCGGTGGCTCGGGGGCGAGACCGTCCGCGTCGTCGCCCCCAGCCTCCCCCCCGCCGCCTTGGTCGTCCCCGACCGGCGCGTCTTGCTCGTGGCATCCGATGACCGCGCGGCGCTGCTCCTGGCGGCGGCGGCGGCCGCGCCCTTGCTCTTGCCGACGACCGGCCCACGCGAGCGCAACCGCGCCCTGAGCGGGACCGCGCCGCAGCTCGTCACCTCGCTCTCGGCGCTTCGGCTGCCTTCGTTCGCTGATCTGCTGCGGGAGGAGCTGGCCGACTGGCCGCGGGCGATCTTCGGCGACGACGACGCGGAGGCCCTCGTGGGGCCCTCGCTCCGTGTCACGCCGTCGGGGGACGGCGAGGTGATCGACCTCCCCTCGGGGATCGTGCGCGCGGCGAGCAACCTCGCCGTCGAGCTCGTCGGGCTGGGGGGGGGAGTCCTCGTCGACGCCGCGCCCGGACGCCAGTCCCTGGGAGGCCTGCCGGTCCGGGAGCACCGCCTCGACCGGCCTCGGGTGCGTGACTGGGTCGGTGCCGAGCGCGCGGTGAGGAGCCCGGAGCCCGGCATCGATGTCCTCGGCGCCGGCGCGATGGTCGGGGTCCCCGGACGGGGCGTCGCCGTGGCGACCGATGCGCTGTTCGTCCCTGAAGGGGCGGTGGTGATCACGTCGGCGCCCCCCCAGCCGAGGGCCGTGACCGGGGCGGACATCGACGCGCTCCGGGCCCGAGCGCGGGCGGGGGATGGGTGGCTCGTGCTGCCCGCGCAGGACGCGGCCCTCGCCGAGGAGCTGGCGCGGGTGGGCGCCCTGGCCGACGTGCGCCCCGCGTGGGGGGAGGCCGTCGTGGCCGATGGCCATCGCTTCCGATCCCCCTTTTTGGACGCGCACGACGCCTGGCGGGAGCTGGCGCGGGTGTACGGCGAGGCCCTCAAGGGATGGTCGCTCCCGGAGCGCACCCGCCTGGCGCTGAGCGATCAGGGGGCGCGGGATCTCATCGTTCTGGCCGACGCGCTCGGCGTGCGTCCGTCGCATCTCGGGGATGTGCTCGTGGACCTTGCGGGCGCGGAGCTCGTGGCGGCGCGGGTCAGCGCGCCCCTCGTGGAGGCCAGCGCGGGCCCCCAGTGGGAGGCGGACGCGAACGAGCTCGCGGCGGCGGTGATGGAGAGCCGACCCGGGGCCGCCGAGTGGCGCTCTGTCGAGGGGTGCCGCACTGCGGCCTGGCGGGTCGCGGTGGGCCTGCCGGCCGGAGAGCCGTGCGGCGGGTGCGAGACCTGCGACCCCTCGGGGGCGTCCCTGGCGGGCAGGCTCGGGGCCCAGCGGCCCATCGTCCCGGCGCCCGTGACGGCGGAACCGAAGGGAGCCGCGTCGCTGGACGCGCTGTTCTCGGGGCTCGGAGGGGGGGCCACGGTGGAGCGTGCCCCCGGCGTTCCGGGCGGAAAGCGGCTCGCGGACGAGCTGCTCGGTGACGGAGCTGTGCGGATCGCGGAGCTCGGCGCCGCCCGCGCCTTCGTCCTCGTCCTCTATCGGTTCGATGGCCCCGGCCCGCTGCCGTCGGACGAGGCCGTGGCGGCGCTCCTGGACGCGCTGGCGGTGGCCCAGGCCCCCTGGGGGCAGCTGCCGAGCGGCGTGAGCCGCAAGCGCGGCGGGTGGAACGTCGAGGTCGGCGCCCAGCGCTGGAGCTTCGCGCACCGCCGCGACGCCAGCGGGGTGGAGGACGCGGTGCTCGCCCGCCTCGCCGCCGAGGACGACCGGCTGGCCCGCCTCGCCGCCTCGATCGCCGCGGCGGACGCCACGAAGCGGGCCTTCGACGTCCTCGAGTCGCTGGTCCGCGAGGGGCTCGGGAGCTCGTCGGAGCCGGTGGACGCGCGAGCTCAGGTGGAGATCGTCGAGCAGCACCGCCGCGACCTCGAGGCCGCGATCGGTCAGCCCGCGCCGCTCGCGCCGGGGCTCGTCCGGGTCCAGCTGGCAGACGAGGACGAGCTCGAGGCGCTCACTCGGGGCTTCCTCGCCCGGGGAGGCGGCGGCTCGCTGGCGGGGGCTCAGGCGGGGCGCGAGCTGCTCCGGCGCGGCGCCGTGCCTGCCCTCAGCGCGGGGGAGCTGCTGCGGTGGCTGGAGCGGGACCGACCAGCGCTGACGCGCGAGCGCATCGACGCCCTGCTCGGCCGCCTCGAGAGCGGGCGGCGGGGGGACGTGGCGTCGCTCCATGGCCAGGTGTTGGAGTTCCACCATGAGGCGGTCGTGGCGGCCGGCTTGCGGATCGGGGCCTTGCCACGCGAGCTGGTCGAGCCGGTGCTGGCCGAGGGGACCGCCGAGGACGTCGTGCGCGCGCTCGTCGCGTCTGTGCCGGATCCGGGGCGCCTGAAGCGCAGCTGGGGCGCCCACCGCGCGGTGCTGCTCGCCCGGTTCCCGGTCGATCAGCTGCGCCCCCTTGTCGTCGGGGAGAGCGCGGTCGAGCGGTCGCTCGCGGCGCTGCTCGACGGTGAGGAGGAGGCGGCCCGGGAGCGCGCTGCGGCCCGGCAGGAAGTGCGGGATCTCGCGGACGCTGGCCGACTCGGGGAGGCCGCGGAGCGGCTGGCGGCGCTGCCGGACGAGGTACTGGACGCCGCCGAGCGAGCTGCATTGGACGCGGTCAAGGAGCGGGCCGTGGCCCGTCAGGCGGAGCTCGTGGCGCCGCTCGCGGCGGTCCTCGCGGGCAAGACCGGAGAGGACGCGGAGGACGAGGCCTTCGCCGCGGTGGAGGACGCCACGGCAGAGGGCTTCGGGCGCGCGGTCGTTGCGCTCCTGTCTCGGCAGCACCGGCGGGCTCCAGGCGATCCCGTTCGCGCCCTGTGGCTGGCGCGCGCGCTGTGCATGGCCGGAGACTGGGCCGAGGGCGAGCGGGTCTACCGGGTGGCGGCCGGCCTGCGGTCCGACCCGACGACGCGCGTGGCCACGGAGTTCGAGGGCATCTTCATGGCGTTCGAGGAAGGGCAGGCGGCCCGCGCGCTGAGCTGGCTCGGCCGCGCCCTGGACGTGCCCTGGCACCAGGTGCTCCTGCCGCAGGTCCAGGCGCTGCTGGACGAGGGCGTCGTCCCCGACGGCCGCAAGGCGGACCTCGCCACGCTCCTGGAGCGCACGGGCAGCCCGTTCTACAGCAAGGTCATCCGCGCCTTGCGGGGGTAGGGCCGCCACCCGGCCGCCGCCGACGCAGAGATCGGCCTCCTCCGCAGGTCCGGAACGGAGAAGGCCCGCGCCGAAGCGCGGGCCTTCCCTCAGTACAGCGTCAGCTCAGCGTCAGCTGCGGGCTACCAGTTGCGCCCGCCGTGCTTCTTCACCGCAGGCTTCACCGAGACAACCCCGCCCTTGGGGCCGGGAACCGCACCCTTGATGAAGAGCAGGTTCTTCTCAGCGTCGACCTTGTAGAGAGTCAGGTTCTGCGTGGTCACCGTCTCGTTGCCCATGCGGCCACCCATCTTCTTGCCCTTGAGCACGTGGCCCGGCGTGAGACGGGTACCGATGGAGCCGCCGTGACGGAAGAACTCGTGGGTACCGTGGGTGCGGATGAACCCGCGGAAGTTGTGGCGCTTCATCACGCCCTGGGTGCCCTTGCCCTTGCTGGTGCCGGTCACGTCCACGAACTTCACGTCGGCGAAGTTGTTCACGGTGACCTCGGCGCCCACGGCCAGATCGGCGCCCGGGTCCTCGGAGAGGCGGAACTCGGAGATGACGTCCTTCGGCGTGATCGTGGTGCCGGCGGCCTCGGAGGCGGCGCGGAACTGGCCGGCGTCCGGCAGGTTCACGCGGGTGGCCTTCTTGTCCTTGTAGGCGACCTGGACGGCGCTGTACCCGTTCTTGTCCTGGGTGATCTGCTTCAGGACCACGTTGGGCGCAGCGTGGATGACGGTGACGGGGACGACCGCGCGCGTGTCCTCATCGAACAGCTGGGTCATGCCTTCCTTGGTACCGAGGATTCCGAGTGCCATGTCTTCTCTCTCCGCTTCTTGGCGCGCGGCCATCGGGGCCGGACCAGAGGAAGCCAGTTCGCTCAAATGCGAGGCGGCGCATCCTACTGAGGATGCGCCGCCTGTCAAGGTTCTGTGGGGCCCGGCGAATCGCCGGGAAGAGCCGCTACGGGAAGCCGCCCACGCAGGCCGTGATGTCCGCCTCGGTACCGACCGTGAAGCCGTAGGCGCCGTTCACGTTGATCACGTCGCAGCCGCCCGTGGAACCCACCGAGAAGTCCACCGTCGACTGGTCGCTGGCCCCGAGGCTCCAGGGGAGGGGGTCCTGGCTCACGATGTTGATGTCCGGGTTCGGCCCGACGAGCGTGCCCGAGTCATCCGCGATCGAGGTCACCGACAGGGTGTCGCAACCAGCGTTCTGGATGGTGACCGTGGTGGTCTGGTTCAGCGGCATCATCACGTAGATGAGGTTCGGCGGGGAGCCGAGGGGATTCGGCGTCAGCGTGCCGCCCACGACCTCGAGCTCCGGTCCGTCGAGGCAGGGCTCGGTGACGTTCGCGGTCATGGGGATGGAGACGGTGCCCTCGTCCGAGTCGTCAGAGGTGATGGTCAGGGTCGCGCTCTTGGGCCCGATGGCCGCGCCCGCCGCGTTGAAGGAGATGTTCAGGTTGGCGGGGGCGCCGCCCGCGGGGAGGGTGCCCCCGGCGAAGCCGCCGACCACGAAGCTGCTCGCGTCGGTCCCGGTCACCTCGACCGCGCTGACGACCAGCGGGCCGTCGCCCTGGTTCCAGACCTGGACCACGTTCCCGGGCGGGTTCGCGTTTTGGGGGACGTCGCCGAAGTCGACGGCGGTGGCCGGGTCGCCGAGGGAGTCGGTGACCTCGATGTCGCCGCCGCCTGCGCCGTCGTCGTCGTCGTCGTCCGCTGCGTCGTCGTCGTTGGCCGCGTCGTCGTCGTCGGCTGCGTCGTCGTCATCGCCGACGTCCACGGTGCAGTCCGGGTCGGTGGAGCAGCCGCCGAGGTTGACCAGGATCCGGTCGTAGGTGTCGTGGTCGGTGAGGATCTCGATGGCGCCGGTGAACTCACCGGTCACCGGGGGCGCGAACGCCACGGTAATGGCCTCGCTGCTGCCGCCGGCGACGTCGGTGGGGAGCGTCGCCGGGACCGCGCCGAGGGAGAACGCGCTGTCGCTGTCCTCGCTCATGCGGATCACCTCGATGGAGACGGTCACGCCGGTGTTGTTGATGAGCTCCACCGTCACGAACTCGGAGAACTCGGTGGCCTCGATGTAGCCGAAGTCGATGGAGGACGGGTCCGCGTGGAAGGCGGTGGAGTCGTCGTCGTCCCCGGGACCGACGTAGCAGGCGCCCACGGCGAGGACCGGGAGCAGGAGGAGGGGGGAGAGGCGTCGCAGCATGTTCTATCCAAGGTCTGTCGGGCTGGAGCCGCCGGTTCGTCCGCGCGGCCTGCAGGCCCAGGTGACACGGGGGTCACGGTTTCTCCCCCATGGCGGCGCGGATTATATCGACGGTCTCATCGCCGGAAAGGGCGAACCGTGACCCGCAGCCACTTGTTCCATCGCCGGGCCTCCGTGGCCCGTTCTCCTCCCTCGGGGAGGTGGAGCTGGGAGGAGAGAGCCCTTCGGGTGCGAGCCCGGGAAGCCCCAAGCAGCGACGCCCGTCCGAGGACGGGCGTCACCATCACAGCCGCGCCGAAGCGCTGACCGACTAGAAGGTGTACTTCGCGAAGAAGTTCGTCCCCACCCCGATGGCCACGGTGGGCCCGCCGAGGATGATGTTCGCGTCGATGTCGACGCCCAGGGAGAAGTGGGACAGCTTCGTGTAGTACTCGAGGCCGATGCCGGGGGTGATCAAGCCGAGGAACTGGCCCTGCATGATCTTGCCGGTGCCGTTGGCGTTCATCCGGTTGATGACCAGCGGGTCCTGCAGGTCGATGAGGGGAGGGGAGTACCCCGCGCCGCCACCGATCTGGATGGAGAAGTTGCCGCGCTTCGTCTTCTTGCCGCCGAAGTTCGGCCCCAGCCGCAGGTTCACCGTCCCGCCGAACACCCGGAAGTCGCCCTGGATGGACGGGGCGATGTTCAGGGCGAGCAGCTGCTGGAACGCGGCCTCGTCGTTCACGCCGCTGCCGTTGGCCACGAGCGTGGTGAACGACCCCTCGACCGTCAGGGTGAACCCGAGCTGGTCGATGATGTCGTAGCCGAAGCTGAAGTCGAGCTCCGTCGCGGAGGTCGAGGTGACGGCGGAGATCGGCGGCAGCCAGAACTGAGGGCCGACGTTGATCTTGAGGTACGCGCCCTTGACCACCTCGCGCACCTTGCGGCGACGCTTCTTGCGGGTGCCCTGGCGGCGCTCGGGCTCGACGTCCTCAGGGGCGTCGATGTCGACCTCTTCCTCCTCCTCGGCCTCTTCTTCCTCGGTGGGGATGTCGCCTTCTTCTTCTTCTTCCGGCTCGTCCTCCTCGATGACCATGTCGTCGTCGTCGTCCTCCGCTTCGTCCTCGTCCTGCGCCCAGGCGGACGCAGCGGGGACGGAGAGGGATCCGACGACCAGGGCCATCAGGAGGAGTCGCAGCATCCGCAGGTGCTTCTTCATGGTTCGACTTTCCACGCTCTCGTTCGCTCAGCCGCCCTGGCTGTTGAAGACGAACGGGTAGGAGACGATCACGATGCCGCCACCCTTGGGCTGCGGGAACCGCATCCGCATGAAGCGGGAGTGCACGCAGTTCTCCACGATGGGGTTCTTCAGCGTCGAGGTCTTGGTCGACGAGGAAGAGACGGAGCCGTCCTTGGCGATCACGAACTTGACCACCATCTTCCCGAAGAGCTTCGGGTTCTTGTTCAGCTCCTTCTGGTAGCAGTACCGGATCTGGGGCAGGTGCTTCTTGACGATCCGGTCGATGATCGACTTGTCGAGGGCACCCAGGATGATCGGGTCACCCGCGCCGACGCCAGGAGCGCCGCCACCCTTCTGACCGTAGTAGCCACCGCCGCGGCCGTAGCCGGAGGCACCACTTCCACGACCCTTGGTCCCGAGACCGCCGAGGCCCTCCGCGGTGCCACCACCGCCGAGGCCGGAGCCGCGGGAGCCGAGACCGCCGGCGCCCATCTGGTTGCCGTACTGGGAGCCGAGGAGGCCGCCGACCGCGTTCGAGACGCTGTTGTCGAGGCCGCCAGTCCCGAAGATCGAGGTGTCGGTCATGTTGTTCAGGTCTGCGAGGAGACCCGTCGACTCGGCGATCTTCTTGTCGAGCTCGGACTTCTGGATGGCGACCTTGGAGCCCTTTGCCTTCTTGAGCTTGGCCTCCTTCTTGCCGGTCTTGCCTTCCTCGTCCTTCGCCTTGGCGCCTTCACCCGCGTCGGGGTTGCCGGCCGGCTTCTTCTTGTCCTTCTCCTTCTCGATGTCCTGCACCATCAGCTCGACGAAGCGATCAGGGATGGTGATGACCTCCTGGGAGGGGTCGTAGGGCATCGTCAGGAGCCGCACGCCGAGGCCCGCGCCGATGAACAGCAGCGCGGCGAGGATCCCGAGGTACAGCCAGTCCACGTTGCCGCCGACGGGGGCCGGGATGACCTTCGCCTTGTGCACGCGGTGGATGAAGAAGACCATGTGGCCGATGTCGTTGATGAACCGCTCTTCGCCGTTCAGGTCGACCTGGTAGAAGCCACCGGCGTCCTTCGCTCGACCCGACGCGATGAGGTCCGAGGTGGACGTGCGTTCCCCGCCGGCCTCCATGAACCCGATGGACTCCTTGGTGAAGTTCACCTTCACGCCGGCCGCGTCCTGCTCGACGATGGGCCAGTGGTCGTTCGGGAGGTTCTCCGAGGAGACGAAGAAGTCCTGAGCCATCTTGCGGGAGCGGACCTCGTCCACACCGAAGCCGATGGGCAGGAGGAAGAGGATCACGAGACCCAGGCGGATCGCGTTGAGCACCTGCTCCTGCTGCTTCTCCTTGAGCCGCTCCTTCTCCAGCATGTTGATGTGGTGGTCGGCCTGCTTGAGGTCGTTCACCTGCTGGGTGTTGGCCATGATGAAGCCGCGCAGATCCTGCCAGGCGTCCATCGCGCGCTCGCGCTTGTCGATGGGCAGCAGGTCCGTGCCCGCCTTCGCCGGGTCCCCGCCGTAGGCGTCACGCAGGAGCGTGCGGGCCTTCACGGTGAGGGCGGTCTGGTAGGAGTTGGCGTTGTCGTCGCTCAGCTCGGCGACGGGGCCGGGGAGGTTCTCCAGGGCGCGCTCGAAGTACTCGCGGGAGGGGTCGAACTTGCTCTTGTCCGCGAGGCACTTACTGTACCGGGCGTTGTACTCGAACTCGTTCTTGAAGTCGTCGAACTCGAGGAGCTCCTTGAGCGCCGCACACTGACCGCGGCTCGACTTCTTCGCCTTGTTCTGGAGGTAGAGGAGCTGCTGGATGTCCTTGAACGCGGCGAGGCGGGCGTCCACCTGCTCCTGGGACGGCGACCAGAGCTGGAGCTCGTCCTCGTTCGGGATCTCCTTCTCGTCACCGTCGACGTTGACGGCGTAGACCTTGTTGGGGTCGAGGCCCCCGGTCAGGGTCCAGACCTCGTCCTCGTTGAGGAGCACGCGGGTGCCGAGGACCAGGTCCTCCGCGACGCGCTTCACGTCGAGGTCGTCGAGGACGTCGTACTCCTTGGTCCACTTGTCGAACTCGTCCTGCCAGGACTTCTTCAGGTCCCCCGTCTTCACGGCCTCCTTGGCCAGCGGGAGCATCTGGTTGATGACCATGTCCTCGTAGTTCGGCTGCTCGTAGAGCTCGAACTGCGGGGGCAGCAGCGGGCGCTGGGCGCGCTTCTGCTCCTTCTCGAACGCGGTCTTCTTCTCCGCGACCCACTCGTCGCGGTAGTCGCGGTAGGGGTTCGGCGGAGCGTTCTTCTCGCGCTCCTCGGCCTCGGCGGCCTCCTGCTCCTCCCGGACCTCGTTGATCACGTCGTCCCGGACGGCCTCGACGAAGTCGGCGAGGGTCTTGGTGGTCTCCTCGTTCTCCTTCTTCTCGTCGTCGAAGCGGGTCTGAGCCTCGCGGTCGTACTTGCGCTGGTTCTTCGCGATGCGCTCGTCGGCCGCCTCTTCGAGGGCCTTGCGCTCCGCTTCACGCTTCGCCTTGCGCTCGGCCGCGAGCTTCTCCTTCTCGGCCGTGTCCCGGTCCTGCCACTGCTGCAGCAGCGCCTCGTCCCCCTCGGGGTACTTCGGCGGCTCGGGCAGGTTCGCGTGCTTCAGCATGAAGAAGCCGACGCCGAACACGAGGATCGCGACGAACAGCGAGCTCAGGATGCGGATCTGCTTGTTGCGGCGATCACCGACGTAGACCGCGGGCACGTCCTTGTTGTAGTGCCGGACGTTCATCACGGTGCCGGACCAGATCTCGGCGACCTCGAGCACCGGCGGCGCCTTGCGGTCGATCCCGAGGTCGGACTCGGCGGTGCCGGACCGGAGGATGAAGTCGATGACGTCCTCGGCCTCCGCGATCTCCTCGGCGGCCTCGGCCTCGTGGCGCTCCTGGGTGTTCAGCGCGCGGTTGTCCGCGTCGCCAGCAGCCTCGGCGACCTCCTCCTCGACCACGGGCTGGATGAGGCCGAGCGTGATCACGGTCTTGCCGAGCCGGATCTCGTCCCCATCGCTCACGGGCGAGTTGTTGATCTTCTCTCCGTTGAGGAGAGTGCCTCCCTCGCTGCCGAGGTCCAGCAGGGTCACCGAACCGTCGTCGGTGAGCTGGACTGCGGCGTGCAAGTCAGCGAGGTCTGGGTCTTCGATCTGGAGAACGGCGGCGGCGCCCTTCCCGATCGTGACCATCTCGTCTTGGAACTCCTGTGTTCCGGCTTCGTTGCCGTCCACGGAGATCGTGAAGGCGAGCGTCAGCGGGTTCTCCTGCTCTGCCATGTGGGTCGGTCCTCGGTAATGCGCGGGCGTGGAAGGCTTGGCTCCGGGCCCCTGTCGGGAACCGCGAGATACTACAGAAGTGTCAGCGACCGTGTTCCCTGGCGGTCACCGGGGTGTCGGTCAGTTGTCTCGCGGCGGAGTGGGCGCCCCGGGGCGCCCGGAGTCTCGAGTCAGCGAATCTGGTTCACCGACTCGATCATCTCCTTGTTGAATTCGGTCTTCATCTTGATGAGCGGGTTGAAGCTCGACTGGCGCTTGTCCAGCAGGTACGCGCCATGGGGCTTCTTCAGCTCGCCGTCGACCGACACGTCCTCGAAGTCGATCTCGGTCTTCTTCTTGTAGCGGACGGATGCGTCGTCCTCGTCGTCCTGGGCCATCGCGGGGAGCGCGACGCCGAGGGAGAGGGCTCCGGCGAGGATTGCGATGAGGTGCTTCTTCATGGGGCCAGCCTCCAATGCGTGGCTCATTCTGCACAGCCCCTGGGGGTGGGGCAATCAAACTTCGATCACTCGGACCCGTCTGTACCCAGACGGTTCCCGAAACTATTCGGCGCCCTCGCCCTCGGCGGGGGCCGCCTCTGCGCCTTCGGCACCGGCGTCAGCACCCTCGGCACCGGCGTCAGCACCCTCGGCACCGGCGTCGGCGCCCTCGCCACCAGCGTCGGCACCCTCGGCGCCAGCGTCAGCACCCTCGGCGCCAGCGTCAGCATCCTCGGCGCCAGCGTCGGAACCCTCGGCTCCGGCGTCAGCACCCTCGGCTCCGGCGTCACCACCTTCTGCGCCCTCGGTCGGCACATCGATCGGGTTGCTCTCGTCCGTCCACTCGTCGGACGGCTTCTCGAGCGCGTACTCGTAGTAGCTCACGATGAACTCGTCGAGGTAGAGGCCCGCCTCCTGCATGAAGGTGATGTCCTCGGACTCGATGGCGAACTGGACCTGCTCGATCTGCAGGTCGAGCTGCTCGGCCCACGACGGGTCCTGCTCCACGTCCTTGTACTTGGCGAACACCCGCTGGGCGCGCTCGGCCTTGGCGATCAGCTTCGGCTTGAACTCCTTGGCCTGGCGCTCCATCTCGGCGAGCTGCCGCTCGAGCTCGGCCTGCTGCCGCAGCATCTCTTCCTGCTCGGCCTGCGCCTTCGCGACCACCGCCACCCGGTCCTCGATGTCCGTCTCGGGGTAGCACTTCTTGTGGGCGTCGTAGGTCTTGAGCGACGCCTTGTAGTCATCGATGAACAGGCCCTGCACCACCGCCTTGTTGATCAGGGCCAGCGAGTTGCACTTGTCGACCTTGAGGATCTTGTCGTACTCCTCGATGGCGCTGTCGAACTCGGCGACGCCCCGGTAGGCGACCGCCAGGCCCACACGGGCGTCGGCGTTGCCCGGCTCCTTGGACAGAACGCGGTTGAAGCACTCGGCGGCCTGCTGCCAGTCGGCGGCCTTGAGCGCGATGAGGCCCAGGTTCATGTTCGCCTGGATGTTGCCCTCGTCGAGCTTCAGGGCCTCCTTGAACGCCGCGACCGCGTCGCCCTCCTTGCCTTCCTTGAGGAAGGTGAGGCCGATGTTGTTGTGGATGTCGCCGTCCTCGGGGGTGAACTTGAGCGCGTTCGCCGAGGCGAGCTGGCTCATGCGGTAGTTCCCCTGGAGGAAGTAGATCCGGGCCAGCGTCTTGTACGCGCGGGTGTTCTTCGGGTCCTCGAAGAGCAGATCCTCGATGACCTTCACGCCGTCGTCGTACTTGCCGGCCTCACCGAGGGCGCCCGCGTAGTTGTTCACCATCTCCGCGTCATCGGGGTTGGCCTTGAGGTAGCCCTCGAAGTAGGGGAGGGCATCCCCGGCCTGGCCCGCCTGGAGCAGGGTGTAGGTGAGGTTCTGGACCGCGGGCTTGAAGGTGTCGTCGCCCTTGAGCGCCGTCTTGTAGTACGCGATGGCCTTGCGGTTGTCGCCCAGCTTCGCCGCCGTGAGGGCCGTGTTGTAACAGGCCTTCACGTGGATCGGGATCTGGAACTCCTCGGACTTGTGCAGATCGCAGCCCTGCTGGAACTTGCTGTGCACGTCCTCGAGCTTGCCGCCCTCGTCCATCGCCGCCAGCGCGTCGGTGACAAAGGTCTGCGGGTCGGGGGGACCCTCTTCGTCACCGCTGCCCTTCGTGTCCTTCTTCTCGCAGGCGGCGAGGGGAAGGGCCAGGGCCGCGATGAGCGCCAGCAGCCGCGCACGTGTGCCGTACTCGTTCGAAATCATCTCTGCTTCTCCTGCCAGCGCGCTATCGAGCGAGGTCCGCGGTCACGTAGGGGTTGCTGATGTACTCGGGGCTCGCGTACTCCTCCGCACCCGGGGGGAACTCCTCGGGACGGATGGCGCTGAGCCCGGCGATCGCCTTGGCGGTGTACTCGGTGTAGAGCTTCAGCTCGTAGCTCTTCTCCCGCGCCTTCTCGAAGCCCTCGACGGCCTTGTCGGCGACGGGGTAGGCCCGGTCTTCGAGGCCCGCCTTGTAAAGGAAGCACTGGTCCTCATCGAGCTTCTCGGGGCAGGGCGCGTTGCGCAGCTTGTCCGCGAAGTCCGCGTAGAGCGTCCCGATGCGGTACAGGGCCGCGATGCCCCACTCGCCGGCCTTGAGCTCGAGCACCTTGACGTACTCCTTCTCCAGCTCACCGAGCTTGTCGATCTTCTTCTTGAGCACCTTGCCGGCGTTCTTGTCCGCGGGCATGGAGATCTCGGCGAACGCCGCGAACTCGGGCTCGAGCAGCTCGAACTGCATCTCCGCGGCGTACAGACGCGACAGGTCGGCGCCGTCGAGGCCGGCCTTCACCCCGTCGAAGTACTTGAGCGAGCTCTTGTAGTGGGCGAGCTGGTCCTTGCGCCCGTCGATGAGCTTGCCGTACTGCTGGCGGGCCTCCATCGCCTCGGCCGGCGGGGTCGCCGTGTCGCCGTAGATGGTCTTCCACTCGGACTTCGCGAGATCCGTCTTCCCGGCGTTGGTCAGCATGCGCGCGATGCGCATCTTCGTCGGCAGGACGTCCTCGCCCTCGGGCCAGGTCGCGATGTAGTCGCGGAAGTGCTTGACCGCGCCGTCGATGTCCCCCAGCGCCTCGGCGAAGAGGCCGGCGTTGTAGAGCGCGTCCTGGGCGGTGGTGAAGCCCTCGGCGGAGAACGCCTTGTCTGCGTCGTACAGCGTCCGATAGAACTCGCCGGCCTTCCCGTAGTTCGCCACCGACTGGTAGTGGTCACCGAGCTGGCTCACGCTCTTCTCGTAGAGCTGGCGGGTCTTCGTCTCCTTGCCGAGCGGCTCGGGGAAGTTCTCCACGAACTCGGTGCGCAGGGCGACCATGCGGGACTTGTTCTCGCTCTGGCCGGCCCAGTAGGCGGCGTTGTAGAGCGCCAGGTCGCGGATCTTCGCGTCCTCGAACTCGCGGTAGAAGTCTTCGAACGCCTTGCTCGCGTCCTTCTTCTTCTCCGCGGCGGCGTACCCCTCGGCGATCTTGAACGTGGCGTTCTGGTAGATCTCCTTGAGGTCGGCCTTGAACTTCGTGGTCTTGCCCACGTCGGGGTTGTTGTAGAACTCGCGCGCGACCTTGTTCAGGTCGTCCCAGTTCTCGATCAGCGCGTAGCTGTCGAGGATGATGTTCACCGAGAACTGAGCCAGCTCCGACTTCGGGTTCCCGCGGATGATCTGCAGGAAGCGGTCGTTCGCCTTGTTGAACTCGTTGTGCTCGTAGAGCAGGTACGCGGCCTTGTAGAGGATGTTGAGGGTCTTCTCGTCATCCGGCAGGTTCTTCGCGTAGGCGTCGCACGCCTTGATGAGGCGGGACTCCCACTCGCGCAGCTCGATGGGCGCGTACTTCTCCTTGGGATCCTTGAGCTTCTTGCGGCGGTTCCGCTCGGCCTTCGTCTCCCGGTCCCAGATCTTCTTCTGGTTCCCGATGTACTTCTCGATGGAGAAGATCGTGTTGATGGCCGCGTCCTTGAGGAACTTGCCCTTGGCGTCCGCCTCGACGGTCATCTCGTACTGGTCCGTCGCCAGGTCGTACTTCTTGAGCTTGTAGAGGACCTCGGCGTACCAGTACCGCATCTCGTAGGACTTGCCGCCCTTCGGGAAGTAGTCGAGGTACCGCGCGTAGTTCTCCTCGGCAAGGAGGAGCAGCTTCGCGGAGCGCCGCTTGAGCGCCTGCTGGTGGCTGTCGATGGCGACGTTGCGCAGGTTCTTCTCGATGAGGCGGTTGGCGTCCTTGAGCGCGCCCTTGTCGTCGGCGTTCTCGGTGTGCCAGCGGGACTCCTTGCCGTAGGTGACGACGAGCTTGTCGATCTCCTCGTTGGCCTCGTCGAAGCGGTCCCGGTCCCAGTAGGCCTTGATGATGGCGTTCTGGTGGTCGGGGTTGTCCGGCGCGAAGGGCTCCTCGGCAATGAGGGTCCGGTAGGTCTGGATGCCGAGCTCGTTCTTGCCCTGCTCCATGTAGATGTTGCCCAGGCGGGACAGCATCTTGCGGTAGTAGCGCTTCTCGCCGTAGCGGGTGAAGTACTCCTTCGCGGCCTCGAGATCGCCCTCCTCGGAGAAGAAGAGGACGAGGTCGCGGAGCGCCTCCTCCTTGAGGGAGATGCCCTGCTGCTCGGGGTTGGCCTCGAGGCGCCGGTCGGTCTCGGCGACCAGCTCCTTCATCGTGTCGATGGCCTCGCCGAACTCGCCGACGTTGTAGTAGCACCACGCCATCTTGTAGAGGGCGAAGGTGTAGATCTTGGAGTCGGGGAACTGGGCGGCGCGCTTGTAGGCCTGGAGCGCCTTGAACGCGTTGTTGTTGTTGAAGTAGTACTCGCCGATCGCGTTGTAGGAGTCGGGCACGAAGTCCGACTTCGGGTACGACTTCACCAGCTTGCTGTACATGGACAGCGCGTCCTGGTCCTCACCGATGTCGTTCAGGGAGAAAGCGAGGAAGAAGAGCGCCTCGTCGACCCGCGGGTAGTTCGGGTAGTTCTGCAGGATGACGCGGTAGTTCTCGATCGCCTTGCGCGTGAAGGCCGAGGAGCGGGTGGTGTCCACCTTGGGCTCGGGGGTCTTCTTCTGGACGGCGTCGTCCAGGTCGAACCACTTCTCGTACTCCTTGTCGAAGACCTTCATCTCCTCGTTGTACTCGTACTTGGACTGCTCCCAGTAGAGCTCGGCGAGGCGCATGAGCATCTCGGCCTTCGTGTCCGGCGGGAGCTGCTGCTCGCTGAGGATCTTCTTCAGCTGCGCGATGGCCTCCTGGCGCTTCTGGTTGGCCAGCTCGCCGAAGGCTTCGCGGTTCTGCTCGCGCTCGAACTGCTTGTAGTCGAGGACCTCACGCTTCTTCTCCTCCCGGCGGGACTGCGCGAAGGCGTCGTCGGCCAGGTTCGGAACGACGAGGCTGCCGAGCCCGAGGGAGAAGGCGAGGGCGAGGGTGCGAAGGCGGTGGGTCATGGTGCGGTGGTTCATGCTCATCACTCCGTGCACGCGCCGGGCTCGATCCGCTCGTAGAAGCCGAGCTCGTCCTGCCAGAACTCGCCGTTGAACGGCCAGTAGATGATGTCGGGGTTGGTCGCGAAGTCGAACTCCACGCCTTCCTCGGTCTCGGCGCTCTCCGGGTTGCGGAACTTCGCCATGGCCGTCTTGTACTCACCGGACACCATCTCGAAGCGGAGGATCGCCTCCTGGCCCATGAGGCCTGCGATCTGGTCCTTGAGGCTGCCCAGCTTGTTGGCGAGGGCCGCGCCGGCGAACTTCTTGTAGGCCTTGGCCTGGGACTGCAGCTGCTTCGTGAGGCCCTTGCCGACCTCCGCGTCGCGCCACTGGGACTTCATCGCCTTGATGCGGGCGAGCTCGTTCTGGATCTGCAGGACCCGGTTGTGGGGGCCCTTGAAGGCGCGGTCCGCCTCGATGCGGGCGAAGACGGCGAGGGGGAGCTTGCGGAACTCCTTGCTCTTCCGGCCGTACAGATCCAGGTACAGGTCCCGGGCGGCGTCCAGATCCGACGCGTCCTCGGGGAGCATGGAGGAGATGGCCTCCTGCATGGGGCTGTACTTGTCCTTGAGGTCGTCGAGGAGGCCCTCGGTCTTCTTGAACTCGCAGATGCGGTAGTAGGTCAGGGCCTCGAGGAACTTCGCCTCCGGGATGAAGTCCCGGTCGAAGAAGGGCGAGGACAGGGTCAGCAGGTGGCCGAGGGCCTTGTGCTCCTTGTTCTCATCCATGAAGTAGGCCCAGGCGCTCTCGTACAGGGCCGTGCCCCAGTACTCACCGCCGCGGGCGCTCTTGCCGATGTTCTCGTAGAAGCTCGCCGCGCGCGGGAAGCGCTCGGCCGCGTAGTAGATGCGCGCGATGTTGATCATCGAGAGCTGCTTGACCGCCGAGATCTCGTCGGGGTCGCCGATGAAGCTGCCGCGCAGGATGGACTGGAAGGTCTTCGCCGCGGCGGCCTTCTTGTCCTCGGTGTTCTGGATGACGCCGATGTAGTAGCGGGCCTTGTAGTAGTGGGTCGACGACTTGCCGAGGCGGGCGAAGTTGCGCTTCGCGGCGCGGTAGTCCTCGCGCTCGAAGTCGGCGACGCCGGCGTAGTAGTAGAGGTCGTCCTTCACCTTGCCCGGGTAGTCGTCCGGGTCGACCTTGTGGATGGTCTTGATGAGGTAGATGGGGTCCTTCGTCTTGTCCGCGATGGTGACGAGGCGAAGCAGGGAGTTGCTGAAGTAGCTCCCGACCTCCGGGCCGGCCTTGACGACCTTCTGGAAGTAGACCTGGGCGCTGTGCAGGAGGCCGAGCTTGTAGAGGCTGTCGGCCAGGTAGTACTGCGCCTTGTAGTCGTGCTCGGGGTACTTGCCCTCTTCGAGGACCCGGTAGAAGCCCAGGGACGCGCCCAGGTACTTCTTGTCCTTGTAGCGGCCGATGAGCTCCTTGATCTCCTTCGGCGTGCGCTTGACCTTGCTGCCCGACGAGCGGCTCGACCGCGAACGGGAGCGGGAGCGGCGCGACGAGCTGGCGTCGTCGTCCTCGTCGTCGATGCTGCGGCGGCGACGGCGGGACGTGCCGTCGTCCTCGTCCTCGTCATCGGAAGACCGGCGGCGGCGGGAGGCGCCATCGTCCTCGTCCTCGTCATCGGAGGACCGGCGGCGGCGGGAGTAGCCGTCGTCGTCCTCGTCCCGGGAGCGCTCGCGGGACCGCTCACGGTCGTCGGACGAGGAGGCCGAGCCGTCCTCGTCGTCACCGCGGCGCCGGGGCTCCTCTTCGCGGGTCTCGGTGGTGCGCGACTGGCTGCCGGCCGTGGCCTGCAGGGCCTCGATGACCTTGTCGGAGACGCCCTCGCCCTTCAGCTCGATGATCTGCTGCGGGGTGAGGTTGAAGACCTCTTCGCTGTTCGCGACGGTCGACACGATGATGTTGTCGGGGACCCCGACGGACACCATCTGCTTCACGTCGTCGAGCGTCAGCGCGAAGACCGGGCTCGTCCAGAGGACGAGGAGCATCGCGGCGAGGGGGGCCAGGAAACGTCGAATCATGGGCCTATCCCGTGGCACGGGACGCGAAGAACGGATTCGTCGTGCCCGGTGCGTGCTGCTGGCAAGGGACCAGCGAAGGGTGGGGCGCTCCATCACGCACGGCACTCCGCCTCGCAGAGTGTGAACACCCTGGGCAGTGCGCAAGTGCGGGGGGAGCGATCAAGTTCATTGCGTCCGAATAGCCGGTTTCAGTTGAGACGGCGCGGCTCGGGCGGGATGAAGAAGCTCGCCCCGATGTTGATCACGAGCGAGTGCTTCATCTCCAAGCCGACGTCGCCGTTGCGCCACGCCTGCTCGATGTGAGTGATGTTTCGGACGTCGAGTCGCACACCGATCCACTTGTTGAAGACGATCCGCAGTCCGCCGCCGAAGTAGCTGGCGAAGTGCTCCTGGTCCACGAGCCAGCAGCCGTTCTCAGCCACCACCGCGTTCGTGCGGTCCTTCCGCTCGCGGACGGTCGGCAGGTCGTCGCAGGGCGACTTGATGATCGCCGTGTCGTCCCGCGTGTGGACCATCCCGGCGCCGCCGAGGAAGTAGATGTCGTAGTTGATGATGCTGCTGTTGCCGAGCTCGATCTTCCCGTAGATGGGCGAGACGGCGCCGCCGAGGGTCGCGAGGAAGGTCACGCGCGTGATGTCCGGCACGACCTCCGACTCGTCCTGGAAGCGGCGGGTCAGCGGCTTGTAGTCCGTGTTCCCCAGGTTCGGCATGCCCGCCACCATCAGCTCGATCCCGAGGATGTCGTTGATGTGGTAGGTGCCAGCGACCCCGAGGTGGAGCCGGGTGATGAAGTTGTCGTTGCCGACGTACCCGATGTGCGGGGTCAGCTCGAAGCGGCGGTACTTCAGGAAGAACTTCTTCTGGATGACCTTCACGAGGCGGCGGCGGCGGTCCAGGCGGGCCTGGCGGCGGGCCTCACGCGCGCTCACCCCGGACGAGGCGACGTCGTCGTCCTCCTCGTCGTCGGGCTCGGAGGCGCGGACGGGCTCCTCTTCCTCCTCTTCCTCCTCTTCGTCCTCTTCGGGCTCCTCGGACGCGGCCTCGTCGCCCGAGGGCGGCAGGTCCAGGCCCTCGAGGGGGTCGTAGTCGCCCTCCTCGTCCGAGCCCTCGGAGTCGCCGGCGTCCTCGGACTCGGCGTCGCCGCCGTCCTCCTCGGTCGCCTCTTCCTCGGCGGCGTCCTCCTCGGACTCCTCCGCATCGGCGTCGGCGTCGTCTTCGACGGCCTCCTCCTCAGCCTCTTCCTCTTCGCCCTCTTCCTCGTACTCCTCGTCGAAGACGGGGCCCTCGGCCTCCTCGTCATCGTCGTCGTCGTCGTCGTCCCCGAAGGTCGGGGCGGCGTCGCCGGGGGCGGCGAAGGCGGTGGGGGCCGCGAGGGCCACGAGCAGCAGCAGCAGGTGCAGCAGGTTCACAGTGCGCTTCATGTCCCTGCTCCTACCGGCGGTTCATGCGGGCGCGGACGACCTTGTCGCCGGGCAGCCAGAAGCTGCCCCCCACACCGAGGACGAGGGTGGTCGGGAACACGGTCTTGCACGCGGCGGTGAGGCCGCTGCTGGCGTGGCACGCCAGGCGGTTCGCGTTGACCGGCTCGAGGTTGCGGTTCGTGTTGGCGGACTCGTCGTCGTCGTACGAGAGGACGCGATCCCAGGTCAGGTAGAGGCGGCCGTCCAGGCGGAGGCTGAACCACTTGCTGACGAAGATCTTCGCTCCGAAGCCGAAGTGCAGGAGGAAGTTGTGGTTGGTGCGTGACTCGACGGCGAGCGCGGCCGACTCACGGCCGAAATCGTCCACCGCGTAGTTCAGCATCTCGATCTGCTCGTTCCCGTAGCCGACGCCGGCCACGAAGAAGAAGTCGAGGTTGATGACCGCGAGGCCGAACGGGTTGAGCTTGCCGTACATCGGCGAGAGCACCGCGCTCAGGGTCACGAACGCCCCGGGATCCACCGACTCGAGCCGGAGCCGGGAGTCGAGGAGCCGGAGCACCGCGATGGCCAGCTGCTTGGTGTTCGCCGCCCCCCCGAGGAACGCGTACGAGCCGTTGAGCTCGATGCCGAACTTGTCCGTCGGGTGGTAGGTCAGGGAGATGCCTGCGAGGACCTCGTTGTTCAGCGGGGAGCTGCTGAGGTACCCGAACTGGGGCGTGATCTCGAAGCGGCCGCGCTTGTAGAAGAACTTGTTCTTCACGAGGGTGTCGCGCTTGTCGTTCGGGGCGCGGGTGGCGACGACATCGTCATCCGCCCAGGCCGTCGTCGCGGGCGCGACGAAGAGAGAAAGCGCGACGGCAAGGCACGTCAGCAGGGATGGCCAGCGGTTCATTCGCTGCTCCAGGGGCTCATTCGGTCGCCGTTCGGGTGGGGCGGCGGGTCGCTCTCGACGCTCCGTCGCCCGTTTGCGGAACGCCCGACCTCGACTTTGGCGAGGGGGTCAGGATGACCGCGCACTTCTACCAGCGTGGTTTCCGGGGTGTCAACCCGGTGAGTGGGGCGGGAATGCAGCCCCCGCAAGCGTTCAGGGCTGGTTGGGGGTCCCTCGCGGAATCCCGTACCATGCCCCTCGGCGGGCGCGGTGTTCGGGCCCACTCCCAGGAGCAGGACCGGCATGCGGGCAGCAATCTCCACCACTCTTCGACCTTTCTTGGCGTGCGGTCTCTTCGCATGCGTGCTCACTGCTTCGGGAATCGCTCACTCCGAAGAGGAGTCCGTGAAGATCGAGGCCTCGCGCTCGCTCTACCGGGTGGGGGAGACGGCCGAGTTCACCGTGACCAACAGCGGGACGAACACGATCTTCGTGGCCGGGTGCGGCGCTCTTCAGGTGCAGCAGTTCGAGGCCGAACAGTATGTCGGCGTGTCCACGGGCAGCTGCGTCAGCGAGGGGACGGCCGTGGCGATCCCCCCCGGGACCTCCTCGCTGACCGTCAAGGCAGAGCAGGCGCTGGGGGGCAAGGTGCTCCGGGTGGCGGTGGCGTACGGCTGGGGCTGCGAGGAGGGCAAGGAGCTCAGCCAGTCTCGGTGCAAGGACTTCGGGACGGCGTATTCGGGCTCGTTCCGCATCGGCCGGGGCAGCGCGGACTGAGCGACCTCGGGGCGGACGCTCCGGGCTCCGTCAGGGGGCGTAGGGCAGGAAGAGGTGCTCGCTCCAAGTGAGCCCTCCCCGTCGATCGCGGGCCACCACCCACAGCGTGATCCCATCCTCCGGGAACAGCTCCGCTTCGGGCATCGTCACCGAGTTCACCTTCGCCCGGCCGGCGACGTCGTCGAGGTCGCCCTCTTCGGCCACGAAGCTGTAGTCGTCGCCCACGTCGCCGAAGCCGTTGATCACCCAGGCGAAGTACGGGTCTTCGCGGCGGCACTGGGTCGAGCCGTTCCGATCGATGAAGAGGTAGTCCTCGATCGCGTCGTCGCTGATCCGGGGACGCAGGGTGAGCCGCTGCTCCGGCTCGACGAAGGTGATCGGTCCGAGGGGAAAGCCCTCGTCGAAGCCGCCCGAGTCCGCGTGGATCTGGAGCCCGTCCAGGTAGGGGTTGGTGTTCGGCAACAGCTCGGCAGCGGGGCAGTCGATGGGCTCGGGTGCGCCCGCGGCCTTGTCGGAGATCACCACGCGGCGGGCGGCGGTGATCGAGCCGTCCATCAGGCCGGTGAACTCCTCGGTGAGCGAGTCGATCGTCTCCTGATCGCCCGACTGGAAGGCCGTCCCCAGCGCGATCAGCAGATCGTTCAGCTCGGCGTTCGACCGGTTCACGTAGTTCACGGCCACGAGGAGCGTCAGCCCCTCCACGCGATCCTCGGGCTCGAGCGCGGCCCAGGCTTCCTCGAGGAGCTCCCCCTCGGCGGTGTAGGTGAAGGTCTCCCCGATCCCGAACTGGAGATCGCCGCTCGAGAAGTCGGGGGGCTCGGCGTCGTCGTCGTCCCCCTCGTCGTCGATGGCGCCGCCGAGGTCGAAGCCCACGCACCCCTCCGCCCCGCTCGTCTCCAGGCAGGAGAACCAGATCTGGCCCATCGCCGGCTCCACGCCGGGCGGGTGCACGAGCAGGGCCTCCAGAGTGGTCGACCCTCCCAGCCCGATCTCCGCAGGCTCCGCGACGATCCCCGCCACGCGCGTGCGCACCACTTCACTCGTCGGCGTGAGCTCGAGCAGGTTGCAGCCAGCGAGCAGCAGCGCGAGCAGCGGCAGGAGGCGGCGCATCAGAACTGGGCCTTGAAGCCGATGTTCGGGAGGATGGGGAGCGAGTAGAGGAAGGTCTTCTCCGTGTAGTCGAAGTTGTAGATGACCGACTCGGGGTTCTGGCGGTTGTAGACGTTCTGGATGTCCAGGTAGAAGGTGAGCTTCCAGCGACGGAAGTTGATGTCCTTGTCCACGCGGATGTCGAGGGCGTGGAACGAGGGCAGCCGCGAGCTGTTGTAGGCCCCCTGGATCGGGATGTAGCTGTCGCTGTCGGAGTCGTAGATGGCCCCGTCGATGGGGGTGTCCGGGTTGCCCGAGACGTAGCGCCACCGGGCGCCGATCCGGAAGCCGAAGGGCAGGCCGTAGGACAGCACCACGTCGAAGATGAACGGCTGATCGAAGTCGTACCAGTAGAAGTCCCAGTCGGGGCGGTCCCGGCGCTGGCTCCGCTGGTACGTGAACGAGATCCAGCCTTCGAGGTTGTTCCACTCCTGGAGGCGCAGGAAGGCCTCCGCGCCCCAGATGTGGCCGTCACCCGAGTTCGACCAGGCGCCGACGCTGCCGCCGGCCTGGGCGCCGTTCGTCGTGAAGACGATCAGCTTGTCGAGGCGCTTGTAGAAGCCTTGGACGTCGAGGCTGAGGAAGTCGGTGAACCGCAGCTCCGTGCCGAAGGTGAACTGGTAGCTCTCCTCCGCCGAGAGGTTCGGGTTGCCGGTGACATCCAGGATCTCGAAGGGCTGCGGGTTCTGGTGGTAGATGCCGATGGACCCCTTCAGATCGATGCGCTTGTCGGGGTCGGGGGTGACGAAGAAGTTGAACCGGGGATCGAGCCAGCCGGTGCCGAACTGGCCGGGCACGGCGTAGTAGTCCGCCCGCAGCGCGGGGGTCATGCGCAGGCGCTCGTCGAAGAGCTTGATCCGGGCCTCGGCGAAGATCGCGGGGCCGAGCCCGAAGTTGCGCTCCTCGAACTGGAACTCCTCCGGCTCTGCGTTCGGGTCGTCGCTGAAGTTCAGGGCGAAGAACTCGAAGTTGAAGGCGAAGGGCGTCGCGATGATGTCCGTCCCGAAGAACAGCTCGAGCTGGTCGTTCACGTCGATCGACAGGTGATCGCGCAGCATGAACCAGAAGGCCTGGGTCGTCAGGCGCCCGAACTGGCCGACACCGATGCGCTGATCGTCCTGGCCCACCGCGAACAGCAAGCGGTTCTCGACCTTCTTGCTCGGCTGGGCGCGCCAGTCCAGGGACACACGCCAGAAGTCGTTCTTGAAGGAGAACTCGCCCTGCGCCGCCGCCTGGGACGGGGTCGCCGGGTCATCGACGTTCGTCGCGACGCGGTCCTGGGAGTAGTAGGCGAGGACGGAGAAGGTGTTCTCCGTGTTGGGCTTGAGGGTGACCTTGCCCTGGATGTCGGTCCACTGCGGGAAGACGATCCGGGACGTGTCGAGCGACGCGGGGGTGATCGCCGGCAGGATGATGTCGAGATAGGAGCGCCGGGCGGCGAGGACGAAGCCGCCGATGGGGTACTTGCTCCCCTTCTTCTTGATCGGCCCGGTGATGGCGGCGCTGGCGTCGATGAGGTCCGCCTGGACCATCCCGTGGATCTCGGGCTCGTAGGTGGTGCGGGTGCGGACGTCGAGGATGCCGCCGGTGAGGCGGCCGTACGTCCCGCCGTAGCCACCGGGGTAGAAGTCCACGCCCTCGAGGAGGATGGGGGTCACGATGGAGCGCAGTCCCCCGAAGTGGAACAGCTGGGGGACGCGGATGCCGTCGATGTGGACGCCGCTGTCCTCGGGGCCGCTGCCGCGGACGATGAGGAGGCCGAAGTCGAAGGGCGATCGGGCGACGCCAGGGAGGTTCTGGACGACCTTGACCGGGTCACCGAAGGTGCCGGGGATGCGCTCGATGGTCTCGATGGCGATGGACCGCCGAGCGACCTCCTTCTTCTCCTTCTTCACCCGCACCGTCGACTCGCCGACGCCGATGGGGTTCTCCTTGAGGAAGTAGACGACGTCGGTGGCCTCGCCGAGGAAGATCTCCTCCTCGGTCTCGAACTTCTCGTAGCCCGGGACCGCCACGATGACCCGGTGCAGCCCCGCGGGGATGCCGCGGAAGGTGAAGGCGCCGAAGTCGTCGGTGACGGTGGAGTGGTCGAGGTCGTCGATGTAGACGTCGACGCCGGACAGCGCCCGCCGGGTGCCGCGCTCGCGGACGATCCCCGTGTAGTTCTCCGGTCCGTCGAGATCGATCCCCTCGCCGGCGTCGGGGGTGTCGGGCGCGGTCTCCACCACGACGTCTTCCAGCTCGAAGCCGTACGTGTAGGTGATGCGGACGGGGACGGGGACCTCGCCGGCGTAGGCCGGCTCGAAGGAGAACTGCCACACGGCGCGGACGGCTTCGTACGCCATGCCCCAGCCCGGGGGCTCCTCGGTCAGCAGCCGGACGCCTTCGAGCTCGCCCACGTCGGAGACGTCGAGCTCGAGGTTCACGAGGCCCTGGATCCCGAGCGTCTTTGCCTCCTCGGGGTAGCTGGCTGCGACCTGGTTCGTGAGGGTGGGCAGCTTGGTGAGCTCGTCCGCCATCTCGGGCTCGGGGGCCTCGGGGTCGATCTGTACCGCCGGGCGGTACTCGTCGGGGAGCACAAACCGGGTGTACTGGAAGTAGCGGCGGAGCTCGTGGGCGACGTCGCCCTCGGGCGGGGCCTCGAAGAAGGTGTCCTGCAGCGCCGCCGTGGCGGCGGCGGCCAGCGTGTCCGACGGCGAGCGGAGCACCTCGACGTCGGTGACGACGCCATCCGGGTCGAGGCCGAACTCCATGACCACGCCGCCCTCGGCGGCGGCGTCGAGATCGGCCTGGGGGTAGTCGGGAGTGGGGCCGTCGAGGACGCCGGGCGTCGGGGCGACGACGCGGACCGGCTCGGTGGGGGAGGGGAGGGCCTCGGTGGTGCCGTCGACCGTGGGCTCGGCGGGCGCGGTGCCCTCGGCCGGCTCCGCACCCTCGGGCGGCGCGGGGTCCTCCGGGGGGGCCTTGGCCGCGTCAGGCTCGGGGCCTTCGGCAGGCGCTGGGTCCGCGGCGGGCTCGTCCTGCGCCGTCGCCCACGTCGGCGCGAAGAGCGCGAAGAGCAGCAGCAGGGCCGGCAGCCGGGGCATCACTCCACGATGACCCAGTTGTAGCGCCAGATGAAGCCGGTGGTGACGACGGCCTCTCCGCCGGACTTGCCCGGCTTGAACTTGAACTTCATGCACGCCTCCTTCGCGAGGCGGTCGAGCTCGGGGTGCACGCCGCGGATCACCTTGGCGGCCGTGACGGAGCCGGTCTCGCTGATGGTCAGCTTGAGGACCACGGTGCCTTCGATGCCCTCGGCCAGTGCGTCGGGCGGGTAGTCCGACTGCGACCAGAGGAAGTCCTTCATGATCTTCGGCGGCTCTTCGAGCTTGTTGAAGGAGACCTTCCTCAGCGGCTTCACGTCCTCGGGGGCGACCACCTCGTCCGTGGGCTTCACGCCGATCGTGTTCCCCACGCGCACGTTGAGGTTCGTGTTCCCGTCGACCGTGCTGTTCATGGACACGCCGAAGACGGGCTTCGGGGGAGGCTCGTCGGCGGGGGCCGGCTCGGCAGCCGTGTCCGTGGGCGGAGGCTCGTTCACCTCGGCCATGTCGATGACCTTCGGCTCGGGCTCCGGCTCGGGCTCGGGTTCCGGCTCGGGCTCCGGCTCCTCGGGAGGAGGTGGCTCCTCGATCACCACGAACTCGATGGACTCGACCTCCGCCGGGGGAGGCGGCAGCGGGCGGCTGTAGACCCAGCCCAGGGAGACGAACACGAGGGCGGCGAGGATGAGCCCCACCAGCAGCGAGCCCGTGAAGAACGGCTCCTCCTCCAGCGGGACGACCGGGACGAAGACCTGCGGCTCCCCAGCGCCGTCGGCTGGCGGCTCGACCCGCCCTCCGTCGAGGACGCGCAGATCGGGGGCCTCGGACACGGCTCTAGGGGCTCTCCGGGGGAGCGGCGGCGCCGTCGGGCGCGTTCGGGACGGCGCCCTCGGCGGCGGCGGGCAGGGGCGCCGGATCGATGTTGATCGCGAACTTGAGGACGCCTTCCTGCTTCACGAGGTCGATGGCGTCGACGACCTGCCCGTGGGAGGTCGTCTTGTCCGCGGCGATCAGGGCCATCAGATCGGCGCCCGCGGCCTTCTCCTGCCGGATGAACGCGCGCAGCGCGTCCTGGCCGGTGGGCTCGCCGTTGAGGTACCAGGCGCCATCCTTGTCGATGTGGATGCCGAGGGAGGTCGTCTCGGTCGGACCTCCGGTGGCTGCCGAAGGCAGCTCGACCTCGATGGCCTCCTTGTTGATGACGGAGGCGGTGACCATGAAGATGATGAGGAGCACGAGGATGATGTCGACCATCGGGGTGATGTTGATCTCAGCCATCACCGCGTCGTCATCACCTCCCATCTTGGCGCCCATTGCGTCGTCTCCTCAGGTGCCGGTGGGCTCGGTGGCCGACTTCAGCCGGAGCAGCACCTGCTCGTTCAGGGAGCCGGAGCGGCTGAGCACCGTCTTCACCTGACGCGACAGGTAGTTGTAGGCAACGACCGCGGGGATGGCGACCATCAGCCCGACCGCCGTGGCCACCAGCGCCTCGGAGATGCCGGCCATCACGGCGGCGGCGCCGGCTTCGCTCTCCAGGGACATGTCCCGGAACGCCTTGATGACGCCGAGCACGGTCCCGAACAGGCCGACGAAGGGCGCGTTGGCCCCCACGGTGCCGAGGAAGACGATCCCCCGCTCCATGCGCGCCTTGCGGGACGTCATGGCCACGTCCATCTGCTTCTCGACGACGTCGGTGCCGTTGTCCGTGTAGCGGAGGGCGTGCCGGATGACCCAGGCCTCGGCGCCGTCCAGGTCTTCCACGTCCTTGCGGAAGGCATCCACGTCCCCGTCGGCGAGGAGGACGCCCACGCGAGCGCGCAGCTTGTTGGCGCGCGCCTGGTTGATGGCGAACCACGCGAACTTCACGAGCATCACGACGATGCACGCGACGAACAGGACGATGAGGAACCACAGCACCCACTCCGCCTGGAGCAGGTTGGACTGCATGAAGCTCTCGACGATGTTGGCGTTTCCGCCGCTGTGGGGCATGGGAGGTCCGTCGGTTGCGCTTGATGGGGGTCGGGGAGAGTCCTGCTACTGAGCAGGCACACAGTGTAAGGACGCCGAAACCGGGTGCAAGGCGCCCCCTGGGCGGAATGAGCGCTGCGGCGGTGGCCGCAGTTTGGATTCCGGGCGGTGAGGGCGGACGGATCGGCACCCAGGGGGCGCGCCGGGGAGCAGGATCCAGAAGAGCGGGCCCCGGAGGACCCGCTCTCGCTGAAGTTTTGGAGGCGACACCCGGATTCGAACCGGGGAATCAGGGATTTGCAATCCCTTGCCTTACCACTTGGCCATGTCGCCGCAGAAGGTGGGTGATTGTAGGGAGCGCCCCTCCCGTGTCAACCCGGGCGGGGCGCTGGCATCGACGCGGTCCGGTTGTCAGAATCGGCCGCCGATGCCCCCCCTCTCCGCCGTCATCATCACTCAGGACGAGGCGCAGCGCGTCGGCGCGGCGGTGGCGTCCGCCCGCCCGTGGGTCGACGAGGTCCTCGTGGTGGATGGAGGATCCCGGGACCGCACCGCCCAGGTCGCAGGGAACGCCGGGGCCCGGGTGGTGGAGCGACGCTTCGACGGCTTCGTGGCCCAGAAGCGGGCAGCCGTCGCCGCAGCACGGCACGACCATGTCGTCCTGCTCGACGCCGACGAGCGGATCGACCCGCTGTTGGGCGCGGCCCTGGTCACGGCGTCCTGGGAGGTGGTCGGGTACCGGGTCCATCGCTTGAACTACCTCGACGGCGCGCCGGTCCGTCGCTCGGGCTGGGGAGGCGACCGCCCGCTGCGGGTCTTCGACCGACGCCGCGCCGAGCTGGTGGGCCGCGAGCCCCACGACCGGGTGGAGGTGGACGGGCCGGTCGGCCGTCTCGGGGGGCACCTACATCACGACGTGGATCGAGACACCCGCGCGTACGTGAGGGCGACGGTCGCCCACGCCCGTCGTGCAGCAGCGGCGATCGCATCCGAGGGACGGCCCGGGCCCGCCGACGCCTGGCTGCACGCCGGCGTCCACTTCGCGCGCAAGGTGCTTCAGGGCGCTCCTCTCGACGGTCGGCGGGGCATGACGGTGGCCTGGGTCGGGGCGAAGGGCGTCGAGCGCAAGTACCGGCTGGCCCGGAGGCTCGCCCGATGAGCAAGCCCCTGCGGGTCGCCGTCGTCCACAAGAGCTTCGGGCTCGACGGGGGTACCGAGCGGATGACCGAGGCGCTCGTCCGCGGGCTCAGCGCGCGGGGGCATGAGCTGCACGTCTTCGCCGGGTCGGTCGACCCGCGGTTCCGCCGGGTGCGCATGGCCCACTTCCATCCGCTGGGCGTGGGGGGGCCGGGGGGAGGACTCCGAGCGCTGCGACTGCTCCTGTCGGCGGCGTTGCGGGTGCGGCGGAGCAACTATGACGTCGTCCTGCACATGGGGCGGTCGGGACCCCTCGACGTGTACCGGGCCGGCGGGGGGTGTCATCGGACGTGGTACGAGCTGCTCCGCCAGCGCCTGAGCGGTGCGAAGCGGGCGCTCCTGGGTCTCTCCCTGCGGCATCGCCTGGCCTTGTGGCACGAGCGGCGGGCACTGAGCCGGGGGCTCGTCGTCGTCCCGTCGGAGCTCGCGCGGCAGGACCTGGTGACCGCGTACGGCGCGCTGGGCGGTCGTGCCGAGGTGATCCCCAACGGAGTCGACCTCGACCGCTTCCACCCCAAGACCCGACAGCTCCACTTCGGCGAGCAGCGCGAGGCCCTCGGCGTCGGCCCCGAGGAGCTCGTGATGCTCTTCGTGGGAAGCGACGCCTGGCGCAAGGGGTTGGATAGAACGTTGGCCGCCTTCGCGCGGCTCGCCCCACGCCGAGAGGAGCTCCGTCTGCTGGTCCTCGGAGATGATCGGCGCCGCGCCCACTGGGAGGCGGAGGCCGAGCGCATGGGGGTGCGGAGTCGGGTCGCGTTCCTGGCCCGCTACCCCGCCCCGGAGAAGGTGTACGCCGCGGCCGACCTGCTCGTGCTGCCGACGCGCCACGACCCGTTCGCCAACGTGACGCTGGAGGCCCTCGGCTGTGGGGTCCCGGTGGTGACGACGGCGACGAACGGCGCGGCGACCACGCTGGGTGCGGGCCCCGCGCTTGCGGTCGTGGCGGACGCGGACGACGCGGACGCCCTGGCGGAGGCATGCGACCGACTGCTGCAGCCGGCCGAGATGCCCCAGCTCCGGCAGGCGGCGCGGGAGACGGCGGAGCGCTGGGGGGAGGGGCCCTTCGTCGACGCCTGGGAGGCTCTGCTCACCCGGATCGCGCGGGGCCGGGCGTGAGCCGCCGGGACGATCCGGATGCCACGGCGACCCACCGCCGCCCGCCGTCGCGACTGCGGGTCTGGCTGCGCCGTCTGCTCGTCCTGACCGTGCTGGGAGCGCTGGCCGGCCTCGGCGCGCTCGCCGGGGGCTACTGGTACTTCGTCGTCGACATGGACGCACCGCACCTGGAGCGGGAGTACATCCTCGAGGTCATCGCCCAGGAGTCGCCGGTCTACTACGCGGACGGTGAGACGAAGCTCGGGGTGTTCTTCAGCGAGGAGCACCGGCAGTACGTCCCCGCGGCCGAGCTGCCCGAGCACTTCGTCCACGGACTCGTCGCCGCCGAGGACCGCAGCTTCTACGAGCACTTCGGCTTCTCTCCGAAGGGCATCACGCGGGCGATGATCCAGAACGTCCGGGCGGGGCGGACGGTGGCGGGCGGCTCGACGCTCACCCAGCAGACCGCGAAGAACCTGTTCGAGCGCCGGGGCCGCACCTACTCGGAGAAGCTGCGGGAGCTCGCCAACGCGCTGCGCCTCGAGCGGAGCTACAGCAAGGACGAGATCCTCGAGTTCTACAGCAACCAGTTCTACGTGAACGGCAACGGCCGGGGCCTCGCCATCGCGGCGCGCTTCTTCTTCGACGCCGACGTGGGCGAGCTCGACCTGCTCCAGTGCGCGTTCCTCGCCGGGGTCGTCAAGTCGCCCAACCGCTACAACCCCTTCGTCCCCGACGAGGCGCGGAGGGACCGCAACCTCGCGCGGAGCGAGGAGCGCGTCGCCTACGTCCTCGGCCGCATGCTCGAAGACGGCTGGATCGACCAGGCCACCCACGATCGCGAGGTCGCTCGCGACATCCCGTTCCGACGGGGGCGGTTCCGGTTCGAGCGGTCCGTGGTGCTGGACTACGTGGAGCAGGAGCTGAACTCGCCCGAGTTCCGGGCGACGCTGCTCGCGCACGGGGTCGACGATCCCGGGCGCGCCGGGCTCCAGATCGTCACCACCCTGGACGCGGAGGTCCAGCGGGAGACGGTCTACTCGCTGCGGCATCACCTGTCGGACGTGGGGCTGTGGCTCGAGGCCCCCGAGCTCTCCTCGTTGTTCGGGGAGCCTCGGACGCTGCCGCCTCTGCGGGCGGACGATCTTGCTCCCCACTCGTTCCACCGGGGACTCCTGCTCAGCGTCGACGTCGACGAACAGACCGCCGTCGTCGACTTCGGGCACGGCCTGACGGGGCTCCTCGACCGGGACGCACACCAGCGTCTCGCGACCGCGCTCCTCCGCGGGACGAAGAAGAACACCTGGGTGGAGGCGAAGCGGGCGGACCGCAAGGCGCTCATGGGAGAGCTCGACGCCGCCGTGGGGCGATCGCTCCTCGTGTCCGTTCGGTCGCTGAAGGAAGACGGCACCCCGCTCCTCGACTACGAGCCGGACGTGGAGCTCGAAGGGGGGACCATCGTCCTCGAGGACGGCGAGGTCCGGGCCATGGTGGGCGGCTGGAAGAACACGGACTTCAACCGGGCGACGAGCGCCCGACGGCAGCTCGGCTCCACCTGGAAGCTGGTCCTCTTCGAGGCGGCGCTCCAGCTCGGCTGGGCCCCCACCGACGCTCTGGACAATCGCCGGGGCGTCTTCCCCTATCAGACGACGTTCTACTACCCCCGCCCGGACCACACCGGTGCGCCGGACTCCGTGTCGATGGGGTGGGCGGCTGCACGGTCCGAGAACCTCGCCACGATCTGGCTGCTCGACCACCTGTCCGATCCCTTGACGGAGCCCCAGTTCCGCGCGCTCGCGGCGCGGGTGGGGCTCGTGCCGAGCAAGGCGGAGGGGCGCAAGGGGTGGATCAAGCGGGTGCAGGACGCCGGGGTGCTGCCGACGCGCGGCCGGCTCGCCGACGGGCTCTTTCGCGAGGTCTGGCGGGACGTGCTCGCACCGGACCTGCTGTTCGCGGGGCGCGAGGACGACATTCGCGTCGGCACCTCGATGCACTACGGCCTGGGGTTCGCGGCCGAGCGGGAGGTCGTCGAGAAGGACAAGGGGCTGGGCCCGAAGGAGCGGGCGGCGCGGCTGATGGCGCTCGACCGGAGCTTCGTGGCCCAAGAGACCCTGGCGCGGCAGTTCGTGGAGCGGAGCGAGCAGCTCCTGGCGGCCCACGACGCGGGGGAGGTGGATGCCGCGCTGCTCGACGGGTTCTTCGTCCGAGAGGCCGACGAGGGACCGGTGCTCGTCTTCGGGGGAGATGCGCCCGACGGCTTCGCGCCGTTGACGCCGCAGGGGCTGGAGGGGCTGCTCGCGGGGGGCGGAGAGCCGGAGGAGAACCCCTGGGACGAGGTGGAGCTCGCCCCAGAAGAGGAGATCGTCGAGCCACCTCGCCCGCGGCTGCGACGGACGCGCTTCGCCCCGGAGCCCGCCGACGAGGAGCGCAAGAAGCACCTGGACCGCATCGTCGGTGGCGGAGTCGTCCAGGAGGGCCCGAGCCTCGCCGAGCTGCTCGACCCGGACGAAGTGCGGCTGGCGGGGATGCTCACCCCGTCGCTGGTGACCCGGACCCGCGCCGCGCTGGACGAGGCGCTCGCGGAGTTCGGGGAGGACGTGGACCTGTACGCCTTCGAGACGATCGCGCACGTGCGGGACTTCCGGCTGCTCGTCCACCTCGAGTACCTGCGGATGCTCGCTCGCCGGTCGGGGGTGCGGAGCGAGGTGACGCCGGTGATGTCCATGCCGCTCGGCAGCTCGGACATCACGCTGATGGAGGCGGGGCTGCTGTACCAGGCCATGCTCACCGGGCGGACGCACCGGTTCTACGCAGACGCGCTCTCGTCGGCGCCCATCGAGGCCGCGGTCCTCGAAGAGGGGCCGCGGCGGCGGAGGGACGACGTGAGCGTCGTTCAGGAGGTGCGCCTGGCGAACGGGACTGTGATCTACTCGACGGCGCGGGAGACGAGCCCGCTGCACGGCCCGGGCGTGGCGGCGGAGCTCCAGGGGATGCTGCGGGCGGTGGTGACGCACGGGACCGGGCGACGCGCGGCGGGGGGCGCTGGGCTGAAGAGCGACGATCCGAAGCGTGCCGCGGAGCTGACCCGGCGGGCGGCGGTGGTGCCCCTGTTCGGGAAGACCGGGACGACGAACTCCTACAAGAACTCGGCCTTCGTGGGCTTCGTGCCGGGGTTGGGGGACCCGGGCGATGGAAGGACGCACCTCTCCTGGGGGCAGGGGCAGGTGGTGGCGACGTACGTGGGCTACGACGACAACCGGGAGATGCGCAACGGCGCCGTCCGGCTGGCTGGCGCGTCGGGCTCTCTGCCAGCATGGTTGGGCGCCGCGCAGGCGGTGGCCGCGGCCAGCGACGTGGGGGACCGGGTCGATCTGGTCGACCTGGACTTCGCGGGCGGGGGCACGCTGCCCGTCGTCTGGCCCAAGGAGATCGAGCTGGTGAAGGTGGACGCGAGCACCGGGCTGCCGCTGGAGGAGGACGGGGAGGGGCCCGCCCCGGTCCTGGTGCGTCGCTCCGCGGGAGGCGCCTTCGAGCCGATCGCGCCGGGAGTCGAGTGATGCGGTGGCTGGTGGTGTTGGTGCTCCTCGTGGGCTGTCCGAAGACGGGGACCGAGACCTCGGGGACGGCGGCGCCGGTGGAGGTGAGGGCGGACGATCGCCCGGCGGACCTCGGCTCGACGGCCAGCGAGCGCAAGGACCTGCTCGGGCGGGTGGAGCGGCGGCTGGCGGTGGCGCGTGCGGACGGGGCCACGGCGGAGGAGATCGCGTCGCTCGAGGAGACGAAGGCCCTCCTGGAGACGCTGGACGCAGTGGCGGTGAGCGGGCGCGCGCCGCGGGATCAGGAGCGGGATGCGCTGGCGGCCTTGTCCGCGTGGCTGGATGACCGGGTGCGGGCGGAGGCGCGCGCGCCCCGCCCGGTGGACGCCCCTCCCGATCCGGGACCCTGGGGGCGGGCGCTCGAGGCCTACGGGGCCGGCGACCTCGAGCTCGCGCTCGAAGAGGGGATCGACGCGCTGCGGCAGCTGGTGGAGGCGGGGATCGACTCGGCGACGCTGCGGTACCGGCTGGCGGAGTGGGCGCGCGAGCGCGGCGACGACGAGCTCGCCGCGGAGTTGTTCGACGGCGCGGCGGCGGTCGAGGGCGGCCAGGGCTGGATCGCCGAGGATGCGCCGCTCCAGGCGCAGCGGGCCCGGACGGCGGCGCTGGGGCCGGATCGCGCCGCGCTCGCCGAGGCGGAGCTGCTGTGGGAGCAGGACCGCGTCGGCGAGGCGTGGGAGCTGATCGTCCGGGTCATCGAGGACGGCGAGGACGGCTCGGTGCGGGACGAGGCCCGGGAGCTGCTGGAGCGGGTACGGGCCGACGCGGAGCAGGAGGCCCTGCGGATGCTGGCGCGGGCCGAGCAGCTCCTCGAGGGGCCAGGCCCCTACGACGAGGTCCAGGCGATCCTGGATGCGGTGGCGGGCTTCCCGCGAGACACGTGGGACCGGGCGGAGCACCTGCGGCTGCAGGGCTGGCTGCGCAACCGGACAGGAGCGGTCACCGAGGCCGAGCGGGCGACGCAGGAGCGGGAGCAGCAGGCGTTGCTGACCGATGCCCGGGAGCTGGTGGTCGCCGGGGAGTATCGGGCTGCCTTGAAGACCTACGGATTGCTGGACGGCACGCCGCTGCAGTCGACCGCGCGGCGGGAGGCCGAGGAGGCGTCCGAGACCCTGGTGCGCGAGGAGCGCGACCGGGCGGGCGAGATGTTCGTGGCCGCGCGGAAGCTGCGCGACCCGGGCGAGAAGCGCGCGGCGCTGCTCGAGGTGAAGGGGATCCTCAACGGCCTGCTGACCGAGTTCCCCGAGTCCGAGTACGCGGACCGCCTGGTCCAGTACCTGGCGACGGTGGAGCAGGAGCTCAGCAAGATCTGAGTCCCCAGACGCGGCGGCTGCGCGCCTCGCGCCCTCGGTCGCCCTTGGCGACCTGTGGGTCTCGGCGACGGAGCTCGCCACGCGGGACTCAGATCACGAGTTTGGCTCCGCCGCCCGTTCGGGACGGCTGCGCGCTCCGCGGTGCTTCGCTTGCCGAGTCCCCGGGCGCGGCGACACCGCACCCATCCCCCCGCGACCGGCGGTCGAATGCTGAATCTTCAGTACTGTCGGGGAGTTGGGGTTGGTAGCAGGGGAGGGACTTGAACCCTCGACCTCGCGATTATGAGTCGCGCGCTCTAACCAGCTGAGCTACCCTGCCGCCCTTTCGAGGCGCCGGTTTTAGTGGTTTGCGGGACCGCCGTCAAGAGACTGGAGACACTCTCGTGACGACCCGCACCGCGGCGACGCCCCCCGCGGCCCCGACCGAGTGGCGCCGCGCCTCCTCAGGACCCAACTGGGGACTGCGTTTCCTCGGGGTCGTCTACCGCTTCCTCCCCCTCCGCCTCGGGCAGTACCTGATCTGGGGAATGATCTGGGGCTGGTTCCAGCACTTCAACCACCCCCGCGAAGCCGTGATCCGCGCCATGAAGCGGATGGACCAGCCGCGCCCCTACTGGGCCGCGTACCGCGTGTTCCTCAACTACGGCTTCATGCTCGTCGAGCGCTTCTACACCTACAGCGGACGGATGACGCCCTACGTCGAGCGGGACGAGCCCACCGCCCGCCACGCCGCCCAGGTCATGGAGGAGGCGTCCAAGGAGCCGGGCCCCCTCGTCGTCCTCAGCTCCCACTGCGGCGCCGTGGAGCACACCGCCTTCTTCATCGAGGGCCTGGGCCGCAACCTGCGCGCCGTCGCCGTCCGCGATGAGTCCGCGGCCACCCTCCTCGAAGGGGTGGGCGACCCCTCGGTCCGCCTCGGCGCGGGCCGCACGATCGTCGCCGACGGCTCCATGAAGGCCGGGCTCACCATGCTCAAGGCCCTGAAGCAGGGAGACATCCTCGCGTTCAAGGCCGACCGACCGCTGCCGGGCGCCGACGACAGCGAGGTGATCGAGCTGCCCTTCTTCGGGGAGACCGCCCGCTTGCCCCTCGGGCCCGCGAAGCTCGTTGCCGCCGCGAAGGCCCGGGCGATCGTCGTCTCCGTGTTCCGCTCCGGCCGGGCCCGCTACCACGCCCTGGCTGACCACCTCGACACGAGCTCCCGGGACCCGGAACAGATCGTGCGAGAGTACGTGCGGATCCAGGAACGGCACCTCCGCCAGTTCCCCGACCAGTGGTTCAACTTCTACCCGTGGTGGCCCGCCGACGAGGAGCCCGTGAACGAACTTCCCGAGACCGTGCCGCCCGAGCTGCGCGCCGCTGAGCCCGCCTTCGTCGCCACCTTCGCCGCCGCCGTCGGGCTGCCGCTCCTCGGGTACATCGCGGCCATCCCGGCCGCCGGGTCCGTCGTCAAGGGGATCCCCGCCCTCGCGGCCGCGCTGCTGCTTGCCTGCGCCGGCGCCGCCCTGAGCATCTGGCGTGGGGGGCGGGTCGATAGGAAGCTCCGCTACAACGCCGCCGCCGTCTCCACCGCGGTCCTCGCCGCCGTGGCTGCCCCGGCCCTCATCGGCTGGGCGGCCCCCGGCGCCCTCGAGCCCGCGCTCGCCGCCCTCGTGCTCGGCGCCGCGTCCTTCGGGGGGCTCGCCGCCTGGATCCAGTGGCGCTCGCGCCTGGTCGGGACCTGGCTGCTCCTGCTCGTGGCCGTGATCATGTGGGGGCTCTGAGCCGGTCGCGCGCCGGCGCCCCCGCGGTCAGGAGCGCGCGAGCCCCGCGTCGGCGAGGCGCTCCAGCATCTGCCGGTCGAGGCCGGAGAAGTGCAGGAACAGCTGCTCCAGGTCCGCGCCCGGCATGCCCGCCTCGGTGCGCAGCTCCTCGATCGTGCCCACGGCCCGCAGGGTTCCCGTGGCGAGGATCGCCACCCGGTCGCACGCCTGCTCCACCAGCGGGAGCACATGGGACGACAGGAGCACCGTCCGGCCTTGCTCCTTGAGCGACGCGATGACCTGGCGGAACAGGTACACCGACGGCGGATCGAGACCGTTGGTGGGCTCGTCGAGCAGCACCACCGACGGGTCGCCGATGAGCGCCCCGGCGAGGGCGATCTTGCGCTTCATCCCCTGGGAGAAGCCCCCCATGGGCAGCTTGCGTGCGTCCTCCATCTCGAACAGGCCGAGCCAGCGGCCGATGCGCTCGCTCGCCGCGCTCTCGGACACGCCCCGCAGCCCCGCGAGGAACCGCAGGAACTCCTCCGCCGAGAAGCCCGGATAGAACGTCGGGAACTCGGCGAGGTACCCGATCGCCCCCCGGACCGCGTCCGGCTCCTGGACACCATCGTGCCCGCCCACGAGGACGCGCCCTTCGTCCGGCCGGAGCAGGGTCGCGATGCAGCGGTTCAGAGTGGTCTTCCCGGACCCGTTGGCCCCGAGCAGCCCGAACACCTCACCGGCTCCCACCTCGAAGGAGACGCCGTCGAGCGCCCGCTTGGGTCCGTAGTTCTTCACCACGCCCTGGACCGAGATGCTCATCGGGCGACCTCCAAGTGCTCCAGGCGCTGGGCCGCCTGGCCGGTCATGCTCGCGGTGGCGAGCGGGTAGAGCAGGATCGCCCAGGGCGCGAGGACCCCCGCCAGCGCGATCCCCACGGCGACGGCCGGCAGCGCGAACGCGAGCATGCCTTCCCCGTTCACTCCCCGGTCGGTGGCCCGACTCAGCGTGAAGACGACGGAGAAGTGCGCCATCGCCAGCTCCAGCGCCAGGACCGGCAGGATGAGGGACGGGAGCTCCTGCGCGAACCAGCCCCCTCGGGCCGTCGCCACCACCGCGAGGATGAATGCCCCGTGGGCCAGCGCCCAGAACGATCCCCAGAGGACCCCGCCGATCAGCGCCCGCGGACCGGCCCCGGGCGCCGTCCGGGACCAGGGCAGGACCTGGCTCCGCAGGCGGTGGATCCCCGGCCCCACGGCGTACGCGATGGCTCCGCCTCCGAGCGCCGCCGCGGTCAACGCCTGCCAGAGCAGCTGTCCGGCCGTGGGCGTGGGGTCGAAACGGAGGGTGAGCGCGGCAGCTGGGGAGAGGAGGAGCAAGGCCGCGCCGCGTCCGTCCTGGCCCCGCAGCAGCAGGATTGCGTCCCGCGCGACCCGCGCCCGGAGCGGGGGGGGCAGGGGCAGTCGGCGGAGCAGGCCGGTCGCCCAGCTCCATCGAGCGGTCGCCGGAGCCGCCGCGGCGTCGCTGGCGAGCGCCTCGTAGTGCGCGGCCCACGTGCTCCGTGCCGCGCGTCCGAGCGCCAACATGCCCACCCCGAGCCCCGCGGCGACCGGCCAGGGAGGGAGGGACCACGAACCGGGGGCGACGCTGCCGGCCAGGAGCAGCCCGACACCGAGGGCCGCCACGAGGGTCATCGCCAGCGCCGATCCGGTGCGTCCCGCCGCCCGGCGCCCATGGATCGCGACGACCACCGAAGCGCCCACGGCGCACTGCGCTGCTCCGCCCGCCGCCACAGCGCCCAGGACGCCCGCCGCGCCCCAGCCCACCGCCGCCCCGAGCAAGGAGGGGACGGAGAGCCACCACCCGAGCTCGGCCGACCGCACCTGCCGCAGACCGTCGGGTCCGAGCGGCTGGGTGCGGAGGAGATCGTTCTCGGGCGTGCGGAACAGGAGGGCGTCCGCGAGGCCGACCCCGAGGAGCAGGCCAAGGAGCGCGGCCACACCGACCACCCAGGGCGCCCCCACCCCCTCAGCGAGCCGCGCGCCGACCCGGGCCGCCACCAGCCCCAACAGGACGCCACCGACCCACGCGAAGGGGTCGAGCAGGACGTCCCGCACCACCCGCCACCGGAGGTCGCGGGCCACGTCCACCGGCGCCTTGCCGGCGTGGGCCGACGTCTCCGCCTCCCCCGAGCTCACGACGCCCGTCGCGCCGCCCGCAGCACCTTGTCCAGGTCCCGCTCCGGCGGAGGCTTGCACGGGGAATCGAGGGGGAAGCGCCGCACCTCGATGAGCGCCTGCTCGACCAGATCGATGCACGCGCCGAGGGCGGCCGCGGTCTCCTCGCGCCGCCCGGGCCCGCAGGTGGCCTCGACCGACCGGTACACCTCCCGGGTGTGCGTGGCCATCCGCTGATAGCCCGCCTCCTTGAGGATGTACTGGTGAGCGTGGGGCAGGAGGACGAACACCGCCGACAACACGGAGAGAGAGATGCTCGCGCTCGCAATCCCCGGGCGCGCCGCGTCCGGCAGCTGCGGCTGGAAGGCGCTGGCCGTCGTCCCTGCCGCCGCTCCGGCGCCCACGACGGACAGGACGCCCATCACCCGCATCTTCGTGTGGTTCTTGCGGACCTCGTGGTCGTAGAACGCCGCGTGGGCCTGGAGCCGGTCGGCGAGCTGGCCGTACCGCTCGACCATCGGCGCGAGCTCGGGACTCACCGACCCGCTCGACCGCACGTCCAGGAGGACCCCGGGCAGGGAGCAGCCGCTCAGGAGCGCTCCCAGGAGCACCAGCCAGGCGGCCGTCGGGGGACAGAGACGCAGCACGGCCTTGCTATACAGCAGCCATGTCCACCAGACCAGCCACCCTCATCGGAATGGTCCACCTGGGCCCTCTGCCCGGCTCGCCACGGGCCCGCCCCATGTCCGAGGTGATCGACGCCGCCCGCCGGGACGCGCGTCGTCTCGCCGACGCGGGGTTCGGAAGCCTCGTGGTGGAGAACTTCGGAGACGCGCCCTTCACCGGCGGCACGGTCGAGCCCGTCACCGTCGCCGCCATGGCCCGAGCGATCGAGGCGGTGAAGGCGGAGGTGGGCGATCTGCCCGTCGCCGCCAACGTCTTGCGCAACGACGCGCGGTCGGCCCTGGGCCTCGCCGCGGCCCTCGAGCTGGCCGCGATCCGCGTCAACGTCCACGTCGGCGCCCGGGTCACCGATCAGGGGCTCATCGAGGGGAGGGCCTGGGAGACGGCGCGCCTGCGGGCCGCGTGGGCCCCGGACGTGGCGATCTGGGCGGACCTGCGGGTGAAGCACTCCTCACCTCTCGGCGCCGAGCGCCCCATCGAGGAGGAGGCCAGGGAGGCGACCGGACGCGGCCTGGCCGACGCGGTCATCGTCACGGGCCCGGGGACGGGCATGGCGGTGGATCCCCTCTTCATCACCGCGGCGCGGGCTGGTGGCAAGCCGGTCCTCATCGGCTCCGGCGTCGACGAGGAGACCGTGGCCGGGCTGCTCGCCCTCGCGGACGGCGCGATCGTCGGGACCGCCACGAAGGAGGGCGGCGTCACGACGGCTCCGGTGGACCCGGCACGCGCCGCTGCGATCGTGCGGGCCGCCGGCCTCGCCGGCTGAGGCGCCGGGCCCTTCCCCGACTCAGTCCCGCTGCACCACCGGGAACTCGCCGGTCGGCGCGAGGCCGTGGTAGTCGGCGGGTTCGTTCATGTTGCGGACCACGGCCGCGGTCTGCACCGGGACGAGCACGAGCCGGCGGGTCGCCCACGCGAGCAGCTCGTCGATCCGGTCCCCCCGCTCGCCCTGGAAGAGCATGCTCACCAGGTCGGGGCCCGCGAGCACCGGGTGTCCGTGCGCGCCCTCCCAGGTGGGGACGGCCGCCAGCGGACCGGTCGGGCGCCCGCCGAGCGCGTCCTCCCACGCCTCGAGCACCGATCGCAGCGCCGCGGCGTCCACCACCGGCACGTCCACGGGGGTGAACCACGCCGGCTCGTCGGCGGGCAGCGCGTCCAGGCCGAGCAGCAGCGACTCCCGGGGCCCGGTCGTGTCGGCTTCGGGGTTCGTGACCCAGGTGACGGCGGCGTCCTCGGCCAGCCCGGCCGCGGAGCGGATGAACTCCCCGTCGTCGCCCACCACCACCGCGACCCGTGAGGCGCCGATCGCGAGGAACCGTTCGACCCAGGCCCCCACGAGCGATCGTGACCCCCAGGGCAGCAAGGCCTTGGTCGTACCCATGCGGGACGAGCGGCCGGCCGCGAGAATCACCGCGCCAAAGGAGGAGAGCGCCACGCCCCGACGATAGCCCCGCCGCCCCGCGCGTCCCACCCGACCCCGGACATGCCCGCGCCCACGCCACCTTCAACCGCTAAGGTTCGCCGTCCATGCCCCGGATCGCCGCCGCCCTCCTCCTGCTCGCCCTCCTCGCACCGGCCGCCCCCGCGGACGCGGCGCGGCGGGACCTCACCTACAAGCTCGCCCAGGACAAGCTCGAGACCCTGTCGTTCGAGGTCGAGCATGTCGTCACCACGACCTTCGAGCGGATGCCCCCCGAGGCCGAGCCCTACGACGTCGAGGGCCTCGAGTCCTCCATCGCTTCGGTGAAGGTCCAGGTGGCCGGCAGCCTCGAGCGGGTCGTCGGGCGCGTCTTCCGAGACTCCTCGCTGGGGCTGGTGACCCGGGTGGTCGGCCTCGCCGGGACCGTCGATCGCGGCCAGGGCGCCGAGGCCATCGCGTTCGATGGCCTCGAGGGCAAGTCGGTCTCCATGCGCGTCCTCGACTCCGGAGAGCTCCTCGCGTCCTCCGGGTGGCAGCACCTCGCGGGCGCCGGCCGGGGGGGCGACCTGGTGGAGCCGGTCCTCCTCCAGTCGATCCTTCGCCTCCCGTTCACCGTGCCCGAGGGCGAGGGTCTGATCCCCGGCTCGTTCCGCGTGCGCGTCCCGGTCGATCCCCTGCTCAACCTCGACCAGACCTGGACCCTCCAGTACGGCGCGGGTGAGGTCCCCAAGGGGTGCCGGCGCTGCGTCGCCATCAGCTACAGCGGAACCGTCACCGAGGCCGCCGAGGATCAGCACCCGGCGCGGCCCATGAAGCGCGCGGGGGAGGCGACCGTGAGCGGAACGATCCTCCTGTCGGGCAAGCGCGGGCAGCTGCTCGAGCATGCGTTCTCCGTCGCGTGGACCCGGAACGTCACGAGCCACCGGGAGAACGACACGGTGCGCGGCGCCATCGCTCAGACCCAGACCATCACCGGCCGGATCGTCGCGGGGGACGGACAGTGACTCTCCGCCTCGTCCTCCTCGCTCTCGTCCTGTGGGCGCCGTCGGCCTTCGCCCAGGGCCCCGCTGGGGATCCGCGGGACAACCTGGACCACCCCGGCACCCCGACGGATCGCTACCTCGACGCGGGCGAGCTCCGGGACGTGCTGCACCTCGCCAACGACTCGTTCTACGGCTGCTACCGCAAGCACGTGCGCGGGACGAAGGAGGCCGGGGAGGTCGCGGTGCGCTTCACCGTCCAGCGCGACGGCACGGTCACGGACGGCGTCGCCGAGATGGACGGGGCCCCCGAGTCGCTGGGCCCGTGCCTCGTCGACGTGGTGGAGGGCTTGACCTTCGACCCCCACGACGGCGACCCCGTGGTCGTCTCCTATCCCCTCGTGTACCAGGTGGACCGCAAGGGAGCCCGCGTTCTGCCCTATCCGGTGGTGTTCACGAAGCCCCGCGCCGTCCGCCTGCCCCTGCTCTTCCTCCCTCCCGACATCTCTCCGGGGGAGGTGCGGATGCTGGAGAGGGTGCTGGTCGACCCAGAGGGGACTCCCGAGCGGTAGACTCGCCGATCGATGGACCCCGCCCTTCCGACAGACGTCGTCCTCGGACGCTGCCGCTTCGTGAGCTCGCGCGCCGAGCTGGGGCGCCTGTTGCCGGGTCTGGAGTTCGAGGTCCCCGTGCCGCAGGAGCTCGGGGAGCTCGGCGCCGGTTGGGCCGTCCGCCCTCCCAACGCGCTGCGGACCGCGCTGCTGCAACACGTCGCGGAGCACGTGCGCTCGGCGCTCCGCGAGGACGGAGAGCCCCAGAGCGACAGCTACTACCGGGAGCTCGAGGCGGCGCTGTTCGACGCGGTCGCCCAGGCCCCCGGCGCGCGCCTGGACACCCTGGTCTGGCTCTGGCTGCTGGACGAGATCCCGCGGATCCTCCGGTCGGACCCGGCGCTGTTCGCCTGGTTCGACCGCCATCACCCCGACCACCTCGCGGCGCACCGCACCTGCCTCGACGATCTCGGCCGGCTCGCGTCGCGAAACCCGGGGAAGTACGCCTCTGTCCGCCGCAAGGTCGTCACCGCCATCGACGCCGGCCACGAGCTCCTGGCCACCGACCTCGAGCAGCGCGCCGGGGAGGCCGCCGTCCACCTCCTCGCCCACGTGGGGGTGACCCCGGTCCTGCACCTCGTCGAAGAGGGGCGCTTCCACAGCGATCTCTCCCTGCACCCCATCTTCCTGGGGCGCGAGGGGTTCGTGGACGACGAGACCTTCGAGCGCACCCGGCGGCTGATCCAGGCCATCGTCGACACGATCTGGCGGCGGCGGGCGGTGAACCGGGCGAACCCAGGGGAGCGTTGGGCCCTCGGCTACTTCGCCTCGGATGGGATGGTCGGTCGGGCGGCTCAGCTCGACCCCGCGGTGCTGCCGGGGGGCGAAGGCGACGAGGCGGTGCGGGTGGCGGTCCTCGCCTCGCTCCAGCCCGACCTCGCCGAGTACCTGCTCCACCACACCGATCGGTTCGCCATCGATGAGGAGACGAGCGCCAGGTACCGGGTCCGGGAGGACCAGCTCGCGCTCCTGGCGGACCCGGAGTCCCTCGCGTTGCGCGCGGCCGGATACCGGGACGTCGTCGAGGAGATCCTCCGCTGGGACGTGCTCAACGCCCTGCGTGGGATGGTCCACGTGGCCGACGTGGAGGGGGATCGCTACCTCTGCGGGGAGCAGGTCGTGTCGGCCGACGCGTTCGTCCTCGACCTCAACGCCCCGCCCCCCCCTCCGATGGCCGCCTCGGAGCCATCCGGCGATGCCCTGGCCCCCCTCGCGGAGGTCTCGTTGTTCGAGGGCCTCGACTCGATGGGCTACGACGGCGAGTGGGACGCACCCCCAGGCGCCGGCGACGAGCCCGCCAGCGACTACGGCTTCGACACGCTCTTCGGCAGCGTGCCCGACCAGGAGGCCCCGCCCCCGCCCGCGGGCGTCGATCTGCACCTGTCGCTCCTGGGCGCCCTCGACGACGACTTCGTCGAGCTCCTCCAGGGCTACGAGCTGGGGCCGTCGACGGTGCCGCCGATGCGCCGCCCGGACGTGGGCGAGCTCTTCGCGGGGTACGTCATCTTCCCGGTGGGTCGCCTGGGTGCCCCCGGCTCCGCGATCGCCATCGCCCGCCCCGAGGAGGGCGGGGTGTCCGATCTGCACCTCTTCCCGGTCCCTCGGAACCCCGACTGGCGTCCCGAGCAGGCCCTCGACGAGTTCATGCGCGCCAAGGTCGAGAGCCGCTTCGCGCCGGGTCCGCCCGGGGTGTCTGCCTTCCCTCCGCGCTCGGGAGATCCCGAGCCCCTGAGCCCACGCCGCCTCCAGCGCGCCTACGAGCGCGTGGTCGGCTCCATCGAGTGAACTCCGTGCACCGCAGCCTCCCCTTCGCCGTCCTCGCCCTCCTCATCGGCTGCCCGTCGAGCGACCCGCCCCCCGCGGAGCCTCTCGACGTGGCCGGCTCCTACACCCTCGTCGGGACCCAGCTCGACTCGGAGTGTGTCGGGGCCGAGTGGGACTTCTGGGAGGTCTACGACTTCATGGAGCGCACGCCGTCGGACATCCCGTCGATGACCATGGAGGTCACCCAGGACGGCGGCGCCATCTCCGCGACCCAGGCGCCCGCGGGCTGTGTCCTCGACGGGACGGTCGGGCCGACCGGGACGTTCTCGCTCCGCGGACCGTGCGATACGGCGACGATGGATCGCGACCTCGAGATCAGCGGGACGATCGTCGAGTTCGGGGCCGGCTTCGACATCGAGGCGTCGATGCGCATCGACGTGGACCGCTCCGACGGCGCCGGTGGTCCCCCGGACGGCGTGGTGGACTGCTCGGTCCCCAGCGTGGACCTCGACGGGTCCGGGTCCCGCCCCTGACGCGCTCGGGACGCTCCGGGGTCGCCCCGCACAGCACCGCCGTGGTAGAGAGGCAGCACCACCCCGTCGCGCGCGCGGGGTGACGGAGGTCACCATGGTCGCTGCCCTGCTTCGTCGCTCCAGTCTCCTGCTCATGGTCGCCGCGCTGCTCGTGCCGGTCACCGCAGTCGCTCAGGACGAGGGGGGCACCGCGGAGGAAGAGGAGGAGGCCTCCTTCGTCGGGAAGAACGCGTTCGAGGTCTGGCAGGAGGAGCACCAGTGGTTCCGCCTCGGGCTGCGCGCCTACGCGATGCAGCCCACCGTGCAGGAGAACGCCGCCCTCCGGTGGGGCGCTGGGCTCCAGGTGCCGCTGACCACCGACTTCTTCATGGGCCTCGGCATGAAGCTCGCCTTCATCGGGGGCTACAACCGCGGCGGCCACTACGACGACGCCGCGAAGAACTGCGTGAACCGCGGCGGCGACGGCTCGGACCTGACCTGCCCCGACGGGGTCGTCGGCGGGGTCGACTACATCTGGAAGGAGCCGATCGAGCAGGCCGGCTCCTCCTGCGACGGCGTCATCTCCGACAACGACACCCAGGCAGGGACCGCGTTCGCGAGCCCCACCCGTCGCCTCACCCACGTCGCCCACTACGCCCTGGCCATCGGCGGCAACTACGAGCTGACCATCCCGAATCTGCAGGTGTTCCGCGTCTTCCAGCCGTTCGTCGGCGGCGGCGTGGTGCTCCAGTGGTCCTACAACTACTCCGACATCCAGAGCTCGGAGTGCTTCCTCATCGACAACCCCGACAACGATCCCTTCGATCCCAACAACGTCGACCCCTGGACCACCCAGGGGCCGCGGGTCGGCGGCGAGGTGTACGGCGGCTTCCACATCAACCTCGGCCGCGTGTTCCGTTTCGCGTTCGAGGTGGGCTACCAGAACGTCCTGATGGAGCAGAACGCGCTCCGCAAGGCGACGGCCGCCTTCGAGATGCAGCACCTCGCGTACCGCCTCGCCATCCTCCGCCTCGGCGGCGGGATCGAGTTCCGGTTCTAGCGCCGGACAGACCAGCCTCTCCCGCGCGGAGAAGGAGCAGCCCCCATGCGCATGTATCGCTCGCAGGTCCCTCGCATCGCCGAGGACATCATCAACACCTTCGTGCTCGACGGAGACATCGTCGTGGAGCAGGCCTTCAAGGAGGAGGCCGAGCGCGATCTCCGCGCGATCATGGAGGAGTACCTGCGCCAGGAGAGCAAGGTCGTCCAGGAGACGCGCCGCCTCATGGAGCAGCGCCAGATCACCTACGACAAGTTCGGCAAGGTCAAGGCGGGCGTGGCGGACGAGCTGGGCCACAAGACCGGCGATGACGGCATCCGCTACATCGCGAACCAGATCCTCGAGATGTTCATGTACTCGAACAACGTCGAGGAGGTCTTCGGCGAGGACCGCTTGATGCGGAAGACGCTGATGCGCATCTTCCGCAAGCACCTCGTCGAGGAGGCCGACCTGGACCGGGAGGTCCGCGGTCGCCTGAAGAACCTGCGCCCCGGGTCCGAGAAGTGGGACATCGAGTACCGCCGCGTCATGGACGAGGTGCGCCGCAAGCGAGGCCTCACCGGATGAGGTGCGCCGCAGCGCTGGCCCTGCTGCTCGCGGGGTGTGGCGCTGCGGAGGAGTCTGCGCCTGCCGCAGCGGTGTCCGAGGAGACCGCCGGCGCGACGACTCCCAGCGACGGGTCGGAAGCGACCGCGAAGCCGTCCGAGAACGCGAGCCCCCAGGCCCCGCCGGTCGAGGCCACCCCGGCTCCCCCTGTCGAGCAGGCCGAGAACGGCCCGCCGATGGTCGTGCTGCCCAAGGGGCTGAGCCCGCTCTACGAAGGGTTCTTCCAGGACGGGGACGCGCTGACCGCGTTCAGCAAGCGCCTCGGGTCGGTCCTGAGCCACGAGCGCCCCGTCACCGTCGAGGTCACCTGGACCGAGGAGCGCCTCGAAGGCGTCATCACCCTGCTCGTCCCCGACGCTGACGACGCGGGGGAGGCGGTCGCCGCGCAGATCGACGCCGGCGGCCCCGTGGACCCATCGAGCATCCAGCCCCTGGTGGGGAGCGTGGGCTCCTGGCGCGCGGACCTGGGCAACCGCTTCGACCTGCGTCTGCTCAGCTTCGAGACCCGCACCGTGTGGTGGGACCACGTCTCCGGGAGCCGCTGTTGGATGCAAGGCCCCATGAACGACCCCGAAGGCACGGCGCTGAGCGACTGCTTCGTCTGCCTGCCCCCCGGGGGGACTGAGGAGACCGTCTGCCGCGACGGCGAGGCGTGGCCGGCGGAGCTGACGGGGAGCAAGCGGGCGAAGTCGATGCTCGCCTCGGCGCTGCGCCCCGGCGGAGCCTGACCGAGAGCCGTCAGGCCACTCGTCGGCGGGGGGGCGCTACTCGGGCGCCTCTTGAAGCTCGCCGGTCCCGCCCTCGATGCGCAGCGCGTCCACCGGCAGCCCGTCCACCGCGAGGGGAGGGGACCAGTCGTTCGCCTTGAGGAAGTGCCGCATGTCGACCAGCGTCACGTTGGCGTTCTGCTGCTCGCCGTCGAAGCCCCACAGCAGAAACGATCCGTAGTACGGCGCCGAGTCGTACCACTGGAATGTGTGCCCGTGGACGCCCTCCCAGTGGAGCTGGTCGCCGGTCTCCAGATCCGTCACCCAGAAGGAGGGCGGCCGGACCCGCGTCTCCACCCCCGGCGGCAGGTCCTCGATGGCGAGCTCCCTCCCGTCGCGGAAGACGGAGACCTCCTCGCCAAGGCCCTCCTCCATGGCGTAGCGCCCGTCGACGCTGATGGTGACCCGGTCCCGGTCCTTGAAGCGCTTGACCGTCTCCCCGGTGGTCCCGTTCGCGCACTCCACCTCGGTGTCCGCGTAGCGACGGAAGCAGACGATGTCCTTCTCGACCCGGTAGGTGAGGCTCTCGAGCCCCTCGTCGAGCCAGCCGAAGGCGCGCTCCGTCTCGCCGGTGTTGGCGAAGAGACGCCAGGCGTACTTGAGGCCGCCCGGGCTCTCGGACGCGAGGAAGATCACCTCGTCCGTTCCTGGCCCGCGGTGGAGCTGCTCGGGGTCCACCTGGTCCAGCTCGAGCAGGTTCAGGATGTGGGAGTCGATGTTGTAGACGCTCATCTTGCGCCCGGTGGAGTCGGGCACGGCGAACATGGAGTCGTTGAACCAGGCCGGCGGGGCCTTCGGCATCCCGAGCCGGAGCGGCAGGTTCTCCCCGGTGTCCTTGAGGATCCAGGGGCCCTGGAGGCTGCGGTAGTAGAGCGTGACGCCGGCGGGGTTCCAGGCGAAGTTCTGGAAGTTGTTCGAGCCGCACGGCTTGAACACGAGCTGCATGGCCTTGAGGCCGGCCTTCGCCTTGAGGAGCTCGGCGTTGCACTGGGCGTAGGCTTCCTTCACGGACTGCTTGAAGGAGGTGTCCTCCACCTCGCAGCTGTCCCCACAGCCAGCGAGGAGGAGCAGCACGGCAGCGAGGGGGGCGGTCTTCATGGCGAGGCCCTTCTACGGCGGACGGAGGACGGGATCAGCAGGGCGAGGAGCGCGAGAGTGCCGCTGCCGCTGTTGCCCGCGCAACCCTGGCAGCCGGAGCCGGGATCGGGGGGCAGCGCGGAGTCGTCGTCGTCGACGGGGGCGGCGGTGCTGTCGTCGTCGTCGACGGGGTCGGTGGAGTCGTCGTCGTCGACGGGGTCGGTGGAGTCGTCGTCGTCGTCGCCGACGGGAGGCACGTACTCGGCGGTCATCACGCCGTCGAGGACGAGGATCGACTCGTCGATGGCCACGAGCTCGCCGCCGCCCTGGATCCGCAGCTGGTACGCGCCGTCGGGCCAGTCCGACGGGTCGAAGAGGGCAGACAGGGACTCGGCGTGGTCCTCGCCGACGTCTGCGTACCGCTCGACGGGGAGGTAGCGCCCGGCGAGGGGCCCCACCAGACGGAGCTGGGCGCCCACAGGGAGCGCGTCACCGGAGACCTCGAGGACGTAGCCGCCCTCGGCCGCGGGGGCGGCGGACAGGGCGGTGACCGCGAGGTCGGGATCGGGGGTGGTCATGGCGACCGCGAGAGGCAGGACGTCGACGGACTCGACGCCGTCGTGGAGGACGACGGACCACTCGCCGACCCGGTCCCAGGCGTAGATGAGGGCGAGAGGGTCGAGATCGAGGGCGATGGCGGGCTTGGCGCCCGGCTGGATGGACGCGTCCACCGGCCAGGTCCCGAGCCCGGGGCGGTGGAGCGCGAAGGTGCCGCCCAGGGCGTGGTGGGAGAGGACCTCTTCGCCCCACAGCACCGCTTCGCCGACGGTGTCTGCCGGGGTCGCGAGGCCGACCGCGCTCAGGATCTCCACCGGAGAGACCGTGCTCAGGCTGACGGGGACCGAGGTGGCTCCTGCGCCGATCGGGTTCACGGCGACGCTGACGGTGGCCGGCCCATAGCCGGCGGCCTCCACGAGGAGCTCGATCGTGCCTGCCCCCACGGGGCGCGCGAAGCCTCCGGTCTCCGGGTCGCTGTAGAACGCCTGGGCGCCGGCTCCCGGGCGCAGGGTCGCCTCGACCGGCTCGCCGTCCGGCCCGGTGACGAACCCGACGATGCCGGTGGTCGCGCCATCGACCATGAAGTCGATGGACGGCTGGGTGTGCCAGTCGAGGTAGTCCGGGAGCTCGGACTCGGGTGGCGCCTTCTCGTCGCTGATCTCCAGCGTGTAGTCGTGTCCGCCCCGGACTCCGTAGCTCCAGTCGTTCGTGTCGCCGTAGGTGATGTACCAGGCGGCTCCGTTCGTGATCCAGAAGTCGGGTTGGGGGTTCGCGGCGAGGTAGCGGGCGCACAGCTCCGCGAGGACGTCTTCGTCGTCCGTGTCCGCGAGGCTCCAGTTCCAGACCCAGCCCAGGTTGGTCGCGCCGCTGTGCATCGACAGGGAGTGGCCGAAGGACCGCGTGCGGGACAGAAGCCGCACGGCGTCGCTCTCAGGCTCCGAGAACGGCGCCGAGCCGCTCGCCGTCTGGCTGCGCCACTCGAAGGAGTAGTTCCGGTTCAGGTCGACGGACCGGGCGTTGCGTCGCGTGAACGCCTCGACTCCGTCGGGGTTGATGACCGGCACGATCCAGACCTCCGCCTCGTCGATGAGCGAGGTGACGCCAGGGTCCACGCCGTACTGCGCGGCCAGCGTCCAGGCGACGCTGTGCGCCACCTCCATGGAAGACCACTCATCCCCGTGGTGGGTTCCCAAGACCCGCCAGGAAGGCTCGCCCAGCTCGCGGACGCCTGGCAGATCGGACAGGACCACGCCGGTGAGCTCGCGCCCCTCCACCGACGTGCCCACGTCCACCACCCGGGCGATCTCCGGGTAGGTCTGGGCCAGCGCGCGCAAGGACGCGGCCATGGTCTCCGGGGTGTGGTAGCCGCCGCCCCGGGACGGGTCGCGCTCGGGGCGCAGCAGGGCGACGTCCGTGGTGAGGACGGAGTAGGAGACCCCCAGGGAGTCCAGGAGTTGGCGGTCGGAGGCGGTGGCGTGGGCGTGGAGGTGGGTCCGGCTGCCCCCCTCGACCATCAGCTCGGTGGTGGAGAGCAGGTCCCGCTGCGCCACCGGGACGGCGACGAGGCCGAGGGGCTCCTCGACGGACGTGGGCGCGGCGAGGCTCCAGGCGGGGGCCAGGGCGAGGAGCAGCAACAGAGAGGGCAGGGGCCGCATCGCCGTGACCCTAGAGCACCGACGAGGCCGTCGCTCGGTTCGCCGCCTGCCTGGGGAGTGGTCGGGGGGTCGAGGGGACTCGCAGAGCGCTGGCGTCTCCGGCGAGGGGGCCTCAGTGGGCGCTGGCGTCCCCGGCCTCGGGCGCCTGGGCCACCGCCGCCGTCGGCCAGCCCGTGCCCTTGAGCGACGGCAGGACCGCGTCCCGGACCCCCTCGAACGCGGGGCGCTCGGACGCGGCGATGGGCTCGCTGCGGGGGAACTGCTGGCGGAGGAAGTCGACCTGCTTGCCGCGGACGTAGAACTCGAAGTGCAGGTGCGGCCCCGTGGCGAGGCCCGAGCTGCCGACGTAGCCGATGACCTCGCCCTGCTCGACGACGGCTCCTGACTTCACCGCGTAGCGGCTCAGGTGCGAGTACGACGAGCTGTAGGTGCCGTTGTGCTTGATGCGGACGTGCCGCCCGTAGCCGCCCTTCGTGCCCCGGTAGCTCACCACGCCCCGCCCGATGGCGCGGATGGGGGTGCCCGACCCAGCGGCGTAGTCCGTGCCGCGGTGGGCGCGCCACTTCTTGAGGACGGGGTGGTAGCGGTTGCCGAAGCGCGAGGAGATCCGCGAGAACTTCAGCGGCGACTTGAGGAACATCTTCTTGCTGGAGTGCCCCTCCTCGTCGAAGTAGCCGACCTTTTCGTCCGCGTCTTCGTAGCGGATCCCCACGAAGCTCTTGCCGCCCGCGGTCTCGTACTCGGCGGCGAGGACCGTGTCGAGGCGCAGGCGCTCGCCGGTCTCGGCGTCCTCGACGGCCTCGATGACCATGCGGAACCGGTCCCCGGGGCGGATCTGCGTGTTGAAGTCGATCTCCCACTCGAAGATCCCCGCGAGGTCCACGAGGTTCTGGGCGGACAGCCCCATCCCCATCCCGGTCTCCCACAGGGACGAGACGACCTCGCCGGAGACGCCCACGGGGGTGCGCACGGTGGCGCGGGCTTCCTCCTCGGCGTCGAAGCCGCCCTCGTCCTTGCGGGTCACCACGAGGCGGCGCTCGCCGAAGCGGTCGAGCGGGTAGACGAGGCCGAAGAAGGAGCCGTCGTCCCGGTCCTTGCGGACGGTGAAGGTCTCACCGGCGCGGATCTTCGCCAGATCGTGGACGTCCTTCGCCGCGTTCACGACGCCGAGGGCGCCGGCGTAGTCGAGGCCGTGGTCCTCGAGGATCGACGTGATGACTTGCCCGCGGTTCACCTCTACGTCCTCCTCGACGAACGGCGGAGGGGGAGGCGGCGCGGGGGTCGAGGGCTCCACTACGACGGGGGCGGGCTCGGCCACGGGCTCGGGGTCCTCGCCGCACGCGGCCAGCAGAAGGATCAGGGAGAGCGCCGGAGCGAGTCGAGAGAGGTGCTGCATGGTCGTCCGCGATGGCTCGGGCGAAGGGGCCCGTTCTTCGACGCTTGCCGGGCGCGGTTCATTCATCCGCGACGCGATCGCGGCGCCCGCAAACATCGGCGCAACTTACCAGAACGCCGGCGCCAGACCCGTGGGAAATGCAGGCGGACTCGCGGTCAGGCGGCCTCGTCGGCGCCGTCGCTGGGCGGAGAGGTCGGGGGGCGCTGCTGGTTGGGCCGCACGCGTCGCTGCAGCAGCGTCTCGGCGTCGACCCGCTTGTCCTCCCGCCAGCGGCGGTACGCGAGGATGGGACCGTCGGCGGGGATGAGGCGCTCGTCCATGCGCAGGCGTACCTCGCCGCGGGGCTGGCTCTCGACGACGCGCCGGTCCTGGTCGAGGACGAACCGGTTGGCGAGTCGGCTGATCGCCCCCAGGAGCCAGTCCACGCCGGGGACGGTGACCATCCCCTGGTAGGTGCGGGTGAGGTAGCGCATCGAGGTGTCGTCGACGGGCACGAACGCCAGGAACTGAAGCACCTTCGGCCCGGTCCGCAGCCGCCAGATGTTCGGTCCGATGAACTCGATGAACCCGGCGTCCTGCCCCGCGACCCAGGCGCGCAGGTGGTCGCCTTCGAGCTCCGTGACCACCTCCATCGCCTCGCTCTCCACGAACCGACCGATGGTGGTGGCGTGGACGAAGGGGAGGTGGGGGAAGTCGAGCTGGTTCTCCACCGAGCGCGTGTAGTGCACGTCCCACTCGACGCTCTTGGCGCTGCCGGCCCAGGAGTGCCCCGAGAAGTCGAAGAAGGGGATGGGATCGGCGGGCGGGGCCTGGGCCCCGGTCCACGCCCAGATCAGGTCATGGGCCTCCCGCACGTGGAGCATCGGCATGCTCATCGATGGTCCGATGCGGCGGTCGGGATGGGCGGGGATGTGGGTGCAGGCGCCGTCGCGGTCGAAGAGGAAGCCGTGGAACGGGCACTCGACGCAGCCGTCCTTCACCGTGCCCAGCGACAGCGCAGCGTGGCGGTGGGGGCAGCGATCGCTCCCGGCGTGGACGATCCCTGCGTCGTCACGCCAGAAGACGAGGTCGAGCCCAAAGACCCGTGCCCCGTGGGGGCGTCCCGCGGGGACCTCGGCGGACGGGAGGACGGCGTACCAACGATCGGCGACGACATGCATGGGCGCTCCAGGTGCAGGGCAACTGAAGCAGGAGTAGTCGAAAAAGACGATTCAGGCGACTAAAACGACCAATCAGGCGCTCGCCAACCTTCGCTGGACCTGGACTAGTTCGCCTGGGCGGTCCTCGGGATCACGTCGTCAGCGCCCAGCGTCAGGTCGCGCTCCGTGTCCATGTCGGTGATCTTGATCCCGGTCCCGAACAGCGACTCGTAGAAGAAATTCATGACCTGGGCGCGCCGCTTGCGCTCGGGCAACGTGTTGGAGCCGTCCTTGAGCCACCACCCGAGCGCGTCGCCTTCCTGCATCTCGATGCCCCAGTAGTCCATCGCCCGATGGATGGGCGTGTTCTTCTGGACGATGAGCAGCGAGCTCGTGGGCGCCTCGGTGAAGTACTTCGCGTGCTCGATGAGGAACGCGACCGTCTCCGCGAACTCCTGCCGGCCCTCGGCGGGGTGGCCGATGATGAGGTTGCTGAAGAACTTGAGCCCCACCTCGTGCATGTCCTTGAGCAGGCGCGAGACCTCAGGCGCGTCGTACTTCTTCCCCATGGCGGTCAGCACCGGCGAGCTGAACGACTCGAAGCCGAAGCCGAGGAACGTGCAGCCGGCGGCCACCATCTTCTCGAGCAGACCGCGCTTGAGGGTGCGGGAGACGATGGCGTTGCCACCCCAGGTCAACCCCAGGGGCTCCTGGAGGAGTAGATCGCTCAAGCGGTCGAGCTGCTTGACGTTGCCGTTGATCAGCAGGTCGTTGAAGTGGATCTCCGTGACGCCCCAGCGCTCCTTGTGGGCCCGCATCTCTGCGTGGATGTCCTCGGCGGTCCGGTAGCGGAAGTTCTGCCAGATCTCCGCCTGCAGGCAGAAGTCGCACTTGCGGACGCAGCCGCGGCTCATGAGCGTGCTCACGGACCGACTCGGGGCGAACGGCGGAGCGATGGGGTTCTCCGTGTAGAACTCCATCGGCAGGCCCTCGAACTGGGGCCAGGGGAGGGTGCGCACGTCGGGGATGGGCGAGCGGAGGCCGGTGTCCTCCGCGTTCCCGGGGCCTCGCGGCAGGATCAGCCCTCGGACGCCGGAGAAGTCCCGGGACCCCGTCTCCACGAGCTCGATGATGTCGAGGAGCGGCCCCTCGCCCTCGCCGTAGACGACGACGTCGATGGGGCCGGACCAGGCGAGGTTGTAGCCGTAGAAGCCCGGGTCGCAGACCTGCCCCCCGACGACCACGAGGACCTCGGGCTTCGCGGCCTTGATGGCGCGCGCGAGGTGCTTCGTCGCCTCGATGGAGTAGGTGCTGATGCCGACGATCTGGGGGTCGTTCGCGAGGATGCGCGCCACGTAGCCGTCCAAGCTGGGCGCGGTGATCCGCGGCGCGATCTCGGCCTCGTAGCGCTCGGGGTCCTGCCACTTGTGGAGGTGGGTGCGGTCCCAGTACTCCTTGAGCGCAAGGGGCATGCCGTGGTGGAGCTCGATGTTCCAGTCCAGCTGGAACACGTCGTGCCCCGCCCGCTCCAGCCACCCCGCGAGGTAGGCGATGGTCAGCGGCGGCGTCTTCGTGTTCCAGATCGGAGTGGCGACCAGGGAGATCCGCATCACGCGGAGGATAGCCGCTGTTCGCGGCGCTATCCGGTCTCCGACCGAAGGCCCAGCAGGGGGCTCGCGTGCCCCTCGACCACGGCGGCGGTGATCCACACCTCCGCCAGGTCGTCCCGGTCGGGTGCCTCGTACATCACCTCGAGCAGCACCTCCTCGAGGATCCCGCGCAGCCCGCGGGCCCCCGCGCCCAGCGCCAGACACCGGCTCGCCACCGCCCTCAGCCCGCCGGTGGTGAAGCGCAGATCGACTCCGTCCATGCGCAGGAGGCGCTGGTACTGCGCCACGAGGGCGTCGCGGGGCTCGGTGAGGATGCGCACGAGCTGGTCCTCGTCGAGGGCGCTGAGAGAGGCAAGGACGGGCAGGCGCCCCACCAGCTCGGGGATGAGCCCGAAGCGGTGGAGGTCCTCGGGCCGCACGTCCATCACGGTCGAGGTCGCCGCGCGATGGGGGGCTCCGAACCCCACGGTGGCGCGGCTCGTGCGGCGGCCGATGATGCGGTCGAGGCCCTCGAAGGCGCCCCCGCAGATGACCAGGACGCCCGCCGTGTCGAACGAGACGCGCCGTGTTCGGCCCCGCCCGGTGGGGACCTGCAGGTCGACCGTGCAGCCCTCGATGAGCTTGAGCAGCGACTGCTGCACTCCCTCGCCCCCCACGTCGCGTTCGCTGGTGGCCGAGCCGCTCCGGCGGGCCAGCTTGTCGACCTCGTCGATGTAGAGGATCCCGCGCTGGGCCGCGCCGAGGTCGCCCTTCGCCGCCTGGAGGAGTCCCTTGAGGAGACCCGAGGCGTCCTCGCCCACGTAGCCCGCCTCGGTGAGCGCGGTGGCGTCGCCCACGTGCAGCGGCAGATCGAGGAGCCTGGCGAGGGCCCGGACGAGGTGGGTCTTGCCGGTGCCGGTGGGGCCGAGCAACAGCACGTTGGCCTTCGACAGCCCGACGGCCTGGGCGCCGACCTGCGCGCGCCGCAGGTGGGTGTGGACCGCGACCGCGAGCTGCCGCTTCGCCCGCTCCTGCCCCACCACCGTCCGGTCGAGGCGCCGCTTGATCCAGGCCGGGGCGGGCAGACGGTCCTCGGGGCGGCGCGCGAGCAGCGGACGACAGGCCTCGAGGCACCGCACGCAGATGGCGACCGAGGCGACCCCATCCCCTCGCACCGCGTCGCCGGGTCCGGCGGCCTCGGCGCAGAAGGAGCATCGGAGCTGGGAGTCTGCTCGTCGCACCTGGATGGCATAGGCACGGATTGGGTCGGCTGCCATGGACGGGGTCGCGAACGACCCGAACTCGCCCGGTCGCGAGGGAGGCGGAGACCGGGGGGCTCTCGCTTGCGGTGGGCGGCGGGACCCGCGACGATTACGCGGTGAAGCTCAAGGCCCAGGCCCACTACTACGTCGTCCTCGGAGTGACGAAGGACGCGAGCGACGCGGAGCTCAAGCGGGCCTACCGCGCGGCCGCGAAGAGCCACCACCCGGATCTGCCCGCGAACCGCGGGAACCGGGAGGCTGCGCTCCGCTTCAAGGAGATCAACGAGGCCTACGAGGTCCTGTCGGATCCCCGCAAGCGCCAGCTCTACGACCGGTTCGGCAAGAAGGGCCTGACCGAGGCGTACAAGGACTGGCAGCCTCCCGAGGACCGGGGCGGCAAGCGGCGCAAGCGCGAGCACAGCGGGACCGAGACGCTCGGCACGGACGCCGGGTCGGGGGTCGCGTCGATCTTCGAAGACCTCTTCGCGTCCGCGGCGCCGAAGCCCGACACCAAGCGCAACGAGAACCTCTGGAACCCCGGCAACCTCGACCAGGGTCCGGTGGACGAGCCCACTCCGCTGCACCAGCAAGGGCAGGCGGGGGGCCAGGCGGGCGGAGGCCAGCCGTCGGCGGCCAACGGGGGCGGGCGCTTCGGGCCCGGTGGCTTCTCCATGGCCGACCTGAAGGAGGGCCTCAAGGCGGCCGCCGGCTACGGCGGGATGTCCGAGGGCGGCGGCGACAAGAGCGACGGCCCCATGCCCTCGTGGGTCGAGGGGATGATGGGCGGCCCGGTGGACGAGGCGGCCTTCTCCCGGGATCGGGGGGCGTCGATGCCGCGCTTCCACCAGCAAGGGGAGGGACCCACGCGGCCCGGCCAGCGAGCCGACCGGTGGCAGCCCACGGACGAGGACGAGTGGATCGACGGCGCCGCCGGCCCGGCCGGATGGCAGGAGCCCAACCAGCCCGACGGCTGGGTGCGGGACAACAACAAGGCGCGCCGCGAGCCGGAGCCGCCCGAGCACCAAGGCCCGTCGGGGCGCCGCGCGCGCAAGACGGTTGACGCGGAGTTCACGGCGAGCGGCCGACGGGAGCGGCGTCGGCAGGCGCGGACGGAGCCCAAGCGGGCTGGAGACACCCTCCACGCCTCGGCGCGGATCCCACTGCTCACCGCCATCCACGGGGGGCGGCACACCGTGACGCTGCGGATGCCGGACACGTCGGGCAACTGGGGCCTGGAGGCGGTGGAGATCACGGTGCCGCCGGGTCTCGACGACGGCGGGACGCTGCGCCTCCCCGGTCGGGGGCACCACGGCGACGGCGGCGGACCCCGCGGGGACCTCGTGCTCACGCTGGAGATCGAGCCCCACCCGGTGTTCCGCGTCGAAGGGCGCGACGTGCACATGGAGCTACCGCTCTCGGCGTCCGAGGCGGCGATGGGGGCGCGAATCGAGGTGCCGACGCTCTACGGGACGGCGCAGGTCCAGGTCCCGCCCGGCGTCAGCTCGGGGGCCCAGGTGCGGCTGCGGGGCATGGGGCTCGCCGCGCTGGACGCGCGGTCGAACAAGGGCGACCAGCTGCTGACGGTGCAGATCCAGCTGCCGAGGCGCCTGTCGCGCAAGCACCTCGAGTGGCTCGAGACCATCGAGGAAGAGACCGGGTTCTCCCCACGCAACGGCCTCTGGGAGGCGTAGCTAGGAGTCCGACGGGCGCGAGATGCGCGCTCGGGCCTGGCTGACCCGGCGCACGGCGCTCGCCGCGAGGCGACGCAGGCGCCCGCTTCGGACCTCTTCGGCCTGCTCCTGGGGCGTCTCCGCGGGGCCGCCCCAGTCCTCGACCGGCCAGCTGTTCCGCTTCGCCACCCGCAGCAATCGCGGGTCCGGGCGCACGGCGACCGGGCGCCCCACCGCCTCGAGCATCGGCAGATCCGAGATGGAGTCCGTGTAGAACGCGCAGTCCTCGAGCGCGATGCCCCGCTCGTCACACCACGCCTTCGCCAGCTCGAGCTTGCCCGGCCCGTAGCAGACGGGGTGGGTCAGCTCCCCGGTGAAGCGGCCGTCGGGTCCCTTCTCGAAGCGGAGCGCGAGGACGTCGTCCAGCTCCAGCGCGTCCTGGACGCAGCGGGCGAGGTAGATGGTCGCCGCCGTCAGGAGGACGACCGGTTCGCCGTCGTCCTTGTGCCGCTGGAGGACGTCGAGCCCGCCCGGGGCGTAGATGTCCGCGACCTCCTCGGCGTAGAAGACGTCGATGCGCTCCTGGAGCTCGTCCTCGTGGAGACCCTTGAGCGTCCCCACTGCGCGGGTCAGGGCCACGTCGGCCTTCATGAGTCCGACGCCGTAGAGCCCCATCCAGAAGGCGGCCTCCATCGCCTGGGACAGGTGCAGCCGCCCGTGCTCCCGCTCCCGGCGGAACCAGAGCCGGCCGGTGTTCTCGAAGGTGAGGGTCCCGTCGAGGTCGAAGAAGGCGGCGCCGGGCATGGGCTCAGGTCTCCGCGCCGGGGGCGACGTCGAACGCGTGCGCCCACACGTCGTCCACCCGTTCGATGAACTCGGTCTTCACGGAGTCCCGGAGCGCCTCGGGGATGTCCAGCAGATCCTTGTCGTTCTCCTTGGGGAGGAGGACCGTCTTGATGCCTGCGCGGCGTGCCGCCAGCACCTTCTCCTTGATCCCGCCCACCGGCAGGACCTTGCCCCGCAGCGTGATCTCCCCGGTCATCGCCAGATCGTGGTTCACGCGCTTGCCGGTGAGCAGCGAGACGAGGGCCACGATGGTGGTGATGCCCGCCGATGGCCCGTCCTTGGGGATGGCGCCCTGGGGGAAGTGGACGTGCAGGTCCCGCTCCTTGAACAGCTTCGCGTCGATGCCGAGGCGGCTCGCGTGGCTGCGGACCCAGGAGAGCGCGGTCTCCGCGGACTCCTTCATCACCTCGCCGAGCTGGCCGGTGATCCGGAACTTGCCCGTCCCGCCCTCCATCGCCGTCACCTCGATGAACAGGATCTCCCCGCCGACCGGGGTCCAGGCGAGGCCCACCGCGACGCCGGGAAGCTCCGTCCGCTCGGCGCGGTCCACGAAGTGCCGCTGGGGCCCGAGCAGGTCGAGCAGGTGCTCCACCTTCACCGCGCCGGTGCCCTTCTTCTTCTGGACCACCCGGCGCGCGATCTTGCGAGCCACCTTGCCCAGCTGCCTCTCCAGCTCGCGGACGCCGGCTTCGCTGGTGTATCCGCGGATGATCTCGAGGAGCACCTCGTCCCCCATCGTGCCGCGCCGGCCCGACAGACCCTTGTCCTTGCGGACCTTCGGCAGCAGGTGCGTGCGCGCGATGGCGAGCTTCTCTTCCTCGATGTAGCCGGGGATGTCGATGACCTCCATGCGGTCGCGCAGCGCCGCCGGGATGGTCGAGCTCTGGTTCGCCGTGCACAGGAACATCACCCCGGACAGATCGAGGCCCACATCCAGGTAGTGGTCCATGAACTCGTGGTTCTGCTCTGGGTCCAGCGCCTCGAGCAGCGCCGACGCGGGGTCTCCCCGGAAGTCGTTCCCCACCTTGTCGATCTCGTCGAGGATGAGGACGGGGTTGATCGACCCGGCGCGCTTCACCGCCTGCACGATGCGGCCGGGCATCGCGCCCACGTACGTGCGCCGGTGGCCCCGGATCTCGGACTCGTCCTTCACCCCGCCGAGGGCGATGCGCTGCACGTTGCGCCCCATGGCCCGGGCGATGGACCGCCCGAGGCTCGTCTTGCCGACGCCGGGAGGGCCCATGAAGCAGAGGATGGGGCTCTTGCCCTCCGGGTTGAGCTGGCGCACCGACAGGTACTCGAGGATGCGCTCCTTCACCCGCTCGAGGCCGGTGTGGTCCGCGTCGAGGATGCGCTCGACGTGGTCGAGATCGCTGCTGTCCTCGGTGCGGGTGCCCCAGGGCATGTCGAGGAGCCAGTCCACGAAGGTCCGCGCGACCGTGAACTCCGCGCCGTCCCGGTGCATCCGCGACATCCGCTCCAGCTCCCGCAAGGCCTCGGCCTCCACGTGCTCGGGCATCTCGGCGTCCAGGACCCGCGCGCGGAGGCTGTCGATGTCGCCCATCGCGGGGTCGTACTGGCCGAGCTCCTCCTTGACCGCCTTGAGCTGCTCCTTGAGGTAGTACTCGCGCTGGTTTCGGTCCATCGCCGCCTGGACGGAGCCGTGGATGCGCGTGTTCAGCTCGGCGAGCTCCCGGTGGCGCGCCAGCTGATGGCGGACCGCGGTCAGCCGCTCCACCACGTCGTGGGCGGCGAGGAGCTTCTGCATCTCCACCGTCTCCAGCGGCAGGTTACCGGCCACGTAGTCGGCGATCCGGGACGGGCTGGGCAGGTTCTGGAGGACCGGCTCGAGCTCGACCGGGCTCTTGCCTCCCGCGCGCGTCCACGCGAGGAACTCCTCCTGGATGACCGCGCCCAGGGCCTCGGCCTCCACCGACTCGGCCTGGTCCTCTGGCAACACGCCCACGCGCGCGCGAAGGACGGGCGTCGTCGTCTGGATCTCCCCGAGGCGGACCCGGCGCAGCCCCTCGATGAGGGCCCGCATCGAGCCGTCGGAGAACCGCAGCACCCGCAGGAGGCGGCCGAGGGTGCCCACGTCGTGCAGGTCGTCCCGCTCCGGGTCGTGCATCTCCGCGTTGTGCTGCGTGACGAAGACGATGGGGGTGCCGAGGCGCGCGGCCCGCTTCACCGCCGCCAGGGACCGGGGCCGGACCACCACGATGGGCGTGACCATCCCCGGGAGGAGGACGAGGTCCCGCAGGGGAACGACGCCGAGCGACGGCGGCGTGGGATCGGTGACGCGCAGGCGGACAGGCTGGACCGGGACACTCTCCGAGCGGCTCTCCCCGGACGGGAGGGCGGCTTCGGGGCGGAGCGGGGTCGGGTCGGTGGGCTCGGTCATGGGGCTCTTTCTGTCTCTCGGGGGCTCCGGCTGCGCTGAGCGTGGCTCAAAAGCGCTGTGATTTCCGTGATCTCGAAAAAAGATCGAAAAAAATCAAAGTCCATCGAATGGATGCGGATCGGCCTGCGTCTAAGAGATTGAACGCGCCCGGTCTTGCCTGTTTGGAGGAGGGGTTCTGGGCGCGGCGAGACCAGGGCCGGCAGGGCCGGAGTGAGTCGTTCGTTGGGGTGACGAACAACCGCTTGAGGATAACGCCGCCGGACCACTTTGCAAGGAGAAGCCTGATGGCATCCATGACCAACTCGGAGCCCTTGTCTGCCTACATGAGCGACGTCACGCGCACCTCGCTGCTCGACCGCGAGCAGGAGGCCGAGCTCGCTCGCCGCTGGTGCGAGACCCGGGACCCGAGAGCCGCCGAAGAGCTCGTTCAGCGCAACCTGCGCTTCGTCGTGAAGGTGGCGATGGGGTACCGCAAGTACGGGGTCCCGGTGACGGACCTCATCCAGGAGGGGAACATGGGCCTCATGCACGCGGTCGAGAAGTTCGACCCGTCCCGGGGCACCCGGCTCATCTCCTACGCGGTGTGGTGGATCAAGGCCTACATCCAGGCGTACGTCATCCGCTCCTGGTCGCTCGTCCGCGTGGGCACGACCCAGACGCAGCGGCGCCTCTTCTACAAGCTGCCGAAGGCCCTGTCGCAGCCGCGGCTTCCGGGGGAGTCGCCGGACGAGCACATCGACCGCATCGCCCAGGAGCTGGATGCGCGGCGCAAGGACGTGGTGCTCATGATGGGCGCCCTCAAGGGCCGGGACCTGAGCCTGGACGTGCCGCTCGAGGAGAGCTCGGCCGTGACCTGGGGCGACCGGGTGGTCGACGAGGGGATGAACCCGGAGCAGCTCACCGCCGAGGCGCAGGACGACGAGGTCCGCCAGAGCCTCCTCGCGGAGTGCGTCGGCCGCCTCTCCGAGCGCCAGCAGGAGATCATCCGCCTGCGCCACCTCATCGACGAGCCCATGACGCTCCGGCAGGTTGGCACCGCCATCGGGCTCTCCCGCGAGCGCGTCCGCCAGCTCGAGCGCCAGGCCCTGACCCGGCTCAAGGGGATGATGGTCCCGAGGTACGAGCGCGGGGCGAACCAGGCCCCCACGCGCCGCACCCCCGCGGCGTCGATGACCGCCTGACCGCGCGGCAGCAGACCCCACGCCAAGGGGTCCCCCGACCGGGTAGAATCCCTGACCGCGCTGCGCCGGGCGGGCCGGCATACGCGCGACCTGGGATGCCATGAGCGACTTCGAGCCGATCCGGTTCGGCAAGTACCAGCTGATCGAGAAGATCGCGACCGGCGGTATGGCGGAGGTCTACAAGGCCAAGTCGTACGGCGTCGCCGGCTTCGAGAAGCTCCTGGTCATCAAGAAGATCCTTCCGCACCTGTCGCGGAACAAGGACTTCGTCGCCATGTTCATCAACGAGGCCAAGATCGCGGTCTCGCTGAACCACGCGAACATCGTGCAGGTGTACGACCTCGGGGTCGTCGGCGCCGACTACTACATGGCCATGGAGTTCATCCATGGTCACGACTTGATGAAGATCATCAAGAAGGGGCGCAAGACCCGGAAGTTCCTGCCGATTCCCACCAGCGTCTACATCATCTCCGAGGTGGCGCGCGGCCTGGACTACGCCCACAACCTCAGTGATCCCGGCGGACGGCCCCTGAACGTCGTTCACCAGGACGTCTCGCCGCACAACGTGCTCCTCAGCTTCGAAGGCGACGTCAAGGTCGTGGACTTCGGCATCGCTCGCGTCGGCGAGGTGGCCGAGGAAGAGGCCGGCAAGATGGCCGGCGGCAAGTTCGCCTACATGGCGCCGGAGCAGGCGCGCGGCGGGATGGTCGACCACCGGTCCGACATCTTCGCCACCTGCATCATCCTCTACGAGCTCATCACCGGGCAGCGCCTCTACGCCGGCAAGGACCGGAACGAGAAGATGCGCATGGTGCGGAACGCGGAGATCCCCCCGCCCCGCGCCGTGAACCCGGAGATCCCCGCCCGCCTCGAGGAGATCCTGCTCCGCGGCCTCGCGAGGGACCCGGACCAGCGCTTCCAGAGCGCCCTGGAGCTCCAGGAGGAGCTGCTCAGCTTCCTCTACGACGTGGGCATGCGGGTCACCCGCGCCGACCTCTCCGCCTTCATGAAGGACATGTTCGCCGAGGAGTACGCGCGCCAGAGCGCCGGCTCGGTGGTGAACGCCATCGTCCAGGACCTCTCCGAGCTGTCGAAGCAGCCGGGGATCGCCCCGGCGGACCTCGTCCACGACGCGGTGGAGAAGGGGGCCGAGCCGGGGGGCGATGCGCTCGAGTCCGGCGAGTGGAACGGCGCCGAGCTGTCGATCTCCGTGTCGGGGCTCGCCGGGACGCCGAGCATCGGGAGCCGCATCGCCCAGGGCGACCGACGGCAGGTGGAGGTCCTCGCCATCGAGATCACGGGGATCACCGACCTCGCCGACCGGGTCGGGGAAGAGGAGCTCCTCAAGCTGAACTTCAGCTTCCTCAAGTCCCTCGCCACCGTCATCAAGAAGTACCAGGGCCAGATCACCCGCCACGACGCCGACCGTCTCCTCGTGATGTGGGGCCTCGAGCAGAACACGCCGAAGGATCTGGAGCTCTGCATCCGCTGCGCGGCCGACATGCGCCGCATCTCGGAGAAGTTCGCCGAGGTCCGGGGAGAGCGGGTGCAGCTCTCCATGGGCATCCATCGCGGCGCGGTCCTCGTAGCGGCGAAGGCGGGCAAGAAGAAGCGCCGCGGTCGCCGCAGCTTCACCCCCTGGGGGGACACGGTGAAGCTCGCCCGGCGTCTGTGTGACGAGGCCGGGCTCGACGACGTGCTCGTGTCCGAGAAGGTCTTCGGGCTGCTCGGCGAGCACGGTGAGTTCGATCCGCTCGGTGAGGTGCCCGTGAAGTGGCGGGTGGGCAAGGTGCGCATGTACCGCCTGCGGCGCCTGCGCGGGCGCGGGGAGCGCGGCCAGGTCGGCGGCTGGGTCAAGCGCGGCGACGAGTTCGAGGTGCTGCGGGAGATCATCGCGAAGGTGGCCGGCGGCAAGGCGGCGGTGCTGTCCGTCGAGGGCGACACGGGCAGCGGCAAGGCGCGCTTCGTGCGGGAGATCCGGGAGATCACGCGGGAGCGGGAGATCGCGCTGTACAGCGGCCGGGGCTCGTTCTACCAGCGGGAGACGCCGTTCCTGGCGTTCCGCGAGGTGCTCGAGTCCATCTGCGGGTTCGAAGACAACGAGAGCGACGACGAGCGCCGGACGAAGCTCCAGCGCCTGACGGAGCTTCGCCTCGACCCCATCGACATCCACATCATCGGCGAGCTGTTCGAGCTGAGCTTCCCCGGCAGCAACCTCAAGTACCTGTCGGGCGACCAGAAGCGCATCGGGACCTTCGAGGCCATCCGGAAGATCTTCTCGGGGCTGCTCTCGGACGGCTTCCTCGTCCTCGCCCTCGAGAACTTCAACTTCCTCGACCACTACTCGGCCGACCTCGCGGCGCACCTCGTGCGGACGCTCTCGGACCAGCGTCTCCTCCTCGTGCTGACCCACAGCAAGGATGGCGTCCTGCCCTTCCCGGAGGAGGCGGAGGTCCACCGGCTGCCCCTGCCGCCCATGGGCGAAGAGGAGGTCCGCCAGTTCGTGCGGGAGATGCTCGGGGCGGCCGACGTGCCCGAGGAGCTCCAGCGGCAGGTCTACGACGCCTCCGGCGGCAACGCCCTGTTCGTGAAGGAGATCGTCGGTCAGCTGCGGCGGCAGGGCCTGGTCAAGGTCGAGGACGGCGCGGCGAAGATCACCGGCGACATCGGCCAGGCGTCGATCCCGGCCACCGTCGAAGACCTGATCGCCTCGCGCATCGACAGCCTCAGCCCGTCCGAGCGGGTGGTGCTCGAGGTGGCGGCGACCATCGGCCGGTCGTTCGACAGCAACCTCCTGGCCGAGGTGACCCGGCTGGGCCGGGACGAGCTGTCCGAGGTGCTGGCGAAGCTCAAGGCGCTCAAGCTGGTGCGGCTCCTGCGCGACGACGAGCAGGCGGGCGACGCGGACCACACGTTCCGCAACGAGCTGTGCTGGGAGGTCAGCACCCGCGGCATCCTCGCGTCCCGGAGCAAGGAGTTCCACAACCGGGTGGGCGAGTCCCTGGAGCGCCTGTACTCGGGGAACCTGCGGCCCTGGTACGAGGTGCTGTCGAGGCACTACCAGTCGGGTGGACTCCTGCGGCGGGCGGCGACCTTCGCCGAGCAGGCGGGCGTCGCCTACGAGAAGGGCTACTTCAATCGCGAAGCGCTGCGCTGCTACCAGCGGGCGATCCTGCTGCTCCGCGGGTCCGAGGCGGACCACGTGGAGGGGCGGTCCATCGACGCGCACCTCGCCGAGCTGTATCTACGGCTCGGTCGGGTGCAGGCGCGCAACCTCCAGACGAACGAGGCGGACCGGTCGTTCAGCAAGGCCCTCGACTTCTCGCAGGAGGCTGGGGAGAACGCGCTCATCGCCGAGTCGCTCGTGCAGATGGGGCGCATCGCCACGCAGATGGGCAACCAGGAGCGCGCGGGCGACTACCTCAAGCGCGCCCAGGAGATCGCCGAGGAGCTCGACGATCCCGAGCTCATGTCCGACGCGGACGAGGAGCTCGCCCAGTGGGCGCTCGAGCAGGGCGACTTCGACATGGCGCGGGCGGCCCTGAACCGGGCGCTCAAGACGGCGCGGGAGCGGGAGGATCGGGGGCGCATCGCGGGGATCCTCGGCTCGCTGGGGAGCTACTACATGCGGGCCGGCGACTACGCCCTCTCCGAGCGGCACCTGCGCAAGGCCCACGAGCTCGCCCGGGCCACGGAGGACAAGATCCTCCAGGGCAAGCTGCTCAACAACCTCGGCGTGACCTACATCCACATGGAGCGGTTCGGCGAGGCGCTGGCCTGCTACCGCGAGGCCTGCGAGATCCGCAAGGGGATCGAGTACCGCCGCGGCGTGATCGTGAACCTGCACAACATCGGTGACGTCTACTTCCGCATGGGGGACTACGCCCGGGCGTACCAGTACTTCGAGGAGTCCCTCGATGCGGCCGAGGCGAACGACTGGTCCGGCGGTCGGGCCATGAACATGGTCTACCTCGGGTACCTGCGGGCGTTGCGTGGCGAGCTCGACGAGGGCGAGGCGGCCCTGCTCGCCGGGATCGAGGAGGCCGAGCACCATGGGGATCGGGAGACCGAGTCCCAGGGGAAGGTGTTCCTCGCCCGTGTGCTGACGCGCCGCGGCGAGGTCGAGCGAGCCCGGGAAGTCCTCCTGGAGGCGAACGCGGGCGGGCATGTCCCGTCGGGCCCCCTGTCGGGCACGGTGGGGTAGTCCGGGCGCCGCGGGATCGGGGCACGGGGCAGCCGAAGTCACCGAATCGCGGGTCGTCGCTTGACGGGGGAACGGCCCCGAATAGAATCTCAGCCCCGTGACGCCCTGCGGCGATCACGGCCCCATCTGCGAGGGTGGCGGAATTGGTAGACGCGCAGGTTTCAGGTACCTGTGCCCGTATGGGCGTGGGGGTTCGATTCCCCCCTCTCGCACCACTTGATTGTCGATGAGAGCCGCTCCGCACGTCGGAGCGGCTCTTTTCGTCCGGAGCGGGGCGTTCGGAGGTCGCGATCTCTCCGACCGCCCCGGTCAGTCCAGCTCGTACACCGCGTAGAGACCCGCGCGGAAGCGCTCGCGGGCGTGCAGCGACGTGAGCTCCTGCAGGACCCGGTGGGGATCGACGTAGGCCTGCTCGAAGACCTCCTCGCTCAGGCCGGGGTGGCCGTCGCGGACGGGGGGGCGCTCGCGAACCAGCAGCCAGCGGGCTCCTTCGGCCTTGAGGCGCTCGGCGGCGACGGCTCCGGATCCCGCGTCCCGCAGCCGCAGGCGGACGTCCGGGCACTCCTCCGCGCACGCCCACAGCACCCGCTGGTCCGGGGCGAGGACCTGCCACACGAACGCCGTTACTACGACGTCGCCCTCCTCTGCGTTCTCCTGCACCCAGCGCCACGCGGGGGCCGACTCGACCCGGGCATCGATGGTGGCGTCCCACGAGGCGCGCCCCGCGGCGACCGCCGCGTCGTCGGTCCCGGCCACCCACCCCGGGGCCACCTCGATCGCCCCCACGACCAACACCCCGAGGAGCGCCCCCGTCGCCAGGGCGCCGCGACCGCGCACGAGGGTGGCGATGCCGACCCCACAGAGCGCAGCGATCAGGGGCCACAGAGGCAGCAGGTACGCCACCCGCCGCAGCGGGCCTGCCCATGCGGCGAAGCCCAGGGCCACCACCAGGGCGAGCTGCCGGGCGTGCCGGTTCCGCAGCGCCAGGACCACGCCAGGCAGCGCGAGCAGCGGCCACGGCGCCAGACGCCCCAGGAAGTGCCGCCGGTCGAACTCCGCCCCGAGCACGAAGAGGTCCCAGGGGGTCCGCAGCCAGGCCAGCCAGCCGGCACCGGCCCCGTAGTTCTCGGTGTGGTTGAAGCGGAACGCCGCCTGGAGGCCCTCGGGGACGGCAAGCCCCCGCAGGGGAAAGAGCGGGTGCAGCCCCGCGCTCGCGTTGGCGGCGAGCCAGGGCGCAGCGAACAGCACGGGCAGCAGCGCGGCCAGGAGGAGCCCGGGCAGGCGGCCCCGGATCCGCCCGGCCCCCACGAGCCCCGCCGCCACGACCACCGGACCGATGTAGATCGCGGCGGTGTACTTCAGGGAGAAGGCCGCGCCGCCGAGGAGGCCGAGGAGGACGCCGGTGCGCACATCGAGGCCCGCGTCCTCGTCCACGTCGAGGGCCACGAGCACGGCCGCGCCGACGAACAGCGCGAGCGTGGCGTCGTTGTTCACGGTGGGGAGAGAGCGGACGACAGAGGCCGCGCCAGCGGCGATCACGAGCGTGAACGCACCCGCCGTGGGGCCTCCGATGCGGACGCCGGCCCTCCACGCGGCTCCGATACCCAGCAGACCGAGGCCGAGGCAGAGGGGGCGGGCTGCGCCCTCACCGGCGAAGCCGACGACGAGGGCCAGCAGCGCGTGCAGGCCGCGGGGGAACGCCGAGGTGGGGTCGTGCGGGTCCGGGACGGCACCCAGCTCGAGCAGGCGCACAGGGAGCCGCAGGTGGTACTGGAGCTCGTCGGCGCCGGTCGGAGGTGCCCCCGCCGACAGCAGGGTCGGGAGCAGCAAGGCCGCCGCGCCCACCCCGGCAACGAGGGTCAAGGAGCCCGGGGCGGTCAGAGCTCCCGGGCGGCGCTCGCGAAGCTGCATCGCGCCCGCCGCGAGTCCGACCACGATCGCGGCCGGTCCCACCGCCGGGCGCAGCTGCCCGACGAAGGCCAGCAAGCTCGAGACGGCCACGGCGATGGAGAGCCCCAGCGCGATCTCGATGAGCGCCTGGGCCGACGGGTCCCGCAGCGGCCGTCCCTGGAGCGCCCGCGCGACGATCGCCCCCGGGCCCCAGCAGGCGGCGATCAGCGCGAGCGCCGCGGCCACGCTCGGGCCCGTGGTCGTGAGCCAGCCCAGCGCCATCGACGGGCCGAGCCCCTGCCATGCCCAAGGGACGGCCAGGACGAGGGCCCAGAGACCTCCGAAGGCGACGAGGCCGCGGGGGGGACTCATCGGTCCGTCCGCTGCAGGGAGAGGGCGTCGACGACGAAGCCGTCGCCGTCGGAGTCCGCCTCGAAGCGCACCGTGACGCGGGACCAGCGAGGCACGTCGATGAGGGGGGTCCAGCCGGGGCTCGCCGGTCGGACCACCTCGATGCGGTCGTCCACCTGCACGCGGATCGCGCCGTCCGAGGGGCCGGCAGGACGGAACGCCGAGAGCCTCGCCGGCGCGGCGACGACCAGGGTCGCCTCCGAGGTCGCTCCGGGCGCGAGGACCTGGTGCCTCCCGCCGTGGCCTCCCGATCGGGGGGCTCCGGCGAGGCCCACCGCCCCATCCTCCTCCAGGATCCGCAGCGTGCGCGGCAGCCGTTCCAGGCGTCCCTCGGTCCCCGGGGCGTAGCGGTGGAGCAGGAAGCCGTCCGCGTCGGCCCCGCGCGGGACGGCCCAGCGGGCCGAGGACCCGAACCGGGCGAGCTCGAGGCCCGTGGGAAGGTGGACGAGGGCGGTGAGCAGCCCACCCCGTCCGCGCACGGGGAGCGCGATGAGGTCGTCGCTCAGGACCCGGTCCGCGCGGATGCCGGAGTCCAGAGGAAGCTCCCAGCCCGCCTGCCCCGCGAGTCCCCATGCGGCGGTCCCTTCCGGGACGCTGGCCACCAGCCACCCTGCCGAGAGCGCAGGGTGCCGCGCGTCCACCGGCAGGGCGCCGCGCCCCGAGCTCCCCACCCGGGCGAGCTGGAGAGCTCCATCGGTCCAGGCCACCCAGTCGCCGCCCACGGTCGGTCGCGGGCGCGCGGCTGCGTGCTGGAACCGCCGACGGGAGCCGACGTCCGCGATCTGGACCCGGTCGGCGAAGGGGAGCGCGACGTAGGGGCCGAGCCCGGCGGGCGGCGCAGAGGGGGCGAGGTCCCGGGTGGGCTGGGTGCGCGTGTGGGCGGGAGACCAGATCCCGAGGGTGGCCGCGCCCGCGTAGACGAGGTCGGCGCCGTCGCCGGTCACCGCCGCGCGGCCCGTCACGACCGGCTCGGGCAGGGGGCGTGTCCGGTCACCGCGGGTGTACCGACTGAGGTGCCCGGGGGTGTCGCAGCCCACCTCTCCCCCCGCGACGGCCGTCGGGAAGCGGACGTCGCCGCACGAGCCCGGGGCCGCCGAGACCCCGGTGACCTCGAGCCCCGGGGCAGCCCCCGCGGTGATCACGCCACCCTCGAACTGGAGCAGGGCGCCCGCCGGAGCGATGACCGCGCACCGACCGGCGTAGGGAGGCTCCACCGGCAGCTGAGAGCAGGGGAGGGGACCGGCCGGGCCCCGCACGACCGGCTTCGTTCCCTCCTCCCAGGCGATCAGCGCTCCGGTTGCCGTCGCGACCGCCACGGGGCCGCGGGGCTCCGCCGCCTTCGCCTCGGCGGTGTCCAGGGGCCGCGCGCCGGACGCGTCTGCGATGCCGGTCGGCAGCAGCTCCGCGCGCACGCTCCAGAGCGCGCTCGTGGGGGTGAGAATCGCCCGGGGACCGTCGCCGACTACCGAGGCACCGTCGGCCCACCAGCGCACGGTCGCGCTCCCGGGGGCCCCGTCGAGGGGGGCCCACGCAGCGAACGAGCCGTCAGCGCGGCGCTGGAGGAGCACGTCGTCGAAGAGGAAGCGGGAGGCGTCGCCCGGCGGGCGGGGCGGGGCGCCCAAGGCCGCAGCCCCCTCGGCCCCGGTGCGCTTTGCGCGGGGCGTCGGGGGCTCAGGCGGGGGGCCGCACCCGCAGACGAGCGCGGCCAGAGCGACGACGGCTAGCCGCAGTCGTACAACACCGTGATGGTGCCGGTCCCGGAGTCACCGGAGCAGTCCGTCGCGGTGATCTGGACCTCGACGGTGTGCGAGTTCGTCGTGGCGGTGCAGCTGCCCGGGGGGCCCGGCACCGTCAGGACGTTCTCGAGACCCTCCTCCGACTGGAGCGCCGCGGCGCTGGGGCCGGAGACGACCTCCCACGTCAGGGTGATGGGGTCGCCGTCGGGGTCCGCGCTGCCGTCCGCGCTCATGAAGAGCGTCTGGTTGGAGCAGCTCGGGCAGTTGTTGCAGTTCCCGTAGGCGTCGGTCGTGCAGGTGGGGTTCGGCTCGAAGAAGTACGCGTCCGAGGTGGTGACCACCGTGGGCGGCGAGTTCGTCAGCTTCTGCTCGACCTCGAGCTCGAGGAAGACCGGGGTGCTGTAGGCCTCGCCGTCATCGACGACGAGCTGCACCGTGTAGACGCCCTCGACGTCCGCGTAGAACGTGGGGGTCTCCGAGGTGGGGTCATCGAACGCGGACTGGCCGAGCTCGAGGGTGCTGTCCCCGGGGATGAGGAGCAAGTCCCACGAGTAGTTGAGGTCGTCGCCCTCCGGGTCCGACGAGGCGGCTCCGGTCAGCTGGATGAAGTCGCAGGAGGCGGCGTGCAGCACGCCGGCGTCCGCCGAGGGGCCCTGGTTCGTCGAGCCGGAGGCGATGAAGACGAAGTCGGGCTCGGAGGTGGCGAGGCCGTTGTCCACGACGAGGGCCACCGTGAAGGTGCCCGGGGCGTCGGGGGTGAAGCAGGGAGCCGTCGCGGTGGCGTCGGACAGCGAGCCGGTGGTGATGTCCGAGCTCTCCGGCGTGGCGACCACCGTCCAGGACCAGGTGATCTCCCGGCCGGAGGGATCCCAGGACTCGGAGCCGTCGAGGCAGACCTCGGAGCCCTCGAGCGTGGTGGTGTTCGCGCCCGCGTCGGCCACGGGGAGCTGCAGCGTCGAGGTGACGGTGAAGATCACGTAGTCCTTCTCGGACACGGCGCCGCTCGGGTCCTCGACGTAGAGGGCGAACGTGTAGACGCCGACCTCGTCCGGCACGACGCTGGTGACGCCGGCGTTGCGGCTGCCGTTCACGGCGAACGGGTTCTCCGTGGTCAGGAGGACGCTGTTCTCGGGCGCCGAGTCCACGGACCAGTGGTAGAGGATCTCGTCCCCGTCCGGGTCGTAGGAGGTCGAGCCGTTCAGGACCATGGGGACGCCCAAGGGCGCCTGACCGTCCTCACCGGCTCGGGCCACCGGCGCGGTGTTGTTGAGGTTCAGGTCCGTGAGGGTCGGCGTCACCGTGGTCGGCGTGCACCGCGCCAGGAGCGGCAGCGCCAGCAGGAGGGCTCCGGTCCCGAGGACGCGAAGGACCGTGCTGGTCTTGGCAGTCGAGGTGGACATGTTCGTCACTCCTTCGGTCGGCTCAGCCGCTGCAGGTGAAGGTGATGGTCACGGTGTCGTTGTCTGCACCGCGGCAGTCGAAGACCGTCAGGTCGAGCTCGACCGCGTTGGTCGCCGTCTGGTTGCAGCCCACGTTCTGCTCGGGGACGGACACCTCGACCTCGAGGCTCTCGTCGCCGAGGAGGGTGGCGTTGCCGCCCTGGAGCTCCCAGCGGTAGTTCACGAGGTCGCCGTCCGGGTCGTAGGAGCCGACCGCGCTCACCACGACCGACCGCGCCCCGCAGGGGTTGCAGGAACACCCGGTGTAGGCGTTGTTGGTGCAGTTCGCGTTGGCGTTCTGGGTCATGTCCTCACCCGCGAGCGCGATGGGCGCGGCGTTGGGGAGGACCGGCACGGCGCTGACGGCCACGTTGTCCGGTGCGGATGTGAGCTCGCCGTCGTTCACCCTGAGCTGGAGCGTGTACAGCCCCGGCACGTCCCAGTTGAAGGACGGGGTGGCGGTGAACCGCCCCTCGATGAGGGCGTCCTGCATGGTCGAGCCGGTGGGGACCTGCGTGAAGTTCCACTCGTAGTTGAGAGCCTGGCCCTCGGGGTCGAACGACGCGGTGCCGTCCAGCGTGACCTCGCTCGGGGAGCAGGGGGTCAGGGTGATCGAGAGGCCAGCGTCGGCGACGGGCTGGCCGTTGCCGTTGCTCGCGAGGACCGTCACGTACTGCGGCTCCGAGGTGCAGATGCCGTCGGAGACCTTGAGCTGGAGGATGTAGGTGCCGGGCGCGTCGGGCACGAAGGTGGGGGTGGCCGTGCCCTGGCTGAAGATCTGCGAGTCGTCGAGGTTCGACTCGTTGGGGACGAGGGAGAAGCTCCAGATCCACTGGAGCGCCTGCGGCTCGCCGTCGTCGTTGAGGTCCGGGTCCGCCGAGGCGGTGCCGTCGAGGCTGGCGGGCACGCCCGTCACCGCGATCACGTCCGCGCCGGCGTCCGGCGTCGGGCAGGTGTTGCTGCTGCCCACCGAGATGACGACGTGGTCGATGTCGGAGACGCGGGTCCCGTCGGAGACCTGGAGGGTCACCCCGTAGAGGCCCGGGAGATCCGGCGTCAGCTGGACCGACGAGTTCGCCGCGGTCTCGACATCGTCGGCCGCGTCGTCGTCGTCGATGGCGGAGCCGGAGTCGTCGTCATCGCCCACGGGGGTGCCGGGGGGCACCAGGGACTCGTCGACGACCTCGGAGCCGAAGGGCACCGAGTCGACCTCCCAGAAGTAGGAGAGGGTCAGCCCGAGATCCTCGGTGTTCGCACCGAGCGCGCTCGTGGAGCCGTCGAGCACGACCGACTGGCCCAGCTCGATGTTCGCGCCATCGCCCAGCTCGGCGATGATCGCGATCGGCGCTTCCGGCACCGCGGGCGCCGTTGAGGCCGTGGGGCAACCGCTCGTGGCGAACACGAACGCCAGCGCGGCGCTGCCCGCCATCAGGTTGTTCAGGGGTCCTGCCCGCATGCTCTTACTCCCGAGGGATCGCCGCGCTCACGCACGCGCGGCATACATACCGCTCTTGTTACCACACGCTGATCCGTGCAGCCAGGGCCGCGCGGTCACCCAAACGACTACATCGCGCCAACGTCGCGACAGGGACGGCCCTTGCGGATCCCGACCTACTGCCCAAAATAGCAGCGCTCGAACGAACCCGATTCGGGCAACGGGAGGCCCCTTCGTGCGCGATTGGTTCCGAGGACTGTTCGATGCCGAGCTCCGTGAACGTCGAGCATTCGAGAAGCTCACCACCAAGGTGGTTTCGAAGAATCAGCAGCACGAGGATCGGATGCTCGCCCTGGAGACCCTGGCGGGGATGGAGTCGGATGAGGCTCTGTCCGCGCTGTTCCGCCGCTGGGACATGACGGCGGAGAAGGAGCGGGAGGACCGCGCCGAGAAGGAGTACCTGGCGAAGCTCCTCGTCGCGAAGGGCGAGGGGATGCTCGGCCAGCTCCGGGCCCACAACGATCGCTCCGTGAACGTGACGTGGCCGATCCAGGTCATGAAGGACGTGGTCGACGATGAGGAGGTCGTCAGCGAGATCCTCCGGGTGCTGATCGCGGAGGGGAAGCGCCTCGCGTCCTTCAAGCCGGAGAAGAAGGTCACCCTCCTCCGGCTCCTCCAGGCGCACGAGGACCCGCGGATCCCGCCGGCCGCAGTGCCCTTCCTCGACGACTTCGACGAGTCCGTTCGCTACGAGGCGGCGGAGCTCCTGGCGCTGCGCCACCACGACGGGACCGTCGATGCGCTGGTCGCGCGCCTCGGTCACGAAGAGGAGGACAGCGCGCGGGTGCGAGGAGCGATCCTCGGGGCCCTCGCCACGATCGACCCCGATCTCGGCCCGCACCGGAAGACGATCGACAAGCACATGGTCGAGGGCTGGTCGATGGGCAAGGACGGCAAGCTCCAGGCGCCCTGACCGGTCGCCGGCCGGCCCGCTACGCCGCCAGGTACCACCTCGCCACCCGCAGCCCGAGGCGGGCTCGGTGGATCAGCGTCCCCTGCCGATGCGCGCGCACGGCCTGCCGGGCCAGGTACCCGGGTCGCAGGTAGAAGCCGCCGTACATCCGGCGCAGCGTCCGGCCGAGGTCGTCCTCGGTCCAGCCCGGGGGGACCAGCGTCGCGCGCCGCTCCTCGCCATCCGCGGGGTTCATGACCGCCGTCTCTCGAAACCACCCCTCGGCCCGGGCCTGGTCGTACAGCTCCGTGCCCGGGAACGGCGACAGCGTCGAGAACTGGATGAAGTCCAGGTCGGTGCCGATGGCGAAGCGGAGCGTCTCCAGCGACGTGGTCGGCGTCTCTCCCGGGATGCCCACCAGCACGTAGGCCACCGTCTCGATCCCCGCCGCGCGGCACGCAGCGATCGCCCGTCGCATGCGCGGCAGCTCCTGGTCCTTCTTGAGGAAGTCCAGGGACGCCTGGTTGCCGGACTCCACGCCGAAGGCGACCGTCCGGCACCCCGCCCGCGCCATGAGCCGCGCCAGCTCCTCGTCGATCCCGTCGACCCGCGCCTCGCACTTCCACTCGATCCGCAGCCCGCGTCGCAGGATCTCCTCGCAGATCGCCACCACCCGCGATCGCCGGAGCGTGAAGTTGTCGTCGAAGATGCAGACGTAGCCGAGGCCGTAGCGCTCCTTGATCTCCTGCAGCTCGTCCACGACGTCCCCGGCGGGGCGCGCGCGCCAGCCGCTGCCGGACACGGTCTTGTCGCAGAACGTGCAGCGGAAGGGGCACCCGCGGCTGCTGATGAGCGTCGTGAACCCTCGGGTCGTCTGGAAGGGGTAGGCGTAGCGGTCGTGGGGGACGAGGTGACGGGCCGGCCACGCCAGGGCGCCGAGGTCGGACGGGGGCGCCGCCTCCACGAAGTCCGCACCCCGGACGACGACGCCGGCCGGAGGGGTCCCCGCCCCGCCGGCGTCCCACCAGTCGAGCAAGGCGGGGGCAACGTCCTCGCCCTCGCCGACCACTGCGGCGTCGAGATCGGGGAACTCGTCGAGGACCGAGTCGTGGAAGCGCGTCGCGTGGACCCCGCCGAGGACGAGCTTGTCCGCCAGCGGTCGGCAGAGCGCGATCGTGCGGGCGATCTCCGGCCGCATCGGCGTCATCCCCGAGAGGCCCACCACCGCCGGGCGCAGCGCCCGGACGCGCTCCACGAACCCGTCGTCGTCGAGCCCTTCCGCCTGGGCGTCCACCACCGCCACCCGCCGCCCGGCCCGCTCGAGGGCGCTGGCCACGTAGAGCAGGCCGAGTGGCGGCACCGGCATAGCGGACAGGGCCCCGCGCCGGGCACCCGGGGCGCGCACGAGGGCGATGTCGACGCTCACCAGGTCAGCTCCAGCAGCCGCTTCTTGAGCATCGGCGCGTCGGGGCTCGCCGGATCGAGGGCCTCGAGGGCGAGCTGGGTGTGGTGGGCTGCCTTCTCGGGGTCATCCAGCGAACTGTAGTAGATGTCCGCCAGGGCTCGATGAGCGAGGTAGTTCTCCTCCGGGCGGCAGTCGAGGCTGTCCGTGTACAGGTCCACCGCGCCGTTCAGGTCCTTCCGGATCATCCGCAGGGCGGCGAGGTTGTTCAGGGCCGGGGTGTGGCACCGATCTGCCGAGGCCGCCCGCTCCCACAGCTCCTCGGCCGCCTGGTAGTCCTTCTTCACCGCCTTCGTCCGGCCGAGCTTGCTCAGGAGCTCCGGGTCGGTCGGGCGCAGAGCCACCGCGGCCGTCAGGGCTTCGTCGGCGTCGGTCCACCGGGACTGCGCCGAGTACAGATCTCCGAGGTACCGCCAGGCGTCAGCCGCCTCGGGGTTCACGGCCAGCGCATTGGACCACAGGGCCTCCTGGCTCTCCCACAGCTGCGAGTAGGCCCGGTGCTCCCAGGCGAGGGCGGCGCACCAGAGCAGGAGCGGCGCCGCCGCGTGGATGAGGGGCCGCGCGCGCCCCATCCGTGCCGCTGCCGCCCACACCGGCCCCGCGAACAGCCACGCGGTCGCCAGGGCCAGCCCCATCGACGGCAGGTAGGTGCGGTGCTCCACCATCGTCTCCTTGAGGGCGAAGATCGACGAAGTGGGCGCCAGCGTGACCGCCGCGACGAGCAGCCCCAGCGACAGGGCCGGCGCCGCACGTCGGCCTCGCACGGCCCCCACGAGCAGGGCGGCGATCAGTCCGGCCCCTGCCCACGTGACCCAGGTCCCCAGGGCCTCCACCGGCGCGTGGTCGTGGTAGATGCTCTGGGGGAAGGGGACGAGCCAGAGACCGAGGTAGCGGGGCACCACCTCGAGTTGGGTGAGCACGTTCGTGGTCCAGGGGCGGATCGGCGTGGGAGAGGCGATGTAGCCGTACGCCGTGATCCGGAGGACGACGAGGAACGCAGGGATCCCGAAGAAGGGGAACAGGCGCCCGGCCAGCGTCTTCGCTGCCTCCTTCTTGCCGCCGCCGCGCAGGGCGATCCACTCCACGAGGAGCAGCACCGCGGGGAGCATCGCCGCGATCTCCTTCGTGGCGCACCCGAGGACGAACGCGACGAAGGCGAAGAGGAGGCGGTTGCTCGCCGCGCGCCCCACGGCCTGGGTCTCCGCGTCCACCTCGGGAGGTGCGAGGGCCTTCCAGCGGTCCGCGAACACGGCCCCGAGCACCGTGAGCAGGGCCGCCGCGCCCCCGAAGCCGATCGTCAGGCCGCGGGCGGTGGACATCCGCTCACCGGCCACGAGCCAGGCCACGGGGAGGCCCACGACGAGCCCCGCGACCAACGCCGCTCCCAGCGCGACGTTGAGCCGGCGGAGGCGCGCTGCGAGCCAGCGCTGCACCTCTGGGCGGTCGTCGACCGGCAGGGCGTAGCCGAGGTAGGCCCAGGCGCTGAGGAGCACGAAGAACGTGGCCAGCGACGCGGAGCGCCCCGAGATGTAGGTGACGGACTCGATGGCGAGGGGGTGGACCGCGAAGACCAGGGCCGCGCCCGCGGCGAGGAGACCGCGCCGCTCGGCGGTCCAGGCCGGGGCCAGCCGTGGCGCGAGCCTCCCCACCCACGCCAGGACGAGCAGGGAGTTGGCGGCGTGGATGACGACGTTCTCGAGGCGGTACGGCGCCGGGCGGAGCAGGCCCCAGGCCCACACGTCCCAGGCGAACGTGTACATGAGGAGCACGCGGAAGGGGTTGTACTCCCACATGGGGCCGACCTGCCCCGGCGTCCGCAGGACACGGTTCTGGAGGATCTCCACCTTGTCGTCGTACTCGAAGGGCGCGCCGAGGGTCGGCAGGTACAGAGCGAGGACGACGGCCACGATCCCGAGGCCGATCAGGCGGGTGCGGGTCACGGCGGGTCCTCGTCCCGCTGCTCGTCGAGCGCGTGCTCGAGGCGCGCCGCGTGCTGGGCCAGCTTCTTCGTCTGGTTCGCCAGCGTCGAGACCCTGGTGGACAGGTGCAGGACCACTCCGCACAGGAACAGCACCGCCAGGAGCAGGACCCCAGTGCCCTCGGCCGAGCTGTCGAGCAGTCGAGCGACGCTCTCCCGCCCCGGCCGCCAGATCGCGAGGGCGAACATCGTCCCTGCGCCGAGCACCCACAGCCACGAGAACTCCTCGCGGAGCCGCCGGCGGCGAACGAGCTCGAGGACGACGATCAACAGGAGGAGCGCCAGCCCGAGGGGGAGGGGCTGCATCAGGCGGGGCCGGCGCTCTCGCCGTTCCGGCCGAACCAGAGCAACGCCATGCTCAGGAGGAGCTTGTAGACGTAGTAGACGGGGCGGAGGCCCCGGTGCATCGACTGGCCGGCCGGTCCGGCGCGCATCACGACGGGGGCCTCAGCGAACCGCAGCCCGGCGTAGTGGACGCGCAGGAGCATGTCCGCGTCCGGGTAGTCGTAGGGGTAGAAGTCGCGCAGGTAGAACCGGAGGACCGCGCGATCGAGGGCCTGGAAGCCCGACGTCGGGTCGGTGATCGGTCGCCCGGTGAGCGCGCTCGTCAGGCGGGCGAACAGCCCCATGCCCGCGCGGCGGAGCGCGGGGATCGGGTAGTCGGCGCGTCCGAGGAAGCGAGAGCCCACCACCAGGTCCACGTCTCCGCGATCGAGGCGCGCGAGGAGGCCCGCGATCTCCTCGGGCGGGTGCTGCCCGTCGCCGTCGAGTTGCACCACCCGGTCGTAGCCGCGGTCGAGGGCGTGGCGGTAGGCGGTCTGCAGCGCCGCCCCGTAGCCGAGGTTGAACGGCAGCCGGATGACCGCGGCTCCTGCGTCGCGCGCCCGCGCGCCGGTCTGATCGGTCGACCCGTCGTCCACCACGAGGACGTCGGCGTCCGGGTGGAGGACGCGGATGCGAGAGACGAGGGCGGCCACGCGGGGCGCTTCGTTCAGGCAGGGCATGACGATGAGGGTGCGGGGCGCCATTCGCGGGTCAATGTCCCCGCTGGCGCCGCCAGCGTCAAGCGCGGGCGGATCGCCGGACGCGGGGGGTATCTTGCGGCCGTGCGTCGCCGGGTCCTCATGGTCGTCCCCTACTTCTGGCCTGCCTGGGCCTACGGGGGGATCCCGCGCCTCGTCTACGGCCTGTCGCGGGCCCTCGTCGACCGGGGGCACGAGGTGGAGGTCCTCACCACCGACGCCCTCGATCGGGACCGCCGGGTGTCCGAGGGAGAGCAGGACCTGTTCGGTGTCCGCGTCCGCCGCCTCCCCAACGTGTCCAACCGTCTCGCCTACGACCACCAGCTCTTCCTCCCGGTGGGCCTCCGCGGGGCCGCCGCCGACGCCGTGGCCCGGGCCGACGTCGTCCACCTGCACGGGCACTGGCACCTGCTGAACAACGCCGCCGTGGCGGCGGCGATCCCGCGCAACGTCCCCGTCGTGATGACGCCCAACGGCACGCTCCTTCCCCACGAGCGCAAGGAGGGGATCAAGCAGGCCTGGGATCTGCTCCTCGGGCGCCGGGTCCTCGACGCGGTGACCCGCTGGATCGCGGTCAGCCGAGCCGAAGTCACGCAGTTCCGGACGGCGGGAATCGAGGCGGAGGGGATCGATCTGGTCCACAACGGCCTCGACCTCGCCGAGTTCGAGGACCTGCCCGAGCGGGGAGCCTTCCGGTCGGCGCGAGGTCTCGGTGACCGGCCCCTCGTGCTGTACCTTGGCAAGCTCACCCCGCGGAAGGGCGTCGACCACCTCGTCGAGGCGGTGGCGCGGCTGCGGAACCAGGACGCGGTCCTCGTGGTCGCCGGGAACGACATGGGGGTCCGCGGGCCCCTGGAGCGACGGGTCGAAGCCCTCGGGCTCCAGAGCCGGGTGAAGTTCCTCGGGCTCGTGACCGGTCCGGAGCGCCTCGGGGCGCTGGCCGACGCCGACGTCCTCGTCTACCCCTCCACGCGCGAGATCTTCGGCCTCGTCCCCTTCGAGGGCCTCCTGTGCGGGACGCCCGCGGTGGTCACCGACGACTGCGGCTGCGGCGAGCTCGTGAGCGACGCCCGGGCCGGAGAGCTCGTCCGGTACGGCGATCCGACGGCCCTGGCGCGCGCCCTGGATGGGCTCCTGTCGGACCCGCGCCGTCGAGCCGCCATGGTCGCCCGCGGCCGACGCTTCATCGAGAAGCACTTCGCCTGGGATCGCATCGCACTCCAGACCGAGAGGGTCTATGACAGGGCGTTGTTGCCCCGGACGTGACCGCGGGCGTTCGCTGTGTAAACTTCCGCGGTTCCAACCGGAGGACTCCCGTGCGCGTTCCGTCACTCGTCTCGGCCCTGCTGCTCGTCGTCGCCGCCTTCGTGTCCAGCGGATGTGACGACCACACGTGCGCGAACGCGTGCGCCCAGTACTACGGCACCGGCGACGGCCAGTGCGCCCGTCCCCCCGTCGTGACCAGCACGACCAACCCGTCGGCGGCCGAGGCCCAGTGCGTCCGGGACTGCCGCGCCGCGCTGTACAGCACCGCGGCCGCGAGCGGCAGCGACACGGACGAGGGCGGCTACTCCCGCCTCGAGAACGAGCAGGACGCGCTCGAGTTCATCGACTGCATCGTGGATCAGGACTACTCCTCTGCGGTGTTCAACGACACGTGCGAGGACCTGTTCTTCGAGTGTCCCTGGATCAAGTGGTAGCCACCTCCCGGCTCCTGGGCCGCGCGCTGCTTCCGTTCCTGCTCCTGGCGACGCTGCTCGTCACGGGGTGTGGGCCGGACTGCCGGGCCGCGTGCCGCCACATGCTCCAGGAGTGCGGCGTCGACCGTCCCGGGATGGACGTGGACGACTGCACCCGCCAGTGCACCTCCTTCCTCGATCACTACGAGGACGACTGGCAGGTGGCGGAGAGCAAGCAGGCCGTGCGGTGCGTGAACCAGGCGTCCTGCGAAGAGCTGAGGACGGGGACCCCTTGCTACGACGCGGCCGTCTACGTCTGGTAGCCGCCGCGCTGCTGGCGCTGCTCCTCGCCGGCTGCGGCCCGAAGGTCGTCACCGACTCCGACTCCGATCCTGCGCCGGCTGAGGCCGTCCTCGCGGCGGCCCACGCGGTTCGGATCGGCCAGGTGGACGTGGGGCTGGCCGCGTTCTCGGCTCTCGCCGAGGCCCACCCGGACAGCTGGGAGGCGGCGCGTGGGTTGCAGGACGCCCGGCGCCGGTCGATGCGCCCCGAGGAGTTCGAGGATCTCTACGTCGCCGCGCACCAGGCCGCCCCGGAGAGCGCCCTGGCCTGGTACCTCCTCGGGCGTGCCCGCATCGAGCGTCCGGGGGAGGCGATGGCCGCCTTCGACGAGGCCGAGGCGCGCGCCCCGCGGAACCCGTGGCCCGTGGCCGCGAAGGCCTACCTCCACGGAGCGTCAGGCAACCGCTACCTGAGCGTCCAGACCTACGAGCGCGGCATCGAGCGCATGCCGCGCTCGGCGAAGCTGCGGCTCCTGCTCGGCAACGAGCTCCTCCGCCTCCAGCTCCTCGTCGATGCCCAGCGGCACCTCGAGTTCGGCCACCGCCTCGCCCCGGACGATCCGCTCATGACCGCCGCTCTGGGCAAGGCGTACGTGGAGCTCGGCCGCCACGACACGGGGAAGGTCCTGCTCGAAGAGGCCCTCGCCGCGAACCCGAACCAGCCGGACGTGTCCATGTCGCTCGCGCGCCTCGTCCTGCTCGACCGGGACGTGGAGCGGGCCGAAGCCCTGTATCGGCAGGCGCTGGAGGGGGGCTCCCCCCCGGACACGGACTTCTACGCGGAGATCCGGGCCGCGCGCATCGCGGTGCAGGCGGCGAGGTAGCGGCTGGCTCGCTGGTCAGTCGACCTCGAGCCAGGCCACGTAGTCCGAGACCCCGCCCGAGAACGCCACCACGAACAGCTCGCAGCGCATCCCTGGCGTCAGGGGGAACACCGTCTGGGTGATCTGCTCGGGACGGTTCACGCTCGCGAGGCCGCCGCTCGCCGCGTCGTCGTAGTTGGACCCTTCGAGGCACCACAGGCGCGCGTCGAAGTCGCCCCACAGCGGGTCCCACTGGACCACCACGCGCGGCCGGATCTCCTCGGTCACGGTGAACGTGAACGCGTCGTTGTCCCCCTCCCAGGAGCCGTCGATCACGTGGTCGATGCGCCCGCGCATCGCGAGCAGGGGGCCGGAGCCGGTGGGCAGGGCGCCGCAGTCGGTGCTGTCGGCCCAGGGCGGGTCCAGCGTGAGCGTCTCTCCCGAGAGGACCGGGGCGTCGTTGGGCTCCGCCTCCGCGCACTCGGCGAGGAAGCTCGCGGGGACGGCGACCGGCGTGCCTTCGTCGAGGTCGTCGTCGTCGCCGAGGAATGGGTCGTCGAGGTAGACGGTCCGGGAGGCGGAGTCGTCGTCGTCCGCGGCGGGGCAGCCGAGCACGAGGGAGAAGAGCAGCAGCCGGGTGGTGTGGTTCACGCGCGCATCGCCTCCAGCGTCGAGCGTACCGCTCCGGCGGGGTCGGCGGCGGCGAGGTACGCCCGAATGCCCGCGACGCCCCAGGCGCCGGCCCGGACGGCGTCCCCCGCCGCGGACGGCCCGATCCCCCCGAGGGCGAGGACCGGGAGCGGATGGCCGTCGAGGGCGTCGAGACCGAGGGGGGCGCCCTTGCCGGGGCTGGCGAGGATCGGGCTCAGCGTGGCGTAGTGGGCGACCTGCGCGGCGTCGGCGAGGCTCGCGGCTCCATGGCACGAGGCGCCCCGGAGCCAGGTGGGATCAGCGTCCGCGAGGCGGGCGCGCGCTGCGGCGTCGTCGGCGACGTGGACCCCGTCCGCGCCCACCGCATCGGCCAGGATCAGGTCGCCGTGGATGAGCAGCCGCACGTTCGCGTCCGCCGTCACGGTCCGCAGGTCCTCGGCGAGACGCCGGCGCTCGATGTCCTCCGCGTCCTTGTCCCGTAGGAGCACCGCGACCTCGGCGGGCGCGCCCACGAGCGCCCGCGCGATCTGCTCCGGCAGGGTTCGTCCCGCGGGGACGCAGCGGCGGTCGGTGATGAGGAGGAGCCGCGGAGGCTGCGTCGCTCGCGCCGCGTCACTCTCCAGCAAAGGTCACGACCCCATCCTCGGGGGAGCTCGCCGTCGCGTAGAGCTTGCGGGGGATGCGGCCGGCTTCGTAGGCCAGGCGCCCGGCCTCGGTGGCCTTGCGCATCGCCGTCGCCATGGCCAGGGGATCCCGGGCTCCCGCGATGGCCGTGTTCATCAGGATCGCGGTCACCCCCAGCTCCATCGCCACGGCCGCGTCCGACGCAGTGCCCACCCCGGCGTCCACGATGACCGGCACGTCCACCGTCTCCATGATGATCCGCAGGTTCGTGGGGTTGCGGATGCCCTGGCCCGAGCCGATGGGCGCAGCGAGTGGCATGACCACGGGGCAGCCGATGTCCACCAGCTTGCGGCACACGATGGGATCGTCGATGCAGTACGGCATCACCACGAACCCGTCGTCCACGAGGACCTTCGCCGCCTGGAGTGTCGCCTCGTTGTCGGGGAACAGGGTCTTCTTGTCCCCGATGACCTCGAGCTTGACGAGGTTCGTGCCCAGGGCCTCGCGGGCGAGGCGCGCCGTGAGGATGGCGTCGTCCGCGGTGAAGCAGCCGGCGGTGTTCGGGAGCAGCTTGTAGCGATCGCGGTCGATGTGGTCGAGCAGGCCCTCACCGGGAGGCGCGTCGAGCTTGATGCGCCGCAGAGCCACCGTGATCAGCTCTGCGCCCGAGGCGTCCAGCGCCTGCTTCATGAGGTCGAAGGTCGCGTACTTGCCGGTCCCGACGATCAGCCGGGAGTTCATGGTGATGTCGCCGAGCTGCCAGGTCATCCGGGGCCTCCTTCAGGGTGCGCGCGGAGTGTGCCTGCTCGGCGCGTCAGCCGCCGCCCACCGCGGTGACCACGTCCACCCGATCGCCGTCCGCCAGGAGCCTCTCCCCGAACTCCTGCCGCGGGACCACGTGCAGGTTCACCGCGACGGCCACCCCCGCGTCGTCCCGGCCGAACACCGCGAGCAGGTCGGCCACGGTCGCGCCGTCGTCGAGGTCGCAGGTCTCCCCGTTCAGGGTGATCCGCATCAGCGGACCGGGCGGGAGCGGCGGGTGGTCCCCGAGTTGAGGGAGACGCCCTCGAACAGATCGGGGTCGCCGATGGCGTCGATGGCCGAGCCGGCGGTGATCGCGTTGCGCTGGGTGAGGAGGATCAGGCTCTCGCGGAGGGTCTGGTTCCCTTCCTTCTTGTTCGCCTGCATGAGCGACGGGATCTGGAAGATCTTGTTCTCGCGGATGAGGTTCCGGATTCCGTAGTTCATGAACATCGTCTCGCACGCGGCGACGCGTCCCTTGCCGTCCCGGCGCTTCAGCAGCACCTGGGACACGACCGCCTGGAGGGAGCCAGCGAGCATCGTGCGCACCTGGTCCTGCTGCTCGGCGGGGAACACGTCGATGATCCGGTCGATCGTGTCCTTCGCGCCCTTCGTGTGCAGGGTCCCGTAGACGAGGTGGCCGGTCTCCGCGGCGGTCAGGGCGAGCTGGATGGTGTCCAGATCCCGGAGCTCACCCACGAGGATCACGTCGGGGTCTTCGCGGAGCGAGGCCTTGAGCGCGTTGGCGAAGGACTTCGTGTGCGCGTTCAGCTCGCGCTGATTGATGATGCACTTCTTCGGCGAGTGCACGAACTCGATGGGGTCCTCGATGGTGAGGATGTGCTCGGAGCGGTTCTCGTTGATGTGGTGGATCAGCGAGGCGAGCGTCGTCGACTTGCCGGAGCCGGTGGGCCCGGTGACGAGCACGAGCCCCCGGCGGAACTCGGCGCACCGCTTGATCTGCGAGGGCAGCTTCAGGTCATCGAAGGGGATGACCTTGCTCGGGATGGTCCGGAAGACGGCCGCGATCCCCCGCTGCTGGTAGAAGACGTTCACGCGGAACCGCGCCATCCCCTCGAGGCCCACGGAGAAGTCCGCCTCGTAGGTCTCCTCGAAGTCGCTCTTCTGGCGCTCGTTCATCACCGAGAACAGCAGCCGCTTGCAGTCGTCCGGCGGGAGCGGGGGGGCGTTGAGGCGCTGGATCTCGCCATGGATGCGCAGGGCGGGGATCTCGCCCGCCGCGATGTGGAGGTCGGAGGCGCCCTGCTTCACGCAGTAGACGAGGAGCTCGTGGATGTGCATCGTCGATTCCCGCCGCGCACTGTCTCCTCACAGGGCTCGGCCGATGGAGTGTACCGGGGGACGCGGGAGGATCGGGGCGGTGACCGAGGAGCGGCGCGCGCGCATTCCGGCCGACGCGGACCCGGATCGCCTCGACCGGTGGCTGCCGAGGCTTGCTGAGGTCTCGCGCGGCGAGGCCCGGCGGCTGATCGACGCGGGTGGGGTCTATGTCGACGGCCGACGGGTGAGGACCCAGTCCCGCACCGTGGGGCCTGGCGCCGAGCTCCGGTGGTTGCCCGGGGCGCACCGGGTGGCCGAGCGGGCGCAGGAGGGGCCGAAGCCCTCGATCGTGCACCGGGACCGGCACCTCCTCGTTCTGGACAAGCCGGCGGGGGTCCCGAGCCACGCGACGCGGTCCACGGTCCGCGGAACCGTGGAGCGATGGGCGGCCGATCTGGACGGCGTCTCCTACGTCGCCCTGCACCATCGCCTCGATCGGGACGCCCGTGGCTTGCTCGCCGTGGCCATCCATCGCGCCGCGAACAAGGGGCTGGCCCGCGCCTTCGGTGAGCGACTCGCTGCCCGCCGGTACCGGGCGCTCGTCGAGGGGGAGGTCGAGGACGACGAAGGGGTCTGGCACCACGCCCTCCAGGAGCGAGGGCGGCAGCGGCGAGCGGTTCCCTGGCGCGGCCGAGGCAAGGAGATGCTGGCGGACTGGCGGGTCGTCGGCCGGCGGGAGGGGCGGACCCTGCTGGAGGTGAGCCTCCGTACCGGCCGGACCCACCAGATCCGGCTCCAGGCGAAGGCCGCGGGCCACCCGCTGGTGGGGGACCGGCTGTACGGCAGCGGCGGTGACGTCCTGCATCTCCAGGCGTTCGGGCTCGCGCTGCCCCACCCGGTGACCGGTGAGGCGCTGTCCTTCGAGCTGCCCGCCCCCGAGGGCTGGTAGGGCGCCGACCGCGCCCTGACGCTCCCTACAGCGGAACCACGATCCAGCGCGCGAGGATCCAGTCGCCCGCGAGCCAGGTGAGGAGCGCTCCTCCGCAGAGATAGGGCCCGAACGGGATCCGCAGCGCACGTTCGCGCCCCCGCACCGCCATCGCCGCGATCCCCAGCGCCGAGCCGAGCAGCGAGGCCGAGAAGATCGTCAGGAGCAGGGTCGGCCACGCGCCCTGCCAGGCGCCGATGGCCGCCACCAGCTTCACGTCCCCCATCCCCATGGCCTCGCGCCCGAAGAGCGCCCGCCCGCCCCACGCGATCGCCAGCATGATCGCCGTCCCCAGCGCCGCCCCCACCACCGCCGCCGGAGGGGAGGGGACCGAGGCGCCCGCACCGTGGAGCACCGCCACGGCCGCGATGCCCAGGGGCACCAGCGGCAGCGAGATCACGTCGGGGACGATGAAGTGGTCGAGGTCCACGAGGCTGATGGCGAGGAGCGCCGAGAAGTACAGCGCGAAGAGGCCGAACGCGGCCAGGGATGGGCCGTGGAGCAGGGTCGTCTCGTCGGGGATCATCCTCCAGAACAGGACCGCCCAGAGGACCCCGCACGCCGCCTCGACCAGGGGGTACCGGGGCGCAATGGGGCTGCCGCAGTCTGCGCACTTGCCCCGCAGGAGCAGCCACCCGACCACGGGGACGTTGTGCCAGGGCCGGATGCCGCGACCGCAGTGCGGGCACGCCGACGGGGGATGGACGACGCTCCGTCCTTCCGGCAGCCGCCAGGCCACGACGTTCAGGAACGACCCCACCAGCCCGCCCACGAGGGCGGCCACCGCCAGCGCGAAGGGCCAGCCGAGGGTCACGCGCGGATCAACCCAGGAACTCGGCGATCGCGTCCACCACTTCGTCCTGCTGGTCGCCGGACAGCTCGGGGAAGACGGGGAGCGCGAGGACCTCGGCGCACGCGGTCTCCGTGACCGGCAGGGAGCCCTCGACCTGGCCGAGATCGGCGAAGCACTCCTGCATGTGCAGCGGACGCGGGTAGTAGATGGCGCAGCCGATGCCCTTGCTCTTGAGGTGGGCCATCAGGTCGTCCCGGCGCGGCACCCGGACCACGCACTGGTGGTAGACGGGCACGGCCTCGTCGGGGATCTCCTGGAACCGGACCTGCTCGCTGAGGCCGCGGTCGGCGAGGCGGGCCTTGTATCCGGCGACCTTGTCGCGCCGGGCCGCACCCCAGGAGTCGAGGTGCGGGAGCTTCACCCGGAGCACCGCCGCCTGCATCGCGTCGAGGCGCGAGTTGCAGCCGACGCGGGCGTGGTAGTACTTCCGCGGGTAGTTGCCGTGGACTCGGAGCTGCTTCACCACCTCGGCGATGTCGTCTTCCATCGCCGTCACGAGCCCGCCGTCGCCCCAGCACCCGAGGTTCTTGCTGGGGAAGAACGAGAAGCAGCCGAAGTCGCCGAGGGTGCCCGTCTGACGGCCCCGCCAGGTGGCTCCGATGGACTGGGCCGCGTCCTCGATGATGCGGACGCCGTGGCGCTCTCCGATCTCAAGGAGCGCGTCCATGTTCGCCGGGAGCCCGAAGATGTGGACCGGGATCACCGCCTTCGTGTTCGGGGTGATGGCCGCCTCGACGGCCGCGGGATCGATGTTGAACGTCCCCGGCTCGATGTCGACGAAGACGGGCTTCGCTCCCAGCCGTGACACGGCGCCCGCGGTGGCGAAGAACGTGAACGGCGTGGTGATCACCTCGTCGCCGGGCCCGATTTCCAGCGCCCACAGGGCGAGGAGGAGCGCGTCCGACCCCGACGCGCAGCCGATGGCGTGGTTCGCGCCGAGGTAGCTCGCGACCTCCTCTTCGAAGGACGTCACCTCGGGACCCATGATGAAGCGCTGCGAAGCGACCACCCGGGCGATGGCCGCGTCGAAGTCGGCCTGGAGGGCCTGGTACTGGGGCTTCAGATCGAGCAGGGGGACGGCCATGGGGGTCTCGGAGCGGAGGTTGAGGGGGGGGAGTCAGGGCGACGTCACGCGTTGGCGACCGCCAGGAGCCACAGAAGGTACCCGGCCAGTGACGCCGCGGCCCAGCGTCCCACGATCTTCCAGCGGACCGGCTCCTCGGCACGGCTCGGGAGCCCTTGCCAGATGGCGAGTCCGGCGCCGCCGACCCAGGCGATGTAGCCGACCCCCATCAGCAGAACCCAGCCGAGGGCGGGATCTCCGCGCTCGGCGAGGGTCCGGTGGACGATGGCGGCGCGCTCGTCGGGGGGCAGGTCCCGGGGGGGCCAGTTGCCGCGCTCGTCCGCGAGCATGAGCGCCGCGAGGCGGTCTTCGGCGAGGGTCACCCAGCGCTGGCCGGGCTGGTAGGTGGATCGGACGGCGAGCCAGCCGGATCGCAGCTCCTCGAGGCAGAACCGCGCCTCGTCCGGGTCGCCGGCCTCCTCCGCACGATCCGCCAGCGCGACGAGCCGCTCGGACGCGTGGCCGCCGACGGGCAACCCCGGCAGGTACATGCGGACAGCGGCGCCGTACGCCGCGGCGGCCCGGTGCCAGCGCTGCTCCGCTTCGAGCCCCCGGGCCCGCTGCAGCTCCGCGCTCGCGGAGAACCCCACCCGGCCGATCACGACCAGCAGGCAGAACCCGACGAACAGGGCGGCGCGCCGGACGGCGCCGGGGCTCACTTGAAGTCCCGGAACCGGAAGATGATCGACGCGAGGACGAGGAGGGCGGCGGCGTAGGCGGCCCCGTAGCCGGTGGCGTAGGCCACGTACTCCCACTCCACGGGCATGTCGTAGGAGGCCTCGCTCCGCAGGTTGAACCGGGACAGGTCCGGGAGCACCGTGTAGACGGCGGTCATCAAGGACTCGAGGGCGGGGTTGTCCGCCTTCTTCCCCAGGGCGACGAGCTCGGGGCTCATCTTGCCGATGAGGGTGATCCCGATCGTGAACAGCGCAGAGAGCATCGGCGAGGAGAACGAGCCGAAGAGGATCGCGACGGCGGTGACCACCGCGAGCTCCATGAAGGTGAGCCAGATCGCGGGGAACATCGCTCCGGTGATGCCGGCGCCGATCCCCTGGAGCACCAGCAGGTACGCCACCGCCATGATCGCCACCTCGGTGCCGAGCGTGCCGAGGAGCCCCAGGTACTTGCCCACGAGGAACTGCCAGCGCGGCACCGGCTTGCTGGCGATCGTGTAGATGGTCTTGCGCTCGATCTCCTTGTAGATGAGCCCGATCCCGACGAACACGGCGATGAGCAGGCCGAAGATGCTGATGGCCGCGAGGCCCACGTCCCGGATGATCTTCCCGTACTCGCCGATGGCGAGCTCCGCGACGAGCACCGAGCCCCCGATCATCAGCAGCGCGAAGAACAGCAGCGAATACAGGATCTTGTCCCGCACCGCCTCCCGGAACGTGTTCAGCGCGATGGCCCAGATCCGGATCATCGGGCCGCCTCCTCGCGAGCGAGGCGCTCGACGGCCGTGGCCTCGTCCATGAAGTGCTGCTCGAGGGACTCCCGCCGGGGCAGATAGCTGTACAGCTCCCCGCCCCGGGCGGTGGCGGACTGCACCAGCGCCCGCGCGGTCTCGTGGTCCGGCGCCTCGAAGACGTGATGCCCCCGGACGTTCGTGCGGGTCGGGGCCACGGGGAGGCCGTCCGGGTCTGCGAGGCCACCCACCGTGACCTCGACGGTGAGGGCACGCTCGCCGATGAGCTCTTCGACGGTGCCCACCTCCCGCAGCTCCCCCGCGATGAGGATGCCGACGCGGTCGCTGACCTCCTCCACGTCGCTGAGGACGTGGGAGCAGAAGAGCACGGTGGTGCCTTGCTGCTTGAGGGTCCGCACGATGTCGCGGATGAGCATCCGTCCCATGGGGTCGAGACCAGACGAGGGCTCATCGAGGACGACGAGCTCCGGGTCGTTCATGAGCGCCTGGGCGATCCCCACCCGCTGGAGCATCCCCTTGCTGAACTTGCGCAGCTGGGTGTCCCGGGCCCGCTCCATGTGGACGAGGGGGAGCAGCTCCTCGATCTTCCGCTTCCGGAGGTCCCGCGGCATGCCGTGCAGCTGCCCGTAGAAGTGCAGGAACTCCGTCGCCGTCAGGTAGTCGTAGAAGTAGGGCCGCTCGGGCAGGAACCCGACCCGGGACATCGCCTCGAGGGATCCCAGGGGCTCGCCGAGGATCCACGCCTCCCCCGCCGACGGGCGGTTGAGCCCCATCAGCAGCTTCAGCGTCGTCGTCTTGCCGGCGCCGTTCGGCCCGATGAGACCGAACACCTCGCCGCGGTGGATCTCCAGGTCGAGGCCGTGCAGGCCCACGAACTCGCGGCGGAGGAAGCCGGTCTTGTAGACCTTCCTCAGCCCCTTCGTCCGGATCGCGAAGTCGTCGCTCACGCGCCCTCCCGCATCCGCAGGACACGCGCGGGCACCCCGGCGATGACCGAGTAGTCGGGTGCGTCCTCCGCGACGACGGCTCCGGCGCCCACCTGGACGCCCCGGCCGAGGGTCACGCCCGGCAGCAGGGTGGCCCCCACCCCCAGATCGCAGCCATCGCCGACGACCACCGGGGCGAACTCGATGGCCCCGTCCATGATCGGGCGCTCGATGCCCGGATCGGTGTGGGTGGACGTGAGGATGCGGACGCCCGGCCCGATGCCCACGCCATCGCCGATCGTGATCCCACCGGCGGAGTGGAAGAAGCACTGCTGCCCGATCCAGACGTCGTCGCCGATGACCATGCGGTTCTTGTAGTAGCCCTTGAGGATCGCGTGGTGGCCGACGTAGACGTTGTCGCCCAGCTCGATGTTCTCGGGGTGGAACACGAGGACCCCGGGCTCGAAGACCACGTGGCCTCCCACCGATGCGAAGTCGTCGACCGAGAAGGCGCCGGTGCCATGGCTGGAGAAGCGCTTCACGGCCGGGAGTCTAACGGGTCCCGATTCAGCGGAGAACACCGCCGAGCACGTCCGCGACCCGGTCCATCTGCGCGTCCGTGAGGCCGAAGGGCACCGGCAGCGCCAGCCCGCGGGCGCGGGCCTCGGTGGCCCCCGCGAGGCCTGCGCTGGGCCGGGCCGCGTCTCGATAGGCCGGGTGCTGGTGGAGCGCGTGGGCGCCGAAGTTCACCTCGACGCCCTCGGCGCGCACCGCCGCGATGACGGTGTCGAGGTCCCGACCGGTCGGGATGTTCACCTGGATCGTCTGCCACGTGGGGGTGGCGCCGGCGGGGACCCGGGGGAGCCCGAGTCCGCGCTCCACGAGGGGAGCGAGCCGGGCGAGGTAGCCGTCCGCGATCCGGCGGCGGTCGGCGAGCATCGCGTCGAGGCGCCCCATCTGGACGATGCCGATGGCGCCCTGCGCTTCCGTGAGGCGGTAGTTGAAGCCGGCCTCCACGAACGCGAGGCCGTCCGCGCCGCGCTCCATGCCGTGGTTGCGCAGGCGGCGCAGGCGGGAGTCGAGCGCCGGATCGTCCGTCGTGATCGCGCCGCCTTCTCCCGTGGTGACGATCTTGCGCGGGTGGAACGAGAAGCAGCCCATCGCCCCCAGGGAGCCCGCGGCGCGGTCCACCCCGTCCACGACGACGGAGGCTCCGAGCGCGCAGGCCGCGTCCTCCACCACCGCGACGCCGGCCTCGCGGAGCGCCGGCACCAGGGCGTCCATGGGCGCGGGCAGCCCGAACTGATGCACGACCAGCGCCGCGGCGATGGGGTCGTTGTCGTCGGTGCCGTCGTCCCCGTCGAGCGCCGCGAGGACCGAGGCCACGTCGGCGTTGTAGGTGTCGGGCTCCACGTCGACGATCACCGGCCGGAGTCCGAGCAGGAGCACCACGTTGATCGTCGCGGGGAAGGTGTATCCGGGGACGAGGACCTTGCTCCCCGGAGGCAGATCGAGGGCCGCGAGGGCGAGGTGCAGGGCCGAGGTCCCCGACGAGCAGGCGACCGCGTGGTCGACGGCGCACCGCTGGGCGACGAGGTCCTCGAAGGCCGCGACCTGGGGCCCCTGGACGAGCCAGCCGCTGGCGAGCACGGCGGCGACCGCCTCGGCTTCTTCGTTGCCCATCAAGGGGCGCGCCAGCGGGATGCGCTCGACGGCCATCGCTAGGGGACCTCGCCCACGTCCTCGAGCTCGCGGTACCAGCCGATGGTCTTCGCGAGGCCCTCGGCGAGGTCCACGGTGGGCTCGTACGAGAGCAGCGATCGCGCCTGCGCGATGTCGGGGACGCGCAGGTGGACGTTCGCCTTGCCCCAGGGGACGAAGCGGATGGGCACCTCGACTCCCGCCGCCCGGAGCACCTCCTGGGCGAGGTGCAGGGTCGTGACGGTCGCGCGGGGGTTGCCGATGTTGAAGGAGTGCCCGACCGCCTCATCCAGGACGCAGGCCCGGAGGAGCGCGTCCACGAAGTCATCCACGTAGCACCAGGAGCGGACCTGGTTGCCGTCGTCGTGGACGGTGATCTCCTGCCCCGAGAGCGCCTGGCGCACGAAGCGATGGATGGCCCCCTCGCCGATCTGGCGCGGCCCGTAGACGTTGAAGGGCCGCAGGGTGACCGTCGGCAGCCCGAACTCGCGGTGGAACGTCCACGTCGAGTGCTCGGCGGCGAGCTTGCTCACGGCGTAGGTCCAGCGGGGCTCCCCCACCGCGCCCACGACGGTGTCGGACGCCTCGCCCACCTCCCAGGCGTGGGCGCCGTAGACCTCGCTGGTGGAGAAGTCGACGAATCGCTTGAGGCCGGGCACGGCGGCGGCAGCCTCGAGCACGTTCCAGGTGCCCACGAGGTTCACCCGCATCACCTTCGCCGGGTGGTTCATGACCGTGTCCACGCCCGCGATGGCCGCGCAGTGCACGATCATCGTGCAGCCTTCGGCGGCCTCCTTCAGCGAGGCGGGGTCGAGGATGTCGCCCCGGACGGTGTGGAAGTTCGGGTGGTCCGCGAGGCCGGGCTGGTACCGCAGCGCGTCCCGGTCAAAGGTGTCGAACGCGACGATGGTGTTCTCGTCGACGATGCGGGAGGCGAAGGTGCTCCCGATGAAGCCGGCGCCGCCGGTGACGAGGATGCGCTCTCCGCTGGGGAGGGGGGGCTGGGTCATGGGGGTCTCCGGCGGCGTACCGCGGCCGGGATGCTAGACGAGATCGGAGGGGGACGGCTCAGGCGGGCGCGCCCCGCGGGGGCGCCTCTCCAGGTCAGCCCCGCAGCGAGCGGAGCAGCCCGGCCCAGGACTCCTTGGACCTGGTGTCCCCGAACTGGAGGATCCGCGCCCCGAAGGTGCGCAGACCGCCGGCCCGGTCGGAGCGCCACACCACCTTCGCCGTGACCGTCACGGGCTGGTTGCGGTACCGCAGCTCCAGGCGCATGAGCTTGCCCTCGGGCGGCGGGTGCTCCGACGCGGCGCAGAACCCGCCTTCGCTCATGTTCATCAAGAGGGCCATCGCGCGTCCGCCGCCCCCGATCTGGAGCTGGACGCGCATGCGGCCCGCGTCGGCCCGGCCCGTGTCGTCGTTGGCAGCACCCCGCCGCTCCTCGTCGGAGATCGTCTCGTGCTCGCCGGTGAGGTCGGTCACCTTGTTCTCGAGGTCGAAGGTTCGCCACGTCCCCGATCGGGTCACCAGCTCGGGTCGGGACCAGGTCCCCGAGGTCGACGGGGCCGCTCCCGCGGCCGGCTCCAGCGACGACAACGTGTCCACGAGGCGCAGTCCGACGCCGACGCGCCCCTCACCGGGGCGGATCCGGCGCGCCACGACCGCCCGCGCCTTCACCAGCTCGTCCGAGCGTGGATGGCGGAACCGCACCTGGATCAGCGTCTCCGGATCGAAGGGCGCCTGGGTGACGGCGAAGCAGCCGTCCTCGCAGATGTCCACGAGCGTGCACTCGTAGATGCGCTTCCCGGACCGCACGTGCCCGCTGATGAGGCACCCCTCGCGCGGGTACTTCCGGCGCTCCTCCATGAACTCAACCCCTCTGACCCCGTCCCCGTCACGGTACCGAAGGGGGAGGCGTCCGTGAGTCACGAGTCCGAAACATCTGGCCCGCGTTACGCCATGTCCGGCGGCCCATCGCCCCCGTTCGACGGCGGCTCAGAGCCCCCAGCGCTCCTTGTACGACGCCAGCGCCTCGGTCTCGCCGGTGCGCTCGAGGTAGGCGATCACCTTGTCGTGGGGCATGGCCCCCGCCGAGCGCCAGTTGCAGGCGCCGCAATACGGCCCCGACTCCTTGTAGTTGTCGAGGACCTGGAGCACCCGCCAGCGGTGGTTCGTGGGCCCGTTCCACAGCGAGTCGAAGCTCGCCTCGGTGAGGTTGCCGAGCTTGTTCTCGAGGTGCTGGTCGAGGCAGCACGTCGTCAGATCCCCGTTCACGTACACCATCGGGGTGTTCCACAGACCGGCGCAGGGCCGGCGGTCGTCGCCGTGGGTGGCCATCAGAAGGCCTCCTCGATGAACGCGCCCTCGGCGCCGAGGGGGAGGATGTCCAGCTCGTCGAGGACCTCGCGGTGCAGGCGGTCCGCGGCCGGCTGGTCCGCCTGGTGGAGGCGGCGGTAGTACAGGTTGTCCACGAAGCGCTGGGGCCAGTCGTAGACCACGTCGAAGTCGAGGTCGAGGCGACCGAACAGGGCCGACCAGTAGTCGAGGTACCAGCGGGCCTCGTGCCGGTTCTCGGGCGTGACGATGAAGGCGTTGGTCACGTAGGGCCACCGCAGGCCGCGCTCCTCGCGTCGCTCGATGAGCCGGCGGATGTTCCGGTAGACCTTCGCGCCGTAGTCGTACTTCTTCAGCCGGTGGTAGACCTCCGGCGTGTAGGCGTCGACGGAGAAGTGGACGAACCCGAAGGTGTCGTCGGCCATGTCGTCCCGGTTGGCGCAGTCCAGGATGGTCTCGATCCGCTCCTCGTCGAGCAGCGTCCCGTTCGTGTGCAGCTTGAAGTGCCGGAAGAGCCGGTTGCCGGCGTTGTTGTCGAAGGCGTACCGGACGAAGCGGCTGAACTCGGGGTGGAGCGTCGGCTCGCCGAGCCAGTGCGGGCAGAGGTCCACCTCGTCTGGGTAGTCGGCGAGGCCGTCGATGGACGCCTTCCACACCTCCCACTTCATGAATTTGTTCGCCTGGAACCCGTGCACCTTGGGGGTCTCCGCCTGGCCGCAGAAGCGGCACTTGACGTTGCACAGGTCCGTCAGCTCGAGGTTCAGGTTCGTGGGCACGGCGTCAGGACCCGAGCTCGGCGAACGAGTCGCGGATGTAGTCGTTGCGGGAGATGATGGACATCGTGCAGTTGCGGCACAGGTCGGTCATGCGCTTGTCCTTCATGGACGCGCGCAGCGAGGTGAAGTACTCCCCCTCGTTCCACACCGCGGCGAGGCCGTCGTTCGCCTTCTCCCCCTGCCCGGTGATGACACAGCACGGGGAGACCTCCCCCGTCGGCTGGACGACGAGGTAGTACCAGGGGTTCAGGCAGGGTGCGTGCTCGGCGTCGTGGGCGCCGTCCTGGGGGAAGGTCATCTGCCCCCGGTCCAGCGTCTCCGGCTTCAGGAACTGGTCGAGGGTGGTGATGATCCCCAGCTCCTCGGCCGCGGCGATGCCCTCCCTGGCGAAGCGGGGGACTTCGGCCTTCTCCGCGTCCGACAGCGTGAGCGCGTGCTGCTCCGGCCGGTAGGCGATGATGTAGTCGAAGTTGACCCGGAACGCGCCCACGGCCCGGGCGAACCGCACCATGTCCGCGAACATCCAGTGGTTCTTGTTCGTGACGACCGCGTGGATGAGCATCCGGGGCGCATCCAGCGGGCCGAGGCCCCGCGCGTGCTTCTTGCCGTGGATGCGGCACATCACCTTCGCCACGGTCTCGAAGACGCCCTTGCGCCCGCGCAGGTAGTCGTTGACCTGCGGGTCCGGCGCGTCCAACGAGAAGTGGAGCTCGTCCCACCCGGTGTCGATGACTTGATCGATGAGGGCTTCGTCGAACAGCGTGCCGTTCGTGGCGATGTGGCCCTCCATCCCGAAGTCCTTGATGCGCCGCATCAGCTCCGGGGTCACGTCCTTGCGGACCAGGGGCTCGCCGCCGCCGAGGATGAAGACGCGCCGCACGCCCAGATCCCGGGCGTCGTCCAGCAGCGTCCAGTACTGCTCGGGGGTGAGCTCGCCCGTCTGCTTCCCCTTGCGATACGTGGTGTCGCAGAAGACGCAGTCGATGTTGCACGTCATCGTCGGGTACAGCTCCATCGTGTAGGGACCCCGGGTCTCTCCGGCGTCCCATCGACGGATGCGGGCGGCGATGGCCTGACCTTCGTTCAGGCCCTCTTCCTCGGCGAGGATGGGCGGCAGCGGCACGGCGGGAACGTAGCACCGGGTCTGCGCCCGTCGCGCCCGCTCGAATGGCGGGCCTGCCTGCGCCGTCGAAGGTCCGTGACCGCTCCCGTTTCGCTATGGTCGGCGCCGCCCGCGAGGACCCCGTTGATCCAGCTCCGCTCCGCTCTCCTGCTGCTCGTGTTCGCCCTGCTCGCTCCGTCGCCTGCGGCGGCCGAGCGACGCAACGACGGGCTGGATGATCTCCAGATGGAGGCGCTGCGGGACGCGCTCCGGGCGTCGGACGAGCTCGCGCAGGCCTGGTTTCGCCTTCGGGCAGGGGACGCGGCGGGGGCGCGGGACGACGCGCGGGTCCTGGCGAGAAGCAACCGCAAGGACGCGGACGCGTGGCACCTGTTCGGGATCGCGGCGGCCGCCGACGGGCGCCCCATGGAGTCCGAGCAGGCGCTTCGGCGCTCCCTGCGCCTCCGGCCCGACGGCTGGGTGGCCATGCACCTCGTGACCAACCTCGTGGACCGGGGCCGGCTCCTGGGGGCCGAGCGGATCCTCAAGCGCTTCGACGGCGCCCTGGGGACGGACCTGCACTTCGCGCGGGCGCGCGCGTGGGTGCTCGTGGCTCGGGGCGAGCTGGCCGAGGCGCGGACCCTGCTCCAGGCCCTGGAAGAGCGGACCGGCGACGCAACGCTCGCCTGGCAGCTCTCCGCCCTTCTGGTGGAAGAGGGCGACGCCCGGGGCGCGCTCGCCGCGATCCGCCGGGCGGTGGCGGCAGCGCCCGAGCATCCGGTCTACCGCCGTGAGCTGTTCGAGCGCCTCGCCGCCGCGGGCGACTGGTCGGGCCTGGTCGAGGTGACGAGCGAGCGCGGGGCGGACGCGGTGGGCGGAGGCCTCGCGCCCTACTACAAGGGGATGGGGCTGCTCAGGCTCGGAAGGACCGACGAGGCGGTCGAGGCGTTCAGCGCGGTCGCGGAGCACGGGCGAGCCGAGCCGATTCCCCTCGCCGGGGCCACCGGCTACCTGCTGCAGCTCGGGGCCTACGCGCAGGCGGAGCGGACCGCGCGGGTCGCGCTGGATGGCCAGTCCGAGGACGCCCCCCTGCACCACCTGCTCGCCATGTCGCTGACCCGCCTGGAGAGGGAAGGGGAGGCCCTGGCCCACTACCGGCGCGCCTCCGAGCTCTCGGCCGGCAACGCCGACTACCGCTTCGACCTGCTGGTCTCCCTGTGCAGCCTCGGACGCGCCGGGGAGCTGGACGCCGCGCTCACGCGCGCGCGCAGGGACTTCCCGGAGGACGCGCGGTTCGAGGCCCTCGCGGGTCGCTGTGGGGCCGCCGAGTCCTGATCCGCCCGGACCGCCGCGACCGCGTCGCCGCGTGTTCCGCGGACCTCGTGAGGACCCCCCTACGACGCTGACACAGACCCTGTGACAATCCGTAACGGGGAACGCTTGCCCCCCGCCTTCGCTGGCTGGTATTACCCGCCCGCCTCACCGAGACAGGGTGTCTCGGGCCGGCGAGGCCCCATGCAGATTCGTGGGGAAGTGGGGAGCTTCCCCGAATGGAGAACAAGATGAACCGGAACCTTTCGCGGCTTTTGCTGGTGGCCTTCTCTGCTGCCTTCATCGGTCTCATGACCGCGCCGAAGGAGGCCAGTGCGGTCTCCCTCAACCTCATCAACACCTGGCGCATGGGCGATCTGGGCGGCTACGCGTCCAACGGTCTCACCGGGTACCAGGGCAACGGTCCTGCCTGGGCGAAGTCCGCCTTCCCCCGCATGGGCATCAACATCCACTTCGGCATCGGCCTTGGCAAGGGTGACCAGATCGTCCCCTACATCGGCTTCGGCATGCAGCGTGTCTCGTACGTCTACGACTACGAGCCCTCGGACGAGGACGGCGACGCGGACATCGATGACGACACCGGCTCGGCCCTGCAGTTCGGTCTCGACATCGGCGCGAAGTTCTTCTTCATCGAGCGCGCCAAGGGCAAGGCCCCGCCGTTCGTGATGCTCGCCTTCTACAAGTACATCGGCTCCATCGGTGAGGACGGCGACTACGAGGCTTCGCCTCCGGGTGCCGGTGACGGCGAGGCCAACTCGGACGACGCCATCGACTACCTCATCCGCGACCAGCAGCTGCTCAGCCCCACGGGCTTCAAGGTGGCCTTCGGCGCCGAGTACTACTTCAACGACAACTTCTCGCTTGGCGGTGAGTTCCTCGGCATCGACTTCGCCTGGGCCCGCGCCACCAACCCGAACGACATCGAGCTCATCGACACGCGCACGCAGTTCAGCCTGTACACGTCGCTGCACCTGACCTACCGGTTCAGCTTCAGCGTCCGCGCCTCGGTCCAGTTCGAGTCGGACTACGACTACGAGGACTAAGCAGTCCTGACGGGTTCGCCCGTCGAGTCTCTCGAAGGCCCCGGGGCATTCGCTCCGGGGCCTTCGTGCGTCCGGAGTCCTCACCCGGGGGCTCCTCAGAACCGGGATCCCGAGGCGAGGCAGGCACTTGCTACGATCACCACCGATGCGTGACGTCCTCAGCTCCGCCGTGCCGCCCCTGTTGGGCGCTCTCCTCGGCGGCACCTGCGTCGGACTCGTGGAGTCCCTGCACCTGCTGGGGCGCTCCTTCGGGACGCGGGACTACTCGGGGATCCTCCAGGCGGTGCTGCTGTACGGCGGCGCGGGCCTGGCGTTGGGGGCGGTCCTCGCGCTGGGGGCGATGTTCCTGACGGTCGTGTTCCGCGCCGCTCCCGACCCGTCGCGCTCCTGGACCGTCGCCTGGATCGCGGTGTTCTGCGGCGGGGGCTTCTTCGTGGCCCGCGCGGTGGGCAGCCGGGACTTCGCCGGAGGCGGCCGCCTCGCCACGGACACCGAGCTCGCCTTGCTCTGCGCGGCGACCGCCTTCGCCATCGTCTCCTACCTGTTCGTCCGCAACGCGCTGAAGAAGACCTTCTTCTCCTTCCTCCTGCACCCCGCCGGCAGCGGGGCGGTGTACGGCGGCTTCGTCCTGTTCACGCTGCTGTTCGCCCTCGGCACCGCGGTGAACAACCGCGCTGGCGACGAGGTGCCTCCGCGGCCGGTGGCGCCGTCGTTGAACGAGCGCCCGAACCTGCTGCTCCTCGCCGTGCAGGACCTGGACCTGGACGCCCTCGACGACGATGAACTCGACCGCCTCGCGCCGACGCTCGCGCGCCTGACCCGCGAGTCGGTGCGGTACCTCGACGTGAGCGCCCACTCCCCCCGGTCCGCCACCTCCTTCGCCACGCTCCTCACCTCCCGGGTGCCCTGCGCCCAGGGGGACCCGTCGGCCACCGGGATCCTCACCGAGGAGCTGGACAGCGTGGGGGAGGTCCTGAGCCGCCATGGCTACAGCACCGCGGCCTTCGTCACGGATCACCGCACGTCCACGTCCTTCAACTTCGGCCAGGGCTTCGACACGCTGCGCTTCCTGCGGCCGCGTTGGCTGCTGCGCGCGTCCGAGGCGTCGTACCCGCTGGTGCTGCACCAGGCCGTCCACCGCACCCTGCGCCCTCCGCGCGAGGTCGCCTTGTCCTCGGAGCGCTACTACCGCGACGCGGCGGACGTGGCGGACGCTGGCGTCGACTGGCTGCGGCGCCACGGCGGGGAGCGCTGGTTCCTGACGCTCCAGTTCGCAGATCCCGGGCTGCCTCTCGTGGAGCACCCGTCCCTCGCGCGACTCACCTCGGAGCCGGTCGCCCGCGCTGCCGGCGGCGGGGGCCTCGCCGAGCTGGATCGGGACGCGCTGTACCGCGGCGAGCTCGCGTGGCTCGACCGGGGGCTCGCGACGCTGCTCGAGTACATGGAGGCCCACGGGCTCCTCGACAACACCGCGATCGTCCTCACCGGCGTCCGCGGACCCAGCCATCGGGGAGGGCGGGCGCTGTCGGACGAGCGGATCCGGGTCCCCCTGCTCCTGCGCATGCCCGACGCGGACGCGGAGTCGGGACGACGGGTGGGGGACGCGGTCCGGCTCGTGGACGTGGCGCCCACGCTCGCGGCCATGGCGGGAGCGCCCGAGGGCGTCGGCTGGCAAGGGGTCTCCCTGCTGCGCGAGTACTCGCTGCGCTCCTGGGAGCAGCAGGTGGCCCTCATCGAGGCCCGGCGCCCGCTGGGCTCGGAGCGCGGGGTGCGGGACGGACGGTGGAAGCTCGTGCGTCGCACGGGACCGGGCCAGGAGGACGTGTTCTCCCTCTGGTTCCTCGACGAAGACCCCGTGGAGGCCGAGGACCTCGCCGCTCGCTCTGCCGCCCGCTGGAAGCTCGATGAGAAGCGGGAGGAGCTCGAGCGGCTCGAGGACGCCCTCTGCGTCCCTCCCGTCGGCGCCTCCGCCCCCCGGACCCGGTCCCGCGCGCCCCTGACGGCTGAAGATTGCGAGGTCCTCCGTCGTCTTGGGTATCCAGAGGGGTTCTCCGAGCGGTGCGCCGCCTTCGACGGGCAGCGCTGACCGGTTCAGGCTGGACCTCGACCGCAACCTGGGATACATGCCGCACGTGAGCCGACTCCTGACCAGCGCCCTCCTCCTGGCCCTCGCCCTGCCCGCGGCGTCGTTCGCGAGCGAGGAAGAGCAGCTCCTCGGCGCGTCGAGCGGGGAGTCGAAGGCCGAAGAGCCTGAGGAGGCCACCCCTGCCAGCTCTGCGCCCGCTCCGGACGGAGAGGGGCCGGCGGACGAGGCCGAGGCCGCCGTGAGGGCCGCCCTGGACCGCCTCGTGGACATCGAGGTGGCCGCGTCTCGGGGGGACGCCACGACGACGCGGGCCCAGCTGGACGAGCTGCGGGACACGCTGCACGACGCGCTCATGGCCCTCGGCGAGCTCCGGCGCGACCGGGAGCTGCGTGCGTGGGTCGAGCAGCAGGGGCTCGCCATCGTGAAGGTCGAGGGCTCGGACGAAGAGGCGGCGACGGAGGGGGCGGCAGCAGCTCCGTCCGGTCCGATGACCACCGCCGAGGTGACCGACCTGGCGCGCTCGATCGAGGGCGCCCCCTTCAACGAGGGGAAGCTGCAGATCCTCGAGGAAGGTCTCGCCAAGAGGACGGTGCGGATCGCCCAGGCCGAGCAGCTCCTCGAGCTGTTCTCGTTCTCGCGCGACCGGGTCGACGTCCTCGTCTTCCTCCATCCGCGTCTGGCCGAGGACGGCGACTTCGGGCGGCTCCTGTCGGCGCTGAAGTTCGAGTCCGACCGGCAGGCCGTGCGGGACCGGCTCGGGCTCGACTCCTGACGTTGGCGTCCGGCTCGGTCGTCTTGGTTGCCGTCGGCCCCCTCGGACGCTAATCCTTCGGTGAGCGGGGGCCGCAGCGACGCGGCGCCCGTGCCCCGACCCTGGAGCCCGCGCGTGCACGTCTCCCGCAAAGCCGACTACGCGGTCCGCAGCCTCGCCTACCTGGCGGGCAAGGGCGACGAGTCGCTCGTCCTCATCAGCGAGATCGCCGAGGCGATGGTCGTCCCTCGCGCGTTCCTGTCGAAGATCATGCGGGAGCTGGTGGACGCGGACCTGGTGCTGAGTCAGCCCGGCCGCAAGGGGGGCTACCGCCTGAGCCGCCCGGCGACGGAGATCTCCTTCCGCCACATCATCGAGGCGGTGGAGGGCCCGCTCCACATGGTGCCGTGCCAGGACCGGGACGCGGACGACTGCTCGATGGCGTCGAGCTGCACCCAGGTCCCCATCTGGGACCAGATCCGCAGCAGCATGCTCACGGTGTTCTCCGAGTACACCCTGGACATGGTGGCCAGCCCGGCGATGCGACCGCCGAGTCCGGAGCTGGTTCAGGTGGGAGGCCGCGCCTAGGAGCCGGCAGAGGTCGCGCCTGAGAGGCGAGGGCCGCGACCTGTGGGGGACCCAGGTCCCTAGAGCACCAATCACATAGTCGCTCGGTCGCCTCGTGGCCGGATCCACGCGATCTATGCGTCGACTCCTCGTCGTGCACTCAGTGCACTTCCTCGTCGCTCCTTGACCTCGCGCGCCTCCGCCTCACGATGCTCGGTCGGACTAGGTGATTGGTGCTCTAGCGGCGGCGTCGCAGGAGCAGCAGCGGGGGCACGCACCAGAGCAGGAGGAGCCGCGGAGCTCCGCGGCCCGTCGACGAGCAGCCGCAGCCGCCCTCCTCGTCACCGCCGCAGCCGCCACAGCCGCCTTCCTCGCCTCCACCGCAGCCGCCTTCACCGCCGGCGCAGCCCTGCTCGTCCTCGCAGCCGGGGAGCACGATGTCCCCGCCCCCGTCCGTGTCTCCGCAGCCGACGCCGTCGAGCTGGATGGTGCCCAGCTCGAAGGGGCTGACCACCGTGGGGTCGATCCACCCGAAGACACCGAGGTAGTCGTCCTCGTTGCCCACCACCCGCACGTCGAGATCGGTCAGCGTGAGGCCGTTGAAGCCCGGCAGCGCGAACGGAGGCACGAGCGGCCCGTCGCCGCCGAGGTCGAAGCCCTGGGTCGACGCGCCGGCCGCGATGAGGCCCGGGAGGTTCGCCGCGAACTGCTCGGGAATCGCCGACGGCAGCCACTCGTTGTAGGTCACGGAGATGCCGAGGCTCGTGTCCAGATCGAAGGGCACGTCGATGACGAGGTCGCCGTCCTCGATGAACGCGTCGATGGGCACGTCCGCGACCATCCCGTGGCCCCAGTGCCGCGCGTCGCGGTCCAGCTCGAAGCCGTAGATGTCCACGTTCAGGTCCGCGAACACCCGCGGGCCACCCTCGAAGATCGCGAGCGGCGGCTCGTCGGCCGAGATGCGGATGTCGAGCACCATCGGCTCGTCTCCCCACACCTCTTCGAGGACCTCGGGGATGTCCTGGCCGAGCAGGGTCCCCGTGTCCAGCGGGATCGGGGCGAGCTCGGCGAGGCTGAGGCACAGGACGCCCGCCTGCCACGCCGCGTAGAACGCCTGGTTCAGGGTGTCCTCGGAGACGGTGATGCCTACGTGGTAGGGCGCGTTCGTGCCGGGGAGCACGCCGGTGAGCGCCGGCGCGTCGTGGGCGCTCGGGACATAGGCGCCGGTGTGCGGCACGCAGGGGCCGTAGGCGTCGGTCCCGAACTGGGCCTCAAAGCCGATCTCGATGCCCGCGGCGTCGATGGTCAGCTCCTCGGCGGCGAGGCTGTACTGCAGCGTGGCGGCGAGGATCTCGGTCTCGCCCTCGAACGCGACCGCCTGGGCCAGCCCGCCCAGGGCGTCGTCCAGCTGGGTCTCCAGCTCGCCGATCTGGGAGTCGAGGACCTCGTCGAGGACCGTGCCGATGAGGTCGATCCCGTAGCCGTTCAGGGTCTCCAGCGCGTCACCCAGGATGCAGCCGGTCCCGATCGGGTTGCCGAAGTTGCCGTGGGTGAAGGAGAACGAGTCGACCTGCGTCGCCAGCTGGCCGTCCTGGATCTGGAGCAGGATCGCCACGTCCGCGTTCAGGGCGGTCGGCGCGAGGGCGAAGGTGCAGACCTCGTTCAGCGTGAAGAGGCAGTCGCCGTTCGCCGTGACCTGGACTTCGTCGGACCAGAGCGTCATGTCCAGCGCGATGTCGAGCCGGCCCGTCGACGGGGTGATGGAGACGTTGTCCGTCGAGATGTTGATGGTCAGGTCTTCGACGTCGTACTCGAGGACTCCGGGCTCGTCCTCGTCGCAGTCGAACTCGCCGGACAGGCCGCTCACGCCGAGCTCGGTGGGCATCACCGCGGCGATGCCGGCACCGATGGCCTCGAGGCCGGCCGCGGAGACGTGGACCGTGGCGGCGTTCTGGATGACGGGCGCGGGGGGCGGCGTCTCCTGCGCGACGGCCGGCGCGGCGAGAAGTCCCGCAACCACCGATGAAGCAATGAAAAACGAGGAGATCGGGCGCATCCGGGGGAAGCTACCGGAGGTCCAGGGGGGGCACAAGGGCGCGATTTCGCAGGTACCCTCGACCCGAATTTCGTCAGGGAGCAGGCTCGATGGTCGTCGAAACCCCGTCCAAGTGGTGGCGGATGTTGTTCGTCTTTCGCGGAACCACGGTCCGCAAGACGTGGTTCCGCCTGCTCCTCACCGGTCTCTGGGCCTGGGGAATCGCCCACTACTGGGACGAGCTGGGGCTCACGGACCTCCAGATCACGACCACCCCGTTCTCCCTCATCGGCGTGGCGCTCTCCATCTACCTCGGCTTCCGGAACAACGCGTCCTACGACCGGTACTGGGAGGCGCGCAAGCTCTGGGGGCGTCTGGTCAACGCCTCGCGCACGTGGGCTCGCCAGGTCTCCCTCTTCGTGGACGGGGACGATGACGAGGGGCTGCGCCGTGAGCTGGTGGAGCGGCAGATCGCCTACACCCACAGCCTCCGCCTCCACCTGCGTGCCGAGCCCGACGACGGCAACCTCGGGCGGCTGCTCGGAGAGGAGGCCGAGGAGGTCGCCACGTTCGCGAACCGTCCGGCCCGCATCGCTCACGAGACCGGGCGGATCCTCCGCCGGGCGTGGCGCGGCGGCCGCGTCTCCGAGTACCACCTGCCGACTCTGGAAGGGACGCTGACCGAGCTCCTCGCCCTGCAGGGCGGGTGCGAGCGGATCAAGGCGACGCCCGTCCCCTGGTCCTACGTCGTCCTCACCCACCGCATCGTCGCCGTCTACTGCTTCACCCTGCCGTTCGGGCTCGTGCCCAGCGTCGGTGAGGCGACGGCGTTCGTCGTGACCCTCATCGCGTTCGCGTTCTACGGCCTCGACGCCATCGGCGAGGAGATCGAGGAGCCGTTCGGCCACGACCCGAACGACCTGCCCCTGAGCGCGCTGTGCAACACCATCGAGATCGACCTGCGCCAGGCGCTCGGTGACGAGCCGCCCGCGAAGCTCCAGCCGGCCCACGGCCTCCTGAACTGACCGCCGTCTCCGGAGATCCCATGACCACCATGAGCCCCGCCGAGCGGGAGACCCTGCACGCCGGGATGGCCGCTCTGGCCACCGAGCCCGCCCACGCTGACGCCGCGCTTCAGTCCATCGAGCGCTGGCTGTCCGACGAGGCCACCGCCCAGTTCGCGCCGCTGCTGCGCGGCCTCATCGACGCGGGGGAGCACGACCTGCTCCTCGACTCGTTCTACCGGGTCCTCCCGTTCGGGACGGGGGGCCGTCGGGGGCCGGTCGGACTGGGACCCAACCGCATGAACCCTTGGACGGTGGGGACGTCGGTCCAGGGGAACATCGCGTTCATGCGGGACCGGTTCGGGGACGCCCCCCTGCGCGTGGTCATCGCCTCGGACGTACGCGTGTTCCGCGACCTGCGCGGAGCGTTCCCCGAGGGGATCGCGAACCCGCTGCTCGGCATGTCGTCGGTGGATCTCGCGAAGCAGGCCGCCGCCATCTACACGAAGGCGGGGGTCGAGGTCTGGATGGCCGAGCCCGGCACCGGCCGCTATCTGGCGACGCCCGAGCTCTCGTTCCTCATCCGCACCCTGAACGCCCACGGTGGTCTGAACGTGAGCGCGTCCCACAACCACCCGGACGACAACGGCGGCAAGTTCTACACGGAGCAGGGGGCGCAGGAGACGCCGCCCCACGACGAGCGGATGGTGGACAAGGTCGCGGCCGTCGAGCACGTGGACACCTGGACCTGGGAGGAGGCGCTCGCCTCGGGGCTGGTCCACTGGACCACCTCGCAGCAGCACGAGGACTACCTCGCCGACGGACTCTCCGTGCTGCGGGGGACCGAGCGCGGCGCGACGATCGTGTTCACGAACCTGCACGGAGTCGGAGATCAGACGGCGGGCGAGGCGCTCGAGCGCGCCGGCTTCGACGTGCACTACGTTCCCTCTCAGCGCGCCCACGACGGGCTCTTCCCCGGGGTCCGTCTCCGCGCCCCGAACCCCGAGTACCCGACCGCCCTCGTCGAGGCGACCGAGCTGGCCAGGGAGGTCGGCGCGGACCTCATCCTCGCCACCGACCCCGACGCGGACCGCATCGGGGGGCTCGCGCGCGACGCCGACGGGTCCTACCGGTTCCTCACGGGCAACGAGCTGAGCTCCCTGGTCGCGGCTGCGCGGTTCGCGGGACAGCCCCCAGGCAAGGTCGGCATCAAGACCGAGGTCACGACCCAGCTGTTCTCCCGCGTGGTCAAGGCGGCGGGCGGGCAGCTCGTCGACCACCTGCTCGTGGGCTGCAAGTACATCGCGCTCGTCATGCGCGAGCTGGAGACCGCGGGGCGGTCCGGGAGCGTCGAGGGCGGGGTCGAAGATGTGCTCATCGGCACCGAGGAGAGCCACGGCTTCCTGCTGTCGCCGAACATCCGGGACAAGGACGCGGTGCCGCCGGCGCTCATCCTCGCGGAGCTCGCCGCCGAGCGGAAGGCGGCGGGGGGCACCCTCGTGGACGCGCTGAATGACCTGTACCGGGAGCACGGCGCCGTCGCGAACATCCAGATCCCCCTCGTGATGACGGGGGCCGTGGGGCGCGGGCGCATCATGGCCATCCAGGAGGCGCTCCGCGCCGCGCCGCCGGCGGCGATCGACGGACGCCCGGTCACCGCGTTCGCCGATCGCCGTGACGAGGCCGGCGTCTTCGGGCCCATCGTGTCGGGCACGGACCGGGACGCACGCAACGTCCTCGCCTTCACCTGCGGCGACGACCACCGCATCGTCATCCGGCCCTCGGGGACTGAGCCGAAGACGAAGATCTACGCCGAAGCGATCGTCCCGGCCGGCGACGACATCGAGGCGGCGCTGCTCGAGGCTCGAACCCAGGCCCAGGCGCTCGCGGCCGACTTCGTGCGGCAGGCCCTCGCCCTCATCGACATGGACCTGCCCGACGTGGGCCTGCACTGCTCGCCGCTCCTCGGAATCGAGGCGCGCATCGCCTTCGGTGCCACGATCTTCCCGGCGGCCCTGGCGCTGGCCCGGGAGGCCGCAGCCGACACGGACGCGGTCGTGCGGCAGATCCGCGCCCAGGTCGGTGAGATCGGGCCCGACGCCCTCGCCCTGACCGGCCCGGCATACGCGTGGTGGCGCGCCCGAAACGAGAGCCCGGCCACCGCCATCCTCGACCAGGTCTGGGCCGAGTGACGGAGGCTGCGTCCCCCGTCGAGGCGCACCGCACCGCGCTCGGCACGCTCCTCCAAGGGGACAGCATCGCTTGGCTGCGGGGCCTCCCGGACCGCTCGGTCCGCCTGGTCGTCGCCGACCCGCCCTACGGGATCAAGAAGGCCGAGTGGGACACGTTCGCCTCGCGCAAGGCGTACGTGGAGTGGAGCGCGGTCTGGCTCGCCGAGGTGGCCCGCGTCCTGACCGACGACGGCAGCGCCTACGTGATGGGCTTCTCCGAGGTCCTCGCCGACGTGAAGTGGGCGGCGTCCGACGGCTTCGCCGGCTGCCGCTGGTTGGTCTGGTACTACCGGAACAAGGCGAACCTTCGGAAGGACTGGGGGCGCTCGCACGAGTCCCTGCTCCACCTGCGCAAGAGCCGCTCGTTCGTCTTCCACGTGGACCCGGTCCGCATCCCCTACAACGCCCACACCCGGCGCTACCCCGAGCGGAAGCAGGGGCAGACGTCGGCGTTCGAGAAGGGCAGGGGGTCGTCATGGACGCCGCACCCGCTCGGGGCCAAGCCGCGGGACGTGCTGGAGATCCCCATCCTCAACAACGGCATGGCGGAGAAGACGCCCCACCCGACCCAGAAGCCCCTGGAGCTCGTCCGACGGCTGGTGCTCGCCAGCTCCGATGAGGGCGACCTCGTCGTCGATCCCTTCTCGGGTTCCGGCACGACGGCGGTGGTGTGCGAGCTGACCGGCCGGCGGTGGGCGGTCTGCGACCGGGAGGCCGAGTACGTGGGCTACGCGCGGGAGCGCCTCCTCGCTGTGGGGCGGGGCGAGCTGGTCCTCGGGGACCTCGAGTCGACGGAGAGCGCCATGCGCGCGAACCGGAGCAAGGTGCGGGGCTGAACGCCCGCCGCCCGTCCCCTGAGCCGGAGATCACGGGGCGAGCGCGAGGGCGACCACCTCCTCGAAGCGGGTGACCGCGTGGTCCGCGTCCGCGGGCTGCTCGGGATGGAAGCCTCCCCAGGAGCACCAGACTCCCGGGACCCCTGCTGCGCGCGCGGCGGCGATGTCCACGTCGGAGTCGCCGACCATCAGGCAGCCGGCGAGGGGGACATCGAGACGCCGCGCTGCCTCGGCGAGCATCGCGGGGTCGGGCTTGCGGGTCGGGAGCGTGTCTCCGCCGAGGATCGCCCCGAAGAACAAGGTGAGGCCGAGCCCGTCGAGCACCTCCATCGCGGGGACGAAGGGCTTGTTCGTCACGATGGCGAGGGGAACGCCCGCCCTCCTCAGCGCCTCGAGGCCCGCGAGGACTCCTGGGAAGGGGACCGTCGTGTCGAGGAGGACGGACTGGTAGTGGCCGAGGAAGCGCCGCAGCCCGGGGTCGTCCCGCGGGACGGTCTCCTCGGGATCCACGTGGTCCAGGGCCCGCCGGACCAGCGTCCGCGCCCCGCGCCCCACGAAGGTGCAGACGACGTCCAGCGGGAGGGTCGGGAGCCCGTACTCGGCGAGGAGCAGGTTGGTCGCGGCCGCGAGATCACGGCGAGAGTCGACGACGGTGCCGTCGAGGTCGAGGAGCAGGGGGTGCAGGCTACTGAGGCGCCAGCTGGCGGTCGTAGACGAGGATCTGCTCCATCATGTGGCTCTCCACGTCCCCGGGGAGCATGTCCTTCGCGTCGTACAGGTGGCTGAAGATCAGCTCGTACAGCCCCTGGTGGAGCAGGGTCCCGTAGTTGTCGTCCGTGCTCTTCGCCAGGTTCTCGATGATGGAGGCGGGCTCGACTGCGCCGTCGTCCAGGACCATCACGTTCTGGAACAGCTCCGGGTACTGGCGCTGGTTCGACGACGCGAGCGCCACGAACCGCTGGCGCGCGTTGTCCGCGCCGATGTGCTCGGAGAACGTGCCGTAGATGATGCGGAAGATGTTGTTGAAGACCGAGATCGTCTCGTAGTACTCGGTCAGCTGGGGGCGTGGGAACGGCCCGGTGACGTGGCTCGGAAGGTGGAAGCCCTGCTCGGTCTCCGCTTCCGGCTGCTCGTATGCCTGGTCCGGGAGCTCGGGGAGATCGCTGGGGCTCGCGAAGACGTCGAAGTCGTCTTCCTGCGGCGCCATGAGCTCGGCCGTGTCCAGCTCCTTGAGGGTGCCGAGCTGAGGGGCGGTCTTCGCGGGGTCCGGGAAGTCGCGGTCGAGGGCGTCGAGCATCACGTCGAGCTCGGGGTCGGACAGGTCCTCGTCGACCATGTCGTCTTCGTCGCCCATCTCGATCGCGGGGATCTCTTCGAGGGACTCGGCCATGCCGCCGGTCCCCAGGACCGCGACGCCGGAGAGATCGACCTTGTCGAGCACCTCGTAGGACTTGATGAAGTCGCCCCGCGCCGCGCGCTCGTAGTCGTCGAGCAGCTCTTCGGTGGGCTCGCCTCCCGGTGACTCGAGCGTGTCGCCGGCGAGCTCCTCGATGGGCACTCCGGGGAGGTCGTCGGCGGGGTCGCCAGCGAGGCGCGCCGCGATGTCCATCCCCTCGGCGGTGTTCGAGGCGATGACCGCCTGGTGGGACATGGACTCGGTCTCGGTCTCGTCCGTGGCCACCACGCGCCGGGTCTTCTCGCGACCGTCCGAGTCGCGGGCGATCGTCATCACTCCCCGCGCGAACAAGCCGGTGAGGGACTCGACCCCCTGCTCGCGGGAGGGGGCGCCGATCGCCTCGACCAGGGCCTTGCCCGCGTGGGGGACGGAGATGGCGGCCCAGGCGGCGTCGTTTACCTCCTTCGGCCGCCGCCCGTGGGCGACGAAGTAGTCACCGGACGCGAGGAGCGACAGCGTGTGACGGTTCGCCGCGAACCAGCCGCGCGCGTCCGACAGGAGCTGCGGGACGTCGATCCCGAACTGCATGTTGTCGGGGAAGATCGCGTCGCGCGGGTCCCAGATCAGCTGCGGCTCTTCGGCCGCGGCGGCCCACAGGAACCCGTCCCGGAACAGCCGCGCCCGTGCGTCCATCAGGGTCTCGCCGGCGACGTGGCCACCCTGGACGAGGAGATCGCCGAGGTCTCCCCCCTTGCGGACCGAGTCCCGGACTTCGTCGAGGACCTTGTACTCGACGTGGCCGTCAGCGAGGAGCATGAGCTCGAGGCGGGCGTTGTCTTCCTCGGCGTTGCAGGCGATGACGTCGCCCGACAGCACGAAGATCCGGCAGTGGGTCCAGCCCTCGCGGGAGACGGCCAGGACGCCGGTCGCCTCGGCACCGTGGAGCTCCTCGACCTTGTCGAGGAGTCCCTTTGCTTCGCCAATCGTGGGTTGCGAGCGGCCGCTCACCAATCCCCGCCTCCTTCGTGGCCCCATCGGCAACACCGAGGCGGGGGCCGACATGCCCGCGCGGGGGGCGCGCGGGGCCTGCGGGGCCCGGTTTTCGGCGCCTACGCAGGAGCCAAGATCGTATGAGGGCGCGCCCGCGCGGTCAAGCCGATGGACCCCGTCGGGGGGGCTTACTCGCGCTCGGCGTGGAGGTAGTGAACCGCGGTCTGGAACTGGCTGTCGGTGCCCCCGGGGACGTCAGCGGGCCGGACGACGACCTTGAGCTCCACGGTCTGGTCGGGCTCGATCCCCCGGCCCTGCCAGGAGTGTCCGAGGGGCGACTCGAGGCGCACCGAGTCGAGGCGGAGGACGAGCCCGTGGCCCACCGGGACGAGCGTCTCGGCCCGGGCGGAGCCCATCGTCGTCTCCCCGATCACGTAGGCGCGATCGTGCTCCTTCAAGGCGAGCGCGAGGGCTTCGCACGCACCCTGAGTCCACCGGTTCACGAGGACCACGAGCTCCGGCTCGCCGCACAGGGGGTCCCGCTGGGCCACCAGATCCTGCTCGCCGATCCCCGGCTCCACGAGGCGCACCACGACCGCGGAGCGGGCGAGGAACAGATCGGCCACGGCCGCGGTCGCGTCGATCGAGCCTCCCTGGCACCCCCGCAGGTCGAGGACGTACCGGTCGGCGCCGAGCTTCCGCAGCCGGGCGAGCTCGTCCGCGACCTCCTCGGCCGTTCCGGTGTGGAGCTGCGAGGCGTGGACCCAGCCGACGCCGTCGGGGGCGAGCTCGGCGCGCGTCGACCGCACGGGGAAGACCGCGCGGGTCACGCTCACCTTGAACTGGGTGGCGGTGAGGCCGTCGCCTCGGAGGACGTGCAGGGTCAGCGGCTGGTCGTCGCGCCCCTGAAGGGTCTCCAGCACCTGGTCGACGCGGGCGCCCCCGAAGGTGAACCCGTCCACCGCGACGATGCTGTCGCCGGAGCGGATCCCGGCGCCATCGCCGGGGGACCCCGGGAGCACGTCCATCACGAACAGCACGCCGTGGTCGGGGAAGAACCGGAAGTCGATCCCGATGCCCGTCATCCGCCCCTGCAGGTCGCGGCGGAGCTCGTCGGCGTCGTCCTCTCGGAGGAGCATGGCGTCGTCGGGGAGGGCTTGCTCCAGGGCGCCGTCGCTGGCGCCCTGGCGGTGGTTCACCGCCTGGAGCATCCCGTGGATCGCGCCCATGTAGAGGTCCGCGTCCGAGACGACGTCGCCGCCGACGCGGTCGAGGAGCAGGCCGCGCAGCTCGTCGAACAGGGCCCTCGCTTCGGCGTCCGACAGGTCGGCGGAGAGCAGGTCCCCGATGTCGGAGGTCCGGGCCGCGAAGTCGCCGCGGGCCGGCGCGTCGTCGGCCAGCAGCAGGGACGGGAAGAGACCCAGCGTGGCGACGAAGGCGAGGAGCGCCGAGATGGAGGGCGCGACGGGGTGCCGACGCACGGGGAGGCCCTGGCTCAGCGGACGAGGCGGGGGCTGTCGATGCTCGCCATGCCGTAGTTCACGGGCGCGAAGGCGCCGGCGGGGAGCGTCTGGGGGCTGGGGGCGGCCGACGGGAGGAAGACCGGCACGGAGTCGGCGCCGGCCGTCTCCGGCGGGAGGGCCCGGATGTCCACCCGGCCCGCGACCACCTGCTGCTCGAGCTTACGGATGAGCTGATCCCGCTCTGCGAGGGACTGCTCCAGCTCGTCGATGCGCTGCTGGGTGACGAGGCTCCAGCCGGCGAACGCGACGAGGAAGGCGGCGGCGGCCACCGTCATCCAGTTCACCTGGGAGCCGCGCCGAGGAGCCGGGGACGCGGGGGCAGCGGGGACACCCCAGGCCATGGACTCGGCGGCGTGCTCGGCCACGGAGCTCCCGGCGAAGAGGCTCTCCGACAGCGCGATCCGGTCCTTGAGGCAGTCCGCGAACCCGTCGAGGAGCGGCGCGGCCACGTCCTCCAGGTCCGGGGGGACCAGATCGGGCATGGCCGCCACGAACTCGACCTTGTCGTTGCAGTCGGAGCACTGCTCCAGATGGTCCGCCATGGCGCCCGCTTCCGCGTCCGGCAGCTCGCCGTCGAGGAAGGGCGCGATGAGGTTCTCGATCCGCCAACAGTTCATGCGTCGGGATCCTCCTGCTTCAGCTGCTCGGCGAGGCGCGCCTTGGCGCGGCTCAGGCGGCTCATCACCGTGCCGAGCTTGATCTGAAGGGTGTCCGCGATCTCCTGGTAGGAGAGGTCGTCGTAGTAGCGCAGGATCAGGATGGAGCGATGGTCCGGCGTCAGCTGGGACAGGGCGGCGGCCATCTCGCGGCTGAGCTCCTTGTCGAGCACCGAGTCGATCGCGCGGTGCTGCTCACGCAGGACGTCGTTCTGCTTGCCGAGGCGGTCGAGGATGCCGCCGCGACGGTGCTTGTCCCGAACGATGTTGTAGCAACGGTTCGTGCAGACGCGGAACAGCCACGCCTTCATCTTGAAGCCGTCGTCGAACATCCGGGACTCGTGGTAGGCGCGCACGAAGACGTCCTGAGCGACGTCGAAGGCCTCGGCCGAGTCCTTGGTGATGTAGAGGGCGTGGTAGTAGATGCGGTCCCGGTACTTGCGTACGAGCAGGTCGAACGCGCGGTTCCGGTCGCTGGCCGCGATGGCCTTGATCTCGTCCTCGGTGATGGACTGAGGCGAGGGTTGAGGTACCAGTTTCAAGCTCGGCTGCGCCATGGGTCTTCCCGTTCCTCCGCTGCGGATGTGCTGGGGATCGATCCCGTCGGGCCCCGGCCGTCCACTTGCGCTCTCAGCGCGCGGTTGTTGGTTCGACCCCTCGGACAGCGGCTCTATTCCCCGGGTTCCGAATCGGGGCGTGCTGTCTTCGTCCGAGGGCATGGCGGCGAACCCTGAATGCGGGGGCGTACCCCGATCAGTAGTTCCGGTCCTCGATGATCTCGAGGACGTAGCGCTTCTTCCGCTTGCCACCGGCGGCGGCGATGATCGTCCGCAGGGCCTGGGCGTGCGCCCCCTTCTTGCCGATCACCTTCCCGATGTCCTCCTTGGCGACCTTGAGCTCGATCACGCTCGAGTGCGTGCCTTCGACCTCAGTCACCTCGACGTCCTCGGGGCGATCCACCAGCGCCTTCACCATCAGCTCGACGAGTTCCTTCACCGCCATCTCCAACGCTGCGCTTCCACTTCCGACACGGAGGGAACAACCATTGTAGGGACCCCGGCGGGAACCGCCAAACGGGGGTCGGGGCGGTGGGGACATGCGAGCCAGGTCAGTCTCATTATGAGGTGGGTTTTGTTTTGATACCCGTGTGGTGCGCCTGAAGGGGTGCCCCCAGGGGAGGGGAGCCAGGACCAGTCCCCGAGCGCGCGACGGGAGCCCGGGGTGCGAAGGGTGGGAAGGGCGAGTGTTTTCAGCCCTTTGCGTGGTGTCCCAGGTTTTTTCTCGTTGGCCGGGGAGAGGTTGGCACACGGCGTGCTCTACCTCGGCCCGTTCCCACGATCTTTCGAGTCAAGTCCGAATCGACGCCGCAAGGCACTGGCGCACCTCCCCCTCACAGCCAGCAGGTTCGGATGAGTCGTTGCTCCCGCTCTCCATGATGGAGACGGCAACTCCTCCCCCCTCACCGCCGAGGGAGCAATGACACCTGGGGCTTGCGGCCCGATCCCCCTCCTCCTCAGCCGCAAGCCCCCGGGAACGGACAACGCCCTCTGGACTCGTCCAGGGGGCGTTCGTCGTTCCGGAGGTCCGGATCAGTCCGTGGGCGCGGGGGGTGCGGGCGGAGGCGGGGCCGTGATTGGGCTGGCTCTTCGGATCGGCCCCCAGGGCCGCTAGTCCAGCGGGCCGATCGCTGCTTCTGCTGCCTCGATGAACGCTCCACTTCGCACCAGCTCGGCGGCGGCGACGAGGTCGCCGTGGAGCTCGCGGTCCTGATCCATCCGGGAGACACGGCTACGGACGGTGGCGTGGACCGCGGCGGCGCCGTCGGCGGGCACCAGCGGGAGGTGGAACTCCACCGCCTGTGCTGCGGCGAGGGCCTCGATGGCGAGGACCATCTCCGCGTGTTCGATGACCCGCATCGCCTTGCGGGCCGCGATGGGTCCCATGGAGACGTGGTCTTCCTGGTTCGCCGACGTGGGGATCGAGTCGACCGAGGCGGGGTGACACAGGCCCTTGTTCTCGGACACCAGGGCCGCGGCCGTCACCTGGGCCATCATGAAGCCGGAGTTGACCCCCGACTCGGTCACGAGGAACGCGGGGAGCTCACTCAGGTGGCTGTTCACCAGTTGCTCGATGCGTCGCTCCGACACGGACCCGAGCTCCGCCACGGCCATGGCGAGGAGATCGAGGGCAATGGCCACCGGCTGCCCGTGGAAGTTGCCACCAGAGATGACCTCCCCGGTGTCCGGGAACAGCGTGGGGTTGTCGGTCACCGCGTTGAGCTCGCGGGTCAGGACCGCGGCGACGTGCTCGATGCTGTCCCGCGATGCGCCGTGTACCTGGGGCGCGCAGCGGAGGGAGTAGGCGTCCTGCACCTTGCCGCAGTCCACGTGGGACGCGCCGATGGTGCCGCCCTCCGTGAGCCGGAAGAGGTTCGAGGCGGTGGCGATCTGGCCGGGGTGCGGACGCAGGTGGTGAAGCCGCGCGTCGAAGGGACGCCGGGAGCCCCGCTTCGCCTCGACGGTGAGCGAGGCGACCGCGTCCGCCGTCCGGGCCAGGCGACGGGCGCGGCTGACGGCGAGGGCTCCGAGGCCCGTCATGGCCTGGGTGCCGTTGATGAGGGCGATGCCCTCCTTGGCCTGGAGCGTCAACGGAGACAGCCCCGCGGCCGCGAGGACGGGCCCCGAGGGGACGGGCGCGCCGTCCGCCCCGTGGACGCGGCCCTCGCCGATCAGCACGAGGGCGAGGTGAGCGAGGGGCGCGAGGTCTCCCGAGGCGCCGACCGACCCCTGCTGGGGGATCACGGGGTGGATGCCCAGGTTCAGGAGCTCGACGAGGCGCTCCAGCACCGCGAGGCGCGTGCCGGAGTGGCCGGCGGAGAGCACTGCGGCACGGAGGAGCATGATCGCCCGGGTCGTGGCCACGTCGAAGGGCGCGCCGACCCCGACCGCATGACTGCGGACCAGGTTCAGCTGCAGGGCCTCGAGCTCCTCGGGAGCGATCCGGACCTGGGCGAGGGCCCCGAAGCCCGTGTTCACTCCGTAGACGGACTCGTCACGGAGCAGGATCGCGTCCACCGCGGCCCGCGCGGCGCGGACCCGGTCGCGGGTCGGTTCGGGGAGGGTGACGGAGGCGCCGTCGAGACACACGGCCTCGAGATCCGCCAGGGTCAGGGAGCCATCCAGCGGGACGGAGGCCTGGGCCATGGCGGAGACGCTCGAGGGCTCTAGTCGTCGGAGCCGTTGTCGCCGTTCGGGTCCTCACCGAGGAGGACCTCGAACTCCTCGGCGTTCTCGGACAGGTCCTCGAGGCCGTCGAGGTGGGCCTGGAGCTCCTTGGCGGAGAGCCGGCCCTCACCGAGGTGACGCTCGATGAGACGGGAGTCGAAGTTCGAGGGCTCGAGCTTGCGGATGTCGTAGGCGGGCTTGGCCATCGGTCGTTACCTGTGGTCCGAGAGGACGGGGGAGGAGTTGACGGAAGCGTTGGCCTGGAGGCGCGCCAGCGCGGCCTCGCGGGCCTGGGCGGCGTTCTCGGCCAGCGCCTGCTTCTCGGCGGCCTCGGTGCGGGCGTTCTCTGCGCGCATGCGGGCCATGTCGTCGAGGGTCACGAGACCGTCGGCGATCTCGCGGAGGGCGGTGACCGCCTCCTTGTTGTCCCCGGCGGACTCGAGGAGGGCCTCTTCGCCCTTCATGAGCTGACGGGTGCGCTGAGCGGCGAGGAGGACGAGCGCAAAGCGGTTCTCGACCTGCTCGAGGCAGTCTTCGACGGTAACGCGAGCCATGGAATCTCCAACGTCGACGCGAGGGGTGGGTCGACGGACGGCGCAGGATAAGGATGGTCCCTCAGGCTGTCAACGGCGTCGTGCGCCGGGAAGCGAGGAAGGGCGCAGCGCGCCGATCGCGCCCCTTGAAGAATCAAGTCCTCGGGACCACCGTCGTTATAGTGAGTGAAGAGAAGGAGACGACTGAAGAGACGACTCGAAGGCTGCGGAGCAACTGATGGTGCTGACCGATTCGAATCTGTTCGGGTTCTTCTATGACCGGGTCCAGGAGACCGCGGTCCAACGAGGGACCTCTCTCGCCGACCACACCGAGTTCTACCTCGTGAGCTTGCTGGTCGACTTCCTCCAGACCCGACGCCTCGTGCGGTCCGGCGGGCAGCGCGTCGACGAGCGCCCCCTGGCCATCCGGCTCCTCGAGGCCACCGTGGGTGACCCGCGCGAGCGCGCGCGTGAGCTGAAGCACCTCGCAGACTCGACGCTGTACCTGCTCGGCTTCTTCTCCGGAGCCCTCGAGCGGCGCTCCGCCGTCGATCGGGAGTACTACGCGCGTCTCGGCACCAGCGCATACAAGCACCTCGCGGTGATCACGGGCACGGGCTTCGGCCGGGGCGCGGACCCCGTCTTTGCGGAGCTCGGGGACAAGTTCGACGAGTGCGTCGGCCTCATCGCCGACGTGAAGGAGGAGAGCCGCGAGGCGACCGACTCCGATGTCCTCGCCCTGTACGAGCGCTGGATGGCCACCGGCGACAAGGCGGTCGCCCGCCGGTTGGCGGCGCACGGCTTCGTGCTGGAGGCCGGCGAGGAGTCCCATTGAGCGCCGCCGCGCACGCGGTGTCCGCGATCCAGCGGCACCTGGAGGCCATCTACGCAGTCGAGGCCGGCTGCGAGATCGAGCGCTTCCTCATCGACGACGCGGCGGTGGGCGAGCTCGTCGAGCTCGGGGTGTTGGGGCCGGAGCACGTCGGGGCCGACGAGCAGGTCCTCGTCCTGCCGGGGGACGGCGGGCTGGAGCTGGCTCTCCATCTGGGGGACGAGGTCCAGAGTGGGCTGGCGACGGGGCCGTCGCTCCAGGACCACTGTCACGCCACCGAGGGCGTCTCCCACGTGATGATGCTGCTCCGCGCCGTGCGGGAGCAGCGTCCGGTGCGGCTTCTCGACCTCGAGTTCCAGGCGGAGGTGGACAAGGCGGCGACGTGTCTCCTGCTGCGGCTCGGGACCCCGACGGGGACAGACTCGCTCCTTCATCGGCTGTTCGGGGACGGGGTGACCCTGAGTCCGACGCTGACGCCCGAGGAGCGCGACCGCTACCGCGAGGCGCATCGCCTCGGCGCTCGCTATGCCGGGCATCTCGCGTCGTTGCTGACCGAGGGAGTCGATCGGCTCCTCACCGAGTTGCGGCGGTTCTACCGGCTCTCCGCTGAAGGGAAGCGCGCCCACGCCCGAGCGGCCTGACCAGGCGACAGCGGACCGTTCGGCGGTGTGAGACCAGGAACTTTCTTGACACCCCCCGGGGGGTGACTAGGTCTGCTCCCGTTCCGGTCTAAAGGCCGGCCCCGCCGGGTCCCCCCGGCGAACTCCACAAGCTTCACCGCGCCGAGCCCCCAGGGCCGGCCACCATTATTGGAGAAGAGTGATGAAGGTCACCCCGCTCGCTGACCGTGTCCTGGTCAAGCGCGTCGAGTCCGAGAGCAAGACCAGCAGCGGTCTGTACATCCCCGATTCCGCCAAGGAGAAGCCGGCCGAGGGCCTCGTGCTCGCCGTCGGCTCCGGCAAGGCCCTGGACGACGGCTCCCGCGCCGAGCTCCAGGTCAAGGAGGGCGACCGCGTCCTCTTCGGCAAGTACAGCGGCACCGAGATCAAGATCGAGGGCGTCGAGCACCTGATCCTGCGCGAGGACGACATCCTCGGCATCGTGTCGGAGGAGTAGAACGATGGCTGCCAAGGAGATCCTGTTCGACACGTCCGCCCGGACGAAGATCCTCAAGGGCGTCGACACCCTGGCCGACGCGGTCAAGGTCACGCTCGGCCCGAAGGGGCGCAACGTCATCATCGACAAGAGCTGGGGTGCCCCCACGATCACCAAGGACGGCGTGACCGTCGCCAAGGAGATCGAGCTCGGCGACAAGTTCGAGAACATGGGCGCCCAGATGCTCAAGGAGGTCGCTTCGAAGACCAACGAGGTGGCCGGTGACGGCACCACCACGGCGACGGTCCTCGGTCAGGCGATCTTCCGCGCCGGCAGCAAGCTGGTGGCGGCGGGCCACAACCCCATGTCCCTCAAGCGCGGCATCGACGCCTCCGTCGAGGCGGTCGTGGCTTCGCTCCAGGAGCTGTCCCGCCCCGTCGCTGGCGGCAACGAGATCGCCCAGGTGGGCACCATCTCCGCCAACAACGACTCCACGATCGGCAACATCATCGCCGAGGCGATGGACAAGGTCGGCAAGGAGGGCGTGATCACGGTCGAGGAGGCGAAGAGCCTCGAGACCACCCTCGAGGTCGTCGAGGGCATGCAGTTCGACCGCGGCTACCTGAGTCCGTACTTCGTGACGGACGCGGAGCGCATGGAGGTCGTGCTCGACAACCCCTTCATCCTCTTCCACGAGAAGAAGATCTCGAACATGCGGGACCTGCTCCCCCTGCTCGAGAAGGTGGCGCGCGCTGGTCGCCCGCTGCTCCTCGTGGCCGAGGACGTCGACGGGGAGGCCCTGGCCACCCTCGTGGTGAACAAGATCCGCGGCACGCTGAACGTGGCCGCGGTGAAGGCGCCCGGCTTCGGCGACCGCCGCAAGGCGATGCTCAAGGACATGGCCATCCTCACGGGTGGTGAGGTCCTGGCCGAGGAGCTCGGCATCAAGCTCGACCAGCTCGAGCTCGCTGACCTCGGTGAGGCGCAGCGCGTCACCATCGACAAGGACCACACCACGATCATCGATGGCGCCGGCAAGGCCGACGACATCAACGGTCGGGTCGGTCAGATCCGCGTCCAGATCGAGGAGACCTCGTCCGACTACGACCGGGAGAAGCTCCAGGAGCGCCTCGCCAAGCTCGTGGGCGGCGTCGCGGTCATCAAGGTCGGCGCGGCCACCGAGGTGGAGATGAAGGAGAAGAAGGCCCGGGTCGAGGACGCGCTGAACGCGACCCGCGCGGCGGTCGAGGAGGGCATCCTCCCCGGTGGCGGCGTGGCCTACGTCCGCGCCCTGACGGCGCTCGAGGCTCTCGAGCTGTCGGCCGAGCAGGCCTTCGGCCGCGACATCATCGCGGACGCCCTGACGGCCCCGCTGCGCCACATCGCGGCCAACGCAGGCCTCGAGGGCGCCATCGTGATCGACCGCGTGCGCAACGGCGGCGAGGGGGCCTACGGCCTCAACGCCCGCTCGGGCGACTACGAGGACCTGATCGCGGCCGGCGTCATCGACCCGACCAAGGTCACCCGCTCCGCGCTGCAGAACGCAGCGTCCATCGCGGGCCTGATGCTCACCACCGAGGCGATGGTCGCCGAGATCCCGCAGAAGGCTCCGGCCGGCGGGCACGGCCACGACCATGGCGGCGGCATGGGCGGCATGGGCGGCATGGGCGGCATGGGCGGCATGATGTAGGAAGCCCGAAGGGCTCGCGGCCGGAGGCCGCGGGCCCCGGGCGTCTACGTACGGAGGCCCTCCTGGTTCGCCAGGGGGGCCTTCGTGCTTGGGGGCTTGTCGGTGGTCCCGCCGTGCTTGGGGCTATTCGCTCGCGTGGAGCTCGGCGATCAGAGCGTTCAGGGCGGCGACGAAGGCTTCGTCGTCGCGCAGGGGCTCCCAGCCGGGCCGGAGGAGGAGCGTGGGCAGGGCCGGGTCGCCGTGCAGGGTCGCGCGGCGGAGGTGGGCGATGGCCCCCGGGGTGTCACCGTCGAGGCGGGCCGCGATCAGGGCGAGGCCCACCAGCGGGCCCGGCGCGGTGGGCGCCAGACCACGGAGCCTCTCGTAGGCGTCGCGAGCCCGCCCGGCGTCGCCCAGCTCGATGGCGGCCTGCGCGGCCAGCCCGAGCCCCTCGAGGTGCTCGGGGTGGTGCGCCAGCAGTGCGGCCGCTGCCTCACTGGCCTTCGTCCACTGGGCGCGGCTCACGGCGATCCGGGCCAACGCGGCCCACCCTGGCGCGTCCGTGGGCCGCAAGGTGATCGCCTCGCGGGCGCGCACCTCGGCCTCGTCGAGGCGTCCCCGCGCGAGGAGCAGCCAGGCCTGCGTCCCCGCGAGATCCGCGTGGTAGTCGGCCCAGGCCGGCGTGGCGCGCGTCGCCGCCGCCGGCCCGGGGACCGCGGCCAGCAGGGCAGCCGCGAGGAGAAGTCGCGCGCTCAGCGGCGCCGCCGCCCGACGAGGCCCAGGCCCAGAGCGAGCAGCGCGAGCCAAGAGGCGCCCGTGGTCGTCCCCGTGTCGCACGCGCAGCCGTTGCCGGCGCCGCTGAAGCCGCCACGCCCGTCGTCGTCATCGCCTGCGTCGTCGTCGTCGCCTGCGTCGTCGTCGTCGCCGATCACGCCGCCGCCCTCGCCCACGACCACCCGGAAGTCATCCAGAGTCCACCCGCCGAAGGTGAGGCCTCCGTCGGACTGCAGGTGCCACTCGATCTCGATGACCCCGTCGTCCACGAGGTCCGTGACGTCGTAGCTGCGGAACATCCACTCCGTGTCCAGGTGGTGGTCCTCCGCGGCGTTCTGGTTCGACGAGGCGAGGTTCTCCCAGACAAGGGCGCCGTTCACCTCGATCCACGCCTGGTCCCAGAAGCCGTCCTCGACGGTGAGCCAGCGCCGGAACTGCAGGTGCACCCCGTCGTCGCCCACCTCGATGGGCCCGCTGCGGAGCACGTTGTGGATGTCGTTCTGGTACTCGCCGTTCCAGTTCTGCTGGGGCTGCAGGTCGTTGCCCCACGCGAAGTTGCCGGACGCGGCCTCGAAGGGGTCGCCCCCGCCGCCCTTCGGCACCTCGACCATCCAGTCGTTGGCGCCCTCCTGGTCCCCGCCCTGGATGAGCGCGGAGCTGAAGGAGCCCTCGCCGCTCTCCACGTCGTCTTCCCACACGACCTCGCCGCCGGCCCACGCGGCGTACCAGGGGTCGGAGACCGATCCGCGGGGCAGGGTGACCACCGCGTCCCCGGCGGAGTCGATCAGCTCCACGCGGTAGCGGACGTACGCTCCATCCTCCGCGGCCGGCAGGGTCGCCGACCAGTCGGCGTCCGAGACCGCCACGAAGTCGGTGCTCTCGAACGCGTCGAGGCTGTCCCCCCGGTCACCGGTCCAGCGCAGCCGCACCGCGGCGACGTCGCCGTCGGCGCACTGGGCGTTCGCGATGGTCGCCCGCAGATCCAGGGTCGTGGACTCACCGGGGACCAGCGTGGAGACGGGGGCGAACTCGGTGGCGTAGAGGGCCCCGCCGCTCGTGCCCGGGCCGAGCCCGTGCAGGGCGAACTGCTCGTCGAGCAGGCAGCGGTTCGGAGTCCCGTCGGCGAGGTTGCCGTTGTCGTCGTCAGCGAGGAGGGCCTCCTCGTAGCTCGTCGGCACATCGGACGCCCGCTGGGCCACCGCGAGGAACAGCTGGTCCGCGTGGGCGACACCGGCGGCGCCCTGCTCGGCCTCGAGCGCCGTGCGCACGTCCCACAGGGCACCCCCGACGATGAGGCCGGTCCCGTGGGGCGCCTGCGTGATGTCGTCGGGCCAGACGGCGTTGGGGGCGAGGTTCCGCAGGGGGTTGCTGTTCCCCCTCACGAAGCCGGGCGCCATCGCCGCGTCGTCCGTGATCGTGGCGGACATGTAGTCCGAGAGGCCCTCGCTCAAGGGGCCGTCGAAGTCGCCCGCGCCGAAGACGATGTTCCAGATGTGGAAGCCGTGGCCGTACTCGTGGAACATCACGTCCCAGATCCGGGCCGTGTTGTTGCAGTCCGAGCCTTGCCGGATGAAGTACATGGCGCTGTTGGACGGACTGTTCGAGGGATCGAAGCAGGCGTTGCACTGGGTCGCACCGCCGCACGCTTCGTTGCGGTTCACGTTCACCTCGGCCTGGACCTGGGCCCAGGGGAAGGCCGGGTTGATCTCGATCGCCTTGTCCCGGGTGATGAGCGCCGAGTAGTGGATGTTCAGCTCGGCCCGCTGCCGCCGCTGGGCGCCGTTGCCCGCGCCGGGATCCGGCATGAAGAGGACGTCTCCCCCGTCGCTCTGGAGGAAGGCGGCGAAGGTCGTGTCCCCGCCCTCGCTGAAGAACGCGAAGTGCTGCGAGCCCACCTCGGCCGTGATCGTGTCCGGCGTCCCGCCGGGCAGGGTGAAGCCGCCCGCTACGTCGGTGACGGTGGTCCCCTCGTTCCCTTCGATGGGGAGGAGGGTCATCGGGATCTCGGCCAGCCCGTTCTCGGGCCAACGGTCGTCGAGCTCGCCGACCACCGTTCCGCTGGCCATGCGCACCTGCTGCTCGAAGCCGAGGTACTCGCCAGTCACCGCATCGACCCAGACGAACGGATGCGAGCCGGAGCGGGACAGGTCGAAGCGCCATGCGAGGCGGGCGTCCAGGCTGCGCGCCCCCCGGATGGGCAGGATCACGAGCTCGCTCGAGTACAGCGTGTCCACGCCGGTCCAGCCGAGGCTGTCGATGGCGAGCTGGAGCGCCTCGTCCTTCGTGAGCGTTGCGGCCACCGGCACGTCGGCGAGGACCGGCAGGGTCTCGATCTGGCCCATGACGAAGCGGTCCGCCTTGAACCGGAGCGAGAGGCGGGTCTCGTCCACCCGGAGGCCGCGCCACGTCTGCTGGAACGTGACGGTCGTGATCCCGGCGGTGCGGTCCACGACTCCACGGACCAGGTCACGGGGGTCGACGTCCGCGCCGAGGAGGCCCGCCTCGTCGCGAAGGATCTGCTCGGCGATGGCGAAGGCACCGTCGTCGCTGGCGAGCTGGTCCCCGTCGACGGCCCATCCGGTGCCGTAGAACCGGACGGGGGTTCCGGTCGTGTCGTCCCAGCGGGCGACCCACTCTCCGCCGCGCCGATCGAGGAAGTCCCGCCACGCCGGCTGCTGAGCCCAGACGCGCTGGCGGGCCGGGTCTTCCATGCGGTAGGGCCGCTCGCCCTGGATGACCCGGACAGGGCCGTCACCGTGGATGGCCTCGGCGGTGAGGGGCGTGGTCATGAGCAAGGCACCCGCGGCGAGGAGGGCGCGGGTCAAGGAGGAGTGGGGGGCCAAGGTCTTCATGGGACTCCTGCGGAGCGCGGATGGCAGCGACGTCGGGGAGCCGTAGGTTAGAGTCCAGTCCGTCGCTCCGCAGGAGAGCGTGTCGCCCACGGCCGAGGTTTTGCACCGACGTGACTTGCCTTCCCCGGCTCCCGCTCGCCCTGCTCGTCGCCGTGGGCCTCGCCGTCGCGGGGTGTCCCGCCGGGGACGGCGCCGCGCCCAGCTCGGGCGGGGCCGGCACCGTGGAGCTCCCCCCGCCTCTGTCCGCCCGGCCTCCGCCGCTCCCCGACGCCGCCGCCGTCGACGGGGCCACCACGAGCCTGTCGTCGGAGACGCTGCCACCCCATGCGCCCTGGCTTCGTTTGTTCTACGGGCAGGACCTGCGCGGCGAGATCGAGGCGTGCGGCTGTCCGGGCTCCCCCACCGGGGGCTTCGCTCGGAGGCTCCCGTTCGTCCGGGACCTTCGGGAGGCCCTTCCGGATGGTCGGCTCCTCGAGGGCCCGAACGCCCTGTCGCGGGGCCTGACCGGCTTCGAAGTGATCGACGACCGGGATCGTGCTCGCGGCCGCCTCATCCTGTCGCTGCTCGCGGAGACGGGCGTCGAGGCGTTCTTCCCCGGGCAGTCCGACTTTCGGGTCCTGAGCCCGGCCGAGCTCGCGGTCGAGGCGAAGGGTCACGGGTTGACCGTCGTCGCCTCGAACCTCGCCCCGGACTCCATGCCTGCCGGCTGGAAGCGCTCCCTCCTGTGGACGGTCGGTGAGCACCGGGTCGCTGTTCTGGGGTTGCTCGGGACCCCTCGGCGGGAGGTGGACGTCGCTCGCGCCCCCACCATCCCGCCGGCCGAGGCCGTGGCGGCCCTGCGCGCGGAGCTTGCACCGGACGTCGTCGTCGCGTTCACGGGCGCACGGGAGCGGGAGCGCCGCGGGTGGCCGGCCGAGCTCGACGTGGACGTGCTCCTCGTGCCCTTCGAGCGCGAAGAGGACGTCGCAGAGGCCTGGGTGGGCGACCGGTACGAGCTCAAGGCAGACCCCCTGGGGCGGGGGGTGCGCCGCCTCGATCTCGTCTTCACGGGGACGACCGCGGGGGTGGCCCGCGCGGATGAGATGGAGATTCCGGTGCGGGGCGTCGTCACCCAGGAAGGGCGCTGGCTGCTGCGGCATCGGGAGCTGCAGGAGCTCGAGGCACGGATCGCCGCCGGCGAGGACCCGCGGGTCAGCGTCCGGGGGTACGACGGGGTGACCCGGGTCGACCCGACCACCGACCCCGCCATGGTGCGGGCGGGGCTCGCCTCCCTCGTCGCGGAGCGGTCCCGCCGCCTGGAGCACGTCCGCCCGCGGGCTACGCCCCGCCACGTGGCCGTGGGAGGCGTCGAGGTCCTGGCGGCGGAGCTCGAGGAGGACCCGAAGGTCGTCGCGCGCCTGGATGCCTTCCACTCCACCTGGCTCGACGAGATCGAGGCCCGGCTCACCGCGGCGCGGGCGGAGGGCGTCGAAGACAGCCGCCAGTACGGTGGGGTCGACACCTGCGTCGGCTGTCACCCCACGGAGTACGCCCAGTGGGGGCGGACCGCCCATGTCCAGGCATACAAGACACTGCGGGAACGGGCCGAGCAGCGGAATCCGGACTGCCTCGCGTGCCACGCCACCGGCTTCGGGCAGGCAGGTGGTTTCGCCGATCCCGCGAGCGGCCAGCGCCTCCTGAACGTGCAGTGCGAGGCGTGCCACGGGCCCATGGCCGAACACGCGCGCCAGGCAAACACCCAGGGACGAGCGCTCAAGCCGGTCCCGGGCCTCGCGGTGAACGAGGCGACCTGCGTGCGCTGCCACGACAGCGCGAACAGTCCTCGATTCGACTACGAGGAGTATCTTCCCCGGGGGGCGCACCCTGCGCGGAGCCACCCGGGAGGACACCGATGAACGACTGGGCGACCCGCCACACGATCTCCACGCTGCTGGCCCGCCACTACCCGGACTCCCGCCGGCTCGGGGCGCTCGCGTCCCAGGTCGGGCTCAGCGTCTCGCCCCCACGCGGGTTCGAGCCGATCTTCGTCGCAGCGTCCCAGCTCGTGCTCGCCGCGGGAGACGGTCTCGAGGGACTGGTCGAGGCGGCGGCCGCGGAGCACGAGGAGTTCGCGGCGCTGCTGACCGCCGATGCGGACGAGCCCGAGGCGCCCGAGCCAGACAGCGACGAGGCAGCGGACGAAGACGAGGCGCCCACCGAGACCACGGAGCCCGTCGCGGCGCCGGTGATCGCCGCTGCGAGTGATGCGCCACCCCGCCCGCCCGGGACCCCGGCGCGCGCGCCAGCACCGGAGACCGCGGAGACCTGGGTCGCGCGGCACATCGGGTGGGAGGCCCCTCCGAGCCTGGCTTCCGGTGAGCCGGCCCTCATCGTCCTCCGCTTCACGGCGCCGGACGGGGAGGCGGTGGGCGGCGCGCCTGCGGGCCACACGCCCTACGTGGGCGAGGCGTTCCCGGTCCAGTGCGAGTTGGCGGTGGACGGCGCGACCCCCCCGTCCCTGCACCAGACCGTGCGCCTGGACCCCGTCGACCGGGAGATGCAGGTGGAGTTCACCGTGATCCCCGAGGACGGCGCGGAGCGCGTCGAGCTCGTGCTTCGCTGCTACTCGGGTGGCTTCCAGGTGGGCCAGGGGCGCTTCGTAGGGCCCGTCCCCAGCGGCGAGCGGCACGCCGGGGGGGCGCTCGCGGTGCCCGACTCGGTGCTCGAGTCGATCAACGAGGACGCCATCAAGACGGTGATGGGCGAGGTGGAGACGGTGAAGGGGTAGGGGGGCTGCGCGGCCGACGCGGCTACTGGAACCCCTGGAGGAACTGCTCCACCTCTTCGCGCGCCAACACCCCGACGCACGTGTCGAGGCACCGGTTGCAGATGAGCAGCTTGTTCGCCTCGTACATCCCCTCGACCTCGAACACCGAGGACCCGCAGAAGCTGCACAGGTGCTCTTCCCGGTCCGGGACGGCCTGGTCGTCCCGGTGCTGGTGCACGTACGACACGCAGAGGTTGCAGATGTAGACGCGGTTCCCGCTCATCAGGCGGTCGACCTCGCTGTGGTGGCGGCCGCACACGGAGCAGGCTTCACGGCTGCCCCGCATCGACCGGCCGGTCCGGGGCCGATCCCGGGCTGCCTGCGCCGCCTGGGAGAGGTCGATGATCTTCTCCTCCGCGAGATTGCGCTCCTCGCCCATGGCGATGAGCTCTCGCAGGCGGGCGCTCTGCTCGTCGGGGAGGCCCCCCGTCTCGTCCTCGAGGTACCGGATCGCGTCCTCGTTGCCGTAGAACAGCAGGGCGATGGCTGAGCTCGCCTTGAGCTCCCGGAACTCGCTCTCGAGGAAGTCGGTGAGGAAGTCCTCGGCCGTGGGCGTGCCCTTCACGGCGAGCGCGAGGAGCAGATAGGCCTGGTACTCCCGCAGCTGGGCCTTCGCCCCGTCCAGGGCGGCGTGGTAGTCGGTGATGTCGTCCGACTTCGGCTTGCTCTGCTGGGCCCGCCGCTTCAACGCACCCTCGTCCACGTAGAACGCGTCGAGGATGGCCTCCTCGGGGACGTACTGGCTGAGGAGCAGGACGGTGCGCCCGAGCTTGCGTCCGAAGTGCTCGCTGGGCTCCTCGAGCTGACCGAGCACCTGCTCCACGCGATGGCGCCGCGAGAGCTCGTACAGCTGCTCCCAGATCTGGAACCGCAGCGAGTCCGTCTTCACGGACTCGACGACCTCGGCGAGCGAGGCGAAGGCGTTGATGCCCATCTCCTGGATCTGCTGGAGCAGCACGTCGATCTTGCGGCGCGTCCGGCCGCGGGTGCCCTTGTAGTACTGGCGGCCTCCATCGAAGGACTCGTCCTCTTCGAAGGCGCGGACCTCGAGGCGCAGCTGGTCGAACAGCCAGCCGAAGTCGCCGCGGATGTAGTGGGACTTCACCAGCTCGACGTAGGCGGGGAAGTAGTCCGGGGCCTGGCGCAGGATGTTCTCGAAGCGCTCCTCGGCCTGCCCGTACAGCCGCTGGTCCAGATCGATGCAGCCCAGGGAGAAGCGGGCCAGCAGGTGGTCGGGCTCGGCGGCGAGGGCGTACTCGCAGGCCTCACGGGCCCGGTCCCAGTTGCCCAACTCCAGCCAGGCGAGGGCGATCTTCGACCAGGCCAGCGCGCTCTCGGGCTCGTGCTTGAGGAACTCCCGGTAGTGCTGGATGGAGTTCGTGTAGCGCCCCATCGAGAAGTGGGTCAGACCCAGGTAGTAGTGGGCGAGGGGGCCGTACTCGGGGTGCTGGCGCAGGCGGGTGAAGAACCGGCGCGCGTACTTGTACTGCCGCGTGTGCAGGAACAGCTCGCCCAGATCCTTGTAGATGTTCCCGATGAAGGACTCGAACGGGCGGAGCCGCAGGGCCGTCACCAGGTGGTAGATGGCTCGCTCCATCACGTCGTCGGCGCCGCGGAAGTCCCGCTCCCGCGCCTCTGCGTAGAGGGCCCCGCCGAGGTTGTAGTGGGCCTGCCACAGGTCCGGGTCCAGCTCGGTGGCGCGGGTGAACGCGTCGATGGCGCGGCCCGTGTTGCCCCGCTGCTTGTGCAGGTTCCCCAGCCCCACGTGCGCGAGGGCGTCGGTGGGCTCGGCGTCGATCGCCTTGCCGTACCAGCCCTCGGCGGCGTCGAGATCCGCGAGGCCGTAGGCGGCGTTGGCGAGGATGTTGTAGGCGCGGGCGCCACCGCCGTAGCTGTCGATCACGCCCTCGGCGGTCTCCACGGCGCTGCGGAACCAGTCCTGGCCGGCTCCGTAGTAGTAGCCCTTCTGGAAGTACGCCTCGGCCAGATCGAGCAGGAGCTCGGGACCGCTGTTGCCGCGGTCCCGGCGCTGCTCGAGCCTCTGGATCTTCCAGTCGTGCCGACTCTCGGGGGTCATCGCTTTCCGATGCGCGGGAAGGGGCCTCTCCGCGAGGCCGGAGTCTACCAGTGAGGCGTGGGGGGCGTCCTCGCGCGCGGAGAACTCCTGCTAACGTCGCGCGGTCGTGCCGCCCGCGAGGCGGCAACCCCTTGCTGGAACGTCCATGCTTCGTCGCTGCCTCCCTGCTCTCGTCGCACTCCTCGGCCTGACGGTCGCCGCCCCTGCGGTCGCCCAGGACGTGAAGTTCAACGCCCAGCACGCTCGCTTCGACGCGACCGGTACGGGCCTCGGCGTCGTCGCGGGGCCGGACGTGCTCCCCGCCTGGCGCGGTGGCGCCGGCGTCCTGCTCCACGTCGCCGACAAGCCCTTTGCGCTGTACTCGCGGTCTTCGGGGTCGCGGGAGCTGGCGGCGATCGTCCAGCAGAGCACGATGCTCGTGCAGCTCCACGGAGGCTTCGGGTTCGGGGGGATTGCGGACTTGAGCGTGGTGGTGCCCGTGTCTCCCGTGATCGTCTGGGGCTCGGGGGCCGACGGCATCCCCGGCAGCACCGGTGGCGGCGACGGAGCGGGCATGGGGGACATCACCCTCATCCCGAAGGTGCAGATCCTCAGCCCGAAGAAGACGAAGTTCTTCGGCTTCGGCGTCCAGATCCCGGTGGGCCTGCCCACGGGCCACGGCACGCGGTACCTGGGCGACGGCGGCGTGAACGTGGCGCTGGACCTCCTGGCCGAGGTGCGGGTGTGGAAGTTCCGCATCCTGGCGAACGTCTCGCCGATCCACGTGCGGCCCCGCTTCGAGTACGGCGACATCGTCCGGCAGTTCGGCATGGACTGGCGGGGCGGTCTGAGCTTCCAGATGTTCGAGACGCTCGCGGTGCGGGCGGAGGCCTGGGGCACCGTCAGCTACGTGGGGACCGAGAACCGGGCGACGAGCGAGTGGGCGGTGTCCGTCTCGCTGACGCCGGGGGACGTGGTCCAGATGGAGCTCGGCGTGGGCTCCGGCCTCGGCGGGTTCACGACGCCGGGGGTGCGGGCGTTCGCGGGAGCGCGGTTCACCATTCCGGGCCCCCAGGAGCCGGACATGGTCGAGGAGGGCGTCGTCGAGGAGACGGTCGAGACCTCCGGGCCGGTCGACTCCGTGCCGCCGGAGGCCAGCGAGGTCGTCGAGGAGGCCGAGGAGACGGCGACCGACGCGGTCGAGGACGCCTCTGACGCCGCGGAAGAGGCCATCGACGAGGCGGCGGACGCGGTCGAGGCTGCGGACGAGGCCGCGAGCGAGGCGGCAGAGGACGCCGACGAGGCCGCGACGGACGCTGCCGAGGGGGCCGAGGAGGCTGCCACGGACGAGGTCGACGAGGCGGCTGGTGATGTGGTCGAAGAGGTCGAGGCTGCCGCCGACGAGGTCGAGGAGACCGCGGACGAGGCCGTCGAGGACGTCCAGGAAGCCACCGAGAAGGAGGTCGAGGAGGCGGCGGAGACCGTCGAGGAGGCCGCCGAGGAGGCGCAGGACGCCGCCGAGGAGGCGCAGGACGCCGCCGAGGAGGCCGTGCCGTCTGACGAAGCGGCCCCCGCCGACGAGCCGGCGCCCGACGCCGAGTAGCGCTTCGGCGCCCCGTGACCGAGTCCGCTGAGTCCGCGCCGTCTGCGCGGCCCCTGGTCCCCCTGCTCCTGCTGTTCCTGCTGTCCGGCGCGACCGGGCTGCTCTACGAAGTCCTGTGGATGCGCCGGCTGACGCTGGTGTTCGGGGCCACCCAGCTCGCCATCGCCACCGTGCTCTCGGCGTTCATGCTCGGCCTCGCCCTGGGTGCCGCGGCCGCGGGCCGCATCGTCGACCGTCGCCCCGATCTGCTCCGGGCCTACGGACTCCTCGAGCTGTTCATCGGCGGCTACGCCCTCGTGTTTCCCTGGCTCGTGCGCGGCGCCACCTCCGTCTACGCCGGGATCTTCGAGGCGGAGACCGTCCACTTCTGGACGTCCCAGCTCGCCCACCTCGTGCTCATGGGCAGCCTGCTGGTGCTGCCCACCGCCGCCATGGGTGCGACGCTGCCCATCCTCGTGCGCTTCGTCACGGTGCGGATGTCGGGGCTCGGGACCCGCGCCGGGCTCCTGTACGGCGCAAACACGCTGGGCGCCGTCCTCGGCACCTGGGCGACAGGCTTCATCCTGCTGCCGGCCTTCGGCGTGGGGACATCCGAACGCATGGCGGCCGCGCTCAACCTCGCCATCGGCGTGGTCGCGGTCATCTGGGGGACTCGGGTGCTGAAGCGCCAGGGCGCGCCCACCGTCGCCGACGACCGCGAAGAGGCCGCCGAGCGGGACGCGCTCCTCGACATCGAGCCGGACCCGGACCGCGCCGACCCCGTCGCCGCCCGTCGCGCCGTTGCCCTGATTCCCGTGGTGATGGCCGTCAGCGGGGCGGCGACGATGATCTACGAGGTCGCCTGGTCGCGCTTCTTGACGCTGATCCTCGGCAGCTCGGTCTACGCCTTCACCACGATGCTCGTGGCGTTCCTCATCGGGACCGCGGGGGGCGCGCTGTTCGGCTCGGGCCGGGTCGACCGCCCAGGGACGCGCCCGGTCCGGTGGATCGCGGGGGCGCTGTTCGGCGCCGGCATCGCCGCCTTCGGGACGAGCCACCTCTTCCCGCTGATGCCGTTCTGGTACGTGGACCTCTTCGCCGCGTTCCGGGGCGCGGACGGGCTCTTCACGTTCGCGGAGGCCGGCCTCGCCCTCATCGTCATGGCGCCCGCCACCTTCTGTATCGGGCTCGTCTTTCCGTTCGCCGCGAAGGTGGTCGCGACGTCGCCGGGCGCCGTGGCCCGGGACGTGGCCCGTCTGTACGTCTGGAACACCTTCGGCGCCGTCGCCGGCTCGCTCCTCGCGGGGTTCGTGCTCATCCCGTTCCTCGGCATCGCGAACACGGTGCGGCTCGGCATCGTCCTCGACCTGATCCTCGCAGGGGCGGTCGTCGCGCTCCTCGCGCTGGCGCCCCGGGCGCGCTCGATGGCGTTCGCGTCCGTCGCCGCCGTCGGGCTCCTGGTGTTCGCCGTCCGCCCCACCTGGAACCCCCTGCTCATGAGCGCGGGGATGTACCAGTACGTCTCGGACCTGTCGGAGTACTCGCACGAGGCGGTCCGCAACTTCGCCCTCTCCGACTTCGAGGTCCTCTACTACGAAGAGGGCGCCACGTCGGTCGTCACTGTCGCGCGGAGCATGGGGTCCGGGAACCTGTGGCTGGCGAACAACGGCAAGGTGGACGCGTCCACGAAGGACGATCTGCCGACTCAGGTGCTGCTGGGGCACCTGCCGTTCCTCTACCGCCCCGAGGCGCGCGAGACGCTGGTGGTGGGCCTCGCGTCGGGGATCACGGCGGGGTCGGTGACGCTGAACCCGCAGCTCGAGCGCATCGACGTCCTGGAGATCGAGGCTGCGGTCATCGAGGCGAGCCGCCACTTCGACGCGGTGAACGGCCGTCCCCTGGATGACGAGCGGGTCGTCTGCATCCCCAACGACGCCCGCAACCACCTCGTCCTCGTGGACGAGCCCTACGACGTCATCATCAACGAGCCCAGCAACCCGTGGATCTCCGGGGTGAGCAACCTGTTCACGCAGGAGTTCCTCGAGCTCGGCAAGAGCAAGCTGACGGACGGCGGCGTGTTCGTGCAGTGGACTCAGATCTACGGCATGGGCGCGGACGACCTGCGCTCGCTGCTCCAGACCTTCAGCTCCGTGTTTCCCCACGTGGTCCTCCTGTCCACCATCGAGGAGGCCGACGTGATCATGCTCGGCTCCGAGGCGCCCCTCGTCGCCTCGCCGGAGACCCTGCGTGAGGCGATGGCGGTGGGGCCGGTGCGGGGCGACCTGGAGCGTATCGGGGTCCGGGATCCCTACGACCTGCTGACCTTCGTGCTCATGGGCCGGGACACGGTCCTCGAGGTGGCCGGCGACGCGCCGCTGAACACCGACGACAACGTGCGCATCGAGTTCAACGCGCCCCGGTACCTGCACCGGCGCACGAGCGAGGACAACTTCGAGACGCTGCTCACGGCGAGCACCGGACCGGCGCCGCTCTACCGCGCGGCCTTCGACGATCCGGCGCGACACCGGGAGTTCCTGTTCCGGCTCGGCGAGGCGTTCGAGCGGCGGGACATGTGGCTGAAGGCGGCCCTGTCCTACAAGGAGGCGCTCGAACTCGACCCGACGGACGCGGACGCCCGGGACCGCCTGGCGATGATCCAGCGCCTGCTCGCGGAGATGCTCGACCAGGAGCCCGAGTGACGGGACCGGGCGAGGGGGTGGTGCGCCTGCGCATGGCGCTCCTGTGTGTCCTCGGCGCGTGGATGCTCTTCGGGCCGTTCTATCGGCAGATCCTGGACGGCGAGAACCAGCACCTGCGCGAGTTCCGCATGTACGGGACGCGGGCGGTGCGGACCTGCCAGGTGTTCTTCGAGCAGGAGCGGGGAGGGGAGTGGACGCCCGTCTCGCGCTGGGAGCTCGAGGGGTTCTCGTATCACCGGTTCCCGGCCCGGGGCCAGCGGATGCTCGACAAGCGCCGGGACGCCGAGCGCGCGGGGGAGCGGCTGTGCGGCCAGCTCGGCAGGGACGCGGTCCTGCGCTACCGGCGTCGCTGCGGACACGTGCGCCGCGGGTGGAGCGAGTGGGAGATCAGCGACGACCTCTGTGGAGGCCGACGGTGATCGGGCGGTCGGTCGCGGCGCTTCGTTCGGTGGCGGCGTGGGAGGGGCCGACGCACCAGATCGGGCTGCTGCGGTTCGCCATGGGGGCCATCGTCCTCGCGGAGTACGCCCAGCGCCACACGGCGTTCGCGAACCACGACCCCGGCGGCATGGTGTTCGGGCTGGCCCTCGTGGTCTCGGCCTCGCTGATGTGCGCGGGGGTGTTCACGCGGGTCGCGAGCGGGGTCTGCGCCCTGTGCCTCGTCTACGGCTACCACTGGGTGGGGGTGCACCTGGGGCAGAAGGAGCCCTTCGTGCATGCCCACACGTACATCCTGATGGCGTCGGTGGTGTTCCTGGCGCTCATGCCGACGGGGCGATCGCTGTCGGTGGACCGCTGGTGGGCCGCGAGGGGAGGGGAGGCGCCGGCGCAGTGGGGGCCGCTGTGGCCGCTGGCTCTGATGCGCCTGCAGCTGGCGCTGGTCTACTTCTGGGGGGCGGTGGACAAGACGAACGTGGCGTTCCTGTCCGGGTCACGGCTGCAGCAGATGTACGCCTACTACTACGGGTCCCACGAGGGGGTCAGGCTGCCGGGGTTCGACGAGCTGATGGTGGTGGCGGGGATCGGGACGGTGATCCTGGAGTACGGGCTCGCCTTCGGGCTCTGGTTCGCGCCAGCGCGGCGGTGGCTCGTGCCGGCCGGGATCCTGTTCCATGCGGCGATCTACCTGTCGTTCCCGGTGGGGACGTTCTCGGTGACGTCGTGCGTCCTGTACCTGGCGTTCGTGCGGCCGGAGGAGGTGGCGGCGGGGATCAGGAGGTTGGTGGGCCGGGAAGGGGATAGGCCTGCGGAGGCTGGGGATTCTCCCGGAGGGGGTGGGTAGGCTCCCTGGAAACCGGGATTTTCGGGATTCGCAGGATTTTCGGGAGGGTTGGCCTCGTTGGTGGCGGTGGCGTCGAGGATGGCTTTCCGTAGGGGAGGCGGTGCTTCTGGGCCTTCCGCTCCTCTGTCCCTCAATCCCGGTAATCCCGAAAATCCCGCGAATCCCGGTCCTCTCTGGACCACCCGAGCGTCACCCGCAGCCAGCTACCCCACCAACGAGTGCCAGGCGCGCACCGCCCCATCCAGCTCCTCGGCGGGCACGTGGGCCGTCAGCCCCCAGGCGTTGCCTGACAGCTCCTCGGCCTCGATGCCCGCGTCTCGCAGGGCCGCCGTCGCCCCCGCCCAGAGGGCTGCCTGCTCCGCGATCCCTTCGCCCACCACCGTCACCGTACGCAAGTCGTCGCGGACCGTGAGGCCGTCGTCCCGGCCCCACCACGCCCGCAGGTGGATCGCGGCGGCGGGGGTGTTCAGGGTGTCCAGGACGAGGCGGACCTCACCACGGGTTCGGCGGGCGTCCTTCCAGCGGATCGCTTCGCCGTCGAGCCAGGCGAACAGGGCGTCGAGGCGGTCCTCGTCCCCGCGGACCACGACCGGCAGGGCGTGCTTGTCGCCGGCCACCGCCACTGCGCGGCCGGTGCCGGGGTGCGGTCGGGTCGTGATGATCGTGCCGCGGCCCTCTTCGAAGGAGCTGCGGGCGTGCAGGGTGACCCCGTGGCGGCGGGCGTAGTCGATCGCTTCGGGGGCCAGGACCTTCGCGCCCCGCAGGCCCATCTCCAGGATCTCCCCGTGGGACAGCTCGTCCAGCCGCGTCGCGTCGGGCACCACACGGGGATCCGCCGTGTACACGCCGTCCACGTCCGAGCAGATCCAGCACTCGGCCGCCTCGAGGGCCGCCGCGAGGGAGATCGCCGTCGTGTCTGAGCCCCCGCGGCCCAGGGTGGTGACCTCCTTCGCCGTCGACACCCCCGCGAAGCCGCCCACGATCACGATCCGCTCTTCGCGGAGCGCCTCGAACACGCGCACCGGGCGGACCTCGATGATCCGCGCCTGGTTGTGGTCCGTCGTCGTGATGATCCCGGCCTGGGAGCCGGTCAGGGAGATCGCCTGGTGGCCGAAGTCGCGGATGGCCATCGTCAGGAGTGCCATCGAGATCCGCTCGCCGGTGCTCAGGAGCATGTCGAGCTCGCGGCGGTGGGGCTGGCCCGAGACCTCGTCCGCGAGGCGCAGCAGGCCGTCGGTCGTCTTGCCCATCGCCGAGACCACGACGACCGGGAGGTGCCCCGCCTCCCGCAGCGCGGTCACCTTCGCCGCCACCTTGCGCAGGTGCTCGGGTGTCGCCACCGAGGAGCCACCGAACTTGAGGACGATCACGGACATCTGCGAAGAAGACCCCTGGTCTCGCGGTCAGCTTCCGAGGACTGAGTGGTCAGGCGCGCCGAGGGCAAGGAGCCACGAGGGACGTGTGTCGGGAATACACAACCGAGTGGGCGACGCCGTCATCGGCGTGCCTGGGCGCTCAGAGCGTGGGGGGCGGGGGCGGCGGGGGCGGGGGCAGGGGAACGTCCGCCGCGGACGCAGTGCCGACGACCGCCGTCATCAGGACGGTCGTGACGACGAATGCCGCGAAGAGTCGAACGAAATGCCTCATGGTCCCACCAGTTGTGCGATGCCAAGGTAATCCCGGTGTCACCGCGCCGTCAAGGCCTTGGAACTGCCCGGGTCCGCACCGTCGGCGGAGGGCGCCCGCCGGGTCAGCGCAGGGCGAGCTCGTCGATCCAGATCACGTTCTCGCCCCGGTCCGTCGACGCGTACCCCGTCACGTCCTGGACCCACAGGTTCGTGATTGGCTCCGCCGTGTACCCGGCTTCGGCGCCGCTCGCGCGGTTCCGGAAGTCCGCCGCGGTGAACGTCAGCGTCCGCCAGCCCTCTTCGGGCCTCACCACCTGGGTCGCCGTCCCGAAGCGCCGCCCCTCTGCGTCCACGAGGAAGAACACGAGGTGCGCCGGGAACGCGACCGCCCGCAGCTTGATCGTCAGATCCCCGCGCACGAACACCCCGTCGCCGAAGCCGACCTGGGTCAGGTCGTCCTCGCGCGCCACCACGTAGGTCCGCCAGCTGGCGACTGCGTGCTCGCCTGACTCGTCCTGGAGGACCTCGTGGTTCAGGGCCCCCTTGTGGGCGCGGGTGCGGGCGTGGAACAGGCCGTCGGTGCTGGCGTCGAACGTGAACAGCAGGGGCAGGGACCGCACGCGCATCCGGTCTTCCTGGAGCGACTGGAGCCGCGAGCGAGCGTCCTCCGCCCACCGGCTCCCCGGCAGCTCGGCGATCAAGGCCGCGTAGGCCTCCTCGGCCTTGCCGACCTCTTCGAGGCGCTCTCGAGCGAGGCCCAGGCGCAGGTACGCTTCGGCGCGCAGGTGCTCGGGGACATCGGCGCGGGCGAGCACCGACTCGTACTGGCGCGCCGCCCCTTCGTGGTCGCCCATCCCGGACTCGAGGTAGAGGCCGTCGGCGATGACCTCACGGGCGGGGGGCTCCCCGTCAGCAGCGAGGGCCGGCGTGCCAAGCAGGAGTCCTACGAGGAGCCCCGCGGCTCCCCAGGCCCGTCCCCGGATCACAGCCCGCCGACGAACTTGTAGCCCACGCCGTGCACCGTCTGGATGAAGCGGTTGGGGGGCTTGTCCTCGAGCTTGCGTCGCAGGTTCAGGATGTGGGTGTCGACCGTCCGCGTGCTCACGTCCGCGTCGTAGTTCCACACCTTGTCCAGGAGCACCTCGCGCGACAGGACCTGGCCGCGGTGTTTCACCAGGAAGCGGAGCAGCTCCATCTCCTTCGCCGACAGGCGCGTCGGGTTGCCGTTCACCTGCAGGTCGTACGTGGTGAAGTTCACGGAGATGTCGGCCCAGGCGTAGGCGTCCTCCTCCGGCTCCTCCTTCTCCGCCCGGCGGAGCAGCGCGCGCACGCGGGCGTGGAGCTCCAACAGGGAGAAGGGCTTCGTGACGTAGTCGTCCCCGCCGACGTCGAAGCCCGTGAGCTTGTCCACCTCTTCGCCCTTCGCCGTCAGGAAGAGCACCGGGCCGTGGTAGCCGTCCTCGCGCAGGTTCCGGCACACGTCGTAGCCGTGCATCCCGGGGAGCATGATGTCGAGGAGGATGAGGTCGGGCTTCTCGTCGAGCCCCACCTTGAGGCCCTCGTCGCCCGTCCCCGCCGCGAGGACGTCGTAGCCCTGCAGGTAGAAGAAGTCCTTGAGACTCTCCCGGATCTGGCGCTCGTCCTCGACGATCAGCAGCTTCTTCTTCGGCTTCGTCATCGCATCCCCTCGGACCCGGTCAGCTCCGCGACGGTGGAAACGGGGAGGATCATCTCGAAGGTGGAACCTTCGCCCAGCTTGCTCTGGACTTGCATCCGTCCCCGGTGGGCGGAGACGATGTGGTGGACGATGCTCAGCCCGAGCCCTGCTCCCCGCACCTCCCGCGTCATGTGGTCCCCGCCCCGGTAGAACTTCTCGAACAGGTGGGGGATGTCGCGCTCGTCGATGCCCGGACCGTGGTCCCGAACCCAGAGCGCGATGCTATCACGCTCGGCCCTGGCCCCCATCTCGACGCGCTTGTCCTCCCCGGAGTACTTCACCGCGTTGCTCATGAGGTTGATGAGCGCCTGGATGATCGCGTCGCGATCGAAGGCCGTCGCCGGCAGGTCGTCGGCGATCTCGGTGTTCAGGGTGAACCCCTCCGAGCGCACGTAGTCGCCGGTGATCCGCTCGACTTCGTAGAGCGCATCGGCGAGGTCGCCCATCCCGAAGCTGAACTTCTTGCGGCCCTCCTCGATGCGGGCGAAGTCGAGGACGTTGTTGATCAGCCGCGACAGGCGCTCGCTCTCCGAGAGCATGTTGCGGAAGTACTCCTCCTGCTTCGGCCCGGCGGGAACGGCGCCCATGGCCAGCATCTCGGCCATGATCCGGATGGTCGTCAGGGGCGTCCGCAGCTCGTGGCTCACGTTGGAGACGAAGTCGCTCTTGAGGCGCGCGATCTCCATCTCCCGGTTCACCGCGCGGCCGATGACCAGGATCCCGACGATGATGATGACGAGCAGCCCCGCGATCATCCCCAGGCGCACCACCCGCTGCTGCTTGCGCGCGGGCCCCACCAGGACGTCGTCGCTGCCGGACACCACGAGCGCGTAGCCGGGGAGCCAGGGCTCCAGGGGACGGACGACGCGGAAGTCGGGACGATCGCCCGTGTCCGGGACGCGGCGGACCAGCTCGATCTGGAACTCGGGGTTCGCCCGGGCTGCGGTGAGGAGCGACGCCTCGATCTCCCGGCGCAGAGCCCTCTCGTCGAGGTGGACGATGATGCGCCGCGCGCCCTCACCGCGGTCCCACCAGGCCCGGGCGAACAGCAACACCTTGTCGTCGACCGTGGCCGTGTGGAGCTGGAAGTGGCGGGGACGGACATCGGAGACGAGGGAGTCGGTGGCGAGCGTGGGCAGCAGTCCGAGCACGAGCGCCTGCTCGGACTGCTTCGCGGACAGGGCCCCGACGCGCTTGCGCACGGTGGTCAGGTCGGGGCGACGCCCCGGGGGTGCGTGCTCGAGCAGCCCGTCCGAGAGCATCCGCACGGCGCGGCGCGCGACCGCGGTCTCCCCGTAGCCGCCGTAGGTGCCGCGGCCCGGCTGGAGCCCGTCGAGGAGCTCGACGAGGACGGTGGCGGCCTCCTCGTCGCGGTCGAGCCCCTGGAGCGCGATGGCCGACTGGAGGCGGGCCAGGGCCCCGACGGGGAAGTCGTGCAGATCCCGGTCGTCGGGGTGGTCGCGGGTGAGGGCTTCGTACTCGGCGAGGGCGGCTTCGTGGTCGCCGGCCTTGAGCAGGCAGCGCGCGGCGGCGAGGCGAGCGACGGCGCGACCGCGCTGGCCCGGGACGGCGGTGATCGCCGCTCGGTAGGCGTCGACGGCGGCGCGCAGATCTCCATCCCGCTCCAGCTGTTCGCCCTCCCGGAGCAACGGGCGCAGGTAGGCGCGGGCGGCGGACTGGCCGCCGATGCGATCGACGAGGGAGGTCGCGGCCTTCAACGGGAAGCGCAGCTCGCCGCCGGCGTCCAGCACGAGCACGCCCGCGGTCAGGGGCTCCGTGTCGCGCACGAGGTCCGCTGCGGACTCGGGGTCGGAGGCCCAGGAGGGAGCGGCGGCGGCCGTGGCGTCGTCCAGCCGCTGCACCGTGTTGCGCATGCGGTCGCCGAGATCGCGGAACAGCGCGGCCGCGAGCCCCTCGGCGCGGGTCCGCAGGGTCGCCCGGTACAGCTCGTCCTCCTGGAGCACCGCCTGCATGCCGTACCAGGCCAGGACCAGGCCGGGGACCACCACCGACAGCGCCAGCACGGCGACGAGGCGCCCCGAGGTGGAGCTGCGACTGAGGAAGCGACGCACGACGGGCGAGTCTACCGAGGGTCATCGGCGAGCGAGTCCAGCCCACGTCAAGGCCATGTCCGGGAACCTCCCCCGGGGCGCGCTGGCGAGAGGGTCGTGGCGGCCTTATCCTCGCCGCCCTCGTGACCGACCCCGCCTCCCCGCCGCCCCGTCGCCGCCTCGTCCACCACGAGCGCCTGCGCCGGTGGAGCCCGCTGACCCGCGCCGAGGGGCGCGAGGCGCGCCGGTTCGTGGAGCGCCTCGTCGAGTTTCCCTACGTCACCGCGAGCGTGGTCGCCCTGCTGGTCTGGTTCTACCTCGTCCAGCTCGCGTTCGGCTGGCCCCTCATCCTGCTGCTCCCGGTCGACGTGGCGCTGGAGTCCGAGCTCGTCATGGAGGCCCTGGGCTCCCGGCTGGGGTGGCTCGACGGGTCCGCCGTCCGCTCCGGCGACTGGTGGCGCCTGATCTCCGCGACCTTCCTGCACGGCTCCGTGCTCCACCTCGTGGGCAACGCCTTCGTCCTCTTCTTCCTCGGTCGCATCGTGGAGAACGTGCACGGCCGGTCCGCGTGGATTGCGGCGTACGTGGGTGGCGGCATCGGCGGTGCGCTGCTCTCGGTGTGGCTCAACGGCGTGAACAGCCTCGGCGCCTCGGGGGCGATCCTCGGCCTCCTCGGCGTCATCGCCGTGTTCGGGCTGCGCTACGGCGACCGGATCCCCAAGGCCTTCCGCGACTCGTTCCGCCAGGACATCTGGTTCTTCGTGCTCCTCGTGGGGCTGCTGTCGCTTCTGCCCGCCGTGGACTGGGCGGGGCACCTCGGCGGCTTCCTCGTGGGGGTCGTGGTCGGGCTGTTGTGGCCGGCGACGCTGCTCGAGGAGCAGCCGGACGCCGCGGCGAACGTGCTCGCCCGGGGCCTCTCGGGGCTCTTGCTCGCCCTGTTCATCGTCAGCTTGGGCATCGTCGGGTTCCGCATCTGGGAGACGTCGCGGATGATGCCGGCGCGGGACATCCGGGCCGCGGCCACCGCCACGGAGGAGGGCGATCTGGACCGCGCGCTGGCGCTGACGCGGCACCTGGAGAGCCAGTTCCCCGAGTCGGAGCCCCTGCACCTGCTGCGCGTCATCGTGCTGCTGCGCGCCGAGCGCAACGACGAGGCCTTCACCCTCCTCGAAGAGGTGGCCGGCGACTCGCTCCGCATGCAGCCCTACCTCATGAGCGCTGCCTTCGAGGTCGACCGCCCGGACATGGCCGTCCAGGCCCTGCGGCGCATGGAGGAGGTCGACCGGCGCTTCTTCCTCGCGTACGACGGGGACAACGCCCTCGCCTGGGCGCTCTTCCTCTCCGAGCCCACCTCGCCCGCGAGCGTCGACGAAGGCATGGAGCGGGTGCGGCGGGCGCTCAAGGACGACCGAAGCAACCGGGCGTGGCGCAACACGCTGGCCTATGGGCTCGTGCTCGACGGGGCGCCGAAGCAGGCGCTCACGGTGGCGGACGAGCTGCTCGCCGGGCGCACCCGTGAGGAGCAGTCCCAGGACATCTTCATCAAGGTGATGGCGCTCGCAGACCTGGGGCGCATGCCCGAGGCGACGCGCCTCTACACGGACTACGCCGCCGACTTCCCGGACGGGACGCTGCGGGAAGAAGCTGCCGAGCGCCTCCGCAGCAAGGGCGCCAGCATCCCGTAGAGGGCGAGGAGCGCCCATGCGGGCGTGGAGTCGTCGCCCATGGACGAGCACGCGCAGCCGTCGCCGGAGCCAGCCAGCCCACCGTCGTCGTCATCGGCCGCGTCGTCGTCGTCGTCGGCCGCGTCGTCGTCGTCGGCTGCGTCGTCGTCGTCGCCCGCGGTCGGGTCCTCGAGCCACCAGCTCCACGTGAACCGCTCGCCTTCGCGCCGCTGTTCGGACCACACCGCAACCGAGAGAGCGAGCTCGCCGCCAAGCTCGATGGTCACGCCGTCGTCGAGCTCCTCGGCGGTCAGGGGCTCGTAGGAGACAGTGCCCGCGGTGTCGCGCACCAGGGTCGTCGCCCACTCGGCCGGGGAGTCCTGCGATCCGCTCTCGTTGAAGCGGGCCCGGAGGACCCAGTCGCCGGCCGGGAGGCTGTCCAGGCGCAGGACGTTGGCGCCGTAGCGCTGAGGCTGGAGGCTCGTGGGCGGGCTGCGCCACGTCTCGGCGTCGTCGGCGTCCGCCCAGGCCGTCACCTCGGAGGCGGTGGGGTACCGGCCTCGGCCTCCGTCGACGATCGCCTCCCACCATGCCCGCTGCTCGTAGTCCCAGAACACGTTCGCCGCCGCGAACTCGGCGAAGAGCGCGTCGAACTCCGCGGCCTCGTCGTTCAGCCGCGCGCGGAGCGCCTCGATGGGGTCGTTCGTGCCGTTGGCGGGCTCGACCCAGGAGTCCCGCACGACGTCGGCGGGGAAGCCGGCCTCGCTCAGGAAGGTCAGGAAGATGAAGGCGCCGTACTGGTGGTACTCGTCCAGCGCCCCCGAATCGGGGTAGTCGAACGCGTCGAGGGAGAGGTGGGGCAGGAGCCCGAAGCCGAAGAGGAAGCGGCCGTGGTCGATGGAGTCCGGGTCGGTGACGGTGGGGATCCAGGTGGCGGACGCCTCCCAGTACCAGGCCCCCGGCGCGCCTTCGGTGTAGGAGTACGTGTCCAGGCCCCACTGCACCGAGTGATAGAACTCGTGCAGGGCGACGACGCGGGTCCAGCCGGGCTCGTCGAGCGAGCCCTGGGCGACCACGAGCATCGGGTAGCCCTCGTCGTCGCCGCTGAAGTACCCGCCGGCCCCGAACGCGGACGGGGCGCCGTCGCCGGTGTCGCCGATGTACACGTTCATGCGGGTGGAGTCGGTGGACGGGGGCGCGGGGTGCTCCAGCTCGACGATCTGGGTCTGCCACGCGTCCTGGAGCGCCTCGGCCAGCGTCTGGATCCCCGTCAGGTTGGGCATCCAGCTGTTCCCCCAGCGGACCACGAAGTCGTCGGTGACGAGCTCGTTGGGGACCGAGTAGGGATTGCGGCTGTCCTTGTCCCGGCTCGTGGCAGGGGGGAACGCGCGGGGCGGCGGCGTGTGGGGCAGCAGATCGGGCGTCAGGCACGGACCCGGCGCGGCGCTCGCGAGGGAGGGGAGGAGGGCGGTGCTGGCCAGCAGCGCGATGACGAGGAGCCGAAGCACGGTCGGTAGAGCGTAGACCCGGCGGCCGGGGTTTCGGGCGCAGACGGTCCCGATCGGTCCATGGCAGAGCGTGGACGGGCGGTTCTCCGTTAAGGCTCCGACGGGTCGCCTACTTCGGGAAGGCGCTCAGCCGCTCCACGTACTTGCCGAGCAGGTCGAACTCGAGGTTCACCGCGTCGCCCGGGCCCTTGATGCGGAGCGAGGTCTCCTGCTGGGTGTGGGGGATGACCATCACGTCGAAGGTGCCCGCGTCGTCCTGAACCCCGTTCACGGTCAGGGAGATCCCGTCCACTGCGATGGAGCCCTTCTCCACGAGGTAGCGCAGGCCGCCGGCGGCGGAGAACGTCATCTTGAGGCAGTCGCCTGCGGGCTCGATGGCGACGAGCTCGCCGGTCACGTCGATGTGGCCGGTGACGTAGTGGCCGCCCATGCGGTCTCCCACGGCCAGGGCTCGCTCGAGGTTCACCGGGTCGCCGGGGCGACGGGCGCCCAGGGTCGTCCGGGCCAGGGACTCGGGGGAGACCTCCACCGAGAAGTCGGCGCCGTCCGAGGCCACGACCGTCATGCAGGCGCCGTCGATGGCGATGGACTCGCCGAGGGCGTAGTCGGGGGCATCCCACGTGGCGCGCACCGCGAGGCGCTTGCCGGCGGGGACGTCGTCGATGGACTGGATGCTGCCGACGGAGGTGACGATTCCGGTGAACATGGGCTCTCCCTGGGGCCGCGCGCGGCGGCGGCTGGCGAGGTCCTGACGGGACGGAAAGGCGCGGGGCGGCCCGCCGACGGGGCGGGTCTCGAGGAGCAGGTCGTCCCCGAGGCGCCGGACCGACGGAGGCGCCAGGGCCCGGGCCGCCGACGGATCGGCGATGCCGAGTCCCCGGGCGACGGGGGCGGCGCCGGCTCCCCCGAACACCTTCGGCGCGACGTAGACGAGGTAGCGGTCGACGACGTCGTGGTCGAGGAGCGCGCCGTGGATGGTGGCTCCGCCCTCCACGAAGACGTCGACGATCTGGCGCTCGAGCAGCGCGGACAGGGCGAGGTCGAGGTCGACCCGGTCACCGGATCCGCACGGGACCAGCTGGGCGCCCATCCCCTGGAGGGCGCCGGCTTCGGGGGACGCCATCGCGGCCTCCGTCGTGCAGATGAGGACGTCCGTGCCGTCGTCCGCGAGGACCTGCGCGTCCAGCGGGGTCCGCAGCTGGCTGTCGAGGACGACGCGGATGGGTGACGTCAGGCCCCGCGCGAGCGCGTCCTCGTCGCGGACGGTGAGGCGCGGGTCGTCGGCGAGGACCGTGCCGACGCCCACGAGGATCGCCTGGCTGCGCGCGCGCTCCTGGTGGACGTGCGCTCGGGCCTGCTCGCCGGTGATCCAGGCGCTGCGTCCGTCCCGGGTGGCGGTGCGGCCGTCCAGCGTCATCGCCGTCTTGAGCGTCACGAAGGGCCGCCGGAGCACGGTCTTGACGAGGTAGCGCTCGTTGAGCCTGCGCGCCGCGCTCTCCAGCAAGCCCACCTGCACGTCGAGCCCCGCAGCCCGCAGCTTGGCGATGCCCCGCCCGTCCACGCGCGGATCCGGGTCCTGCATGGCGACGACCACCCGCCGGACGCCGCTGCGCAGAACCGCCTCGGTGCAGGGCGGGGTGCGCCCCCAGTGGCAGCACGGCTCGAGGTTCACGTAGAGCGTGGCCCCCTCGGCCTGGCCTCCCAGCTGCGACAGGGCGTCCACCTCGGCGTGGGCCTCCCCGCAGGCGCGGTGCCAGCCCTCGGCGATGATCTGCCCGTCCCGAGCGATGACGCAGCCGACCATGGGATTCGGCGCCGCGAAGCCCCGCCCCTGGGCGGCGAGCTCGAGCACGCGGTTCATGGCCGCGGCGTCGCTGAGGACTCCGGTCACGATCCGACTACGAGTTCGTCGTCGTGGGGAGGACGAGGTCCGCGAAGTCGGCGAGGGACTCGAAGCGCATGTAGACGCTCGCGAAACGCGCGTAGGCGACCTCGTCGACGGCGGCGAGCTCGGACAGCACCAGCTCGCCCACGTCCTCGCTCGACATCTCGCTGCCGACGGAGCGGATCACCTCGTCGGAGACGCGGGCGACGATGCGCTCCACCTCGTCGGCCGGGATGGGCCGCTTGCGCACCGCGATGGACACGGAGCGGCGGATCTTGTCCCGCTGGAACGGCTCCCGTCGCCCGTCACGCTTGACCACGAGCGGCACGACCTCCTCGACCCGTTCCCAGGTGGTGAAGCGCTCGCCGCATCGGTCGCAGGCGCGGCGTCGGCGGATCGCGTCGCCGTCGGGGGCGGGGCGCGAGTCCACCACCCGGCTCGCGGTGTTGCCGCAGGCGGGGCAGAGCATCGTCTAGAGCGCCGCCCGGGCCCGCGCGAGGCGGTCCGGGTAGAGGGGGAAGCGCTCGCAGAGGGTGCGCACCTCGCCCGCGATGCGAGCCTGGAGCCCCTCGTCGTCCGGCGATGCGAGGATCTCGCCGATCCAGTCGCCGATCTGGGCGAGCTCGGCGGTCCCCATCCCGCGCGACGTCAGCGCCGGGGTGCCGATGCGCAGACCCGAGGTGACGAAGGGCGACCGGGTCTCGCCCGGGACGGTGTTCTTGTTCACCGTGATGTGGGCGTTGCCGAGGACCCGCTCCGCCTTCTTGCCCGTCAGCTCCTTGCCGAGCAGCGAGACGAGGACGAGGTGGTTGTCCGTTCCCCCGGAGACGAGGTCCAGGTCGCGGTTCGTCAGGGCCTCGCCCATGGCCGCCGCGTTCGCGATGACGTTGCGGGCGTACTCGGTGAACGACGCCTGCTGCGCCTCCCCGAAGGCCACCGCCTTCGCGGCGATGACGTGCATGAGCGGGCCGCCCTGCATGCCGGGGAACACGGCCTTGTCGATCTTCTTCGCCCACTCCTCGGTGCACATCGTGATGCCGCCGCGCGGGCCGCGGAGCGTCTTGTGGGTGGTGGTGGTCACGAAGTCGCAGTGGGGGACGGGGTCGTCGTGCAGGCCCGTCGCCACGAGGCCGGCGATGTGGGCGATGTCCGCCATGAGCAGCGCGCCGACTTCGTCTGCGATCTCACGGAAGCGCGCAAACGGGATCTGCCGGGGGTAGGCGGAGGCGCCGCAGATGATGAGCTTCGGCTTCACCTCGTGGGCCTGGCGACGCACGTCGTCCCAGTCGATGCGGCCCGTGTCCACGTGCACGCCGTAGCTGTGGGACACGTAGGCCTTCCCGGAGAAGTTCACCTTGCTGCCGTGGGTGAGGTGGCCGCCGTTGGACAGGTCCATGCCGAGGATGATGTCCCCCGGCTGGAGCGCGGCGAGGAACACCGCCATGTTCGCCTGAGCGCCGCTGTGGGGCTGGACGTTCACGTGGTCACAGCCGAAGAGGGCCTTCGCCCGCTCGCGCGCCAGGTCCTCGACGACGTCCACGTGCTCGCAGCCGCCGTAGTAGCGCTTGTGGGGGAGCCCTTCGGCGTACTTGTTCGTCAGGACCGAGCCCTGGGCCTCCAGGACCGCCTCGGACACGTAGTTCTCCGACGCGATCATCTCGAGGCCGTACTCCTGGCGCTCGAGCTCGGCGGCCACGGCGCGGGCGACGGCGGGATCCTGCTGACTGAGGGACTGCATTGCTTCTCCCGGACCCGCCGGGCGGGTCGTGGTGGTGCGACCCGGTCCCTGTTCAGGCGTCCCGGGGGGTCTCGATCTTTCCGACGCGCCGGGCATGCCGCCCGCCCTCGAAGGTAGCTCCGAGGTAGCTGCTGACGATCTCCTGGGCGAGGCTCGGTCCGACCACGCGGGCGCCGAGGCACAGGATCCGCGCGTCGTTGTGCTCCGCGATCATCCGGGCGGAGAACGTGTCGGACACGACGCCGGCCCGCACGCCGGGGACCTTGTTTGCGGTCATGGCCATGCCCTGGCCGGTCCCGCAGACGAGGATCCCGCGGTCCGCCTCGCCGGAGAGGACCCGGTGGGCCACTTCCTTGGCGAAGTCGGGGTAGTCGACGGAGTCGTGAGCGTTGGTGCCGAGGTCCGTGACCTCGTGGCCCTGCTCCCGCAGCCAGGCCGCCAGCTCGTCCTTGAGGTCCACCCCACCGTGGTCAGCGCCGAGGGCGAGCTTCATCTCAGTCCTCCAGGGCGCCGATGGCGATGGTGGCGTTCGTGCCGCCGAAGCCGAACCCGTTGGAGAGGATCCGGCGGACCCGGGACTCGCGCGCCTCGTTGGGCACGTAGTCCAGGTCGCACTCGGGGTCCGGCGTCGTGTAGTTGATGGTCGGGGGGAGCACCCCGTGCTGGAGCGCGAGCGTGCAGATGACAGCCTCGAGGCCGCCGGCGCCGCCGAGCAGATGCCCGGTCATGGACTTCGTGGAGCTCACCGCCAGCGCGTGGGCGTGGTCGCCGAAGGTGCGCTTGATGGCCAGGGTCTCGATGGAGTCGTTGAAGGGCGTGCTCGTGCCGTGGGCGTTGATGTAGTCGACGGAGTCCTTGCTCCAGCCGGCGTTGTCGATCGCCTTCGTCATGCAGCGCATGGCGCCGCTGCCCTCGGGGTCCGGGGCGGTCATGTGGTGGGCGTCGCTCGTGGAGCCGTAGCCGCAGACCTCGCCGTAGATGCGGGCGCCGCGCTCGCGGGCGGACTCCAGCTCCTCGAGCATGAGGACGCCGGCGCCTTCGCCCATGACGAACCCGTCCCGGTCCGCGTCGAAGGGGCGCGACGCGGCGGTGGGGTCGTCGTTGCGGGTGGAGAGGGCGCGCATGCGCGCGAACCCGGCGAGCCCGAGAGGGAGCACCGCGGCCTCGGCGCCGCCGGCGATCGCCGCCTTCGCGTCGCCGTACTGGATGGCGCGGAACGCCTCACCGATGGCGTGGTTGCCGGTGGCGCAGGCGCTCACGTGGCTGAGGTTCGGCCCGCGGGTGCCCAGCTCGAGGCTCAGGTGCCCCGAGGCCAGGTTGATGAGCATGCGGGGGATGGTGAAGACCGAGAGCTTGCGGGGGCCACGCGCGTCGAGCGTGTGGGTGGCGTCGATGATCGACGCGAGCCCACCAACCCCGCTGCCGACGTAGACCGCGACGTCGTCCGCGTTCTCGTCGGTGACCTCGAAGCCGGCGTCCGTCACGGCCATCTTCCCGGCCGCGATGGCGAACTGGAGGAAGCGGTCGAGCTTCTTGATGTCCTTCGGCGTGATGAACGGCTCGGGGTCGAAGTCGGTGACCTCCCCGGCGAACTGCACGGGGAGCTCGCTCGCGTCGAACGCCGTGATGGGCGCGATCCCGCTGCGGCCGGCGACGATGCCGTCCCACAGGAGCTCCGCGGTGCTGCCCAGGGGGCTGACCGCCCCGATGCCGGTGATGACGACTCGCTTCTTCATCCCAATCCGCCCTCCTCGGGTAGCTCAGGCTCCACCTGACTTGATGGTTCAACCAACGGGGCCCTGGAACACGTCGGCCGGAACCCCGGGGTTGCCCCCGATCGCTCCGGCCACTGCGGTCTGCGGGGCCCCGAGGGCCGCGAGCGGCTCAGGAGGCCGAGTGCTCGCGGATGTAGTCGATGGCGTCCTTGACCGTCTGGATCTTCTCGGCCGCCTCGTCGGGGATGTCCATCTGGAAGGCGTCTTCCATCGCCATCACCAGCTCGACGATGTCGAGGCTGTCCGCGCCCAGATCGTCGATGAACGAGGCCTCCACCTTCATGGAGTCCGCGTCGATCTGGAGCTGCTCGGCGATGATCTTGCGCACGCGTCCTTCGAGCTCATCCGACATGAGTTCTTCTTCCTGTCTTGAGGGGTTCGCGGCGGGCGGGCTCAGATGGCCCGAACGCTGCATGGCGCCGCTGTGAGAGGGCCGGAATGACCCCCGCCCGCGCGGCGCGCGCACCATAACGCAGGCCCTCCGGGGTCGCCAGCCCCGCAGTCCACGTTCCGCGGGTCCGATCAGGAGGGTCGGACGGCGGGCGCGCCCGCGGGAGCGTCGGCGACGCGGAGGGCCTCCCCCACGCGGTCCAGGAGCCCGTCGGTGTGCAGCCGCGCGGCAGTGCGGAGCGCGTTGGCCACGGAGCGTGAGTCCGCGGACCCGTGGCCGATGACCGTGATCGCGTCGATGCCGAGGAGCAAGGCACCGCCGACCTCCGCCGCATCCAGGCGGGCCAGCGTGCTGCGCAGGGCGGGGCGGAGGAGGAGGCCGCCCAGCTTCGGGACGACCCCGGAGGCGGCGGCTTCGCGCACGAGCTCCACCATCTGGGTACTCGTGGCCTCGGCCGTCTTGAGGAACACGTTGCCGGTGAACCCGTCGGTCACCACGACGTCGGCGGCGCCGGTGAAGACGTCGCCGGGCTCGGCGAGCCCCACGTAGTTCAGGGCCGGGTCGGCGTCGATCAGCTGCGAAGCGGCGCGGGTCAGGTCCGTGCCCTTCTCGTCCTCGGTGCCGTTGGCGAGGACCGCGACGCGCGGGGACTCCCGGCGGAGCCCCACCTCGGCGAAGGCGCGGCCCATCAGGGCGAACTGGTGGAGGTGCTCGGGGCGGCAGTCCACGTTCGCTCCCACGTCGAGGACGACGACCGGCGCGTTGCGGCTGGGGACGAGGGCGGTGATGGCGGGCCGGATCACCGAGGGGAGGCGGCCCACGACGAACATGCCGGCGGCGAGCGCCGCCCCGGAGTTGCCCATCGTGACGACGGCGTCGGCCTGGCCCCCGGCCACGAGCTCGAACGCCACGCGCAGCGAGCTGTCCCGCTTGCGGCGGAGCGCAGCGGCGGGGGAGTCCTCCATCTCCACGACCTCGGTCGCGTGACGGATGGTGCAGTTGGGGGGGAGTCCGCCGACCTTCGCGTCGGCGATCTGCTCGGAGATGATTCCCTCGTCACCGACGAGGATGATCTCGAAGTCCGCGTCCGCAGCGGCGAGGGCGCCGGCCACGGTCGAGTCGGGGGCGTGGTCACCCCCCATCGCGTCGAGTGCGATGCGCATGGGTCAGCCGACTCCGCGCGGGCGTCGCCCGGGGAGTCGGGGGAGGATCAGACCTCCTGGACCTCGAACACCTGGCGGCCGCGGTAGGTACCGCAGCTCATGCACACGTGGTGACGCTCCTTCCACTCACCGCAGTCGGGGCAGCGCTCCACGGCGGCAGTGAACTGGAGGGCGTCGTGGGCGCGGCGCTTGTTGCGGCGGGTCTTGCTGGTCTTGCGCTTCGGAACGGCCATCGGTCTGTCACTCCAAGGGGCCCCCTGGGGGGCGAAAGGGGCGCCATTATGTCGATCGGCGGAACGCTGTCAACCGGTTCCGTGGATCGGTGGGGTCGGCGGGGCGCCGCTACTCGATCTTGAGGCCCTTCAGGGCCTCCCAGCGGGGGTCGATCTCGGGCTCGCAGGTGCACTCTTCGTGGTTCAGCTCCGCGCCGCAGCCCGAGCAGATCCCCTTGCAGTCCTCGCGGCACACCAGCTTGCTCGGCATGGCCAGCAGGAGCTCCTCGCGGAGCACGGTCGCCAGATCCACCTCGTCGCCCACGAGGCTGGAGCGGTCCAGATCGCGCAGGGTCAGCTCGATCTCCCCGTCCTCGGCGTCGTCCGGCTGCTCGGCAGACGTCCGCATGAGGTACTGGGTGAAGGAGCGGTCCAGGGTGAGCTCGAAGGGCTCGAGGCAGCGGGCGCACTGCTGGGGCAGCCCCACCTGGAGCGTCCCGATGCAGTCGAGGCGCTCGGGCCACAGCTCGAGCCGCAGGCTGGCGTTGCCGGTGCGGGGTCCGTCGCCGTCGGCGCTCTCCTCGAGGATCTCTGCGAACCGGGCGTCCTTGGGGTCGAACGTCAGATCGAGGCCCTTGTCCGGGATCTCCTCCAGGCGGACCGTCAGCAGATCCCGCTGTCCACTCGGACGGCTCATGCCTGCACCTTCGCCCGGCAGATCGCCAGTCCACGCTCCAGGCGCGGCATCGCCTGCTCCTTGCCCAGGGCGGCGAGGCTCTCGAACACTCCGGGGGAGACCGGCTTGCCCACGATCGAGCAGCGGATCGGCTGGGCGAGCTTGCCCATGCCCACCTCGAGCTCGTCGAGCAGGGGACGGAGCGCGGCGTCGATGCCCTCCTTCGTCCAGTCGTCGAGGGCGGAGAGGACGCGGATCGTCGCCTCGAGGACGGGGACCGCCCCCGCCTTCATCCACTTCTTGAAGCCCTTCTCGTCCTCGGCGTACTCGATGGCCGCGTGGTCGAGCCAGTAGAAGGCACCGCCGTCGACGATGTCGGCGAGGGTGGTCGCCCGGGCGCGGAGCGTCTCCACTCGCGCCTCGAGGGCGGCATCCACAGGCTGCTCCGGGTATCCGGCCTTGGCGACCATCGGCGCCACCCGAGCGGCGAGGTCCTCGATGGGCAGGCGCTGGATGTGCTGCTGGTTCACCCAGTCGAGCTTCTTCGGGTCCCACACGCCGGGGCTCTTGCCCACCGAGTCGAGGCCGAAGTGCTCCTTGAGCTCGTCGACCGTGAAGATCTCCTGGTCCCCGTGGCTCCAGCCGAGGCGAGCCAGGTAGTTGTTCATCGCCTCGGGCAGGTAGCCCTCGTCCGCGTACTGCATGACCGAGGTGGCGCCGTGGCGCTTGCTGAGGCGCTTGCGATCGCCGCCGAGGATGAGGGGCACGTGGGCGAAGGCGGGGCAGTCCGCGCCGAGGGCTTCGTACAGCTGGACCTGCTTCGGGGTGTTCGACAGGTGGTCGTCGCCGCGGACCACGTGGGTCATCCCCATGGCGATGTCGTCCACCACGACCACGAAGTTGTAGAGCGGGTCGCCGTTGCTGCGCACCACCACCTGGTCGCCGATCTCCTGGTTGGGGAACACGACGCGGCCGCGGATGAGGTCGTTCACCACCGTCTCACCCTCGCGCGGGGCCTTGAGGCGCAGCACGTGGGGGATGGCGGGGTCGGCGGGGTGGTTCGCGTCCCGGCAGGTCCCGTCGTAGATGGGGTTGCGGTTCTCGGCGAGGGCGGCTTCGCGCTTGGCGTTCAGCTCGTCGGGGGTGCAGCGGCAGCGGTAGAGCTTGCCCTCGGCGAAGAGCCGATCGACCGCGTCCTGGTAGATGGCGCCGCGCTGGGACTGGAAGTAGGGGGCGTGGGGGCCGTCGACGCGGGGGCCCTCGTCCCAGCTGAGACCGAGCCACTCGAGCGACTCGAGGATGGCGGCGATGGAGGCGTCCGTGGACCGGGCCGCGTCGGTGTCCTCGACGCGCAGGATGAAGGTGCCGCCGAACCGCTGGGCCAGGAGCCAGCAGTACAGGGCGGTGCGGGCCCCTCCGATGTGGAGGAACCCGGACGGGCTGGGGGCGAATCGCAGGCGCGGGGCGTCCATGTCACGGCTCCGTGGTGGCGTGGGGGAGCGGTATAGTCGAAAGCGCGGACGTGCGAGGCAACGGCTGGTGTTGCTCGGGCCGCCGGAGCCGGAAAGAGTGCGCATCCACCGGGCCCTCGTCCACCCCCTCTGCTTGTTCCTCCCCTTGCTGCTCGCGCCCGCGGCGGCGTCAGGGTTCACGATCTCCGACACCGTCGGGGACGGGACGGGAGAGCCGCTCAAGTGGGATACCGCCGAGCCGGTTCCCTTCCGTTTCCACTACGCGGGCGCGGACGAGCTCGCGCGGCTCACGATGGTCGACCTGATGCGGCAGGGGTTCCAGACGTGGGCCGACGTGCCGGGCGCGGCCCTGTCGTTCGAGGAGGGCCGGATCTTCGTGGGGCCGGCGGCGCACCACGAGGGCACCGATCAGGTGGACGGCCGGTCGGTCATCTTCTTCGTGGAGTCGGCGTGGCCCCACGGCGGCGAGGTGATCGCGCTGACGAGCGTGTCCTTCGCCGCGGACGGGGAGATCCTGGACTCGGACCTCGCCTTCAACTCCGCTGACCATGTGTTCACCACCGTCGACGCCGGCGGGGCGAAGGACTTCCTGAGCATCGCCACCCACGAGGCCGGGCACTTCGTGGGGCTGGGGCACTCCGCGGAGGCAGACGCCACCATGTTCGCCGAGTACGAGGACGGCGACATCTTCCTTCGTGACCTGTCGCCGGACGACGCGGCGGGCCTGTCGGCGCTCTACCCCTGCCGGGCGGAGCCCTGCCTCGGCGTCGTGGTGTGGGAGGACGGCAAGGCGTGCGACGCGGGGGGCGCTGCGCCGACGGTCCTCGCGCTTCTGCTGGTGGGGGTCGCGTTGCGGCGCCGGCGTACCGGGGGGGCGCTCGCCGTCCTGGGACTCGCGGCGGTGATCACGCTGCCGGGCGTCGCGGACGGGACCTTCGTGGAGCGGCTGCCGGTGAGCGTGCTCGGGACCGAGGCGGACGCGGTGGTCCGCGCGCGGGTGGTGGACACCGAGGCGTTCTACGACGGCATCGTGCGCACGCGCGTGACCCTCGAGGTCCGCGAGACCTGGGCCGGGGAGTCCGGAGGGAGCGTGGAGATCGTGGTGCCCGGCGGCTTGTTGGACGAGCCGGTCGAGGTGATCGGTCCCGACGGTCCGCTGGAGAAGAAGCTGGCGGGGACGCGCGTGTTCGGCGCGCCGCGGCTGGTGGCGGGGGACGAGATCGTCGCGTTCGTCGACGGGAGCGGGATCCGTGGGCTGTCCCAGGGGGTGTTCTTCGTGGACGGTGAGCAGATCTCCCGGGAGCTCTCGGGGCTGTCGTTCGCGCGCGTCGACGGAGTCCCGCCGCTGATGACCGTGGCGCCGGGCACGGTGGGGGAGCTGCGGGAGATGGTCGAGCGCCTCGAGCGGTAGCGGGTGCCGCCGAGGTTGCCCAAGGGCGCGCTTGCAGGCGCCAGGCCTCAGGGCTCCTCGGCGACGACGAGGCCGCCGGGGCCGGGACGCAGGGCCGCCTCTCCGAGGGCCGACAGATCCATCCGTCGGTACAGCTCCGGCATCCGCCTCTGCACGGCCAGCGACTCCGACGCGGACGCCTCGCGCCAGCGCTCCAGCGCGATCCGCTGACGCTCCAGCTGCGCACGCTCCGCGTCCATGGCCGCGAGGCGTCGCAGGCGCGGAGCCAGTGCGCGCAGGGCGATCGTCTCGTCTTCGAGCTGCTCCCACCGCCCCCGGTTGAGCGCGCTGAGGCGACTGGCGCTCGCGTGGGCGACGAGGCGCGGCGGGGACCAGCGCTCCGTGGGGTCGTCCGCCTCCGGTGCGCCTTCGGGGACGGCGGCGAACTCCCAGCGCAGCGTGGCTTCGACGGTCCGGGAGCCGAAGCGGGGCAGCGACAGATCGAGGGAGACCAGGCGGACGACGCGGGCCTGCCGGTAGAAGGCGTCGAGGAGCTCGGGCAGGGAGGCTCGATCGCCGACGAAGACGGCTGTGGCCGGCACCGTGTCGAAGGTGTCGCCCGCGCGGCGCGTGCCGAGGCGGAGCCCCTGGAGCTCGAGCTCGTGCCGCTCGGCGAGCAGGTCGAGGCTGGCTTCGAGGGAGCCGGCGCCATCTGCGTCGAGCAGGGCGGCGTGGCGGGCTCGGGCCTCGGCGCGCTCCGTCTCCAGCAGCCCGGTGACGGACTCCTCGCGCCCCAGCCAGGTGCGCGCTTCGCCGGTGCGGGCGGCGCAGGTGGCGATGGCCTCGTCGAGGAGCCGCCCCTGGCGCAAGGTCCCGAGGCCCGCGAGGAGGCCCACGGCGAGGGCCGCCATGGCCACGGTCGTGCCCAGCCACAGCCAGGGGACGACGCGCGGGAGGGGCTCGGGAGCGACCATGTGGGGCTTATACCGGCATACTCCGCCGGTGCGCGACCTCGCTGCCATCACCGGGCTCGTCGGGATGAGTGTCCTCGCGATGGGCTGTCCGCCGAAGGACGCGAAGCCGGCGACGGGCGCCGAGCGGAGCCGCGGGCCTACGGAGGCGGTGCGCGCGGAGGAGGTCCCGGTCGACCGGGGGCAGCCGGCGCGGCAGGTCGGGGGCGGGGACCTCGGGGTCTGGTTCGCCCTGCCGGACGGCTGGACGGCGCGGGGGGCGCGCGAGGGGGACCTCGTCGCGCGGGCCTGGGGGCCACCCTCGTCGGGGGTCGCGCTGGAGCTCTGGCGCTGGGACGGCGAGTTGGCGAGCCTGGACGCGCTGCTCGCTGGCGACGACTGGGCCTGGCGAGCTGACGGCCCCTACGCGGAGATCCCGTCCGCGGATGGCGACCCCTGGGTGGGCACGTTCCGGCAGAACGCCGAGGACCCGCGGCTCGATCGCGTCGGGTTCGCCTGGTTCTTCATGGTGGCGGGGCGCGGCGTCGGGGTGGTGGCCCGCGTGCCGAGCGGGCGCATGGAGGCGGGGTTCGCTGCCGCCCGGGACGTGGTGCGGACCGCGGAGGCGGGACGGTGAGGGTGCGGACGCTCTTGGCGGTGAGTGCGGTCTTGCTGGGGCTCGTCGGGTCGGGCTGCGGGGCGAAGGCGTCATCGGCGCGGACGCGGGCCATGGAGGCCGGCGCGCTGTGGACGGGGGCGTATGCGGTGCGCTCGCTGGCGGTGGGCGTGGGGCGGCCCGGCGGGGAGCCGGTGCTCTGGGCGGCGGACGAGCGCCGGGTGATCGAGATCGCGGCCGATGGGTCGGCCGAGGAGGTCTGGTCGCCGCCGCGGTTCACCCGGCTGGCGCGCCTCGAGGCAGCGGATCTCGACGGCGATGGCGTGTCCGAGTGGGTCGTGACGACCGACGGGACGCGGGTGCGGTCGTTGGTGATGCGCTGGACGAAGGAAGGGTGGACCCAGGCGGACGCGCGCGCGGGGTTCCTGCGGCCGGTGCGGGGGCCGGAGGGGGCGGTCGAGCTGCTGGGGCAGTCGGCGGGGGCGGAGAGGCCCTACACGGGGCCCGTCCGGCGGGTGCGGTACGACGGGAAGCTGAAGGACATCGGGGAGGTGGACCTGCCAAGGACGCTGTCGCTGCACGACGTGTTCTGGGTGCGCGAGGGGGACGTCGGGAGGATGTTCACCTTCGAGACCACCGGACACCTCGGGGAGCGGGATCCGCGGTCGCCGCGCGCGCTGGTGTGGAGGGCGGACGCCCGGACGGTGGCGCGGCCGGTGGTGATCGAGCGCTCGTACGGGAACCTGCTCGGTGAAGAGGTCGATGACGAGCTGCCGCTCCCGGTCCCGCCGGTGGTGCTGGACATCGACGGAGATGGGCAGGACGAGGTCCTGATGGTCGCGGGGACGACGACGCCGGTCGCGGTGCTCGACAACGTGCGGGTGCTGCAGGGGGGCGACGCCCGGGTGATGGAGCTGTCGCCGCGGGGGTTGGTGGAGTCCGTGCGGTCCCCGCTGCTCGGACGCGCGATGGTCGGGGCGGTGCCCTTCGAGCGGAACGGGGCGACCTGGCTCGCGGCGGCGGTCTGGACGCGGGCGTCGGGCGGGTTCACGCGGCCGGAGACGAAGGTGTTCCTGATGCACCCCACGACGGGGAACCTGGCGCCGATCGGCGCGGTGGCCGCGGAGGTCGAGGCGGTCGTGGAGGCTGAGGCGGTCGAAGAGGCTGAGGCGGTCGAAGAGGCTGAGGCGGTCGAGGAGGCTGAGGCGGTCGAAGAGGCCGAGGCGGTCGAGGAGGCTGAGGCGGTCGAAGAGGCTGAGGCGGTCGAAGAGGCTGAGGCGGTCGAAGAGGCTGAGGCGGTCGAAGAGGCTGAGGCGGTCGAGGATTCCGCCGAGGTCGAGGCGGCTGACAAGGAGGAGCCATGAAGCGGGGAGCCATCGGGATCGCGGTGATGCTGTCGGTCTTCGTTGTCTGGTGGGGCGCCCACGCGCCGCGGGCGTGGAGCGTGGTGCTGCTCGTCGCCGAGCCGCCCGCCGGGGCGTGGCTTCCTGGGGCGAACGCCGCGGGGACCCCGCGCCTGAGCCGGCTCGATGGCTCCGGCGTGCGGCTGCCGCTGCGGGCGCCCGAGCAGCCGGTCGAAGAGTGGATCTCCACCGTCCTCGGCGGGGCGGGGCCGTCCGCGGGGCTGCTGGCCGTGTGGGAGCAGCGCGCCTGGGACGCCGTGCTCGCGTCGTCCGCGCCGCTGTCGGACGGGTTCGCGGGTCGGTTCAAGAAGGCGATCATCGACGAGCGCCAGGACGTGGCGGTGAACGCCTTCACCGCCCTCGAGAAGGCCCGCGTGCGCCGAGGGGCACCGACCTTGCTGGTCGTCGTCGCTCAGCCCGGGACCCGGGAGGGGTGGGACGCGGCGGTGGGTCGGACCATCGACGGAATCGCCCCACGGCTGACCCTGTCCCGGACGCTGGTGGTGGTCGTGGACCGGGCGGACCGCAGCGCCCTGCTCGTCGCGCCGCTCCGCCCGGACTCCATCGAGGTCACGGGGGCGCTGGGCCCTCAGGAGCTGGGCGCCGAGATCGGCCGCTGGCTGCGGTTGGGGGACTGAGTCCGGGCCGGAGCGCGCTAGCTCAGCGGTTCCGGCGGCGCCAGGCCATCGGGATCAGCACGAGCAGCACCGAGACGGGGTGGGGTCCGCGCCGGTCGTGGCGGTGGGGGTGGGGCGCGATGCTGCTGCCGTCGCGGCTCACCTCGATGCGCCAGTGGTTCGCGCTGACCCGGTGCACGCCGTGCCCGAGCCGGCAGCCCTGGCAGCCGAGGTCGTCGGGCTGCCCCGAGGTCTCGCCGCTGCAGCCCGCCCCGGACAGCTCGTCCTCGAGGTCGCAGCCCGCGAGGTCTCCGCAGTCTCCGCAGCCGCCTTCGCCGCCGCAGTCTCCGCAGCCGCCTTCGCCGCCGCAGTCTCCGCAGCCGCCGCTGCTCTCCCCGCCCCAGCTGTCGCCGAGGAGGACGTAGGCGCCGAGGAAGTCGAGCAGCGAGCTCGACAGCCCCACCGCCTCGATGTCGAGCTGCACGGCGCCGAGGCCGTAGACCGGACCGGACGCCGAGTCATCGTCGTCGCCCACCGCCGAGTCGTCGTCGTCCCCGCCAGGGCCCCCACCGAGGGTGGGCAGCGCGATCTTCATGCCCTCGAGCAGGTCGCCCGCCACGAGGTTGATGACCGCGCCCACGAGCGTGCCGAAGTTCTGCTCGACGATGGCGTTCGAGTCCGGGTCGAGCTCGTTGTAGGTCACCCGCGGGTTGAGGTTCTCCGTGTCCAGGAAGATGTCGATGGCCAGCGCACCGTCGGGGGCGATGGAGATGTCGACGCCGGCGTCCACGTCGATGGCGACCGTCACGAGGTTCGTGAAGCGGTCGAGGATCATCGGAGCGAACTGCACGTTCAGCCCCTCGACGAGGATGTTGATGTCGTTCGGGCCGTCGAAGATCAGCTCCGGCGGGTTCTCCGGCTTCGTGCGGATCACCATGGGCGCGGGGCCGAAGGGGAAGAACTGCTCGAAGAGCTCGGGGTTGTCCTGGCCACCGAGGAGTCCGAAGAGCGTCGTGTCGATGGCGAAGCCGCTGACGTCCCCGTCACGGACCGTGTAGCAGAGGACGCCGCCGTTCCAGAGGTTCCACAGGGCCTGGTTGGCGAAGTCGTCCGCCAGCAGGGCGCCCAGGTGGTAGACGGCGTTGTTGCTCGGCACCGACGGGGTCATCGGGGGGATCGCGCTGTTCGTGAACGGGCTGCCGTCTCCCACGAACTCGGACACGCAGGGCGCCGGGTCGGTGGCCGTGCGACCTGCGAGCACGAGCCGCAGACCCTCGTCGTTGTGGTCGACGGCGCTCGGGTGGACCTCGTAGGTGAGCTCGGTGTCCAGGACGTCGGTCGTGTCCTCCAGCCACAGGGCCTGGAGCGCCTCCTCGCCGGACTCCTCCGCGCTCACGAGCGCGTCGGCGATCTGGGACTCGATCTCCCCGATGAACTGCCCGATGACGAGATCGAAGACCGAGAAGCCGAGGTTGTCGTTGAGCCAGGCGTCGATGTCCCCGACGGCGCAGCCGGTGAGGTAGATGGCGCCGGCCATCGCCGACTGGATGTTCTGCTCCACCTCGCCGAAGACGATGTCGACGAAGTCGTCGCCGTTGCCGTCCTGGCTGATCTTCAGCGTCACCGGCAGCTCGAAGGTCACGTCCGCGGGCGTGGTGTGCAGGTTGCAGACGTAGTCGAGGCACCCGTCGAGGTAGAGGGTGGCGGTGTCGCTCGGGTCGTTGATGGACAGGGTGAGCGCGACGGTGACGACGAGGGCGCCGTCCGGCGGGTAGGTCGCCGGCGACCGCCCGTCCGAGGTGATCGAGGTGATCTCGGTGTGGACGACGAGGTTCTCGAGCCAGAAGTCCTGGGTGCAGACCCAGATGTCCGCGATCTCCTCCACGGGCGTCGACCCGATCACCAGGTCCGGGGGGATGAGATCGGTGAACTGGGAGACCACGTAGTCCAGCCCGGCCTCCGGCAGATCGGCGGCGATGGCTTCCCCGATGAGGGACCCGGGCGGCAGGGTCTCCTGGGCGCTGGCACCAGCCGGGAGGGCGAGGGTCGCGATGAGCGCCGGGAGGGCGAGGGCGTAGCGGCTCATGAGGTCTCCGTCGGCGGACCGCGCGGGCCCGGGCGCGCGCATCCTACCAGCGAGGTCGCGGAACTCAGGGGCCGTTGTGCGCCCGAGGCACCGAGGTCGCTTTCTCATTCCGTGCGGCGTGGGTTAAGGTTTCGCGCCCCCCGAGGCTTGTTGGAGGTGATGGGCCTGGGGGACGACGCCGTGCTCCCGGAGATCGTGTGAAGGCCTGCCCCATCTGCCAGTCCACCTACGACGACTCGGTGGACTTCTGCTTCAAGGACGGCGCCCCGCTGGAGGCCGCCGACGACGAGACCGAGAGCACCGCTGCGACCGAGACCCTGTCGGCCATCCTGTCCGACGACCTCGAGCCGCCGGATGCGATCTCGCTCAGCAACATCCCGTCCATCGACCAGACGCTGCCGGCGGCGGCAGACGAGGACCTGCTCCCGCCGGAGCCCACGTTCAGCAACCTGAAGCCCGTCAAGGTCGACGACGACGAGGACGACGAGTCCGCCGCGACCCAGGTGGTCGACCCGACGGACCTGCCGGAGCCGGACAGCGACCCCACGGACCTGCCGGAGCCGGACAGCGAGCCCCCCACGTCCCCCAAGGACGAGGGCGAGCCGCAGACGAGCGCCACGGTGGGCGAAGCCGATGCGGCGGCCCCCACCGCCGATCTCGACGAAGACAAGGGCTCCAAGAAGGTCGCGAAGGGCGTCTCCGTCAAGGCGGGACCCAAGGGCAGGGGCGCGAAGAGCGGCAAGGGCGGCAAGGGCGCCGAGGGGAAGAAGGCCGCCGCGGCGGGCAAGGCTGGCAAGGCCCGGCCCAGGGTCGAGGTCACCGAGGCGAAGCCGAAGCGCTCTCCCCGTCCCACGACCACTCCCCTCGGCGACGCGGGCGTGATCAGCGCGCGTCGAGAGGCGGAGAAGGGCAACAACGGGCTCCTCATCGGGCTCGGCATCGCGGCCCTGCTCCTCGTCGGGTTCATCGTGATGACCCTGTCCGGTGGGGGTGACGAGCCGGAGCCGGAGGCAGCGACCGCGTCCGCCAGCGACCGTGGCTCGGAGCTGCCCCCACTGGAGCCCGCGCGGTCCAGCGGCGCACAGAGCGAGCCTGCGGGCGAAGGCGCCGAGGGTGACGCGCCCGCCGAGGGCGAGGGCGCTGGCGCCGACGAGGGGGACGAGGCCGCGGATGGCGAGTCCGACGGTGAGGCGGAGGGTGAGGGCGACGCCGACGCTCCGGGCGAGGCTGACGCCAACGGCGGGGAGTCGGACGAGGGAGATGCGACGGCCGAGGCCGCGCCGGCGGACGAGCCGGAGCCCGAGCCCGAGCCCGAGCCGGAGCCCGAGTCGACGCCGGCCCCCACGCCGGAGCCGGAGCCGACGCCGTCCGGTGCGCCGGAGCCGCCGATTGCGGTCCGGACGGAGCCCACGCCGGCGCCTGCCCCGGAGCCGACCCCGGCCGCGTCGAGCAACCCCTGGACCGCTCCTGCGGAGCCCACGCCGGCGCCGTCGGTCGTGGACCCCGCGAACCCCTGGGGCACGCCGGCCGAGGCGACCACGGGGACCCTCATCGTCTCGTCGAACCCGGGCGGCGCGACCGTCCTGGTGGACGGGGCGAGCCGCGGTACGACGCCGCTGAGCCTCCAGCTGCCCTTCAAGGACTACGAGGTCCGGGTGAGCAAGGACGGCTTCGCGTCCCGCACCCAGGTGGTGCGCGTGGTGGGCACGAAGCCGATCTCTGTGGACGTCGCGCTCGAGAGCCTCGCGCCGGCCGCCGCGACGCAGGCGATGGCGGTGATCATCGCCAGCAACCCTGGCGGCGCCATCATCTTCGTGGACGGCGCCCGCAAGGGGCCGACGCCGCTGACCGTGCCCATGACCGTGGGGAACCACGAGATCCGGCTGGAGGCCCCGGGCCTCCCCGCCTGCACACGGACCCTCGGCGTGACCGACAAGACCCGCAACGCCTTCTACGACCTCAATACGTGCAACTAGCCAATACGTGTAACTAGCGGCGGACATAGTCCTCGGTCGCTCGGGCGACGAGGACTGATCCGGTCGTTGGTTCAGGCGTTGCGTACGCCTGGATCTCTTGGTGCCTCGGCTGTCGTCTGCGAACGCCTGGATATCTGCAATGCCTTCGGCACTGCAGATCAATCCGAGGGCGCGGCCAATCCGAAGGCGCGGCCGTGGGCGAGGAGGGTGGGGAGCCGTTGGAGCCTGGCCCTACCCCCGCGCCAGCTCCTTCCAGCGCCGCGCCGCCACTCCCGCGCACAGCGCGAACAGCACGGTGGTGACGACGATGCTGGGTACGGGGTCCTGGCGGGTCACGTGCGTGATGATGGCGCCGATCATCGTCAGGGCCAGGCCACCCGCTGCGGCGGGGACGAGGACGCGGGGGAGCGCCTTGATGGCGTAGGGGACCAGCAGCCCCAGCGCGCCGAGAGCCTCGAGGGCGCCGATGGCGCGGACTTGCCAGTGGGCGAAGTCCTCGATCCACCACATCCCCATCTCCAGGAGGTCGGGGATGGGCGTGAGCACCTTCGAGACGCCGGCGGCGGCGAAGGCGAGAGCGAGGAAGATCTGTGCGGCCCAGGTGAGCTTGCTCATGACGGTCTCCAATTGTGGGTGGACCCTAGATTTGGCCTCGATTGGAGACAATGAGGCGAAATGGTCATCTTCCGGTCATGATCGATACGAATGTTGGCTGCAGGGTTCCAGGAGTTCGTCGCCGTGGTGGAGCACGGCAGCGTGTCGAAGGCGGCGGAGGCGCTCGGTGCGCCGCGGCCGACCGTGAGCAAGCGCCTCGCCCGCCTCGAAGAGCGGCTCGGAGTGCGGCTCCTGCACCGGACGACACGGCGGATGAGCCTCACCGCGCACGGCGAGCGGCTGTTCGAGAAGGCGCGGAGGGTCGTTCGGGCCGCCGAGGAGGCGGAGGCCGACGTCCAGCGCGTCGATGACGTGCCTCGCGGGCTGCTGCGGGTGCAGATCCCGTCGGCCGTCCCTCAGGCCACCTTCACCGGGTGGATCGCCGAGTTCCTGCAGACGTTCCCCGAGGTCAGCCTCGATCTCGTCGGGGGAGAGCAGCACGTGGACATGGTGTCCGAGGGCTTCGACGTGGCCCTGCGCAACGGCCCCATCGGGGACCAATCGCTCATGTCCCGGACCCTCGTGGTCAACCAGGAGATCGCCGTCGCCTCGCCCACGTACCTGGAGCGGCGGGGGACCCCCGAGAGCGTGGCAGATCTCGCAGGCCACAACTGCATCATCGGCTACCGCGGGGGCAACGTTCCCGACTCCCGCTGGCCGCTCCTGACCGGGGGCTCCGTGGCCGTGCAGGGCGATCTGATGACGAACCACGTAGGGCTGCGGCTGGAGGCGGCGAAGCGTCACCTGGGCATCGCGATGCTCGTGGACCGCCTCGTGGCACCCGAGCTGGCAGACGGGTCGCTGCTGCGTGTCCTGCCCGACCTGATCGGCCGGCGCGACGTGGCCCGCCTCGTCTACCCCGAGCGGCGCCTGCTGGAGCCGAAGGTGCGGGCGTTCATCGACTTCATGGTGTCGAAGGTGAAGAACCGGCCCGAAGGCTGAGTCGCTGCGGTCCGCGCCGCGGGCTCCCCTGGACTCAGAACGTGAGGCCGACCACCACCGTGGCGCCCTGCGGCGTTCCGTCGTGCGCGAGGACCGGAGCGATGCCCGCCGCGGGCCGCCGGGCGACGCTCGCGGTGCCGTAGAGCCGGCTCCAGCCGATGGCTCCGGCGATCTGGTTCACGATCACGTTGATCGCGTAGGGCACGAGGGCCGACGCCGCGAGGTAGGGGTCCTTGAACCGGACCGTCGAGCCGAGCGTGTAGATGGAGACCGCGCTCAGGGCCACCGTGGTGGACATCGAGGCGACGAAGCCGGGGACGTCGCCGATGTACGCGGACGAGAGCCCCGGCACCGGCGCGAAGCCGAGCGCGACGGCCGCGCCGCGGGAGCGCGACCACTCGAGGCCAGGACGGGTCCTGGTGAACATCCGCTTGCCCGAGGGCTTGCTCGTCAGCGACACCGCCGGGCGGCGCGCAGGCTCGGGCTCGGCTGCGGGCGCAGGCTCGGCGGTGGCCACAGGCTCGGGCTCCGCTGTCGGTGCGGGCTCGGGCTCCGCCGTCGGCTCCGGCTCCGGCTCCGGTGCGGGCTGAGGCTCCGGCTCCGGTGCGGGCTGAGGCTCGGGCTCGGGCTGCTCGTCGGCGACGACCGACTCACCGCCCACCGCCTCCATCAGGTCGATCTCGGGTCGGACCCCCAGCGCGGTGAACACCCCACCCAGCAGCGCAGGCAGCGCGTCGCCCCGCTCCTCGGGCACGACGAGCCCCGCCTCACCGACGACCCCGCCCTGAGCCGTGTGCACGCCCCGCAGGACCATGCGGCCCGCGGTCCCGTCGAACACCGACAGCAGCAGGTAGTCCGCCTCGATCTCCCGCGCCTTCCCCACGAGGCAGGCCAGACCGCCACCGCAGCTCGCCGCGGCGGCGTTCCACGCGTCGGTCCGCACCCAGCTGACCGCCGGGATGGCGTCGACGACTGACCCGAGCCACTCGGCCCGCTCGCCCGCGGGCCCGGTCGTGGGGGCCAGCGCCACGGTCCAGGTGGATGCCTCCTTGGCCGCGTCGGCGTCGAGGACCTCCATCCCGGCGAGCTGGTCGTAGCGGACGAGCACCATCCCCTGCTCGAGGCGGAGCAGCATCCCCTCGGCCCCGGACTCCGCAACCTCGCCGGTGAGGAACCGGCCGTCCGTCAGCTCGAGGGTCCGATACTCGACGGACTGGGCGACGGCGAGGGACGGCAACAGCAGCAGGAGAGGCAGGAGGGACCGCATGGACTCCCTGCATAGCAAAAACCGCCCCGCGCAGTAGACTCCGGCGCCATGGTCGCCCCCCCCGTTCGCATGTCCGTTCGCCACGCCTTCGGGCCAGGCCTCCCGTCCATCCCTGGTGCTGCATCCGCCCCGGATCTCTCGGCGCTCGCTGCCCACGAGGCCGCACTCCGCCGGGCCGAGGACGCCTTGTGCGCCCTGGAAGAGGCGGGCACCGTCGGGTTCCGGGGGCTCGATCTGGACGCGTGGGAGATCGCCGAGGCGAAGCGGATCGCAGTCCGGCTCCGCGCCACCACCGACACCCTCCTCGTCCTCGGGATCGGGGGCTCGGCCCTCGGCGCCAGCGCCCTCGACCACGCCCTCGGGCCCACCACCGACGACCCCCATCGTCTCGTCGTCCTCGACACTGTCGACCCCTTTGCGGTGCGCCGCGCCCTCGACGCCCTGGACCCCGCCCGCACCGCGGTGGCGACGATCAGCAAGTCCGGTGGAACCGTGGAGACCGCGGCGCTCTTCCGGGTGGTCCTGCCCTGGCTTCGCGCGGGCGCCGGGGATGCCTGGCAGGACCGCCTCGTCCTCATCACCGATCGCACCCGCGGAGCCCTCCGGCCGCTCGTGGACGCCCACGGACTCGCCGCGCTCCCCGTCCCCGACGACGTCGGGGGCCGCTTCTCCGTGCTCACGGCCGTCGGGATCCTCCCCGCCGCCTACCGGGGCCTCGACGTGGACGGGCTCCTCGCCGGCGCTGCTGCGATGGCGGAGCACGTGCGCACCCGCAGCGTCGAGACGAATCCCGCCTGGATGTTCGCCGCCACCCACGATCTGTGGTGGCCCCGCGCCACCGTGTCGGTCCTCCTGACCTACAGCGAGCGCCTCACGCTGCTCGGCGCCTGGTACATGCAGCTGTGGGCGGAGAGCCTCGGCAAGCCTCTGCCCGACGGGGCCTACGGCTGGACGCCCGGCCATGCGCGCGGCCCCGCCGACCAGCACTCCCAGCTCCAGCTGTGGCAGGAGGGCCCGGCGGACCGGATCGTCACCGTCGTTCAGGTGGAGGACCACGGTGTCGATGTGACCATCCCGGAGCTGTCGGGCCCCGAGAACGGCGTCGGCAGCTACCTCGCCGGCGGGCCCCTCACCGAGCTCCTCGACGCCGAGCGCAAGGGCACGACCGCGGCTCTCGTCTCCGTGGGCCGCCCGGTCATCAAGCTCCGGGTGCCGCGCGTCGACGCCCACTGCGTCGGCCAGCTGATCATGCTCTTCGAGGCGGCCACCGCCATCGCCGGTCTTCTGCGGGGCGTCGATCCCTTCGACCAGCCCGGCGTCGAGGCCGGCAAGCGCTACGCCTACGGCCAGCTCGGTCGGGAGGGGTTCGCGGACGCGGCCGCGGAGGTGGAGCGCCTGCTCGCCCCATGACCGCCGAGCCGACCCGGCGCGTTCGGCTCCTGCCGGACTCCCTGATCAACAAGATCGCTGCCGGCGAGGTCGTCGAGCGGCCTGCGTCCGTCATCAAGGAGTTGCTGGAGAACGCCGCGGACGCTGAGGCCGCTCGCCTCGTCGTCTCTGTCACCGATGGAGGGCGCGGAATGATCCGCGTCCGAGACGACGGGGTGGGGATGGGCCGCGACGACGCCCTCGCCGCGCTCCAGCGCCACGCGACGAGCAAGCTCCGGGACGACGCGGACCTCTTCAACATCGCGACCTTCGGCTTCCGGGGGGAGGCGCTGCCGTCCATCGCCGAGGTGTCGCGGTTCGAGCTCATCACGGGGGAGCCGGGCGCGCAGGTGGGGACGCGCGTGGTGGTGGACGGGGGCGTCATCGAGACGATCGAGGACGCCGCGAACCCCGGCGGCACCGAGATCACCGTGCGGCGCCTCTTCGCGAACACGCCGGCGCGGCTCAAGTTCCTCAAGTCCGACAAGACCGAGAACCGCCACATCACGGAGTGGGTCACCCGCGTCGCCCTCGCGCACCCGGAGATCGCGGTGCGGCTCGAGGTCGACGGGCGCACCGCGTTCGATCTCCCCGCGGAGACCGAGCTGCGACCGCGGGTCCGCGCGCTCCTGGGCAAGGCCGTCGCCTCGGAGCTGCACCCGTTCTCCGCGAGCCAGCCCGGGCTCACCGTGGAGGGGCTCATCTCGGCTCCGACCCTGACCCGCAGCAACGCTGCCGGCCTCTACCTGTTCGTGAACGGGCGCTTCGTGAAGGACCGGGCGATGACCGGCGCCGTGCTCCAGGCCTGGCGGGAGCTGCTGCCCCGGGGGCGCTACCCGGTCGCCGTCCTCTTCCTCGACCTGCCGCCCGACCGGGTGGACGTGAACGTGCACCCCCAGAAGCTCGAGGTGCGGTTTCGGGATGGCCAGGCTGTCTGGCGCTTCCTCTCGGGCGCCCTGGCGCGCACGCTCCGGGAGCGGGGCGGCGTCCTGCCGACTCCGTCCGTGCAGACCTCGTTCCTGCCGCCCGCGGCGCGAGGGGGGCTCCGCCCGACGATGCCTGCCGTGGGCAACCGTCCGGTGCGCCCGTGGTCCCCCGAGCAGGCGGCCGCCGTCCTCGACCGGGCGCGGCTGCCCGGGAGCGGACCGTCGATCCCGACGCCTCCACCGTCGCCGCCCATCGTCCTGCCCGAAGACGAAGCTCCCGTCGGGCCCCGCCTCGTCGGCCGGCTCGACGCCGCGCGCCTCGTCCTGTCCGACGACGGTGCCCTCATCGTCCTCGATGTCGGCGCCGCTCGTCGCCTGGTGCTCTTCCATCGACTCCTTCGCGCCCCGGACGAGCCCCTGGCGACCCGGCGGCTGCTGGTGCCGTCGCTCCTCGACCTCGATCCCCCTCAGGCGCGCGCCCTCGACCGCAACGCAGACGCCGTCGCTCCCTTCGGCATGGAGGTGGGCGCCTTCGGCCCCGACACCGTGGCGCTGCACGGCCTCGCGCCCGAGCTCGACAGCCGTCGAGGCGAGGAGCTGCTGCGGGCGGTCCGAGACGCCCTCCGGGACGGGCCACCGAAGGGAGCCGCGCGCACGCGTGAGCTGGCCCGGGTGATCTCGGCGTTTGCGCACCCCGGCACTGATCGCCCCGCCGCGGCCGACGTCGTCCGGCTGCTCGACGCGCTCGGTCCCCACCTGCCGGACCGTCCCGCCGATCTGCCCCGGCCTCTGGTTCGTCTCACCACCGAGGAGGTCGATCGGTGGTTCGCGCGGGGGCGCCCGTGAGCGCGGTCCACAAGCCCCGCCTCGTCTGCATCACCGGGCACACCGCGTCGGGAAAGAGCAGCCTCGCCATGCAGCTCGCGGAGGCGCTCCCGGGCGCCATCCTCTCGGTCGACTCCATGCAGGTGTACCGCGGGTTCGACATCGGCACGGCGAAGGCGACCTCCGCCGAGCGCGCCCGCGTGCGGCACTTCGGCCTCGATCTGTGCGAGCCGGGGGACCGGTTCTCCGCGGGGGCTTTCGTGGACTACGCCCGGGAGGTCATCGCCTCGCACGATGGCCCGGTCCTCGCGGTGGGCGGCACCGGGCTCTACCTCCGCGCGCTCCTCCATGGCCTCGGACCCGAGGCTCCCGCCGACGACGCCCTGCGGGCCGAGCTGCGGGCAGCGGAGGATGGAGCGCCGGGCAAGATGCACCGCCGCCTCGCTGCGGTGGATCCCGACGCGGCTGCCCGGCTGCACCCCAACGACCAGGTCCGCTGCGAGCGGGCCCTCGAGGTGTTCCTCCTGACCGGGGAGACGATCTCCGCCTGGCACGCCCGGCACGACACGGAGTCACCCTTCGAGCCCCTGATGATCGGCCTGCGCCACCCCCGGGACGAGCTGCGCCGTCGCATCGGAACGCGGATCCACGCCATGTTCGCGGCGGGGTGGGTCGAGGAGGTCCGCGGCCTGGTCGCCGGAGGGGTGACCGAGGACATGACCCCGATGGTCGCCCTGGGCTACCGCGACATCGCGGCCCACCTCCGAGGAGAAGTGACGGAGGAGGAGGCGATCGAGCGCATCGAGCGGGCGTCCCACAGGTTTGCGAAGCGCCAGACCACATGGTTCAATCGCGAGCCCTCGATCCAGTGGTTGGATCCGGCTCCCGACCTCGCTGAGCGCTTGCTCCCCGCCGTGCGGAGCTTTCTTTCCGGCGGGGCGACCCCAGACCTGGAGGCCCTCTGAGATGGCTGGTTTCGTGCTCGAGTTCGAGCGCCACATCGTCGAGCTCGAAGAGACCATCGAGCGCCTCCGAGCGCTCCCGTCGAGCGATCTCATCTCCGTGGACGACCAGATCGCCGCCCTGGAGACCAAGGCGAGCGACCTGCGCCGCAAGACCTTCGCGGACCTGACGCCGTACCAGCGCACCCAGATCTCGCGGCACCCCCAGCGACCGTTCACGCTCGACTACGTCGACCAGCTCATGACCGACTGGCAGGAGCTGCACGGCGACCGCAACTTCATGGACGACCCGGCCATCGTCACGGGCCTCGCCCGCTTCCGCGGCCAGGGCGTCGTCGTGGTGGGCCACCAGAAGGGCCGGACCACGAAGGAGAACATGCACCGCAACTTCGGGATGCCCCGTCCCGAGGGGTACCGCAAGGCGCTGCGGATCATGAGCCTGGCGGAGCGCTTCCGTCGGCCGATCATCACCTTCATCGACACCCCCGGTGCCTACCCCGGCATCGGCGCCGAGGAGCGCGGTCAGGCCGAGGCCATCGCCAAGAACATCCTCGTCATGAGCAAGCTCAAGGTGCCCATCATCTCCGTGGTCATCGGTGAGGGTGGCTCCGGCGGTGCGCTGGGCATCGGGGTCGCGAACCGCGTGATCATGCTCGAGAACGCGATCTACTCGGTGATCTCCCCCGAGGCCTGCGCCTCGATCCTGTGGCGCGACAGCACGAAGGGGGCCCTCGCCGCCGACGCGCTGCGGTACACCGCCCCGGACTGCCTGAGCTTCGGCGTGGCGGACGAGGTCGTCTCCGAGCCCCTCGGCGGGGCGCACCGGGACCCCGAGCCCACGATGGGCCGCGTCGGGGATGCCCTGGCCCGCCACCTCGGGGACCTCACGAAGCTCGACGAGGACGCCCTGCGGCAGGACCGGTACGACCGGTTCCGCAAGCTCGGCGTGGTCACGACCGCCCCCCCTCCGTGAACGCTGCGCCCGCGGCACCGGGCCGCGTCACGCTCTCTCCCGGCGGCGTCGCAGACGGCTCCGTCGTGGTGCCGGGCGACAAGTCGCTGAGCCACCGCTCCCTGATCGTCTCGGCCCTCGCTCCAGGCGACTACACCCTGACCGGCATGTCCGACGGGGCCGACGTCGCCTGCACGGCGGGGGTCATCGAGGCCCTCGGCGTCCCCGTGACTCGCGGAACGCAGGGTCGGCCCTGGACGGTGGGGGAGGGGAGCCTGTCGGAGCCCGCCGACGTCCTCGACTGCGGCAACTCCGGCACGTCCATGCGGCTGCTCGCCGGGCTACTGGCCGGTCAGCCGTTCCTGTCCGTCCTCACCGGCGACGTCTCCCTCCGCCGACGCCCCATGGCTCGGGTCACCTCTCCGCTCCGCGCGATGGGGGCGGCCGTCGATGGCCGGGACGGTGGACGCCTCGCTCCGCTGACCATTCGCGGGGGGGCGCTCCAGGGCATCGAGCACCGGAGCCCGGTCCCCTCGGCCCAGGTGAAGAGCTGCGTCCTGCTCGCGGGTCTCGCCGCCCACGGCGACGTCGTCGTGAGGGAGGAGCACCGCTCGCGCGACCACACGGAGCGGATGCTCTCCGCGTTCGGGGTCGAGCTCGAGGTGATGGACGACGGCGTGGCCATGCGGGGAGGGCAGTCGCTCACCGCTCCCGCCGACCGCACCTTGTCGGTCCCCGCGGACATCAGCGCCGCCGCCTTCTTCCTCGTGCTCGCGGCCCTGCGCCCCGGCGGGTCGCTGACGGTCCCCGGCGTCGGGGTGAACCCCACCCGGGATGGGGTGCTCGAGGCCCTCGAGTCTGCGGGCGTCTCGGTTGCTCAGGGTGACGCGCGTGAGGTGGCCGGGGAGCCGGTGGCCGATCTGTCCGTGGAGGACTGCACCCTGCGGCCCTTCGAGGTCGGCGGCGCCCTCGTGCCGCGCCTCATCGACGAGATCCCGGTCCTCGCGGTCCTCGCCGCCCGCTGCCCCGGGGTGTCCTCCTTCCGGGACGCCGCGGACCTGCGGGCCAAGGAGAGCGACCGGATCACCCAGGTGGTGCGCACGCTGACGGCGCTCGGGGTCCGCGTGGACGAGCGGCCCGACGGCTTCGACGTCCACGGGCAGCCCGATGGTCCCTTCGCCGGCGGCGCGACCATCGACGCCGCCCACGACCACCGCATCGCCATGTCGGCCGCCGTCGCGGCCACCTGCGCGGACGCGCCCGTACACCTCACCGGGACCGACACCGTCGCCAGCTCGTTCCCCGGCTTCTTCGGCACCCTGGAGCGCTGCCTTGTCTGAGTCCCGCCGGATCGTCATCGCCATCGACGGCCCCGCCGGGGCTGGCAAGTCCACTATCGCCAAGCAGACGGCGAAGGAGCTCGACTACACGTACGTGGACACGGGGGCCATGTATCGGACGGTCGGTCTGCTCGCGCGGGAGCAGGGGGTCGCCCTGGACGATGCCGACGCGCTGAAGACCCTCATCGCCGGGCTGGAGTTTGCGTTCCACTGGGAGGGCGAGGCGCTCCACACGGTGGTGAACGGGCGGGACGTGTCCGGGCTCATCCGCACTCCGGAGGCGGCGATGGCTGCGTCGACGGTGAGCAAGGTGCCCGCGGTGCGCGCAGGCCTCGTGGAGCGGCAGCGGGCCCTGGCGGCGGACGGCGGCGTGGTCATGGAGGGGCGCGACATCGGCACGGTCGTGTTCCCCGACGCCGAGCTCAAGGTGTTCCTGACCGCATCCGCGCGCGTGCGGGGCGAGCGGCGCTGGAAGCAGATGAAGACCCGGGGGGACGACAGCCTCTCCCTCGACGAGGTCATCGCCGAGATCGAGCGGCGCGACCACCAGGACAGCACCCGGGAGATCGCGCCCCTGCGACCCGCCGAGGACTCCGTCGTCCTTGACACGAGCAAGCTCGCCATCGGCCGGGTCCGCAAGGCGCTCCTCCGCCTTGCCCGGGCCCGGCAGGAGGGTGACGAAGGGGAGAACTCGCTGACAGAGGCGTGATCTCCTTTGACATCAGGCAGTTGGGCCTCTATAACCCGGCGCCCGTCGGGGGTTCCCCGTCGATTTTCTTCATGAACTCCAGGGGTTTGCGGCACATGGGGTGCTGACGACCGCTGGCCTTCCCCTCCCCGAGAGGGCCTGGGACCCCCGCGAACAAGTCGCGGACGGCCCCTTCAACCCGAGAGACCAATCCCTTGATGTCCACCGAGTCCAACTCCTTCCTTTCCGGTGATATCGGCAACACCGCCGCGCTCGACCCCTCTGAGTTCGAGAAGCTCTTCACCGACATCATCGAAGGGACCCCCATCAAGGAGGGGTCCGTCGTCACCGGCAAGGTCATCCGTATCCAGGGTGACCTCGCCATCGTGGACATCAACTACAAGTCCGAGGGCGCCATCCCGGTCCGCGAGTTCCGCGGCAAGGACGGCACCGGCACGGTGGACGTCGGCGACGAGGTCGACGTGTACCTCGACTCCCTCGAGGGCGACGACGGCATGCTCGTCCTCTCGAAGGAGAAGGCCGACCTGATGAAGGCCTGGGACGAGATCCAGAAGGCCGTGGACAACGACGAGATCGTCGAGGGCACCATCATCGCCCGCGTCAAGGGCGGCCTGAGCGTCGACATCGGCGTCAAGGCGTTCCTGCCCGGCTCCCAGGTCGACCTCCGCCCGGTCAAAAACCTCGAGAAGCTCATCGGGGCCCGCGCCAAGTTCAAGATCATCAAGTTCAACAAGAAGCGCGGCAACATCGTGCTGTCCCGCCGGGTCCTCCTCGAGGCCGAGCGCAGCGAGCGCCGTGACGAGACCCTCAAGAAGATCCAGGTCGGCGCCATCATTGACGGCACCGTGAAGAACATCACGGACTACGGCTGCTTCATCGACCTCGGCGGCATCGACGGACTGCTCCACATCACGGACATGTCCTGGGGCCGCATCAACCACCCGAGCGAGATGTTCGGCGTGGGCGACGAGGTTCAGGTCCGCATCCTCAAGTTCGACCCCGAGACCCAGCGCGTCAGCCTCGGCTACAAGCAGCTGCGCGAGGATCCCTGGTCGCACGTGGCCGAGACGTACCCCATCGGGTCCGTCGTCCGCGGCAAGGTCGTCTCCATGCCGGACTACGGCTGCTTCGTGGAGCTGGAGGAGGGCATCGAGGGCCTCGTCCACATCTCCGAGATGACCTGGAACAAGCGCATCAAGCACCCGTCCAAGCTCGTCAACCTGAACGACGAGGTCGAGGCGGTGGTCCTGGACATCGATCTCGAGCAGAAGCGCATCAGCCTCGGCATGAAGCAGCTCGAGGAGAACCCCTGGGACGTCGTGGAGCACAAGTTCCCCGTCGGCTCGCTCATCGAGGGCCAGGTCCGCAACATCACGGACTTCGGCATCTTCGTGGGCATCGAGGACGGCATCGACGGCCTCGTGCACATCTCCGACCTCTCCTGGTCGCAGCGCATCAAGCACCCGTCCGACCGCTTCAAGAAGGGCGACGACGTCCGGGCCAAGGTCCTCAAGATCGACAAGATCAACGAGCGCTTCAGCCTCGGCATCAAGCAGCTCACGGATGACCCGTGGCGCTCGGTCCCGTCCCGCTACTTCCTCGGCCAGCAGCTCGAGGGCAAGGTCGTCCACGTGGCCGACTTCGGCGCCTTCGTGGAGCTGGAGGAGGGCGTCGAGGGCCTCGTGCACATCTCGGAGCTCGCCCACGACATCATGTCCGAGGACTACGAGCCCGGGAAGACGCTCAAGATCGAGATCATCAGCCTCGACCCCCACGAGCAGAAGATCGGTCTGTCCGAGATCGCCGACGGCGAGGAGCGCGAGCCCATCCAGCAGGTCGCCCAGGCCGGCGCCACCATGGCGGACGTCATGGGCGGTGACCTCCTGGCCACCCTGCAGGGTGCGAGCGGCGAGGCTCCGGTCGACGACGAGTAGCCGGCCCGAGGCTTCGGCCTCGACCCGGGGCGTCCGCCCCACCGGTCCGACTCACCACACCCAACCGCGGCGTCGGCCCCTGCTTCGGGGGCCGGCGCGCGCTCCCCTCGCGCGGGGGAGTGACCTCTGCCTCTGGAGGGGCCGTGACGAAGAGCGAACTCGTGGCCGCCGTGGCCGAGGCTCGTGAAGACCTGACTCGCAAGCACGCCGAGCTCGTGGTCAACACCATCTTCGACTCGATGAAGGACGCGCTGCGCGACGGCGACCGCATCGAGATCCGGGGCTTCGGCTCCTTCCAGGTGCGCACTCGCGCGTCCCGCATGGGTCGCAACCCGAAGACCGGTGAGCCGGTGGCCATCGCCGAGAAGCGGGTCCCGTTCTTCAAGGTCGGCAAGGAGCTGCGGGAGCGGGTCAACGGCGGCGAGGACGAGTAGTCCGGCCGCGCGGGCGGCGCATCGGGGCCAGGCTCCCGAGCGAGCGGAGCCCCGGTGAGTGCACTAGCATCCGCGAGGATTCGGGAGGTGAGACCGTGAAGACGAGCACGATCGTGCTGTTGGTGATCCTGCTGCTCGTGGCGGGCTTCCTCGGGCTGTTCGGCTGGCAGAACCTCGCGACGCGGGTCGACCTCGTGCTCGACCTCGGGCCGATCGGGGGCTGGTACATCGCGAAGGCCTTCCCCGTCCCGTACATGCTCGGCATCGCCTTCGGCTCCGGCTTCCTCGTGGCGCTCATGGCGTTCGGGGGGCGTGCGTTCTCCGCTGGCCGCCGGGCGCGCTCGGCGGAGCAGCGGGCGGCCGCGCTCCAGGACGAGCTCGACTGGAGCAAGCGCAACACGTCGAGCACCGTGAGCAAGACCCCGGCGAAGAAGCCGCCGGTCAAGCTCGAGAAGAAGGCGCCGAAGGTGCCGGTCGCCGCGCCCAAGAAGGACGCGACCGACCCGCCCGACTTCGACGACCTCATCTGATCGCCTCTCCATGACCGGTCGCCGCGTCGCCGTCGTCCTGACGGTGTTGGTTCTCCTTGGTGCCGCGTTCAGCGCGGGCTGGTACTTCGGCGGACGGTCGGGCCGCGTGGACGGCTTCAACGCCGGGGTTCGCTACGGCGAGGTCCAGGCGAGCAAGAAGGCGCCGGTCCCCGTCCGCAACCGCGACCACTCGGCCGCCGAGCTCCTCGCCACCGCCGCCTTCGCGTCGCTGCCGCTGGAGGCGGGCGAGGGGGAAGCCCTCGCAACCCTGGCGAACCGGGCGATCAGCCCGTGCGCCAAGGAGGGCAAGCGGGGCACGAGCCTCGCCACCTCGCTCCTCGAGGAGGCCTGCCCGGGCGTCACCTCCCAGGTCCGCCTCGCGCTCGCGGTGCTGCGCACCTACGGCGGTGGAGCGGGCGCGAGCCCGGAAGCGCGAGCCGAGGCCATCGAGGAGGGCATCGCGGTTCTGCGCGTGGAGCGCCGCCTCCCAGTCCCCACCGACGCGCCGCGCCCCCCGCGCGGAAACCCCGACGCTCCCGTCACGCTCACGGTGTTCTCCGACTTCCAGTGCCCGTACTGCTTCCGCGGGGAGAAGGTGGTGGAGGAGCTGCTGAAGGAGCACGGCGACCGCGTGAGGGTCGTCGCGCGTCACCTGCCCCTGACCCGCATCCACCCGGCCGCCTGGCCCGCCGCGGTGGCCGCGGACGCCGCTGGCGAGCAGGGCAAGTACTGGGAGATGCACGAGGCGCTCTTCGCCGTGGGGACCCGCAAGCTCGGCGACGGCATCGACACGGACGATCCGTTCCCCGCCGACGGCGCCGTGGCCTTCGAGGGCCTGGCGCAGGAGCTGGGGCTGGACGTGGAGACCTTCCGCGCCGACGCCCGCTCCGTGGAGCTCCAGGAGCGGGTGCAGGCAGACATGGACCTCGCCCGGACCCTCGGCGTCGGGGGGACGCCCGCCTTCTTCTTCGACGGCCGTGAGGTCACGGAGCGACGCTCGCCCGAGCTGTTCGCGAAGCTGCTCGACAAGGCCGAGGCCGAGGCCGACTGGCGGTTCTCCTGGGGTCTGGAGCCGCCGCCTCCCGGGGCGGTCGCGCCTGAGGGGGTCGCCGAGCCGGGGGCCGACGGCGCAGAGGCCGCTCCCTCGCCCTCGGAGGGCTGAGCCGGTGGGTCGCCTGACCCCGGAGCGCCGCGTCGTGGGGCGGGTGCTCGCGCGGTTCTTCGAGCGTCCGGGCCGCCTGGATCGGTGGCTGAACGAGGAAGGGCGGGAGCTGTCGGTGGAGCAGCGCCGCCGCTCCCGCGCCGTGCTGTACGCCGCCCTGCGCCACCAGCGGCGCCTCGCGTTCCTGCTGTCGCCGTACCTGCCGAAGGCCCTGCACCTCCAACGTGTGGCGCCGAGGGTGGCGCTGACGGTCGGCGCGACCGAGATCATCTGTATGGATGGAGTCCCCGAGCGCGCCGCCGTCGACCAGGCGGTGGAGCTGTGCCGCGATCTCGGTGGCAAGGGCCAGGCGGGGTTCGTGAACGCCGTGCTGCGCCGGCTCGCTCGCGGCGACGACGCACCGCTGCTGCCCGATCGTGAGGCGGATCCGCGCCGCTGGGCCGAGGTGGCCGCGTCCCATCCGCGATGGATCGTGGATGAGATGGCGGCCCTGGTGGGACCCTCCGAGGTGGCCGCCTGGTGCGCGGCGAACCAGGAGGAGCCGCCGCTGGTGCTCACCGTCCCGGACCCGGCGCGGCGGTCGCAGCTGGCCGAGGAGCTGGGAGCGACCCCGACCGCTCTGTCGCCGTGGGGGCTCGTCGTGCCGCCCGGAGCCGGCGCAGTCGACCGCCTGCCGGGGTTCGCCGACGGGTGGTTCTGGGTGCAGGACGAGGCCGCGCAGCTTGCGGCCGAGCTCGTGGCCGCCCAGCCCGGCGAGCGGGTCCTGGACGCGTGCGCGGCGCCGGGGGGCAAGACGCTCTACCTCGCGGCGCGGGGCGCCCAGGTGGTGGCGACGGACAGCGACGCCCGACGGCTCGCCCTGGTCGACGGGGCGGTGGAGCGCGTGGGCGGCGACGTCGCCTGCCGAGTCCGCGACTGGGTCGCCGAGCCCTTCGGCGCGCGAGACGACGACGCGCCCTTCGACGGGGTCCTCATCGACGCCCCGTGCTCGGGGCTCGGGGTCATCCGTCGGCACCCGGACATCCGGTGGGCCCGCCGGCCGTCGGATCGCGCGCGCTACGCCGAGCGGCAGCGCGCGCTGCTCCAGGGGCTCGCGCCCGCCGTCAAGCCTGGCGGCAGGCTGGTGTACGCGGTCTGCACCTTCACCGCGGCGGAGACGACGGGAGTGCTGGACGCGGCCCTGTCGACCGACGCGTTGGGCGACTTCGACCGCGAAAGCGTCCGCGCGCTGTCCTCCGGTGCGCCCCCCGGGGCAGAGTCCGACTCCGTGATGCGTACCCTTCCCCATGTGCACGGTGCCGACGGCTTCTTCGCCGTCGCGCTCCGTCGGAGAACCTGATGCTCATCCCCATGCGTGCCGGGCACGAGGCCCTGATCGTCTCCTGGGACCTCGAAGAGATCGTGGCCACGCTGCCCAACCCGAACGTCGAGCTCGAGAAGATCTGGGCGGGGCTCCTCGTCGTCGTGCGCGACAGCTGGCCGGATCTGCCGGTGGAGGTGTGGACCCACGTGGCCGAGCGCGACGGAGTCGACGAGATCGACGTGGACGCGCTGCCCGCCGAGGACGATGCGAGCGGGGACGCGCCGGCGCCCAGCCCCTACCGCCTGCAGTTCGCGGTGTTCTTCGGGGGCGAGGACCGCACGAGCAAGACCGCCGCCGCGATGGCGAGCTTCATGCTGGCGGGTCTGGCGCGCGCGGTTCCGGTGGAGCCGGCGGCGGAGTGGGGTCCCATCAGCCCCGCGTGGAAGCCCCTGTGGGCCATCGACGACGCGAACGTGCTCCGCCTGTTCGCCCCCGAGGCCACCCTGGAGCGGTCGGTCTACCTCCTGGGGAGCTACGCCGGACGCCCCACCTGGTTCGCAGCGTCCGAGGAGGCGTGGCCGCTGCAGCGCGCGCGGGCCGCCATCGGCATCGACCTGGCTGACGCCGACGTCTCCTGGGCGTTCGACCTGTAGGTCCCGCCACGGCGCCGGTCTGCCCCCGCCAAGGCACGAGGTCGCGCACGATTCGTAGAGCCCGGGCTCCGAGGGGGCGGGAAGCTGTTCCCGAACCCAGGAGCCGCTCATGATCGTCACCGTCACCGCCGAGTCCCCCATCGCCGCCCCCGCCGACCGCGTCTTCGCCGCGCTGGTGGACATCGAGCGGTTCCCCGAGACCTCGCCCGACTGCGTCTCCATCCGGTTCCTCACCGAGCAGAAGACCGGCGCTGGGACCCGGTTTGTGGAGACCCGGCGCGCGGGCAAGAAGACCCAGGACTTCGAGCTGGAGCTCACCGAGTGCGACCCCGCGGCGCGCACCGCCCGGTTCGTGAACGAGACCCACGGCACCCTCTGGGACACCACGATGCGGGTGACGGAGGCCGGGGCCGGAAGTCACGTCACCTTCGCCATGGACGCGCACACCGACTCCTACGTGCAGCGCGTCATCTTCGGCCTGATGAAGGGGGTGTTCCGCAAGGCGATGAACAAGCAGGTGCGTGCGTTGAAGGAGTGGTGCGAAGCGCAGGGGTAGGGGGCAGCCGGCGGGGGTCGAAGGGCGACAGGGGGCCCGTCGCGGGGAGCGGCCTACGACAGAGGGATGCAGCAGTCCACGTCGAGGGTGCGCCAGCCGAGCTCGTCCGGGCGACGGCGAAAGCGCTTGAGCGACGGAAGGTCCGCCGGCTCACGGCCCGACGACGGGAGCCAGCGCTCGTAGAGCTCCTCCCAGGCCAGCGCGACCCACGCGAGGGGGCCGTCTACGTGGACGTCGGCCGAGGCCATGGCGGGAAAACGTTGCTCGCGCACCGCCCCGCTGGCGTCGACCGTGTCGGGCAGGGCGAAGCCCAGGTCGAACCGGACCTTGTCCAGGGGCGTGGTCTCGGGCTGATCCCAGGACCAGCCGATGAGCGAGGCCGTACGCCAGTCGAGGCCGCGTCGGTCGAACCAGTCACACAGGACCGAGTACCCCTCGTCGAGGATCGAGACGTCCATGAACGGGGTCGCGATGCGGACGTAGGCGAGGCGGACCGCGGCGTGGTCGCGGACGACGGGGACCAGCGGGGGGCAGGTGGCCCGGGCGGCGGCGAGTCCATCCTCGAAGCCGGGCAGCGAGGCCTCCCGGAGGACGGAGACGCGGTCCCACGCGCTCGGCGCGGTCCCGAAGTGCTGCCGGAAGACCCGCGAGAAGTCCGATGCGCTGCCGAACCCGCTCTCGATGGCGATCTCCACCAGCGGGCGCTCGGGGCGGGACTGCATGAGCTTCACCGCGCGCTCGAGGCGGGCGCGTCGGACGAAGTGGTTCAGGGTCTCGCCCGTCTCCGCCTTGAAGACGCGGGCGAAGTGGAACCGCGAGGCGCCGGCGACGGCGGCGAGGGCGGGCAGATCGAGGGGGGCCTGCACGTGGGCCCGGACGTGCTCCTGCACAGCGAGGACGCGGCTGCGCCAGGCGGGGCTGCTCACCCGGGGGCTCAGCGCAGGGCGGTCTTGAGCTGGTCCGCGACCTGGGCCGCCACGGCCTGGCTCTGCTTGCTCTTCTTCTTGAAGGGCTTCTCCAGGATCCAGGAGAACTGGATCTGGATGTTGGGCGCGGCGAACTGCCGGTCGAAGTCGCGCAGGTAGCCCTGGACCACGAGGAGGATGTCGGGCCAGCCGGGCTTGGGCCCGGGCTTGAAGCTCACGACCCCGCCGAGGGCGGTGCCGATGTCGCGGGAGTGGAAGGTCTGGCGGTCGCGGGTGATGGCGCCGACGCGCAGGCGGGGGCCATTGCCGCCCTTGGGGCCGGTGAAGTCGAGGATCTCCACGAGGACGCCCGCGATGTTCGTGACCACGAGGTCGTCCCACGCCATGACCATGTCGCGCATGGCTTCGTAGACGTAGGGGCTGGAGACGCCGCTCGGGATCGGCGTGTGGATGAAGGCCCACTCGGCGGACCAGAACGCGATCACCGGGCCGACCTTCAGCTTGACCGTGGGGTTGATGCGGATCATGAAGCGCGAGCTCGCGACCGCGGTGTCCTTGATGGCCTCGCGCTGGGCCTCGAGCGTCCCGGTGATGTCGTCGTACGGCAGGAGGCCCGCGCTGCTCCGCCACGTGTAGTTGTAGTTGAAGCCGAACGTGACATCGAAGACGTCGATGGGGGCGAGGGTGAAGCGCGGGCCGACCTGGACGAAGGCGGGGCTCACGGCGAAGTCGATGCCGGCGCCCATGAAGGTGTTCTGGAAGACGATGGACGGCGTGCGGCCCATGGGACCGCGGAACTCGCTGCGCGCGCGTCCGAGGAGGCCGAGCTGCGCGTAGGAGAGACCGACCTGGAAGCGGCTCCAGGACCAGGGCCCGGGGACCACGACCTCCTCGGTGGCCGGGGGGGCCGCGGCGGGCTCTTGCGCGGTGGCGTCGGCGGCGACGGCGGGGGCTTCGTCCGCCGCCTCGTCCGTCGCTTCGTCTGCTGCGGCCTCTTCGTCTGCTGCGGGCGCCTCGTCTGTGGAGGGCTCTTCGTCGGCAGTGGCCGCGTCCTCGCCAGCGCTCGCGTCCTCGTCAGCCGCCGGTGCGTCCTCGGCAGCTGGCTCCTCGGCTGCCGGTTCCTCCTCGGCGGGGGCCCCGTCGTCGGTCGCCTCGTCCTCGAGGGCGTAGGCGGTGCAGGGGAGAAGGAGAGCGAGCAGCAGGGTGAAGAGCTTCATCGCGCTCACGGTACCTGGGGCGCGGTCTGCCTTCAGGGGGCCCGGTCGGGGCCGCCCGAGGCCTCCCGGTTCAGCGGGCGAGGCGGCGGGAGAGCTGGTCCTCGAACAAGGACCGGGGCTCGAGCGACCCTCCGTCGCCGATCCCTTCGCGCCAGTCCTCCGGTTCCGTCCCGGACGCCTCCGCGAACAGGCCCCCCTGGCTCAGATCCGTGGTCACGACGATGTCGGGTCCGGTGCCGATGACGTAGCCGAGACCGTACTGGAAGGATGTGAGCGCGCCCGTCCCTTGGACGTTCCAGAACGCGGCGGCGGTGGCGGTGTGGCCCGCGCCCGAGCTGAACGTGCGGCGGTTCACCATCTTCCAGGCGTCGTCGGTCATCGAGTCGTCCACGAGGTTCGCCATCGCCAGGCTGTGGTGGGTCTCCGATGCGCCGACGGTCCCGAAGCCACCGCGGCCCGTGAGCGCCTCGCCTCCGGTGCTGGTGGTTCGCAGCCAGACGACGCCGCTCGTCCCGAAGTCCCAGTTCTGGATGAAGTTGTGGCGACCGCGCCAGGCGAGGCTGTCGCGGATGAGGACGTCGCTCACGCGGGAGACCTCGTACAGGTACCCGTTGCCCCCGCCCCCTCGGTTCTGGGGGAGCGCGAGCGAGCAGTCCGCGATGGTCACCCGCTTGCTGTCGAGGACCTTGACGCCGCCGCTGGCGAGGTGCTCGTCGTTGGCGAGGGGCTCGGGCGAGGCGAAGGACTCGACGCCCTGGACCCAGGCGTCGGCGACGCGGTCGAGGAGGATGGCGTGGCTGCGGTCGATGGACCACGCATCGGCCGGGTCCCCCGCGGTGGCGACGGCGAGGTCTGCGACCCCCACGTCCGTGAGGAGCCCCGTGACCGTGCGGAGCGAGGCGCCGTCGCGGACGAGGGTGGGGTACCGCAGGGGGACGTCGAGGGTGACGACGTGGGGCGTCGCGGAGGTGTCCACCGCCACGACCTCGCGGCGGAAGAAGGCGCGCCACTGACCGTTGCTCACCTCCCAGAAGGACTCCATCCCGTGCTGCCCCACGAAGTCCTCGGTGATGGTCCAGCCCAGGTCGACGGGATCGCCGGGGGACAGCGAGGAGGCATCGTCGACGAGCACGTCGTGGCCGCGGTCCGCACCATCCGCGGCCAGGGGCAGATCGGGGCCGTACGTCCGCTGCCCGCGGAACGTCAGGTGGCCCTGGTTCGTCATGCCCTCGAGCCGGGTGAACCACAGCTGCGTGTCCGGGCCGACCCCGACGAGAGCGACGTCGCTGGCGGTGACGAGCAACGTGCCGTCGATGCGGTAGGTGCCCGCCGGCAGGTCGACGCGTCCCCCCGCGACGGACGCCGCGTCGATGGCGGCCTGGATGGCGGCGGTGCTGTCCGTGGCTCCGGTGGGGTCCGCGCCTTCGGTGGTGACGTCGAAGCCCGTCCAGGTCGCGGTGTCCGGAGGGGGGAGCTCGGAGCGGTGGTACCCGGCGTAGGAGAAGTCGTGGAGGAAGGCCCCTTCGACCTCGTGCGCGGGGGTCCAGTCCAGGGGGTACAGCGCGCTGCGCCAGGTCGTCGGGGTGTCGTCGTCGTCGCTGCCGCTGTCGTCGTCGTCCGCGCTGTCGTCGTCGTCCGCGAGATCGTCGTCGTTGGCCGCGTCGTCGTCGTCGGCCTGGGGGCAGCCGGCGAGGAGAACGGCGAGGAGGAGGGCGGGGGCACGCATGGGCGCACGGTACCGCGCCGCGCTTTGCCGAGCGGGGGGCGTCCGGTCCAAGATGAAGGGATGGCGACGAAGGACGCAGGCGGCGAGGCATCCCAGCGAGGCGGGGGCGGTTCGGCCGCGAAGGGCGAGACGAGCCCGACGCCCGCGGGGGTGGACGCGAGCGCGTTCTCGCGGGGGGACGACGGAGTGTTCCGCCCGGGCGGAGGGGCGCTCCGGGCGGGGAAGACGCGGGAGGTCCCGCGGACCGGGCCCATGCCCGCAGTCTCCGACGAGGACGTCGCGGCGCGGATCGCTGCCCGCGAGGAGGCGAGGCCGGTGGATCTGGCGTCGGCGGTGGACGAGGCGCCGCCGGTCTACGACGACGACGCGGTCGACACGGACCCGGGCATCGCGGCGGTGGGGACCGCCGGGCCCACGGGCGGGGCCATGCCGCGGGAGTTGCCGGTCACGACGCCAGGGAGGCGACCGCGCCGTGCGCCGACCACGAAGGAGGTCGAGGCGGCGATGCAGGTGGTCTCGTCCGGGCAGGTCGAGGCGGCGCGGAGGCGCGTCGCGGAGACGGAGCGGGTCTCGGGGGAGACGGAGACGGAGGGCGACTCGGGCGAGGAGGTGCGGGCGGTCGAAGCGACGCCCATCGCAGCGCGCGCTGCGGTGCCGGCTCCCGGTGTCGGTCGCGCGGTCCCGGCGCCGGGGACCGTCGGGGCGGAGACGGCTCCGGTCGAGGTGACGTGGCGCCGATCGTCGGGTCGTGGCTGGTGGCTCCTGGTGCTGCTCCTGCTCGGCGGGGCGGCCTGGTGGTGGTGGCAAGGGCAGGCAGGGGCGCCGGAGGCGGCGGAGGTGGCGGCAGAGTCGAGGCCCTCGTCCGCGACGCTGGAGGCGGCACCGGAGCCCGTCGCCGAGCCGACGCCGGAGCCCGCAGCCCAGCCGACGCCCGAGCCCGCAGCCGAGCCGACGCCGGAGGCCGTCGCCGATGCCGCGCCGGAGCCCGTCGCCGAGCCGACGCCGGAGCCCGCAGCCGAGCCCACGCCGGAGCCCGCAGCCGAGCCCACGCCGGAGCCCGTCGCTGCGGTACAGCCTCCCGCCGCGCCCCCCGAGCCTCCCCCGCCGGTCAAGCCCGCCCCGAAGCCTCCGGAGCCGCCGGTCGGCAACGTCGAGGTGACGATCACGACCCAGCCGGTCGGCGCGCAGGTCTCCATCGACGGGCACGTGCTGGGGGCGGCGCCGCTCATCGCCCGTCTCCAGGCTGGCGCCCTCGTGATGGTCGAGGCGAAGGCCGAGGGGTGGGCGACCACGATCCGCGCGGTCAAGGTCGGCGAGGAGCCGTCGTCCGTGAGCTTCGAGCTGCTGCCCGAGTAGCGCTCGGTTGGGCGATCACGCCCGGAACGAGCGGATCAGCCGGTTCCAGTCCTCGTCGTGGAGCGGTCGCCCCGGAGGGACGAAGCGGCCGTGCTCCACCAGCACCATCGACTCGTGCCCGTCGGTCGGGGGGCGGCAGGCACGCCAGAGCGTCGCCAGCAGGTTCGTGCGCTCGGACCACGTGAGCTCCAGCGGCTCGCTGAACAGCAGCGACAGGCCGTGGGCGGGAAACTCCGTCAGGTCCCCCTCGGGGGGCTCGGGGTCTCCGGGCTCCAGGGACTGTTGGGTCACCACGGTGCCGTCCCAGGTCGCGTACCGCGCCCCCGGCTCGTAGATCGCGCTCCAGAGGCGGCGCCCCTTCGCGAAGATCGAGTACGCGCCGAGCAGCAGGTCGTCCTCGACGCTCGTGAGGGTGGCCACCGGCCCGGTGTGCTCCGACATCGCCCGAGCCACCGCGTCCATGGGCAGCTCGCCGAACGCGGCGTACCCCGCGTCCCGCTCCGAGTCGGGGAACCCGAGCTTGCCGGGCAACACGAGGTGGCTCAGGTCCGTGAGCAGCCCTTCGCTGTCGTTGGGGACCGCGAGGTGGACGCAGCGGACCGTGCCGGCCAGCGGATCGCTGCTGCCCCGCGCCCGTCGGTCCACCCGCACCGCCGCCGACGTGTGGGCCACCAGCTCCGCGTCGGGCCGCAGGTGCCCGCCGAGCACGCTGCGCGCCGCCTCGTGGATGTGGCCGAGGGGGAGCTCCGGTCCGCGGTAGACGATCAGGGTGGTGCTCATGACTCCTTCGGGCCGGGCGACCTTCGGAGCATACGGTAGGCTCCGCGCCCGATGCCGCGCGCCACGCAGAACATCAGCGGACCCAAGAAGAAGACGCCGGGACCGGAGCTCTCCGACTGGAGGCAGCTCCTGGACGGCCGCCGCCTGACTCCCATGTTCCGTCAGTACGCCGAGCTGAAGGCGACGGTCCCGGACGCGGTCATGCTCATCCGCATGGGGGACTTCTACGAGGTCTTCTTCGACGACGCGAAGCTCTGTGCGAAGGCCCTCGACCTGACGCTGACGGCGCGGGACAAGCTCGGCGCCAACCCCATCCCCATGGCCGGCGTCCCCCACCACGCCCTCGGCGGCTACAAGAAGAAGCTCATCGAGCTCGGCCACAAGGTCGCCATCGCCGAGCAGACCGAGGACCCGAAGCTCGCCAAGGGTCTCGTGAAGCGCGAGATCGTCGAAGTGGTGACCCCCGGGCTCATCATGGAGCCCGAGCACCTCGACAGCCGCGCCGCCAACTACCTCGTCAGCCTCTACGCCGACAGCAAGGGGCGGGTGGGGCTCGCCTGCATCGACGTCTCCACCGGCGAGTTCAGCTGCACCGAGCTCGAGGCCGGGCCTGCCCTGGCCGCCGAGCTCGACCGGCTCGATCCGCGCGAGATCATCGTCCCCGAGGACGACGTCGACGAGCCCTGGCTCACCGCGGCCCTGCCCCGCACCGAGGTCCGCTGCTCCCCCGTGTCCACCAGCTCATTCGAGCTCGGCGCGGCCCGCCACGACCTCACGACGCTCCTCGGCGTGCGCGACCTGACGGGCTTCGGGCTGGGGGACGCCGTCCTGTCGGTGCAGGCCGCGGGGGCGATCCTCGTCTACCTCCGCAGCAACCACGTGACGACGCTCGGCCACGTCCGCCGCCTCCGGCCTTACGAGCTCAGCCGCTTCATGGTCCTCGACGAGGCCACGCGGAAGAACCTCGAGCTCTTCCGTACGATGGCGTCCGGCAAGCGGAAGGGGAGCCTGCTCGCCCTCATGGACGCGACCGTCACGGGCATGGGCTCACGCCGACTGCGCCGCTGGCTCGGCGCGCCGCTCCTCGATCCCGCCGCCATCTCCGCCCGCCACGACGCCGTGGAGCTCCTCGTCCACAGCCGCGAGCTGAGGGGCAAGCTCCGGGAGCGCCTCGAGCTCGTCTACGACGTGGAGCGTCTGAACGCGAAGGTGCAGTCAGGGCGGGCGACGCCTAAGGATCTCGTGGCCTTGCGCCGGTCTCTCGAGCAGGCCCCCGCCATCGACCTGCTCCTCGACCGGCAGGACACGCGGGCCCTGCCGCTCTTCCGCCCGTTGCCGGAGACGAGCGCGCTCTGCGAGGCCATCGAGGCCGCGCTCGTGGAGGACCCTCCCGCCACCACCAAGGACGGCGGGATGATCCGGCCCGGCTACCACCCGGAGCTCGACGAGCTCGTGAGCCTGAGCCGGGAGGGCAAGGGCGCCCTGGCGAAGCTGGAGTCCGAGGAGCGGGCCAGCACCGGGATCGGCAGCCTCAAGGTCCGGTACAACCGCGTGTTCGGGTACTTCATCGAGGTGACGAAGGCGAATCTCGGCCTCGTGCCGGACCACTACGTCCGCAAGCAGACGCTGGCCAACGCGGAGCGCTACTTCACCCCCGAGCTCAAGGACTTCGAGAACAAGGTGCTCGGCGCCGAGGAGCGCCGGGTCGCGCTGGAGGCCGAGCTGTTCGCGGCGCTCCGAGAGCACGTGGGGGAGCACGCCGCGGCGCTGGGGGAGCTGGCGGACCGCATCGGCGCCATCGACGTCCTCGTGGCCCTCGCGGAGCTCGCGGTGCGCAACGACTACGTCCGCCCGTCGATGGTGGAGGAGCCGGTCCTGCGTCTGGAGGGGGGGCGTCACCCGGTGATCGAGCGCATGGATCTCGGCGAGCGCTTCGTGCCGAACGACACCGTCCTCGAGCCCGATGGCGAGCGGCTGCTCATCATCTCGGGGCCCAACATGGCGGGGAAGAGCACCGTGATGCGCCAGGTGGCCCTAATCACGCTCATGGCCCAGGCGGGGTCCTTCGTGCCGGCCCGGGCCGCCGAGATCGGCGTCGTGGACCGCATCTTCACCCGGGTGGGTGCGTCGGACGACATCGCCCGCGGCCAGTCGACCTTCATGGTGGAGATGAGCGAGACCGCCTCGATCCTCCACCACGCCACGGACCGGTCGCTGGCCATCCTGGACGAGATCGGGCGGGGGACGAGCACGTACGACGGCCTCGCCATCGCCTGGGCGGTCGCCGAGCACCTCGCGGACACCATCCGCTGCCGGGCGCTGTTCGCCACCCACTACCACGAGCTCAGCGAGCTCGCGGGGACCCGCCCCCACGTGGCGAACTACAACATCGCCGTGAGCGAGATGGGGGACACCGTAATCTTCCTGCGGCGGCTCCGGCGAGGCGGCGCGTCCCGGAGCTACGGGATCCAGGTGGCGAAGCTCGCGGGGTTGCCGGAGCCGGTGCTCGTGAGGGCACGGGAGGTGCTGGGCAACCTCGAGCTGGCGAGCCGTGACGAGGTGGGGGCGCCGAAGCTCGCACGCAGCAAGGCGGCGCCAAGGCAGAGCACGGGGCAGCTGGGGCTGTTCGTGGACCGGAGCTCGGTGCTCAAGGACGAGCTGGTTGCCCTGAACGTGGACAACCTGACGCCGCTCGAAGCCCTGAACATCGTGGCCGAGCTGAAGAAGAAGGCGGAGAGCCTGTGAGGACCGGCCGGGGGGCGCTCCTCGCGGCCTTGCTGCTGGCGCTGGGCTGCGGCCCCTCCGAGGTCGCGCCGTCCGGGGAAGGGACCCAGGAAGTCGACGCTGCTGCTGCGGCGCCGCCCCCCTCGGTCAGCGAGCCGGCGGCCCCCGCGATCGAGCGCTCCTTCCGCACGGTCGTGGTCGACGCGGGGCACGGGGGCGAGGACGACGGCGCCCACGGGGTCTCCGGCAGCCGGGAGAAGGACGTCACGCTGGCCACCGCGCGCAAGCTGGCGAAGGAGCTTCGAGGGCGCGGCTTCACGGTGATCGAGACCCGGGATACGGACGAGACCGTCGAGCTCGTCCGGCGCACCGAGCTCGCGAACGCGTCGGCCGCGGGGTTGTTCGTCTCCATCCACGCGAACTCGGCGCCGAACACCGGGGCGCGAGGGATCGAGACCTACTCGATGGATCTGGCCTCCGACGAGTCCGCTTTGCGCCTCGCCGAGCGGGAGAACCGGGCCTTGGCCGTGCTCACGGCGGCGGGGGCGCGGGTGGAGCGCCTGCCGGACGAGCAGCTCGTCGAGGATCTCCGCCACGGGGCCAACGCCGAGTGGAGCCGCGACCTGGGGCGCACCGTGCACGCGGCGCTCGTGAAGGGAGCGCGGGGGTTCTTCGGCCGGGACGAGATCGCCGATCGCGGGCACCGGAGCGGGCCCTTCTGGGTCCTGCTCGACGTGGAGATCCCCTCGATCCTCGTGGAGCTCGGCTACCTCACGGAGGAGGACGAGGAGCAGCGCATCCGGTCGGCGGCGTTCCAGGAGGTCGCGGCGAGCGCCATCGCCGACGGGGTCGAGGCGTGGGTGGCGCGGGCCGAGGAGGCCGAGAAGGGGCGGCCCGAGTGAGCGTGAGTCCTCACGGGCTCACGCGGGAACGAGGACCCCGCGGACGAGGCTGACGCGCAGCTCCGAGCGGGCCCAGGACTCCAGGGTGTCGACCACTCCAGCGGGCAGGCCCGGAGCGCGCCGCCCGAGCAGCTCGAGGGCCTCGGACAGATCGTGGGTGGCGAGCCATCCGCGCAGACCCGCGCGCTGGAGGCGGTAGCGGTCGACCACATCCCGGGCGAGGCAGACGCCCAGCCGCTCGAGCTGGAAGCGCTCCCAGGGGGTGACCGAGTCCGGCGGCACGAGCAGCTCCAGGTCCGAGGTCACCCAGACGGGCGGCGCGGCGACGGCATGGTGGCCGGCCCAGCGTCGGCCATCGGGCGTGCCCGCGAAGACCCCCGGCGCCCGGCGGATGAGGCCGAGGGCCTCGGCGCGGGACAGGGCCGCCTGGATCGTGCGCTCCTCGACGCGCTCCCAGGCCTCGTCGTCGAACAGCCGGGGCCTCTCGTCGGGAAGCACGGGGTAGATGGGCCCCTGGGGGCTGTCCCAGGACGGGAAGAGCACGTCGCGGTGCTGCTCCCGGAGCAGGTCGAGGAACACCACCTCGTCGACCGCCCCGTCGCCGGCGGCGCGCAGGGCGGAGCGGACGGCCGGAAGGACGACGTGCAGGTCCTTGTCCATGAGGCGGTGCACGATGCGGTCGGTGGCGTCCTCGGTCGTCCCCTCGAGGGAGTGCTCGAGGCCGTGATCGATGAACAGCTCGCGCTTGATGGGGTCGTGGGAGACGGCGCGCAGGGCCTGGAGCGCCGTGAGGGCCCGACCCCAGCGGGGGTGCTCCTCGAGGTCGCCGCTGGCTTGCAGCTCCGGCTCACCGAGCTGGACACCGAGGCGCCGAGCGTCCGCCTTGCGGACCGTGGACTTGACCGTGAGCGTCGGGACCACGTGGAGGATGGCGGCGGCGAGGCTCGCCACGTCGTGCAGGAGCGTGGTGATGCTCGGTCCCGGCGCGGGCAGATCCTCCGTCTCCTCCATTGCGGCCTCGGCGAAGTTGTAGGCGGGGGGCGGCGGCGGGGGCAGGTCCGGGTCGAGGCGGTACTGGACCCCGAGGACGCCGGCGCGGGCGGGGAGGCGGGTCAGCAGGCCGCGGGCGTGTAGAGCGGTCACGGCGTCCGCGTCCCGGTGCGGGTCCCAGGCATGCAGATCGAGGACGACGTCGTCCAGGGCGTGGCGCTGGGCGTCGAAGAGCACCTTGCGGACGTCGTGGGTCAGGGCGTCGATGTCGTGGGACAGCGCGTCCCGGTGGGCCTCGATCTCGGCGACGGTCCGCCGAGCGAAGCGGAGCAGCGGGGCGACGCCGACGTCCTCGAGGGTGGAGAGGAGCCCGGGCTCGTCGCTGACGAGGCGGCGGGTGGGGGAGAGCGCCTCGCCGAGGTGGGGGGTGAGGTCGACCTGAGCGGCCAGCTCGTCCCACAAGGAGGGGGCGGCGACCTCGAGGACGCTGACGGCGCGAACGGGGTTCACTTCGTGGATCGCAGGGGAGGGGGGCGGGTCACGCCCGCCGCTCGACGCGGTACGGGTAGCCCTGCTCGGCGAGGAAGAGCTGCCGGTGCTCGGCGAGCTCCTGCTCGCGGCTCTCGGCGGTGACCAGCGTGTAGAAGACGGCCTGGTTCTCGCCCTCCTTGGGGCGCAGGACGCGACCGAGGCGCTGGGCCTCCTCCTGGCGGGAGCCCCAGGTGCCCGAGATCTGGATGGCGACGGACGCGCCCGGCAGGTCCACGCTGAAGTTGCCTACCTTCGACAGGCAGAGGACCTGGGTCTCGCCGCTGCGGAAGGCGGCGAAGATGCGGTCGCGCTCGGTGGCCGAGGTCTTGCCGGTGATGAGCGGCGCGCCGAGGCGGCGGGCGACCCACCGGAGCTGGTCGAGGTAGGTGCCCAGGACGAGGACGGGCTCGCCGTCGTGGCGGGCGAGGAGCTCGTCGAGGACCGCGCCCTTGCGGGGGTTCTGGGCGGCGATGGCGAACTTGCTCCGACCGCCGGCCTGTACGTAGCGCAGCCGGTCCGGATCCGAGAGGGGGACGCGCACCTCCACGCACCGGGCGGCGGCGATCCAGCCCTGGCGCTCGAGCTCCTTCCAGGGGAGGTCGTAGCGCTTGGGGCCGACCAGGGCGAAGACGTCGCCCTCGCGGCCGTCCTCGCGGACCAGGGTCGCGGTGAGGCCGAGGCGCCGGCGGGCCTGCAGGTACGCGGCCTCCCGGAAGATGGGGGCGGGGAGGAGGTGCACCTCGTCGTAGACGATGAGGCCCCAGTTGGCCTCGTGGAAGAGGCGGAAGTGGGCGGGGACGGCGCCCTTCGCCTCGCGCCAGGTGAGCAGCTGGTAGGTCGTCAGGGTGACGGGGCGCAGCTCCTTGGCGCGCGAGGTGTACTCGCCCACGTCCTCGGGGCGGAGCGTGGTGCGGGCGAGGATCTCGCGCTTCCACTGCTGGAGCGCGGTGTGGCCGGTGCACAGGATGAGGGTGCGCATCCCGAGGCGGACCATCGCTGCGATGCCGACCAGGGTCTTGCCGGCGCCGCAGGGGAGGACGACGACCCCGGAGCCGCCGGTGGGCCCTCCGGTGAACGCGTCCACGGCGTCGACCTGGTAGTCGCGCAGGGACCAGCCGTCGTGGGTGAGCCGCATGTCGAGGGCGTCGCCGTCCTCGTAGCCCACGAGGTCCTCTACCGGGTGGCCGGCCGCGACCAGGACCTGCTTGAGCTCGCCCCGGCGGCGGGGGTGGACCTGGACGGAGGTGGTGGAGAGCGCGGCGCCGAACAGATCGTCGGTGGCCTTGAGGGACAGGACCTCGGTGAGGGCGGCCTCGTCGTCGGCCTCGAGGCGAAGCCACTGACCGTCCTGGACGAGGCGCAGCGCGCCGTAGCGGGCCATGTGGTCGGCGACGGTGGCGAGGACCGCGTCGGGGACGGGGTACTTCGCGTACTCGCGCAGGGTGGTGGCGATGTCGTCTGGTGCGTGCCCGGCGGCGGCGGCGTTCCACAGGGACAGGGGCGTGATGCGCCAGGTGTGGACGTACTCGGGGGACTTGATGAGCTCGGCGAAGGCGAGCAGGGCGTCCCGGGCCTCGACGGCGCGGGGCGCCTGGACCTCGAGGAGGATGGTGTGGTCCCCCTGGACGATCAGGGGGTTGTCGGGAACGAACGACACCGCGGCAGTGTGGGGTCCGACGCGGGGAGGCGCAAACGGGTCCGCCGTCGTGCGTGCCGGTGGCGGCACCAAGCGAGGTCTACGGGATGGTGAAGTTCAGGGTGTAGCTGTTGTTGCAGCCGGACCAGGACGCCAGGGGCTGGACGATGACCTCGTAGTCCACGTCGAAGAGCTGGAACAGGGAGAGGTTGAAGGTCACGGAGCCCGCGGTGCCCGAGCCGGAGTAGACAGTGCCGTCCACGTCGACGGAGACGGCGATGGGGACCGACGAGGTCCAGCTCACGCCGCCCGTGGTGCAGCCGGGGGGCAGGCCCTGGCCGCTGGCGAGGAAGGCGAGCCACGCGGCGACGTTCGTGGTGAGGCCCGAGTCGAACTCGTAGATGTCCCACAGGTCCTGGGGGGAGCTGAAGGTGCCGTTCACGGAGCCGGTGCCGGGCTGGAGCACGAGGAAGCCGCCGACGGAGCAGCCGCCGGAGCCGAAGACGAGCTGGGGGCCGAAGCCGCTGAGCTGGTAGCCGGGAGAGTTCGCGCTGGTCTCCCAGGCCTCGTAGAGGCCGGCCTGGTCCTCGTTGACGAGGCCGTCGCAGTCGTTGTCGACGCTGTCGCAGAGCTCGGGGGCGCCGGGATAGACGTTGGGGTTCACGTCGTTGCAGTCGCCGTTGCAGGTGGTGACGCCGTCCCCGTCGGCGTCGAAGCCGTTGTCGACGATGCTGTCGCAGTTGTTGTCGATGCCGTCGCAGATCTCGGGGGTGGCCGGCGACATGGACGCGTTGTTGTCGTTGCAGTCACCGCCGCAGGTCGTGTAGCCGTCCCCGTCCACGTCGAAGCCCTCGTCGGCCCCGTCGTTGCAGTCGTTGTCGATGCCGTCGCAGATCTCGGCGACGCCCGGGTTCACGCTCGGGTTCACGTCGTTGCAGTCGCCCTGGCAGGTGGTGTAGCCGTCGCCGTCGTTGTCGAAGGAGTCGTCGGCGGTGCCGTTGCAGTCGTTGTCGACGCCGTCGCAGACCTCGGCGTTGCCGGGGAAGGAGAGCGGCTCGTTGTCGTTGCAGTCGCCCGCGCAGGTGGTGACGCCGTCGCCGTCCATGTCGAAGCCGTCGTCGACGGTGCCGTCGCAGTCGTTGTCGATGCTGTCGCAGATTTCGGCGTTGCCGGGGAAGGCGGCGGGCTGGTTGTCGGCGCAGTCGCCCTCGCAGGTGGTGACACCGTCGTTGTCGAGATCGAAGCCTTCGTCAACGACGGTGTTGCAGTTGTTGTCGATGTCGTCGCAGATCTCGGAGTTGCCGGGGAAGGCGGCGGGCTGGTTGTCGTCGCAGTCCTCGCAGGAGCGCACGTTGTCGCCGTCCAGGTCGACCTCCCCGGCGGGGTCGAAGTCCGGGGCGCCGGAGCAGTCGTTGTCCTTGCCGTCGCAGATCTCGGGGTTGCCGGGGAAGTTGAAGGGCTCGGAGTCGTCGCAGTCGCCCTGGCAGGGGGACCAGCCGTCCATGTCGAGGTCCTGGTCGTCGGGGTCGGTGACGCCGTCGCAGTCGTTGTCGGCGAAGCCGTCGCAGATCTCGGGGCAGCCGGGGCAGACGGTGGAGGCGGAGTCGTTGCAGTCCTGGGAGTCGACGCCGGTCAGCTCGTCGCCGCGGCAGCGCCCGTCGCCGTCCTGGTCGATGCCGTCGGGGCAGAAGCCGTCGCCGTCCTGGTCGAGCATGCCGGGGGTGGCCTCGAGGACGGTCACGGTGACGGACTCGATGCCCAGCGTGACGGAGCCGTCGAAGGCGCGGAGCTGGATGAGGTGGGTTCCGGGAGTGCTCAGGGGGCCGTCGAAGGCGGTCTCGCCGTCGTTGGACGTGGAGCCGGTGAAGAGGGGGCCGTCCAGATCGGAGGTCCACTCGACGGGGTAGAACCCGGGGGTGCCGTCGCTGGCGATGACGAGGCCCTGGAAGTCGATGGGGACGCCCTCGTCGACGGTGTCGCCGTCCTGGGGGGCGTTGATGACGAGGGTGGGCGGGTCGACGGCGGCGGTGACCTCGAGGGTGATGGTGGCGGCGTCCTCCTGGCCGGCGGTGTCGACGACGCGGAGCTCGATGATGTGGGTGCCGATGGGCAGCGTGTTGAGCGTGAAGGAGGTGCGGCCGGTGGTGTCGGGGTTGCCTTCGTAGAGCGGGTCGGTGACGAGGTCCGAGGTCCAGGTGACGAGGAGCTCGTCGGACGGGTCGTTGTCGTCGACCTGGCCGATGAAGGTGATGCCCGGCGCGTCGATGATGGTCTCGTGGGTGGGGGCGAGGATGGCGACCTCGGGGGGGAGGTCGCCGGTGCCCACGACCTGCTGGTTGCAGGCGACGAGGGGGAGGAGCAGGAGCGCGGCGAGGGCAGGCGCGTGGAGGCGCGACGGCGGCGCGGGAGGGGCTGCCTTGGGGGTCGCGTGGGGGCGCGAGGGCGGCGCGGGAGGGAAGGGATGCATCGGCCATTCATCCGCCGACCTCGCGCGCGCGTCAAGGGTATTCGCTGGGGTGTTCCGGGATTGTGATGGAACCGGGGGAGGGTGGTCGCTGGGGTGACCGGGGGGGAGTCATTGATCGTCGCGAACGTCTACCAGACCAGCGGCGGATCCGAAGATTCCTGACAAAGACGACGCGCCGATTTCGTCCCCGGGTTCAGGCGCCACGACTTCCCGGCGCCGTCGGAGCGGCTCCATGACCCCGATCGCCTTCCATGTGATGCATGCCCTTCAGGGGCGACCAGTGATCTTCACCGACCTGAGTCAGCGGGCTGATGGGTATCAGCGCGCGCTGCGGATAGGGCGCCGCTTCGGGTTGCTGGTGTTCGCCCTCGGCTCAGACCACGCCCACTCGGTGGTGCTTTGCGCCCCGAACCAGGTCGGTCGGTGGGCGCACGACGTCGAGTGCGCCTGGCAGCTCGGCTCGGGTCTCGCGCAGCCGTTCGGGCGCTACCACGCGAAGCCGGTGCTCGACCAAGGCCACCTGCGATCGTTAGTCCGGTACGTCCTGCGTCAGGACGAGCACCACGCGCAGCTGGTCGACCCCTTCCATGTGGGGACGAACGGGCCCGACCTGTGTCGCGGGAGGCTGTCCGGCGGCGGGACCAGGGAGGTGCTGGCGCGCGCCTTGCCCCGGTTGGCTCCCAGTCAGATCGAAGGATGGATGCTGGACGGGCCTCGTCGGGGGCTCGCGGAGTTGGGGGTGGCGCCGGCGGGCCACGTGGCAGGGGAGTTGGAGGCCCGGCTCGTCGCCGCGGCTGCGAGTGGAATCGGACGACGGGGACTGGAGCGGCGCGATGCCTTGTCCGGGAAGGCGCGAAGGGCCCTCCTCCAGATCGTGGAGAGTTCTCCGCTCGGGGCCACCGTCGTGCCCGAGAGGATGCTCGGTTGCGGCAAGGATCGAGTCTGGCGAATCCGGGCGCAGCCGGTGGACCCGGCAGTGGAGCGCGTCGTGCGCTGGCAGGTCGAGTTCCGGTTCTCGAAGGAGCTGGAGCTGCAGCAGGCGCGTTGAAGCGGCTCGAGCAGACGGGTGCGAAGCCGTCGAACGGTGGGAGGGTGCTGGGCACCCTCGGGGTGTTCGCCGGTGTTTCGCGTCAAACGGTGGGAGGGTGCAGCGCACCCCCGGGGTGTTCGCCGGTGATTGGCGTCGAACGGTGGGAGGGTGCAGCGCACCCCCCGGGTGTTCGCCGGTGTTTCGCGTCGAACGGTGGGAGGGTGCCGCGCACCCCCGGGGTGTTCGCCGGTGATTGGCGTCGAACGGTGGGAGGGTGCCGCGCACCCCCGGGGTGTTCGCCGGGATTGGCGTCGAACGGTGGGAGGGTGCCGCGCACCCCCGGGGTGTTCGCCGATGTTTCGCGTCGAACGGTGGGAGGGTGCTGGGCACCCTCGGGGTGTTCGCCGGTGTTCGCCCCGCACCAGACCCCGTTGCCCCGCCCGCGCCAGGTTGACCGGAGGGCGGCCGCTTGCGGCCGGTGCCTGGGGCGTGGCGGGCGGAGCCCGGCGCGACCCAGCACGGAGCGCGACTGCGCGACCCCGGAGGGGAACCGGTGCCGCGCTTGCGCGGCAGGCGCCCGGAGCGACCTCAGCTCGCGGCGCCCGCTACCCCTTGCCGTGGCACTTCTTGTACTTCTTGCCGCTCCCGCAGGGGCAGGGGGCGTTGCGGCCGACCTTCGGGCCTTCGCGGCGCACCGTCTCCTGGTGGCCGTGGTGGTGATGGTGGTGGCCGTGGGGGTTGTGTCCGGTCCGCACCGTCTGCAGGAACTCCGGCAGCGTGCTCTCCAGGCCACGCTTCAGGTCGAAGGCTGCCGGGACCTCCTGCGTCGCGATCGTGTGCTCGATCAGCGCCCGCAGCACCGCCGGCACCCGCTCGGCCAGGGGCGACTTCCGCGGGAAGTGGTGCGGCATCTCGTGTCCGAGCACCCCGTGGATGTCGGCTCCGCTCAGCAGCCGCGGCGCCCGCTGGAGCATCCCGTGGCAGATGCTGAGGAACAGGCCCGCGATCGACTCCTTGTCCTCGTCCGACACCCCCAACGCCGCGGCGTGGGGGGAGGCGAGGAAGGAGGCGAGCTCGGACTGGACTGCGTCGTCGGACATGGGGACTCCATCGCGGGCGTCATGCTCCCCCTCCCTGAAGGGTAGTCGAAGGCGCCCTCGCCATGCCCCCGCCCCGGAATCGGGTCTCCCGTCCACTTTGTCACCGTCGCGACAAAGTGCCGCTGGTACGGTCGGCGGAGGCGCAGGGAGAGCGCCGGAGGAGTGGGGAGTCATGAGGGACGTGCGCACCGAGACCCGGCAGGGGTTCACCCTGATTGAGCTGATGATCGTCGTCGCGATCATCTCGATCCTGGCATCGCTCGCCATCCCGCAGTTCAACCGGATGATCCTCATGAGCCGCCGCTCGGAGGCGGGGATCAACCTCAAGGGCCTCGCCACCGCCGAGGTCGCGTACTTCCACGAGTACGACGAGTACGTGGACACGGGCGTGTCGCCCACCACCCCCCTCGACCGGGCCCAGTACCCGTTCGACAACACCCAGGCCGGGTGGAACGAGCTGGGCTGGGAGCCGGACGGTGCGGTGCGCTGCCACTACAACACCACCATCTTCTCGAACAGCAGCGGCGGCTGGGTGCGCAACATCGCCACCTGCGACCTGGACGACGACAACGTCATCGCCACCTACTGGATCGACATCGATCCCCTGCAGACCTCCGGCTCGACGCAGCACTTCGTCCTGCGGCCCAGCCCGGCCACCGCCAACGACCCCAACTTCCGGTTCTGAGATGCCCCGCTGGCTCGACGAGATCGAGGCGACCTCGCCCGACGAGGAACCCGCCAGCAAGAAGCTCCTCGCCGCTGGCCTCGTGGTGGTCGCCGTAGCGGTCGTCGGGTTCGTGGTCCGCTCCAGCGCCCCCGAGCCGATCCCGGCCCCTCCGTCGGCTGACCAGTACTTGAAGGCGTTCCCGCACATCGCCGACGCGCGCTACGACGACTCCGTCCTCGCGCTGCAGGTCGAGCCCGCCTGGACCGCCATCGACAAAGGCGACCGGGTGGAGCACCTCGTGGGCCTCCTCGAGATCACCGGCACCTTCGAGTTCACCGCCATCGAGGTGACGGACACCGCGGGCGCCCGCCTCGCCACCGTCGACCCCGACGGCGCCATCCGCTGGCACCGCTGAGCACGCCGCTCCTCCTCGGTCCCGGTAGTCTGCGCCGCATGACCGACTTCGCGTACGAGCCCCTCTTCCAGGCCGACCCCACCACCGGCCGCACCTTTCGTCACATCGGCGCGGGAAGCGTCTCCACCGTGGACGTGGGCGGGGAGACCTTCTTGCGGGTCCCCGTGGCGGACATCACCGCCCTGACGTCGGCCGCCTACCACGACACGAGCCACCTCCTCCGCACCCCCCACCTCGAGAAGCTCGCGGGGATCCTGCGCGACCCCGAGGCATCCGCGAACGACCGGGCCGTCGCCCGGGAGCTGATGGACAACGCGATCATCGCCGCGGACTTCGTCTTTCCCATGTGCCAGGACACCGGCACCGCCGCCGTCATGGCGAAGCGTGGTCACCGCGTCATCGTCGACGGGGACGAGGCCGAGGCCATCTCCCGCGGCGTCTACCAGCGCTACCAGGACGACAACCTGCGGTACTCCCAGGTCGCGCCGTTGACGATGTTCGAAGAGAAGAACACGAAGACGAACCTTCCCGCGCAGATCGATCTCCTCGCCGGCAAGGGCGCCGCCTACCACTTCATGTTCGTGGCGAAGGGCGGTGGCTCGGCGAACAAGTTCAAGCTCTACCAGGAGACGAAGGCGCTGCTCCGCCCCGACCGCCTCAACGAGTTCCTGTGGAAGAAGATGCACGAGATCGGCACGGCTGCCTGCCCGCCGTACCACCTCGCCATCGTCATCGGCGGTCTCTCCGCCGAGCTCACCATGAAGACCGTCAAGCTCGCGTCCACCGGCTACTACGACGACCTGCCCACCACCGGGTCCGCGGGCGGGCGCGCCTTCCGCGACGTCGAGCGGGAGGCCCAGGTCCTGGAGATGACCCGCAAGACGGGCATCGGAGCCCAGTTCGGCGGCAAGTACTTCTGCCACGACGTGCGCGTCATCCGCCTGCCCCGGCACGGCGCCTCCTGCCCCGTGGGCATTGGTGTGTCGTGTTCCGCGGACCGTCAGATCCTCGGGCGCATCGATGCCGACGGGCTGTGGCTCGAGCAGCTGGAGACGAACCCCGCCCGCCTGCTCCCCGAGGTCGAGGACGCCTTCGCTGGCGCCACGAAGATCGATCTCGACCAGCCCATGGAGGGCATCCGCGCCGCCCTGAGCGCCCGCAAGGTGGGCGACGCCCTGCTGCTCACGGGGACCATGGTCGTCGCGCGGGACATCGCTCACGCCAAGCTGCTGCGCGTCCTCGAGGAGACCGGGGACCTGCCGGATTACGTGAAGCAGCACCCCGTCTACTACGCCGGTCCCGCGAAGACGCCGGCGGGTCACGCGTCCGGCTCCTTCGGCCCGACCACCGCCCAGCGCATGGACCCCTACGTGCCCGTCTTCCAGGAGAAGGGGGCGTCGCTCGTGATGCTCGCCAAGGGCAACCGCGACGCGACCGTGGCGGCCTCCTGCGCGGCCCACGGCGGCTTCTACCTCGGCTCGGTGGGCGGCCCGGCGGCCCGCCTCGGCAAGGACTGCATCAAGAAGGTCGAGGTCCTCGAGTGGCCCGAGCTCGGCATGGAGGCGGTCTGGCGCATCGAGGTGGAGGACTTCCCCGCCTTCATCGTCACCGACGACAAGGGCAACGACTTCTTCGCCGCCTTCCGCGACCCCGCGCCGCTGGTGTCCCTCGGGGGATGAACCGCAGGGAGGCCGAGCTGAGCGCGTCGCACGCGGTCGCGCGGGATCCGGCGGGCTTCCTCGCCGCGGCCCGGGAGCGCATCTCGGCCCTGAACGCCCCCGGCGACATCCCGGGCGGAAAGCTCGTCCAGCTCCTGACCGCATCCGTGGACAACACGCTCCGGGCCATCTGGGAGGGGTGCGTCGCCGACGGGGTGCTCGGCGAGGAGCAAGGGCGTATCGCGCTGGTGGCGGTGGGGGGCTACGCGCGGCGTGAGCTCTGCTTCGCCTCGGACGTGGACCTGCTCGTCCTCACCGACGGCGACGTGCAGGACGCCCTCGGCCCGCTCATCGAGGCCCTCCTGTATCCGCTGTGGGACAGCAAGCTGCAGGTGGGGCACGCGGTGGGGACGATCGAGGAGCTCCTCGCGGGGGCGGATCGGGATCCCCACCGGCAGCACGCCCTGCTCGACCTGCGGATCATCGCCGGGTCGGGCGCGTTGTACGACCGCCTGAGCGCGGCCGTGCAGGCGCGCATCGACGGGGCTCTGGAGGGTGGGGGCAGCGCGGCGTCCCCCTCGCAGGACGAGGCCGCCTCCGGCTGGCGGGAGCAGCTCCTCGCCCGCGTGCGCGGTGAGAACCAGACCCGCTGGGCCCGCTACGGCGACTCGGTCTTCCGCCTGGAGCCCCACATCAAGGAGGGCAAGGGAGGCCTGCGGGACCTGCACTGGCTGCTCTGGATCGGGCGCGTGCTGCACGGTCTGCGGGGCGACATGGACTTCCTCCTCGGCGGGTTCATGGAGCCGGAGCACTATCGGGAGCTCACGAACGCCCGGGAGTTCCTGCTGCGCGTGCGCAACCAGCTCCACGCCCGCGCCGGCCGCGCCGAGGACCGCCTGCGCTTCGAGCACCAGGAGCCCATCGCCCACGCCCTCGGCTTCGTGGGGCGCAAGGGGCTCGTCGCCGCCGAGCGGTTCATGGGGGCCTACTACCGACACGCCTACGCCCTGGCCCACCTCACGGGGCTCTACGCCGCCCGGCTCCTCGGGTTCTACTGGGACGACGTGCCGTCGAACGAGGACAGCGCGGTGCCGGCGCTGGGACCGTCCGCCCCCGTGCTCCGGGTGGCGGAGTCCGCGGTGCGGGAGTCCGAGGACGGGCGCTTCCGGCTCGAAGCGGGCTCGGTGCGGGTCAAGGACCCCGACACGCTCAAGGATCCCGAGGCCACGATGGCGCTCTTCGGGTTCCTCCAGAGCGTCGGCGCGCGGCTCCACCACGAGACGATGGAGGAGGTGAGGGCGTCCCTGCCGAAGCTCACGCCCCGCAAGCGCTCGGACCCGGTCCTCGGCGCCGCGTTTCGCGCGCTGCTCGAGGGCCCCGACGTGGCGCGGACCCTGCTCGCCATGCACCGGACGGGGTTCCTGGGGCGCTACATCCCGGAGTTCGGGGACGTCTTCTGCCAGGCCCAGCACAACCGGGTCCACCTCTACACCGTCGACGTGCACAGCCTGTACGCGGTGCGTGAGCTCGAGCGCCTCGGCACCGAGGAGATGCGCGCGGACGCGCCCCTGTTCGCCCGGGCCTGGGAGACGACCGAGCGCCGGGGCCCGCTCATCCTCGCCGCCCTCTTCCACGACATCGCCAAGGCCCACGGCGCGGCCCACAGTCGGGTCGGCGCGGAGTGGATGCCCACCATCCTGGGGCGCATGGGGTGGGACGACGCCGCCATCGCCCGGGTCCAGTGGCTCGTGCGCCACCACCTCGTCCTGTCGGAGACCGCCTACCACCGGGACGTCCACGATCCGCGGACCCAGGCGGAGCTGCGGGCGGTCATCCCCGACCGCTCCCACCTGGACGATCTCCTCGCGCTGACCTGCGCCGACACCCGCGCCACGAACCCCGAGCTGTGGACGAGCTGGAAGCAGTCGCTCCTGGAGGAGGCTTATCGGGCGGCCGTCATCGCCCTCGACCCGTCGGCGGCGGCCGAGGTCCTCCCCGCCGTCGAGGCCGTCGCGGCCCAGGTGGAGGCGCTCCTGCTGCCCGAGGTGGGGCGCAAGCAGGCGCCGGTGCTCGTGCGTCGCCTCCTCGACGTCGCGGTGAAGGGCCAGCCCCGCTACCTGGAGCGCACCTCGGCGCAGGCGCTCGCGATCCACGCGATCCTCCTCGACCAGCTCGCCCACGCACAGGAGCACGCGGCGACCACGCCCTTCATGAGCCACGTCCGCCACGACCCCGGCCGGGGCGCGTCCGAGTGGACCGTGGCGACGCCGGACCGGCGAGGGCTGTTCAGCTTGCTCGCCGGCGTCCTCAACAGCTGCGGCCTCTCCATCGTCTCCGCCTCGGCCGTGACCCGGGTGGACGGGGTCGTCATCGACTCGTTCTGGGTGACAGACGAGCGGGGCAAGGCGCCGACGGATCCGGCGCGGTGGCGGCGGGTCGACAAGACCCTCGGGGCGGTGGCGCGCGGGGAGCAGGCGCTCGAGGACCTGCTGGAGAAGGCGCGCAAGCGGGCGCCGCCGGCGGTGGCGGCGGGGGCGCTCAAGTTGGCACGCGTCGTCGTCGACAACGCGCTGAGTGAGGGGACCACGGTGGTCGAGGTCGTGACCCAGGACCGGGTGGGCCTGCTGCACGACATCACCGCGATCCTCCGCGACTTCGACCTGGACCTCATCGTGGCCCGCATCGCCACCCGCCAGGACATGGCGTCCGACACGTTCTACGTGGTGGACCCGGACGGCGAGAAGCTCCGCGAGGAGGCCGTGAGCGTCCTGCGTGAGCAGCTCACGGAGCGGATCCTCACGACCGAGGAGCGGTCGGCGGGGGGCGCGGGCGAGGCGGGGCCATGAGCGCCGCCGATCCCTCGGACGGCGACCTGGACGGGCAGATCGGGCTGTACCTCGACGTCCTGCGCGTGGAGCGGGGCCTCGCGGACGCCACCATCGCGGCCTACGGGAGCGATCTGGCGCAGCTGTCGGCGTTCGCGGTCTCCGAGGGGATCGCGGACGCGGCCGCCATCGATCGGCGGCTCGTCGAGTCCTTCCTCGTGGCCCTGTCCGAGCGCGGCCTCAGCGCTCGGTCCCGCACCCGCGCCTTGAGCGCCATCAAGGGGTTCTGCCGCTTCCTGGTGCAGGACGGGGTCCGCGAGGACGATCCCGCGGCCCGCATCACGGGCGCGAAGCAGGGCCGCACGCTGCCGGACGTCCTCACGGTGGACGACGTGGCTGCGCTGCTCGCCGCCCCGGGCACCGACACCCCGCGGGGACTGCGCGACACCGCGATGCTCGAGCTCGTCTACAGCTCAGGTCTCCGCGTGAGCGAGCTCTGCGGGCTCACGCTGAACGCTCTCCGCTCCGATCCCCCCATCCTCCTCGTTCGGGGGAAGGGCAACAAGGAGAGGGTGGTGCCGGTGGGGCCGCGCGCCGTGCGGGCCATCGGGGTGTACCTGGAGGAGGGGCGGCCGCTGCTGCCCGGCTCCGCGGGGAGCCCCTGGCTGTTCGTCGGGCGAGGCGGCAAGCCGCTCACGCGCCAGGGGTTCTGGAAGAACATCAAGAAGTACGGGCTCTTGGCGGGGATCGACAAGCACCTGTCGCCCCACACGATGCGCCACTCGTTCGCCACGCACCTGCTCGAAGGGGGAGCGGATCTGCGCTCCGTCCAGGCCATGCTTGGGCACGCCGACATCGCCACGACCGAGATCTACACTCACGTCAGCTCGCAGCGGCTGCGCGACGAGTACCAGGCGGCCCACCCGCGCGCTCACGCCCGCCGGCCGGACCGCACCGAGGAGTCATGACCCCGAGCCCTACCTCATGAGCCTGCGCAAGACGAAGGGCGCCATCCTGTGCCCGGGGTGCAAGCGCCTCATCGACGCCGACGAGCCCAAGTGCCCGCACTGCGATCTGGCGCGCCCCGGGATGTTCGGGTTCGGCCACGTGTTCGGGCGCCTGTTCGGCGGCAAGGCCGACCTCGTCGCGGTGATCATGACCATCTGCGTGGCGCTCTACGTGGGGACCCTCGCCCTGGACTGGCGGAACATCGGCTTCGGCGGGTTCCTCTCGCTGCTCAACCCGTCGGGGCGGGCGCTCTACGTGTTCGGGATGACCGGCGGCGACGCCTGGACGCTGGGTCATTGGTGGACGGCCAGCACGGCGACCTTCCTCCACGGCGGGCTCATCCACCTCGCCTTCAACATGATCTGGCTGCGGATGCTGGGGCCCACCGTCATCGAGGAGCTCGGGCCCGCCCGCTTCATCGTGGCCTTCGTGCTCACGGGGATCACCGGCGCCCTGACCGGGAACCTCTACTACACGATGGCCCACGGGGTTCCGTGGCCCAGCATCGGCGCGTCGGGGGCGGTGTTCGGGCTCATGGGGCTGCTGCTCACGTATGCGCGTCGGCGTGGTGGCGCCTGGGGGCGCCAGCTCCAGGGGCGGATGGCGGCGTGGGCGCTCATCGCGTTCCTCTTCGGCTTCGCGATGCCGGGGGTGAACAACGCGGCGCACTTCGGGGGCGCGGTCGGCGGGCTGCTCCTCGGCTACCTGCTCCCCCGGCGCGAGCGCCAGCGCGAAGGCGCGGTGGTCCAGGTCCTGGCGATGCTCCTCATGGCGGGCACCGCAGCAGGAATGGTCGCCTCGATGGTGCTGATGTATCCGCGGTTCTTCTAGAGCGCCGCCCCGCCGCCCCCTACCGCCTGCGCGCCAGCTCGTAGCAGACCAGCGTCGTCGCGCAGGCGACGTTGAGGGACTCCACCCCGGCGGCCATGGGGATCGCCACCCGGTCGTGCAGCAGGCGCTCCACCTCCGGCGCCAGCCCCGTCGTCTCGTTCCCCATCACCAGCACGACCCGCTTCGGCGGACGCCAGGAGAACAGGTCGCGGGACGCGCTTCCGTCGAGCCCCACGAGCCGGAACCCCGCGTCCGCGAGCTCCTTCAGGCCCTCCTCGGCGCGCTCGCACCGCAGGATCGGCGCCCGGAACGCGTGCCCCGCCGATGCCTTGAGCACCAGGGGCGACAGCTTCGCCGTCCCCCGCCGCGGCATGAGGATCCCGTGCATCCCCGCCCCCATCGCCGATCGGATCGCCAGCCCCACGTTCGCCGGCGTGTGCACCCCGGCCAGCGCGACCACCGCCCGCCGGCCCGGCCCCTGGCTCGCCAGCCAGTCCGCCACGGTCCCCATGCGGGGCGCCTCGACGTCCGCCGCGACCCCCTGGTCCTGCTTGGCGTTCTTGCTCAGGCGGTTCACCTGCTTGCCGTCGACCCGCGTGCACGACACCCCGCGGGCCTTCGCCGCGCTCGTGATGGCGTCGATCTCCGGCCCCCGCGCCTTGCGGTCCACCAGCACCTTGTCCACCCGCAGCCCGTCGTCCTCGAGCACCTCGAGCACGGGCTTGCGGCCGAACACCGTGATGAACCGGTCGCGCGGGTGACCCCCGGGGGCGCGCTTCACGCCGATCTCCTCGGCGACGTCGGACTCATCGCCCGGGCTACCGCGCCGAGATCAGATCGCGGGCCTGCCGCGGTCCCACCGGGCGCCCGAAGTAGAAGCCCTGCCCGAGCTGGCACCCCATGCGCTGGAGCGCGCCGGCCTGCTCCTCGGTCTCGATCCCCTCGGCGATGACCTCGAGGCCCAGCGACCGCGCCAGGTCCAGGATCGCCCGCACCAGCGGCGTCCCGCGCTTCGACGCGAGCAGGCCCTCGGGCCCGGAGATGAACTCCCGGTCGATCTTGAGCGCGTCCACCGGGAACCGCGTCAGGTACGCCAGCGAGCAGTACCCCGTCCCGAAGTCGTCCAGCGAGATGCGCACCCCGAGCTGCCGCACCCGACGCAGCGTCTCGGCGGCGCGGTCGGGGTTGCGGATGAGCGCCGACTCCGTGACCTCGACCTTGAGGCGCTCGGGCGGGACCCGGTGGGTCAGGAGCGCCTTCTCGATCGCGTCCACGAGCGCGTTGTCGCTGAGCTGCCGCACCGAGACGTTCACGGCCATCGTCAGGCCCTCGGCACCGGGCACGTTCCGCTCCCAGCGAGCGAGCTGGGCGCACGCCCGGTCCACGATCCAGGCGCCCATCGCGATGATCTGACCGCTCTCCTCCGCCACGGAGAGGAACCGGTCCGGTCCCCGCAGCCCGTGGTCGGGGTGCTTCCAGCGCACCAGGGCCTCGAAGCCCCGCAGCTTGCCGTCCGTGAGCCCCACGATCGGCTGGTAGTTGAGCCGCAGCTCCCCCTCGGACAGCGCCCGGTACAGCTCCGTCTCGATCTGGATCCGGTCCGCGTTCTGGTTGAGAACCTGGGTGTTCGCCACGAGGCGGCCGCCGGTGACCGCCTTCTCCCGCGCCCGCTCGTAGGCGGTGTGGGCGTCGTGGAGCATCGTCAGCGCCACGAGGTAGCGGCGCGTGGAGATGGCGATGCCGATCGTGAAGCTGCTCACGAGCTCCTGCTTGCCGAGGCGGAACGGGTCCTCGCTGAGCTTGCCGATGCGCTCGACCAGGGGGCGCACGTCGCCCGTGGACTCGAGGCCCGTCGCGAGCAGCGCGAGCTCGGCTTCCCCCGTCCGCGCCACCGTCCACCCCGCCCGCGAGATGTTCATCAGGCGCTCGCCGAAGAGCTTGACCATCGTGTCCGCGGCGCCCGCGCCGAGCGTGCCGCGGACGAAGGCGAGGCGATCGATCCCGATGACCAGCAGCGCGTACATCCGCTTCGGCCGCGTGGCGATGAGCTGCTCGATGCGGTCGAGCAGCATCACCCGGTTGGGCAAGCCGGTCACGGGATCGCGGATGGTCCCCTCGGTCACGTCGCGGAGCATGTAGACCACGCCCCGCAGCTCGGGGTCGTGGGTCCGGTTCGCCACCACCGCGCGGATGTGGCGGTAGGCCCCGGTCCCGTCGTCGAACCGGAACTTCACCCGCGCCACCTCGCCCGTCCGCTCCTTGACCCGCTCGAAGGCGAGCATCGTCGGCATCTGGTCCTCGGGGTGGATGGCGCTCCTCAGGCGCAGCAAGGTGCACTGGTCGGGCGGGATGCCCAGCACCGTGTCCGTCGAGCCGCTGATGAGGTGCTCGCCGACCTCCGGGCCCACGAGCATGAGCACCTCCTCCGAGTCCCGGGTCAGGGCGCGGGTGAAGGGGATGCGCTCCTCGACCCGCTTGCGGGCCTCGGTCTTCTCCGTGACGTCGCGGATCTCGAGGAGCACGCCCGGGCCGTCGGGCGTGTTCGTGGGCCACGCGTCGCCCGTGAACTGGAGGAGCCCCCGCTCGCTGTGCTGGATGCTGAACTCGCTGTGCCCCTCGCGCCGCATCTCCAGCACCAGGCGGAGCAGTCGATCCACGGACTCCTGGTCGTCCTCGTCGACGAGGGCAGCGAAGCGCCGACCCGGCAGCGAGCCGATGCCGAACATCGAGGTCACGTCCTCGGACGCGTCGTCGATGACCCCGTCGTGGTTCACGTGGAGCGTCGCCGTGATCTGCCCGCCCGGCATCGACGGCGGCCCGCTGATGCGCAGCTCCGCCGTCTCCTTCTCGGAGCGCCGGTCGGTGCTGAGCCCGACGAGGTCGGATCGGGGGTCGGTGGGGCGCTCTTCGCGGGCCATCGACGAATGATCCCACCTGGGAAACTGTCCGTCTACCGGCCGGTCGGACTGGAGTCCCCGCGCTTCGGTACGATGAGAAGTACCAGGGGTGTCTCTCTGGGGCGGGAAGGGCAGCAGGAGGGCCGTGCGACGACGACTGCTGTGGACCGCGCTCGCCGCGCTGGTGGGCTGTGGAGTGCCGCCACCCGAGGAGGGTGGGGTTCTTGGCACCGCGCACCGGGCCGCCACCGACGGCACCGTCGACGTCACCGTCAGCAGCGCGCTGGACGCCCTCGACGTCGCCTGGGGGGACGTAGACAGGGACGGGGACCTCGACCTCGCCGTCGCCGTCGATGGGGCCCCCGATCTCGTCATGCTCTCGGGACCGACGGGGCTCACCACCGTCTGGTCATCCCCGAACTCCGAAGACACGACCGGCGTCGCGCTCGGGGACATGGACGGGGACGGCCTCCTCGACCTGGTGACCACCGGCGACAACGAGCCCCTGCGGGTCTACGCCGGGGACGGAGCCGGAGGGTTCAGCCAGTACTGGACCGACTCCCGCACCAATCGCCAGGGACGGGACCTGGCCCTCGGAGATCTCGATGGCGACGGGGACCTCGACATCGCGCAGGCGGTGAACTCGGGGGTCGACCGAACGTGGATCAATGGCGGGACGAGCTTTGTGGCTGGCCCCAGCCTCGGTCCCAACCGGGACAGCGAGGGCGTCGCGGTCGGTGACATGGATGGGGATGGAGACGTGGACGTCGTGGTCGCGCGCTCCGACGGGGACTCCCGGGTCTACCTCAACTTGGCGGGCAGCTTCTCCAGCGGATGGTCCGACCCTCAGGGCGATGGTGCGCGGCACGTGGCCCTCGGGGACCTCGACGGGGACGGAGCCCTGGACTTCGTCCTCGCCCGGGACGGCGGCAACCGCCTCTGGATGGGGAACGGCAGCGGCGGGTTCACCCTCGGAGGGACCCAGCCGTCTTCGAACACCTGGGCCGTGGCGCTGGCGGACCATGATGGGGACGGCGTCCTCGACCTCGTCGCGGGCAACGATGCCGAGGACGAGGTGTTCGACGGCTCCGCACTCACCGCCACCGCCACCTGGGACTCCGCCAGCATCGGCACCACCTATGCCGGCGCCTGGGGTGACGCCGACGGGGACGGCGCGCCCGAGCTCCTGGCGGCGGAGTACGGCAGCACGCTCACCCAGTACGCGAACGCCGGCCTCCGGCCCCATGCGGCCTGGTCGTCGTCCGCCCAACCGTCGGCCCAGGGCGGGGCCCTCGGGGACCTCGACGGGGACGGAGACCTGGATCTGGTCCTCGCTATCGACGGCGTCGACGCGGTCTGGAGCAACGACGGCACCGGCACCTTCTCGGCGCTGTCGTCGGCCCCGCTGAGCGAGGACTCCCGCGACGCGGCGCTGGGGGACCTCGACGGCGACGGGGACCTGGACGTGGCCCTGGCGGTCGTCGGTGCGGGCGCGCGGGTCCTCCTCAACGACGGAGCCGGGGGGCTGTCCCTGGGGTGGAGCGCGAACGTAGGCGCGACGGGTGCGAGCGTGGAGCTCGGGGACCTCGACGGGGACGGGAACCTCGACCTCGCGCTGGGCTGTGACGGGGCGCCGAACGAGGTGTGGCTCGGCGATGGCGCCGGGGGGTTCGTGTCCGGCTGGACCAGCGGCACCGTGGACGCCACGACCTCGGTGACCTGGGGCGATCTCAACGGGGACGGCCACCTCGACCTCTTCGTGGGCAACGAGGCGGAGGTGAACCGGGCCTGGCTCGGCGATGGGTCGACGCTGATGCTCGCCTGGTCGGCCACGGACACGGTGGATACCCAGGCCGTCGCCCTCGCCGACATGGACGGGGACGGCGATCTGGACGCGGTCGTCGCGAACGAGGCGGACCCGGACCAGATCTGGCTCAACGACGGCCAGGGCAGCTTCGCCCTCGGCTGGAGCGCGTCCTCCCCGTCGTCGAGCACCGGGGTCGCCGCCGCCGACCTCGACGGGGACGGGGACATCGACCTGGCGTTCACCCACACCGGCGGCCCCACCCACTTCGCGATCAACGAGGGGGGCTCCCTCACCGAGATGGACGGCGTCGCCATCGGCGTGGGGTCGGCGGCGCTCGCGGGGGACGTGGACGGAGACGGCGACGCGGACGTCGTCACCGTGAGCGACGGCAGCCCGGTGACGGTGTTCCGGTCTGCCGCGGGAGGGTCCGACCGGATGCCCGACGGCCCCACGCGTGCGGTCCTCGCCCACCCCACGGCGCCGGGTTCCGCTCCCGGGGGCGGCCCCGTGATCACCGGCTCGATCGTGACCGTGCCCTTCACGCTCATCGACCGGGAGTCCGACCCCGCGACCGTGGAGCTCCAGTTCGCGCCACTGGGAGCGGCGGATTGGACGGCGGCCACCACGTCTGGCGCCACGACGAACCTGGCCACCAGCCCGGCGGGGGTCTCCCACACCCTCGACTGGCACGTGGCCACGGACGGGGTCGCGGGGGAGCGGGTGGCGGTGCGGCTCGTGGTGCCCACCCAGGTCCCCCGACGGGTCGGGGGACCTCTGACCGTGGGGGCGACGGGGGTGATCAGCGCGGGGTGGCGCATCGCCGAGTGCGTCCCCGCGGACGCGGACGGCGACGGTTCGCCGTGCAGCGCGGACTGCGACGACCTGGTGCCCACGGTGTTCCCCGGCGCCCCGGAGGTCCCGGACGACGGGGTCGACCAGGACTGCGACGGCAACGACACCGTCACCTGCTGGTTCGATGGCGATCTGGACGGCTACGGCGGGCTGACGACGGTCGCCGAGTCCGACGGGGACTGCGACGAGCCGGATCGGGTCGCCGTGCCGGGCGACTGCGACGACGGAGATCCCTTCGTCTCTCCCGACGGGGTCGAGGTGCCCGACGACGGGATCGACCAGGACTGCTCCGGGAGCGACGCGATCACCTGCCAGGTGGACGGGGACGGCGACACGTTCGGCGGAGCCGGGACCACTGTGGCCGCGGACGGCGACTGCGTGGACCCCGGGGAGGCGCCGTTCAACGACGACTGCGACGACGCCGCCCCGTCGGTCTATCCCGGGGCGCCCGAGACCTGCGACGGGATCGACCAGGACTGCGACGGCGACCTCGTCGAGGGGTTCGTCGACACGAACGGCGACGGCCAGCCCAACTGCTTCGACGACGACGACGACGGCGACGGCTTCGTGGACGGCGCGGACTGCGGGCCCCTGGATGCCTCGGTGTTCCCGGGCGCGCCCGAGGTGTGCGACGGGATCGATCAGGACTGCGACGGCGACCTGCTCGAGACGTTCCCCGACCTGAACGGCAACGGGGTCCCCGACTGCATCGACACCGACTTCGACGGCGACGGCTTCAGCAACGACGACTGCGACGACAGCGACGGGACCGTCTACCCCGGGGCGCCGGAGATCGTCGGCGACGGTATCGACCAGGACTGCAACGGCGCGGACTCGGTGGCGTGCTTCGTGGACCTCGACGGTGACGGGGTCGGCAGCGGGGGGCTCGTGGCCGCCGACGGGGACTGCGACGACGTGGGCGAGGCGTCTGTGGCGGGGGACTGCGACGACGGGGACCCAGCGGCGTTCCCCGGGGCGCCGGAGCTGGTCGACGACGGGGTGGATCAGGACTGCAACGGCGCGGACACCATCCTGTGCGCGGCGGATCTCGACGGCGACGGCTTCGGCGGCGCGGGGGACGTGCTGGCGCCGGACGGAGACTGCGACGACCTCGGTGAGGCGACCGCGGGCGGAGACTGCGACGACTCCCTGGCCTCGGTCAGTCCGGCGGGGGTCGAGATCGCGGACGACGGGGTGGACCAGGACTGCAACGGCGCAGACACGGTGACCTGCTTCCAGGACCTGGACGGCGACGGCGTGGGCGGCCTGTCGACGGTCCTGTCCCCCGACGGCGACTGCACGGACCCCCTCGAGTCGTCCTCGTCCGCGGACTGCGACGACGGCGATCCGGCGATCTTCCCCGGAGCGACGGACGTCCCCGACGACGGGGTCGATCAGGACTGCTCGGGCACCGACGCGGTGACCTGCCAGGTGGACAACGACGGGGACGGGGTCGGCGGGCTCGGCACGGTCGTGGGGTATGACGGGGATTGCGCGGATCCGGGCGAGTCCTCGCAGACCGGAGACTGCAACGACGCATCGCCCACGACCTACCCGGGCGCGCCGGAGGTGTGCGACGGGGTCGACCAGGACTGCGACGGCGACCTGGTGGAGTCCTTCCTCGACACGGACACGGACGGGTCCCCAGACTGCTTCGACGAGGACGACGACGGCGACGGAGTGGCGGACGTCGCGGACTGCGGCTCCCTGAACGCGGCGATCTACCCCGGCGCGCCGGAGGTGTGCGACGGGATCGACCAGGACTGCGACGGCGACCTCGTCGAGGGCTTCGCCGACGCGAACGGCAACGGGCTGCCCGACTGCGCCGAGGTGGACTCCGACGGGGACGGGTTCGCCGCCGACGACTGTGACGACACGAACGCGGGGGTCTACCCGGGCGCGCCCGAGGTCGCCGACGACGGGGTGGACCAGGACTGCAACGGCGCGGACACGGTGACCTGCTTCCTGGACGCGGACGGCGACGGGGTGGGCTCGACGCTGACCCTGTCGGTGGACGGCGAGTGCGACGACGTGGGCGAGGCCTACGGGGGAGGGGACTGCGACGACAGCGCCCCGCTCACGTTCCCGGGGGCGCCCGAGATCCCCGACGACGGCGTCGATCAGGACTGCTCGGGGACGGACGCCGTGCTCTGCTTCGAGGACGGCGACGGCGATGGCTACGGCGGCTCCGACACCCTCGTGAGCCTCGACGGGGACTGCACGGACGCGGGGGAGGCGCTGCTCGGGGCGGACTGCGACGACGAGGACGCGACCCTGAACCCGGGGGCGTCCGAGGTGTGTGACGGGGTCGACCAGGACTGCGACGGCGACCTGGTGGAGTCGTTCCTCGACGCGGACGGGGACGGCCTGCCGGACTGCGCCGAGACCGAGGACGACGACGGCGACGGGTACGTGGGCAACGACTGCGACGACGGCGACGCGTCGATCTTCCCGGGCGCCCCCGAGATCCCGGAGGACGGGGTCGACCAGGACTGCAACGGGTACGACGCGGTCTGGTGCTCGCCGGACCAGGACGGGGACGGGTTCGGGGACGCGGACACGGCGCTCGTGGAGCTGAGCGGGGAGTGCGGGGGGAACCAGTACCCCGAGGGTGACGACTGCGACGACGACGACGTCGCGGTGAACCCGGGCGCGGACGAGGTCTGCAACGGCGTCGACGACGACTGCGACGGGGTGCACTTCCCCGAGGAGGACACCGACGGGGATGGGGACGGGGCCGTGGCCTGCGCGGACTGCGACGACGCCGACCCCACGGCGTTCCCCGACGCCGAAGAGGAGTGCGCGGACGGGGTCGACAACGACTGCGACGGGGCCGACGACGCGTTCGATCCCGACTGCAACGGCCTCATCGACCAGGACGGCGACGGGGTCTGCCCGGACGGGATCGACCGCAGCGAGCCGCTGGACGGGGACTGCGACGACGAGGGGGAGGCCCTCGACCCGGACGAGCTCGGCGACTGCGACGACATGGACCCGGACGTCTTCCCGGGGCAGGTGGATGCCTGCGACGGGGTCGACCAGGACTGCGGCGGGCTCGGCGACGAGGTCGACGGCGACGGCGACGGGCAGATGGGGTGCGAGGGGGACTGCGACGACGGCGCCCGCAGCGTGTTCCTCGGCGCCACCGAGACCTGCGGGGACGGCATCGACCAGGACTGCGACGGGAGCGAGAACGCCCAGCACGACGATCCCGAGTGCTGGCCGACGCGGTGGACGTGCGCCACCGCGGGGTCCGGAGGGGGAGTGAGCCCCTGGCTGCTCGTCCTGGGGCTGTGGCCGCTGTGGCGCCGGCGGCGATCCGCGGGCGGACGGTCGCTGGGGCCTCTCCTCGGGCTCGGGCTGCTCCTTCCGGCGGCGGCGGCGGGGGGCGAGCTCGACGAGACGCTCGGGCTGGTGCAGCGGGCGGTGGAGCGCGGCCAGTGCGCGGAGGCCCTCGATCAGGTGCGCCTGTTGCGGGAGGAGCACGGTGAGTCGCTCCCGGTGCTCGGGGCCCACGCCGACGCCGCCCGGTGCGCGGGGCGGGCGCGGGAGGCGGTGAACGCGCTCCGGGCATTGCAGGCGGCGGGTGGAGGCGACGACTCGACGGACGTGCTGATCCTGACGCTCCAGCGGTCGCTCGGTGTCGTCGAGGTCCGGGCCGATGTGAGCGCTCTCCGCAGCGCGCCGCTCGTGCGCCTGGAGATTCGTGACGGCGATGCCCCCGAGCTCATCGAGGGTGAGGAGGTGGGGGCGGGCCTCTGGCGGTTCTCGGATCTGCCCGCGGACACCCCCCTGGCCCTGGTGGTCTCGGGAGAGGGGATCCGGCGCCTCAAAGAGGTGCTTCGCCCCCTCGGTCCCGGGGAGCTCCTGCGGCACCAGCTGGCGCCGGAGTGGGGTGGGTTCGGGATGCTCGCCCTCGCCCGGGACCTGCAGGGCGTCGAGGTGCTCGTGGAGGAGGGTCGTCAACGGATTCCCCTGTCGTCGGAGCCGGTGCAGGTCACGGCCGGGCGCGTGCCGGTCGTCATCATCGGGTCCGGGGGGAGCGTCGAGACCTACACCGACGTGCCGGCGGGGGAGGCGGGGGCCATCTTCGATCCCCTGCCGTGGCTGCCCGGGTCGCTCGATCTCCTGCATGTCCCTGCGGGGTCGCGCGTGCGGGTGGTGGTGGAGGATCCCGAGGGGCGGCCGCGTGCGCGCTCGTTCCCCGTGCCGACCACGGAGGGCGCGATGGACCGCACCACCGGCTTGCGGGTCGTGGAGCGGGTGACCGTCGACTCCCTCCCGGGTGGCGAGGCCGGGGTGTTCGTCATCCACCCGGTGCTGGGGAACCACGTCTCGTCGATGCTGCTCGCTCCCGGGGAGGAGAACACCGTGCAGGTGGCGTGGCGTGAGATGGAGGGGGTGGAGCGCCTGCAGGCCCGGTGGGAGGAATGGAACGTGGAGCGCCGGGCGCTGCGCCAGCGGATCGCCCAGCCCCTGATCCCCGCGGGGGTCGCGACCCTGATGGGGAGCATCGGCGCGGGCGTCCTCGGGGGGCTCGCGGTGGCACGCCGGAACGAGGCGGAGGGCTTCCAGGCGGCCGCTATCGCCGCGACGGAGACAGGCAACGCGGCGGCCCTCAGCCAGGCGTGGCAGGGGTACAGCGAGGCGCACGCGGCGGCGGAGGGCCTTCGCGTGGGCGCGGTCGTGTCCGGGGTCGTCGGAGGGGTGGGGCTGGGGCTGACGATCGCCTTCACCGGACGGGGCCTCGCGCTTCAGAGCGCGATGGAGCCGTGGGATCCGTGGGAGAATGAGACATCGCAGAGTCCGTGACCGACCCGAACGCCACCGGCGTCTCCTTCGCTCTCGCCAGCGGTCTCCATCCGGGGCGCCGGTTGGGGAGCTATCGGCTGGTGCGGGAGCTGGGCGAAGGGGCCTTCGCCGAGGTATGGCTCGCCGTCCAGGAGGGCGAGCACGGGTTCCGCAAGAAGGTCGCGCTCAAGCTGCTCAAGGAGCTCAGCGCAGACCGGCAGGCCTACGAGAGCTTGCTGAACGAGGCGCGCCTCTGCGGATTGCTCCACCACCAGCGCATCGTGGACGTGTTCGGAGTGAGCCAGGTGGACGGGCTCACGTTCGTCTGCATGGAGTACGTCAAGGGGACGACGCTGGATGAGGTGCTCTCCCGGGTGACCGCGGCGGGGATGCAGGTGCCTCTGGCGGTGGTCCTCGAGATCGGGATCGGGCTGTGCGAGGCGCTCGACCACGCGCACAACGCCACCGACGACCTCGGCGACTCGCTCCAGATCGTCCACCGGGATCTGAAGCCCGGCAACGTGATGCTCGCCCCCGGGGTCGGGGTCAAGGTGGCGGACTTCGGGCTCGCCAAGGCGACGACGTCGCGGACGCGGACGGTGGCGGGGCAGGTACGGGGGACGCCGGGGTACATCGCACCCGAGGTGTGGGCGGGGACGCGGGACTTCCTGCCGACGGTGGATCTGTTCGCGGTCGGCGTGGTGCTCTGGGAGCTGGCCACCGGGAGGCGTCTCTTCGACGGCTCCATCCTCGAGGTGATGGGCCAGGCGATGAACGGCGATCCGGAGTCCGAGATGGACGTCCTGCGTCGGTTCCGGCCCGAGCTCGTGCCCATCGTGGGACGGCTCCTGCGGCGGAACCCCGACCGGCGGACCCGCACCGCGTGGGAGGTGCTGGTCGAGCTGCGGGAGATGCACGAGGAGATCGGGACGCCCGGGGCGCTCGACGTGTTCTTGGAGCTCGTGGGGGTGAGCGGGTCGAGGCGGCTGGGAGACACCTCGATGAAGCTCGCTCGAGTGGACGCAGCCTGGACCGGCCTCATGGAGCTCGCGGGGGTCGGAGACGGGGGATACGGCGGCGGGAGGACCTCCGCGAACGACCACATGGTGGCGTCTGGTCCGCCACCGGTGATCGACGAAGAGGACGACTGGTACGACGATCCCGCCAGCTCGGCGCGGGAGACGATGGCGGTGTCGATCCCGTCGGATCCGGGGAGCGACCTGTGGCCCGCGTCGGCGCGAGGGGTCCTGGTCCAGGACCCCGAGGACTCGTTGGAGGTTGCTCCCCCGCGGCGCTGGCTGCCGGCGGTGGTGCTCCTCGGGACGGCGGCGCTGGCGCTGATCTGGGTCGGTCTCTTGTGGACGGGGCCGACGGAGCCCGAGGTGAGCGTGGGGGGCGAGGTCGCAGGCCCCACGGAGCCCGCCCAGGTCGTCCAGACACCGGCCCCCGGTGAGGTCGACCGGGGGGAGCCTGCCAAGGAGGCGGACCCCTGGGTCGACGCGGCCCCCACCGACGCAGCCGGGGCGCCCCGTGAAGACGACGCCCCCACGCCGGAGGTCGCCTCGCCCGCGCCCCGAGAGCCGGCGGCGCCGAGTCGGACCGAGCCCGTGGAGGCGGCGCGCCCGGCCCCGGAGGAGGCCGCACCGTCCCCAGCAGCTGTCGCCGAGGTGCCCGCCGACGGCGTCAGCGCACCGGCCCCCGCGGCGGAGGAGTCCATCGCCGAGGCGACGGGGGAGGACCCGGCCCCGGCGGTCCTGCCCACGACCGGCTGCCTCGTGTTCCAGTCCCGGCCAGTGGGGGCCGACGTGCTGCTCGACGGGGTGGCGACCGGCCTCCTCGCGGGCCGGGGCGAGACGGCCACCCGAGCGCGGGAGCCGGGCACGGTGGAGGTCTCGATGGCGTCCGAGGGCGTCGTCCTCGCCCGCCAGAGCGTCCAGGTGGAGCCGGGCGCCCGGACCGTCGTCCGCTGCGATCTCCTGTCGGGCGGGACGTGCACCGTCCGCGCCGCCCCCGGCAGTTGCGACTGAGCGGGGCCTCGTCCGCTCGTTTAGTGTCCGCCCGTGTCGACGCCCGCCCGCGCCCCCGGCCAGGGGCCCTTCCTCCGCCTGCCGCTCTTCGAGGGGCCGCTCGATCTGCTGCTGCATCTCTGCCGGCGGCACGAGCTGCCGCTCGCGAAGGTGCCGCTGGCGCAGGTCACGGCCCAGTTCCTGGCCTACCTGGAGCTCATGGAGGAGCTCGAGCTCGGCGTCGCCGGGGAGTTCGTGGAGACGGCGGCGCTGCTCTGCCTGCTGAAGTCCCGCGAGCTCCTGCCCGCGTCGCCGGCGGACGAGGACGAGGACGAGGAGGAGGACCCGCGGGTCGCCCTCGTGCAGCGGCTGCTGCTCTATCGGTCCATCCAGACGGCGGCCGCGACCCTGGATCTGATGCCGCGCCGCGGGCGTGAGTTCTTCGTGAGGCCTCCGGGCGCCGAGGCCGAGATGGAGGACGATGCGCCCCTGGACTGCGACCTCGTCGACCTGCTCTCGGCGCTCCGGGATCTCCTCGAGCGCGGCCGCCGGCGGGTCGCCGTCCACGACGTCGCCGCGCCGCTCCTGCCGCTTGCGGACCGGATGGCCGAGGTGCTCCGGATGGTGCTGGATGCGGGCGGCGTGGAGCTCGCAGCCCTCGTCCCCGACGACGCCGACCGCGCCTTCATCGTCGTCACCTTCCTGGCGATCCTCCACCTCGCGCACGAGCGGCGCCTCGTCCTGACCCAGGACGGTCGCGCGGCGCCCATTCGGTTGGAGGCGGCGTGATCCCGCAGGAGCTGGTGGCGGCCGTGGAGGGCGTCCTGTTCGTGGCCGAGCGGGCGCTGACGGCGGACGAGCTCGCCGTCGCCCTCGGCGGCGAGGTCTCGGTCGCGCTGGTGGAGGAGGCGCTGGCCGTCCTCGCGGAGCTGCATCCGGACGTCCCCGGACGGGGCTTCGCGCTGGCCCAGGCAGGCGAGGGCTGGCGGCTTCGGACGACGGCCCACGCGGGGCCCCATGTGGCACGGTTCGTCGGGGTGAAGCCGGCACGCCTGTCCCGGGCCGCGCTGGAGACCCTCGCGATCGTCGCCTACCGCCAGCCGTGCACCCGGTCGGACGTGGAGCGGATCCGGGGAGTGGACAGCGGCGGCGTTCTGCGGGCCCTGCTCGACCGGCGGATGATCGGGATCGCGGGGCGCAAGGCAGAGCCCGGCCGTCCGATGGTGTACAAGACCACCGCAGACTTCCTCGATCAGTTCGGACTGGCCGGCCTGGGAGACCTGCCGAGCCTGAGGGAGTTCACCGAGCTCGGGCCCGAAGACGCCTCCACCTTGCCGGGGGAGGAAGAGACCGACCGGAGCCAGATCACGCTCCAGGAGTACGCCGCGCGGCGCGCGATCGAGCACCTCGACGAAGAGGTGGATCGGCGGCTGCGGCTCGCCGCCGGCCCAGCGCGACCGGCCGCATCGGAGGAACCATGAAGCCCGATCATCTCGTCAAGGTGCTCGCCGAGCACGGCGTGGCGTCCCGGCGGGCCTGCGAGCGGATGATCCGCGAGGGCCTCGTGACCGTGGATGGAGCCACGCTCACCGAGCCCGGAGCGATCGTCGACCCGCGCGCCCAGACCATCGTCGTCGACGGCGAGCCCCTGCCGCCGCCGCCCCCGCCCACGTACCTGATGCTCCACAAGCCGAAGGGGATCATCACCTCCCGGAACGACCCCGAGGGGCGGGACACGGTGTTCGACCTGCTCGAGGACCCGCACCCGGCCCTCGCCGCGGTGGGGCGCCTCGACTACTGGACCGAGGGGCTGCTCCTCCTGACGACGGACGGGGAACTCGCGTACCGCCTCACCCACCCCAGCTACCAGGTGGCGAAGACGTATCTCGTCAAGGTCACGGGGACGCCCCAGCCGCGCAAGGTCAAGGAGCTCGAGCGGGGCGTCGATCTCGAGGACGGGCGCACCGCGCCGGCGGCGGTGGAGATCGTGCGCACCGTGGGCCCGTCGAGCTGGCTGCTCGTGACGATCATGGAGGGTCGCAACCGCGTGATCCGCCGCATGATCGAGGCCATCGGGCACCGGACTCTCAAGCTCAAGCGGGTCGGGCTCGGCGGGCTCGCGCTCAAGGGCCTGGAGCCGGGACAGGTGCGGGAGCTCAGCCGCGGCGAGCTCGACCACATCCGCCGGGTCGTCAGCAAGCCCGGGGGCAAGCCGCGCCTGACCGTGCCGTATCAGGTGCGCGAGGCCGTGGCGGATGCGCTGCGGCTCCCGAAGCCCGAGCGGCCGAAGCGTGAACAGCGCGTGCGCTCCCGCGATGAGGACGGCCGGCCGTTCCGCACGAAGGGCTGGGCGCGGCCGAAGCCCAAGAAGCGGGTGAAGCCCGGCGGCAAGAAGAAGCGCGGGCGCGGGGGCCGCGGGCGGTCCTGACCCCAGGGGGCGCGGGTGACACGGCGGCCTCGTCATCGCATGACGTCGTCGCTGCGGGCGGTTGAAAGAGGGGGTAAGCCCAAGAAAGTGGCCAACCCACCAGAGCGTGACCAATGTGATGGTCATGCGCTTGTCTTTGCTTGTTGTCCTCACTTCCTTGTCCACCACTGTCGGGTGCATCGGACCCGCCGCCGACGTCGCCGCCAACGCGCTCGTCCTCGGAGGACCGGCGGATGCCGCGTTCTCCGGCATCGCCCAGCCCTTCGAAGCCGGGGTCGTCCTCGCCCGACCCGTCTCCTTGAGTGACCTCGAGAGCAACCTCATCGACGACGCCGACCTCGTCTGGCTGAACGTCGACGGCGCGCCCGTGGAGCTCCAGAACTCGGAGAACGGCCTGTACCTGTACGACGCGCAGGCCCAGCCGGCGGTGCAGTACGCGCCCGGCTCGAGCATCGAGGTGCGGGCCCAGGTGGAGGGCGAGAACGGCGTGGCGACGGTGATCGCGCCCGAGCCGCCGGATCTCTCGACGCTGCCGCCGGCGTGGGCTCACGGTCAGGCGATCTCGGTGGACATGGGGGACGAGTTCGCCCTCGCGTACGGGGCCGTGGTCGACAGCGAGGGATACGTCGTGTGGGACAGCCGGCCGGCGTCCACCGAGGAGATCATCGCCGACCTGCTCAACGCCGACCCGGTGGAGCGGTTCCTCTTCCCCCAGGACGCGTTCGAGACCCCCGGCGCCTACGGCCTCGCCATCGTGGGTATCCGCGAGGCCCAGGGCTCGGACATCGAGGGCTTCGGCAAGTTCTTCAGCAACGTGGGCGTCGGCGCCATCGGCACCGGCTACGTGACCATCACGCCCTGAGGGAAGCCACGCTTCGGGCGCGGTGGGCTACTCGTCCGCCCACTCGAAGCGGTGCCCGCCGGACTTCTTCACCTTGAGGAAGGCGTTGAAGGGCTTGCCGGCGCGGGACGTGAACCCCTCGAGCAGCGCGCTCTTCTTCTTGCTGAACAGCACCGCGGCCTCTTCGCGCTTGATCTCGCGCTTGCAGACCTCGCGAGACACCCGGACCTTGCACACCGTGCACTTGAAGTCCGTGGCCGTCTCGACGATCTGACCGTCGTTGCAGCTGCCGCACTTGCCCAGGGGCTCCTCGTTGACCGGGAACTCCTTGCGGTTCCGCCCGCCGCCCGCCCCGCGGGGAGGGAACTCGAAGCGGAGCCGGCCGGCGTCGGTGAGGTGCAGGGTCGCGGAGAACGGCCGGCCCCGCTTGCTCGTGAAGTTCTCGAGCAGGCCGGTGTTGCGGTCCTTGCCGATGAGGCCGGTCACCTCTTCGAGGCTCAGCGGGCGCTTGCACACCTCGAGCGGCAGATTGACCTTGCACTTCTTGTCCGAGAAGCCGTCGCAGCGGTAGCCGAGCGCGCTCCGGCGCACCAGCCACCCCTCGTCCGGGTGGAACGGGCAGGGACCCACGTCCGCGGGCTCGACGCGCTCGCCCGATGCCTCGAGCAGCTCGCCGTGGCCCTTGCTGCGGATCTCCACGCGGCCATCGTCCGTGAGGTGCAGGCTCGCCTCGTACTCGCGGCCGTCGCGGCTGAAGAAGCCCGACTTCACCGGGGTCTCACCGCCCGAGACGAGCTGCTCGGAGCTCTTCCGGTCGATGTAGCGGCCGCCGACCTCCTTCCAGATCACGAAGGAGCAGGTGCCGTCCTTGCCGCCGTTCTCGCAGACGTAGGTGCGCAGCGTCTCGCGGACCTTCGTCTTGCACAGGGGGCACTCGCCGAGCACGGGCTCGGAGTCGTACAGGCCGTCGTACGTGAACCCCTGGATCTTCTCGACGATCTCGCGGGTCCAGTCCCGGACCTGGTCCATGTACTTGTCCCGCTGGCGGGTGCCGTCCTGCACCGACTTCAGCGAGTTCTCCAGATCGGCGGTGAGCTCCGGGGAGGCGAGCTGCTCGATGGGGATCCGCTGGAGCGAGTCGATGAGGCGGATGCCGCGCGCCGTGGCCCGCAGCGCCTTGCGCCCGCCGAGGCCGCTGACGCGCTCGGCGTAGTTGCGGGAGAGCAGGGTCTCGATGGTCTCGGCCCGCGTCGCGGGAGTCCCGAGGCCGCCGGTCTCCTTGAGGACCTTCGACAGGTGCGCGTCGTCGACCTCCTTGCCCGCCGTCTCCATCAGGGAGAGCAGGGACGCCTCGTTGAGGCGGCTCGGCGGGTTCGTCTCCTTCTCCTCGACCGTGTGCTCACCGAGCGTCACGTCGGGCTTCTGCAGCGGCGGCAGCGAGGCCTCCTTCTTCTCGTCCTTGCCCTTGTCCCAGCATGCGCGCCAGCCGGGGACCTTGAGGACCTTCAGGCGGGTGCGGAAGGTCTCCTCGCCGATGGTCGTGATGCGCTCGACCTGGGTGGAGATCGCCGGGGGGTGGAACGAGGCGAGGAAGCGGCGAGCGATGAGGTCGAAGACCTTCTTCTCGTCGTCCCGCAGGCCGGTGAGGGAGCCCTCACCGGTGGGGATGATCGCGAAGTGATCGCTGATCGCCGTGTTGTCGAAGTTGCGCTTGCGGTTCTCGAGGGTGCCGGACGCGAGGCGGTCCGCGGCGGCCTTGTAGGCCTTGCTCCCGCCGAGGAACCCGATGGCCTGCATCACCTGAGGCTCGTAGTCCTCGGGCAGCGCGCGGCTGTCGGTACGGGGGTAGGTGATGAGCTTGTGGCCCTCGTACAGCGACTGGGCAATGGACAGCGTCCGCCGGGCCGAGAAGCCGAGGCGGCGGTTCGCCTCGCGCTGGAGCGAGGTCAGGTCGAAGAGCGGCGGGGCCGTCTCCTTGCTGTCCTTGCGGGTCTCTGCGGCGGTGGCCGTGGGCTTGCTCTCGAGGAGCTTGATGACGGCGTCCCGTCGCGCCTCGTCGAAGATGCGGTCCTTCGGGCCGTCCTGCGACTTGTCGAACCAGGTGCCCTGGTAGTCGTGATCGCTCGCCGAGAAGTCGGCGTGGATCATCCAGTAGGGCTCGGGCTCGTGGGCGAGGATCTCGAGCTCGCGGCGGACCACGAGGGCGAGCGTCGCGGTCTGGACGCGACCCGCGGACCAGACGACCCGATCCCGCGAGGAACGCAGTCGCACCGTCAGCGCGCGGGTGGCGTTCATGCCGATCAGCCAGTCGGACTCGGCGCGGCAGTCCGCGGCGTCGGCGAGGCCCTGGACGTCGGAGGCGTCCCGCGGGGCAGCGAGGCTCTTCTTGATGGCGTCCTGGGTCATGGACTGGAGCCAGAGCCGCTTCACCGGCTTCTTGCTGCCCGAGTACCGGTAGATCTCCCGGAAGATGAGCTCGCCCTCACGCCCCGCATCGCAGGCGTTGATGACGAGGTCCACGTCCTTCGCCTTGATGAAGCGCTTGAGCGCCGTCAGCTGCTTCGTGCTGCCCCGGGTGGCCTTGAGCTTGAAGGCCTCGGGGATGATGGGCAGGTCCTTGAGGCGCCAGCGCTTGAAGCGCTCGTCGTACTCCTCGGGCGGGGCGAACTCGAGCAGGTGACCGACCGCCCAGGACACGATGTGGTCGTCCCCCTCGTACCCGTGGGTTCCCTTCTTGGCGGCGCCGACGACCTTGGCGATGTCGGCGGCCACGCTGGGCTTCTCGGCGATGATCAGCGTCCTGGACACGAAGAGGACTCCTGCATGGGCGGCGTCGTGCGCCGTGGGTGACGGGGGGGCGGTACCATTCCCGAGGTCTGGGGAGAGCGCAACCGGGCTCGACCCGGCAACGCGAGAAGCTGAGGCGATCTTCGCCCTTCGTCAAGCCCGCTGCGGCGGCTCTCCGCCCCTGCCCGTAGGGCAGTTTTGTTGTACAAGCCCCGGGATGCCTGCCCGCCTCCTGCTCAGCGCGGTCCTCGCGCTCCTGTTGGTCCCCCTGGTCCCCGCGGAGCGGCCCACCGTCGGGCCGAGCGCGGCATCCGCCGAAGTACGCGGCAAGGCGTTCGAGGTCTCGGGGCTCGTCGGGGTCGCGTCCTGGCAGCGCAAGGTGGGGCTCAAGCCGTGCGCCTGGTACGGCGGGATGGCGGGTCACCGCTTCGAGGCGGTGGCCGACCGGATCCACATGGGCTTCCGCGCCACCTGGGAGGGCTGCATCACCGCCCTGGACACGGCGTCGTCCCCGCGGGTGGACATGATCCTCGTCGGCGGGCACTTCAACTACGGGATCAAGCCGGTCGACTGGATGCTGGTGTATGCCCAGGTCGGCGCGGGGATGATGCTGGGCGACCGGACGCCCTCGGGCGGGACGCTCACCCCGCGGGTCACGTTCTCGGGCGGCCCCGGCGTGCTGGTGACGCTCGGCAAGTACTTCTTCCTCGACGCGTCCCTGCGCCTCCTCGTGTTCGAGAACTTCCAGTTCGGGGACCTCGGGGGGCAGGCGGGGAACGCCACGAACCCGCTGGTGGCGCTGACCATCGGGGCGCAGATCTGATGGGCGTCCGCACCAGGGTCCTTCGGTTCGCCCTTCTCTTGGGATGGGGGCTGGCGCTGCTGGCCGGGCCGGCGGGCGCCGAGGACGCCCTCGAGGGGGAGGAGACCCAGGCGGCGGCTGGCTTCGCGCCCGAGCCGACCGGCCCTGCGGTGGGGTTCCGCGGTGACTTCGGGCTCATCTATGCGATCACGGACGGCCAGGGGATGTCCGACCACGCGGCGCTCACGCTCACGGTCGGTCCCCAGTTCGGGGACGCGGAGCGCGGCAAGCCCCCGGGCCTGGCTCCGGTGTTCACGGGCAGCTTCGGCGTCGCCGAGGGCGGCGAGTTCAGCTTCCGGGTCGGCGGGGGGCTCGAGGTCGTCGGGGGGCTCGTGAAGAACGTGGAGCTCGTGGGGCAGGTCCTCGGGGGCTACCTCGTCCAGCTGGACAACGACGAGCGGCGCGGGCCCTTCTTCAAGGTAGGGGCCGGGATCCGGCTCCTGAGCCGCGACCAGTTCTGGGTGCAGTTCGAGCCCCTGAACCTGCTCGTCCTGCCGCCGCCTCCCGGTGGCTTCACCCGGTACACCTCCCACATCGCCGTCGACGTCGCGCTCGTGCGCTTCGGCGGGCGCACGCGCTGAGGTCCCCATGCGCCGCTGTCTGTCGCTCACGCTGCTCACGCTCCCCCTCACGACCCTGCTGGCCGCGGGCTGCACGGGCCCGAACCTCGACACCGACCCCCTCGTCGTCCCCGGCACGGGGGAGACCGAGTTCATCGCCTTGACGGGCGGGGTGGACGAGCTGCCGCTGACGAACGGGGTGCAGGGGGGCACTCACGTCTGGGGCGCGCTCCGGGCGACGGGGATGGACTGGAACGAGCTCACGGTGACCTGGGAGATCACGGACGAGGACGGCCTGCGGGTCACGGAGCCCACGACGATCCGCCAGCAGCTGGCGCCCTGCACCACGTCCGATCCGGCCTGCGAGCCGGGGATGGGGGAGCTCGTGGCGGTCACGGTGGTCATGGACGACCCGGGGAGCGTGCGGGGGGACGAGCTCACGATGACCGTGGACGCGTCGGACGCCGACGGGCGCAGCGCCAGCGCGACGACCCAGGTGCGGCCGATCTTCTCGGTGGAGTGATGGGCCGTCTGATCGTCTGGGGGGGCCTGGTGCTCGTGCTCGCCCTCGTGTTGACGGCGGTGGTCAAGGTGGTGGCCGGAGGCGACTCGGTCTGGCACGTCTCCGAGCGTGCGCCGCTGCCGCCGGTCCCGGTCGCGCTGCCGGACGATGGCTCCTGGCCGGCCTGGAAAGCGGGGATGGAGGCCTTGGCCGCTGGCGGGGCCGACGCAGGCGCTCTGCGCGAGCTGCTCAGCAGCTCCGAGGGCGCGCCGGACCCCGATCGGGTCGCGGCGATCGCCCCGCCGCCCGAGGCGCTGGCCGCCATGCCGGACCCTCTCGCCACACGGGGCCTGAGGGTCCCGCTCACTGCCCTGGACGCGCCGAGCGAGCTCCCGAGGGAGGCGATGGCCGCCCCCTACGCCTGGCTCCTTCGGGCCTGGGAGCAGAACGAGGACCCCGACGCGGCGGAGGCGGACCTCCTGCGCGCGCTGCAGTTCGGTGTCGTGATGCAGCACTCGGGTGAGAGCCTGGTCGCGAACATGCTGGGCATCCACGCGCAGCGGAGGGCGCTCTCCGAGGCCGAGGAGATGGTGGCGGCAGGGCTGCCCGCCGCGTCGCTCGACCGGCTCGCCACGGCGGTGGAGGCGTCGCGGGCGCTGGGGCCGGGAGTGGGCGCCGGCATTCGAGGCGACTGCACGATGATCGCGGACGGCTTCGAGACCCTTCTCGACCAGGCCCAGACGCCGGGGACGAAGCCCCTGCCAGGACCCGCGGTGGGCTACTCGCCGAACCGCACCGTGAGCTTTCTGCTCCACCAGTGCCGGGTCGCGCTGGCCAACGTGGACCGCCCACCCGAGGAGCGCCAGCCGATCCCCCCGTCCCCTCCACTCTCCGGGCTGGGGTACGTGGACAATCCGGTCGGCCGCATCCTCCTGCGCGTGGGCTCGGTGCCGTCGGTGCGCTTCCTCGAATCGGTGGACCGCCTCGGAGAAGAGCGGGCGGCGTTCCTCGACCTCGTCGCTCAGGCTCCGCCCGACGGTGGCAAGGAGCCCAGCACCGGCGGCGCCCCGGACTCCAGCACCCGGTAGTCCGCCCCTTCGCGGGCCCCGCGCCGCGTGAGGGGGTTCTTCGTCGCCGACCTCACGTGGTCCCGGTCGATGAAGCGCCAGGGCAGGTGCTCGTCGCGCCCGGCCGGGATGCCCAGCCTCCGCGCCTGGACGAGACGCGGAGACCGGCCCACGTCCTCGAGGAAGAACGACGCGGGATCGAAGCGACGCCCCGTCCACTCGCGCACCCGCAGATCCAGCGCGCGGCAGAGGAGGGCCTGGCCCGCGCAGAGTCGGTGCGCGGGCCGTCGCTCTCCGCTGCGCCGGGGACTCAGGGCATGCATGCGGTCGAGCGTCTCCTCCGGAGAGGCCGCGTCGACCCAGGGGACGCCGCTCTTCACGAGCACCGCGTTCCCCCCGCCCCGGGCCGAGAGGTTCAGGGAGTCGCCGCCCTGGGAGTGATAGAGGTAGAGCGTCCCCGGCGGCGCGAACATGGGCTCCCGCGACGGGGTCCTCCCCAGCGAGCTGTGCGAGCCCTTCTCGTCGATGGCGTAGGCCTCCGCCTCCACGATGCTCGCTGCCAGCCAGAGCCCGTCGAGGCGACGGCGCAGGACCTTGCCCACCAGGGCCATGGCGAGGTCGACCGGCGGGCGGTCGAAGAACGCGTCGGGCAGCGGCGGGCCAGGGGGACGTGAGGACACGGGGGGATGATGGCATCGTGGCGCCGATGTCCGTCCCCGCGACCTTCGAACTCGAGCTCCCCGCCATCCCCGAGCACCTCGAGGTGTTCTTCGAGGACCCCGCGGTGCCCGGGGGCTTCGCGAACCCCTGGGGCACGAACATCCAGCCGGAGTTCTCCCGCCTCCTGCGGTGGCAGACCCAGCGGAACCCCTGGCGGGCGCGAAAGAAGGCGGGGGCTGATGCGCCCAGGCTGACCCGCGATCCCCGGGGCGCGCTCGACGCGGCGGACGCCCAGGGCCGGCTGACCTGGCTGGGCCACGCCAGCGTCCTGGCCACCGTCGACGGGGTGACCGTGCTCGTCGACCCCGTCTTCGGACGCGCCGGGCCAGTGCCGCGCAAGGCCCCGACGCCCCTCTCCCCCGACGAGCTCCCCCACGTGGACGTGGTCGCAGTCACCCACGGTCACTACGACCACCTCGACCGCGCGTCGCTGGCAGCGCTGGGGAAGCGGTTCGGCGAGGACACCCTGTTCGTCACGCCCCGAGGGCTCTCCGGCACGCTGCCGAAGGCCTGCCGGCGCCGGATGGAGCTGACGTGGTGGCAAGGGGTCACGGTGGGCGGGGTCGATGTCGTCCTCGTCCCGGCGCAGCACTGGCACCGCCGCGGCCTCCTGGACGTGAACCGGGCCCTGTGGGGGGGCTTCGTGGTCCGGGGCGGTCGGACGGTCTACCACTCCGGCGACACGGGCCACTTCGGCGGGTTCGAGGCGATCGGCCTCGCCTTCCCGTCGCTCGACACCGCCGTCTTGCCCATCGGGGCCTGGGAGCCACGGTGGTTCATGGGCGACCAGCACATGGACCCCGATGGCTCGGTCGCCGCGTTCCAGGCGCTGGGGGCCCAGCGCTTCGTCGCCATGCACTGGAACACCTTCGACCTGACGGACGAGCCCCTCGACGAGGGACCGCGTGAGCTCCGGATGGCCGCCGAGCGTGCCGCGATCACGTTCGACTCACGCTTCGTCGTTCCCGCTCACGGCGAGACGGTGGCTCTGTGACGGCGGAGGTGACGATGGAGCCCCGTCCCCGGCCGCCCCGGGACGACCACGAGCTGCTGGCGCGAACGCAGCTCCTCGCGGGGCGGTCGGTCCAGGCGGTGGCGGTGCGCTTCGGCCTCCCGGTGCCCGCGAGCCTCCGGGCCCACAAGGGCTGGCTGGGTCAGCTGCTGGAGTACGCGCTCGGCGCCTCGGCGGCCTCGAGGGCGGAGCCCGACTTCCCCCACCTGGGGATCGAGCTGAAGAGCGTCCCAGTGGACGAGGCGGCCCGCCCGCGTGAGTCGACCTACGTGTGCGTGGCCCCGCTGGATGGGAGCCTCGCGGTGACCTGGGAAGAGAGCTGGGTGCGTCGCAAGCTGAGCCGGGTCCTCTTCGTGCCGATCGTGGGGGACGGGCCGCTGCCCTCGAGGCTCATCGGGGCGCCCGTGCTCTGGGAGCCCGACGCGCGGGAGGACGCCCGCCTGCGAGCAGACTGGGAGGAGATCACCGGCCGCATCGTGGCGGGCGACGTCGCGGGGCTCGACGGCCGGGTGGGGGAGGCGCTCCAGCTGCGGCCGAAGGGAGCGAGCGGGAGCGACGCGACCTGGACCCTCGACGGGGACGCCGAGTGGGTCCAGACGATGGCGCGCGGGTTCTATCTGCGGCGGTCCTGGACCGCCGAGTTGCTTCGGCGGGCGTTCGGTGTAGCGTCGCCTTGAACCGCTGAGAGGACCCATGAGCACGAACACGACCCTCGCCCTTGGAGCCGGAGCGGCCCTCGCCATCGGAATCGCCGTCTTCGTCATGGGCTCGTCGTCGGAGGAGCCCGACCTGTCGGCTCGGGTGGCGGAGCTCGAAGCGAAGGTCGCTCGCCTCGAGGCGGAGCGTGAGCGGCCGCGGCGTGAGCGGCCGCGTGAGCTTCGAGGGGAGGGGCGTCGCCGGGGCGACCGCCCCATGCGGGCAGCGCGGGCAGGGGGCCCGCCGGACGACCGTGAGGTGGAGGAGATCGCGCGACGGGCGCTCCGCCGGGCGGACGGAGACCCGGACGCGGTGCTCGAGGTCCTCGACAGCGACGACCCCGAGGTACGTGACCGCCTCGACGCCCTCGTCCGGGACAGCATGGAAGCGGAGCGTGAGGAGCGGTGGGAGCGCCGGCGTGAGCGCATCGAGCAGCGGGTCGCCGAGCGGCTGGACCAGCTGGCCCAGGACGCGAGCCTGAACGACGCCCAGGTGGACGCGCTGGACACGGCCCTCGCCGCGGAGCGGGAGGAGATCTTCGCCCTGTTCCGTCAGGCGCGGGAGGACGGGAGCTGGGCGGACGCGCGGGACAAGGCCGACGCGATCCGCGCGGCCACCGATGAGCGCGTGGCGGGCCAGCTGGACGACACGCAGCGCGATGCCTGGGACTCCTTCCGGGAGGAGGAGGCGTCGCGCCGCGGCCGATGAGCACGCCCTGGGTCGTCGTCGGCGGAGGCCTCGCGGGGCTCTCCACCGCCTGGAACCTCGCCCGGGATGGCGAGGAGGTGGTCGTCCTCGAAGAGCGTAAGCCGGGGCACCCGGGAGGCTCGTCCCACGGGCGGGCCCGCATGACCCGCAGCACCTATGGGTCCGCGCTCTACGTGGAGCTGGTGGCCGAGGCGCTTGCCCAGGACTGGCCGGCGCTCCAGGCGTACGCCGACCGTCCCCTCATCACCCCCACGCCAGCCGTGTTCTTCGGGCCTCCTGCGGGTCTGTTCGGGGCGTTCTCCGCGGCCACGCTCGGGACCGAGCTCCCGGGACTCACGGCGGTCGACGCAGCCGAGGCGACCGCCCGATGGCCGGAGCTCCGGATCGAGTCCACCGACGGCGTGATCCTGGACCAGACCGCGGGGGTGATCTCCGCCGCGGGGGCGCTCGACGCCCTGCGGAGGGCCTGCGCGGCGAGCGGTGTGAGCCTGCGCGTGAGCGCTGGCGTGCGCTCCATCGAGGGCCGCGCCGACGGCGTCCGGTTGGGGGCCGTGAGTGGCGATCTGATCGCCGACAGGGTGGTCATCGCTGCGGGGGCGTTCACGGGCGAGCTCCTCCCGGAGCTGAGCGGGGTGATTCGACCCCTCAGGCAGGTGGTGGGCTACGCCGCCCCGGGCGCCCCCGAGGCGCCCCCGGTGAACTGGGCGCGGCTGGACGAAGGCCTCACGTACGGGCTCCCACCCCACGAGGGCGACGGGGCGAAGATGGCCGGCCACCGCCTCCAGGGTCCCCCCGACGACCCACGGGGCGCCGGGCCCACCACTCCCGACCACCGCGCCCAGCTCACGTCCACCCTGGGTCATGCGCTGCGTGATGTCCCGGAACTCACGCGCATGGAGACCTGCCTCTACGGGGTCACTCCCACCGAGGACCCCGTCGTCGGTCCCCTCGCCCGAGACCCCCGCGTCACCGTCTGCGCGGGCCTCTCGGGGCATGGGTTCAAGCTCGGACCGCTGCTGGGCCGGATCGCAGCGCGCGTGGCGCAGGGGCGCCCCACGGGCGTGAGCGCCTTCGACGTCGCACGCTCACGCTTCGCGGCGGAGCGCCCAGGCTGGCCGGCTCCCTGACCCGTCAGGGGTTCATGGGATCTTCGTCCCAAGCGGGGTACTGGGCGATGTCGTCCAGTACCCCCTGGCTCACGGGGAAGCCCCAGGCCAGGAAGAACGGCCCCAGGTCGTGCTCCACGATGTCGGCGTAGGACTGGACGAACAGGTCGATGCGCTCCTGGTCGGTCCCCGGGTGTCCGGTGGAGTCCAGGCTGCGGTAGAGGTCGAACAACTCCGGGTAGGGCTCCCAGCCGAAGCCCTCCTGCAGCTGGAGATAGGTCTCCAGGGCGGTCCACACCGACCAGTTCGCGAAGTCGGGTCCCGTGGCGAGGTAGTCGCTGACGGTCTGGGCCCGAGAGGAGGGCGCGACCGCCGGGTGGGCGACATCGCGTGAGACCCCGGCGACCTCCTCCGATGCGTAGACAGACCAGAGGTTCACGTTCCCCTCGGTGGTCCCGGGGAGGACGAAGTCGCGGTGCTGGTGGTTGTGCCCGAGCTCGTGGAACGGCCCCCAGGCGCCGCTCGTCGTGAGCGACGTGAGGCTGGTCACCTCCTCGACGGACGCGAGGTGGGCCATCATCGGGTACCCCGAGTGCATCCATCCCGCGCTGATCTGCCGGTCGGTCACGAACCGCTCGGCACGAGGGCGCGCCGCGGGGATCCCGTAGAGCCAGGCGTCGGCGTCCAGCACCGCGTCCCAGAACGCCGTGAGGGCCTCAGGATCCGTGAGCGTCTGTACGTCCGCCGAGGGCACCGTGATCACGTAGCTGTTCGCCTCCAGCTCGGCCCACGGTCCGGCCCAGCCCTTCATCTGCTCCCAGTCGTCGTCGGAGTGCTCCCCCCGGACGAACCGCGGCATGGCGACCGCGCCCTCGATCGTCACGTCGACCGACCCCAGCGCCAGGCCCACCGGGACCCGGATGTAGACCGGGCCGCCCCAGAGGCTCGCGGTGGTCGTGGTCGTGGTCTCCAGGGCGTCGCGGCGGAGGATGTAGGGGTACCGCTCCCAGGTGTCCTTGCCCCAGAGGCTGTCGCTGTGGGCGCCGATCTGCACCTCGAGGCCCTGCCCGGCGTCGAGCGGGTCGACCGTGACCGTGAGCAGGTCCCCGGGCGCCGCATAAAGCCCGGTGCTGCGCCACGCCGCTGCCTGGGAGCCGGAGTAGATCAGCTGCGGGTCGATCCCGTCGTGGGTCCCGTCGATGGTCACGCTCACGCTGACCCGCTGCGCCTCGGCCGCCACCGCGCCGGGGAAGTCGGTCGACGCGGGGTGGGCCCAGAGCTCCTCCGCGGGGAGGTCACGGCCCTCGCGCACGTCGAGGCGCACCACCAGCTCCTCCAGGGGGCGATCCGCCCGAACGAGCGGCGTGTCGCTCGTGATGGAGAAGGGGCCCACCGCCTGAGCGACGGCGCGGGCGCACCTGAAGTAGTCGGTCCCCAGGGGCAGCTCGCTCACCCCGGTGCCGGCAGCCCCGACCGCCGTGACCAGCTCGGCCTGGCTCAGCGTCGGGCCGCCCGTGAGGTGGGCGAGCAGCGCAGCGAGGGCGGCGTGCCCGTGCTCCAGAGGCTCGGGAGGCGAGGAACTCACGGTGTCGGAGCCTGCGCTCACGGCCCCTTGCCCGGCGAACCAGATCCCCAGCTCCCCGACCATCACGTTGCCGGCGAACGTGCTCGCGGGCTCTCCGGTCGAGTAGGTGTACCACCACGCCTGTCCCCCGAGGACGAGCCCTCCGCCCCCCTCGAGGTACTCACGCACCGCCGTGAGCTCGGCAGCCGACGGGCCTGGGTAGGCTGAGAACACGTAGGCATCCACGCTGTCGTCCAGGTCCAGTGGCGCGACCTCGGCGACCGTGAGGCCCGCCCCTTCCAGGCGGCTCACGAGGTCGGGGAAGGTACCCGGCGCCACCGCGATGCTGGCCCCGCCGTCGCGGACCCAGTCCACCGCATTGTCGACGAGGGTCCCCACGTCGCTCCCCTCGAGGAGCCCGCCGAAGTAGGCCTCGTGAGCGAACACCACGGCCCGTCCGTCCCCCAGGTGCCCGGCGGCGACGAACGTGCGTCCCTCCTCGTCCTGGACGACCGGGAAGGTGGAAGGGCCGTGCAGGAGGAGGTTGTCGGGCTGGGCGCCCCCGCTCTCGATGGTGCTCACGCCCGCGGTCAGCGCCGTCCAGTCCGCGTCCCAGTCGAGGACCTCGCCGCAAGCCTGGGGATCGACGGAGTCGTCGTCGTCGACTGCGTCGTCGTCGTCGGCTGCATCGTCGTCGTCGACTGCATCGTCGTCATCGCCGAGGGGGCCGGTCGAGGGGCACCCCGCGAGGAGGAGGGCGAGGAGCAGGAGGCGGAGTCGAGTCATGGCTGTCTCCTCGACCCCGGAGGGTCAGGCGTCGAGCACCGTGAGCAGGTCGTCGGCGAGCTGAGGTCGCTCATCCGGGTCGACGCGCATCGCGTGGAGGGCGAGGTCGGCGAGCGCGTCGGGGATCTCCATCTCGGGAGCGGCTTCGCGCGGGTCGGGGGGCGGCGTGAGCGCGGCCGCGAGCCGCCCCGGAACCGTCGCCGCCGTGATCGCGGGTCGGAAGGCGATGAGGTGATACAGCACCGCCCCCAGGCTGTAGATGTCGGTCAGCGGGTTGGGCTCCACGCGCTCGCTGCCCAGCATCTCGGGGGCCACGTACCCGGGCGTCCCGTGGACCCGCACGGCGCCCTTGGTCTCTTCGAGGTCCGCGTCCTCGGCGGCGTCGGCGGTGAACCGTCGGGCCAGGCCCCAGTCGACGAGTCCCGCCGGTCCGCCGCGGCCGTCCACCAGGATGTTCGACGGGGTGACGTCTCCGTGGGCGACCCCTCGGTCGTGAGCGTGAGCGAGCGCGCTCACGGCGTCCCGCCACGCCGGGACGAAGACCTCGTCGCGGATCCGGCGCCGGAGCTCGGGCTCACGGTCACCCAGCCCCTGCAGGATGGTCCGCAGGTCCCGCCCCGGGAAGCGCTGGAGCGCGAGGAACATCCGGTTCTGCTCCGCGACGCCCATGTCCAGGAGGTGGGGGATGGAGGGGTGCTCGAGCTCCGAGAGGAGCCGGCCCTCACGCAGGAACCTCACGCCGTCCTGGAGGCGCCGGGTGCGGTCCTGGCGCAGCACCTTGACCGCTGCTTCCTTGCCGGAGAACCGGTGGCTGGCCACGAACACCTGACCGCTCACGCCGCCCCCGATGCTCTCGCCGAGGATCCAGGGCCCCACGAGCACGGTCGCGGGCGGGAAGTCGCCGCTGTTGGTCACGAGCGGGTCCCCTTCCAGCCGAGCTTCTTGGCCTCACGCTCCAGGCGCCGCGAGACCCCCAAGGCCGTCGGCGGCCGCTTCGCCGGGTCGTGGTCGATGAGCTGAAGGAGCAGGTCTGCGGCGTCCCGCGTGAGCTCCGGTTGGAGCTGGCGGGGGTGCGGGGCCGGCTGCACCGCGATCGCCGCCATCAGGTTCGCGAGGTCCGGCGACTCCCAAGGAAGCTGGCCCACCAGGATCTCCCACGCGACGATCCCCATCCCGTACACGTCCGTCGCGCGTGAGGCGGGATCGCCCTCGAGGAGGATCTCGGGCGCGAGGTAGCTCGGCGTCCCCAGGACGACCCCCTCGGCGCTGATCGCGACCCGGGACCCCTCGAACTTCGCGACGCCGAAGTCGACGAGCTTGACCTGCTTGCGGGCATCGAGGACGAAGACGTTCTCGCTCTTCACGTCCCGGTGGAGGATCGAGGCCTCGTGGACGGCGTGGAGCCCGGCGAACGCCTGGGAGATCAGCATGAAGCGCTCGGCGAGGGGTGGCCGCTCGCTCCAGGGCTTGCTTCCGTCGACTCCGCAGTACTTATCGAGCGTCTCTCCCTGAAGGAGCTCCATCGTGTAGAAGGGCTGGCCCCGGGTGACGCCAAAGTCGAACGTGCGCACCACGTTGGGGTGGATGAGCTCGCGGCAGACGAGCATCTCCCGGCGGAACCGCTCGAGGGCGTTGTCCACTGCCACGGAGAGGTTCAGCACCTTGAGCGCCACCCGAACCTGGAGCAGCAGGTCGCGCACGCGGTAGACCGTCGCCGTCGCGCCCCGCCCGATCGCCCGCTCCACCACGAACCGGTCGGCGATGAGAGAGCCGGGCAGCAGCCCCAGGCCTGGGTTGTCCGCGGGCTCACCCAGCGTGAGCGCGGCCGTGAGCTGGTCGAGGACGCTGGACGTGTGCGAGCCCTCCCCCGGCTCCGTGGGCAGACCGAGGTGGGCGACGAGGGTGCGCAGCGCCCCAGGGGTCGACTCCCCCTCGATGAACGCCTGGACCCCCTCGGTCACGAGCACGTCGTGGAGGCCGTCGCCCCGGCCACCACAGGCCACCGCGAGGACCTTGCGCTCGATGTCGGGGAAGAACCGCTTCGCCACGCGCAGGAAGGTGAGACCTTCGCCCCCCTTGCCCCAGGCCTTGAGGACGAGGAGGTCCGGTGCCTCTTCGTAGATGGCGTGGAGGGCCTCGTCGCCGCCGAGGCGGACCGCCGTGCGCCACCCCATGCGGGTGAGGGGAGCTTCGAGGGCCCAGGCGTCGTCGAAGTCGTCGAGGACGAGCAGTGCCAGCGGGCCCTGGGCCACCGGAGGCAGGAAGCCGAACTCGGGATCGTCCCGGCGGGGTGAGGGGACGAGGCCGCCGGCCATGGAGCGATACCCGCCCGGAGCCGGGCGGGGAGAGAGCGGGGCGGGCTGCGTCGGCGGCTCGCTGACGATGACCACGGGCGCGGTGGCGGTGGTGTTCTCCGTGTCCTTGCGGGGACGACGCTCCTCTTCGGGGATCGTCGCCACCGGCGCGCTCGGCGGCTCGGAGTCCCAGATCTCGAGGTCGTAGTGGGACGCGCTGGCGTCTTCGGGCCGAACGGACGCGCTGGGGTCGAGCTGATCGATCAGCTCCGCGATGTTCTCCTCGGCGAGACGCGGGAGTGTCTCGTGCGTCTGTTCACCGACGTGAACGTCCGCCGGGGGCTTGGGTGCCTTGGACCCGGGGTCGGTCATGGTGTGGGCGATCTCTCCAGCGATTCCCTCGCGCGCGCGGCGCCATCGTGCCACACCCCCCGCCCTCGGGCATGCCCCGGGCCGCTCCGGACGGCATGCTTCGGCGATGCACCGTCACCTCGTCCTCGCGCTGTCCCTGTCGACGCTGCTCACCGGCTGCCGGTTTGCGCCGCTGGCGTTCGAGGTGGCGAACCCCGCGCCCCCGGAGCTGATCGAGCGCGGGGAGTACCTCGCCGACCACGTGATGATCTGCACCACGTGCCACAGCGAGCGGGACTGGCGGTTCTACGGAGGTCCGCCGACCGAAGGCACCCAGGGGCTGGGCGGGGAGTCGTTCACGGAGCTCTTCCTCTTCCCCGACGACACCACGATGTACTCGGACAACCTGACCCCCGCCACCCTCGGGGACTGGACCGACGGAGAGCTGGTGAGAGCCATCGCCGGAGGCCTCGATCGGGACGGGGAGATGCTTTTCCTGATGATGCCGATCAACCAGTTCCGGACGATGGCGCGCCCGGACATGGAGGCGATCATCGCCTGGATGCGCGCGCTGCACCCGGTCGAGACCGAGCCGGTCCCCGAGCGGGTCCTCAAGTACCGCGCTCTTCGTGACGTGGGCTGGATGTTCGTGGGGCCGCCGGCGCTGCACACGCAGGTCCCGGGCAAGCCCGGCTCGGTCCGGCGCGGCGCCTACCTCGCCAACATGGCCTCCTGCCGGTGGTGTCACACCAGCACCGACATCCTCGGCTTCCCCGTGCCGGGCAAGGAGTGGGCGGGCGGCATGGGCTTCCCGGTGCCGGAGCCGGGGGAGGGCTGGGTCTTCTCCTCGAACATCACGCCCCACAAGAAAACGGGCATCGGGTGGTGGTCCGAGGAGCAGTTCGTGGCGCGCTTCCGGGCGAGCAAGGAAGAGAGCGTGCGCGCGGTCCCCATGTCCGGCGGATTCAACTCGCCGATGGCGTGGTCGTCGTACGCGGGCATGACCGACGACGATCTGAAGGCCATCTACCGCTATCTCATGACCCTGCCGCCGGTGAAGAACGAGGTGCCCCGCTGGGTGGAGCACCGCCCCCACCGCAAGAAGAGCGGCGTGTACCTCTACGACCGACCCCACGAGGAGACCAAGAAGTGACCCCCCGCCTGCTCCTCTTCGCTGTCGCAGCCCTCGCCACGGGCTGCCCCACCGCCAACGACGACGATTCGGCCGTCGCGAACGACGACGACAGCGTCGCGGTGGACCCCCTCGGCTTCGCGGTGGACGAGCCGGGTCCCTTCCACGTGGGCTGGCGCCAGCTCCCGACGACGTACACCCCCGCGGGGGCGACGGAGGCCCGCTCGACGGACGTGGCCGTGTGGTACCCCACCGAAGACCTGACCGGGGAGCCGGCGACGTACCTGCTCGGCATCGACCAGGACGCCTTCGTCGACGCGTCCCTCGCCCCGCCGCTCTACGACGGGCGGTACCCCGTCATGGTCTACAGCCACGGGTCCCAGGGCTGGGCGGGGACGAGCAACGACCTGAGCCGCTGGTTCGCGAGCCACGGCTGGGTGGTGGTGGCGCCCCAGCACTACGGGAACACCTTCACCGACAACAGCCGGGCGGGGACGGCGGCCCACTACCTCGAGCGGCCAGGGGACGTGAGCGCGGCCTTGGACCTGCTCGAGGCGCTGCCCGGATCGGACCCGCTGGCCGGCCTCGCGTCCACCGATCGGGTCCTGCTCACGGGGCACTCACGCGGCGCGTACTCCGTGTGGAGCGTGGCGGGAGCGACCTACGACGCGACCGCGGTCGCGAGCGCCTGCGACACCCCAGACTTCGACGCCCCCTGCACCGACGCTGAGGAGGCCGCGTTCCTCGCGGGCCTCGGCGACGAACGCATCGCGGCGTCGATCCCCATGGCCGGAGGAATCCGGCGCCAGTTCTTCGGTCCGACGGGACACCGGGGCGTCAGCCACCCGGTGCTGTGGATGACGGGATCCGAGGACGAGGGGACGCCCGGCTCACACCTCGCCCAGTGGGGGGAGTTCGACGACATCGACCTGCGCTGGGTCGACGTGGACGGGGGGTGCCACCAGACGTTCGCCCTCGGGACGCCCTGCGGAACGCTCTCTGCCGAGGAGGGCTGGCGCATCGTGGACACGTGGGCGCTGGCGTTCGGGCGGGCCCACGTTCTCGGGGACGACGACGCCACCACGCTGGGGATCCTCGACGGCACGGTCGAGGTGAGCGAGCGCGTCACCTTGCGCATCCTCGAGTAGCGCGGGCCTCACGGCGGGCCACCGCGCCCCGCGATCAGGGCGTCCGGACGTCCGCGGACACCGTTCGAGTCCGGCCTCCCGAGCCCCGCCGATCAGGCTCGATCGAACGACGTCCGTCGATCGTTGGAACCTGGCACGGTCCTCGCTCTTGTCTCCGAGCGTCGCCCCACGGAGGGGCCACGATTGACCGGAGACACCCATGCCGACCTCCCGCTCCTTCTTCGTCCCTGCCTTCGCCATTGCCCTTGCCGCCGCCGGTTGTGACGCACAGTCCGGGGCCCTGAGCTCCGTCGCCTCCCCCGCCAGCGAGGTCAGCGACTCCATCGCCTTCTACCCCGAGGGACCCGAGCGCGAAGCCAGCTACGCCTCGGGCGCCATCTTCTCCATGGACGGGGCGCCGATCGTGGGCGCTCAGGTCTGCCTGGACGGGGCGGACGTCTGCGCTGGCGCCGACCGCGCGGGTCGCTTCTCCATCGCGGGCATCGCCCAGGACTACTCGGAGCTGCTCATCGTCGAAGCCGAGGGCTACATCCCCCTGGCGGTCCCCGTGGCGATGAACGAGGGCGCCCACGCCGGTCTGTCGCTGGTGATGGAGCCCCAGAAGGACCTGCGCCCCGAGGAGCGGACCGGCTCCGTCCGGTTCGTGAACTGGACGATGTTCGGCCTGGAGCGCGTGCCGGACGACCGCGCCACCTGGCGGCTCGATGACGAGACCCACCTGGGGATCCTGTCCGTCAAGGGCCACGAGGGCACCATCGACAACCTGCGGCCGGGGCTCTACGAGGCTGCGCCGGTGACCGCCGCGCCGCCGTCCTTGTGCAGCCGGGACGCGGGCTGGGACGGCGCCACGGGCGCATCGGTGACGGTGCCGGTCCTCGCCGGGCACATCACCCACGTCGAGCAGACCTGCATCGCCATCATCCTCTGAGCGCTCAGGCCTCCCTCCACCCCACCCTCTCCCCTCGCTTCTGGAGCTCGCCATGAACCGCATCGCCGCCATCACCGCTGCCCTCGCCGCCACCCTCGCCGGCTGCACCATCCCCCTCGACGAGAGCCCCGTGGGCATCCAGGACCACGCCGCCTACGACACCTCGGGCACCTCGTTCGCTCCCCACCTCGACGTGGGCGGCCTCTCCGTCCAGGGCGCGGTCCGCACCATCGACGGCGATGGAGTGGGGGGAGCCACCGTCTGTGTCCTGGGGCAGGACATGTGCACCACGAGCGCGCCGGACGGGACGTGGGAGGTGGACGTGGAGGCCGGGGTCTCCGAGCTGGTCCGCATCGACGCCGACGGGTTCTTCACGGCCATCCTCCCCATCGAGCGAAGCGGGGAGCGCAACGCGGCGGCCGTCGCCATCGCCCAGGCGGGGGGCATCGAGATCGAGCTGGTGCCCCGCGCTCGGCTGCGCCTGGAGGACATGGGTGCCATCTACGCGCCGGACGGTCCGGTCCGCCCCGTGGCCGGGGACACGTTCGATCACCAGTTCGAGCCCCTGCCGGCGGGCGCGTCCCAGGTGTGCACCGTGTCGGTGGGGTGGAGCGGTCCCGACCCCGACGCGGCGACGCTGGCTCTGGTGCCGGGCGCCATCACCTACGTGCAGCGCGACTGCGTCGCCATCTGACGGCGGCCCATGCGCCGACGGTCGGGCTCGGGGCCTCTGCGGTCCCGGGCCCGTCGCGTTCCGGATGGGGCGCCTGGCGTAGGCTGGCCACGCGGGAGCGGCGGAGGCGATGATGAGCAGCACGGACCGGACGAAGGTCACGATCACGGTCCGGGTCAGCCCCCGCGACGCCGCGAACGACGTGACCCTCCCGGACTGGTCCACGGCGGCGGGCACCCCCGGCGCCCTCCACGAGCGGTTCTCCCTGGGAGACCAGCTCGGCAAGGGAGGCATGGGGGAGGTGTACGTCGCGCAGGACGGGCTCCTGAACCGGGAGGTGGCCGTCAAGGTCCTCAGCGACGCCGCCCTGGACCGGCCGACGCTGGCGCGGTTTCTTCGTGAGGCCCAGGTCACGGCCCAGCTCACGCACCCGAACGTGGTGCCGATCTTCAGCCTCCTGGCGGGGCGCGGGGGCGCGCCCGCGCTGGCGATGAAGCTCATCGAGGGCGTGACGTTCACCGAGTACATCGCCGAGTGCACGCGGGTGCTGGGGACCACGGACTTCGACGCGGCGCGGCACCCCATCCCGGCGCGGATCAGCCACTTCCTCAAGGTGTGCGACGCGGTGCACTACGCCCACGACCGCGGGGTGCTCCACCGGGACCTCAAGCCCGCGAACCTGATGCTCGGCCCCTTCGGCGAGGTCTACGTCATGGACTGGGGCATCGCCCGGGTGCTCGACGACGACGAAGTGGTGGCGACGGCGGCCGCGACGGGGGACTGGACCGGCGACGACGAGGTCACCCAGGCGGGGGACATCGTGGGGACGACCGGCTACATGGCGCCGGAGCAGGCGCGGGGGAAGCTGGACCGCGTCGGGCCCGCGTCCGACCAGTACGCCCTGGGGATGGTCCTGTTCGAGCTGGTCACGGGGTTCCGGGCGCGGCCGACCCCGGAGGGAATCGACAACCACCTGTCCGTGGCGATGCGCGGTGACCGGCACACGTGGGCGGAGGCGAAGGCGACGGGCCTGCCGCCGGGGCTGCGGGCCATCGTGGACAAGGCGACGGCGGTGTCCCGCAAGGACCGCTACGCCCATGTCGGCGAGCTCGCCCAGGACCTGCGTCGCTACCTGCGGGGGGACGAGGTGGCGGCGTGGCCGGACTCGTTGCCGCGCAAGGTGTGGCGGCGCCTCGCGCGGTACCCGATGGCGCTGATGAGTGGGCTGCTGGCAGTCGTCGTCGTCGCCGCGGGGGTGACGGTCGGGGCACAGTGGAGGCTGCTCGAGGAGGAGAGGGTCCAGGCCGAGCGGCAGGAACACCTGGCGGCGCTCGTGGCTCACGTGAGCCGCCACGTGCAGCAGTTCGATCGCGAGCTGTTCCACATCGAGATCCTGCTCGAGGGGCTCGCGGTGGCGACGCGGGACGTGCTCGCGCACGGAGACTCACCCCGAGGGGCGCCGCTGGGGACCGGGGCCCTGGCGGCGGGGACGGCCCCCGCGGACACGGGCCGGCTGGAGCGCTACGACCAGGAGGTGACGTTCGAACGGCCGATTCAGCTGCGCGCGCGGGGGGTGGATGCGGCGACGGTGGCGGACTTCCAGGAGCGGCTGTTCGGGCTGGAGCCCGTGTTCCGGGAGATGGCGCTCCGGTCGGCGGACGAGTACGCGGTGTCCCTGCCGCTGACGGAGGGGTTGGCGCGCATGCGCGCGGGTGTGCCGCTCCAGTGGGCGTACATCGGCTTCGCCAACGGGGTGCTGCTGAACTACCCGGGCAACTTCCGCTACCCCGCGGACTACGACCCGCGGGAGCGGCCCTGGTACGTCGATCACGTAGACCTGCGGGGCCCGAGCTACGGGACGCTCTACGCCGATGCGACGGGGTCTGGCTTCCTGCTGCCCTGCAACCGGGCGATCCACGGACCGAACGACGAGCTGATCGGGGTGGCGGGGATGGACCTGTCCATGGACCACGTCATCGAGGACATGGACGTGCCCGAGGTGACCGGCCTGCGGGAGACGTTTCTGGTGGGGCCGGACGGGGAGGTTCTGGTGCGCAGCTCCGAGCGGGGGACGCGGACCGACGTGGAGGTCGCGGGGAAGAAGGAGACGGAGAGGTTCGGGGTGGCGGCGCTGGAGGCGCACGCGCGGGACGGCACCGCGAGCGGGTTCGTGCGCGAAGGCGACGACCTGTACGTGTTCGCACGTCTGGAGACGGTGCCCTGGCTGCTCGTGATCCAGCTGCGGGCGGACGAGCAGGGGCTGTGAGCTCGTGAGGGCGTGAGTCCGGGGTCAGCGGCGGCGGCGCCGTGAGCGGACCCATGAACCGAGCACCAGGAACCCGAGGGCGCTTCGAGGGACTCCGGGGCCGACGAGGGCGGCGCCGCAGCCTCCGGCGGGTGGGTCGTCGGCGGGCGGGGCGGGCGTGGGCGGCTCCCGGGTGGAGAAGGTGGCGCTCCAGGGGGTGGTGGTCGTGAGCCCATCGGTGTCCGTGAGTCCGGGAGCGATGGTCAGCACGTAGTCGGTGTCGGGCGCCCAGTCGTCGAGGGGGCGGGCGAGGACGGCGTGGGACAGGTCGCCGTAGAAGTGGTCGACGTCGACGGGGACGGGGGTGCCGTCGGCGGTGCTCACGCTCACGGTGGCGAGGGTGTCGGCCCGTACTCCGTGGGCGAACGCGAGGTGGAGGCGGCCCTCGGGCTTGTCGGACGTGAGGGCGTAGCCGAAGGAGCCGGGGGCGGGGGTCATGAGGGCGACGGGATCGTCGAAGGTGGCGGTGCCCTGGAGCCGTTCCCAGAGGGCGAGCCAGTACTCCATGACGGCGACGGCCTCCGTGGGGGGCGATCCGGGCGTGTCGGGGTCGAGGAACCGCTCGGCGCTCCACGGATAGAGCGAGGTGAAGAGCTCGACGCGCTCGGGGTTGTCCCGGAGGACATCCACGGTGCCGACGGCCACGTGGAGCAGCTGATTGCCCCACTCCATGCCGTCGACGTCGAGGGGCTGCGTCGGCATGGCCTGGGCGTAGACGGCGGTCAGGGCGTCGGTGGGGAGGAAGGGCTCGGGCTGGGGGATGCCGCCGACCTGGTGCATGAAGAGGACGTCGGAGGCGGTGTCGAGGGACGCGACGTCGTCCTGGGACCAGCCGTCGTCGTAGCAGCGTGATCGCTCCATGAAGAGGGAGTCGAAGTGCTCGTCCGCCATGCCGTGGGACGCCATCCCGAAGAGGAAGGCCACGTGGGGCGCGGCGTCGGGGCTGGAGTAGGGGGCGTCGAAGGTGTCCTGGATCCAGCGGAGGTAGGTCTGCTGGAACGGCTCCCAGTGGGAGGCCTCGCCGTGGTCGCGGTCGCCGGACGCATAGCCCCAGTCGGGGAACATGGTGCCGTTGACGAGGGCGGGCTCGAGCTCGGGGCGGCGGAGGAGGTCCGCGAGGGGCCCGTCTGGGAGGAGGGTCAGCGCCTCGTAGCTGATCCACACGTGGGTGGACTGGCCGTTGGCGAGGGCGGGGGAGGGGAGAGCGAGGGCGCCGAGGAGGAGCGTCGCGGCGGGGAGGCTCGAAGGGCGCATGGGTCCGATGGTAGGGGACCCGGCGGCTGCGGTTCGGGGCGAACGGCCGCGATCAGATGCCGTTGCCGTCGAGGATGACGGAGCCCTCGACCTCGAGGATGGCGGCGGACAGGGAGTCGACGGCCTTGGCCTCGAGGGCGGGGTTGTCGGTGACGAGCAGGTCGCCGCCGACGTACTGGACGCCGTGCAGGGCGACGACGTCGGTCAGGCTGGCGTTCGCGTGGACGCGCAGGGTGTCGGCGACGGTGCGGAGGGCCTCGAGACCGTCGAGGTCCGCCAGCGAGTCGTTGCCGGTGATCTCGAGGGTGCCGTCGAGGTTGGTGACGGAGTCGAGGCCGGAGAGCGAGACGAGCTGGGGGTTGTCGAGGACGATGAGGTCGCCGCTGAAGGAGGCGCCGAGGGAGAGCATGCCCTCGAGGGTCTCGAGCGAGGCGTTGCCGGCGACGGTCAGGTGCTCGCCCAGGTCCTCGAGCTTGTCGAGGCCTTCGAGGTCGACCAGGGAGTCGTTGCGCTCGATTGTGAGGGAGCCGGCCCGGCGGACCCGGCCCAGGCCGAGGAGGTCCTCGAGCTCGGGGTTGTCACGAACGACGATGTCCCCGCCGACGCTGCGGAGCTCGATGAGTCCGTCGAGGCTGCGGAGGCCGGGGTTGCCTTCGACGACGAGGTCGCCGGTGACGACGGTGAGGCAGGTGAGGTCGGGGAGGTCGCCGTCGAGGTCGTCGACGAAGACGTGGCCCTCGACCCGGAGGGAGTCGACCTCGGTGCAGGCCTCGGCGAGGGTGGAGGCGTCGAAGGAGCCCTGCAGGGAGGGCTCGGCCGGGAGGATGAGGAAGGCGGAGGAGTTCTGCGCGGTCTCGGTGGGGGCGTCAGCGGGGAGCGGGGCCTCGGCGGAGGGGGTGGTGCAGCCGGCGAGGAGGGCGAGAGCGGAGGCGAGAGCGAGGGGCGAGAGGGTGCGCATTGTGGGTCTCCAAACAAGGGCGGAGCGGCGCGAAAACAAAGGGAACGCCGTCCGACGCTGAGAACCTAGGGGGAGGGGTCTGTGATGTGGAGCCACGGGATGTCACGAGGTGTCACGACGGCGTGTTTCACGTTTTTCTGACTGCCGTTGTTGACAGGGGGTGGGGGGGCACCTAAAACACGCCTCCCGCCGCGACGGAGTACGCGGAATGACGCGGGATGGAGCAGCCAGGTAGCTCGTCGGGCTCATAACCCGAAGGTCGTCGGTTCGAATCCGGCTCCCGCAACCAAACAGAAACCCCGGCAGAGATGCCGGGGTTTTCTGCTTGGGGGGCCAGCCCCGACAAGCCCTGTAGCCTCGTGCTCGCGCATCCTGGAGTCACCGATGACCGACCAGGTTCCCTGGACCCTCATCGAGCGTGCCTCGGGCGGTGCCGCTCTGGACCTCCGGAGGCTGGCGAAGGTCGCCTACGCGGTCCTGTCGACGGTCGATGACCTCCCGGCTCCGGCCCGGGACGTGGTGACTGCGTACGCGAGCGAGGAGGGAGTTGCCGCGAGGTCGGGGGAGCTGAGGTCGGGGCTGTGGAGGTTCATCAAGAGCACGACGCTGATGACCCGGGAGGACTCCCTGGCTCGTTGCGCTCTGTGGATGCTCCCGTCAGCCGACGATGAGCTGGACCTCAACGAGAGCCTCGGGTGGCTCCGGACCTTCTGGGAGTGCGCAGAGCCCGGCAAGGCATCCGAGCTCGTCGTAGCGGTCAAAGAGGCCTTTCTCGGGCCGGACGCCTGACGGCTCCCGCAACGAACCGGAGGGCCCCCCGCAGAGAACGCGGGGTTGCTGATGGGGCAGTAATCGGCCCTCCCTACCTCCTACCCGTGCACCACCGCCTCCAGCCGGTTCCCATCGAGGTCCACCACGAACGCCGCGTAGTAGCCCGGGTCGTAGTGCTCCCGGACCCCCGGCGGGCCGTCGTCCGTTGCCCCGTGGCGCACCGCCGCCGCGTGGAACGCGTCCACCGCCGCCCGATCTGGTGCCGCGAACGCCAGGTGGAAGGCCGCTGACGGGGTCGCTGACCCCTCCCTCGGCACCACGATCGCGAACGGCGCCTCCCCCTGGAACCCCGGCGGGCCGTACGTCGCCGCCCGCTCCGAACGCCAGAGACGCACCAGCCCCAGGGCCCCAAGCGCAGCGTCGTAGAGCGCCACGGACCGGTCGAGGTCGGACACCGACACCGACAGATGGTCGAACACCTGCACGCCCCGATTGTGGCTGAGATCGGCCTCCCGGCGCCTCACCCGGCAGCCACTCGTCTACCCTGGCCTCCCACTGGAGGGGGGGCTATGACCAAGCGCTACTCGACCACCCGTCGCCTGGGGGCGCGCGCCAGCCGCTGGGTCGACCTGGACCCGGCCCCTGCCCCCGTCCAGCTCGTCCGGCCCGACGATCTCCTCGTCCTCACCGTCACCTTCCAGGGGCTGCGCCTCAGCCGCGCCCCCACCGGCGCCCTCGTGCTCCGCCCGCTCCCCCTCGTCCCCGGCGCCACGCCGCCTCCGCCGCGCCTGCGCTTCGATCTGCCCCCGCAGCACATCGCCGAGGAGGTCGCCCACGAGGTCGTCGACGGCTCCTCCGGCGACGTGGTCCTCGAAGACGTCGCCCTCCCGCCCCGCGCCGTCCTCGCCGGCCCCTCGCGCCTCGTCGTCTCCGTCGCCTCCGAGGACACCCCCATCTCCTACAGCGCCGACGGCCTCCTCCGCGCCCTCTCCGCCGGCGCGCTGCGGTCGGGGGATGGAGAGCCCAGCTCCGGAGACACCGCCCTCGAGCTCCCCTGGCGCCTCCTCGTCGCGCCTCCCGGAGGTTCCGCCCTCACCCACCCCAGCCGTCGTCCGCCCCCGAAGGGCTGGGTGCCGCTCTGGTTCACCGAGGTCGCCCCCGGACCCCTGCGCGCCCTCCACAGCCCCGACTCGGGCCAGGACCTGAAGGAGGACACGCCGCTCCCCGACGGCTCCCGCCTCGAGACGACCCTGCCCCCCGCCGCCCGCGGCGACCTCGTCGCCCTCACCGACCGCGACCTCGCCCCGCGCGCCAATCACCTCGCCCTGAGCGCCCTCGGGGCCTGGCTCGACGCCCGCGGCGCCTGGGACGAAGCCGACGTGGGCCTCCTCGAGTGGGAGCACGCCGTCGACCAGGGGCGGGACCGTCGGGTCAAGGTCGTCCAGCGCGGCTACCTCTACCCCCTGGGCCACGAGGCCGCCCTCATGACCGTGAGCGAGCGGCGCCTCATCGCCCCGTCCGGCGAGGCGCTCGGCGCCGCGGTGCTCGCGAAGCGCGAGCGGATCCTCCTCCGCGAGCGGGTCCTCACCTTCGACGAGGAGACCGATCCCGCCTGCCCGTTCTCGGAGATCGAGGTCCTCACCACGACCACCGACCTCCTCGACCCCCGGACTGGTGAACCCGGTGCCGGGCGTGAGAATGACCCACCCTGGTCCATCGCCCTCGACCCCGGGTACGGCTTCTGGGCCCGGTCTGGCGGCCGCGACGTCCGGTTCGCGCTCCGCCTGCGCGACCGCCAGGGCGTCGACCACTTCGCCTCGATCCCGCTCATCTTCATCAAGGCGGGCTCCGGCACCAGCGACGCGCCCTGGCGCGAGACCTCCGCCTGGGCACGGTCTTCGTGGGAGCGTCAGCCCAGCCGCCACGGCCTGGTCCTCGGCGGTCGCGGCGTGTCGTTTGCGTCCCCCGTCGACGGCGAGCAGCACGTCTGCCTCCCCACGAGCCGGCTCGTCCTCGCCGGCCCCGTGACCTCCTCCGGCGAGCGCAAGACGCTGCCCCGCCGCCGGCTCCTTCGCCCCCTCCTCAAGGTCGCCGCCGCCCGCGTCCCTGCCTTCGAGCGCATCGCGGGCCACGACGGCGAGGTCTCCGTGGCCTACGCCCCCGCCTGGCTCGCGCGCACGGCCGTCGACCGGGCCGGCGTCGTGCTCCGGTTCGTCGACGAGGCCGGCGACAAGGACGAGAGCCTCGCGCTGCGCCTCGGACCCGACCGCGCCGGCGCGGCCCTCAACATCGGCCTGCTCGCCCGAGGGCTCGCCCGTCGCTTCGGCCCCATCGGCGCCCTCGAGTCCTTCGCGGATCTCGACTACACCCCAGCCGACCTCTTCCAGCCCGGCTCCTCTCTCCTCGGCGGCTTCCCCCTCGTGCCCCTGCTGCCGTCGGGGTCGGTCCCTGCGGGCGACGGCGGCGTCGTCCCTCGCCTCGTGGCGTCCCCGGACGGCAGCGCGTCCCTGACCCTGTCCTGCGCTCTGCAGGGGGCGACCCACGGCCCCATGCGCATCGCCCCCGGCGCGGACCTGACGCTGCTTGCCCGGTACGACGCGGTCACGGGCGACACCAGCTACGAGGCCCGCTTCGAGGGTCTCGAGCTCACCGTCATGGAGTCGGTGACCTTCCGCTACCGCACCGTCTCCTACTCCTCGACCGGCAACGCCTGGTACGTGGACATCGACATCGAGGAGGTCGTCGCGGCCGCCGTGATGACCTACGGCGAAGACCTGCTGAAGGAGGCGGCCTCGATGGTCGGGGTGGACGCGGAGTTCGGGAACGGGCTCCTGAACTTCGCCGGCAAGTACCCGCTCTTCCCGTCGATCAAGAACGGGCTCATCGAGTTCCACAACGTGGACATCTCGTTCACCACGACCTTCAACCTGGAGACCGGAGCGAGCGACCTGCGCCTCGGGGTCGGCGAGCGCCATGCCCCGTGCCTGGCCTCCATCAGTGGCCTCGGAGGCAGCGGGCACGCCGCGGTGTTCTGCTCCAGCAAGCCGGCCGACATCGTCGGCGGCGAGACTCCTGAGTGGGACACTGGAGGGGTGGAGCTCAGCTTCGGGGGCGGCGGCGTCCTCGTCCTCGACCTCGGCGTCGCGTCGGGCACTCTCTACGCCACGATCGGCGTGCTCTTCTCCGGGGGCGTCGTCGACGGGAGCACCACGCAGATCGAGGTCGCCGGCTCCTTGATCATGGGAGGCGAGCTCACGGTCTTCGGGTGCGTCAGCGTCTCCGCCAGCATGCGCCTCTCCCTCGGCATCCGCTGGAAGGGAGATAAGGTCGACCTCTTCGGCCGCGCGGAGTTCCACGTCAACGTGACGCTCGCGTTCGTGGAGGTCGGCGTCTCCTACACCGTGGAGCGCTCGGTGCAGGGCAGCGACCCGCCGTTCACCGTCCAGACCCCCAAGGACGCCTGGTTCGCCCAGCGCCTGGCCCTCGCCTGAGCCGTCCGGAGACCCCATGACGACCGTGTCCCAGACCCTCCTCTGGACTGTCTGCCCCGCCGGCAAGTGGCCCGACGGGCGACCGAAGATCTCCCTGTTCCTCGCCCCGCGCCTCGACGTGACGGCGCTCGGTGAGGACGTGCCCCTCTCCACGGTCGGTGGTGACTTCCGCCGCTGGTCGAACGTGGTCAAGACGCTCGACTGGAGCGAGTGGGCCCTCGCGGTCTCCCGCAACGAGGGGCACTACGACGAGCTCCAGCTCGAGGTGCGCTCGCCCGACCCGGACCCCCGCTTCTGGGGACGCATCTTCCCGCCGGACTGCCCCGTCCGCACCTGGCGGGCGAGCGACACCTGGCAGAAGCCGGTGGTCACCTACGACGCACGCCTTGCCGAGGCGGGCCGCCTCGCGCTCTGGACCGCCATGGTGGTGCGCGCGCTGGCCCGGACCCGGAGCCAGGCCCAGGGCGGGTCCATCGAGGCGCTGCGGAGGATGCCCGACCTCGACGGAGCGGGAGCGGGGACCCTGAGCGCGCTCGGCGCCCTCGGCGATCTGCTCGAGGAGGGCCCGGCCTTCCGTGCTCGGCTCCTGCGCACGCTGATCGAGGTCTTCCGGTTCGGGCGGGACCGGACGCGGACCCTCCCCGCGGAGGTGGAGGAGACAGCCGCTCGCTTGCAGGCGGTGGGGCCTGCCCTTGGCGGCTTCCTGACCGCGCTCGCCTTCGGGACCCACATCGATCACGTCGGCGCCCCCGGCACTCCCGACTTCGAATTCCACGAGCGGCTCGCCATGCTGGGGGATCACCCCACGCTGCTGCGGAAGCTCGGCCTGGTGGTCGACTTCGCCGTCCACGGTCCGGCGCTGCCCGCCAACGGGTCCTTCGCCGCCTGGGTGAAGCCCTCCTGGTCCCCGCGCGCGCCTACCACGCAGCCGGAGGTCCGGACCTGGTGCCGGCGCCTCATCGACGGTCGGTGGGAGGCTCTCCCCGCGCCCACCGACGACCTGCACCAGGGCGGCTTCCTCCGGTTGGACGACAGCGACCGCTTCCAGGTGATGCAGGTCGACGTACCCATGGCGGCCCAGGAGACCGCGGGCGCCGCCCGGTCGGCGGACCCGGACACGCTGCCTGCGCCGCCGCGAACCCTGGGCCCGACGCTGTACCAGAAGAGCCGCGGCGCCCACGTCGCCCGGCGCCTCCTCCGGGGCGAAGAGGTCCGGCAGCAGCTGGCGTCCGGTGAGGGTGTCGAGCTCTACGCGGGGGATCTGATCCGGGGGTACCGGTACGACATCCGCGACGAGGACGAGCCGGGCCAGCCCTGGCGCTCGCTGTGCCGACGGCGCGGCGCCTACGTGGACTCGCGCACGAACGCCGCGATGGCCAAGGCCGACGAGGAGGGGATCGTCCGCGAGGCAATCCGCGGGCAGGAAGGGCTGCCCGAAGGCGCCGAGCCGGGCGAGGAGATCGACGCGCTCTTCGTGGACGAGCGGCTCGTGACCTGGGACGGGTGGAGCCTCGCCGTGGCCCGCCCCGGCCGGCCGGTCGACGTGGACGGAGAGCTCGCCCCCGCCGAGCCGGTCGTGGATGCGCGGTTCCGGCTGCGGGCCCAGTTCTCGGTCCCGCCCCGGTCGCTCCCCCGGCTCCGGTACGGCCACCGCTACCGGTTCCGCGCGCGGACCGTCGATCTCGCCGGGAACTCCGTGGACCCGGATGCAACGAACGCCGCGCACGCGTCGAACTCTCTGCTCTGGCGTCGGCAGGAGGACGTGGGCCCGGCCGTCGCCATCGCCCACGCCCCGGCCGGACCGGGCGAGAGCCGCAAGACCGTCGTCCTGCGGTCCACGAAGGGGACGGCGGACCCGCCGGGCGAGGCCAGGCTCTGGTTCGCGCCGCCGCGCTCGACCCCCGACGTGTGCGACCACCACGGCCTGTTCGACCCGGCCTGGGACGCGGACGACGTGGCCCGGTCGGAGGCCATGCGCGAGGCGTGGGCGACCATCGCGAAGCGCGAGGAGCCGCTGCCCGAGTCGGTCGAGCCGGACCGCGGGGTCCGGCTCGACCGCTACCTCGCCGATCCCCTGGCCCGGGACCTCGAGCTGCACGCAGCCGATCCCTCCGCTCCGCTGCCTGGCGGCGCAGACGTGTGGAGCGGCCCCTTCTACGCCCCCGGCGCCACCTGGCCCCAGACCCGCGCGATCCGGGTCGAGCTGCGCGCTGGACGCAGGTCGTCCGCATCCTGGGACGCGAAGCACGGCGCGCTGGTGGTGACCCTGCCGCCCGGGACGTCGGCGCGCTACACGTTCCGCACGCCCATCCCTCCCGAAGCGCAGACGATCACCCCCTGGGCGCGCCCGTCCCCCCAGGGGAACGCCCGACACAGCCACGACGTGGCGCGGCCGGACATCTACGACATCCTCGAGATGCTCGTGCCTCCCGGAGACCTGACGCTGCGGCACGCCACGATGCGGCCCGTCCGGATCCCGGCGGTCCAGGGTCTCCAGCTGACCCGCGCGCCCGGAGACACGACCGTGGATCTCGACGGCGTCTGGCGACTCCACCGGCCGAGCACCGGCTCCGTCGCGCTGCGGGCAGCCTGGAGCGAGGTCATCGACGACCCCGACTCCCCGCGCGGCTACCGCGTGGAGCGGCGGGACGTGGAGGCGTTCGGGACCGACGTCGTCGAGTTCGCGGACCGGGACTCCGTGGGGTTCCCCGAGGCGCTGCACGAGCTCGGAGACACGAAGCATCGACGGATCCAGTACCGGGGGCGCGCCACGTCGCGGTTCGTGGACTGCTTCAGCGAGACCGATCCGTCGAAGTTCGTGGTGGACGGCCGGCCCGTGGCGGCCTCCGTGCCGAGCAGCGCGCGCCCCGCGGCGCCCCGGATCGTCATGGTCGTCCCGACGTTCGCCTGGACGCGCGCCGCCCGCGGAGAGCGCCGGACCTCCCGCCGCCAGGGCGGCCTGCGAGTCTACCTCGACGGCCCCTGGTTCAGCTCCGGGGCCGGTGAGCGGCTCGCCGTGCTCCTCTCGGTGGACGGCTCGCCCTCACCCGAGCTGGCTCCCCTCGTCAGCCGCTGGGGCGCGGACCCCCTCCGGCTCGTCGGCGCCGAGGGCGACATCGACGGGACCGCTCCGCTCCGGCTCCGCCGCTTCCCCGAGCCCTTCAACGACCTGCCGGCGCGGTCGAGCGTCGTGCACGGCCTCGCTCTCGTCGAGAGCTCGGAGTCGGTGGTCGCCTGGACGCACGGCGTCGCCTTCGATCCCGACCGCCGCCGCTGGTACGCCGACGTCGTGTTCGACGACCTGGACGAGGCCGCGTGGCCCTTCGTGCGACTGGCGCTCGCCCGCTACCAGCCCGAGAGCCTCCCGGGCCTCGAGCTGTCCGAGGTGGCGGTCGCGGGGTTCGCCCAGCCCGCGCCCGAGCGCACCCTGACGACCATCCGGGCCGGCGGCACCTACGACGTCGTGCTGTCGAGCGCGTCCCCCGGCGCGGTGGATCCCATCGCTGCCGTCCACGTGCGGGTCCAGAAGCAGATGCCGTCGCGAGGGGAGCTGGGGTGGGTCGATGACCCAGCGGCGGCGAACATCGTCGCCCAGTCCGTGAGCGGCTCCATCCTCTGGCGTGGCTCGATCACCCCCACCGCGGCGAGCGCGGGGGAGCGGCTGCGGGTGGTGGTCGAGGAGCAGTCGACGCTTCCGTCCGCATCGACCGAGGGCGTCGATGGCCGCCGCCTGCTCTTCGTGGAGCACGTGGCTCTCTGGTAGTCCTCATCGCGCCCCGACCAACCCCAGCAGCCGCGCCACGTCCAGGTGCTCCTCCAGGTGCTCCGCCAGGCGGTCGTACTGCTGCTGCCGCCAGGCCCACGCGCTCTCCGTGACCCCGTCGTCCAGCGGCGCCCCCGGGCGACTCCACTCCATCAGCGCCCGCACCGCCCCCGGCTCGTCGAACACCCCGTGCAGGTACGTCCCCGCCACCGCGCCGTCCTCCGACCACGCACCGTCTGGCCGCGCTTCGTCTCCCAGCCGCACCATCGGGCGCACGTCGGCGTCCACGTCCGTGCGTCCCACGTGGATCTCGTAGCCGGCGACGCGCACCCCATCCTCGCCCGGCAGCTCGAGCGTCCCCTCCACGCGCTCCGTCCGCTTCCGCGCCTCCAGGATCGTCCGCACCGGCAGCAGACCCAACCCCGGCGACCGCCCGGCCGGACCCTCCATCCCGCCCGGGTCCTCGATCCACTCGCCCAGCATCTGGTAGCCGCCGCACAGCCCGAGCGTCCGCGCGCCCCGTCGCCGACGCGCCTCGATCCGGTCCACCCAGCCACGCTCCCGCAGCCAGTCGAGGTCGCTCCGCGTGTTCTTCGTCCCTGGCAGCACCAGCAGGTCGTACGCGTCCAGATCCCGCGGCTCCGCCAGGTAGTGCACCACCACCCCGTGCCGGCCCAGGACGTCCACGTCGGTGAAGTTCGCGATGTGCGGCAGCCGGATCACCGCCACGTGCACCGCCGTTGCGCGCTCGTCATCCCGCGGCGCCGGCGGATCGATCTGTACGTCCGCCTGGAGGCCGTCCTCCGAGTCGATGCGCGCTTCCCACAGCCACGGCACCACCCCGAGGATCGGCAGGCCCGTCCGCTCCTCCAGCCACCGCCGCCCGTCCTCGAACAGCGCCGCGTCTCCCCGGAAGCGATTGATGACCACCCCCGCCACCCGCGCCCGGTCCTCGGGGGGGAGCACCTCGAGCGTCCCCACCACCTGGGCGAACACCCCGCCCTTCGCGATGTCCGCCACCAAGAGCACCGGCGCGTCCGCGTGGTGCGCCACCGGGAAGTTCACGAGATCCCGGTCCCGCAGGTTCACCTCTGCGCACGAGCCCGCGCCTTCGACGACCACCACCCCGTGGGCCGCCCGGAGCCGGTCCAGCGCATCCAGCACCACCACTCGCCGGGCCTCCATCCCTCCCGAGAAGTACTCGCGGGCCTCCATCGTCCCCACCGCCTGGCCCAACACCACGACCTGCGCCCCCGTGTCGGTGTTCGGCTTCAGCAGCAGCGGGTTCATGTCCACGTGCGGCGGGAGACGGCAGGCCTCCGCCTGGACGATCTGTGCCCGACCCATCTCGCCGCCCTCGGGCGTCACCCCGGCGTTGTTCGACATGTTCTGGGCCTTGTAGGGCACCACGTCGAGCCCCGCGCGCAGCAGCACCCGCGCGACGCCCGTGGTGAGCCAGGACTTGCCGACGTCGCTGCCGGTGCCGAAGACGCAGAGGACGGGGGCGAGGGAGGACACGGGCGGAGTGTCGACAGCCGCGAGGAGCGCTGTCAAACGCGCGATCGCCTACCGCACTCCGCAGTCGCTGCAGTCCGATCCCAGCAGGCACAGCGACGTGTCCGCGCCGGCGCCGCCGTCGTCGCACTCGCCGTCGAAGGCGTACTGGCAGGTGTCGCTGCACCCGCCGCCCGTTCCGGGGCGGCAGTCGGACGTGTCGCTCCCGTTCGGGCACAGGAAGGGTTCGTCGCACTCGCCGTCGTTGGCGTAGGTGCAGCTGTCGTCGCAGCCCCCGAGCCCGAGCAGGGCGAGGCTGAGCAGCATCAGGGTGAGCAGACGGACCATCGAACACCTCCTCCGTGGTGAGACCCCAGCCTACCTGCGGCCGCGCCGTCGTTCGATCGCGGAGGTTTTTGGACCTCAGGTTCCAGAAAGTTCTGGACCCCTGGGTCCCGAATGACTAGGGTCTAGCTCATGGCACGACAGCGTGAGTTCGATGAGCGAGAGGTCATCGACCGGGCGATGGACACCTTCTGGGTCCATGGCTTCCGGGCGACGACCCCCGCGATGCTCGTCGACGCCACCGGCCTCTCCAAGAGCAGCCTCTACGCCACCTTCTCCTCGAAGCGGGGCCTCTTCCACGCCGCGCTCGACCGCTACCTGGAGCTCCAGGTCGCGATGATGGGGCCGATGCTCGAGGGCCTGAGCCTCCGCGCCGGCCTCGAGCGGGTCTACGCCACCATGGTCTCCATGGCCACGTCCGAGACGCCCCGCTCCTGTCTCGTGTGCTCCTCGTCCATGGAGCTGCCCGAGGACGACGCGGACTCCCTCGCCCGCGTCGCCGCCGGACACGCGCAGATGCGCGCCCTGTTTGCGGCGCGCTTCGCCCGGGCCCAGCGGGAGGGCGAGCTCGCGGCGGACGCCGACCCCGAGGCCCTCGCCAGCTACCTGGTGAGCGCGAACATGGGCCTGCAGGTCACCGCGCGCGCCAACCCCGACCCGGCCCTGCTCCGGCAGGTCGCCGACCACATCCTCTCCTCGCTGCCGCTCCTTGAGCCCAGCGACCCCACCCCCACCCGCTGAGACCGCGTCGCACGTTCCCCCTCGTCCCCTCACACCCATTCTGGACCTCTGGGTCCAATAAGAAGAAGGAAGTCACCATGCCCTCCATCCTCGTCACCGGAGCCAACTCCGGTCTCGGCCTCGACGCCGCCCGCCAGCTCGCCGCCCGCCCCGACACCGATCTCTGGATCAGCGCGCGCAGCCAGGGCAAGGCGGACGCGGCCATCGACACCCTCGTCGCCGGGGGCGCCGATCGCTCCCGCGTGCGCTCCCTGATCTTCGATCTCGTCGAGCCGGCGACCATCGCCTCCGCCATCGACCGGCTCGCCGCCACCGGCGTCACCCTGGATGGCGTGGTCCTCAACGCGGGCGGCCTGGTCTCTCCGGTGGACGGCAAGCTCCAGACCGCCGGCGACGGCACGACCGTCATGTTCGCGATGAATGTGGGCGGCCACGCTCGCCTCGTTCAGGGGCTCCTCGATCGCGACCTCCTCGCGGACGGCGCCACCGTGGTGTTCGCCGGCAGCGAGGCGAGCCGGGGCATCCCGTCGATGCGGGTCGTGGCGCCCGGGCTCCCGTCCGGCGAGCTCGACGACGCCGTCCGCGCGGTCGCCCGGGGCGAGCACGTCACCGGCAAGGCCGACCCGATGGCCGAGTACGCCCTCGTCAAGCTCATCGGCACCGCCTGGATGCAGGACCTCGCCCGGCGTCGCCCGGACCTGAGGGCCCTCACCGTGAGCCCCGGCATGACCACGGGGACCAGCGGCGCGGACAGCCTGCCGGCGCCGATGCGCGTGATGATGAAGTACCTCGCCATGCCGCTGTTCAAGCTGTTCGGCAGCGCGCACGGCGTGGAGGACGGGGCCGCTCGCTACCTTCAGGGCCTCGACGACCCGTCCCTCGACAACGGCGCCTTCTACGCGAGCGCCTGGCCGGGCCTCACCGGCCCGCTGACCCGCCAGGCCCCCGAGCGCCAGCCCCTGCTCGATCACGAGGGCTTCGCCGCGGCGACGGGGCGGTTCCTCGACGCCCTCACCGGGGCCGCGCCGCCCGCGCTCAGGGCGGTGAGCTGACCGAACCCCGTGGGTCGGGCGGGGCCCCCCCGCCCGACCACACAAACCCTTTGCAGAATCCTCGTCTCCGTCAACGCCGACGGGCGGTTTCATCCTCACGAACCGCCGCGGGCCCGGGCAGCCGTCGGCGGACGAGGAGGAACCGTGATCCCCACCACCACCAAGCCCGCGCGCGGAGCGCTGCTCGCGCTCTGTGCCCTCGCCCTGTCGTGCGGCGAGACGCCGGCCACCGACGACGATGACGCCGCCCCGCTGCCCTTCGTCGCCGAGTGCTCCGCCATCGAGGTCGCGCAGACCCTGTGCACCACCCACCCGGGCAATCCCGGCGCGTACCTGCGTGGGCAGGTCGCCCTGTCCGACGAGCTGCTGGCGACCCTCGAGGACACGACCGGCGACCTCCAGATCATCCTCACCCACAGCAACCTCGGCGGAGCCGAGGCCGGCGGGTTCCTGCACACCGCCACCAGCGTGAGCAACGTCGACCTCGCCGATGGCCCGGTCGACTTCGCCTTCGACATGTGCGCCGGCGGCGAGATGTTCAGCGAGGAGAACTGCGCCTACAACGTCATCGCCATCCTCGACCAGAACGGGAACAACGGCCCCAACGACTACGTGCCGGACGAGGGCGAGCCCGCGTTCCGGCTGGGCGAGGTCTGGGTGAGCTGCGAGACGGCGTCGCCGTGCCTCACGCTGGAGCTCGACTGCACGGCGGGCGCCGACTGCGTCGCCTACGAGGACCCGGGGAACTGCGCGTGCGACGGTGGCTGCAACAGCAACATCGTCACCTGCGGCGGCTGACTCCGCGGGCTGTCCACGGCCGCCCCAGCCCGGCGCCGTCCATCGAGCAGAGCGCTTCGGTTGCCAATACCCGCGATCGGACCTCAATTGAACCCCCGGCGGGCCGATGAGGGCCCCAAGGGGTAGACGTATGCGCACGCTCATCGCTTTGGGATTCTGGCTCACCGTCCTCGTCGGCCTCGGGGAGCCCGCCGCCGAGAGGGTCCGCGACGCGTCCTCGGCGACGCCGTCAGCCGCGGACGAGACGCACCACGCGGTCGCCCACCCACCACAGGCCCCAGAGCAGGAACACCACGCCGTAGTCCAGCACGGGGATCCGGAGGACCTCATGCCACTGGTCGATCCGGTCCAGGCCTGCGTACACCGCGACCCCGCCGACGCAGAAGGCGGCGACGGTGGCCTTCTTGGCCAGGTCGCTCAGCTCGGTGCCCCATAGCTGGGTCAGGACGAACACTGCGCCGAACCCGAACCCGAACATCGGCCAGAGCCCGTGCCCCTGGTGCACCGCGACGAACACCGCGTGGGGGATGACGAGCAGCTCCAGCGCCAGCGTCCAGCCCCGGTGCAGGTGCGCGCGGTGGAACAGCAACACGGACTGCCACAGCAGCAGGAAGATGTAGAAGAAGCCGGCGAGGTGCCCGTGGGTCCCCTCGGTCGGGTGGTACCAGAACGTGTAGATGAGGGCCCAGCTGAAGAGGTACCCGTGGGTCTGCTTCACCATCGCGAGGAAGCGCGCGCCGAAGCGCGGTGACCGCCCGAACACCAGGCCGCGTCGTGGGGCCTCGAGGATCAGCACGACCATGAGGAGCAGCGCCACGGACCCGAGGGCGGTGACCTCGGGGACGTCCCGGGCGAGACCGTCGTAGAACACCTGGGTCTGGAGCACGTGCAGACCGATGAACAGGCCGTGGATCCCGAGCATCCACCAGTTGGCGCGCGCGAAGCTGTCGCTCCACTCCCGCCGCCGCTGGGCCCAGGCGATGACCGCGAACGCGGCGAGGTTGTGCAGCGCGTACCCGACCCAGGCGGACACCCGCGCTGCCGTGCTGGGCTCGGCGAGGCGCCAGGGGTAGGCGAACGGCACCGTGGGTCCGACGATGTCGAAGGCGACGAGGCGGCCGGCGGTGATCGCGATGACCGCGGTGCAGGCGGCGGAGAGCAGGACCCCCGCGAGGATCGGGCGCTTCACTCGGACTCGCCGCCGTCGGGGCACGGCCCCCCCGCCGCCACCCAGATCTTCACCCGCTCCACGAGCTCGGTGTGGGTCAGGGGTGGGGGCGTCCGGCCGGAGAACCAGCTCGTCTTGAGCAGGTGGTCCTCATCGATGTGGGTGACGAGGTCGTCGAGGCTCCGGTGGCCGTTCTGGGCGGGGTCCGTCAGCTGGGCGCAGAGCTCCGCCGAGGTCCGGCCCTCGAAGGCCATCTGCCGCGGCGCGAGCGTCCAGAGTGGATCCGCCGGGGGCAGCGGCGCGAGGCCATCGCTCGTGGCTGCGGACGGGTGGCACGTGCGGCAGTGGACGCCCTGCAGCGGCGAGAACCGGGCCACGCCGAGGACGTGGGGAGTGGATGCGTCCGTCTGGAGCGGCGCGTCGCCCGCGGGGTGGCAGTTGCCGCAGCGGGGGTGCACCGCCACCGAGTAGATGTCCTCCCAGGCGTCGAGCCCCTCACGCGGGGTCTTCGTGATCTCCGGCTCGGGCAGCGGCGGGACCTCCGGGCGCAGGGAAGCGACGTGGGCCAGCAGCAGCTCCACGTCGTCGTCGCTGAGCGTGACCGCGGTCGCTGCCATCTGCATGGCGAGGGGATCGCTCCCTGCTCCGCCGCGCGCGCCGCTGCGGTAGTTGCCGAGCTGGCGCGCGAGGTAGTCGGGGTCCTGGGAGTGCAGGGCCGGCGCCTTCAGGGCTGCCATCCCGGTCGCGTCCTCGCCGTGGCAGGCTCCGCACGGCGCCCAGGCTTCGGCGCCTCCTTCGACCTCTTCGCTCGGCGCGACCGGCGGGGGTGTCAGCGCGGCGACGTAGCTCGCCAGCGGCGGAATCTGCTCCTCGGCGAGGCCCTTCGCGATGGCGACCATGGGCCAGCCGGCGGCGTCGCCCTCGTGCCCCGACCGCCGTCCCTCGCGGAACGCGAGGAGCTGGCTCTCCACGTAGGCGGCGTCGAGGCCTCCGATGCGCGGCCCGCCCATCTCGGTGCGCCCCTCGCCGCGGACCCCGTGGCAGGACGCGCAGACTCCGTAGCCCACGTCGGCGGTCTCGGCCGCGGCGGCCCCGGGAACGAGGAGGAGGGCGAACAGCAGAAGCAGGACACGCATGGCGCGAGTCTACGGGACGGCGACCTCTTCGAGCGTCCCCCAGCGGACGCCGGCCTTCGCCGAGACGCGCAGGGGCACCCGAAGGTCCGGGTAGACCCCGCGGAACGCCTCGGCGGCCAGGGCCACCGTCTCCTCCAGCTCGCCTTCGGGGATCTCGAAGAGCACCTCGTCCAGCAGCTGGTGCATGGGAAAGCCGCCGAGCCCCGCGCGCCGGATCGCCCGGTCGCTGTGGAGGAGGGCCCGTCGGGTGATGTCCGCCACGGAGCCTTCGTGGGTCGCCCTGCGCCCCACCCGCTCCGCGTAGCCCCGCAGCGCGCTGTCGCGCGAGTCGAACCCACCCACCTGCTGGCGGCGTCCGCCGATCGTCTCGATGAACCCGACGTCCCGCGCCCGCTGCTCCTCGCCCTCCTGGAAGTCGCGCACGCCGGAGTAGTGGTCGTAGAAGCGGTCGATGATGTCGCTCGCTTCGGCGGCGGTGACGCCGAGCTGCAGCGCCAGGGCGGAGGCGCCTTGCCCGGCGAAGGTGGCGAAGTTGGTCACCTTGCCGATCTGCCGCTTCTCGGCATCGATGGCGTCCCGGGGCAGCTCGAGCACGGCCATGGCGGTGATGGTGTGCAGGTCGTCGCCGCGGCTCAGGGCGGTCACCAGCTCCGGATCCCCCGACAGGTGGGCGAGGACGTAGAGCCCGAGCTGGTCGTAGTCGACGGACAGCAGGAGCTTGCCGGGCGGGGCATGGAAGGCGTGTCGGATCCGGAGCATCTCCTCGGTGCGCCCGGGGACGCGGCCCAGGTCGGGGCTGCTCGCGATGATCCGGCCGGAGAACGACCGCGCGTGGTGGAACGTGGCGTGGATGCGGCCGTCGGCGGAGATGGCCTTCGTGAGCGAGTCGGTCCAGCTCGTGCGGAGCCAGCGGGCGAGGCGCCAGCGGATCACGAGGGGGACGATGGGGTGCTCGTCGACGATGCGTTCGAGCGCCGGCGTCGCCGTGCTCCACCCCGTCTTCGTCCGCTTCATCACCGTGAGGGCGAGCTCGTCGAACAGCACCGTGCCGAGCTGCTTCGTGGAGCCGATGTTGAACGCCTTGCCCGCGAGCTCGTGGATCTGGACCTCCAGCGCGGCCCCCATGCGCTCGAAGTCGGCGGACGAGGCGGCGAGATCCTCCGCGTCGCAGGCGATGCCGTGCAGCTCCATGCGCGCCAGCGTCCGGCCGAGGGCGAGGTACTCGCTGAGCTGCGCGCGGGAGACCTGCGGGCTGAACTTGCCGTGCAGGCGCAGGGACGCCGCCGCCCACGGGCCGATGTGGTCCGCGACCCGCTGGGGCGTCAGCTGACCCCATGCCTTGCGCCGCTTGCCGACGCCCCGCGCCGCGTCCACGGGCTCCACCGGGCGCTGGAGCACCCTCCGCGCCAGGTCATCTAGGTCGTGGGGGGCGAGGCCGGTGGGGTCGACGATGTGGGACTCGCACTCGGAGTCGCCAGCGACCCCGGCGAGCGTCAGGCCGCGGCGGGCGAGGGCCACCGCGACGGACTTCGTGGCATGGCCCACCTTCGGGGCCGCGCCGTCGGCGAGCCAGTCGGCGAGGGCGTCCACGTGAGCGAGGGGGACGTAGGCGACCTTCTTGCCGTGAGCGAGGGCGAGGCCGACCAGGTCTCCGCGGGCCGGCGACGGGTCCTCGGTGACGGCGAGGACGGCGGTGGGACCGGGTCCGAGTCCCTTGAGGAAGCGCCGCACACCCGTCGCATCCAGCACGAGGGTCTTCGTCGCCGGCTCCTCGGTGGTCAGCAGGTGGTGGAAGCCCAGCTCCCGGTACAGGGCGTTCAGCCCTTCGACGTCCGGGGGCGTCCAGCGCAGGCGGTCCCAGGGGAGGGGGAGGGGGACGTCGCGGTCCAGGCGGGCCCGTCCCAGCTCCCGGCGCGCGTCTTCGAGCCCTGCGCGCAGAGCCTTGCCCGTGCGGCCGTCCACCTCGTCGGCCCGGTCGAGGGCGGCGTCGACGGACCCGTACCCCTCGATCAGCGCGGTGGCGCCCTTCTTCCCGAGGCCCTTCACCCCGGGCAGGGTCTCGCGATCTCCCACCAGCGCCAGCCAGCCGTCCACGACCTCGGGCGGCACCTCGAAGCGCTTGCGCACCATCTCCGGCGTGTAGCGGACGCGCTTGTAGGCGTCGTTCCACCACACGTCGTCCCGGACGAGGGCGGCGAGTCGCTTGTCGGTGGCGACGACCATCGCGTCGTAGCCGTCATCGAGCGCGGCCTGGACGTAGGACGCGGCGAGGTGGATGGGGCGGTCGTGGGTGACGACGGAGAAGCCGTGGGCCTCGAAGACTCGGTGCAGCAGGTCGTGCTGGGCGCGCAGGGCGGGGTGGGCAGCGAGCTGGGGGTGGTCGTCCAGCGAGGCGTCGGGGGCGACGATGGCGACGGTGACGGCGGGCTCCCGAAACGCCAGGGCGCGACGGAGCGCAGAGGTGGCGGTCCCGAGGGCCCCGCGGGGGTCCGAGCCGGCGTCGAACCCGCCGAGGAGCAGGTTCGTGGCGCACACGACGAGGGCGCGGTCCGGCATCACCGGGATGATCGCACAGCGCCGGGCACGTAGGGTGGCGGCACGTGTCCCGGGTCCTCGCCATCGCCGTCGTCGTCCTCCTCGGCTGCTGGCCCCCCGTCCCCGACGACCTCGACGCCGACGCAGGGGCGGCTGTGGTGCGGGTCCGGGCGGTGGAGGGGGACACCTTCGTCAAGCTCAAGGACGGGCTGGCGCGTACGCTGTATCGGTCGCTGGGGTCCGACGAGCGCTGCGTCGAGGCATCCGACACGGACGACGGTCACTGCCGGCGCCGGGGTGCGCACCTCATCTGCTCGACCGAGAACCTGCGCGACCCCTACGTGTGCGAGCTGCACCTCGTGGACGGGGAGTGGGCGGCGCCCCGCGCCGACTGGGAGCTGTACCACTCCCTCGAAGCGAACCGGCAGCACGGGAGCGCGACCTTCGACGGCGCCGCGATCGTCATCGGCGGCGACGCAGGGGAGGCCCTCGCCGCGCAGCTCGGGGTCTCCGGGCCCGTCACCATCGTCGTCGAGTCGGGAGGCCGGGTGCGCCTCACCGCGGACGAGTGAGGAGAATGATGAACGTCCTCGTCACCGGCGCCACCGCCGGCATCGGCCTCGAGACGGCCCGCGCCCTCGCCCGCCTCGGCCACACCGTGTGGGTCCACGGCCGCTCCGACGCCAGCGCGGGCCGGGCCGCCGAGGCGCTCCGCGGCGATCTCCCCAGCTCGTCCCTCGTTCCCATCTCCGCGGATCTGTCGTCCCTGGCCGCCGTCCGCGGGCTGGGCGAGGCGCTCCGGGGCGTGGAACTCGACGTGGTCGTTCACAACGCCGGCGTCTGGATGCAGACCCCCACCCGGACCGTCGACGGGTTCGAGACCACCTGGGCGGTCAACCACCTCGCGCCCTTCCTGTTGACGCAGCTGCTCCTCGACGGGCTCCTCCAGCGCCCCGAGGCCCGGGTCATCACCGTCTCATCCATCGGCCACCGCTCGGGGACGATCCACTTCGACGACGTGAACCTCTCCGATCGCTTCGACGGGATCACCGCCTACTGCCAGTCGAAGCTCGCGAACGTCCTCTTCACCCAGGAGCTCGCCCGACGGGCCGCCGGCACCTCGCTGATCGCGTGCTCGCTGCACCCGGGCGTCATCCAGACGAAGCTGCTCGCCCGCACCGGCTTCGGGAACCAGGCCACCGAGAGCCCGGCCGCGGGCGCCCGCACCAGCGTCTTCCTCGCCACCACCCCCGCGCCCACCTCCGGCGCCTACTACGTGCGGGAGCGCCCCGTCGCGCCGCGGATCCCCGACCCGAGCGTGGATCGTCGCCTGTGGGAGCTCTCCGAGCGCCAGACGCAGGCGTGACCTGGGCTCGTCGCCCCGCAGATCTGCGATGAGCCCGGCGTCGTCCGCGCCGTCTACCCTGGCCGGCATGGGTGCCTCCCCCCTCCGCGCGCTGCTCGCCTTGGCCCTCGCCGTGCCCTCCGCTGCGCACGCCGTCACCGCCGTCGTGGGCGACCCCGACGGCTTCGGGATCGACCCCACGAACCAGGTGGCGTCGGACGGCGGGCCCGCGGACGCGGACGCGGATGGGGTCATCGAGCCCGGCGAGCACCTCCCGGACTGGGACGGCGGCGGCACCGTGGCCGTCGACGGGCTGGACGCCTTCGACCTCCGCTCCGCCGAGGAGATCGCGAGCACGGACGGCGCCCAGCACACCGATCGCTCCCTGACGCCCGCCGGCGCGGCGGACGGCTCCGTGTTCACCTTCGACTTCGCCGTCCCCGCGGCCGACTCCTTCGACTTCGGCCTGGACCACCAGGTCCACCTCGTCCTCGGTGATCAGGACGAGTCGCCGGAGCGGGTGGTGGTCGACGAGGCCACCCTCGAGCTCGTCATCGAGCCCATCGACGGCGACGGCCACGTCCGCCTCGGTACGGTGACCGTCCCCTGGGACTCCATGACGGATGGCCTCGTGCGGGTCACGCTCGTAGGGCCCGAGGAGGCCTACCTCGCCGTGGACTACGTGCTCCTCGCCCACGAGCCATGGACCGACACCGACGGCGACGCGGTCCCCGACCAGCTGGACGACTGCGACGACGTCCCGGACACGGACCAGGCGAACCGCGACGGGGATGACGTCTCGGACGCGTGCGACAACTGCCCGGACACCCCCAACGACGACCAGACCGACACGGACGAGGACGGCCGCGGCGACGCCTGCGACCCGTGCCCCGAGGATCCCACCGAGAACTGCTCGGGTGACGACGACGACTCCGCGGACGACGACGACGCGGCGGACGACGACGACGCAGCGGACGACGACGACGGGGACACGAACCCCGAGGGGTGCGCCTGTGGGAGCGAGCGCACGTCCTTCGCCTGGCTGCCGCTGGTCCTGCTCGGTCTGGCGCGCCGCCCCCGGCTCAGTGGATCCAGGCGCACTCGACGAGCGTGATCGGCCGCCACACGGGGTCCGGCCAGCCGGCGTCGTCCCGGGACGCGCTGCTGAACCACTCCAACTGCACCCGCCACAGCCCCTGCGGCGCGTTCACGTCGTAAGCGGACAGCTCCCCGTCCCACGCCCCCCACTCGGCGCTCGGCGCGTCCCACCCGAAGGGCTCGTCCATCGCCTCGAACCGGATGACGCCCCAGTTCTCGGGGCTGGCGGGGACGGGGCCCGCGTCCCAGGTGAAGGAGCCACCGAGGCGGACCGGGTCGGGCGCGATGTCCAGCGTGGCGTCCCCGTCGCCCACGGTGACGCTGCCGGCGTGGTGCTCGCCGAACACGGGGTCGGGGAATGAGGGCGAGTCCGGCCCCGCGGTCTCCAGCCAGCGGAACCCGACCTCGTAGTCGCCGGGGAGGACGGGCATGTCGTAGGTGGACACGGCGCCGTCCCGCGCGCTCCGCAGGACGTGGTTGCGGCCGTCCTGGGAGTAGAGGATCAGCTCGAACTGGTTCTGCTCCCCCTCGGGGATCGGCATGCGGTCCCAGGTGAGGGCGCCCGAGAGGCGGTAGGGGTCGATCTCGATGTCCACCTGGTTCGTCCCGTCGACGATCTCGATGCCCTTCCGGAGCACGATGTCTTCGTACAGGGGGTCGGGGAAGTCGGCGTCGTCCTCGGGCAGGGCCTGGATCCAGTAGACGATGAGGGTGTACGTCCCGGGGACCATCGGCAGGTCGAAGGAGCCCAGGGGACCATTCAGGGCATCCCGATGCACCTCGAGGCGGTCGCCGCCCACGTCCGAGAACGAGAACGCGAGCTGGTTGAAGACGCTCTGGGGGGCCGGCGCTCCGTCCCACCGATAGGTGCCCGTGACCCGCGCGGGCTCGGCCGACAGGTCCACGGTCCCCCCGGCCCCGGTGACCTCCACGTCCTCGGCGACCCGGATCCACCCCCAGATGGGGTCGGGCCAGGCGCTGTCGGCGGGATCCGCCGCGCCGGTCCAGTTGACGAAGACGGTGTAGGTGCCGGGGACCATCGGCACGTCGAACGAGGCGATGTCCGCGGGACCTGCCCACCGACGGACCCAGCGTTGCTGGCCGTCCTCGTCGAGGAAGATGATCTCGATCTCGTTCCCGTCGCTCTGGGGAATCGGCGCTCCGTCCCACGAGAAGGCACCGGTCACGCGCGGCAGATCGGGGGTGATGTCCAGGGTGACGGGGCTCGCGGCGGTCACGGGCAGGCTGTTCGCGACGGGGATGCGGCCGAACAGCGGGTCGGGCCAGGAGACGTCGCTGGGGTCGGCGGTGTTGCGCCACTCGATCTCCACGTCGTAGTTCCCGGGGAGCATGGGGATGTCGTAGGTGCTCAGAGGGCCCGCCCACGCGGCCCGCGTGACCCGCAGCTCGTCGCCGCCGTCGCTGGGCCGGAACACGAAGTCGAGCTCGTTGCTGCTGTTGCCGGGGATGTCCGCCCCGAGCCACTGGAGCGCGCCGCCGACCCGCTGGGGCTCGATGGCGATGACGAGGTCCTCGTCGTTGGGGATGGAGTAGGCCTCGGCGACGGGGATGCGCCCCTGGATGACGTCGAAGAAGTCGGCGCCGCCTTGGGCCGTGTTGCCGGTCCACTCGAAGAACACGTCCCACGTCCCCACGATCATCCGCGAGCCGATGGAGCCGACGTCCGCGGTCTGCCCCCCGAACGGCACCGCGTGCTCCTGTCCCGTTTCCGGATCGACAAACACGAGGTCGAACGTGTTGCCGGGCCCCCCGGGGATGGGCGCGCCGGCCCAGGACACGGTGCCGAAGACGCGGTGCAGCTCCACGTCGATGTCCAGAGTGCAGCCGTCCGGGCACAGGTCGAGCACGGTCTCGCAGGCCTCGGAGTCCGGGGGCGTGGCGTCGTCGTCATCGCCGGGGGAGCTGTCGTCGTCGTCGCCGGCGGCGCTGTCGTCGTCGTCGGGGATGGGCTCGGGGCACGCCGTCAGCAGGCCGGACAGCCCCAGGAGCGAGAGGAGCAAGATGGATGTGCGCACGGTCCCTCCGAGCCTCACCATAGACACGCGGAGGGGTAGGGTTGCAGGCGCGGTTGTCCAGCCACGTCCGGGGAGGCCCTTGCGCACCACGCACACCGTCGTCGCGATCCTCGCGCTCTGCCTCGGCGTCGCCTGCTCGCGGGCGCCCGACCCCACGGCGTGGCGGGAGCCCACGCCCTGCGGCGACGACTGCTGCGATGCGGACTACCTCGCCCTTCCGGGTGACCTGGGGCCGGGCCCGGGTGCCGTGGGGGACGCGGAGCTGGCGCTCCGGCTCGAGGCTCTGCGGACCCACGAGGCATCGAGGTTCGAGGGGCGCTGGACGCGGCGCCGGCTCCGGCGCGACCTCGTCCGGGAGCTCCACGCGGAGCCCCTCCTGGCGTCTCTCGAGGGGCAGCGCGCGCCCGTCGCCCTCTCTCCGGCGGAGGTCGTCCATGGGGTCACTCAGCACCGTGTGCGCTGGACGGACCCCCTGGTGGGCGAGATCGAGGGACTGCTCCTGCTCCCCCTCGACGACGAGGTTGGGACCCGCCCGGCGATCGTCGGTCTCCATGGGCACAACGAGGACGCGAGCGACTTCGCGCTGGAGAGCGGGGGCTATGCGCTGGCGCGGGCCGGGTTCGTGGTCGCGGTGCCGGCGATGCGGGCCAACGGGGAAGGCCGGTGCGAGTCCGAGACCGCGCTCGCCCTGCTGCGGGCCGGCTGGTCGCTGATGGCCGTGCGGACCTACGAGGTGCTGCGGGTGCATCAGTGGCTCGCCGCGCGCCCCGACGTGGATGCGGATCGGATCGGGCTCGTGGGGCACTCGGGCGGGGCGACCGTCGGCAGCGTCGCGGTCCGGCTCAGCGATGGGTTCGAAGCGTTCGTCTCAGACTTCACCAGCGAGTTCTCGATGGTGGAGGAGGGCCCTTCAGGCGTCCGCATCATCGACGAGACCTCGCCGGCGCTGCACCCCTACCGGATGCTCCTCGCGGACCTGTCCACCCTGCCGATCCCCGCGCTCCGGGTGGACTACGGAGCGGCGGGCGAGCCCGAGGGTCAGGCCCAGATCGAGGAGTTCCTGGTCGAGCAGCTCGTGAACCGGGTGGACCGCTCCCGGGCGCCCCAGCAGGACATCGAGTGAGCCGCGATCCCGCCTGGCGCTGGGTCGTCCCTGCCATCGTGGGGGCGCACGTGGCGGGGCTCGCCGCGGTCCTCGCGAACTCCGCCGCCTGGGGCCCGACCCTGAAGGGCGACGAGTACAGCCACTGGCCGCAGATCCAGCTGTTCCTCCAGGGCGCGTGGGAGATGGAGCCCACCGTCACCCAGATCCCCGGCTACCACCTGCTCGTGGCCCTGCCCCTGCGCCTCGTGGGGCTGGAGCACCTCGACGCCGCCCGCTCCCTGTCCCTGCTGTTCGGCGCCGCCTCCGTCCTCGCGTTCGCCGGCTGCGTCCGGGCCCTCGACGTGCCCCGCCCCGCCCTCCGCACGCTCCAGTTCGCCCTGCTCCCCCTGCTGTTCCCGTTCCGGTTCCTGCTCTACACAGACACCGTCTCGCTGGCCGTGCTCCTGGGGATGGCCTGGGCGGTCCTGCGCGGGCGCCTCGGGCTCGCGGGGCTGCTCGGCCTCGCCGCCCTCGGGGTGCGGCAGGCCAACGCCCCCTTCGTCTTCGCGGCGCCGCTTCTGCTGTACCTCAGGGCCTCGCCCTCGCCCGCGGACCTGGTGCGGCGCTCGTGGACATTCGGGGTCGCCGGCGTCGCGTTCGCGGCGTTCCTCGTGCTCAACGGCGGGGTCGCCGTGGGGGCCGCCGAGCAGGAGAAGCACCCGCTGGGGCTCTACGTCGGCAACGCGGTGTTCGCCCTCGTCGCCGCGCCGGCGGTGGCGCTCCCCTGGGTCCTGCCGGGGGCGTGGCGGGGGCTGCTGTCCACCGTGCATGCCCGGGCCTGGGGGCGTGCCGCGGTGGGGTTCGTGGCCGTGGTGGCCTTCGTCGTCGCCTACGAGATCGAGAGCGGGATGAACTTCGCCACCGGCAACTACATCCACAACCACCTCGTCGTGGAGGTGGCAGCGACGGCGGGGACCCGGCTCGCGGGGGCGATGGTCGCCCTGTTGACGGTCCTTACCCTGGCGACGGTGCAGGTGCGCGGCGGCTGGCTGGTCTGGGGGGTGGTGCTGGCCAGCCTCGCGCCGCTGTCGATGGTGGAGCCCCGCTACTGGGTGCCCGCGTGGACGCTGATCTGGCTGCTCCGCCCCGATGCCGGCTGGCGCACCGAGCGTGCGCTGACCGCCTGGTTCGCGGTGCTCTCAGCGGTCCTCTTCGGGGGGCTGATCCTCGAGCGGTTCATGCCCTGAGTCGTCCGCGGGTGCCTCGGACGGTGGCTCGGTGGGGGCGGGCTCGACGGGCTCGACGGGCTCGATGAACTCGAACGCGCCGACACAGTGGTCCGCGACCGTCTCGCCCGCGAGCACCACGGTGTCGAAGCCGACGGCCCGCGTCGACGCCGGGATCGGCACCTCGAAGCGGGTCATGCCCGTCCCCTGGCACGGCACCGGCACCCGGGGCGGCTCCAGCTGGTTCACGGGGACGCCGCCGCGCAGGAGGGTGAGGGTGTACTGCTCGTTGCTCGTGACGACGAAGGCGAGGGACGCCGGGTGGACGACGCGGCCGAGGTCCACGTCCGCTGCGTGGAGGAACGAGCCGACGGTCTCCCAGTCGCAGCCGCTCCCCTCGGGGATCTCGCTCGGGAGCGCGTCGACGGACCCGCTCCAGGTGGGCGCGGAAGACGGGTAGACCGGCATGCCGATGCGCAGGTGCGGGTCGCCGATGAGGCTGGCGTAGGCCCACCCCACGGGGGCGATCACCAGCGCCGCGACCCACGGGAGCCACGCTCGGCGGGGTGAGCTGGGGGCGTCGTCGACCACACGTGGACGATAGCCCGGCCCGGTGCGGCTTTGCCGGGGGCCACAGCCGTCGGGTACGGTCCAGCCCCGTGGGACCCAAGCAGATCGCGGCGCTCGTCCTCGGACTGCTGGTCGCCGGACTGGTGGTCCGGCTCGACGGCCTCACGGATGCCCCCGTTCAGTACGACACGAACGACGAGTACGCCTGGACCTGGGCGGGCATGAGCCTGCTCGCGGACGGGACGCCGCGGTCGTGGTCCTGGCACCCGGCCTACGAAGACGGGCCGATGGCGCCCCAGATGATCGAGGTCGGAGGACGCAGCTACCGCATGGTCGAGCCCTGGGTCGATCACCCGCCCGTCTACCCCCTGCTCGTGGGGACCTGGCTCGCGCTCCGGGGAGAGACCGACCCCCTGACCGTCGACTTCGCGGCCATGCGTCAGTTCGCGGTGCTCGTCTACGCCTTCGGCTTCCTCGCCTTCGCTGCGGTGCTGCGCCGCACCGTCGACGACGCGGTCGCCCTGCCCACGCTCGCCGCCTTCGCCCTGTCTGCTCCGGTCGTCCTCCAGAGCCGCCTCGTCCTCTCGGAGGGGCTCCTCATCGTCCTCCTGTTCCTCGCCCTCCTCGGGGTCCTGCGGTTCGAGGACAGCGCCCGCAAGCGCGAGCTGGTCCTGATCGGGCTCGCTTGCGCGCTGCTGCCCCTGACGAAGGTGGCGGGGCTGCCCCTGTGCGCCGCGATCCTGTTGTTCTGCGCTGCCCGGCCCAGGCGGAGCTGGGCGGCCCTGGCCACCATCGTGGTGGGGACGGTCGCGGGGATCGCACTCATGGTGGGGGCGGGGTGGTTCTTCGCCGGTGACCTGTACTTCGCGCTCCTCACCAACCACAGCGGGACCCACGACGGGTTCGCGGCGGCGCTGCCCCTGCTCTTCATCCCTCGCGTGGTCGACACGCAGCTCTACTACGGGCCGTTTCTGATGGGCGCGGCCCTGGTCCTGGCCCAGCTCCGCCACCTGCCGACCGAGGCCGAGGAGGGGAGGGGAGCCGGGGCCGCGCGCCTCGCCCTCGTGGCCCTCGCCTACGCCGGGGCCATGTCCTTCTTCGCGCCCCAGGTGGGCCCGCCGGGGTGGTACTCGGCGCCGCTGCACCCGTTCTTCTGCCTCGGGATCGGCCTCGCCATCGAACGCATGTGGCGCGACGAGGGTCCCTGGGCGCTGGTCCTGGTGCTCATGCTGGTCCTTCCGCTCATCTTCGACCCGCTGCTCGGTCGATCCCGAGGCTCCGCGTTCCAGTGGATCGCGTCGGCCACCGTGTGGCGGTTCGCCTACCTCGCCGTCCTCCTCGGCGTGCCGGTCCTCGTGCTGCTCCTTCCGGCGCGGCTGCGCTCGGTGCGGCGGTTCATCGTGGCGCTGCTCCTCGTCCTGTGGGCCATCGCCGAGGTGAACATCGTCCGCACCTGGGTCGACGCGGCGTGAGGCGCGAACTCCGAGTCGGGCTCTTCGTCCTCTGGACGGTGCTCGCGAGCTGGGCGCTCCTCGAGGTGGCCCTGCGGGTGGGCGCGGGGGTCGTGGGACGTCCGGCCCCGACGGGGGAGGCCACGTCGGGGGACCCCCAGGCGCTGCGGGTCCTCGCCCTGGGCGACTCGTGGACGGCGGGATCCGAGGCGCCACCGGGCCAGGGCTTCGTGGATGGCGTGGAGCGCGGGCTCGCCGAGCGCCACCCCTCGCTGGACCTGCGCAACCTGGGCCGGCCCGGGGCGAACTCGGCCCACGTGGCGCTGCGGGCCCTGGACCAGCTGCCCGTCTTCGAGCCCCACCTGCTGCTGCTGCTCGTGGGGGTGAACAACGGGACGTCGTTCGCTGAGGTCGCGGACTTCGACCGGCGGTTCGGGACGGGCGGCGACGAGCCTCTGTTCGACGGGCTGCGGACGGTCAAGGCGGCGCGCTTGCTGTCGGCGGGCCTGCGGGGGACGGCCTGGGAGCAGCCCCTGCGGCCCGAGCTGCGCGCCCGGGCGTACCCCGAGGCGACGGCGAAGGTCCCCCCGGTGTTCCTCACCCTCGCCGGGAGCGGCTACTACGGGCGCGTCGAGGACGCGAAGCCCCCCACCACCGGCTCGCCCCTGGCTGACCTCGCGTGGCAGCTCCTCAACGCGTGCGTCCGCCGGGACCTCGCCCGGGGCACCGAGATCGCGGCGGCGCTGTCGGCCGCCCATGGCTGGGACCGGGAGCGGGGGATGGACGCCCCGAAGGCCGTCAGCCACGAGGAGGTGCTCGGGCGCTACGCGCTGCTGCGCTTCGGCCGGGAGACGGAGGACTGGCGCGCGGTGCGGCGCCACGGCGGGGCGCTGCACGACGGCCCCACCCGGACGCTGCTCTCGGACGTGGGGGCGGCCGAGGCCGCCTTGCTTGCGGGGAACTGGCGCCTTGCGTCCGCGTACTTCGAGGCCGCCGCCCGGCGCGCCCCGGGCTTCCCGGATCTGCTCGATCTCGCCTCGCGCTTCCCCCCGGCCGCTCGCTCGACCCCCGTGGAGGAGATCCTCGAGTCCCCCGCGCCGGCGCGCGCCACCGAGCTCGACCGGGCCCGACACATCGACGGCTGGCGCCACCCGGAGGACGCCGCGGCGCACCGGCGGGCCTGGCTCGACGACCACCCCTGGGACGACGTCGTCCGCACCGAGCTCGCCCTGTGGGCGCTGTGGCACCAGGGCTGGGACGAGGCGGACCCCCTCGTAGGGCTGGAGAAGGACTGGGACCGTTCCGGGCTGCCCCCTCCGAAGTCGAACCGGCCCGCGCCCTGGCGGTACTACGTCCACCGGGCCGCGGAGGCGGGCGGCGAGGACCGGGTGCGCGCCGCGGTGGAGTACGGGCTCGACGCGTTCGGCGAGGACCCGGAGGTCCTGTTCGCGGCGGCGCGGGTGTGGTCGGTCTCGGGCAAGGACTGCGCCGAGGCGGTCCGGCTGGCGAAGCGGCACTACCTGCTGCGCGGGGACCCGCAGCGCTACCTGGACGCGGTGGGGGGCTGCCAGACGCTGCCCGAGTCCATGGCGGTCCTCGACCGGCTCGTCGCTCGCTGGGAGCCGCTGGAGCCGGGGGCGCGCTGGTCGGACGCGTGGGGCGCGGGGCGGGACCCCGAAGCCCTGTTTCAGCGGCACGTGGACGCGGTGCTGGAGGCGGCGCGCGCCCAGGGCACGAAGGTCCTGCTCCTGAGCTACCCGAACCCGCGGCACGAGTACGAGGAGTTCCAGGCGCGGTTCGCCGCCTACGCCGAGAGCCGCGGCGTCCCGTTCCTGGACCTGCACTCGGCGTTCGCCGCCGACTTCTCCCCCGAGGAGTGGGAGCAGCTCATGGCGCCCGGGGGGCACTGCAACGCGGCGGGCTACGCGGAGATGGCGCGGCGGATCCTGGCGCGCCTCGACGCGGACCCGGAGCTCGCGCTGACGCCGGGGCCGCTGCCAGGGGCGCTGGACTCTGCGATGGACGCGGGGTCTGCGCCGTGAAGCGCATTCACTCTGTGGTGCGGAGTCGCTGGTTCGGCCCGGTCGTCCTCGCGCTGGTCGCGCTGGTGGCCCGCGTCGTGGCCAGTCGCCACTACTGGGGCTGGGAGGAGGAGGACTTCACGAACGTGAACCTCGCCTGGGCGATGCTCCAGCACGGCGCCGACGGGGTGAGCCAGGACTACCCGCCCGTGTTCTACGCGCTCTCGGCGCTGCTCGGGCTGGTGCTCGAGCCCATCGATCTGGCCACGCTGACGGTGACGATGGCGGGCGGGGTGGCGACGGTGGTCCTCGCCTTCGTGCTCGGGCGTGCGGTGTGGAACGACCGGGTGGGCTGGCTCGCCGGGCTGCTGTGCTGTCTCCAGCCGCAGCTGCTCCTGTACTCGAGCTCGCCGCTGCGCGAGCCGTTCTACGCCGCGATCTCACTCCTCGGGGTGTGGTTCGTGCTGCGGCGTCGCCACGCCGGGGCGGCGGCGTCCTTCGGCCTCGCAGGCCTGACCCGCTACGAGGGGACGGCGGCGAACCTGCCGTTCCACCTCGCGGCGGTGTTCGTGGACCGGGTCCCCCTGCGGAGGCTCGTGGGCCCGGCGCTGGCGTGGGCGGGCCTCTTCGCGGCCTGGGTGGTGTTCCAGGGCGTCCAGACGGGCGAGTGGAACCCCCTGTCGAACACGTTTGCGATGAACGTGACGGATGCGCCGACCTCGGATCGGGACTCCGCGTTCGAGTGGCTCGGGGCGAGCGCACGGGTCTCGGTGGGGTTCTGGGGCTGGGTGTTCCCCCAGATGCTGGGGCCGCTGCTGCCGCTCGCGGCGCTGGGGGCGCTGGTGACGGCGCTGCGGTCCAGCGACCGGGAGCGGCGGCTCCTCGCGGCGTGGTTCGGGCTTCAGCTGGGACTGTTCGCGGGGATCGTGTTCGTGGGGCAGTTCGACCCGCCGGGGCATCCGCTCTACCGCAAGTGGAGCACGCTGCTGTGCGCCCTCGTCTGCTTGTTCGGCGCGGCCGGCCTCGACGGGTTCTTCGCCCTCGCCCGGCGCCGCGGCGTGGGGCGGGGTCTGCGGGGGGCGGTGGCCGCGGCGGCGCTGCTCGTGACGGCGGTGCCGTTCGCGGCCGAGATCGACGAGGAGCTGACCCGCTCGGAGCGCACGGTCGCGCCCCAGGTGCGCATCGCCCACTGGCTCGAGGCGAGCTACCCCCGCGGCACGGCCTTCCTCCTCGACCAGATCACGCTGTTCCGCATGGACCGCCGGGACCACGGCTTCGAGCTCCTCCAGTGGGGCTACCTGCCCGCCTGGAGCGACGACGGCCGGGGCTGGGCGGAGGGCCCCGAGGCGCTGGGGCGTTACCTCGCTGAGAAGCGGGTGCGGGTGGTGCTGTGGTGCAAGGAGGAGTGGACCCAGGGCCCGGTGATCGCGCCGTACCTGGAGGCCCCCGAGGACCACGAGCTGGGGCCGGTGACGCTGCGGCTCATGCACGCCGATGAGGCGTACGGGTTCCGGCTGTATCAGGTGGTGTACTGACGGGGGAGGTTCGTGACGGCGACGACGGTGTCGAGGTCGAAGTCGAGGTCGAAGTCGAAGTCGCAGTCGCGTGTCGACTGCGAGGCCGTGTTCTTCCTTGGAGGCTTGAGAGCCTACCGCCCGGCCGGCGACTTCAGTGGCGGCGGCGTGGCACGTCCTGTGTTCAGTGCAGTCATGAGGCGTCTCGTAGGTGGGGCACTGCGGCCCGGCCTGTCTGGGGAGTAGGCGGGAAGGATGCCCCGCCCACCCATGGCAACGAGGCCGACTCTCCTCATCCGGCACCGCGGTGGACCGAGATCGACTCCAAGTGCTCCAGAGCAACGTCGCAAGCCTGGGCGATTGCTTCCCTGGGAGCTGCTGCACGCAGCATCACGTAGAGCCCAAGGACCGACGCAGTAAAGAAGCTCGCCTCGTGCTCCGGATTCACTCCGGGCCGGAGGCTGCCCTCTGCCTGCGCTTGCGTGAGCGATGACTGGAAGGCGCCCTTGATTCTCTCGAAGTACCGAGTCACATGTCCGGCGCCGCTCGGGTCCGAGGCTCCAAGCTCCACGGCAGTATTGCAGAGCAAGCATCCGCGTCCCGCCGCGGGGCCGTCGCCTGACGAGCGGTAGAACTCGAAGAGCGCGCGAACTGCCGGGAGGCCCGACGTAGGCTCTTCAAGGGGGCCATAGCGCCGGTCGACGACCTCTTGGTTGTATGACTCCAAGGCGACATCGAAGAGCGCCTGCTTGCTCCCAAACTCCGCGTAGAGGCTGTACCGGTTGACCCCTAGGGCCTCCACCAGCGTCTGCGTCGAGGTCGCGGTGTAGCCGTGGTCGCGGAATAGCTCGACGGCCTTCCCGATCAACTCCTCACGGTCGTAGCTCTTCTTCCGGCCCATCTCGCCCATCCTGGCACGCACAGATCACTTTTCTAACTGTTCGGTTAGAAAAGTGCCCCTGAGCGTTGACACTCTTTAGCCTGTCGGGATATCTAACTGACCAGTTGGATATAACTTCATACCGACGGAGACACAAGATGAGCGACAAGACGACACTCGTGGTGACCGCGACCCCGAACCCGGCCGAGATGGCTGCCGTGCGGGAGTACCTCCAGGGAGTCATGCCCCTGCTGATCGGCGCCGGCGGGCAGCTGGTCAGGCGCAACAAGGTGCACTCGGTGGTCAGCGGCGAGCCAAGCGGAATGGTGCTGGTCATGGACTTCGACTCAGCTGAGGCCGCGGCGGATCTGTTTGCGTCCGAGGCGTACGGAGCACTGGTGCCGGTCCGTGACCGGGGCTTCAGCCAGATGAACATCCTGCTGACGCAGAGCATGTGAAGACCGTGGTCCTCGAGGACAGATCAACCCGCCGCCTCATCGCAGATTGCACCGGGAGAACCGGATGAAGAACCAGCTTGTGAGGGCCGCGGTCCTCGTGCTCGCCACTCCTCTACTGGTCCTGGGACTAGGTGCTTCTGACTCCGGCAAGCATGGTCGAGACAGTGGGTGTGGAGCCCGTCGGTCTCACTGGTCTCAACAGCCTTCGGAGCATGTTCCCTGGTGTGCTGCTTGGGACCGCGTTCATGATGCTTGGGGGCCTCTGGACAAGGAATAAAGGTCCGCTTGAGCTTTGTCGCCCCCGTGGCGGAGCGGTACTGGACGAAGAAGCCCGTCCGGAGGGAGCAGAAAGCCCTGGCGGAGATCGAGGAAGCTGTGGATAGCTGGATTCGGGAGACCGGCTTCCGGCTCCTGCCACCAGAGGTAGGAGAACTGCCCATGGACGCTCGTATCCCGGCGGCGCTCAGTGGCGCATATCCCAGCTGGTGGCCGGGATATGTGCATGGTCCAGTGTTAGCTGACGGTAGACGCGATTCGTTCGGGAGCACCGCGGCCCGGCCAGCCGGGTAGCGGGCGGCGCCAGGGTCGCACAGTATCGGAGTTCGCCACAGCTGCCGAGCCGAGCGTTGCGCGAGAGAGCCTGGTGTCTCCCACGGTGTGACCGCTCCTTTGCGGGCATGCTCTTGGTCGGCGCGTACACTGGGGCGGAGCGGCAATCTGGCGGTAGCGCCGACACTTGAATGGGGGCAGGTCATGTGGAGGGTGCCGGCGGAGCGCCTCGCGACACCGGGGCTTCTCGCACTTGGGGTGTTCCTGAACCTTGCGGTAGACGTGTTCTTCCTGGTCCGGGCAATCCGTGCCGGCGTCTCCCTGTCTCCCGTGTATGCGCTGGGGCTGATTGTCGTGTTGGCCCTGTATCTCCTCACCCACTTCGAGGGAGGTGACTGGGCTGCAGGATTAGCGGCCATCGGTGCAGTAGGCCTCGCCCGCGAGCTTCTCCAGCTACCAGCTCCAGTCGAACCCCTGGTTCTGGTGCAGAGCTTGCCCTTGGCGCTCATCGCCGGCGCCCACTACCTCGAGCGGGACGGCTTCTATCGCCCACGGCTCCTCTCGCACATCCAGGCCGCCCTGTCCCCCGACCCAGACCTGCTTGTGCTCCCTCTAGGAACGTCGCTGCAAGAGCTTGAGGAGATGCCTGGCCTCCTCGAAGAGTCCCCGACTGCGACCTCATGGATCCCAGGAGAGCGCCACACGCTCCGGGCACGGGGGCAGGAGGTCGTGGTGTGGTTGCGCGACGAAGTGGTAGTCGGCGTCACCTACGACATCGAGAGGAACGTCGGGGATGCGACAGAGGCAGCGACGGTAAGGGCGGTTAATTACTACCTTCGTCATCACGGCTTCTCGGGGGGCATCCTCTCTGGAATCAACAACGGGTTCGCCTTCCTCTATGGCCAGCAGAAGGGAGTCTTCGCGACGTTCTCGTTCGCAGGAGTGCTCAGCGTGCGCCGGGACGATGTGACGCCCGTTGCTTTTGCCTCCCCGAACGAGACGACTGACGAGGAAACTTGATCTCGACCCTAGGTGGTTGGAGTGGCCATTCTGCTGAGGCAGGTGCTGGCGGCTTCCTAGTCCTTGCATCTCGTGACCAGGACGGAGGGGGACTGACGTGATCGAGGAATTGGCAGGTGCCTATTCGCGAGGTGAACTGCGCGCCGTCGAACGTCTCCTGGCTGCCGGGGTTGATCCGAACAAGCCGACAGCTGAGGGCATCACTCCGCTGTACTACGCCGCCGCCTGGGGACACGCCGACGTGATTCACGTCCTGTTGGCAGCGGGTGCTGACGTCAACCATCGCAACGCAGAGCTCTACTCCCCGCTCATGGCCGCAGCGCACGTTCCCAACCGCGCTGGTCTCGTGGCACTCGTAGAAGCGGGTGCCGATGTCAACGCTACTGACCTAGACGGCCAGACCGCTTTGGCAATCGCCTGCGAGAGAGGAGTTGCAGACACCGTCCTCTACCTCCTGGAGTCTGGCGCGGATGTGAACGCGAGGTTCGGCGAACTCAGGACGACTCCCCTGATTCACGCTGTGTTCAATGACCGAGCTGGGTCGAACATCATCGAGACTCTGTTGGGGGAGGGAGCGGACCCCACGCTGGCCGACGCCTTGGGCCGAACCCAAAGGGAGCACGCGACGACCCGAAACCCTGCCTATGCGGCGCGCTTGAGCCACACGGACAACCTGCCCCAATGACTGACCAGGCGGGCTCGGTCACCGTGGCGAGCTGAGCCGTTCGAGGTCCCGAAGGTCGTCCGCTGGAGGCGAGCTGTGGGGTACGAGTCGAGAGCCGTGCTGCTCGCAGGAAGAGCACAACCTCTGAGGGTGCCGGTCCGGGCCTGCCCGGGACGGGGCGCAGCCGAACTGAAGAACCGGCGAGCCCGCGCAAGGTCTACTGTCAGCTAACACGACCCGGACATCCTGCGTTCCGGCGCTGCGCATGGCGGACGACCCTCAAGGCGCCAGGCCGGAATGCGGGATGTCCAGTGTTATGGCCTGTGCCGGGGGCAAAACGGCGCCGGCGGCCAGTGGCCGCCAGAGAGGACGCTACCGAGCTCGAACAGCTCTCGCTTCCATCCCCGCCACCAGCTTCCCCGGCTGAGCAAGCAGAGGCCAGACAGGGACGAGACACCCAGGCACCTCCTTGAACCCGAGGACGTAGACCACACCACCGTTTCGGTGGCTCTCTGCGGCAAGGAGCTCAAGGTACTCAGTGCAGGCCAGACCTGGGTCGCGCCTCCCGAGAGTCACCTCGAGTCCGTCTGACTGGAGTCCTCCGAAGTAGTCAACATGGGGCCGAGGCCCGTCAGCGAAGAGGAGCAGGTCCGTAGACGCGAACTCGGATGCAAGTGTGCGGGCTTGCACCACCCTGGGATCGGGCCCAGAGCTGGTCGGCAGCACGTACCGCGCACCATTCGCGGCGAATAGACAGGCCGCGGCTCCTGCGCCGACCGCGGAGAGCCACCATGAATCGAGCCGAGCTGAACCAAGAGCGAGTAGCCACAGAGGGAGCAGCCAGAAACGGGCCTGATCGGGGCCCCACGCCAACAGGAAGGCGCCAACCACGCCTGCGGAGACCAAAGCGGAGAGTCCGCGCGGGTCCCGGGCCACGAACGCCGCCCTGACAAAGACTGCCAACCAGACGCCGAAACCTACGATGGCCCCTGCGGTGGCCCATGCTGCGGGTGAGAGGGGCGTGTCCACGAGCCCGAAGGCGGAGAAGCCTTGCTCCTGTGCGGTCAAGGCACCGAGCGCCCCCTTCAGAGCCACTGACAGTCCGGCTGGCCGCGCGGAACCCGCATCGGGGTGGCCGAGAGCAGCGCAGATGGCGACTGCGGGAGGCACGAGAGCAACGACCACCCCCGCAAGGACTGACCTCTTCCGAACTCGGATCTCATCGGCCACCAGAACGAGGAGCCCCGCCAGGGCCGGGGGAACGAAGCACCCCGCTGCCCCGACGAGCAGGCATGCCACGAGGAAGCTCCGCTCACGAAGAGCCACGCCCCACGAGAGCAGAGCTAGCGCTGGAGGCCAGTCGGGCAAGTACGGGTCCCGGGCGAGGTGGAGACCCGCGTACGAGAACGCGAGTAGCCCAACGACGCTGGGGGCCCTCAGCCGGTCCGTTCCCATGCCCACGACCCGCCACACCCCGCCGAGCGCGACGACCACCCAGACGAGGTTCCAGAGCTGGACTACGCGCAAGCTCTCCAACGGGACCAGGCCGACCAGAGAGCAGACTATGGGCTCGACCAGCGGGTGCCCGACCGTTCGGTGCGGGCCGCCCACATCACATCGGTAGAGCTCGTCGAGGGCGTCGGGGTGAATGAACAGGCTCGGAGCAAGTACTCCGACCAGAGCGACCGCCACCAGCACGCCCGCAGTGAGCGTCGACGAAAGCCATCGAAGAGAAGACCACCCCCTCATCACCGCACCGTAGGAGAGCCAGGCCCTTCGGGACAATCGCGCCACCAACGAGGCACCGACTCGAACTACGAACACCGCCCGGCATTGGCCATAACACGACCCGGACCTCACCCGTCCCGCGACGAGTCAACTGGCGCCTGGCAGATCGCGCTGGGAGCGGGATGGGTTAGGTCCAGTGTTGTGGGCAGTTCCGCCCCATTATGCGAAGGGGCCCTGGACGGGCCCCGGTTCCCGAAGGGCCACCAGATTGCGTGACGGCGAGATGAGTGCCACCGGTGCCGAAGGGCCGTTCGTGGAACACTTCCGACAAGGAGGGGCGGAGTGGCTAGCAGCGGCGAGCAAGGAGAGGCATTCCGAGCAGCAGCAGGCCGCTTCTGCGGGTGGGTGACTGAGGCCGACAGGGGGAGAACACCGAAGGAGTGTAGCGCCCCCCGGTTTCTTGGACACAGGTTGTTCTTAATCAGGCTGCCGCCTGGAGGGTGGTGAGTTCGGCTCGG